>Ga0206130_10000007_pt1 | contig 384420 bp, 486 predicted proteins | sample Helgoland_Spring_9_FD_148637 | JGI IMG/M metagenome (GOLD analysis project Ga0206130, IMG submission 148637) | Pelagic subsurface seawater microbial communities from Kabeltonne, Helgoland, North Sea - Helgoland_Spring_Bloom_20160512_1 | ecosystem: Environmental > Aquatic > Marine > Epipelagic...
CACAGCGGACCGGTAACCGGTCCTTCTTGCCCATGCCTCGCCGTCCAATCACCCAGGCCGCAGCCTGGTGAGTATCAAAGCCGGTCTCCCGGCCGTATTTCAGTCGGCCAATCAGGCTGGTGTACGCCGGATTCACCTCAATAACCGCGACGCCCCTCCGCAGGGCCTGCATCTTCAGAGCCTCGGCGAACGCCCGGTAACTGAGCCGGGACAGCATCCGGTGGTAGCCGGCCGCGCCGGCTTCCTGCTTTTGCAGTCCTGCCTTCTTGCCTCGGAAGCTCAACTTCTCGATCACCACCGGCTTGCCGGCGGCGGCCGCCCGGCCGATGACGGCCTTGGCCGCTTCCTGAAGCTGGGTCTTGTTCTGCCGGCTGGTGGCCTGGTGATCGGCCAGCTCGATTCGGTCCAGCGCCACCTTGGCGCCGGCGGCGTCCAAACTGGCCACCGCCAAGTGGTTGGCATTGAAGTCCACGCCGATAACGCCACCGGCGGTGTCGGCTACGGCCGGCTCCGACACCATATTTGTGGTCACCAGCACGCGCCAACCCTTTTCATCCTGGACGAACCGGTAGCTCAGCGCCTGACCGGCGTCTGCCAGATACTGGCCCTCACTTTGGGTGGTGGCGCCGGCCCGCTTCGCGGCCCGGTACTCCGCCTGCTTTTCAGTTCGCAGGCGGTTGTTTAGTCGGGCCGATTCAATTACTTCCGGCCGATACGGGAACCGGATGCCGGTCAGCCAAGCGTAGCGGCCGTGCTCTTCGACCAGCTCCGCCGGCATCCGTAGGCGCAGCGTATAGGTCTCATCATCCTCGCGAATCAGCGAGCAGCCCTGGCACCCGCCGGCCTCGTCTTTCGAGCCCAGCACAAAGAACTGGCTGGCCCGGGCGGCCCGCCAGTCGGCTGCCCAGTCACTATGGCTGTCGTAGTCATTCTGTTCAAGATGATGCTGGGCATTGAACCGCCGGCGTGAGCCGAAGCAGATTCGGATATCGTCATCCGCAATGCGCTGCCGGAAAACGGCGGCCCGGGCCCGTAGGGACTGAAGCCGATTCTGCATCTTCTTGATCGAACCCCAGAGCTTGGCCGCCCGGGGTGCCCGGGCCCGCCCGGCCAACTGCCTCTTCTGATTAATGCGCCGGGCCAGGCCGTCGGCCTTGGCCTCGCACTGGAGGGCGTAGTTGGGCAGGTTACTGCGCTGGGAGTCGATCATGCCTTCGACGGTGACCTTGACCGCGTTGAACTGGCGACCGGTCAGGCCAAATTCGGTCATGAACTCGGGTTTGGCAATCTTTTCGCCCCGGGATACCCGGGCGAAGTAGGCTCGGCCGGCCCGGCTGAACCGGTCGGCGTACGCCGTCAACGCCTCTCGGACCGGCGCCGCGGTATCGCGGGGGAGTCGGGTTTCCAGAGTGATGGGCTGACAGGTATATTTCATGAGATAAATTATAGTGCAGTATAGATAAAATAGCAATCTGCTGAAAATATTTGACCAAATGAGTAGGTTTGATCAGTTTTTGGAGCTGCTGCTCGCAGCCCCTCTAATATTTCATGGACATTATTATATAGATAGCTCGGCCTCAGGTCAACTTATTTGTTTACTTGGTAATATTTAATTGAACGATTTATAGTTAGTGCGGCGCGTCGCTCCGCAGAGGCAAGGGGTCTGTGTGTTGGGCTTAAAATGGCAACCTTTTTGTTGACTTTATTTGTTCTCGTGGTATAATGGGTACCAAGTTAATCAGGAACGGAGCTTCACATGAGCAAGCTAGATCACGGGCGGGGCAAGATTCGCGATAAGGCCCACGCCGCCATCGTCACCTCGAAGATTTACCAGCCGAAGAAAGTTCGGCCGAAGATTGGTAAGGATTCGGTTTACAACCGCAAAGAGAAGCACAAGAGCCGGGAAATATCCCGGCTCTAGTTTTTTCTGGCCAACGAGTTTTTCCTGGAACTCGAATAGAGCTATCATCTGTCGTCGAAAACGTTCATTGAAGGCACTCAATCATGGCAAAAGATCGTTCGGACCCGAAAGTGCAGCAGCTTCTCAAAAAGTTGGACAGCCTTTACATCGAGATCAAGAGCGACGAGCACTACGAAGCAACACCGAGTCTTGCGTACGGCTACCACGATCCTTTCGAGATCCCCATCGCTCCTTGTGAGGTGTGCTCCTTTAAGCCTCAAGTTAACTGCGTGACCGAGGCTCCGGCGCCTAAGCGATGGCAGTGTATTTGCGAGTGTGGTCGAAAGCCAAAGTCGGTTCGAAAAAAGACCTGGCAGGCCGCTATTGAGTGGAATTGGATCAATCTGAACAGCCTCAACTATCGAGACCTGCCACTCTTTGGTCTGGCCAACCTTGATGCTGAGCAGGCACACCAGCGCCTCGTTGGTTTTCGTCGAAACCTTGAGCTTCGCAAGAACATCGCTGAAATCGAGGGGCATATCGCCCGGCTGACGGAGCGATCGATTGGTATTGAGCAACCCGGGAAAGGCTACACGGAAAAACTGGACGCCTATCTCATGTGGTGCATGTGGGGACTGCGGCTCACCAAAATCGAGAAGCAGCTGTCGAAATAGTTTTCCAACACAAAAAAAGAGCCCAAAGGGCTCTTTTCTAACTACGCTTCCGAATCAGAAGGCAAACGCATCCTCTGACATTTCCATCAGACTATCGGCGCCGGCCAGCATGCCATCGGCATGCCCCTTCGTTCTTGGCAGCAAACGTTTGAAGTAGAATCGGGCCGCCTGGATCTTCGCTTTATAGAACGCCTCATCTCCAGTGCCTTCATCCAGCTTGTCCATCGCAACCTTGGCCATACGGGCCCAGAGGTAGGCGAACACGGCGTATCCGGAATACATCAGGTAGTCGACCGAAGCCGAACCAACTTCGTCACGATTCTTCATCGCGCTCATGCCGATCTTCATCGTGAGATCACCCCACTCCTTGTTCAGCTCGGCAAGCGGCTGAACAAACTCTGCCAGCTTATCGTCGTCCTGGTGCTCCTTGCAGAATCGATGAACCTGCTTGGTGAAGGTCTTCAATGACTCGCCCTGGCTCATCAGCACCTTGCGGCCCAGAAGGTCCAGTGCCTGAATGCCGGTAGTGCCTTCATAGATCATCCCGATCCGGGCGTCCCGGACGTTTTGCTCCATGCCCCACTCAGCGATAAATCCGTGGCCACCGAGCACCTGCATGCCAAGGTTGGAGCACTCGTGCCCAATCTCTGTCAGGAAAGCCTTGGCAATGGGGGTCAGAAAGCCCAACGACGCGTCCGCGGCCTTACGCTCTTCTTCGGTCTTGCCGTTCTGAACAATGTCGGCCTGCTGGGCAGCCAGGTAGATCATTGCCCGGGCACCCTCGGCCACCGCCTTCTGGGTGAGCAGCATGCGGCGCACATCCGGATGAACGATGATCGGATCGGCAATACCGTCGGGGTTCTTCACCCCGGTCAGTGAGCGCATCGCCAGGCGATCCTTGGCGTACGCCAGTGACCCCTGAAAGCCCAGTTCCGCAGCGCCCAGGCCCTGGAGAGCCGTGCCGATGCGGGCCGTATTCATAAACGTGAACATGCAATTGAGGCCCTTATTCTCTGGGCCGATCAACCACCCTTTGGCGCCGTCAAAGTTCATCACGCAGGTGGCGTTCCCATGGATACCCATCTTGTGTTCAATGGATCCGCAGGATACCGCGTTACGATCGCCCACAGACCCGTCTTCAGACGGCAATGACTTGGGAACAATAAACAACGAGATACCTTTGGTACCGGCCGGGGCGTCCGGCAGTCGGGCGATGACGATATGGACGATGTTGTCAGCCATGTCGTGTTCACCGGCGGAGATAAAGATCTTGGTCCCCGTAATTGAATAACTGCCGTCGGCGTTCGGCTCGGCCTTGGTGCGAAGGGTGCCCAGGTCAGAGCCGCAGTGGGGCTCTGTCAGACACATGGTGCCCATCCACTCGCCACTGATGAGCTTGGTCAGGTAGGTCTGCTTCTGCTGTTCGCTGCCGTGAGCTTCGATGGTATTGAAGGCCCCGTGACTCAAGCCCGGGTACATGCCCCAGGACCAGTTGGCCGTGCCCACCATTTCACTCATCACCAGGCCAAGGGACATAGGCAGCCCCTGGCCACCGTATTCGGTGTCCGCGGCCATGGACGGCCATCCGCCTTCCACATACTGCTGATAGGCCTCTTTGAAGCCGGTAGGCGTTGTCACGCCATCTTCACTCCACTGGCACCCTTCACGATCCCCAACCTGGTTAAGCGGGGACAGGACCTGCTCACAGAACTTGGCCCCCTCGGAAATGATGGCGTCGACCATATCCGGCGTGGCATCCTCTGCGCCGTTAAGGTTGGCGTAATGCTGCTCACTGTCGAGCAGCTCGGACATGACAAACTTGATATCCCGCAATGGCGCTTTGTATTCAGGCATCAGGACTTCCTCGCGATTTCGCTAGAATTAAAACACTCGTTTGAATGTACGACTCGCCGGCCTTAAGTGTCAATCGGTATTCGCTATCGCCTCAATTTTCACATACCACAAATATATTTAATATTGTCCGAAATCCTTTGGTGCTTTAAACTTAGGCGAACAAATGCAGAATATTTAAGAAAAGGAGCCATTTTTGACCACCGATCCCTACACAGACCCACGAAACGAACCCATCGAGATCTCGAAGGACGACCTGTCCGATGACGCCATCGACGGGCTGATCGACAGCTATTGCTCGCAATTTCACGGGTTAAACGACCAGGAAGATCCGGCGGAGAACCGGGCAGTGGTCAGGAAAGCATTATTCGATGGGAAACTGGGGATTTACTTCGATCCAGCTGAGGAAGTGGCTGCCCTTCACCATAAGGGGAAATGGTGAAGGACGTTCGGTGCCGGCGGCCAGGTTAGCCTGGCGCCATTCCGGGCTCAGCGAACTTTTGTTTTTTCTCAGGCTCGAACATTTTCGCTTCGTTCATTTCGTTGAACAGCTTCGATCCGCCTTTTACGTATTTGTCCGTGTGGTAGTTGCTGTCTTCTCGCATATTCAGCGTTCTCACGCCTTCCGCGGCCGCGACGATCATCTGTCGCTGATTCATGTTCATTTTACCCACCTGCTTTTGCAGGTACTTCTTCCCGTCTTTGTTCCAGAAATCCTTTTCACCGGCCTTGTTCAGAACCGCCAGCGGGTCCTTCTGGAGCTTATCACCGATCTTTTTGAACAGGGAGCGTGGAGTTGCTGCGAAGGCCAGCGACCCTGCGGCCATGGTGGCTCCGGTTTTGATCATATCGAGAGAGTTTGCCGGCAGTTCCCCCATCGCCATGTGACCATACACTGGCGCAAGAATGGTGGCTACTGAAGCCACCGCAGCGCCGGCGAACAGTTCTTTTTTGTTCTCGTTAACAAAGTCACAGGATTTGCCCATCAGGCTGTTGATCCGATTTTTGAAGCTCATAATTATTCCCTTTCCATGTCTTCTACTATCGAGCGAAACTCATTAAAAAGCTTCGTCGACTTTTCCCGCATATCTGGCTTCACTTTTTCCGGCTTGCTCACCAGCTCGCCAAGAATTGCAGACAGAAACACGCCTGATTCAATAAGGTTCATCAAGTCATCTTTGCGCTCAACGCCATCAAAGTCTGAACTTTTGATCTTAGATCCCAGATTATCACAGCACGCATCAATCCAGCGCTTCTGCTCTGCCGGCGTCTTTGGTTCCTGGCTCATAACGTATCCGTTTGGTTAAAAATTGGCGATCGCCGACAGCGACATCAGGTCAAGATCAGCGATAATATGACTTTTCCCGGGCTCTGCATAAGCAGGCAACTCAACCATTGCGTCCTCTGGGCTGTTTGCCCAAAACGCGGCTTTCCCACGACGATTCAAGATATCGACAACACCGTTAATAACAACCTGGTGAGCGCTTTCCGGTCCTGCACTGCCACCCAAAAAAACAAGGCAATCCGCACCCTGCTCCACAGCTTTATCCGCGAGCTTCACTACCGCGCTTGCAAAAAGGTCCATTGCACTGTTCATGATGATTCGTCCTTGATCTACAGATCTACCACCAATGTAATATTTTCCCCAGTGAAATTCCACATACCTTGACAATAATTATTCACAAGACTATAATTCACCCCCATTCCAAACAGCATAAGGGCTTCCGATGACTTCGCCAAAAACCTCGCCTGGCTTTTACGTTCTAAGCTACCAGGACAGCCCCATGGGCTTTGGTCAGATGCCCAAAGCGCAGGTATTTAGCTCTTTTCAGAGCGTCATTAACGAGCTATGGACGTTTGTCATTAACAGGATCCTGGAGGAGCCTCCCACTGCTCATTTTATTAACGAGCTGCTGGCGGATGAAGAGGACACGATGTACTCCTACGGCTTTGAGATGGACGTCGAGAACCTTGGGGACGGTGCCGAAGAGCGAGCACGATTTGTTCGGTCTTATCTCTCCAAGCTTCACAACCGGGACCGGCTTCATTTCTTCGACTGGTTTTTCGGGTATCAGAGCGATGGCCAGCGTGTTGCCTACTACCAGATGCATTTTCATGCCGGTGCAGACGATCGCGAAGGCATCGACATGTGGTCACATCTGCGAGATCTGACCCTGAACCAGGACATTAGCCACCCTTATCTTGAGTTACTTGGAATGCGCGTCTATCAAGGGCGTGAGGGGTTTGTGTGGGATTCCCCCTTCGGAACATCGAACATTCATTTCGACACGATGGGAAAGGCCATGGCGGATGCAGTCCAGCTGGTTGAGCGTCGCTGCATCGAGAAAGCCGGCATCGACATGGATGCCTGGCTTCTGAAATCGGAGCCGGAGCGCCTGGCTATCTGCCAGACGCTTCAGAACGGGAGAAAAGCCGCATGACGATTAATCTTCGCCTTGAGCCCAAAATGATCCACAAATGGATCGAGGAACTGGACGCGAATCCAAATTTTTCGATGTACACCCCGGAGGGAGATCAGTTCGCCAAAAATCTCCTCAAAGACCTTGGCAATAAGATGCTGGCGCTCTACTCAAACAACGACGGACCACGATTAAGTCGAAAGGTCGCATTGATTGAGTCATTCTGGGCTGGTCTTTTTCCTTTGGCGCGCACCGAGCCGTGCCCTTTTGAGGAGATCCGGGACAGCGCCGTTGTTGAGTCCATCTCGTTCGTGGTGATCAAGCTCGCCGATAGGCTCGGGCTGACCTCCAATACTTGCCTGGCGATCCAGGAAGAGGAGTTCTGGAGGTACACGACAGCCTCAAAATGATTGCATCCATGCCTCTGCTCTCAGAGCAAGTGCGTCAAAGTGCTCAGCACCAACATCATCAATGACTCCTAGCGGACGTCGTAGCGGTCGTCGCTAATCATAAGAATCGATCTGTCGCCAAAAATAGCCTCTTCCGCACGATCCCCTTCTATCTGATGAACACTAACCGGTTCAAACTTCGCTGGGTATATCGAGTTCAAACGTCCCTGCTTAAGATGTCCGAGTTGCCATTGGGCGTTCCAAGGCTTCTCTGACTGCTGAAGCTCCACGATCTGGCGCCTTACTGTTTCTGCGTTGGTCACATTCTTCTCCATTATGAGCGCGTATTCACCAGGTCAACTCGAGCGTCTTTCCAGAGAGCAATCCCCTTGTTATCAACCATCAATTTTTTGAGAACGTTCAGCTCTTCCCAATAAGCGAGGGGATTGGTCAACTGCTCCTCAATGCCTATCGTCAACTTCTCACCTTTCGGTATTTTGCCTTCTCTCCAGACGAAGTAAGAAAGCTCATCGGCCATTTGACTGTTTATTCCGGCCACAATGGCGTTGAGTTCTTTTTCGCACCTGGCCAGAATTGCCGGCTCCAGGCTTGAGTTAGCTAACAAGTGCTTAATGCTTCTTGAAGACTCTTTCCCTGCCTGCGCTGAATGATGAACAACCGCCCTTGTACCAATGGCTCTCATCTGGGACGTAACGATAGCAATCCCCTCCTGACCCTCTTGGGACAACCGGTCCACATTGAGAGCCAGGAAATGAGGCTTTTCTGCCTCCAGTTCATCTGCATGAAAAACCTTCTCCGCCCAGATGCCATTGATTCGGCGGATCGCTTCACTGTATGCCTCGATCTGATCATCATCCTGAAAATTGAACTCAGGCAGCTCGATGATGATGTGCCTGGCAACATTTGCATCAAGCATCTCTTCAAGCATTGAAATCGACTCTTGGTGATGACCGCGGTGCTCCGGAGCCTTGATAACGAGCGCATCTCTGCTAATCCCATCCGGCTTCTCCATAATGGCAGACCTGATCATCGATCCATGATGTTTTTCCACAATGGATAGGGAGAGCTTGCTGTTCGCAATCTCAGGGGCGAGGTGTGCCGTTACTATGTGGTTTAGCTTTGTTCGGGACATGCCTAGCAGCAGCTGGTAACCCTGCCGGATGCCTCTGGTTTTGAAAAGGGGGCCGTTCGGTACGGGCATTTTCTTGTCAATCACCCAGTTGGCAACTATCTCTTTCAGCATGACGCCACTCTCTCGTTAATATTTACTCTAGTATACGGAAACTTGTCGCGCATTCAAACACTTTTTTATTGACGTAGTATGGTATTTTTAGTATAATTCTCTTCAGTTATTCACCAATGGAGCAGGTCATGGCCGCTTATATCCTTTGCACCCGAGACACCCGGAAGCCTTGCACAATGAGTGGCGAGATCCTTCCATGGGTACTGGCGCCAGGCGCTGTCCTGATCGAGGATGCTGATCTGATCCCTTCGATTGAAACCGATGAAGCTACCTTCCTGCTTTTGATGGAGATCGATTACGATCTTGAGCAAGACCTGGAAGCATCACCGGCGGACCTGGCCAAGCGCTACGCTCGTGAAGACTGCCCTCATCCGGTACTGATGATCGACCGCGGTGGTGATACCCCTCAGGGAGACGCGTACTGGAACGCTCTGCACAACACCTTGCAGGACGCTGTCATCGACGCTTTGATTACAACAGAATCCACTTTCGGCCGTGACGCAATCGCGGCCTGATAATGACAGAGAGGGCAGCGAATCATGCCTATGGATGAATTACTTAACGCGGACAGCGAATACACGCTCGTTAACTACTTTGGCCAAAAATCGTCGAGTGCCGGCATTAACCGCGAAAGCTACTCCGAACGCGACCGAGTCCAGATGCTCTCGGTGATTGCCAAACGCTTCCCGATGGCCCGGGTGGTCCGCCTTAATGATAAGCACCTGGGCATCTGCATCGACTTCAACCACCTCTATGCTGAATCCGAGGAGCTTCAGGAGACTGACATGGATTCTGGGTCCGTTCTGGAAAGCGCTTACGCGGGCTTCCAGGCGCCTCCAGCTTCATTCAGCCAAGAAGCTGTCGAGTCCTGGGTTCGTCGTCATTTTCAGAGCTTTACACAGCGATGGAATACGACCCCAGGCGTCGCCACGTTGCAAATCACCAACCCGTCATTTGTCGAGTATCGTGTCTATGTTGCAGAGACCTCGGCAACTATCGAGTCTTTGATGGATGCCTTGGCGACCAGCCTGAACCAACTTTGAGGGAATAATTGTGACCGAAGAAACAACCGCAAATGCTATTCAGGCTTTGGTCGAGGCAGGGCCTGACGCCGTGAAGCTGGCCGTCAGCTTGCCGGACTATGTCAAAACCCAAGAAGACTTTCTTCACTGGTGCCAAAACGAGGCTGGCGTCGACGCTCAGATGATGCAGAAGGTGGAGATTGGCAGCGTCTGGACTCACCAAAGCCAGGGCTACGAGCGCAAGGTCGTGCCACCTGGGGATTACGCCCCGGGAGTTGTCGTCAAGCCTTCAGAGATTCTGGTTCTGAATATGAATACCGGTCGGACCTTCATCTTTGAGAGGACGAGCCTGCTCAAGAATTTTGACTTCGATCGGATGGAAAGCGATGCGCCTCCTTTTTAATCATGGACAAACCAATATGATGCCAGCTTGCGAACTTTCCAACGCAGACATTGCTTCCCGCATCGTTGATCTGATGCGCGGCAACGCCACTCCGGATCCATTTTTGCAGCATTATGCTGACTGTATCGAGAAGGCGGCTAGTCTCGACGACCTGTCATTAGTGCGCAGAGGGAAGAAAGCTGAAGCCCTGGAAGAAGGTTTTCGCTATTTTGCTGCCGGGTTTCCTGGCGCACCGGCCGTGACAGTGCCGGAAGGCGAACTCTTCAGGATGGGCACCTACCTGGCCCGAGTTGATCCGAAGTTGCGTCGAACGCTTCTGATTGGGTGGTGTGAGATTATCCGATCAAAGGTTTAAATATCGATAAGCTTGCTGACCACCTCTGACGGCGGGCTCTCCCGCCCTTCTGTGTCGACGACGTGGACCGTAAACTGCCACTGCCCTGCATCGAGGTTATCGATGGTGTAAGACGGACTGGCATTCTCGCTTGCACCTTCAACTGTGATCTCGCGCGTCCACTGCTCAGGGTCCGGCAGTAGACCATACCTGATGACGTAGAAGTCCAGATCCCCCATGGCAATGGATTCGCCGTTCTGCCGCTTCATCGGCGCATTCCAGGACAGTGCTGCCTGGTCGTCAACCACCGGCGCTGGCGGAGCTTCAACCGAAGGCGTCTGCGAATCATCTCCACCACCGCCACAGCCAACCAGCACCAGGCCACACAGAATTAATGCCACTCTCATGTGATTTTCCAATTGACAATATTTTGCATTTTGAAATGTAAATTCATGATAACGGATTTTTATTATTTATGTCTATGGAATATTTGATCCCAATGTGGTACTATTTCGCCACGACAAAACGATTAATTTCACGAGGTGTATTTTGGAACTCGACTCATCTTTGCAGCGAACGTTCGACAGACTGAAGATCGAAGGACCGCTGCCTGAGAACTACGACCTGGTTGAGCACATACGGACTCGCCAGATCCCGTTTAGCCAGAAAACCTTTGGCCCGGGCACGAGAACCAACGGTGTCCTTGATCATATCCAGAAAGAGATCGAAGAGGTTCGCGAAGCCCCGGACGACGTTGAAGAATGGATCGACATCGCAATGCTCAGTTTGGACGGCGCCTGGCGCTGCCTGCAAGAACGCATCCCGGAGTCCGAAATCCCCAAGATTATTGCTGCCGTGATCGCGGGCAAACAGTCGAAGAACGAAAAGCGGGACTGGCCGGACTGGAAGACGCAGGATCGCGACAAGGCGATTTGCCATGACAGATCTGGTGAAATCCCTGATTGACAGCTTTTTTATTGACATAGAATGAATTTGTCGCTATAGTATCGCGCTCTAAAGACGAAACCAGTCACCTTGGCCTTCGTCAGGAAACCTGACGGCCTTTTTATTGACATCTGGAGCCTATTGATGGAATTCAAACCTACCGATCGCCCTTTCAAGGGGCCGCTAGCCTCTCCGGAGGAGTTCATCGAGGTTCTGGATTCTCCGCAAAAGATTCAGAACTACTACCAGGCAAGCCTGGGGAGACCTCTCGATGAATCCATGGTCGTTACTCAGTTCACTCGGCGTGTTCTTGCTTACCTACACGGCAACTACCCGGGTGCTTTCATGCGGTATAAACCTACGGTCTTTCAGCCGGGCGTTCCCGAGTTCGTCGCTCTTGGGTCCCTCGTGGGCCTGATGCTTCGGACTAATTGGCTAGAGATTGACTTGATCAGTTTGTTCAAAGACCGCTACGACCTGATTCCAAACAACCGTGTTGTGGCAGGCGCTCTTTCGAATCCGGGCCAGTTTGCAACCGGCGATGAGGTGGTGGAGTCGGGTGCCTTGATGTGTGAATGCATTGGCCTTGTCGATACTTGCCGGCGGACTCAGAACCAAATCCAGAGCACCGGGCTCTTGCTGTCGCCTGTTGAAACCGTTGACCCGGATCTGGGTGAGCGCGTCTATGACTACATCACCAACATCTATCCGATTGTGGGTAGCATGACTGGAGAAGCTCAATGAGACTGACAAACATTACTGTTGAGATCAACAGCTTTCGCGATGAGAGCCGGACCTTCAACCAGGCCCAACTTGAGGTGAAGCTGACTGAGACATCGCTGAACCGAGAGTATGTCTTCTCCATGCCCAACTTTCTGGATCAGCTTGAGCATCGCATTGAGAAGGCCATTGTCATCAACTTTCCTGAGTCCAAAGCGGCCGAAGCTGTTCGTCTCAAAGAAGGACTGGACCGGGTCACTCTGAATCCGGACATGCTCGATCATCCGATGACGTCGATTCATACCGCCATGCGTAAAGTTGGTGACACACCGGCCAGCACCTTCTGGCATCGTCTTATCAACACGATGCCTGGGATACTCGTTGATTGGCTTGATCAGGCAAGCAAGAGAGAACTCGAAAAACTCGAAGGGCCTGTGCAGGCACAGAAGGTCAGCAGGGTGGTTCGGGATTCGTGGGAAGAGGTTTTGAACAATGCTCGCCGTATTGGCCGATTAACCAACTTTTCAGAGCGTGATGCGAAAGACAGTGGGTTCGATTACGAAGAGCTTTATGACATGACCGTCCGCCAGCTGGACCAGCTCAATGACGTGTCCATTTCCGCTTTAACCAGTCTCGACTATCTGAGTAAACAAGACTGGCTGTGTTTCACGTTTGATCTGGTTCAATGGCCCGAAAGCTCGTCCGATGATCAATCTATAGATTGACTTATTTTCTTCCATGGTATATAATTTCGACCATCTTATGACCGATGGAAGATTTCATGTCTTACCGCGACGAATACCTTGAGAAGTTTGACGTGCTTGAGCGCGCCTTGTCGGAAGACCTCGTGCCTGAAGGATTCGAGGCCCTGGGCGATCAGCTCAGAGAGAAGCTTTCTGCTGAAAAGTCGAACTACCTTTCCCAGTTCAGCGTGGACGACCCTGACCGCATCACCGCGCCCTGCATGGGCATCCTGGAGCTTATTTCTGAAAAGACCGAGGCCGCGGAATGGTTCTTCGGTTCGGATCTTCGCTCTCGCAACCGGATCCGGATACGCCTGAGCCATGCCAGCGTGAACACGAAGACCCAGGAAGTGTTCAAGGAGGGGCTGATCAGCGACATCATTCTGTCCGAAAAGCAGTTCGCCGATGTCATACTCAATCTCGATTGGGGACACGGCTTCCCCGTCACTCAGCTGACTCGCCTGGGTGTTGATCTCGAACCGGTCACCCGTGAGGACGATCCAACACGTCATAACTTCGATATCACACTGGACGGTGTCCGAACCACCGGTTTTGTTGACGAGGCCATCAAAGAGCTTCGAGAGGCTATTAAAGTAGGCAAGATCCCCAAGCGTGATGCCGATAACCTTGCAAAGGACCTTTATTCTTCGGTCAGCTTGCTGCCTGACAACGCTGCGCATGCGATGGATCGCATCACCGAAGAGTACTCAAAGCGGGTCGCGGAGGCATCATTGATTCTTCATCTCGACGCCCGGACATCTGGCATCCCTACCATTGAAGAGGGTCGATAACATGCTCGCTTTTCTGAACGAACTGACTCACGATGAACGCGCTCTGTTGTCGCATCTTGCGACCAAGCTGCTTGATCAAGAGGCGCCGCCGAACGAAAACCGGAGCCGGCAATGGGACGCCGGAAAAGAGCGGATCACCCACACGGTGGAGACCGCCGCGGGCACTCTGGAAGTTCAAGGGTTCATGATATTCCATGCCTCTTTTTCTCGTCCCCTTGGCATGAATATGTCGGGCGAAGCGTTTGAGTTTCTTTCAGGCATCGCAAACTATCAGCCTGATATTCTTGCCAAAAAGTTTGCAGGGCGTACCAATCCAGCGTTTTCTATGCTGTCTTCGGGCCGGACCAGCTCAAGCCTGTCCATGTTCGATCACCCGATTGAAGAATCCCGTCCGATGCGATTAAGCCTGGCCGATGCCAGACTGACCATTAATGAAAGAGGCGGCCGAGACAAAGGCTCTGTCTCGCTGATGGATGGTGTGCACCAGTGGGACATCTCCCTGACCGGAGACCAGTACCTGCGTATGCTCCGCGGCGAGCACACCCGGGTGCCTTGCACGATCAACCGTTCTTTCGGCTATCTCAACGATGAGCCTGACAACCGCTATCTTGAGCCCAATCGTCAGTCCGATCATGTTGAGCGTAGCGTGAAAGAGATGACGTCAGAGTTGTCCGCCAAGGTTCGAGAAATGACCAAGATACTCTCCGCCGGCGCAGTCACGACCAAGAAAAAGCTTAACCTGCTGAGCGACCTGGCCGATGAGGCCGATCAGTGCTGGGCCGATGTTCGCACTCGTCTTATCAAGCTCAGCGATGACGGAATCGAAAACGTTAAGCATGACTTCAAGCGTCGCCTGAGTCAGCAGCTGGAGCAAGACGCTCATTTACTCACTCAAGACGACAATCAGATGCTCACCCAGCTGATTGGCGACCTTTAAGGAAATTCCATGAAAAAACACTCAGAGATTACCCAAGCGTTAATGAACCAAACCATAGCCAATGGAAACCTGAAACATTTTCGAGAGCAGGATCAACAAATCCAGAATATCATGTCACTTATCGTGCTTACCTGCGCCATTGGCGCCGGCGCGTTCACTGCACTGAGTGCGATGGGCCCGACCCTGCAAATCGGAAATGGGACGGTTGAGATTCTGGGTTTCTTTGGCACAGGCTTTTTCGGCGCATTCGTCATCGGTGTCTTGGTCTTTTTCCTGTTCTCTTTCATGAAATGGATCAGGCTCCACCCTTTGGGTGAGCAGAACTTGATGTCATTCAAATCAGCCGTCGAAACCGTGCTTTGGTATGACGGATATCGCGATGATGCCAAGACCTACATCAAGAGCATTGGCCCACTTGGCCCAACGCTCACTGACCTCTGGTTCATCAACCGCCTGAACCGAAAAATCATAAAGCTTAATCGGGCTGACGCGGTGAAAAAAGCTGAACTGAAGACGTTCAGTGACCTTGAAAAAGAATCGCGATGGAAGGACGCGTCAAAGAGCCTCCTCGAAGAAAGCCATCAATAGACGAGAGACAAAAAATGGACAACAAAATGAGCCCGAACGAGCAGCATAAAGTCATTGATGCAATCCAGCGCATCTATCGCCGGTTCACCAGCGCCAACAGCATACCGGTAGACCAGGCTCGCGTTACCGCGGGCGAGTGGGAGTTGATCAAGCCATTCATCAAGTTGCCCCGTGAAGCCCCTGTCGGGCCCTGTGGCTTGGAGCAGGCTCTGTCAGACGTGTTTCATGCGATAGGTAGCGAGCAGCAGGCTCATCGGCTTCTGCACACTCAGGATGCGGAAGGAACCGAAATCGCGAACCGGATTGCCCAGGCAGTCGATACGGCCTCCGTCGGTCCGGTGTCCATGACCCTCAAAGGACTGAATGAGTTGATCAAGGGTGTTCTGGAGCTTCGAGGCAAAAGCCCTGAGTTCAGCTTTCTATTGATGCAATACGACTTTGTCGAGGCACAGATCCGCACGCTGATCACAAAGAGCGAAGGCCATCGCTGCTGCGCTGATAAAAGTAAAACCATCATGAAGGCGCTGATGCGGCATCTATTGCTGGATGAGCCGATTGAGTTCAATTACGAGCAGGAATACACCTATCATTTGCCGAAGAAGGTTCTGATGTCTCAGGACGAGATTCTATCGTTCTATGACGCCCTCCACTCTTTCTATTACGGGCAACCGGATGCCTTTATAAATTACGTATCCGGTAAATGAGGGGGAAGGAAGGACCTGGTATTCATTTATCCGCCTATCCGGCGGTGGACTATCCGAAAAGTGCACACTACGGTGTACATCATCTCTGAGCCGCCTACTCGGCGGTGAACCACCGAACCAGCGCGTGAAGCTGTCGATTTGCTCTCTAAGCCGCCTACCCAGCGGTGAGCCCTTAGTTTGACTTATTTTATCGCTTGGAAACAAGCGACTTTTGTCAGTGCACGTCCAAAACCATCAATTCCAAAGCGGAATTCCAAGGCGGCCAGCCGGGACGGCTGAAGTGGCGAAGGGTCCGGCGCTATATGGCGCCAGATACCTCAATTGACGTTGAGCCATAGTACTCAGACAGCTCTTCAACCTTCTCCTCCAGTTCGTCCTCATCGACTTTTTCCCAGTCGCAGGTTCCCCATGTCGGGCAAAGACCGGTTCTAGTTCCACAGCCGGCACAGACGCGCAAATACTTGCTCTGGTAGGTGAGCAAAAAGAAATCGCCCTCGCCCTGAAAGACAACGTTGATCGGACCATCTTTTTCTTCACTTCGGGGAAAGCACAGGTTCAGCGCGGGCTTATCATGAAGGTAGGCTTCGATATCGTGCTTCAATTCCATGCTTCTCTCCTTACTGACTGATGGTGATAATTATACCTTTGGTATGGCTTTTGGTCAACTCTTTTGTTGATAGTATCTCTGTTTTTATTTCATTCTTTATTTGACTTATCTGATACTACGTGTATAATTATCAACGTTCGGGTAATGCACCCGATCAATCTGGCGAGATTGCCCCGCTAAGCCGAAAGGCCGGTCAAAACGCAGAAAATACCCTATTCCGGTTTCCCCAATGCGGCGCCGGGCAACGAGCGGACCTACGCGACCAAACCATTGGAGCGACTCATGTCACTGATTCAATCGATTACCAGCCAAGAAAACCTCTTGAGCACCCGCGATCACTTCCAGAAAACCCTCAAAGAAACGCTCGGTAAGCGCCTTGGCAAAAGCTTTGGTCAGCGTGACTTTGACGAGCTGATCGCAAAACTGCTTGGCGCCAAGGACTTCAATACCGCCATGGGTATGGTCCCTGCCCACAAACCCGCCAGCGCCGTACACGATGAGCATTACACCGTCAGCTCTGAGTACAACGCTTTGTGCGCGGTTGTTACCGGTCTGCTGGCTCAAAACTACCTCCCCAATGTTGAGCTTTACGGGATGCTCGACGAGCTAATCTTTGTTCACGTCGGCTCCACGAAGGAGATCTCCGATATGGTCAATAACCAAGGCTATCAGCGTCAGCTCCTAGAGCTTCAGCGCGTTGGCGCGCTCAGTTCGGTTTACGAGCCGCTAGCCGATGAGGCAGACATGACCGTCAATGATTTAAGGGCCTGCGTTCAGGAGGCAACACGGAACCAGGTTCGGTTCCTGGACATTCGCTCGTTCCTCTTGGCCGAGTAAAAGCCTACTCAACAATCACACTGAATCCAGAAACGGAGATTGATACATGAACTTTGGCGATATGTTCGAAGTGGCGGCAATCACGACCAGTGCAATTCTACTTTCATTCGGTCTGCTCTTCCTTGCGTTCGTTGTCCGCCGGCAGCGGTTTGACTCCGGGATCTCCAACAAGGATGTCTTCACCATCGCGCCGGTTCGCAAAACCATGCGTCTGATGCTGGCGGCAATTGCGGTCTCCGTCGCTGGTATGTCGGCCTACTCGTCCGTGCCGCTGTATATTTTCGAGACAGCGACGTTTAACGCAGTGCTCACCGGCATGCTGGTCGCTGTGATTCTGATTGAAGCCTGGGCCTTTGGTCATTTGATTTTCGGTGACAGCGGTGAATTGCTTGCGGTTGATCCAGGCACCGAAGAGTCCGGGCCCTCCAACGAAGCCTTGCCTCAGGAAGTATGAGGCACTGAAACGGGTTTTGTCCTGATACAATGAAAGAAATTATATCGGAGATCCCCATGAAGCCCTCCCCAATGAAAACGTTCGAGAGCCTGTACGAGGCGCCCTGGGGCGACGGAGAGGCAGCGCAGGTTGTTCTCGTCGATTTTGAAATGATCCTGGATCCTGACGAGCCAACACGGACGCGGCGCAACATCCGCAGCAATCTTGTGGATTGCCGTGTCGGGCGCAGCGGTACCTGCCTGCTCTACAACCGACCGGTCGATCACCGCGGCAATACCGAAGAAGAAGTCTTCTCCATCCGCTATCAGATTGGCTCGCCTCGCAAGCCAGGCTGGGAAACGGATAAGCACCGAAATCAGCTTGTTTTCCGGGGCGTGATTTGTGTGATGCCTGAAGACGAATCCAAGGCAAAATCCCTTGCCGAAACGTGGCTTTGCGAGGCTCACGCAGAGCTCTCCAGACTGGTCAGCACCTTCGCCTAGCTTGCATTTCACGAAACCTTTTAATTGACTTATTTACATTCGTGGTATATACTTTTTCCATCGTGCCGCCAACTGCCTGGCGGTTTTCTTTTGGAAGGAGCTACTTCATGCAGCCATCGCAACACTTGCCTTCAGATTTCCGACACGTCATGAATGCCAGCACGTCGATGCGAGCTCGCCAGCAGATCTCCCTGTTTGGCAATCTTGAGGCAGCTCACACCCACTTCGTCGAAGAAGTCAGGCAGCAGGCTCGCAAATCATTTTCAGCCTTTATCCAGCCTCTGTGTGATGCTCGCGGACTTTCGTTTCACGTTATTAACGGCCGATGGTTTTTCCAGCCAATCACCCACAATCAGCTCAGTATTGAAAAGTTCAATCAGAGCCTGGCTGATTCGGCCAGCGTAGACGCCGATATTGACACAGCAATGGCCGTGCTCAATCACCCGGTCCCGGGCATGAATCAGACGCTCGGCGAGATGATGGAGTCTTATGACCCACTTGCCAGAAGTGCACGCCACTACCTGACCATTTCCATTGAATCGGCTACTGGCGTCGAGCTAAACCTTTTGCGTGATGCAACTCAGCACATGCTTCATTTCAAGCTTTTTGACCGATACATGGAAACGTCCGTCATCAAGCAAAGCCTGATTAACCATATTATGTCGAAACGCGTCGATGACATGGCCGATCAAGGCGGGGCTCTTCATGACATTCATGACGTCGGACTTCTGGTTAAGCATTTAAACAAGGATTTGCGCGTGAATTTCTCCCGCGATTTCCCCACCTACAGCACCGGCCAGAAAAGCAAAAGGGGCGGGTACTGCATCGATCTGTCCAATGGCGCCATTAGCTACATTTAACAAGGAGCATTGCATTGAGTTCTGATTTCACCCCCAGCGATCAATGGCCCGAAGGTTCAGAGTTCGATTGGTCATACAACGGCAAACGCTATCAGAGGCATGGCGACGCCGAGCCTGCCTTCTTCCAGGTCGCTATACCGAAGCCATGGGGCGTCGCCTTTACGGGGGAATCGGCTAGCGTCGAACACGCCGAAGCCTCGGCGCTGGCTCAGTATCAGGAATTTGAGCAATGCGATCATACTTTTTACCGCCTGGATGAGTCCGGCCTGGCCAGATGCACCACGTGCCGTAATTTTACCGAACACGGGCTGACCGATGAGCGACACTGTGCTCGTTGCGGCTCTCAGCCCGCTATTTACACCATTCCCGGGGACGATGAGTCCCACGTAAAACATGCCTGCGAGCCCTGCTATTACACCTGGCACCTCCCCGGCGAACTCGACGGGGCCGAGCTAAAAGCGCCAAACAACAACGACCCAGAAAGTCATCGGGTTATAAACTACTGGACGTTTATCCTGAGAAAGCGAATTGCTTACCATCTCTACAGGAAGCTCGTCATTGGAGAAGATGCCAGCGTTTCCTGGGCGCTGGTTAATGGAAGCACGCCGCAATACCGGGAAGGCGAAATTGAAGCACTCTCCCATGAGGTTGAAACCCTCATAGAAGAAAACTCTGACACCAGTAGGCAAACTCTATCGGAAACCTATGGCGATACCGCACTCAACTCCTTATCATGCGCAGCTTCGCTACAGGCGATGTCAGAAGAGATTGTCGTTTTGAACGCAATCAACGTGATTTTCAGACTGAAAGAGCTTCAACAGATCCGATTGAGACCAATGGATCCGATTGATGATGAAACTTTCGTTCAGATGAAGGTTCAGTCTGCGCAGGCTTTGTTCCAGGAGTATTTGAAGCGAATAAACACCGATCTTTAGGAGGTAGCGTGGAAGCATTGGAGTCCGTCATTAAAGGCCGTGAGGCAGACAACGACTCCTTTGATTGGATGGATCGATTCAGTTCGATTGTTCGTCAGGAGCTTCACAAATCCTATGTAGTGAACGGCATCGCTTCTGAAAATCGCGAAGAGCAGGATTACTACCAGTCCGTCATGAACCACTTAACCGATGGCGCCATGAAACTCTTCTATGAGCACGAGGAGGAGATTGCACACCTCCTGATTGACGATACGAATGAAGTCCGAACGGCTTTAAAGTCCCCGATCTACCAGCAGCAGTTGTGTCTTGCAGATACACCTTTGCGGGTTGTTCGCGTCTATCTTTCCAGGCCGAGAAGTGAGAGCTCCATGTCAGAGCCTTATTATGCCCACGCCCGCCGACAGTTGCAGCGTCATATCTACAACGCACTGATGACCTACTTCCAAAAGTAGTTTTGCCGACTTCGTCGAACGTCGAGGGTCCGTGATTGACTTATTTGTTGTCTTGGTATATAATTATTTTACTTTATGACACAACAAATACCGAGGTTTCATGGGCCCTTCAAAGCGTGATTACAAAGTCTTTCATAGTGATCAAGATGCGTCAGTTAACTTCGTTCGCGACATGCCAGTTGGCATGCTTGAGGCCCGCTACGTCCAGCGTACGGATGAATATCTGATTGCTTACCTCTCCTCTCAGACTGCTTGCGCCTTGTCGTGCCGCATGTGTCACCTCACGGCGACTGGACAGAACAAGTTCGAAAACGTCCAGCCCCAGGCATTCCTTGAGCAGGCGGACCAGGTTCTGGCTCACTTCGATCAATCCGAGACCCCGGCTGAACGCATTCATTACAACTTCATGGCTCGGGGCGAGCCTCTGGACAACCCGTATCTGACGCTACATTCGCAGAAGATTCTGCGTCCCCTGGCAAACCGCGCGATCGACCGGGGCCTGGGATACCGGTTCTTGATCTCAACGATCATGCCTGAGTCTGCCCGTGATGATGAGCTTATTGATATCTTCTCAGACCCTGATCTGTATCCCGAGATATTCTACTCGATATACAGCGTTGATGAGCGCTTCCGAAAGCGCTGGCTACCCCGGGCAATGCACCCGGTCGTGGCTCTCGGTAAGCTCAAGCGCTGGCAGGAAGAGACCGGCAAGGTGCCAAAAATACACTTCGCTTTCATTGAGGGCGAGAACGATTCCGAACACTCGGTCCGGGGTGTATGCGAAGCTATCAACGAGGTTGGCCTCAAGGTGAATTTCAACATCGTTCGCTACAACCCGCCGGAGAACTCGAAAAGCCGAGAAAGTGCCATCGAGGTGATCAATTCGAACGTGGACCTGATGAACCAATTGCTCAAGCCTGAGCTCAGCTGCATCGTCCCCAGGGTCGGAAAAGATGTGGCCGCCAGCTGCGGAATGTTCCTCAGCCAAGACGATCTATAAGTGGACAGTAACCACACAAATTCATGTTGTAGGTGTTGATATGACAAAGTTGAACGGCGCTGAATGGAAAGCTTTCTACAGCGACAAAACGTTTTGGCCCGAAGGCGAGGACAGCCGCATTCATGACGATGTGGTTATTCATCTGAACGGACAGCCCAGCAACCAAATGATGGCGGACCCGGACTCTATTTCTGACACGGATGAGTTGATCATCGAGTCTGGCTATGTTGCAACACGGCAGCAGGAATACATCTGTGACCTTGACTGGTATTTCAAAGGCTGGAAAGAAAAACAGACCTCTGTCTCCTTCGTGGTTACCTGCGAGCCTGGTCGTGTCCGATCAATTCAAGCTGCCATCTTTGACGCTGGTGGAGAAATCCAGTGACTGATTCAATCGGGAGAACATTTTGAGCGACAACGAACTGGAAAACCTGGGTCGACGCATCATCGGCGGCATGAGGCAAGCAATTAGCGATTCTCATCCGGATCGTACCCCACAATTTAATGAAGACTGGTTCGAAGGCGAGTCCAGGCACCCGCCGGAAGCGCTTCTTAAAGATTTGATCGCCTATTTCCTGTATCCAGGCCAACCGCTCATTCTGGCGACGATGATTATGCTCGTTTTCAACGACCTTGATGACGCAAAAAATGGCCGAGCGGGAAAACTTCCCGCCAGTTCAAATCAGCGTATCCCCGGCGCCGGCGATGCAGTGGCTAGCACTCTGAATATACTGAGTGACGGCGTCAAAGCATCTCTGGATAGTGAGGTTGTCATCGAGGCTCTTGAGCAATCATGGGCTGAAAACGCCAGCTCCCAGAATCCGTTCAGTCATCTCGTTGACGACGGCCTGGCCAGAAGTCGCCGATTCAACATGCTCTTCACCAATGTATGGCCAAGCTGGCTCGAGAAAAGCAAAACGGAAGGCAAGGCTGATCACTGATGCACGAAGAACACTTCGCCCAACTCAAGAAAACGTACCCGGACATCCTGACAGCGGATAACCTCCAGAATATGCCTTTTGGCCTGGAGGTTGGCGATGGCTGGTACGGTATTCTGGACTTCATGTTTCGCACACTGTCCTGGTCCTTTTACTTCAACGAAGAGCCGATTGTGCTCTATCAGATCAAAGAGAAGTTCGGATCACTGGTGGTTTATGGGAATTTCCCACGGCCACTCTACCGGGCCGAGTTTTTCACACTTCTCAGTGACTGGTCTAAAAACACCTGTGATCTGTGCGGTCAGCCGGGCAAGCTTCGGTCTGGCATGGGCTGGGTGGCGGCCCGTTGCGATGAGCACGACGGCGTCCGGCCGCGGGAAGATCATCGATTTTCAGCCACTCTGCCGGAGACCATGCCGATCTACCGTCACCAGCTCGATCGCCTTATCGGTCGCAATGACCAGAGCTATATCCAAATCGAGTCGTTCAAACTCCCAGACCACGTTTCTGCGGAGGAGCTGTGCGTCCACAGGCATCTCGAAATGAACGGTAAAGGCATTTTGAAGCTTGATGACATCGAGCCTGGCTGCCTGGACTCCCTCCGCGGCGACCTCAGAGATTTTGATAGCGATGCGATGGCCATTTTGTGGTCCAGGAATGTTCCTCCTATCAGTATTTTTTGATCCGGCCTGAGCACTCAGGCCGCCCCTCTTCCAGGCCGCCCCTCTTCATTGAAATAACCTTCACATTAGCGCAAATAACTACTTATTTATTGACATAGTATGATTCTAGATGTATAATTCAGTGCCATAAGCTCTATGCGGATGAGTCGTGCGCATAGAAGTGCGCATAGTTATGCGCATAACACGGAAACGGAGAGCGAATGTTTCAGTCAATCAAGTTTTTTGAAGCCAAAGATGAACGGGACACGTTTGCTCACGTCACGGAAATACCGGCGCTAAAACGGTCTATCCACTTTAAGCCTGGGCTGAACATCATAGTTGGGCCTAATGGCAGCGGTAAGTCCACCATCCTTGATGCTCTGGCTTTAACGATGGCCGCGAAGCAATCAGGCCAGTCAGAAATCACGCAAACCTGGCTTGATGAGGTCAAAAGTAAGAACTTCGGAGAAAAAAGACTGAGCACCAACGTCAGCGTTCTTCATGACGGTCAGCCTATTCTTTATTTCAATCCAGGGGATACGCCGGGCATGGACGGTGGTCACTTTGATGACGACTTCTTTTCATTGGGTATAAAGCGTCTTACGACCGAACCCGTGCTGTCCAGCGGACAACTTACGATGGTCCGTATTGACGATCTTCTTGCCACAATGACGGGTGCCTTGCCGTTTCCTGACAGCGTTCGCGTACACTCCAGCGTCGAACATCTGAATAACCACTGGCAACAAATTCGCGACATGACGCAAGAAGAGTTGCTCAAGCCAAACTGCGACCCGGGCCAGCCTACGATTGTGATGGACGAGCCGGACCGAGATCTTGATGCACGTCTTCAGTTCACCTTCTGGAGCATCATTACCGATCCGGAAGTGACGTCAAAATTCCAGATTATTGTTTCGTCCCACTCGCACCACTCTCTGTTGGCAACTTTCGCCAACTATATCGAAACGGAGCCTGGATACATTTCGAGCTGCCATCGGGTAGCCAACGAGTTGGACACCGGTGCCTTTGAGCGACTCAAAACCCAATATTTATCCCAATCCAAGGAGACACATTCATGAAAACAAAATTCACTGATGCCGAAATGATCCGGATGATCTGGATGAACCAGATACGCCTGGTGGCGAGCGCCGTTGTCGACTGCTACGCCGGCGAAAAGTATGGCGTCAAACGAAGCAATAACTTTGACTTCGAGCACTCCAGCGCTGAGTGTCGGGTTTCTGCCAGGCGCATCACCCAGGGGCTCTCGGAAAACCACCTCAAGCGCCGGATTAAGAAGCTTATCAGCCAGGGTTACCTGGGTACCTACATGCGTGACACCTACTTCTTCCTGGATGACCCCATCGCACGCGAGCTCTTCGAAGACGCCCGGAACTGGTGGATTGAGCGTGGTCTGCCCAGTGGTTCTGACGGATCCCGCATGAAAACTGCGCCGATGCCAGGCAGCTGGGATGAGCTTGTGGCGGAATGCCGCGACGAACTAACCGAACGTTTCGCCGATCGGGTCGTCGATATTGAAGCCTATCGCATGGCGGATGCACTGCTGGCTTCCTGATCTCAGGGCTGACGAACACTGGAATGGATTTTTCAAATGAAAAAAGCTGACCAGAGTTATCACCGCAAAATAGATTGCGGTACCGAAATCGACGCCGTGTCTGACTGGCTTCGGTCATATTGGGACACTGACGGTATTGGCCTCTCCTCCGATTCTTCAGAGGATCCTGTCCGCCAGCTTGTCAGCTGTGTCTTCAACAAAGCTCATGAAGACTCTTTTGCCGGAATTGCTTTGTTGAACGTCGGCATCATTATTGGCGAGAAGGCCAACGAAAGACGCGCATTTTTGCGAACCCTGAAGGAACCAGAGTCTGAGCACCTTCATTCTGACGGACTGATGTTCCTGGTAGACAATATGTTCTTTGCCCAGATGAACTTCAGCTCGGCCGTTAACGATAAAATAGCCGAGGGGGTCATTACGGACATTGTCCGCCAAAGCCAAGCGGGCCTGAAGGACGTGCTGAAAGATATCGAGGGCCTGAAAACCCTCAAGCCAAAAGACTACGACGCGTTCACTCAGAACTACACTGAGTATAAAGGCATGGCAGGGCTGGATGAAGACGCGATCAATGCTGAATTTGCGGGTCACCACTTCCCGGGTGCGATTTCTATGCCGCTACCGATGAGCCTGTCGCTCCCTCATATCGCCTACGACGATATTGAACAGGGGCGATCGCCATTGAGCTGCCTGCTTCTCGGCATCTACTACCAAGGCTTCAAGACGCGAGAGCACAATAATACTTGTGAGCTGGTCGCCGAGATCGACGAACTTGGCTCTATGGAACAGCCGTTCATCAACCGGAAGTTGGAGCCTGGTCCTGACCAGTTCCAGATGAACAGATTCATGGAGTTCAAGAGCGAGTCGATCGATCAATCTTACGAGCCGATGACTGAAGAAATTGTCCGGGCCAAAGCCAGAAAAAAGGCTGAATACGACGCTTTGAGCGATGAGGAGAAGTCTCGCCGAAAGGCCGCAGCTTACGAGGAAATCCTGAAGACCCTTGAAGGCAACCAGGGTCCTGGCCAATAACGACAGTCCACTGTTTTTGCACTATAATCCCGCCAAACACAGGCGGAGATGTACGATGGATGATGATCCCAAAATTGGTCAGGATACAGTGATTGGCCGCGGATCGGTTGTTGGTTCAGGTGCTGTGATTGGTGAGAATGTTGTTATCGGGGATGGCGCCACTGTCGGTGGTGAGCGCTCCAGCACAGAGTTCAGTCTGCTCACGCCGGAATCATTCACCAGTGAGCTGGGAGGGCCTCTCATCATTCACCGATGGATGGGTGAGGCCGAGTCGAGAATCTATCGGGCCTGCGAAAAGATTGGCGCTATCTGTGAAATGCGCGATCCTTTCAATGAGTTCACCTACAGTCGACTGAGATCCAAATGCGCGGAGCTCTCCCTGCTCATGCAGACGATGGAAAAAGCGGCCCGCCTCCACCAGGAGGACGCCTCCATCGCAAGCCTCTTCTCCAATGCTTTGACCCGCGTGCGGACACCGGCCAATCGGTCCATTCAGATGGCCGCCTCTCTGTTTCCATACTTTGAGACATCTCACGCGTCCGATTTGACGGTCTGAGATCGTGCCCACAAAAAAGCCGGCTCATGGCCGGCAGCGTGATCAAACCCTCAAATAATACCTTGCCTCAATGAGAGAAGCTGGATGCCACTCTTCTCTTCACACGGTGGATTCATCATCCAGGGGAAACCTGCGGTCATCACCAGATTGAAGCCACGAGGAAGCTGTTCATCGCTTTCATTGGTGCGATTCTCTGACCACCACACCGGGGCGTAATAATGACGCATGGATTCAAAGCATCTACTCAGCTTGCTGATTTCCTGCTCTTGCAGGCCTGTCTCAACGTTCTCAAAATTCAGATTGTCGAGGAACCCAAGATAGAGATAAAGGTCGAGACCATTCAGCCGGTGAAAACCGCGACGTATCGTTTGCCCGACTCTGCTTGGCTCAAGTCGTTTTGAGTCGGCACTCGGAGAAGACATCACGATTGCCTGGGTGGTCACCTTTACCCAGGGCGCCGCATTGTCACCGTATTCAGTGTAGGCGATCAGGTCCATTGCCCCGTCAAAGTCTTTGATATCTGAAAGCAGCGTCATTAGCCCACGGTATTTCGCCACCGTCTCCAGCTTATGATCTATGTAGCTGCTGCCAATTTCTGTAAATGCCCATGAGACCGTTGCAGCGACGACGAACAGCAATGCTAGCCACTCACCAAAGAGCTTCCCGGGTGTCTGGCTTTGCTGGAGATTATGTGACCGCACTTTGCGGGCGGCTTCCTTGATTGGATCACGCATTACTTGGGTCCATCTTAACGGCGAAAGTTAAACGACACGGAGGTGCCGACGTTGGCAGGAACCTTTGAAAGTCCGCGAGCCCTGCCCTTAATTGCTTCTCGAGATCTGAACGAATGACCAGATCGGGGTTGTAGATCTCCGGCTTGTAGTAGATACCAAGCTCTTTAAAGCAGGTCATCGTTGAGTTGATGGCTGTCGCGTCCAGCTGATCAGTGAGTGTTGGCGTCAGCGTGAACTCCGCAGAGCCCGCCTTTACCATATTGGTCTCAAGATATTTAAAAAGGGCTTGTCCCTTAAGGCGATTGACCGCTTGGCGAAAGGCTTCAGATTTTTGGGAAGGCGTATCAAGGAAGTCCTGGTAAAGCACCCAGGCCATTGCGGACTCCCCCAGTGACGTGTAAGCCAACAACTCAGACAACCGGTCTGCATCCTGACTGTCAGAGACCTCCATCATGAGGCCCTTGTGCTCAATGTCGTTTTCAACCTGCCTATCTTCCTCCAGGCACATGACGAACCAGGCTCCCATGGAGAAAACGATCAATATCTTTAAGGCAATCAGAACCAGCTGGTAAAGCCAGCCGGCCGCTGGAGAGGACCCATGGTCTTCTGAGAAAAGACGCCGACTGTTTAATGCATCCCTCTCGTAGCTTTCACCTTCGTTATGCTCCGTCATCAGCTATTCCCTTCACACCATGTCTGACTAAAAAATAATACGAATAAGCGCCCTTATGGGCAGTATCGAGGGCGTGATGTTATACCATATTGCAAAATATTGCAACTTCAGAAGTACGAGGGATTCAGGTCGCAGGGCTTGAAAAACAGGCTTGGCATAAGAATTTTCAGACGAGTGGTTACCCTTAGCGTGATTGGCTCTTCTTCCAGGCTTCCTGTGAACATATCCTGCGTCTGAGACTTCAGAAACTTATAGCATTCGTTCAGCGCCTTGCGCTTGTGCCGAGCGATATCTATTACCGGCGGAAGCTTTGTGCCGCGGGTTTGGGCTCGAATCAGGGTTTCATCGTCGTACCCCATGAAATACTCGCGATTGACCTTGAGGAAGGTATACATCTGGTACGCATCGAGATAGCCAAGCGCCTGGAAAAAGAGGCTATCGCGCTTTGCATAACGTTTTTCCGCTTCAAGGTTGGACATCTGCAACGACCAGGCTGCGGCCAGGCCATACGTATCTTTCGAGGCCATCAGGGCGCCGGCAGCAGCAATGCGCTCCCGTGCGGTTTCAAGCTTTGCGGTATCGACTATCCGAATCAGGGAGGCTTCTCTCGCTTCCATTTTATCCCGAGTGATCCGGTCGCCCACCATCAGGAACGCCACAGAAAGAATAGCCAGCATCAAGGTCGCAAGTATCGCGGTAATGGCACCGGAGGAGCTTTTCATGAAAACCTTTTTTGTAGAATGTGAGGTGATTGATCGTGTCCAGGTCAAACCAAAGTGTAATAAAATTTAACTCTCACAGTCAATTTTCTGCACGCCGAAAGCGAAGCAAAATAATATTTTTGGCGATAGTCTGTTTTTGAGTTATGGTGGTTCCTCAGTCGAGAAACTCAAAGAGGTGTTTCATGGGGCTCAACTACAGCCTGAGCAGTCCGGACTTCCCGATTACCGGGGCAATGACCAATGCAGCCGAAGAGGTTGTCTCCAAGCTTCACTCCCGCCATCCGGTTCAGCGCACTGAAATCGGATTGAGCAAGACCCCCAAAGGGTTCAATGTCAGCGCTACCGTAAAGCTTGAGCAGGGTGCGCCGGTGCATTGCGAAGAAGAAAATCACGATCTGTACATTGCATTGAACTCGGCCAAAGCCAAGCTTCTGCGCCTTCTAGGCGACCAGCGCGAAAAAGCCCTGGATTTCCAGCACACCCCTGCCCGAGAAGCTATTTCAGCTGATGAAGTATAGCCAGAAACAACAAAGGGGCCGCATCAAGTGGCGGCTCACTTTGATTGAACTCACCATTCTTTCCGCCATTCTCATCTTGAACGGCCCTCCTTCCTTTTAATTGTCATTAAGACTTTTTAGTTGACATTTCAGTGGGTTATTTTGATTATGGAATATCGGGAATCGTTCCCGATATCAATCACGACAGGAGATTTCTTATGAAAAGGACACTCATTGCGGCCGGCATTGCTGCTGCATGCTTTTCCGTTCCGGCAGCCGCGGCCGTCGACACCAGCTCACTGTACCTATCTGCCACCTCTACAGACGTCGATTTCGCTGAAGATAATGCCGTTGCCGTCAAGGTTGGCTACAACAGGACCATGAAAAATGTCGGCCAGGGCCTCTCTTTCGACATTGAATCGACCAACTCTGTAAAGGATGCCGAAGGCTTTGGCAGGACTGCGTCATACAGTTCGCTGGCAGCTTTTCTTCGATTCTCGCAGGACCTGGGATCCAGCTCAGGTTTGGGCGTGTACGGTCGTTTTGGTGCTACCTATCTTTCTGGCGAGCTTGAAGACGCTTCCGGAACTGACAGCGAAAACGGTATTAACCCCGCGTATGGCGCCGGCTTGAGCTTTGATATCGGAAATGGATCATCCGTTTACGCGGATTACACTATGACTTCCGCAGACATTGGCAGAGGTTTGGATGTTGATATAAGCGAAATGAGTGTCGGCGTCAAAGTCGCCTTCTGATTTCGATCTTTCCGGTGAAGGGACCTTTTTGGTCCCTTTTTTTTGATATACTAAAATCTCAAATATTTTAATATTTCGAGATGCAGGGAATAAAAATGAACAAAATCAATAACTCATGGATTTACGCTACGTTAATTGCTTCATTCGTTTTAAGCGGGTGCAATGAGCTTTCCGTAGATTACAACAATCAGTCAGAGGGAGGGATTACTCCTGAGCCAGAGCCTACCGCCCCTGACGCTGTCTCAGTCGATTTTGTGCCTGAGCGAACGAAGGTTTTTAGCTTTGTATGGACGGACGCTGAAGGCGCAACCAGCTATCGACTTCTCGAAAATCCAGATGGCATGTCCGGATTCACTCAAGTCGGTGATGATGTTGACCCTGGGGTCGAATATGCGAGCATGAGCTACGACGGGGTCAGCTTAACGGATAGAGTTGATGCGCAGTACATGATTGAAAGTTGCAATGATGTTGGTTGCAGTCAATCAGACATTATTTATGTCGCTGATTCGATCACTGAGTCTGTTGGCTATTTAAAATCGACTAACACATCCGAGGATTACGAGTTTGGTTATGTTGTCAAGCTATCAGGAGACGGCAACACCCTGGCTATTGGACAGCCCAGTGACAAGTCTACAAGCACGGGCGTTTATGCCGACCCAGAAGACGCAAGCGGTCTATGGCAAGGTTCGGTTCAGGTTTTTACCAAAGTGGATGGGAAATGGGAGTTTGATGCATATATCAGGCCTGATTCTTCTGTAAACTTTACGTACTTTGGCAGTGCTCTTGATTTATCCGAAGACGGCACTGAACTTTTTGCGGGGTTCAGTAATGACGACAGTGGTGTAGCAGGCAATTCTCTGGATACTAGCCTGAGTAGCTCCGGATCAGTTTATGTTTTCACGAAAACGTCAGGAGTGTGGGCAAAAACAGATTACTTGCAGGCAGGCACTATCAAGAATAATGCTCGATTTGGTCAAAGCCTGGATCTATCTAAAGACGGACAATACCTTGCTGTAGGTGCCCCCAATGACAGTAGCGGGTCCAATGTCATCAATGGAAATGAAAGTGACACCTCAGCAGCGGGGGCCGGATCTGTTACTGTTTTCGTCCGAAACCCTGATAACACTTGGAGTCAGCACGCCTACATCAAAGCAAGCGATGCCGCTGCGGATGACTATTTTGGTACGCCTGTTCAGATCTCAGATGACGGAAGTGTTCTCGCTGTAGGCGCTTATCGCGCAGACGGTGTTGGCAATAGTGCCGAAAGAGCCGGTGTTGGCTACATCTACAAAAGAAGCGGAGTAACCTGGACTGAAGATGCGATGGTTGAGGCATCTAACGCAAAAGCACAATTTTATTTCTCTGTGAATATAGATCTTTCTGGAGATGGTACGACGTTTGTTGCCAGTAGCAGAGGGCAGTCTTCTGTTGGCGGCATTAATAATGATCAGCTGGATGACTCAGCCTCTGAGTCTGGAGCCGTTTATGTGTTTAAGGACTCAGGAACATCCTGGGATCAAGAGGCGTTTATAAAAGCAGACAGGCCGTTTATTGGCGGCAATTTTGGTCGTACGGCACTCATTTTAAATGAGACCGGTGACAAACTTTATGTCGGTGAGAATGGTAACCGAGCATCATCAAAAGGAATTGATGGGGATAGTTTTTCTGAGGGCAAAATTCGGAGCGGTGCTTTCTATATCTTTGAGAAGACGGCAGGGTCTTGGTCCAAGGCGCATTTTATCAAATCTCCTAACCCAGAATCCTACGATGAATTTGGCTATTCAGGCGATGTGTCGAGTGACGGCTCAATTTTAGCCATTGGCGCATATAATGAAAATGGAAATGGCAAACTTCTTGAGGGTAATCCTGCCAATAATGATACGCCAGGGAGCGGAGCCGTCTTTATTTATTGATTATTGATTGGAGATTCAATTTTCTGATTTCGAACTCTCCGATGAAGGGACCTCAGGTCCCTTTTTTATTGACATACCATCATTACAAATATATCATGCTCCGCGATGGATGAAACATCCGACCAAAACCACCAATGGAGCAACACCATGAAAAAGATCCTTGCTGCGGCAATTGTCCCGATGCTGATGACCGGCTGTGCCAGCGTCATCAAAGGCGATACTGATGACATTACCATCAATTCTCTTGAGGAAGGCACCACCCTCTACGTTAACGGCGCCGCCCGCGGCAAAGACTCCGCTTTTGTCACCCTGGACAAAGGCAGAACCTACAGCATCACCGCCAAGAAAGACGGCTGCGCACCTGTTACTGCCCAGACCGGTGAGTCCTTCGACCCGACTACGTTGTTGGGTATCTTCATCGATTACGGACTGATTACCATTCCGATCGACCTGATCTCCGGTGCTGCCTGGAAGATTGAGCCCAAAAGCTACACCGTAACGCCGATGTGCGACGACAAGGGTTACTCTCTTGCGCCGCTGATGCTGCGGGACGTTGGCTAACGTCTTTAGCCAGCCGCTCATACCGAAAAGCCGGCCTGAGATTGCCGGCTTTTTTCTTGTTAACCTTTTCATTAGGTAGTTGATATGATTCAGCTAATTGGCGCGATAGGAACGATTATTCTCGCTTTTTTCTTTGAAAGCCCTGCTGACGCACCTTTGTGGGCCGTCCTCCTGACCCTGCTTTCAATGGCATTGGTTTTTGGAATTACTCTAATCCTCGCATGGAAGGCGATCGATTTTATTGTAACGACGAAGAAGTAACATTTTGATAGTTCCATCGATCGATGATTTAATAAACAATATGGAATACACTACTTTGGTCTAAGGAACTCCCGTGACACCTTTTTTACTGCGTCCCAGGATTGGACGCTTTTATTTGTGCCTTATGGCCTTGATTCAGGCCGCGCCGGCTTTTTCAGACAACTACCTTGAAGGCAAGATGTCGAACGCGAGCGAATCGCAAGACGTAGAAAGCTATCGGCTCTCCGGCGTTTACGGCATGCCTATCAACAATCTGGGCGATACCTCCCTGGAAATGGATTTCAGTTTCACCACCGAAAACCTGAAGATGGAACCGAACTACACCGTCAAGACCAACGAAAACATCGAGATCCGCCCAGAGGCGGCCGGTCTTTATCTGTCCAAAAGAATGCAGCTATGGCAAAACAACATCTTCTGCTCGGACGTGTACGTCCGCTCAGGTCTTATTTACACGCACAAGCCAGAAGATACGAACGGCATGTTCGGCGACAGTCGATGGTCCCCGGGAGTAACTGTAGGCATGAGTCATAACTTCGGAGACGATACCTCGCTGTTGATGGATGTGACCCATGCGAACGGTGAGAACCGGTTTACCTTTGGGGCATCCTACCGTTTTCAAATGACAACCAGTCAATGAAATACCTGCAATTTCGGTAGAATGAAAGCACAGTATAGGGAGAATGACTATGTACGCTGAATTCGTTCTGCACGGTGCAGACCAGGGCACGATGGCCGAGGCCAAAAGCCGTCGGATCGTTGTTGATATCAAAGAAGGCGAAGGCCAGAACGCCAGGGACCTTATTGACCAGGTGATGGAAGACGACCTGGCCAAAGAACACGTTGCGTTAGCTCGCACCTTTCACAGCGATGCGCCGCTGCCCGACTCCAGCATTACCATTGAGTCTCACCGGGCGTCCCCTCGCTCTGTGCTTGGGGCGATTAAAATGCAGACTCGCGACAAGGGTGTTTTCCAAAGTTTTGTGAATCACAACAAGCAGCCAAGCTTCATGATGTATCGACTCGCCAACCACCTGGTCGACGTGATCACGTCTGAGCGTCAGGAAAAAGGCCTGTCGATCCCAAAAGAAAAGCCGGAAGAAAAGCTGGCCCTTGAAGAACTTCAGTCTGCTCTGAACGACCTCCCGAGCCTCAAAGATCTCCCTCGAGCGATACAGAACCAGGTTCATAGCCTTAAAACCTCTGCGGCCCATCGACTCGATGACCATGAGCCCAAACACCCGCAAGCAAATCAGCTCGACCGAGACCGCAAGTACCTGGCCGCGGCCATCGAGTTCGGATCGACTGATGGTGATTTCAAATTTCTCAATCGCTCTGTCGATCTCGAGCTGGATTCTCGATCCGTCCTGTGTGATACCGATGGCACGCCGCTTCCCTTCTTCCGGGATAGGGTTCAGGAAATCCTCACCAGCCAGTTTCCCAACAGCATGGGAAAGACCGTCGAGCTCTCTAAGAAAGACTTAGGCGACTCCTTGCTTAACCAGCCATCCAATGGCAATAAATCCTTGCGGATTTTGTTTGCCGACATTGAGGGCCCTCGGATGCAGCGAGCTCTGAAGATGATCCAGGATGAACTGACCGTGAAAGACGAGCCGGATCTTCTTATTCGCGGCAGTGGCAATGCCATCATCAACGAGCATATCAATAACACACCTGATCGCCGCTTGCCGCGGTTTATTGCCGAGTTCCAGAAACACGTTCCTTCCATCTACGCCAACAGGCTAGACCGTGAAGCCGGAATTCTTCGAAAAGGCGCTGTATCGTCTTACCGAAAAGAAGAGGACCTGCTTGTTGAAGCGCGCGCCTTTATCGAGGAAAACGCTCAACAGTTTGAGCCTCAATACCGGGAATGGCGACAGAACGTTGATCCGTCGATGGCGAAGAGTCGGGAAATGGTGCCGGGTGTTTAAAAAGCCCTGAGACACGCCGGCATCCGCCGGCGTTTTTAATGGGCTGTCGGGAATTGCTTTCTCATTTCTCGGATAATCTCGGCCCTGGCATCTGACACAGACACTTCGGTGGTCAGGCAAACAATAGCGGCATACAGTATCCCAGCGTTCATTTGCAAGTCACTCCCGAGGTTGCTTATCCGATCAAAGATGGCCAAATATACTTCTTTCCCCAGGACTTCCGAGAATTGATCAAGATCGATCTGACTGATAGCCAAAGGCTTTGAAGAGCTGCCGTGTGATAGTTCCGTTTTAAGGCTTACGGTCTCTGCAATCTCGATCAACTGATCGATATCATCTTTGCTCATTCCCTGACTCACCAGGCGCATCATTCGAATGAGAGCCAGGCCGGCAATGTAAGCGCAGGCAATGCCCGACTGACTTTCTGGCAACTCCTTTGCCCGGATCATGTGCATCACCTTTTCAACGACTACGCTACCCACCTTGTAGGTGTCGTCAATGCGAGCGGATAAAGGGGGCTTTCCCATCTTGGTGCTCTCAATACTTGTGGCCATATCGTTCTCGAATATTAAGGAAATGCCAGGTTACTTCAAGCTGGTCAAACTTGTCCGGGAAAGTCTCATCCATAGTGTGAGGCTCTTTTGATGTCAACACTCGCTGAGCGAGCACCATCATCGCGGCCTCCAAATCCTTATGGTCCAATATGCATAAATCTGTCGCATCCAGATGATAGTTTTCGCCATTGTAGGTAGAAAGAAGAACCTGGGCAGCCACCCTGCCGCCGGATGTCACTCCCTCCGCCATCTTAAGGAGCCGAGAAATCGACCTGGCATAGTCATATTCGTTCTTCTGAAGAAACATCTTATCGCCACTCCCTGCAATAAAACCAATCAGGATCATCTCATGAATAGGCAAAAGCTTCCATCAAGATCAAAAACCAGGATCGTCTCGAATTAAGGCTGAAAGAAACCTTTCATTTTTGGCTGAATTTTCCTGTTTTCTGAAATTTTTCTTTCATTCCGCTCAATCTTTTTTGCACTATGGTACATGCGCAATACAAGAGGGCAATCGATAGCCCAAAGGAGCCAGGATGATTGGTAAGATCGAATACTATTTCCAGATGAGCATTGGTATGGTGCTTTGCTTTTTCTCACTCCTACTGGTTGTCGGCGTATTAAGCGTTCAGTCAGCCACAGCTGAGGCGAAAGAACCTCCAACAAAAGTCGAGGTGATTGACGGCAAACTGGTGAGAGACGACATCGTGGTACAAACCGTCGAACTGCCGAACGGCCGGACGATTGAGATGGTCCAGATTTTTCCATACGCCAATAAAGAGTATGTCTGCCTGGGGGAGTTGAAGAACATCTCTGGAGGCAGGACTGAGCTTGGTGAGATAGACTGCTTCCCGATCAAGACCAGTGTTACACCGACTATGTATTGAGTTGGTGTGTATTGGCTAGGTCTGAACAAATGACATTTCTGGAGGCCGCTTGCGCGGAGAATCGAGGTGGGTGTTCTGGCTCCCCTGTCGTTGCAGACGGAGGAGCCATTCGGAGAGCTATCAGCGCTTCTGATTCAGCCGATATTCCATGGACTTCTCATAGCTCTGAAGTGCCCGCTGGTCATAACCGCCACTTTGGCGCTGGTATCTGCGCTGGCTTCTATGCCCTGCCCTCAGACCACGGTTATAGTCCTGGGCCGCCTGATAGTTCTCACCGGCGCCAAAAATCAAACCCGCCGCAGCGCCAATGGCCGCACCTGAGCGCAAACCACCACGGACGTCATTGCTGCTGGCGGTCAGTCCTCCGACCGCAGTGCCAACCAACGCCCCGGCAACAGTTCTACCCGCCAGGTTTTCGCCGCCGCTATACATGCCACCGCTGGCGCAACCGGCCAGACTGGTCGCCATCACCGCTGAAAGAGTCAGCTTCATGGCGGATTGACGTACTGATCGCAGTGTCTTTTTCATGGGAATCACCTTTCCGGTTCGTTGGATAGTGCCTGAATGTGGAATGAATTATACTACGTTGTTAATTATCTGTCAATATATTTCCTGACATTCTTGACTTAGTTATTTTTCTATGTATAATGTTTTCCAACTTAAACGCCACCGGTGCCTCCTTTATGAGCAAAAGATGCGAGCCTGTTAAGACGTTCCTTGGCCAACTGCGCCAAGCGGCCAGGCAAGATCAGGCCGAGGCCATGGACGCATTCATTCACGAAATGCTGATGAAGTACCTGGGCAGTCCCGACATGTTGTCCATGCTTTACGACATCAAGTTTGCCATTGAGCTGGGGCATGAAAGGGTTTCTGCGCTGATCCAGCCGGAGAAAATACCTGAGTTGCTCTCGTCGATGGAGCCTATCCGTGAGTCACTGGTCAAAGCTCAGAAGTTCGTTGTTTTGCGCGAATATTCCCACACCGACCGGCGCCACCTGTGGTCCGTTGAGTCCCGCCAGATCGCTTGTCATAACAACGCCATTGATTGGCAGGATTTTATGGACAGTGAGTCAAACGGCAAACGCAAACATTTCGTCGCTTTTGTGGTGGAAAATGAACAAGAATCCTGATCTGATCCGGATCTTTGAGCGGGTTACCAATGCCGCTTGCGCCCGGTACCTGACCGCCAGCTTTATGGGAAACCATGATCTGGAGCAACTACTGGACAAGCATCCGTACCTGACCGCCAGCATGATGATCCAGGGAGATGTGGTTTTTCCGAAGCACCAGGGCGCCTTTAAGAGCCCACAGGGCTGGCACCTGGCCGAAGTCTACATTGCCAAGGCCATCCTGGACGCTCGCCTGCACAAGGAATTCTACGGCACCGAGCAAGAAGACATGATGGTCAAAGCCTTGGTCTGCTATATGGCCGGCGTCAGCAACCCGATGCTGGAACACGATCTTAAAAAACGCCTTATCCTGGCTAAAAAAGGGGCCATCCATGACAGCCCTGAGTGCAGCGACCTGGCAGAAAAGATCACGCATCGTTTCATTAAAAGCCTCTGGGACGACGTCGACTGGCTTCATCGTCACACAATAGACAACCACCTTGATCTGCTTCGCAAGAAGCGCAAACGACTGTTCCATCCTTTCCTTAGGCAGGTAAAACATCAATACGATCGGTTGCGCCTGGGAATCATTGGTCAGAACGTATAATCTCTTGATATCGAAAACCACAGGGAGCACTCATGCCGGCAAAATTCGCACTTGAAATCAAAGATCTTTTGGCCTTTCTCAGCATGGAGATTTTTGGGGATCAAGCTTGTATCCAAGGGTATGTGATCGGCAGGCAGTGGAATGTGGGTGTACAACCGACAAGCTGTCGCTTTTCCGTAAGAACAGTCCCAACACGAGACATGAAAGACTTCCTGATCTCCGGTGATATGAACGTTGACGCCATGGGCGGTGTTATAGAGATGCCGGAGCTCCACGAACAGGTGGTCGACGTCAGCCGGGATCTGAGCGGTCGCCTGAGAAAAGTGCTGAACAGGCTTTATGATAAGTACTTTACTGAAACCCTGATCGAATGGTCGGACGAGTGCTCCGAGATTTTCAATGAGATTGAGTTTGCCGCCATGATTGCCCTGGCGCCCATCAAGGATGGCACCGACCGCCTGGCAGAGCTTGCGAATGAGTCACACATCCAAGAGCGCCTTCTCAGCGACCTTAACGGCGAGTTCGATGGGGTTCACAGCTTTACCACCGAAGCCTTTGCCTACGCCTGTCAGTATCGGCAGATGGAGATCCCTGATAGTCCCCGCAATCGTATCGGCGGACTCATCCGCAACGTCCACAAACTCGCCAGCTCCGCGCTGCGCTAATAAGGAGGCTTTATGCCTTTTGGTATCGAGTTTCGCAGTAACGACTATTTCGTGGAGGTGACGGCCACTCCCCTTTATTGGACCTCCGGCAAAAACACCAACGGCCTTCGAATTACCGGCTCTGTCCGAAACAAAGAAGACGACAAGGCGCCCGACTGCATCCTTGTTTCATTCAGCCTGATGTTTCGCTTGCAGTTCGGAGGCTGTTACGCGGAATCGTCCATCGAGCAAAGCCTCACACCGATGGGAGACAGCTTTGATTTCGATGTCCAGAATATGCATCAGCTCGCGACCACGCTCGTGGACGCATATCGATCTACCATAGGTGCAATGCTTACCCGGCCGTCGGACCCAGCCATGCCTCGTGAGCTATTTGCCTATGTTGGTGAGAACGAATTCCACACCGCAGAGCTCGGACTGGCGGTGGCGCCAATCATCAACGACCTGGATGTTCTGGTGCACGTCTTTGGTCCTGATGTGCCTTCCGATGTGGCTGAGGCGGCCCTGGATCATCTTGGAAACCCTGAGGGACTCTGGCTGTCTGCTTTCAGGGAGGCGATGCAGTTTCGCACCCGGCTGGCCGGCGGCGACGTCGATGAACGCATGGCCTGGGCGATATCCCAGCTGCGCTCCTGTGCCGGTAAATCCTAAATCAGTCAGGGCCTGAACCAGGCCCTTCTTTGGAGCTCTCGTGTTTTCTGGAAATTTCCATGTCGATCTCACTAAAGCAGCACGCACCGAGATGTAGTTCTGCCGTCGCTTATAAGCAATATATTTATTGACCTGGAATAGACTTATTGCTATAATTATTGCCGTCAGTGGTTGTCATGCCACCTGAAACCAACTATTTCCAGGAGGTCGTCGTGGCAAATCTTCGAGAGCTGCAACAGGCAGAAATCGAGCAGCGTCTCTCGGCGTTTCGAAACGAGCTGAAAGAACTGCTGGATCGCCACGGAGCCATACTCGGTGTGACCGTCGAGGGGGACACCCACGGGATCGATGACGCCTTTGTGGACGTTTCCCTTGCGCCGATCGAGAATGGGAAAAACACCCTGATAAGTGAGGCCTTTCGGCTGGATCCTGTCGACGACCCATCCTGACCCAATGACCAAAATGCTCGGCTCGGCCGGGCCCGGTGCACATCTTTGATGTGCCCCTCCCATTTTTGAAGGAGCTTTAGAATGCCCGCAACGATCACCTTTGTTAAAAACCGGGTCCCGGTATCCATGACTGTCGCCAACCATGATGGTCAGACCGTTGAGATTGAGGGCAAGGTGGCCAGCTCTTCCGGCGAAGCCCTGGTGACTGTCCACTTCGAAGTCACTGGCCACATGACCGGTGGACGGATGATTTATGAGCGTGCTATGCACGTCCCTTCGCTCTCTTATCGCGGAAATTCAATCAGCGCCGCAGCTCGCTGCCAAAATACCGCGGCCGAAGTCACCAACGATCTGGTCCAGAAACTAGGCGACATTTTTAACGAAGAGGATGATGCCCTGCCTCGCGCACTGAATCATCTTTTGACGAGTCCGTCGAACTGGCTTGGAATAGCGGCTATTGCAGCTGTGCCGACCGCTTACGGCAATCATTTGATGACGGTATTGGGTGATGAGTCTCTGCGCCTACGCCTGCGGGGTGCGCTGGGCCTTCGCAAGAGTGGTCATCACAACGAAGAGGCAGATGCCCTGATGGAAGTTCTGAGAGCCACCCAGGGTTCTGACGCAGAGGATAAAAACCCGCTGGACAGGGCCTTTGAAGCGATCGATATCTTCGACCAGCTGCCCGCTGAGCAATTCTGATCCAAACGGCCGGATCAGACCGGCCAGCTATCAATTCTGGAGGTTCTCAATGATCACCAATGATATGCTCGAAAAGGCCAGGGCCATTGCTCCGATCCTCAAAGAGGATGCTCTGCGCCAAATTATGGCGGTGGCTCAAGAAGGAATGGAGCACAAGCCGGTCGTGGATGAGGGCACCAAGCTATCCGTGCGCCATCCCACCATGAAAGAGGCGGACCACATGGGCAATATTGCCTGGTGCCGGTCCGGCGTCTGGATGAATGGAAAACTGATCGACGGCCCTCCCGTTGATGCGACGCACTGGCGGTGGACCGATCACAAAAAGCATTCTCTCCGGCGCTAGCCTAGCTCAGACCGCGTAGACCGGGAACCGGGCACACAGGGTCTCGACTTGCTCACGGATCCGGTCGATCATCTCCTCATCCCCCATGTGGCCCAGGATGTCACACATCCATCCGGCCAGGCCTCGACACTCGTCTTCAGTGAAGCCACGCGTAGTCACCGCCGGTGTGCCAATCCGGATTCCGGACGTGACAAAAGGGGACTGGGGGTCATTGGGCACCGCATTCTTGTTCACCGTAATGTGAGCTCGTCCAAGAGCCGCATCCGCATCTTTCCCGGTAAGGCCCTGGGAGATCAGGCTGACCAGGAAGAGATGATTCTCTGTGCCGCCTGAGACCACGTCAAAGCCGCGAGCAATGAACACCTCGGCCATCGCCTTGGCATTCTTGATTACCTGGTCCTGATAAGCTTTAAAGCTCTCCTCCATCGCTTCCTTGAAACAGACCGTCTTGCCGGCAATAACGTGCATCAACGGACCGCCCTGACTGCCGGGGAAAACCGCTGAGTTCAATTTCTTTTGCAGTGCTGCGTCATCACACGCCAGGATCAAGCCGCCACGAGGGCCTCGCAACGTCTTGTGAGTTGTTGTGGCCAGCACGTGAGCGTGTGGCACCGGGTCCGGATACATCCCGGCGGCCACCAGGCCGGCAACGTGGGCCATATCCACAAACAGGTAGGCGCCCACTTTGTCCGCGATCTCTCGGAACCGGGCAAAATCCAGGGCCTGGGAATAGGCAGAGAAGCCGGCAATAATCATCTTCGGCTTGTGTTCAATCGCAAGGCGCTCGACATCATCGTAATCAATCAGCCCCGTATCCGTATCGATTCCGTACTGCACGGCATTGTAGATTTTGCCGGAAAAATTAACACTGGCACCGTGAGTCAGGTGACCGCCGTGGGCCAGACTCATGCCCAGGATAGTGTCGCCAGGGTTCAACAAGGCCAGGAAAATTGCGGCATTGGCCTGGGACCCGGAATGAGGTTGCACATTCGCGTAAGCGGCACCAAACAATTCCTTTGCCCGGTCAATGGCCAGGCGTTCAATTTCATCCACGGATTCACAACCACCGTAGTAGCGCTTACCCGGATACCCTTCTGCGTACTTGTTCGTCAGTACGCTCCCCTGGGCCTGAAGAACGCGGGGGCTGGTGTAATTTTCAGAGGCAATGAGCTCAATGTGACTTTCCTGGCGATGCTCTTCAGCGTTGATTGCCTGAAGAAGCTCGTCATCATAGCCTTCAATACTGGCGTTTCTTTCAAACATGTACTCTCTTCCTCTGGCGCGGATGCTGTTGTTCCCAAAAATAATGTCGCGGCAGCCGGAACAGGCCTCGCGACATTGAGCGGTTTATCTTTTTTTACGCTGGTTGGAGCCTTGCGGACTCAATCAGCCAGGTCCGGAATTCATCATATCCCGGAGGCCACTGAAAGGATTGTTTGGCTGGTATTCTTTATCCTGCTTCTTGGCCTGAGCATCAAGCGATTCCTTCTTTCTCTGCTCCTCTGTCTTTTGCTGCTCGCGATTTCGCTCTGCCATTTGATCTATTTCATACCGATACTCGTCAGTGGTCATATTGCGACCACGGGGCCGGATGCCGGTCATTTCCTTGTACATATCGGAATACAGTGATGCGGCTTCTTCGTGTTGGTACTCTTCAACGTTATATATGCCTACTTCGGCCCAATGGTCTGGGTCGCTGGTCGGCTGGCAGAAGATGGTCATCCCTTCTTCTTCGGCCTTTTCTTTGGATAGTTTGTTCTCACGCTCAATGTGAGCCTGAAGCTCAAGCTGGTCCTTCGTGTGTGTCACGGTCGTCACCTGTTCTTTTCCATGTTGATAATAATCATCTTACCATAGCAGTCAGATCATCAACACAAAATGACGACCTGACTCCAACCAGGCTTTTTATCAATTTATTTATTGACATGGTATCGTATTATCGCTATAATTTGTACCACACTTGAAGCAGGACGTGCCCTTATGATTCGCGCCACCACCGTTGCGGAAGCCCTTTACCACCTGAGCAACCTGTCAGTTGAGCTGTCTGAGGGCAATGACCTGGCCGGCGACCTTATTGTGACGCCGAAGCAAAAGCATGACGGAACGGTCTCCTATGACTTCTCGGTCAAGTTTGAAAGCTACTCCGCGATGGTCTGGCTGGAAGATATTTCAGAACCAGAGTGCAATGCGCTGATAGCGGCTTATCACCATAACGTTCAAACGCTTCTGCCGTTCATTCATGAGCGGGAGCGGGCGCACGACTATCGCGAAGCCTGGGAGAAAGACTTTTTCAAGCGCCTGCGCGTGATTTATCAGGAAGCCTATCTGAAGGCGTATGACCAAGCCACAAAAGAGCTTGAAGGTACGTACTGGGGAAGCTACAAAGAAAAGCATGCAGCTCGCCATCAAGCATTGCTTCAAAAGATCCTGGATGAAAATCCGGAATACATGGCCAAGGAAGACCACCCCAACTGGCGCAAACTTTATTCAGAATCCGTGGAAGCAGCAAAGCAGGCCTTCCCGGGAATCTATGCGCCTGGTGTCGACGGCGATATTCGCAAGTATGCGAAACTGGTGGAAGAGAAGGTCGCCCAGGAGTCTCGCCATGTCGGCTAATCAGGAGCTGAAGGGAGCCCGTCGAGAGCTTGAAGATGCCCGCACGCAGCTGGCGAACTCAGAGCACGCCCGCAAGCAGGCTCATGAGCTTCTCAACAATCTTGTGGATACCGGCGGCCTACGTGTTCGACCCAGCGATCGAGAGCATGTCATCAAAGAGCTGACCGCGGTTAATACACTTCTTTTGAGCTGAGGCGGTCATGACCAAGGATAAAGAAAGCCCCAAACACGCAGAGATAGTAGGTAGCGATCCAGTCATGTCGGAAGACAAAGGTAATCGAAGAGACATCATCATCGTCGGCGGTGATTCTGAACTGGCTCGACGGGCCGCCCGACAGGCCGCAAGAAAGCTGATTGAGGCAGGCTTTGACCGGGAGGCTATCAGTATTACAGACGAGCACCCTGCCCCGGACATCCCCCTTTTTCCGGATGTTATGAGCGACCTCCCGGGGGAGTATGAAGGGCTCACCAGGAAGCCCAAAAAGCGAGGCGAAGCCTGGCGAAAGAAAAAACATCGTAAAAGTGACCTGCCTCCAGGTTTCGAGCCATAGACAAGGACACAACCATGCAACCTTACGAGTATGAAGAGAAGATTGCCTCTCTGAAGCACGAACCGCTCATTCAGCGTCTGGAAACTCGGGAACTCATTGCCGCTGCGCTATGGCGCGCGTATATGGAGTCTGAGCCTTCCACATCGGACCGTGATAACTATGGCGCCGGAGCTTTCCGAATTGCCAGTGTGACCCACCACTATCCGCATGCACTTGGGCAGCACCAGGCGGATCTTATGGCTTCCATCTTTACCTGGTTTGGGACCAACGTTGGCCAGGGGTTTCTTGAGAAAGCGTTTGAGCTGAAAGATCAGTTCAAGGGGACCTTCTACAACTTCATGCACATCGCCTGGGCGAAAGAAAACCAGCGTGTCGGATTCATGGGCAATGGGTACCGAACTCTCGAAGTGATTGGCTCTCCGGATCACGATCGCCCTGTTGATCCTCCCCAGGAGGACTATGAGCTGATTGAGCATATGATGGAGTACCTGGGGGAGGGCCTTGGCCTGGCCTTTCTGGAAGACGTCAACATGATCATTCAACGCGCACGGCGGGCAAAGCTCTCTGTTGTGCCAGCTTATAAGGCCGGCGGCTATGAAGCCGTCATTGAGGAGCTCGAACAAACCGTGGCCCCTGAGGTCCGAAACCTGGTTAAATAAAGTTGACGTAACCGGCCGGCCGTTTTGCGTATGATTTCGAAAATTTGACTAAACCCCAGGAGATCCCCATGGCTCAAAAGCGCTCGTTCAAAGAACACCTTCGCAGATTCTGTCTATACGTTCTGGGCCTTTGCCTGATTCTTTCAGCCATTGTGGGCGCCGGTTACTGGGCACTCGAGCACGGCCTTCAGAATCATAATGCGGTCGTCGATTCGCTTGTCGATATCACCAAAAACCGAAAAACAGGGCAGCACGAGGTCACATTCCCGATCGGTGATCCCATCATGATCGAGAGTAAAGCGCTCGGCGACGGACACTTCCTCCTCACCATCAACCAGGCAGGCTCTTACGGCTGCCAGCGCATTCTTTTTGAACTGTTTGGGTACACCCAGGAGCTGGAGGAATACGGCAGCCCGAAGACCCTGAAAGCAGAGGGCGTCTTTGACACCCATCGAATACACGAAGACCGATTCGAGTCTCCAGACAAAGCCCAACAAAAGAAGTATTGTACTCAAATCGCCGATCAATCCGTGCCTATTGAGCTGCGCTACTGGACATACCCCGAATGATGGCCGACCCCTATTGGGAATAAAACCCAGGATCTTTTCACGCTCTTGCAAGGTACGACCCGAGGAAGATTGCCCTGCCTGGGTGTGAAAAGACAGTAGGCCGACTATCGTCGGAGGCGGCGAGGGTGTCATGGTGGGACGGATACTCTCCGTTTTTGATATGCTTATTCTATAGCTTAAGTTAACGGAGAAGATCATGGGAAAGCACAAAATTGACGGAGCTGAGTACGAGGCTCGAAAGGAAGATCTACGCCAGGTCATTGACCACCAAGGCCCCGACGCCATTCTCGAAAAGTACAAGGCCAATCCGGTCCGAACTCTGTTCGACCTCTACCACAAGGCGTGCTTTGATCGTCGCAATGATGACGAACATCCCTTTTTCATCACCGGCCGGGATGAGAGGATTCTTCCTTTCAAGAGCCAGGATTACGAGCTGTACCCCAACGGCAGTGATGACCGCCACCTGGATACGATGCTCAAGCGTGCAATCCACGAACTGTTACCGGCCACGAAGAACGTGGATCGAAGTCGATCTATGAGCAGTGGCCCCTCAATGTGAAACGTGCGGGGTTCACACTTCCGTGTGTTCCCCCTGCCCTGCGCTTCCTTGATCGTAAAGCTCACAAAAGGCCCAAACAGCCTTAACCCACTGGCCATCACTCATGTAGGGCTGGCGTACAACGGCGCGACCTGACGGTGTGTGGGTCAATCGATCCAGGCCTGAGACCGTCGGGTCAGATACAATGCAGCGATCTCTCAGTTTTTTGCTGGCGGGAAGTTTTCCTGTTGCGCTGGATTCGCTGTGCTCACTCCGAGGCATACGATTGGTCATCACTTGTTTTCAAACAGGCCGACCAGGCCAACCAGGTGTTCCGCATGCAGCGGGTCGAGAGTTCCGGCCAACACCTTGTCGAGCGCATGATCCTTGATGGTCTTTCCACCATTAGCCAGGAAGAAATCCCTAGCCGAATGGCCATCGCCGTCTGCGAAAGCTTCCTGGATCTCCGGCTTTACCTCAAAAACCTCAGCGATTAACTCAACTCCGGATACTCCCGTGTCACATTTCGAATGAAAGCAGCCTGCTGTGTTTCTGAGGCGTATGCCGGACGTATCCCGGGGCCCTGCGTATTGTTTGATCCGTGACAGGACCTCCTGGTACTGAACACTCAACTCCTGATCTTCAACAAGACTGGCGCAGTGCGGGCAGTTTCGGGGCATTAGCCGCTGAAAAACAGTCCCTGTATAAACGGCCGTCATCGAATTGATCTGTCCTGCACTGAGGTTCTTCAGGCGTATAGGCACATTGAATGCGCTTGAGGCATGCACCGGTGCCAGCACGAAGCGCCCTTTCTGACCTCTTTCTGATAACGAACGAATCACACTGCTGTCATGCATGCGGTCTTCAGGCACCACCAAGTCCGATGGGCGGGCGATCGCGCTGTCATCTCGGTGAGCTTTCATGGCGTTGATCGTGACGTCACCCCGTGAACTGCTGGTGCCGGCAATGATAACCATGCCGTTTCTCTGTTGCGCCATTCGAGACAGGGCCGCTGCCTGATTTTGTGAAAATCCAAGCTTTTTGAAGGCGGCCAGGCTGCCCATGGAGATCTCAGACATCATTTGGTCCCTTCTTTCATGTTCTGTTTTTTGGCTCGACGGATAATCATCGAAGCGACCAAAGAAGTCGCCAGTCCAACGATGACATACCCACCAATCGTATAGGGGATTGCGTTTATGGAAGCGCTCATTTCTTCGAAGGTGCTCGCGACTGTTGCTGGCTCGGTGCTCAGAAGCCTTGATATCACCGAAAAGGCGTGATGAACGGTAAGGGCAGCCAGTATGCCGGCTACGGCAGCCACAGTTGGCTCCTCTCTTTTTACTGAGAGGTGGAATATCGATCCACTAAGCAGCAAGAAAGACGCAATCACGTAAAAATTGGCGCCATCAACGGCCCCGACCAGCGACTCCACAATGACCAGACCGACCCCAAACTCCAGGCTGTCCCAGCTGGCCATCGACATGGCAATAATAAAACCGGCGGCCATGGCAAGCACAAGGCCACAGAGCCAGATCAAAAACGCTTCTTTTGGAGTCAAATTGTCGGCACTGAAATGTCGCATAGCGGGGTCCTTTGATGATTGGGCCTGCAAGATACTAACAGAATTACCCTTTATCTTCAATTATTTTTGGTTATGGGATGACGGTCACGGCCCGGCCTTGCTAGGATCAAAGGTAATCAAAACTTTAATTCCCGAGGTTAATCGTGGGTCAATCCGTCGTTGGTACATCTGAGCAAATCATGTTGCTCTGTAAATTCGAACACCTCAAAGGCGCTTATGAGCGCTTTGACAAGTATTTCCAGGTGTATGAACTCAGAAACAAGAACGCGCTTGAAGTGGCTGATGAAGCGGCTCGCCTCAATATTCTTGAAGAGGCCTGCAACGTCATTATCGAGGCTGATGAAGATTTGAGCTCGCAGATTAACGACATCAAAGAGCTTTACAGCCACCTGCCCGAATACGAAGGTGTGGTTGCAGAGACCCTTGCTGACATGAGCATCCGGCTTGAGAAGGATCTCACCCGATATAACGAGCTGATGGACCAGGAGTTCAACAATCGCGTGGACGAGGGGAGATCTTTAGGCGAGCTGACAAAAGCATTTTTCAAGAGCTTCTGGTGAACCTCAGTCCATCCAGGGCCGATCCAGAAGCTCAAAGATAACCTCCGCATGACCGGTCATCGTCGGTCGACACCGCACTCGATAGCGTAATTTCGAACTGCCAATCTCAACGCAGGGCCACGCTTTGTCCTTGCGGACACGGTCCTCCCACCCAAAGATTTCAGCTACCGCCAACGCCTCGGCGAATCGAGCATCTTTACGGTCGATTTGTTCCTGCGTCACCCATTCGTTTTGAACCAGGTGGTCGATCCGGGCTCCGTCATACGTCATTGCTATCTTGAAGGGCGACGAGGCATGGCGCTCGACATCTTTCATAACCAGTTCTGACAGGATCTGTGGTGGTGAAGAAACAGTGAGCATGGACTGATCAGCACCAGCTGTGACGTCCTTTTCCAGGTGCCTCATGGATATCCCCGAGATATTTCGTGTTATGGTTTCCTTATGCTCTCAGCAAACCAAAAAAGGATCAATCCATGGATGTCGAAAAAGCCCGCACATTCCAAGAAAAGGCCGCAAAATCCGTGGATGCCGAAAATAGCCCGCATGAGGAAGTTGATGCGGTTCTGGATGATATCGAGCGGGACGTGACTGTCGTCCAAACACACGCCAGGAATCTGATCTTCTTTGAGCGCAAAGGCCTCGACGAGGAATTCGTGAGCGATGCGTTTCGTGAACTACTCGTGACTAAAGCCACGAACTTCCAAAAGACAATGATCACCTATCGTCCGTCGGACATTTAGAGCATCATTGATCACAGCCTGGCTGCCAGGTCTTACACGATCTCCGCTTCCTGAAGACGCCAGTTCTTGCGCCTTTTTTCGTCGCACTTTAATAGTTCGAGGTGTTTTCCCTTTCGAGAACGCTTCACTTCGAACGTGCGCTATTCCGCGCCCCTTTATGACACAGGCGGCGTTGTCATCCGCGTTTGCGGCGAAGCCGCAACGGCCGCATTGAAACCTTGCCTGTGAGGGACGGTTGTCTTTGTGGGTGTGGCCACACTGCGAGCATTCCTGGCTAGAGTAGTGTGGTCTGACCTTGATCATGAGCTTGCCGCGGTCCTTCAGCTTGTAAGCTGTGAATTGGCGAATCTGGCCCATGTTGACCGAGTGAATGGCCCGATTCAGGCCGCGCTTCGCACTTGCCCCATTCGCGAGCCAACGGCCGGTGACCTCGCACTGCTTCGCCTTGGGCTTGCGAACCATATTCTGGAGTTTGACGTCCTCAAAAGCCGCGATCAAAGGCGTTTTGTCAGCGATTCGTTTGGAAATGCGATGTGAATTACACACCATTATATTGGCTTTCTTCTCACCGTATTTCGCGATTTTCTGCTTCAGTTTTATTTCATTCTTCGTGCGAGGCCGCTTAACCGAGCCAACCGTTCGATCATTGGCACGGCCCACTCTGGCATAGCGTCGCTGGTATCGGATGCGCCTAAGCTCAAGGCGCCTCAGGGCCGCCTCCGCTTCCTGATCCAGGTGGTAAACCTCACCCAGGGAGTCCGTGACCTGGCGCTTGACGCCCAGGTCGTAACCCTCAACCTGGCCTGCCAGCTCGTCATCGGTCATCGATGCGGCATACTGACGGACTTGGTCTTCGGTCATCACGTCCAGCGTTTTGTCGAAACTCATGGAAAGCCAGAAGCGCCGGCCTTTACGGGATAAATATAATGCTTTTCCTGCCGACTCGGCCGGAAAGGGCATGACGACGCCGGTCAGGTATTGACCCCGACTCCGCTTGCCTGAATTGGTTTTTATCTGGATCAGGCAACGATCGTCGTCAAGAGCCTGGACGTCAAAAAGCTCATTGGTGACGTAGCAGTTACGCTTCTTGTGTTTGGGACGAACCACCGGATGCCGACGAAGGCCTTTAAGAGCCGCCTGGTGGGCTTCAAACCATTTGGCACCGGCGTTACGCCGTATCTGGGCAGGGATGTCCCTCAGGAACTCAAGATCGCCCTGTAGATGCGCGACGGAGGCGTTTACCGCTGGACGCTCGTTCAACAGTTTGCCGGCCCCGACCCACTCCTGATATTGATCCTTTGATGCCTGCGTCTTCTGATTGTAAATCACGGTGTAGCCGCCAATCCATTGGGCGATCGTATTGGCCGCCGTCGGCGACAGCTGATCTGTAATCTCAATAGAAATTCCGTGCTTTACAATCATAAAAATTAGCATAGAGTATAATGATAAAAATGTCTAGTCTATTGGAGTGATAATGTCAGAAGAAAACGACTGGAGAAGGGGTCGAAGCGTTGTCTATAAGAATACGGTGCATCTAGTCTTTGTGACACGGTACCGTCGTTCGGTATTTACCGATGAGATATTAAATGCTCTGGAAAACGTGTTCCGGGAGACCTGTGAGCAGATGGGATCGATGCTGGTTGAGTTTAACGGCGAAAACGATCACGTAAATTTGGTCGTTGATGCTCACCCCCGGCATTCACTGGCCAATATTGTGGGGAAACTGAAAGGTAAAAGCGCTTATGTTCTGCGGCGTGACTACCATCCGCATATTCGGAAATACCTGTGGGGCAATCATTTCTGGAGCCCCAGTTATTGCGTGGTATCGACAGGAGGGGCGTCGCTAGATGTCGTTAAGCGTTATGTCCAGGCGCAAAAAATACCAAGCTGAGGCCCGGGCTATCCCTCCGCTAAAGCAAAGGGTTTGCGCCCGGAATATTCCCGATCAATATCTGGATCTGATCGTTGAGCTATCGAACGATACCTTGTTGAGAGTTATCCGGATTATGAGCGCTACCCGGCCAGACGGAAGCCCCGTTTGCGACAGTCACCACCGGGCCCGTAAGCTTTGGCGATTGCTCGGCCACTGCCGGGATATGGCTGAAAGCTTTATCAAGGACCCGGGGACCCGGGATTACCTTCTGTAAATCAGGCGTCAGGAGTTTCAACCAGAGCCAGGCGATAACCCAGGGGGCTCAGAGCTTTAAAGAGTGACTTTAACGTTGCCGCCTCATCGTCAAGCTCAATGCCTCTCAGTGTGTTCTTCGAAATCCCGCACATGGACGCATACTCCTCAAGCGTCAGCCCCAGAAAACGCTGGCGGATTTCACGGACGGCCGCGCCAATACTGACCTCTCCGGCCGCCATTCTCCGTTCAAGTTCCGGCTGCTCGTGATAGCGCTCTTCCGGAGACGCTTCCGGCATCATTCTTCCCATAGTAATTATTCAACCTAACGCTCATTCCAGAGTCTAAATACCAGCCTACTGGTTTTTAGGCCATAGGACCAGGAGTCCAAATACCACTATTCTGGTATATAGGTCAGTGACGCCGGCGCCGTTGTGAGCCTGTCTGCTCTCAAAAATCATTCATGAGCTCAATTTCATCAACTCTATCGGTCGCATGAGTGAGTATATCGCTCATAGAGTCAATCTCACCGATGGCGACCTCCATCATAAATTCACAAAACTGAATCAACGCTGATTCCGACAAGCCGCCTCGGCCATCTTGATCGCCCCAGCGCTGCTGATCCGCTGCCGCCAGCAACGACTTATAACGCACACTTTGTTTCGCCAGGCCTCGACTCAAGCACCAGATACCACAGGCGCCAAGACCTGAATGTTTGAGATAGGTGTCAGTGAAAAGTCGACAAACCCGGCCATTGCCATCCAAGAATGGATGGATCCACGTCAGGCGATGGTGAGCAGCCATGCATGCAATGATTCTTTTTCTGCCTCGGTTCTTTTCGGGGTCATAGGCCTCTGCAAATCGCTCCATGAACTCAGATAGGCGCTCAGACTCTGGTGGTCGATGTGTGCCCACAAAGATCTCCTCCCCGGGCGCTCTGAACTCACCTGGCGGTACCGACAACGCACCTTCGCCTCCACCAATCTTTCGCATTGAATCCGGAAGCTCCTGGTAAAGTCTCGCGTGCACATCCTTCAGAAAGGCGCTTGTGACAATGTGGCCTGGATCAAATGCCTGACCGTCCAGCCATTGCTGAGTTTGAATATGAGCGATTGTCAGCCGCTGTAGATCTTTCCTTTCCGGGTCACCGTCATAATCACCGGCCAGCGCTCGGCGAGATTCGGATGGAGTAATTTCGTACCCCTCAATGAGGTTGGAATGGTACGCATTGACCAATCGCATCTTCTCAATGAGCCCCTCTGGGGGTTTATCAAACAGTATCTGCCTTAAGCTTTCTGACTTCCTGTCCAGAACCTCCATCAGTTTTGGCAAGCCAGATTTATCCACAGCTCGCTCCGACGGCATCATTGGTTCAATTTCCTGGATTATCGGCATCTGCCTTTTAGTCCTCAGTTAATCGCACTATTTTTACACTCAGCCAATATTTTTTACACTCTTGGGCAAATTTCTGGATTTTTCCACATCAATGCCTTCAGGCTATTCTTCACCTAACACCTTCAGCAGCGCATCCACTCTCTTGGGACCAAGCCCCTTTACCGCGGACAGCTCTTTCTTGCTGGCGGCCATCACCTTGCGAACGGACCCAAACGTCTCCAGCAACAGCTGGGCGACCTTGGTGCTCACGCCTGGCAGTGACTCTAGCGTGTAGATCTGTTGCTCGAATATCGCCTTCGGCTTCGCCTTGTGCAAAGAAACTGGCGTATATAATCCATCCAGGAAGTGTGTGGCCAATTTGGCCACCATGTAGGCCGTGTGATTGGCGTTCAGAGTTGGCAGTACATTCACTTTTTGTATGGCACTCAGGAACGAGATCGCGCCATCAATTTGCTGGCAGAGCATGGTGGTTGAATTTCCGTAAACATCACCCTCGAGCAGGAACACTGGAATCACCTGCTTGTCGCTGGCGCCGACCTCCATCTTCAGTCGTTCGCTCTGGTCAAAAAGCCGGCCAGACGTCTGAACCGACGCTTCGAAGTCGGTCTTCCCAGTCGAGTCATCGCACCGTTTGCGTTCAATAATCAGGCGATTGCCTTCCCGATCTTCGATCAGGATGTCACCCAGATCCAGTGATACCGTTTCCACGGTGATGTCCGGATGATCCGCCAGCTGCTCAATCAGCTCCGCCGGCTCACGATGGTCTACCTGGATGGTGACCGGTCCCGGCATTTTGATGGAAGCCACATCCAGCGCCGCGGCCTCGGCTTCCCTACCCGCTCCGCCGGCTCTTGGTGGCGGCGGAGTAAATCCACCTGGCTTCTTGCCATGGCGCCTTGGACCCGAATTGGACATGGCCACAAGCTCGGACCAGGACTTAGCAGGATCAATTCCAAGGGCTTCTATCACCCTTCTCTGGAACGCCAGCCCCTTGCCCAGACCAGAGACATCACCTTTTGACTTGATGACCCAGCCAGCTATCCCTGTCTCTGACGGTTGGATCCATATCTTAACGTCATCCCCACTGATCTCTGGCAGAGCCGCCAGGGCTGGACCTGATACATACAATCGCTCCATGCTCGGATTGTGTGGGCTCTTCCAGTGGTTCAGTGACATGTGGGCATCCTTTTTCTGATGGCATTGAAGCTATTGATCTTGAGGATGATAATTATAGTCTTACAATATTATTTGTCAAGTTTTAAAGCGCGATTTTTCCATATTTAATTGGTTTTTCAGTAGGTTATTGATGCATATCTCTCTTTTTGTTACCATGTTAAAAATTAATTCGCACTCATAATATTTACAAAGGACGATCATAATGCAAAATATACAATCAGAACCTTCCAGAGAGAATCTCTTGCTTAAAAACGCAGCTGAAGAGCTAATCAACGCGTCAAAACAATCATCAAAACTATCAGAAAAGCTAATAACTTTGATCGGCAACCATTTTTTAAATGTTGAGGATCGTATTCATCGGTTTAGTCGCTCAATTCAAAATATTGACCTCAAGGACTTATTGTCTTCCGATCAAATAAGAATCAACCTTCTTCTGGATCAAGGATTAAACATTGAAAAAGATTTAGTATTCTATTCTGATTGGATAGAAATCATGGAAAACTCACATATTGAAGAAAAATACATCAAGCTCCAGGGGGCATCCGAAAGTATTAAGAAATGGCTTTCCGTTACCCGTGCATTTGTCGATGCTCTTAAAGCTATCAATTCTTCTCAAAATATACTCAATAGGTGAATCAATAATAACTGAAAGAAAAGGCCCATCCCTGGGCCTATACCTTCTACTCCGACAGCAGGGACACAATCCGCTTACCGCGGCGCTGTAGATGCTTGAACTTCATCTTGAAGCCGGTGCTATCAATACCACCGAACATCTCAGCGTTGCTGTGCACCTCGGCCAGGCCGGCCAACAGCAAAGTAGCTGCCTCCGGCCGGGCCCCGAAGGCCACTGTGTCGTCCCCTTTGAGCAAATGGATGTCCATATCCATACCCATGAGACGTGCGGCCGTCTCCGATCCTCCCACGGACCGCCAGAGTTCCTCGGAGACTCTGGCATGATCCGGGAAGTGCTGCCGGCCGTCTTCATCGACGGTACGACAGTACGGCTTACCGCAGTCATGATGCACCAGGTATTCCCGGACGATGTCCTCCGACAACTGGCTTTGGATAAGTGCAGAGTCCCGGATCCAGTCCGGAAAGCGCCACTTGTACCTCGGTTTTGCACCGTCGCGGAGCTGCCTTATCAAATCCTGGTAGTAGGCCCACACCGACTCGCCATGAGCCAATACAGACAAGCCTGGCATTTGCTCGCAGCTGGCCATGGTCTCCAGGACCTCCGCCAGCTTGCAACTTGCACCTGATGGTGCACGGTCATCCCGCTTGCAAGTGCAATCGTTCCTCGCCATCCAGGATGGCTTTCGCTTCAGTAAAAGCCTCCTCAAGAATGGCTCTGTGATCATTATTGAGCAGGTATTTGCCGTTGGCTGCCCGGATATACCCAAGCTCTCGACGCTCAAACCATTGCACTTTACCCGAGCCTGTTGGGCCCCGATCTTTCCGGATGACACTGTCCATGTCGTCTAGGGCTTCCCGAGCGTTTTCGCCTTCCGGTTGATGGCTCGTCTTGCGGATGTCCTGACCACGCAAAGCGGCGTACAGAACAAAATGATGGTGTGTGAGTCCGCCACCGTTAAAGCTCTTCGCCTTGATAGCGGCTTTCATGTTCGCGATCAGCTCGCGACGTTCGGTTGAAAATACACTCATGGTGTTCTCCTTCAGAGACAGTTGAATCGTTTCGTGATGTGCCGGACTTCGGCCTGGGTACAGGGGCCGATGCCCACTGCGGTGATGATGGGGTCGCCGGTAAAATGCGGCGGCATGACATGGTGTTGATCCACGATCAACGCGCACGGCAAACCGGCCTCGAGTGCTTCTCGATAAGCACGGACGAGCTGATTGGCATTTTTTGCTTTCAGGGATACCTTGGACCCACCGGTGCCGGGATCGCGATAGCGTTGGGCACGTTCAGGGTCGATGCGCTCTGCATCGTCACGGGCGTCGCCATAGGCATGACCGGTCTGGGCGGAGAGCTTACCCGCAGGCATCTCCAAATCCTTCCGGATAATGGCGTACTGATAGAGGTGATCATTGTCCGCAATGGGACAGGCGTATAGACGAGCGATGTCGTCGGTTGAAAGGGTGTTCAGTTCCTCAAGGCTGAGGTGCGGTCCAATCCGCTTAGAATTGCAATCGTGACTGCGTCATACATTTTCTCCTGGCTTCAGTTTAAGCCCGGCTAACCGGGCACTTCTCACATTCCCGCGGCGAGGGCGCTTAAGGGGAGGGGTGTGCCCCCGCCGCCTGGAATTTCTTGCCCGCATGATATTCACGGGCTCTCATCACCTGATCGTTGATCAGCTTCTTAATCTTATCGTGCTCTTGTTCGGTATCGTCGTCAACTGCGATCTCAAACATGATCTGGGCACCGAAGTGACCGTTGTACTCAATTTTCTGAGCGGCCGTTTCTTTCTCAAGCCGATCATTGAGCATCTCTTGACCCAGTTCAGAATCCAGATCGTCTTCGGCCTTTTCCAGCTTGATGAAATCTTCCACCGGAAGTTCTACCGAATAGCTCCGAACGGTCAACTTTAGCTTTAGTTCCATCGGCCTACTCATCAGATTGTCTTTTCTTCGGCTGGCGAACTGTTGGCCACCTTGTTATCTGTTTCTTTGCGCATTTTCATGATTCGATCCTTGCTTGCCGATTAAAGCTTCGTGATTCTGGTGACCTTGCTGCGCTTAGACTTCGAAGGCTCCGGGCGATGACTGCTGCCACTGTCCGTGATCACTTTCCACCATACGCCAGGCTTCTTATCTATAGCCATTAAATGCCCGGCTTCTTGTCAAACTTCTCGATGGATTCGTTCATGTCAGCCTCTCAGTTTTGATTTTAAACCATCCAGGGCGAGCAATACGACCTAATAGCTGAGTCTTCCGCGTCCACTTGGGATTACTGCTCGCCATCTTTATTGGATCACGAGACAGCGGGCATTTCAAAACTTCCCCATTGAGCCATCGATCCGAAGCTGTTTTTCGAACCATTTCGACCGTAGCCGTCACGGCTTCAGAAGCAGACATTCCAGTGCTCATCTCAAGCGCACCCGCCAACCCCTTGAGCTTGCTGCCTTCAGGCAGCTCACCATTCTTATCCCAATCATCTGCCTCACCAAGAAGCGTGGCGAGATTGGACTCAGAAATACTGGTGAGTCTCATTGTCGGTTTTGGCATCAATACCTACCTTGCTTTGTTTGGTGCTCGCAGGGGGACTCGAACCCCCGACCCACCGGGTTTGCCGCCCGGGCACTCTACCAACTGAGCTATGCAAGCGAAACTTTTTACTTTTTACCAGCCACAGAAATCGTTGTGTAACATATTCAAGTTCTCTTGGTTACAAGCTTGGCGGATTGCCTTACTCAAGTGACACTTATTATAGCTTTTGGTTTCAATATGTCAATACCCAAATGCACATAATATATTTTTATCTTTGCAATAAAAGCCTTAATAAATCCGGACTTGAAAAGGGCCGGGCCATACTGGCCCGGAACTCAAGGGTTAGGCTCTTTGTCCTATGCCGGAGTAGAAGCTGAGCATCTCTGTTAGCTCTCGTGTGCCGTTGTCGGCATTGAGGTGCCCACGATAACGCATGGCGTAGGAGAAGGCCTCTCGGAGTGGGTTGTCGCCACTGATGCCACGATCGAATGCGGTCATCAGGGTGTCGATCACTCGACCGCGATCGCTGTGCTGAAACAGGCTCAGCAGGTAATCAATAGAGACTCGCTGGTTGTCGGTGCTCATCGGCAGCAGAGCAACCATTACGGCCTGGGCATTCAGCTCGGGGTATTCCAGTTCCCCGCCGAGAAATTCCAGGGCGACGTTTTTGCTGGGGTAACGATCGCCAATGCCTTGTTCGAAAATGACAGACAGCAGCTTCTGATATCCCGTTGCCAGCTCATTGGCAACCGATAGCATGTCATCGCACTGAATAAGGTGAACGCCTTCTGCCGATGGCCTTATCCGGGGCTGGCGGATCACCAGATCGATCTCGCAGTCGTGCCGGTTAAAATGACACTCGACGGCAAACTCGACGCAAAAGGGCGAAGCAATGGAGGGGTGAGGCCGGTTATAAACCGCGCCGCCGATTCGAGCTATGCCCTGGCGAGTTTTAGACCCGGTCACGGTGGTGGTCTCGACGGACATTTCGCACTTACGGTTTTCGACGGTCTGCGTGAATCGAAACATCGACCTCTGCTCCTGACTGGTTATGATGACGTGAATTATACACGCGACACAATACTATGTCAATAAATATATTTACTCATCTTCGCCCTTTGACTCCAAATACTGATAACTTGGAGCCATCATTACCCAGCTTCGATTTATATCGTATTATTAAATAATTTTGTCACTATATGATATTGTTAACTTTCTGCTTCCTGGGCCTTTGTAGGCCCAGCATAATCAAGAGATCGGAGTAACTGAGATTCAATAATGAGAAAAGATAGCCTGTACGAACGCGAGCTACTGAAAAGCATTGCTGAGATGGACGCGGCTCGTCACGCAGAAACCTATAATGACTACGCGTCGATATCGAGTCTTTTCGGTTTGCGAAGCGACAAGGACACGCCGGAAATTATTCGCTACTCTGTCCCCCAATGCCGCCGGGATAATGACAAAGTCGTTTCATACTGGATGGCCAGTTATAATGACTTGCGCAATGAGGGGCTCACCGGTGAGGAGATCTTGCTGATCTTCAATCGGATCAAGCGACGATTGGGCTTTGATCTTGTTCGCAGGCACATGAGGCGTATCGCTCAAAAGCACGGGACAATCAAGCGCCCTATCAAGAAAATCTGGAGCCCAGAGGATAGGTGCGACCACTGCGCCGACTGGCTCGACAGACTCAAATACCAGCAGCCGAGGCCGCCGGTTTTGCCCGGTCATTATCGTCATCGGATTAGGCACTTTGATGTCGATATTCCCGATGTCGTCGATACGCTGTGGCTACGTCGGATGATGGCCACGAACAAGTGTCACAAGGTCTTCAGAACCCAGGTGGATATCTATCGAAACCACCATAGAGTTAACCTTTCGGTGAATGCTTCCTGGCTAGACATGATCAAGGCGGAATACTATCCAGCCTGAGCCTCGCGGCTCTCAGACTTTCAGGTTTGGAAGGATTTCACCTCCTCTACGATCTTCTTTGCGACACTCAGACACACCGCCTGGCTAACCGGACACTCCATTTTCATATCCGCTATACTGTACAGCGAATCCGCCAGCACCATCGGGTGGTCCGGGTGTGTAGCGGCCAGTGCAATGGCACCAGCCGAGTAGGATGCGTATTCGTCGGAAGGCGCAGAAGGGTCATCGTTGACTTCAATCGGATCCCACTCGTTAAACAGGATCGAAGAAACTCGGTCTTCCAATGTCCCCACTTCTTCCTTCTCGCTATAACTCACTCTGCAACCTCAATCGATGGCTGACTGATGCCGGTTTTCTTCTCAATATAGGCATCCCGCCACTTGATCGCCTTCTTACAGCAGTCGATATAGGTCAGGCCATAGATCCAGGTCGTGGTGTACGACGACCAGGAAATACCGAATCCGTCTTCTCGAATATTCCGAGGGACCGGTGTCGCCGCTTTGATCAAAAATCCGTGGATGTCTCGATCTTCGAACTCATCCGTCAGCAGTCCGATATCGTCGTCATGATCGGGCGGCTCGATGCCAATCGCCTCCCAGATTTCATCGCCCTCTTCCATGAACGCATCCTGAACGTCAGAAGGCCATCGATCGCCCTCACAACACATGGTCCCCATATGGATGACCTGCTCAACCTGGATACTGCGCTCGCAGAATGCGTCTTTGATCTTTGGAAGGTTCATCGTTTTTCCTCGCTGAAGCCCTTGAAGGGGCGTACGCCCGCGTCTTTGATGTCTTTCGCAAGTTCCGGGTAACTGATCATCGCAATCACTGCTTCACCCCAGAACAGGTTTATCCAGCCTTCACAGCCTGCCGTCTTGATATCGACGTAGCCCAGCTTGCCAACGGCGCCAATGTCCTCCAGCGCGTAATCGCGCAGTGCCTGTTTGTCGGTATCCCATCCGCGGATCAGCCATTGCGGCTCCGGGTGCCATTCAGTGCTGCCGAACCACAGATGATTGGGAACAAAGTGTCGCTCCTGGGTTTGGCCTTTCCAGTTGGTGTAAGCGACGGAGACGGGCTCAAGCTGACCAAACGGGATCTCTTCCCGCTTCTTTTTCCCCATCGCCCTAAGATCGTCGCTAGACAGCTCACGGATACAGCTATTAGCCTCGTATTCATCGCCTTCGGCCATGGCATCCACATAGCCACAGTCGATATCAATGAAGTTTGCCGCGGCTTCCAGGGTTGAGGCTTCAATCAGACAACGCTGTTCCGGGGTTTGACTATGGGTGATCAACCACATGGCATCTGCGCTACTGATGCCGTACTTTTCGATAATGTCTGCCAGCGGCTTGCTGCAATGTTGGATCGCTTTGCTCATGGTTAAAATCCTTGTTGAATCAGGGCGGCTTTCAGCCTTCAGGGGCAAGCTGTCATGCCTGTGATTTTTGAAGTTGCTGTTATTATAGTTATTGCTATGAAATAGTCAATGTTATTATTGACTTTATTTTATATCGTAGTATAATTATACTCATCGAATGACGGCGGTAACCAATCCGACTGGTGTTCGTTGGGGCGCCACGCCTCGGCTTCTGCTCACACCCAAACGGGTGGCCGAAACTGGAGAATAGACGCATTTCCAAACCCGTGCATAACCACATCCTGGTGCCGGTTTGTGCGTAATGAGCAGACACAGAATCCGGCCAACGCAAGGATCGTGCTATGCAAGGCAACTACATCTCCATTGCTGAGTTCGAGCAGTATAAATCGAACGAAGCCACCAGCGCCCTGTCCGTTCTGGACATGAATCTGCGCAATGAAAACAAGCTAAACCAGGCCGCGGCCCGGATGCTTGGCTTCTCATCCTATGAGGCGATTGAGCCCATGCTTGCGTATGAGCGTTCGATTCGCGAAGGGATCGTCGCCGAACCCTCGTGCCCGTATCAGGCTTGTCGACCCGTGCTTCGACACAAAAACATCCTGATTGTCCTGGACTCACAGGAGAACCGAATCTTCGGGCGGGCTCTGAACCCGGGTGAGGAGCGAGCTAATATCCAGCACTGGAACAGCACCGATCAAATCGAGCTGCCCAGGGCCCTGGACTTCTTCGATCAGGCGCCTACTGATGTGACCTGTAAGCGTGAGGACGGCAATGGGTTCCGCTACTGCGCCACTTACACCTCCAAAAGCACCAACAAGGCGATCATTATTGACGCCCAGGCGACTGGTGAAGGCATTGTGCTCAACGTCTATCGCCTGCTCAATGATGGCGACACTGAAGAGGTTGACTCCTTTGGCCTTATGTTTACAGACGCGCTGGATGAAACGGCCGAAACCTCCGTCAACCAGGCTGCCCTTCGATATGAGGCGGGTGAAGCGGCCGAAGATAACGTTGTTTATCGCTGGTTAAAAAAGGTGGTTGATGATTATGGAAGCCCCCGCCTGCTCAGTATCGATGCCTATGACTGGAAGGACGACAGGCTCCCACCAACCGAGTTGATCTTCCACTCAGAGGCCCAGGCCCGTGCATTCGTGTCTGATAATGAGTTCGACTACGACGAAGAGGACTTCGAGGATTTGGTGCTTATTCGCCAGACCAAGACCGAAGTTTGATCTCAACGGGCCCGGATCTCCGGGCCCAAAAATCCACCATAATGACAACCTTTTTGTTGATATTTTTTATTGTTATGGTATAATAATTTTCTTTCAAACACTCAGTCGTTATCCGATCAAGGACTTTCCATGACCGCCGCGATGATACCCGCTCAATACCAAGCCGTGATCAATGTGGCCCTGTCGCAGGACCTGCCTGAATTCTACACCGAAGGTGGCTGCGGGGTGCTGGCGGCGCTGATGGCGGAAGCCGCAGCGATCTACGGCTATGGGGGCGAACTGAACCTCATCATGCGCACTGAAACAGGCGCCTGCCACCCCTGCGTGAGCCACATCACGTTCATCCCGGACGACGCCGCTTTGGATCTGGACATCCACGGACCCGATGCGGAAGATGGCTGGATAGAATTTCTCTGCGACGACGCGCGGGAAAACGACGAAGATCCCGCCGACATCGATCTTCACAACGAGTCAATCCGGATCGAGTTCGGCGATGATATTCAGACTGTGCTCGAAGAACTGACCGAAGAACAGGATCTGACGGTGAACGTTGATTGGGTTCAAGAGAACTACCCGAAACTCAAGTCCATGCTGATACAATCGATCGCGGCACTGCCGGCCTAATCAAATCGAAACAGGACATGCTCATGGAAAATAAGACCCCTGCACAAAGGCGATCCCAGGCAAAGCCGGCGGAAAAGCCAGAAGATGTTTGGGGGTACCTGACCTGGTATCTCAATAAGTTCGGCGACACCTCCGAGAAAAACCTAAGGGACAAGCTCACTAACAAGACAGACAATCAGGAGTGGATTGATCGTGCGATCGAAAAAGCCATCGACCTGGGCTTTCAGTCCGATACTCGATTTGCTGAGATGATCGCCCGTCGCGGTTTTGAATCCAAGCACTGGGGGCGTAGCCGTATTGAGCAGGAAATGATGAAAAAAGGCGTGCCGTCGGACATTGCCAAAGAAGCCATCGGCGCTTGGAGCGATGAACATCCTGAAGATCGGGCCGCTGAGGCACTGACCAAGAAATTCCGGGACCGAGAGATCGCCGAGCAGAAAGACCAGGCCAAGGCGACCCGGTACCTGGCAAGCCGCGGTTTCGATTTTGGCTGCATTTCAGCGGCCATCAAGCTGCACAACGATTCTCTCGAAGGCGATTGACTCATGAGTAAAGACGATAACGACTCCAACGTACACGCATTCCCCAAAAGCCATGCCATGGTCGACAAAGCGTACGATCATGACGGGTATGTCCTGGAGAATGCCGCCAGCCGCATCACGCCAATCATTGGCAGCTATCCCATGCAGTTCTGCCTAAGCCTGGCAAACCCCGGCACCCGCATGACCGAGGACGCGAATGGCGGTGTCATAACAGGGACCGCCGCAGAACTGTCTCTGATAAAAGACACTCTCAAGCAGATTGATTCGGGCGTGTCGGACGCTGATGAAAAAAGCCGATTTTCAGCGATTGAATTGGCGGAGTTTGAGGCCCTGTTCTCAAGGCACAAGACCCGGGGCGTCTGGCTTATCCAATTAAGGAATCCGGCCGGCCGATTCTGGTTCAATTACAGTTTCGATGACCAGACTGCGCTTGAGGTTGTCGGGGCCATAGAGAACTACAATTTCACCCCTCATAAGTGACTTATTTATTGACTTAGTATCAACATATCTGTATACTTCTGTGCATACTGTAGCCCGATCAATACCGGAGAGTCCTATGCACAAGAACCGAATAACCAAGTTCATCTTCACGGTTCGCGAGAACACAGATTGCGATAGCGAAAGCGACATCCCTTATGTGGTCTGGCCCATGACGGATGAGACTCGCGACCGGTTGGGCAGACTGGGGCAGATTGCCCGGAGCGAGAAGGTAACAGTCTCAACGAACGAGTTCTTGCTTTACGCCGGCGCCAACCTGGAAAATCCACTGTCCGCCAGTATGGCCATATCCCCTGATGATAATCCGTCACTCGAGCTGGATATGGAAAAGGCGGTCAGAAAGATGTGGCCCGTGCGTGTCGAGTCCGAATCTCTGATCACGATGGAAACGGCGCTCGCAGCCCTTGGAACTCCGAACCACATCAAACGACCGGTGGCGATTGTTACCAATGACTGCTCCACCGACCTTGTAGTCTTTGACGAGGACGATATGCGTGACGAAGACCTGTCGGAGGTTGTTCAGATCGCGATCAGAATCTTTGGCGAGCACGAGGATGGGGCCTCGGCGCTGAATGAATTCTCTGAAGCCTCTGGGATCCGAAACGTTTACCGATTTAGCAAGGCTCCGCTCTCTGCGAAGTAAATGCTCAAAGGACCGGTCGGCGCCCGCCAGGGTGCCGGTCTGAAAAACGGTAAATCTCGCCGGCGGATCCGGAAAAACCGGAAAACTAATTATTTTTGACAGACCATTTTTTATCACTATAATCAACGGCATAAAAAATCGAGACGACATAAAAAATGGAGAAATTGCATGTTTTACCGCGGACTTAAGGATTTCGACAGCAACGATTCTGGCCCATACGTTGTAGGGGAAACCTTCATCTGGGTCGCTGTCTGGTGCCTTCTCGAAGCTTATGTTTTTGACTCTGCTGTGACCTGGCTAAGCAACTTCGTGAACAAGTTTACAAGCCTGTTCGCGAAACTTGACTGGGAGATCATGTACAACATCGCACAGTTTTCTATGAATCAGTCAGGGAGCTGACATTCCTTGGGACCGGTAACCTTGTCTGGGACTGGATTGTCCGCGGACTGATCGTTTGGGCTTGCACTGGTCTTCCGGTACTGCTCTGGAGAGGATCCCAGCTCGATCAAAGTCATCGTTAGGTTTGACTGACAACAGCCGCCGCTGGCGAAATGGCAAGTGGTGGGTTTGTTGGGTTGTGGGTTTAATATCAACTCGTCTGTTGACATTATTTCCTGCTGTGGTATACTTATATTCCAGTCGAGACAGGAGATACCAATGAACTTATCCGCCTACTACGTGAAAGTTGCCGTCAATCCGCGCCACGCGCCGCAATATATTGTCGGAGTTCTCGAGCAAGACTGCGAAAACAACGATGAGGCCGCGCGTAATGCGATCGACAGCCTGATCAACGGTGCTCCTTGCCGTGTGAGTGACTACGAGTGTGACGACATGAACGGAGAGGTCACTCTGACCGTCATTGATACCGAGGTGGTGCGCTCGCAAGACGTCAGCATCCTGGAACGATACATGGGCTGAGGTTGCCACAGGTCGCCCTTGCGGCGGCCCTAAACCTCTTCTGTCCCGTGTCCCTGGATCGAGAACACCCAACCCAGAAAGGGATCAAAAATGTAAGATGAAAAACAGGCAGTGTAGGAACAACAAAAAGGCACCTGGCTCAAATACGGTCATCTGCACTTTTATGCGGCAATCAGGATTCTGCCCGGGCTCACCTAGACGCCCGGATCTGAGCTTACATTAGGCTGCTTGCGCAGCCTTTCCCCCTTCAATCCGATCCAACCACTTCCGGCAGTTTGCCGCCCGGCGTGCTGCCCCGGTGGCACAACCAGGCCTGACAGCCATTTTTCGTATCTGCTCAATCATCTCCACCTTACTGCGGCGACGCACGGACTTCAGGATGTTCAGGGTGTTCTGGTTTGGATTGACGAACGGATTTTTATCCGCCGTCAGCGATGCGACCTGGATGTTAATCAGATCATTGATTGAGATCTGGCTTTCCCGGTCACTCACCACACCCGCCCAGGATGGCGCCGGCGCTTTTTTCTGACGATAGAAGGTCAGGTGCAACGGCGTCAGGAAGATCTCATCTTCGACGCGACCGCGCTTGAATCTGGAAAATATTATACTACAGTGGAATTTATTGTCAATAAAAAGGTAGGCAGGAATGGTCTTTTGGCGGGATTTTAAAAAGAAAATGACCTGGGCCCTTGCGCATCCGGCATGGAAGATGATCACCCTCAAGGAGCTACTTCCAGCATCTCAGACACTTCAAGCCCAGGTCATTAGGCCATCGGGCTGTCGACATCATCACCCCAGAGGGGCTAGTCTTGGCTCGATTGCTTATTGACTGATGGCACCTAGCTAAAGCGCATCATCACCTCCAAGAGGCTAGCGCCCGCTCTCCGGCATCACATCAGTCTACCTGGCGTTTCTGAGCTGACTTCACAGCCTTTAATTGGCTCCATCCCCTCAGATACGGAACGCCGGTTCCGACCCCTCCGGGGTCCGGCCAATAGAGTCCGGCGGTCAAGCCGGTTCAATCATAAGCATCGGGTCGCTTACTAGCAGGTGACAGCCTGCACGTAACACCCATTATAGCGCCTGAATTATTAAAGTCAATGGTATGGTTGATATTTTATCATTGACTTTATTTTGTATTGTGGTATAGTTGTGCCCAATCTCAAACCGACACCAAGAGGCACTCATGGGCTCATTCAACACCACCTGCGCAGTCACCGGCACCACCTTGCATGTGGGCGACCCTGTGGTGGGGTTCATGCTTCGCCGCCGAGACACGTCGGCCCTGCCTGCGGGTCGGCCCATTCGGTCCTTGATGGATGTCTGGGAGCCTATGCACCTGCCCATCAACGGCCGCGCCTTTGACTGTGGCACCATGATCGCCCTTGAAGACAACAGCCGGCCCATTGAGACCGCAGAGAACGCATTGAGAGGCTTTAACTACGAAGAGCGCCTCTGGGAATCCTTGCTGGAAACAGGCGACATGCCCAGCGACAAAGGCCCGATTGATTGCAACGATGCTCACTACATGCTCTGGATGATTCGTCACGACGTGTATGAACTCCTTATTGGGGCATGCACCTTTGACTCCAAAACGGATTTGAAAATCAGCCCAGCTGTTCAGGCACTCATTGACGCGACCGACAAAACTCCGAGCACGGTTGGTGACCTGATCAATGGAAAACTCTTCGAAGTTTTGCTTAAAAGCCTCAACGCTATCGGCTACGTCTTTCGCCGGCGCCCGGTCATGAATGGCGGCACATCCCCCAGCGTTCAGCGCAAGCGCAAAGCCGAATTTTTCAGCAAAGAAACCCCAGAGCCAACACCTGGCCGTTTCCCTGAACAGGGGCCTTTTTACTATTGTGGCGTAACGGGCCAACCCCTAGCGATCGGAGCCAGGGCGATCGTATTACCCTTGAATGCCATCTTTCAAAACAACCCGAATGACACCAGTCCCCTCCTCTTGGATGAGCGCCAACCAACCGGTCTCTATAAGATCAGAAGAGGCCTTGTTGAGGTCACCATCGGCGATGATGGCAGTATTCAATGTGAGGACGAACGTCTGGGAGGGCGATACGGCACCCTTGGTCAAATGATTGACTCAGACATAGACGTCACCTGGATGCTCATTTCCGACCAGGCGCTGAGTCAGCTGCCTTGCCCGGAAAAGGCCAGTGAGAAAATCCGCGCTCACAGCAGCGTGATGCTTGAAGAGATCTTTGACATCAAAACCGTGATTGCCTCCGGCGACATCGATCTTATCAGTGACTGGGTTCACAAGATCGGCGGTTCAGATAAGGATATCGCCGACCTGAAGCGATTTCATAAAGGCGATCCCGACCTGAAGAATTACTTTCGGCTTCTCGAAAACATCGCGCACCAGCGACTGACTTCTTTGTCTTCGAGCAATCTTGTTGCGCACCTCCTCCTGGGGGAAAACGACTCAATCGTCGATTTCACCTTTCGCTACGCCGTGCTCAATAACATCTATCGATTCATTTTCGAGGAAAATGCGTCGTCATCGGAAATACAGTTGAATGTCTTGCGTGATTTCATGCATCGCTTTGAAGGCCTCTGTGAGCTGGAAGTGACGTTTATGCATTACGGCCTGGCCTTCATACCAACCGAGCCTCGATCGTTTGAAAACAAGCCTCAAGAGGCCGCTCTACTCATCCAGCAGCTGCGCCAGATGATAGCTGAACAGCTGAACCAAGAAGCCGCCGCCGAGGAGCTGTCGTCATGAGCAACAATCCACCGGTGTTTACCGTGAGTTGGACCAACGGCGATACCCAGATGAAGGAGACCTTCCAGCGAGGCCCTGAACGACTCACAGCCGAAGGCCGAATGGTCAACAAGCGCCTGGGCGTTTCGATCAATTACAAGTGCGACGACCCCGCCGAGTCCTGGTGGGTCTCGATTGGCAATGACACCGACAGTCTTGAGGGTTCCCCCGAACGGTCAGACATGGTCGAACACGGACGCAACGAAGCCGAGGCTATTCTCAGCTCCATGCTTCATTTTCGCAAGAACTGGGAGTCGATCATCGATGTGCTCCAGGACCTGGCGTTTGAAACCATGGAATGCCCTCGGGCAGACCTGCTGCGCATGCTGTGCTGCCGTCCGTTGTCCACGCCCAAGAATCAGCTGAACATTGTCATGAAGATCTTGGCTGACTCCCGTGCCTTCGGGGACCTCACCCGAATCACAGAAGTTGAGGCCCTGAGTGATGAGGCCCGGTACATCCTTGTCGACGTGCTCAATGAAATGACCTTCAAGGACACAACCGATTATCCCGAGGACTGGAACCTTTTCATCCTCTCTTCATTCCGAATTCTTGACCATACACCGGTGGCACTATGACTATTACCGTACCGATTTGCACTCAACGTGGCGTTCACATTGAGACTGCGTTCACGCGCACCGAAGAGGGCGTCCGCGCCGAAGCTCGATCCTGGCACGGGGAGCTTCCGGACCGCGTCATGACCTTCCGCTTCGCCGCCGGCGTTGGTACTTGCGACTACACGTTTCCCGGCGGCAGGATCGATCAGCGTGAGGTGCACGCCTATCGCGACCTGATTATCGAATCGATTGCTCACGCTGAATCCATGTCTCTGTACATTCAGCGCTTTCGCGCGACCCCGAACGATGTGATTCGAATTGAGAACTTATCGCCACAGCTTTCCCACATGTCCAAAGAGATGCTGATGCTTTTGGTGTCGATTCGCTCACCGGACACCCCGGCGGATACCGTTAACTACATTCTCAGCCGAATCGTGAAAACCAAGGCGTTTGGTTCGCTAATTTCAGTCTCAAGCGTCCGAGGACTGGACGCCTCAGAGCTGTCATTCCTTCACGACCTGGTGCTGGATGCCGCTGGAAATGACGAATCGATTACCCGTCTGGACCCTGCCGATGCTATCGTCTGGGTAGTCAGCAATCAATTTGAAGCCGCGGTGTAAGGAAAATAACATGACAACAGACACAGCTTTCACCCCTGAAGAAACCTATTTCCAATGGTGCTCAGGCGAGCTGGTCCGCCAGCTCCAGAAGCGATTCGACCTTTACCTGAAACGGGCCAACGCGTTCCTGGACGCTCCGGACGAATTGATGAGCCATCCGCAATCCAAACAATTCCTGGTCACCCAGGGTGACACGCTCGTTGAGGAAGGCCGATCGATTATTCGGGCAATTGAGAACACCAACGCCGCCGTCGCCGGCACAAAATTCGAACCGGTGATCAAAGAATCTTTCGCGGAGACGGCCGAGGGGCTTCGATCACTGGAGAAGACCATCACCAGCCTGCTGGTATCCATTGACAAGGGATGATTTAGCTCGTCTTGATTTTTGGTCGTTCTGACTGCCGGCTACAGCCAACAGCTAATGAGCGGCGCCTTCATCACACCGGCCTTCATCTTTGCTCTTGGGGTGTGCTGATAGGCAACTTTCATCTCCCCCGTCATTTGGTCCCAATCCGTCATTCTTTGTGTCCGGGCCCGGGTCGCCAACTGATCGGCACACTCGTTGCCAAATATTCCCGCGTGCGCTTTGACCTTGCGGATTTCGATGAAGCCCTTAATCTCAGTGAAGATCTTGTTCGCCTCATCGATAATCTCGGCATTCAGGACCGGCTCACCCTTACCGGTGACCCACCCATTGCTTCGCCATCGATACACCCAGATGGTGATGCAGTTGATGGCGTACTGGGAGTCACAGGCAATCAAAGCCGGGTTGGCCCGGTTTATCTCGCGCTGCTCCAGAAGGTCACGGGCGTATTCCAGTGCCTTGAGCATTCCTGCTAGCTCTCCCCGGTTATTGGTTCCCGCGGGTTCGTGTAGGCCATACCAAAAGTCGAGGGCCTGACCGTAGGTCAGAATGGCGAGGCCTGTGCCTGATGGGCCCGGGTTGGGAGAGCAGCCACCGTCGCAGAACAAGCCGTACCGGAAATCATCCAGCTTGGAGCGCTTTATCGCAGCTCCGGGCACCGATTTCAGGTAATCCTTGGGGTTGCCCTCGAACGCTTCTTCTGCCTGGCGCAGGGTTGGAAATCCTTTGAAAACCGCATCCTTAAATTGTTTCACCTGGGCCTCACACTTATCCCAGCTATCGTAGATGCCTGGCTGTCGGCCCCTCCAGACGACGTAAAACTTGAAAGCCATGAGGTGTCCCTTTTAGTGATTGCCTGAATGCAAAAAGACACCGGTCATCGGTGTCTTTTTCTGATTGAGCTGGCTGGCGGTTAGGCCGTGCCGGCGTAAATGTAGAAGCCGAGACCATCGCGCTTGGGATTGAACGTGGAGAGCGGTTCAGGAGGCAGACACACGTTCTTCAATGAGTCCTCTTCGACACCGTGGCTGACCAACTGCTGGCCGTTCGCGCTGTAGGTAATGAGCCGGATTTTTACCATCTTTTCTCTCCTTTTTGACTGTCTTATTATTATACCTGAAATACACTCACAGTCAACATTTCACTTGCTAATTTATCACTTCTTTAATTCTTTTTATTTCTTGCTTAATTTATTTTGCGATATATTATTTTCTGGCCCTGAGCGCCTTAATTTTTGAGCTTCGGCCACTCCTGCTATCATAATAGAAACTATCTATCGGAGACCCCCATGGAACGCTCAGATTTTAATGACGTTTATCGAACCCTCAAAGACAAAGACCTGGTCGACAACGAGAAGCTTCGCGGCAACCTGCTTTTCCACCGGAGCCCGGGCAAAGGCATCAAGGCCGGCCTACTGCTTGATTACAACGACCTCAGTCGGGAGAAGCGATCGTACAGCGGCCGCTACGCCTACGTCCTGAACGCTGTTTTTCTGGAAGAAATGTCCGGGGTGTATCAGGGCATCGCCAATCGCAATGTGAAGAAATACGGGCGCACGCCCCAGGCTAATCTGATGGCCACACTTGAGATGCTGGACAACCTGGACGAAAACGACGGAGCCGTTGTGTTTGCCGATACCGAGCTGCTGAACGATGAGCACCTGATGCGCACGATTGGCAGCAACCGCCACTTCCAGTCCGTTCTGGAGAAGGTCAATAGTGGCAAGCTGCGAACGTCCCCACCACCGGCCTGTGGCATCGATTTCCAGAAGACATTCCACTCAATGGAGCAGGACGTCGGGGGCCGAGTTTCGTTGCCTGAAGGGCCCCTGGAGCTGCACGAGTCCTGGGACCGACACTACAAGGCCCGGGAGCGCGCACGCGAATTCCTCAACGGCCCGTCGATGTAATCAGAAGCCGCACACACCGTGCGGCTTTTTTCTGTCACTTTGACAATTCTTACCTGACCTTCTGACCTGTTTGTTACACGCTGTTACATGGATAATTAATTATTACCTTGACATTATCTATTCCATAGACTATAATAAGTTCAAATCAAGACAGCCCGAGGGCAGCATTATGGATATCACGGTTTATCGCCACACTGAACAGCAGCCTTTTCACATCGACCTGACCCTCGATGGCGGCGACTTCACGCAGGACATCCGCACCAGTCATGATGTCGAAGAGCGCGTGCGCCTTATCCAGGCCGATGGCGGATGCCTTCTGGAGATGGTGAGCCATGTGAGCCCCAAGCCAGAGGTGATTGGCGAGATGATCGAGGCCGTTGGCTCCTCCCGTGACGTGGCTGAGTTACTGGGTGTTGACCATTTCAGTCGCCGGGAGTTCGAAAAGTTTGTTACCGACGGCGACATTCCCCGCGCCGCTCGTTACGCGGGCCGGACGGAGATCCTTCAGAAGAAACTGAAGGTCCGTCGCGACTCGAAAGCCGTTACCATCCGCAATAAGGTGGAAGAGACCCTGGAAGCCCTCTCAGGCAAGGCTCACGCCAAGGTCGTGGAGATGCTCGACCAGAAACTGGAGCAGATTCAGCGCAACGCCGAGAGTAAGCGGTCGGAGTACAAGGACTACATCCTGCGTCTGATCAACCACAACGGCGATCAGTTTGAGAAGCGCGATGCCACCGAGATCGGCGAGATGCGCGAACGCATTGCCGGTTATGAGGCCATGCTGAAGGAGGCGAAAGACAAGATTCGCAACCTGAAGAACGACCGGGTGGTGGACTTTGCTCTTAACGATGGCACGTTTGGTCAAAACAGTCCTATCGCGCCCTCAGTGCTGACCGAGGTCAAGGAGAAGGCTGATAAGAACGGATTCTTCCATGAAAATATCTTTGGCCTTCGGGAGTAGGCCCTCAGTACCGGGGGATGGCCGGGGCTTTCGCGCCCCGGCAGCTTGCTCACTTGCTGATCAGCCGCAACCACTCCCCTCGCATTTCCTTGCGGGACTGGGGCTTGATCCCCCAGCGAATATTGTCCCGCTCGGCCTGCTGGACATACCGCTCGAAAGACGACTCGAGCTGCCACTTAAAGTCGCAAATGTCATAGGGGCAGGTAGCCCGCCGATACCAGTTGCCGTTGGCGAACACGTCGTCAAACGGGGACTTGCGCCTCAAACGGCGGTTGGCGTAGTTCTTCATAAATGGATCGCGATCGCAGATCCACGCGTGCTTTTTGTAACTTCTGCTCATGATTGTGCTCCAAGGAGTAACGTTTCCTAGAACACAGCGCATTTCCTTGTTTTCATGTCAGACTTACCCTCGTTGTTGATTTCCATGGTCAATATTATCACCGCCGGGCGGTGCTCACCAAACCCGGATAACCTCGCGCGCGGCCCCAGAATCGGAGTCACTCACGTCTGGCCAACGAATGATGGCCGGCAGTCTCAACTTCATGCTCAGATCCGCCATTTCCGGTACCGCCAGATCCTGATGAGGCGCCCTGGGCGTAGCATCAGTGTCGTGTGTCCTCTTATTGAGGTAGTCACACATGGTGTACATCTCTGCGTTTCTGGCGGCATTGTCCTTGTCCGGGAACACAAGCAACGACATATCCGCAAGAATTGGCGCCACCTTTCCCATCACGAGATCCTTGGTAATTGACCCCACCCCCAAAAAGACCTCAACCTTGAACGCAACCGCTTGAGCCGCTTGAATCGCTAGCTGGCTGAACAGAGGGCCCTTAAAGCCCTCCAGTCCACCCAGATAGAACGGCACTCGTGGCTTACAGTTCTCGGCCTTCGCGCTAAACGGGCCATCCGACTCTGAGGGATGACGGTCCTGTAGATAAGGATTCATGAAATTTGTGAGGCCTTCCAGCCACTGCTGAACCAACTTGTCGTCTGGCGTTTCAAAGAAGCCTTCCGGGAAATAGAGGAAAAAATGCCCCATGGGCAGTGTCATGTCCTGGTCCTTGCTGATGACTTCATGGACCTCTTGGGGGATGCCCTCAGCGGGATTGAACAGAAAAAACCAGTCGGCCGTTTCCGGATTGAGCATACCCCCGGTATCCTCCTGGGCTTTCATATCCTCGTACAGGCCCCGGGCCATCAGCTCAGACGCAATGACAAGGCTCTTGCCGGAACTGATCGACCGCGGCACCATCGTGTCTCCCAGAATCTTGCGAACCTGGCTATTTTCCTGACCAATGATTCCGACACGACTGTTCTGGAGCTTGTTGGATACAAGATTTGACAGCTCATACGCCAGGGGGCCGGCATCCACTTCCGGGGGCTCAGCAACCTCTTTCTTGCCTGAAAACAATGTGTTCAGACGATGAACCAGACTGAATGGCATAAAGAGGCTCCTTAATTTGATATATTTATTGACATAATATATCTAAACGAACTGGCCGTCAATGTGACGCAGGGAAGCCTCTACGGCGCTGGGCTTTCCGACACCTTGTGATCTGATCTCAAAGCCTTGACCATTTTTCCTTCAGGCTCATCGCCTCATGGTGATGGCGGTGCCACTGTGGATCACTCCATTCTCGTTATTATGTCTACTTTTTGGTTGACTTATTTATTTTCAACTGTATAATGTATGCCATACCAATCAAGCAGTGGAGATGCCCGATGCCAGCTATGTGCGAAACGAACCCGATCGCTGAGCAATTCGCCCTTTCAAGCAAAGCCAAGACCATCGTTGAGCAGCAGGACGGCAAGACCGTTGCCGGCATCTTCAATGACTTTGGCGACTTCGAGTGTCGGTACGAGGGCGACAGCCTCTGGACCTTTGATGGTAAGCTCTGCGACGACCACGAGATTGCGGATCACCTGACACTCTTGCTGGTTGATCTGGACGAAGTGCTGCTGCGCTCTGTTATCGAAGATTTCGCATAACTCATTCGACCGGGAGAAGCCTATGAGCGTTTCACGTCGTTGCGACATAATAAACTACCGCCACTAAGCTTCGCTTAGAAGCGGTTTTACAGCTTTCGCTGTTTCGGACGAGTTTCCGCCCAAACCTAATGCCCACTTGATTGCGACAAGCCCACTGGCCGCGTCCCGTGGCATGGTGCAGCCACAGTCACAGCGGTGAGTTCGCTCGTCCAGGCTTTTCTTAACCACGGTCCAGCATGCAGGACAGCGCTGGCTGGGTTTCGCCTTTCGAGTGGGGATTTCGACAAATTCGCCACCAGTTTCTTCCACTTTGTAGCGAATCATGGCCAGCAGTTTTGCCGGCGCGGTGTCCAATATCTCTCGGTTTAATCCTGATTTTTGCTTGACCCGCTTGCCTGGCTTTTCTGCGGTGCCTTTAGCCGTGCGGGTCATGTTCTTGATCGTCAGCTTTTCTGTCGCAAAAAGGGCGTACTTTTTTGCCAGGTTATGGCTCAGTTGGTGATGGTCATGGTGGCGCTGACGCGCGACCTTGGCCCTGGCCTGGGTCAGGGCCTTGCAGGCCCGCTTCCAGCGGTTAGAGCCGCGCTTCTTTCGTGCGACGGATTGCTGCAAAGGCAGCAGGGCCTCTTTCGAGTCTCGGTAGTAGCGTGGGTTGTCGACGGTTTGGGTGGATCCGTCTTCATGGGCAATCGAGCCAAGGTATTCGACACCCCAGTCGAAGCCGCACGCCTTGAGATCTTTGCACTCCCGTTTCGGTTCGCACTCGACAGTGACCGATAAATACCAGTGGCCGTGCTTATGCACGACCTGGCTGGCTTTGACTTTACCGAGAGTTCGGGCCTGGCCACGCGCCTTGATCTTTCCAATCCCGTTGATGGATAGACGGCCGTGTTTGCCGTTAGCTTCCGGCGTAAACGACCAGCCGCTGCCACTGCACATATCAAAGCTGGAGAATCGGTTCAGAGATTTGAACCGCGGAAAGCCCGGTGTCTGACCCTTCTTCACCCGGTCGAAAAATGACTTGAACGCCTTATCAAGGCGCCGAAGTGTCATTCGGGTGATGTAGACCGGTATAGATCGATATTCTGGGTGATCCGCACGAATTTGGGTCAGGCTGGTCTGTTGATTATTGTAGGAAATGGATCGACCAGTTTTCCGATAACAGTCGATCCGTTCCTGCAAAGCGGCGTTGTAGAGTTGTTGGTGCAAACGCAAGTGCCCCAACAGCCGCTCTTTCTGAGTGGCGCTGGGGTACAGCTTGTAATTAATCTTGCGTTTTTCCATAACGTTAATTATAGTTGGTTGTTATGAGTCTGACAACCCTAAAGTCCCAATACCATTGCGTTTTTAACATCCGATATCATTTGGTTCTAGTTACCAAGTACCGAAATCCGGTCATCAATGAAGCTATTTTGGATCGCTTATCCGAACTGGCGAGAGAGCGTGCTGGGGCCTGGGAGGGCGAGCTGATTGAGGTAAATGGTGAGCCAGACCACTTGCATCTGCTGCTGGAGCTTCCGCCCAAGTACGCAGTAGCCGACTTTGTGAATGCCCTGAAAACCGGAACATCGAGACGAATACGCAATGAGTTTTCCGACCATGTTGGAAAATATTACTGGAAGCCCTACTTCTGGTCGAAAAGCTACTGCGTGGTGACCTGTGGCGGAGCGCCACTGGCCACCATTAAACAGTACATTGAAAATCAAAAGGGCGATTAACCCTCACCAAGCTTCGCTTGGAAAGGGAATGCAGCGCCATTGTTGTTCAAAGCCACTGATGATCATTGGTACCTGATCATCGGGAATTTTGAAGAGGCTGAAGAGATCGATGACTGTTCTGTTTGTGGCCCTTTTCCCGACGAAGAGGCCGCGGATGACTACCGCATTAAGAACTTCAGCAATCCAGGTGGGACCGAGATCGATGACAGCGGGACGCAGGCTCCGCCTGAAAACGCCGAATCCCCACGCGATCAGCATATTCGTCAACGCAGGATTCTATGGTGAAGCCAATGGCACGAGATCCTTTACTGGTTGAAAAGCGCCGGTGCGAAATCATCCAGGCCAGCGATCAGCAGTTTTATCTGAAGCTGGGCAATTTCAAGCTGGCTGACAAGGATGAGGATTGTACCGATTTTGGTCCTTTTGCATCCTTCGCAGCAGTGGAGGACTACCTGATGGCCAATCACACCAATCCTGGAAGCTGGCGGTGGAACTTCAGCGGTTTGATCGATCCTCCGATCAGTCCAGAAGCACCCGGATGCAAACAAACCGCCTAATAAACATCCCCTCGCCGGTCCCCGCCTTCGGGCGGGGCATCCAACCAATAGATTGAGCACAGGAGTCAGGTCCGACAAGGCGCCAGGGCCTCATCGTCCGGATCTACGCCATTGGCAATCGCCATGGCCCTGTAGCCGTCATGAAGCTCGATGCCAGCATCGCTTACGTCATCACCGAGCTTGCCGTCGATGTACATCAGCCGAACCGACAGGTTGTGTTCCGCACCACGCAACAGGAATCCAGCGCAGGTTGCCGGCTTATCGGCTCCGGATTGATGGCAAGAGAAGGTTCTCTGGGACATGTCATAGGCTGTTCCGGCGGAGTGCCTGAACGCTTCCGAGGGAAAAATACCGACGGCATCTTTTCGCCATGGGCAATCACTGCACGGCTTTTTGCGATACGCGGTGCAACTTCCTTTAACGCTGATCACCTGGTGATCGTCGCCGGCCGGCCTGGTCTCGATGACTTCTGCTTTCTTTTTCATCCTTCCCTCATTCCTCCAGTGTTTTGCCGGTTCTTCGCTCAATATACGACAAATTGTCCGCCAGCCCAAGACAGCCCAGATCAAAGAATACCGGGCACGACTTTCGCGTGAAAGGCGTCCTCAACGCTCGGCATCCGGTCAACCCAGCTGGCGTCAACCATCAGGCGCTCTTCTTCAACCGTCGGTACCACCAGTACCTCTTTGCGATGGCTTATCCGCCCATTGGCGTAACGGTCCTGAATGTTGCCTTTCTTTGTCCGGGAGTTGGTCTCCATCCGCGGCGTTCCACTCGCCGGTGTGATTTCATCCAGGTGATCCGGCCAGCGACTGGACCATCCGCCCAGGGTGTGGCTGGTCGCATGAAATAGCTTCAGCGCCGTTGTGACGCCCTGGAAATCCTCATCCATCACCGTGAGGTGCAGCTCGTGGGTCACAACCTCCGTGTTATTGATCAGCCAGTTGCTGAGCACGGTCAACCGGTCAATCCGAGCATCCGTCGCAATAAAGAATCCATCGATGGCCTTCTGCCCCTTGCGACGACAAGCCACCTGGTACCGTTTGTTCGGGTACGGCCGGCGAGTGACCAGGTCGACACCGCCCTGCAAGGTGAGATCCAGCTCCGGGATACGAACCGTTTGAACCTCAACGTTCGGTCCGGAGTTCTCATCGGTCAAAAACTGTGGTGCCAGGTGGATCAGCATATCTTGATTCCTCTTTTGTTCGAACATGAAAAACGGCAGCCAGGTAGCCTGACTGCCGCTTCTTTCAAGCCTGACTGTGATCAGTTGGCTTTCACTTCCAGGCCAAAGCCGTCGAGTGCTTTCTCGGTGTTACCCATGCTGGCCATCATGAAGCGCTGAAAGAATTCGGCCGGGGCGATCGGCTCAGCCGGATTCAGAGCGACGGACAGTTTGACCGGATCCGCTACGAACTTTTTGAGCTCGCCGGCGAACGGCGAACCACCTGCGTAGAAGTCAATCATATCGGGAAGCCTGGTATTCACCTGCTCCACGGACAGACCTTCCTCGGCGGCAACGGTTTCAACAACCTGCTCGATCTCGCCGTTGTTTTCATAGATCACTTCCGCGTCGTTGACCCGAATATCACGGAACATCTGCTGGATGTTGCGACGTTCCTTGTACTCAAGATCGATTTTGCCTTCATTTTCTGCGTAGTTCGCTTCCATCACATCCCAGATGCCGGCAACGCCTGAAACGGTCAGGCTGGCGGAGGTATCGCTCATCTTCGGAACAGACATGGACGAATAACTGGTCAGCGTGTCGGCATCCTTGTCAAAGTCATAACCGAAAGCAACGTCCAGCGTGCGATCGCCATAGCCGAGGCCGCCCTGGTTGAGCTCTGCCTTCACTTGCTCATTCACCACTTCAAATTCACTGATGCTGAAATCAGCGAACGTCGGGAATTTTTCATTCTCGACAAAGCCTTCCGCGGCCACGCCAACAGATTCCATACCAAACACGGGATTGCCGTCCTTGTCGTTCAATGTCACGCCGATAACGCTGATGTTGTCACCAAAAATGGGAGCGTCAACACTCTTGAAATCGATCTTCAGGCCATTGTCGGCATTGGCCTCAATTTTATCGGCCATCTTCCGGACCGACTCTTCAGCGGCGGAATTCACCTGCGATTGCGCAACAATATAACCAACACCGCATGCGATGACAGCGACGGCTGCAATACCGCCAAAACGTTTAACGGACATTCAAACTCTCCTTGGATTTAATTCGGTAAACACAACATACCATAACGTTTTTTATCTGTATTCGAAAGGTTCTTACCAGCCTAGCCGGCAGTTCTGGTTAAAAACCCGAAGCCTGTTATACGTTAGCTGATTGCACTTAACGTATAACAAACTCAGGGCAAGGAATACGCAGACCTAGAGATCAGTCCGAAACTTTTCCGGCAGCTTGGAAATCAGCGTTTTCATATAGTTCGCCCGATTCTGTCGGGTGTCGTTGTCGAAGCCGTCGAACCATACGTTGGTATGTGCCTCTGCCCATCGAACCAGTGTGTCATTATCAATCTCATCCCCATCGTCCTCTGCCTCCTTCAGTTGGCAAAGAAAGAGGTTCAAAGAGCCTGGAAATGGAGCGTGTCCATCCGGTCCGGTCAGCGATTCGTTGCTGACAACAGACCCTTCTGACAACAATGCCCAGGCCTCTTTCACCTTTTGGTTCACATGTTCGCGTATGACGTGCGCCTCTGGAATGTCTGACATCGTTGCTCCTTAAAAGCCTGGCAAATTAATCGTGCGGTCTTCCGCATCCAGGTACACCATCTTCCCCGCTTTGATATGCTCCGCCTCACTCCACATGGCCAGCATGACGCCACCTTCCCGGGCGACCGTTGCCAGGTGTGTGAGAGGACCACCTACCAGTGTAATCAGGGCCGTCCCGTGCCGGGCGGCAGCTTCGAGGGCCGTGGTGTACTCTGGGCCGGCGTGCTCGATGATACCGATCTCTCCGGCTTCGGGGGCCTGGCCGGGCTCAAGGTGGACAACTCGTCCACTGGCTCGCCCCTTCCCGGACAAAAACGCGATGGTGTTGGTCAGTTTTTCCTTCCGAACCTTTTCGCCAGCGTGAAACGCGGCGGTATTGATCTGTGCGGCAAAGGAATCAACCGCAAGGCCACGCTGGTAATCGCTTGCAGTCAGGCCGGCACCAAACCACCAGTCCGAATGCATGGGGTCGTCAGCGCGCATTTTGAGCTCCATCGGGCAAATCAGGCGCCACTCCGGCATGATCCCCAGGGCGCGCGCCCCGGTGCCCTTGAGAGCCCAGCACTCAAAGGGAATCCGCGGGACTTTCAACACTCGCACAAGCTCTTTGCTGTCGCTGTAGACTTCCATGTTGAAGAAGCCACCGTTGTGTTTGGCCTGCTTTCGAACCTCCTCACCAAACGCCGCATCTCGCTCGTCCAGCGTCCGGGCTTGCTCTTCCTCACGCTTTTGCTGCTCAGCGCGATTGACCGGCGGACGCGTTTGATTCGTGAACCGGGCTAGGTTCGGGACGGGGCTTTTCGATACCATGCCGATGTCCCGAAGCGCAGATTCCTCAATCTTTTCCAGGCACTGCCCGCCGTCAATGAAATCAGCCAGGGCATCGTCGGCCTTTTTGAAGCAGGTAACCCAGAGAGGTATGTCTTCAATCACCTCAAAAATCACCGCATTGAAGTGGCTTTGTCCCGGCATTTTCACATGAAGCAGCAGATCTGACTCGTTAAGCAGTCCTTTGGCACGGCCGTAGTGACTGTCTTTGGTCTTCAGCATGGCCTTCCAGTAGTGGGCCGTGTAGATGTCGATGAACGCCCTGGGCCGATAAAGCCGGGCGTTGTAGCGGAACACGCCACAGGTCTGAAATCGGAGGGTCTCGCGATATTCATTGGCCGCTTCATCGTCAGAGGCCGCTTCGCACAACTCCAGCTGGGTCGGGTCGTCTTCGCAGTTACGCAGCAGACGTTCACCCTTCATAAAGGAGATCGCCTGGTCGGAGGTCATGCCGAGGTCGTCTTTCATCAGCTCGTAGGCGCCACGATAGTTGTCACTTAGCACCAGGTCACGCAACTGACTGGTAAACCCTTCACCACAAATTCTCATCTGCATACTGACTGCTCCCGGTGACCGCTGGCCCGCGCCTGATGGATGGCGCCGGCTGTCTTGATACGTTTGATTGGCAAGGATTATATATTTTTGATCGTGAAATGTCAATAATTTTGTTTATTGCATCATGAAAAACCCGACAAAAGCCGGGTTCAATTCACACTTGCCAGTCAATTTAATGCCAAGGCTAGTCGGGAGGGGTCTCGGTCAGAAAGAGCTGATCGGAGACAATCTGAAAACCCACATCCTCAACTTCATCCATCAGCCAGGCGCCTTCGTCATGATCGAAGCGCTTTCGACAGTACCCCTGACCGTCAAAGACCGGAATCGTATAGCTGTCATAAGGACCGCCATAAGTCGGCACCCAGCCGTCCTCCGGATGCTCTATCCACATGAAAAATGGCTGCCGGGTGATCGGGCACTCGTACGGCTTCCACCAGCTCTGGGGATTTTCCATCTGACTGGTTTGCGATCTGGTTGATACGAGATCCATCACTCCGCCTCCGACGAGTCTGTTTTCTTTCGGTACCAGATAACCACGGGCCCATCTTCGGTGTCATGGATGCTCAGCATATTCCACTCAGGGCCGGGCCGCTCCGGATTCCAGCCCAGGCTCCCTGGATTGCCCTCGTCAAAGTGACGGATCCACGCCGGATCGCTCTCGTCCAGGTCAAATTCCATCTCGAGAATGCTGATCTCAATCCCATGCTGTTTCAGCCATTGGTCAAACTCACCATGGGAAAGCATTTCCCGGTCTTCCCCGTCTTTTTGGTACAAGGCAAGGAGTGCCGAGTGAGTCCAATCGCCAAATTCGTCACGCTTAATGCCTTCCGGCTCCAGCATTATCAATTCCGCCTGTTATTCCGATGCATTCTCTTCCCAAAGCCTGGCGGCTTCAAGAAAGGCTCTTTTAGCGCACTCGCGCCAGACATTGGCATCAGAACAACCAACCGGGCCCGATAAAGCCATGCCAATTTCTTCTGCCTCGTGGGACGACGGGCCACCTGTATCCATCCACCTCGCAATCTCCTTCAAGGCACCACCAACCACTCGTCCTTGCGCCTTTGCGCCCGGGATATTGGATGGACAGCCAAGGTTTACACAATGGATGATGTATTGTCCCTCTTCGTCTTCTTCCGTCATACTCATGTCGGGTTCATGGCAGATGGGGCAATTCACCCAATCGACCGTCCTTGATTTTTTCAGGGCCCGGTTTTCAGCTTCCAGACTCGCAAGCTTTTCTCTGAGTTCAGTGACTGTTTCACGCAGCTCGGCCCTTAGCTCAGCTGCACTTGGTAGATCCTGATCGCTCATGATGGAGTTATCCTGTCTTGACTAGAGGAATCGGTACGACCCGATGGTTTGGGTAACCTGAAGCCGGTGGGCTTCCAGAGCACATCCCAGACGTCATTGCTTTTCGACCTGTCAGCACACTCCAGAATGAGTTTCACACTGCCTTTCTGAACTTCGCCGTCGATCTCTGTGAAGACGTCTCCCCAGGGGTCGGCATCATCCATTGTAGGCAATCGATCCGAGCAAAGGGTCCACTCTTTATCATCGGCTAGCGACTCCGATTCCGGGCTCACGGGAGACTCTAGCAGCCCTTTCAGCCTTCTGATTTGCGAAACATCTTCGGCGGCAACCTCCAATACCTGCTCTGCGGCATCCGAGCTTGTACCTTCCCCTCGACCTCTGGCCGCAAACCCACACATCAATACGGAAAGTGTGTGCTTTGCGTCTTCCCAGGAAACTGGCTCGATATCATGCTTGCGGTAGATTGAGTTTAATGTACTTCTTAAATCGAGGATCATCTCCTCAGCCTGAATCAGCAGATCGTTTCTGTGTATCGCTTCTTTTTCGCTTTTGGCCATCCGGTTCGCCATTACGCAAAGACGCTCAGCGTGTCCGGCATCGATCGTGACTTTCGGCATTCCAGCGATCATGCCGCCTTGATTTTTTGATTCCTCAATCGTCCGGCGCACGATGTTCACAATGGGATCACTCATCGACAGATTCCTTTGTTTCCAATAGTTGTCTTGCCTCACGAACCACCGTCAGGTCGCGATCAATTCGGCGGTCCAGCTCACTCGAGCGCCGGCCTTCAATTTCAGATTCGAGGTCATCCGCCAGCTCTTTGACCAGGGCTTCAAGCTTGCGATTCCTCTCTTCGAGGCTTCGAATCCGATCATAGGCATGCACCGGACGTCTAATGACGGCCGCCGCCTTTTGTGAATTCTCTATCCGCTGCTCAAGCGGCACCGTCTTTTTATCCCGTGAGTCAGTCATTGTTGGATCCTTATTGGTGTTCGATTCAATCCATGCCTCAGCCAGAAGCTGGCCGAGGAGCGGCAAGGGGTCGTTAGGTGTAAATGACACCACTTGTTTCTTCGCGCAGATCAACGGGCGTACCCGGCTCGACAACCTTCGCCTTCCCGGCCAGGTAATCCTCAGCGGCAAGCAGCAAAGGCGCCCACTGGAGGTATTTGGCCCGGGTGCGGTGATCGGCGAAGAACCGTTTATAGTCCCCTGCGCGATAGGCATCGATGTTCAGAAGCCTGTCTGCCGGCACGGTGACTGTCGCTGCCACATCGGAATCGTCATAGGAGGAGAAGTTCATCCGCTGGCGGAACCACTGGAATTTGGCCTTTCTTCGTCCGGCCGACCAGGAGGCAACGCGTGCAATATCGCCCGGGCCAGGATTGCCATAAGGCCGATAATAGGTGAGATCAGACAGCTCATGACTTCTGAAATCACGTCCCCGCTTCTGATTTTCCTTATCAGCCTCAACTTCCATCCAATACAGTTGCTGGCCAACCACCACGGAGTCTTTTCCAAGGGTCTCGTTACAGCGCTCAATGTAGGCCTCGATATCAGGCTCGTCGCCGTTGAACAGAATGTTGTCCGCATCGTAGACCAACTCAATGTGGGCCGCGAATTCTTCCGGCAGCCAGGTCCGGATTTTATGATGCGGTGCCAGGGCATCCGTGCGATCCAGCAACCCCTGGATGATCAATGCAATCCGGTTATACTCACGCATCTTGTCGAGCATCATCATGACGCCATCGTCGTAGTACACACTGTCCTGGTCAAACCGCTCCCACTGATCCATACCGGATCTGATGGAAGGGCGGGGCATCGGGTTTGCAAACCGCCACTGGTTTTCCAAGTGAGACTCTGATGCGCCCGGACGGATCTCATCCTCGTGATCTTTCAGCCATTGCTCAAGCGGATTGTCTTCAAACCACTGCTCCCATTTGGCTCTTTCGGCCTTGTACTTGTCTTGGATTGCGTCGTACTCACGGACAGGCATGAAGCCCTTCACGCGACTACCAAACATCTCCATCATCAGCGGTTCGGACGGATCAAACTCGTCCTTGCCCGGGAACAGCTTTTCCCCGAAATCCACGTCGGTATTAAGCCGGTACAGGCGCTCACCGTTGCGGATGTACAAGAACGTCAACTTGTCCTGGCGATCAAGATTCATCTGGATGAACAAGGACAGCAAATTGCCAGCACGTGAGCGCTCTTTGCGCTTGCGACGGACCTGCATTGCGACAATGCATCGATCGAAAGGCAAGATCCGATCCATGTTTTCGTCCTGCGCCAGCCACTGATCGAACTGTTCAATGTCACCGAACTCCATGCCGCCAGCGCTGTAGTTTGCCAGGCACTCTTCGTCCATATACAGGCGACGCTGCATGACCCGAAGCTTGGAATTCACGTCCGCGGGCTTGCCGTCACGACACTGCTCGATCGTTTCGAGAAGGCCGGCGTACAAGCTGATATTGAAGATCCGATCATCGATGTTCTTCAGGTGATCCTTCAGCCCTTCGGCTTCTGACAGGAAAGGCATGGTCTCAGCCTTCATCCAGGAAGCCATCTGCTCGTTCGTCTCTTCGATTTTCTTGAACAGATCAGGCAGTGTTTTTTCGCGGGCTTCAGCCAGGCGCTGCTTGTGGTCGTTGACGTCGCTGGCGCCATTGATCATGGCTATCTCACGGCTTTCGCCGGTGGGCTCTGATTTATTGGTGCCAATGCGGGAGTTGTCTGGCAGCCCCAGCTGATGAGTCAGTTCACGAACCTCTTCCAAGGTTCGGTCCAGGGTGGTTTTCAGGGTGGACACTTCCAGCGCAATGATCTGAGAGGCATTGGGCTCACGCGTCAGCTTTTCATGCACTTCGTTAAGATGAATTCGGGCCGTACGATAGCCACTTTTGCTATGCGGACTATTCAGCTCAACGAAATTGGTGCCCACCTTCATGGCACACATCAACACCGGCTCTTTCGTTGATTCTGACTCGGACCAGAACCAGTCGCCGACCTTGATGTAGTCCGACTCGCTCGGATCAAGACGTTCGGTTTTGACGGCTTCGCCAACTGGCTTGATGTGCTTATTCATAAAGGAGGCCCATACCCTGAATTGTGGATATAATTATAATCATGGTATGGCTTTTTGTCAACCTTTATGGTTGCCCGTCTTACTCAATGGCTAGCCATTCATGCCCCATGACAATTCGCTGCTTGCCGTCATCCTTGTACGCTTTACCTTCGCTCACTGTCAGCTTCAGAGGCTCTTCGTCATCCTCGTCCATTCGACAAAGATAAACCCCGTCCTCGGGGATGGCGTCGTGATAAACCCACTGATCACTTGGCATTTTCGATAAACTCCTGGTGTTGGTCTTGTCGTTCGGGTTAATTGGCGTGGACATCGCCTGGGATCTCGGGAACATCTTCTTCGGTGCTCCTTGACTCGAGCAGCGACTTGCAGAGATAGATCATGAAGTCGCCAGTCTTGCTCAGCCTGTGCGGAATGAATGCCGGGCCAATGGGGCTGCGAGCAGCAGCTCCAAAAACTGATCAAACCTACTCATTTGGTCAAATATTTTCAGTAGATTGCTAATTTATCCATACTACACTATAATTTAGTGCATGGAATACATCCGTCAGCCTATCACTCTGGAAACCCGACTGCCCCGCGATACCGCGGCGCCGGTCCGTGAGGCGCTGACGGCGTATGCCGACCGGTTCAGCCGGGCCGGTCGAACCTACTTTGCCCGGGTGTCCCGGGGAAACAAGATTTCCAAATCCGAGTTCATGACTGAGTTCGGTCTGACCGGCCGCCAGTTCAACGCGGTCAAGGTGACCGTCGAGGGTATGATCGACTCCCAACGCAGCAACCTGCCCAACTACGCGCTTCAGTGCGAGGCCAAGGCCGACGGCCTGGCCCGGCGTATTAATCAGAAGAAGCAGTTGGCCGGGCGGGCCCGGGCACCCCGGTCCGCCAAGCTGTGGCGGTCGATCAAGAAAATGCAGCGTCGGCTTCAGTCCCTGCGCGGCCGGGCCGAGGTGTTCCGCCAACGTATCCAGAACGACGATATCCGGATCTGTTTCGGCAGTCGCCGGCGTTTCAATGCCCAGCATTATCTGGACAAGAACGGCTATCCGGATCATGCGGCCTGGGCCGCCGAATGGCGGGCCGCCCGGGCCAGCCAGTTCTTTGTGCTGGGCTCGAAAGACGAGGCTGGCGGATGCCAGGGCTGCTCGCTGATCCGTGAGGATGATGAGACTTATACGCTTCGCCTGCGGATGCCGGCGGAGCTGATGGAAGAACATGGCCGCCATGTCTGGCTGACGGGCGTTAAGTTCCCGTACCGGCCGGAGGTGATTGAAGCCGCTCGCCTGAGCAACCGGCTACGGTCCGAGAAGCAGGCCGAGTACCGGGTGGCAAAGCGGGACGGTACCACCACCCAGAGCGAAGGCCAGTACCTGTCCGACGCCGGCCAGGCGCTGAGCTACCGGTTCGTCCAGGATGAAAAGGGTTGGCGAGTGCTGGTGACCACGAATATGGTGGCGGAGCCGGCCGTGACCGACACCACCGGTGGCGTCATCGGCGTGGACTTCAATGCCAACCACTTGGCGGTGGCCAGTTTGGACGCCGCCGGCGCCAAGGTGGCGCTGGAACGAATCGAGCTGGCCGACCACCTGGCCACCAGCCGGCAGAACAAGACCCAGCTTCAGGAAGCGGCCAAGGCCGTCATCGGCCGGGCGGCCGCCGCCGGCAAGCCGGTGGTGATCGAGAAGTTGAGCTTCCGCGGCAAGAAGGCCGGACTGCAAAAGCAGGAATCCGGCAGAGCCGGCTACCACCGGATGCTATCCCGGCTTAGCCACCGGGCGTTCGCCGAGGCTCTGAAGATGCAGGCCCTGAGAAGTCAGGTGGCCATTATTGAGGTGAATCCGGCGTACACCAGCCTGATTGGCCGACTAAAATACGGCCGGGAGACCGGCTTTGATACTCACCAGGCTGCGGCCTGGGTGATTGGACGGCGAGGCATGGGCAAGCGCGACGGGTTACCGTCCCGCTGCGCCGTGCGCCCGGCCACCCGCACGAGGACCTTTGTGGCACCGGAGGATGCCAGAAAGGACGACCCTCGTGATTTAAAAAGGGTGACCCGGGCCTTCTCGCAGTGGTGCAGCACCGAATGGGCGGCCTGGCGCCGCTGCCAGAAAAACTGGCAGTGGTCACAGGCGCCGGCGGGACCGGACGTACCGTTCTAGCCGTGCTGAAACACAGCCTCCAAAGCGCGCTCGGGAGGCGACTGATCAAACGTGAGTAGGTTTGATCAGGTTATGAGGAGCGGCTTTCGATTGAGAGCCCATCGCCTTTCATGGCCATGCTCCAGCCTTCGATCGGGACTTTTGCATACTGGTGAAACTCTTGCTCTTTCAGAACGGACGGATCCCCCACCATGGCCAGTCGAATCAGGCTTCGTGACATTTCATCCGGGGTGTAGTTGCGGACGTCCCGGAGCATGCGGGCCAGGTTCTTGTGAAAGTAATTGGCATCAAGGCCGTGCGCATTGCTGCCATATGGGGCCTTGTGCTGGTTCAGCTCATTATTCAGACGGCGGACTTCTTCCATCAACAGATTGATGTCTTCTGCGTAGTCGCCACTCAGATTTGGCTGTTCCATACCCACTCCATTTGCTACTTTTGATTGCCCATGATTATATATTTTTGCTTATGGTTTGTCAATATTCGTCTTGACGATATGTTGTCTGAAGTCCACCGATCTCTTAGCCTGGTAGAGCACCGGGACTCAAAATTCGGCCCCGGTTCCGACCTCCCGCCGCCGGAGCCTCTGGCTGTCCCGACGACGAACATGGTAGATGCCTTCCCCAATCGGGAACCGGTAGAGCCTTTGGCCTGGAGAAGGCCGAAGACGGCTATTTGATGGGGTGAGGGGGTCGATCGTTTCGATCTTTTTTCCGGGCTTATCGGCTTTTGTCGTTCCTCCTCAATTCGATGCTTCTTTATCCCTCCCCCCATCCGGTTGAGGAAGCGACTGTCTGCGAGATTCTTTCATCAGGGTCCTCTGATGTCTCTCTTGTCGTTTCTCCTCAATGTCTTGTTTTGGAAACCTACCTCAACGTTGGGGGTTTTTCTTCTACTGTATGATAGAGAAAGCGTGCTTCTTCCATTACCCCTTTCGGCGCATAGCACTGACCAACATCGTGATTTCAGCATCACGATTGCGAGGCAGCATGAAGTTTTTTGCATCACCGTAGGTCCAGCTATTGCCTTTTGGGCCATGGACCTTCCTGATGATCCTTTCCTCGGCATACAGCAAACCCCAGCCCTCGGGCAACTCCTCTGGCTTGATCAGACCTGGCGGACACAGATAAAACCGGAAGCTCCCGATTCCCCGTTCAGGATCCTGTCGGAAGCGCTTTTTCTTGTCGGCCAGGAAGTCACCCCGAGTGGCCTTACACTCAATCAGAATAGAAAAGTCTGACCGCCAGCCGACTGCATCCGGCGTTTCTCCCGAGGCGGTGTTGGCTACAAGCTCTTCCAGAACGACACTGCACCCAGCTGTTCCTTTAAGCCAGCGCCCTGCTCTCTCGACAAGCTGATCATGAAGCCTCGGCTCTTTGCGGATCTTCCTCGCAGCTTCTTTTGCCTGATTTGGCACTGCCGCGCTATTTCGTTTTTTAATAAACGCCATTATCAAGGGCCTTTTGATCCCAGTCAGCCCATGGGGCTAACAAAATAAATACCTGATTCCTCGCCCTTTTCAATGATGGTCCAGTACAAGGTTACCGTCAGGTTTTCGCAATCTTGATCCTTCATTCGAGGATTCTTTTTGCACCAAGCATTCGCTTCTTCACAACACCATCCTGCCAAATCTTCTTTGCCAGCCTCACCGCGACTTCTCTTTACCCTCTCCCAAATATGGCCCTCCAAACTAGGAAATGGATTGCCTTCAAATGAGCTCTTTGAAAGAACAGTGCCATTTTCCAGCATTCTCTGGCCTTCGGCCCTCTTTGTCTTCAGTGATTCGAGAATACGATCAAGTTCGTCATTATTTGTTTTTTCGATCATTCTTTTCCATCCAGCAGTCTGTAGTGATGATCCGAGCTGTCGAAATTAATCTAAGCCCTATATTTCGGCAATACGTCCGGCAGGCTTCAGCTTATCGACCCAGGCCTGCTTCCATTGTCCGATTGGTCGCAAAAAAGGTATAGGTGCCGTCGCTGCCTCTGTCGACACAAGCCACACCTTTTTCCGAGTTTACCTGGTTGATGTTATCAGGAATGCCGTCTTCATTGCCGTCAGCTCCGGTCACCGAAAACTCGGCATTCAAAGCGGCGCAATAAGCGGCCGGAATTTCTTCAAGAAAAACCCGGTTGTGCTCAACATCTATCTGATACTCGCCGGGCACCATTTTCGGCGGGACAGGCTTTACAAGAAGATTGTCTGAAGCCACCAGTTCATCAACGGTGCTCAAATATTCGCCGTTCACGATGCCGTGCAGGTCAAGAGCCATCTGTATCTGGTGTCCTTGGCTGGCAATGACGATTGCTTCGGCCCGCATTTCCTCTTTGTGCGCTTTCTTTGAGTTTTGCGTGCCGAGGTAATAGATTGCAGCCAGTGCAGCTACCAGTGATAAAGCAAAAATAATCTCTATCATCCTTTCCTTACTGTAGTTCGTCATTGATCACTCACCTTCCATCATGTGTCGCCCGGGGCGGAGCTCCTGTCTCACAGAAGCCAGTTAGTGTTTGGCCGAAGCCTCTTCAAGATCCAGAACCCACACCCAGGGGTTCTTTTCGTAGGCGCCTTCTCCGTATTGCTCATCCCAGTGCTTTTCAAAGACCTCGAAGCCAACCTGGACCGGTTTGAACTCATACATGGATTCGGCCAGGCCTTCATCACAAATGTCTCCGAGGGTCACCTGGTTCAGCATTTCCAGTCCGACCCGTTTGATCCTGAGCTTTGTGTCCTGCTCTACCACCTTCACGACATCCCCTTCCACACCGAAGGGGCAGGGGAAGCCGGGCTCGTTACCCGGAGGCCAGGCCTTGGGGCCACGGGCGTCTAATTTACTGATGCTGATTGCCCAGAGTGGGCCATTGGTAATGCCGGCCACATCACCGGTGCAAAACTCTTCCGGTGGCTGGATGTCCATCGGAAATCTTGCGACCGTTTTCTTTCCTGCCTTGATTAAGTCGACATCAGCCTCGGTAAAACGGATCTCTCTTGCTTCGTTCATGAATCTTCCTCGATTTGATCGTTTGCCCTGCGGGCAGGGTCAAGGGGTGTGTTGGCTACTCCGGGAGGCTTATGTAGAAACCTTCGGAATCCTTTTCAGGCTCGAACGAGGCCACGGACTGAGGAGGCAGCACGACAACGCCCAGGGTTTCTTCGCACACTCCATGACTGACCAACTCCCGGCCATTTTCAACGTAGGTGATCAACCGCACTTTTCGCATCATTGAGATTCCCGCTATTGTTTAGGCTAAATTATACATCCTCAAGCCTTTAAGGTCAATATACCACTATCTTAATTATACTTAGTTCTTGACTTATTTATTTTAAAATGTATAATAATGTTTATTGGATGGCCGTCTACGACGCTCCCAGACAATCAGGCTTGGCGAAGCCGCTCCGTCCGCCGGTCCGCATCCGGTATTGCGAAACGCGAAGTGACCACCTGCCTATTCGCACGATTTGACCCTGGCAGGGATGAGTAAGGGACGGGCTCACGCAGACTGCCTCAGGAGACAGATTATGCGACTGATCGACAAGTTCAGCTCCAAAAGCGAGCTCGAAGGTTTTCTCAAGCATGTTGGTGAGGTTCGAAAGGCCGACAGCCAGGGATTGCGCCGCGGCAATTTGGAGAAGCATGTTGCCCGACTGCTTGGCGTGGCTGACTGGAATACCGCCCTGGGCATGATGTCTAATGCTGAGCCGGCCAAGTGCGAGCTTTGCGACTATCCTTTTTTGCCCTCGAGCTTCCGGTCGTCGGAGATTGTTTTCTGCTCGAATACTCGCTGCATCAATCATATAGTTTGTGTTGACGACACTGATGGTGATGAATTTCATCGCAAGCCTGTTTTTGCTTCATTTGTGTCTGACGATGATCGCTACGAGGTGAGTCGTTTTGACGCTTCACCTTACTTTGAGCACCTCAAGGACAAAGACGCAGATATCGCGGCGCAGCAGCTGGAATACCTTCTCCTGAGTCAAGGCTCTGGCTGTGAGGCTTCGGACGACGTGGCCCGGTCTTTTTCCGATACACCGGACTTGATGCACTATGCATCGCTTCCCGGCTACTCCACCATCTTCGCCCACTTCCAGCGGCCAGATGGCACCATCGCAGACACCGGCTTTAAGGTAGACGTAAATTGCCAGATGCTAATCGATTGGTTACGGCAAGAGAACCCGGCAACACTGAACGCCCTATCCAGTGAAGCACTGGCGATGTACGACGACTAACTCATACCAATCGACGAGCCACTCCGGCGCCAGCCGGACCCTCAAAGCAGGTCGCACCGGTTGCGGCCTGCTCATCCTTTTTGTCAACTTATTTATTGACATGGTATAGAAAAGCCAGTATAATTCTCCCACACTCAAAGCACGGATCAATGAACCATGAGCCAGCTGACGCAAAGCGACATCGAGCAATCGGAAGACGATAACATCGACCTGGAACGCCTGGCCACGGACATCGATTACTGGAATAAAAAGGCGCCGGATGAGGCTGCCACGCATTTTTGCACCCAATCCGGCGGCTTTGAGTATCTCGATTTTGGCGGCCCCTGTGATACCCCCAAGCCCGGAACAGAAGTGTCCGGTGATGATTCAGAGAACCTGCGCAAGGCCGTTCGTCGCCTCAAGGCGTTCATCATCACCCACCACGGCGCGGAAGCCAAAGTGCTCAAGGATGTAAACGAAATCCTTGGCCAAAAGTGATTCATCAGGAGCGATCATGACCACTAACAATCAAAACCCACTGACAGAGCATCAGTTCCGAACCCTGCTGGGAAAGGTCTTCGATGACTACTTGTCAAGCGACTACGTTGATCCGGAAGACGTGGACTATGAAGAAGTGATGGCGGCCTTGCGTGAAGAGCCCCTGCGTTACGAGGCGGTGTCCGGAATCCGGAAAATGCGCAAAGGCGACGAGGCCATAATGATGTTCAGTGCCTTTGCGGATTGCGGCGCCCTTGGTTACACAGTCGAGTGCGTTGACTATGATTGGGAGCATGAGCGTCCAATCGTACAGGTGAGAGACTACGAGGCGGTGAAGAACGATCAGTCCGCTCTCGGAGGAAAGCGGCCGGTCGAGTTTGTTCCGGAGGGGCCGTTCAAGGTGGGTCGCAAATCCAAAACCCGATCAATCGAGCGGATTCGGCGACCAATTTGGGCCTGATGCGTCAGGGCGTCGGGCCATCCTGGCCCATTTGATGTTTGATGAACGCGATATCCCTTCGAACCCGGTCATTCAGAACCTGGCGGGCACCTTCTGCCGTAAACTGCTTCAGCAGTGTGTCCTCGCCGGTCACCATGGCAATGGCGTTGGCGCACTGGGCTTGCAGCGGGGCGCCCTGCTCGATCTTGTACTCATTAAAAAAGCCGTGGCCACGACCCTGCTCCTGAATCTGTGACAACTCCCGTGCGAGGTTGCGCTGATCTTCTCTAACCAGGATTCGATTGACGTTGGTTTTTACTTGAATCAGCTGCTCCCGGACGGCCGGGCTTTTAATCTGATCTTGCCGAATCATCCCACCGAAGACTTCACCGCTGGTATCCCGGACGTGTTTAACCGTCTGGATCAGGTCCAGCCCCCGATTCTGATAGCGCAAGTCATGGTGCGATCTCAGCGAACGCTCCTCTTCGGCCTTGCTTATCAACTTCTCTTTCAGTGTTTCACCCTCAGCCCCGTGGAGGTAGGGTCGAATCGACTCGGCCAGCTTCGGCTCTACTTGGCTTATCTGGTCAACCATTTCCCCAAAGGTGTCAAGAAACTGATCCGTCGACATCGGCTCATCAAAGCCGGGGACCACCATCAGTGGCGCCGGTTGTTTGCTTCGAGACAGGTAGGCGAGTAGATACGACTCCACCAAGGTGTAGCAGTCATAGGTATCTTTTAGCTTCTGCTGATTCGCCATGCCTTAATCCTCGATCATCTTTTCGGTTAGCAGTTCAAGCCCGGGAGCCAGCAAAACATCAATCATCCGATGTCCTTTTTCGGTCAGCTTGAAGTGCTCAATACCCTCGTTTTGGGCATAATCAACAAAGCCTTCAGGGGCCCTTGAGAGCCGCAGCAAGCTCTCTCTTTGCTCCAGAAACCTTTTTGAATCGTCTTCACCAAGTCCCTTGTACATTCCCTTGGTTGCGTCATCAATGCTGACCCAAGGCCCCGCTTTGTCGTCAATGCTCTTCAGCGTGAACCCATCTTCACATTCAATGAAGATACGCAAAAGAAGGCTCGCCTCAGTCACAGTGACCACGCCAGCCATTGCATTGACAGATTCGCCGAGCGCCCGGGCGCAGCGAATGATCTCTTCGTCCTGATTTCTCACGATGCATCCTCAAAAAAGACTAAACGACTCACCAACCGGTGTCTCCGGCTCAACCTCATCCAACTCCCGGCCCTGAAGCCGCGACCGGATGTCTTCAAGCTCATCAATCACCCAGGGGTGGCTGTCCGCGGAAACCGTTTTACGGCCACCGGTCTCCCAGTCTTTCATCACGTAGTAATGCGCCAGGGGAAGCGTCGTTTCGCCGAGCAGATCCGCCAGCTGCGGATGCGCCTCGACCTTCAGGCGCAGTGCCCGGCGTACACATTTCTCGAAAAACTCCGGCGGCTCACCCGGCTTAGATTTCTTTCCAACCCGCTTTGCCTCGACTCCAGCCAACTCTCGCAGCTCTTCATTACCGGTCAACAAGAAATACCAGTAACCTTCCACCGAGGCGAACGTGCCAAATTCCGGGCAGGTGAACGGGAGTGAGGCAAAGTTTGAAAGCAAACGTCCAAGCGTCGTCTGACCCCGGGAGTAGACGTTAATGTGGGTCACGCCGTCATCGCGGGAATCCCAGTTCATTGGGCTTGAGTACTCATGATGATGCGCGTATTGGTGTTGGCCCGGATAACCGCGGCCTCTTCGGCACCGGCACTTTTATAGTCGGCAAGATTCGTTTGCGGTATCTGGATACCAACCCCCATTTTCCGGCCTTTCCTTACAAAAAAACGAAGCGCTGCCCGTTCTCCTGAGCTCAAATTTTCCGGGTGCTTTCCAGTCAGCCGATTGGCAACCTGGCGCGGATAGAAACTACGGATTCTCATTCCCTCTTGCCCCTTATGCGTAGTTGATTTTTGGCTTTGATATTCTGCTTCACATCGCCTGAACTGGCAGCGGACCATCAAACCACTGGATGGTCTTCTTTCGATCCTCGGTCATTGTGACCACATCCCAGGCATCGATCTGCTGGAGCATCACCCGAACCAGTTTGTTGTTCAGGGCATGCCCGGACCGGGTACCCCGGTATTCGCCGAGCAGGTTGCCCACCATGTACAGGTCACCGACCGCATCCAGAAGTTTGTGCTTGACGAACTCATCGTTGAACCGCAGACCTTCCTCATTGGCAACGCCGTCATCATCCACCAGGATCGCGTTATCCATACTGCCGCCCAGCGCCAGGTTCATGGAACGCATCCGGTCAATATCACGCTTGAAGCCAAAAGTCCTGGCCCGGGCGACTTCCCGGATGTAGGCCGACGGTGACATATCCACCTGGGCACTGGAAGGCTGCTCATCAAACGCCGGGTGGTCAAAGTCGATATCAAATCGAAGACGGAATCCGTCATAAGGTCGAAGCTCAGCTTGCTTGCCGTCCTCAACCACAGTGATCGGCTTCAGAATACGAATAAACTCCCGCGGGGCGTCCTGCTCACAGATGCCGGCCGAGCGAATCTGGAATACATAGTTCCAGGCACTGCCATCCATGATAGGAACTTCGGGCCCATCGAGATCGATGAGGCAGTTATCGACGCCTAGTCCTGACAGCGCGGAGAGTAGGTGCTCTGTGGTGCCCACGCCTACATCGCCCTTGGAGATCTTGGTCGACAAAGTGGTGTCGGTTACCAACGTGGCGTGCGCCTGAATCTCAATCGCCGGCTCAAAATCCACACGGCGGAAAACAATGCCGGTACCGGCCGGAGCCGGACGCAGGACCATGTGAATGCTTTTGCCGGAATGGATGCCAACGCCGGAGGAGCGAATGGGTGTTCTCAAGGTTGTTTGTTTAATCGTCAACGCAACTGGCCTCCCGGCCTTTTTTATGACTTAAAGAACTGGAATGATACGCGGTCAACCAATTTCTGTCGATATTTCATGGGCTAAATTAACTAACGCGTCAAAGCGTCCAGAGAAAAACCCTTGTGACAGAATCCTGTCTCATTGGTAATGGCGTCACTGATCGCCTCATCAATTTCTTCGTCATCCGAGGCCGAATCCACCTGGACGGTCACCGTCATTTGCGTTGGCAGTGACTCCAGTTCTTCCGGCTCGTCAGTATCCCATTTGATGCTGCTCACGCTCGCTTGAATGCTGCTCATGCTCAATCCTTTTATGTCGTGTCAGTAAAGCCGGCCGCTATGGCCGGCACAAGTCTGGCGATCGGTTAGGCCACTTCACCGGCGTGCCATTGCTCCAGCACCGTGGATGCTTTCTCCGGCATGTGCTCGGAGACCAGCTGAACCACTTCCTCCCGAAACGTGTCGAAACTGCCCAGCATGTCCATATCGTTCCAACCGCCATCGGTGGCCACCTTGATCAGCATACCGATCTCATTGTGGTCCCAATCGGCCAGGTCTTTGGCCAGCCAAACATCCAGGTCATTGGAGTAATGGGGGATGAAGCCGCTGCATGGGGTGAAGTGATCCTGCAACACCTGCTGCATGACGTCTTTGTGGTTGAGCATGTTCTGATACAACGCCTGCACATCCGCCTCACTCAGGGTGACAAAGATTCGATCAGTGGCGAAGTTGTAGAACCTCGGGGAATCCAGCTCTTCCATCTTCATGGACGGCAGATCCATCTCATGCTCGTCTTTCAGGAATTTCTGGAAGGTCTCAGTGTACTCTTTGCAGTACGCCTTGAGCATGGGGCCGGTATAGCCGAATGCCTCATGAAACGCCTCTGGCGCCTGACAGTCGCCCTGATCGTCCTGAAACGAATCCACCGACGCCTGATCAAGATGATCCGCATGAATCGACTCGTAAAAGCCGCCGAAATCAACCAATACCGCTGTCTGGGTCTGAGTGTCGTTCATAGAAGGCATCCGATCTGAAAATGTTGGAATTAATTATACCTATATAATGACAAAAGTCAACCAAAAAGTTGATCTGAAACCAAAGAAAACCCACTCGCCACTGCGCTCTTGCGCAAAACCTATTTTATTTCACTTATGGTATTTACTCATCGCAAATCCATGCGTATAGTAACTCGAAAATTAATATTCAAGAGGAAATTGTCGTGACGGATTTTATCCCGCTCACACCGGGCGCCAGCTTTGATGTCTTTCTTAAGCGTGCGATGGATATGCCGCGCCTGGAAAAGGAAGAAGAGAACCGTCTTTTCAACCTGTGGAAAGACACCGGTGACCGTCAGGCTTACGACCGCATCTTCCTGGGCAACGTTCGCCTGGTCGAATACATGGTCGATCTCTACATCCAGTTCGGCCCTCTCAAAAATGACCTCTTTCAGGCAGGCCTTGTCGGGCTGTCCATGGCCATCAACAAGTTTGACCCCAAGCATGGTCTTAACCTGGGCCTGTACGCCAGTCAGTGGATCAAGGCAGAAATACGCAACTACATCGTCAAGAACATGGACATTGTGCAAGTGGCGACGGGTCAGAACTACCGCAAGCTGTTCTTCAAGCTTCGCCCTTACCTGCGGGATGGCCGCTGGCTCACCAGTGAAGAGCGCGATGTGATTGCCGTCGAGCTGGAAGTTCCGGTAAAGGCCGTGGCCGAAATGGAGCAGCGCCTGAGTATTACTCGAGCCAGCCTCCTGGATACCGATCCCGGTGACGACTTCGCCTCCGATGGTACTCAGGTCAAGCCGATTGCCGATGACCGGCCAACGCCTGAAGACATCGTTGAAGCCTGGTCAGATGGTCAGATGGACAAGCGGACCGTTGATCGTTTGATGGCCAGCCTCAATGATCGTGAGCGCTATGTGATTCATCAGCGTTTTCTGAGAAACGAAGCCTTCCCCAAGGTGACCCTCAAGGCCCTTAGCGAAGAGTTGGGCGTGACGACCGAGCGTGTGCGCCAGATGGAAGTGAAGGCGCTCAAGAAAATGCGCCAGAGAGCCAGTGCAATAGAAGGATCCGAAGACAATGTCTGATTTGGAAGAGAGCAATGACAGCTACAGCGTCGGAATATGGGCATTCATAGCCACGGCGATCCTTGTGATTATTGTGTCAGCAGCATTCATGAGCAGTACCTTGGACAGGCAGTCCGGCTTGCTGGATCTTCAATCCCATGCAGAGGCGGTTCAGCTGAAGGTTCGCCAGAACTACGCATTAACGGGCATTACCTCCGCCGATCAAATGGACCTGTCCCGGGACTTCCCGGCCTCATATCCCAATGGTTTACACCTTCTGGCGGAAGCCAGCGAGGAAACCGGTGTCACGCTTGATACCGGCTATACACCTGGGAGCCTGGGCCATGCACTGTCCTTGTCCAATTTTGTCCTGACTGGCGAAGCTCGCCCGAAACTTCTGGACCTGGAAAAACAAGACACTCGCATCGAAAAACGTTTCAACGAATTGTGGAATGCCGAATAAGCGGGCCCTGATCGCCCGAACACATTGACATCAAACACTGGAGATAACCATGACTACTGAACAAGCAGCCTATACCAAAGTCCACCTGGTGGCCTTTTTATTCATTATCGGCATTGCCTCTTTTGTTGTTTTTTCCTTTTCTGAGGTCAGATCCGATTACTACGAGTATGTGGATGTCAGAGAGACACAAAATGCGGCCGATCATGTTCAGGCCGACATTCAGATGCAGTACGCACTGGCACCGGTGGATTCTGTCGATGAGATTGATTTAACCAGGCCTTACCCGGCGAGATCCTCCAACAACCTGAATCGCCTGATCAGGCTGAGCAAGACCAGCGGCCTGTAAATTGAAACGGAGTATCCACCGGCCAGCATGGGCCAGGCATTGGCCCTTTCGGCTTACGTCATCACCGGGAAGAAAGAGGCGAGGCTTCTGGATGCCTCTGAGCGCAGCCGGCACAGTGAAAGCTACCTGAAGCGCACCGAAGACTGATGAAGGCGCACTTGGCCTCTCAGGCCGGGGGAACGTCTACGTATTCACAGAAAAGGTCCAGATCGGCCAGAGCTTCTTGCTGGACCTCTGCGCTGTTGTCCTCAACACGGAACGAAGTCGCGCCTGGATTGCTCGCCATCATCTCCTGAACCTTCATTGCGACATCGGCCTCGTTTTCGAGATTGCACCAATACGTGGGTATGACCATCATAGGGTTTCTCCTCGGGCTTTTGTTCAGTGTACCTGATTTTTATGGGTGCCGGTTCCCGGCAGAGGCGAGGGGTCGTTGGGCCTTAGCCCAACTCACAGGGAGCGCCAGACTTCTCCAGCAACTCACGGTCGCAAGCTTCGGCCATCCGGTACCACTTTCGGTGGCTTACACCCAGGATATCAAGCAATTCCTGGTGGATCGGGTGGGTCGTGTTGATGACCTGGATATCTGCACCGTCCATCCCGGCCCCTTCTTTTGAGGCAATCCTGAACGAGTCATGCGCCTCGATGGCCGTCATGCTATTCGCATCATAGGCCAGATAGGTTTTGACCTTTTCCAGGATCAGTGAGGGATAGACCAGCTTCATCCGATCGAACGGCTCAACCGGACTGCCATCGCTTCGAAAGACGTGCTCAACACCGTCAACTCGGGTGATGAGATAGGACTCACCGCTGGCCACAACGATGTGCTCACGGCCTTTCTGGTCGCGGGCAACGCCCGAAGCCACCGCTTGAGCCAGGTTCAATACAACCTTCCTGGTGGTTTGCAGCTTGCTCATATCTGGCTCCCGAGTCGGTGTACAGGTGTCATTTAACTGTCGAGCATTATACACGAAACGGCCATTAATTCAATACTTATTTGTTTACGTGGTATTGCATTATTACGCGGGCAGAAAGCGACGCTCCCCTCAACCTAATTGCCATAAGATCAATTTATTTGTTGACATGGTATGGTATTTGCCGTATAGTGGGAGCCATCCAATCGCAACCAACCCGGTGAGGTACTACCCATGAAGAAGACCATGATCCTGAAATCCATGATCGTTGCTGCAACCCTGGCTTTTGTGACCGGCTGTGCATCCAGCGGCGGTGACTTCAAAACCAAATTCCAGGAATCGGCCAAGGCGTTCGGCTCCGCTGCTGGTGATTTCGCAGGCAAGGCCGCTGGTGCCGCTAAATCCGTCAGTGGCAATCTCGTGCCCGGCGACTACACCACCGGCGTCTTCGTCAGCCCGGAAGCTCTGGCGCAACTGGAACCCGGCATGAACATGGATCAGGTTGAAGCGCTGACCGGTCCGGCTCCGGATGTCACACCGTCCAGCGAAGGCGAAGTCTGGAAGTTCCCGTTCGCTCGGATTCCTCATTTCGGCCAGAACGTGAATGAAACCACGATTGTCCGGTTTGACTCTGACAAGCGCATGACCAAGGCCTACAAGGTCCAGGGTGGCGGCGCAGCGGCCAGCGGGAACGCCCTTCTGGAAGCGGCTGAAGCTCAAGGCCAGCTGTAACCCGAAAGCGCCCCTAAACAGGCCCGGTCATACCAACGTGTGACCGGGCTTTTTCATCAATAAAGAACGAATCGGAGACTGACTATGCAATCGGGTTTTCGCCTTAAAATGACCAACAAGTTCCGTCAATGCATGGCAGACGATGAGTCATTCACTCCCACCGGTATGCTGGCGGGCTCGATGGCATTCATAACCTTGCTGATACCTGTTACCATCGTTCTATTTAGTGGATGACGCAGCCTCCCCGAGACCTTATGGACCGATCAAAAGACCAGGCGGAAAAAGCCCTTCAGTCACTGAATCTCGACATCTTGAGTCCCCAGGAACTGGATCGTTGGTACCAAGACGCCATTCAGAACGAGCCGGTTAACGAGTTGCCTGAGCTGTTGTGGGAGGATTTCGGAGGATACCTGAAGAAGTCTTTTTACGAACGAGCCGCTGAAGGCTCAGACGATCTGGCCGTTCTGCGAACTGCGTTTTTCTATCCGGATGGCACCACCGATCAGGCTGGGCCTGTGATCTTGATCGAAGACGACCATTAATTCAGGGCCGCGGCCAGGCCGTCTCACCAGGCGCCAAGTTCATTCCCCGCTTCGTCCCGGCGTCGGCCGGAGAGAGGATGCCGGTGCCAGCCTTCGGGCTCGCCTTGCCCATTCCAATCTTCCAGCGCGCCGAGGGCATCGACCAGCTCATGGTAGCACCACCGGTCTTCGTATCCGATTGCGCTCAAATCCGTGATGATCGCCCAGGTGAACATGAAAGGCATGATCGCCGCCGTTCGGCCACTGTCATACAGAACGACACGAACAAGGTTCTCGTCTTCGGGAATCAGTTCTTTTCTTTCCTGGTCGGTCAAATCTCTCATCATCAATTCCCTGGAAAATACGTTGCGTCTGTCGGATTTCATGGCCGCCTGGCACACTTTCAGAGTATCGTCATAGTAGAACAAATTTTATATTTTGCAAGGAACAATCCATGTCCACACCTCATTCTTCGAGCTTTCGCCTGCTCGTCGGCCTCGCGGCTTTTGTTATTGTCATGGCGGGCATCCAGGCGGCTGCGCCATTACTGGTTACCCTCCTGCTGTCCGGCTTTATCGCCATTTTGTGCGCACCGGCCTATCTGTCCATGCTTCGGTACCGCGTGCCCGCACCGGTCGCCCTGATTGCTCTGATCGCGGCCCTGCTTTTTATTCAGGTTGGCCTGGTGTCCGTGCTGGCTACCTCCATGAGCCAGCTAAGCAACGATCTGCCGATCTATCAGGAGCGGCTCAGCGCCGCGCTTGCTTCTGGCACCGCTCAGATCAACGAGACTTTTGGCGTTAGTGTCTCGAAAGACCTCATTTTGAGACACCTGGACCCGAGTCTGGGCGTCTCCTTTGCCAAATCGACCCTGAGCAGTCTGGGGTCCATTGCTTCTAATGTGTTTGTGGTTCTATTGGTGGTGGTATTCACGCTCCTTGAAACCGCAGGTTTTCGGCACAAGCTTCAGCACGCCTTTGGCAAGGATGTCATCCTGGCCGGTGCCACCGACTTCGTGGCCCGGGTAAAGCTCTATATGACCATTAAAACCGGCCTCAGCATCGCCACCGGCGCCCTGGTCTACCTCATGCTGAAACTGATTGGCGTGGATTATGCGCTGGTCTGGGCTGTGATGGCTTTTTTGCTCAACTTCGTGCCAAGTATCGGTTCAATTTTTGCCGCAGTGCCGGCCGTTCTGATGACACTGATTCAGCTGGGCGGACTCGATGCCCTTCTAGTGATCGCCGGCTACGCCGTGATCAACGTTTCCATTGGGAATCTGCTTGAGCCCAGGCTGATGGGCCGCGGCATGGGGTTGTCGCCTCTGGTGGTCTTCCTGTCTTTGATCTTCTGGTACTGGTCGCTTGGACCGGTGGGGATGTTGCTGGCGGTCCCGCTGACCGTGCTGGCCAAACTGGCACTTGGCGCCAGCGAGGATACGCGCTGGATGGCGGTACTGCTGGGCCCAGACATGTCAGACAAGGAGTTCCTGGCTCAGCAGGAAGATCGCTGAAGCCAGTCATTGCACCCAACGTATCAGGGCGCCACTCGCGCCCGGCCCCTTACCAAGAGACGTTCAGAAGCGGTAGTTCAGCACCGCCTTTTTCCGATCTTCATTCACCCGGGCTGTCAGCTCCTTCTCCGCGGTCCGGATACTGCTGACACTGCCGCACACGTCGCGCCAGAAAAACAGGCAGCAACGTTGCTGAACCTGCCAGGGGCAGATCCGGTCAAGTCGGATAATTCGATACTTCGGCATCCGCATCATAACCAGCTTCCTTAATCTGGCTCTTCATTGAACACGTCAAGCTCATCAACGTCATCGAACTCGTCAATCTCATCAAGCCCATCGGCATCATCGTTGATCGAGTAGTGCTGACATCGACGTCCTTGAATCACACTGCCATCTTTTGCCGGCGGCTCATTGCACACCCAGTAGAACGGCCGCAAACCGTCCGGATCCGGCGACTTGCCACCATTGTGGTTGTCACCACTGGCTTCGTTAATGTCATCGAAGGCGTTTCGGATCTCTATGTATGACAAGGTGGCGCCATCAATGACGTCATCACGCTCAGGCCCCGGCTCACAGATATCCAATATTTCCGCCAGGAAGACAATCGGATTGCGAATGGTCACCAGGTTTAACCCCCGAAGCTTCATCGGGTAGAACAGATGAGGGACCCGATTGTCCGCACTTTTGTGCAGACGCTCCGGCGAATCGGGGGAAGCCGCGCAGCTAACAAAACCGTTCTCCAGGTTGAGCCGGTTGAACTCGCGCAAAAGGCCCGGCAAGGCGTCCAGCAACAATCGGAGCAAGGGCTCCTCCATCCATTCATCATCGCCCTGAAGATGATCAAGGACCAGAATTCCCTGGGGCTGATCTCCCGAGGGATGCGAGAACAGCTGACCAATCGATGTCCATCTGTGCTCCTCGCCGTGCTCCAGAAACTCTGTTAGGAGGGCGTGCGCAATGTCCGCCAGCTCCGGACTGTATTGATCCATCTGCCGGTAGAAATCGGCCACCTCAATATCAGGATCCCCATCAAGCAGGTGGCCCTTGGCCACAAAGATTTCCTTGCCCTGATCCAGAACGGCCGCTCTCATTTGGGTGACGCCCAGATGATCCAGGCTTTCACGCTTGGTGGCCTGGAACTCGGCCATGACGCTGTAACGCCGATCAACGCTTTCAATGGCCTCATGAGCGTACGCTGAAAAGTGACTACTCAAAAAATCGTACACGTCGGTCAGGTTCTGTATCTGGAAGCTTTCAATATCCGGAATGTACAGTGCATGCTCTTGAACGGCATCCATGACTTCCAGCAAATCGTCTTTCAGCGGGCTTTTGTTCAGAGGATGCTGAGCGTTTGAGACCCAGGCGCAGGTGGCCAGGTCCGATAGAAACGCTTGATACAGATCCTTATCCTGCTGCACGGCCCCAAGAAAAGCCGTGCTAAATCCGATCTCATTGGCCAACAAGATCGCCATACGAGTGGACTGAGTTGCCGGGGAATACGCGTCAAGCGCCACACCTGGCTGTGTCGGGTAGGCAGAGGCCTTCAGCAAAAAGCTTTGCACGACCTTCAGCAATTCTGCTCGGCCCTTGATCTGATGCAGGTTTTCCCGGGTTTCCTCGGCTGTTCTTAATGTTGGTAGCAGCATGGTTACTCCATTTGATCTTTAATACGCTATTTGATGACGAGACCGGGTCCCCGGTCATCCCGAGGGGTACGCCTGCGACTGGCAGATATTAAGCTCGCCTGATTCTGAGTGCTTCAAGATCAAACTGGTTGTCGTCCAGGATGCCTCGATAGTCGCGATAAGTCTGGGTCCAGAAATTCATCCAGGTATTGCGCTCTTTTCGGCTGTCCGGAGTGTCGAGGAAAACAACGTGGGGCTTGTCTAAAAACTCTTTCAGCGCGGCTTTGGTGCGATCTGGGGCGGCGGTGTAAAGAATGCTGCGGCTTTTCGCGCCGTATTGCTCAATTTCCCAGAGCAGTTCCCTGACAAAATCATCGCGCCACCCCTCTGGGGTCGCCTGTTCGATGGCCGACACTGACAGGCCATACAACGTATAAAACATGACAAAGCCCAGAAGACCCACGATACCGATAACGAAACCGGCCAGCATGACGCCAGAGCCTGAATCCGCGGGGCTCAATACCATTACGATGGTTGCCACAATGATCAAGACAACAGAGATATCCGGCAGTGCCGCAAGGAATCGGGCCTTGCCGTCGGTTTCAGGGCGACTAGACTTATCGGTGAACTCCCCATACTGCCTACGAATGGTACCAGCGATAAAACGCCTGACCCAGGTGCGCTTTTTAGGGATGTTATCGAGCACCCGGGCCATTTTAAGAACGGCCTGGGTTGCAATAGCTTTCGGAGATGACAAGAGTAGTGCTTCCGTTTTGGTAGCAACTTCTCGCTTTATGATTTTAAACTCATCAGGGGTAAACATATCAAGATCCTTTATCTTTTGATTTTTCGCCTAGCCGACTTGCCTGAACCGCTGCGAAAATACAGAGCGACATCATTACAACGGAATAAATAACCAGGGTGGTTGTTTCAGCGACCCAGGCGGGGCCGTCCGGCATGCTTTCAAAAAGCGTCCAAAGGAGAGGCTCGAAGGTTTCATACCCCACAACAAAAACGCCAAAAAAGAAGAAACAAGCCACTCCCTCAGACGAAAAATCGAGCTTTTTTCGACCCGCTAAAAACGCGAAGAAAATCGCTATAAGCGCAAAAACACCAAGCCATATCATTTCCAGCGTTGAGCTAATCACAGCGCCTTCGCTCGCCGGCGCCGACAGGAAAAAGGGCGTGTAGTCACCCATAAAAACAACCATAATGACGTCCTTTCTTCACCAGAGCCTTTTATGGCTCAATTTCATGTTGATCATTTTATCGTCGGATACATCGAACCGGTACTGACGCTTCTCGCTGACCACGCCAAGGATGAAGATGCCGCTGCGTATGGAGGCTAGTTCGCCCGGATCCACGTGACCCACATCGCCCTGGACCCGATAAGTGCCCTGGGTCGTTACAACCTCCGAAACCGGTATCGAGAAGAAGCCTTTGCGCTTAACAGTCGCACGCTCGACCCTGCCACAATCGATCCGCTGCTTCCCCAGGAGTTTGGCCTCCCCCTCTGCTGCCAACTCGGTGTTCGACTCACGCTCTGCTCGCCGGACAAGCACATTCCAAGCAATGGCGGTAAACACAGCCGCATTGATCGCCGCCATCACAAACAAGGTGGCCATCAGAAGGCCTTGCATCGCATCGCTGTTCGACTGCGGTTTGATGGCTGCAAACAACTCCCACCAGACCCCCGAAAAGAACATCATCGATATCACAAAGAGGATCGTCACCTGCCGTATCCCTGCCTTCGTCATTTCAAATCGCCCTTCTTTTTGATATATCATAGATAAAATTAATCAACTTTTCGATCAAGAATTCTTTTTGCAAAAACACTGATCGCAAAAAAACTTACCGACCCCAGAAAAGCAAACCCCGCGGCTCGACTCAGTGACAAGTCGTGCCCAAGCACGAACGCCAAGGCCATAACGAACCCGGTCGCAATCAGCATGACGGCAAGCGCATGATGGAAAGGCATGGAAGCCGGGAGAGCCAGTTCATTCAACAGGTACTTCTTGACCGTCATGATCTAACCACGCCTTCAGCCTCATCCTCTTTCGCCCAGGCTCGATTCTTCATCGATGCTCCGACCTGGTACGCACCAGCGCCGAGCGCCAGGATAACGGCCACCATGCCGACGCCGTATAATAGCATTGTCGTCACTTCTCTGACTTTGACCATGCCATCAGGCAGGGCCATAAATAGGTGCCACAGAAGCGTGTTAAAGACCACCGCGCCCAACCAGATCAGGTAAAGGGAAAGCACTGTGGCTATGCCAAAGAAACCCGGGGGCGCCTCATCCGCTTCAAATCTGCCCTGGAGCAGGCAACTCAACAAAATCATGGCAAACAGGATACCCGTCCAGATCAGATCCAGGGGCAGCCCGAACAGATCCGCCATTGGCTCCGGCGGCGTCAAAACCACCAGCTTTGAAAGCTCATAAGCCGTCAGGCCACTTACCATTTCCGCAGACATGTCTCACCCTTCTCTGAACCTGTTATTGATTAGATATTTTTCCTTGTGATATATTACATTAAATATTTCACCAGGGGAAGAGGTATCATGACTGCAATCCGACTGGCTGCCAGCCTATCCTGCTCACTGACATACAGCGCCTTTATCGCAGTCTCACGGCCGGTTGTGATTTTGCTGCCCGGCGCAGAGCGAGCTGGCTGTGATAGGGATTCATGAGAGGGATAACCACCTTGCAGCTTCGGGACTCAGTCCCGGACATTCTTGAGTTTTACGAGGAAGATCACCTCACCTGATGTGTTCGGCTCCATTAGACGGCGAGCCTCACTGATAATGATGTCCTACTGATTAAGCGGCCAGCCCATAACGACGGGCTGAAGCGGCAAGGTCTTGTAACTGTGTTCCCAGGAACTCTGCCAGCCATTGGGCATCATCATGGGCCTGCTGGTAATCGTCTTCATCGAACCCTGCGACATGCAGCGCCAGGTTTTCCTGAGTCATGACTCTTGAGGCAACCGGTGTCCCCTCAAACTCAGACCAGACGTATTCCTTGTAACGCTCGAAGGTGGTCGCAAGCGTGTTGATGCCATAGGCGTCGAAGGTGATATCCCCCTCCAGAATGACGGCACTGTGAACAGGGAAGCCCGAGTCTTCGTCCATGATCACCACAATATCCAGGCCGTACTCCTCCGCCAGCATGTTCGTCAGCAAGTGACAGTCGCCGTGGCCGTAGATTTGAATGATGTCCAGGATGTCCGGCCGATGGCGTGCCAGAGGCTCCAGCTCAAGACCCAGATCCCGGATCATGCCCGGTCTCCTTCGTTGGCGAGTATCTCTCGGAGCCTGGCGCCCTTGCCGGTCACCCCCTTCCAGTCCAGGTAGGCTCGTTTGTGCTGTTTGTGCATGGGACTGGTTTCCTCTTCCATATCCCGCAGCAGCTGGGCATCCGTCCTTCTCGGGGAGACAGGGATGCAGCCACCCCCAAACTCTGCCTCCAGGTTGGTCCAAACGTGGTTGAACTCCGGCTCATACTCGGCACCAAAGCGCTTGATGATGTGTGCGCGCGCCTCGTCCTCTTCCATCCCCGAGTTCCAGCATCCGTAAATGCGACTCAATGGCTGCTTTGAACCAGCGTTGATGAGATAGGTTGGCATTAAACGCTCCTGACGGGCTGAAATAAGATGACGTTAATTATACAGATGGTATAGGTTTTGTCAACCATTTAGTTTACTTCGTACTATGCCTAGCCCCATGTCTTTGATCATGCCCAGCTTCCTTTCGCTGGCAATGATGCTTTTCACCTGCACTCCGATTCCGATAATCCTTTTCACACTGACTCTCGCAATCCGGATTTCCTGGCGAACCGGCCTGCCTGAACGAAGAGCCGGTTTGTCGTTCTCCTCCAGATTCATCTGGTAGCCTTGCGGGGCCTTTCTGGCGTTCACCGGAATGCTGCGACTGCCCAACTCCGCTTCAAGCTTGTCCCAGGTCCGGTCCAGCAATTCGTTATGGCTGTCACCGTAAAGTCGCGCCAATTTGATGCGCACCTCTTTGCGATCCAGGCCGTAGTTCCAATCCCAGGCAATGCTGTACAACGGCGTGTCGACTTCCAAGTCGAGCAAGTAGGTGGGCATTAAAGGCTCCTGAAGTGTTCAAATTCGATGATATTAATTATATCTGTGGTATGGTTTTTGTCAACCATTTAATTTATCAATTACTATGATTTTTGATTGACTAATTTATTTTTTGCTCTATAATGATGGGACATTAAGGCTCAAGGGCAGGCAGTGACTATGAAAAAGATTGTCAGAAGCGGTTATTACTCAAAAGAGAACCTTTCCGGCTTCTTTTCCTACCGCTCCCCGGAGGACAAAATTACCCTCGGTTTTATGATTTGTCAGGTTCGGTCGCTTTCCAGCAGCGGCCTCACTGCGGAGGTGTCGGCTCAGATTGCTTCCGACATCTGCGATCTGGTGTCCGCCTGGGCAGAAGGAACCGGCAATAGTCACAAGATCAGCGAGATCGACTTCGATCTGTGCGATCAGGCCAAGATTACTCTCAATCTGACGGGCGACACCCAGCGGCGAATCATGGGCAACTCGGTGTTTATGATGCTCCCGGACTTCAGAAACCTGGGAAACACCATCGAAACGTTGATCAAGGCCACCAAAGCCGGAGAAATCCCGGAGATAAACGTCGACGTGGTCGCGGACAAGGATGGGGAGCTTCAGCTACTTGATTGGTTCGAGGAAATTACAGGAGACATGTCATGAGCGGCAAGCTGGCCCAGCCTGCGAAATATTCAACCATCACCCTGAACTATCAGGGCCAGGTTGACGGCACTATTGAAGCTTTTGAAGTCAACGGCATGATGGCCGTCCCCATGCCTGACGGCGTTGCCTATGTGCGGTGGAAGGACGTACAGGCGTTCTTTCCGCAGGCTCGGGGCCTCCGTGAGAGAGAGCCTGACAACGGGTCAGCCGGACTACCGACCAAGGACATGATCGCCCAGGTTCTTCTGGAGACCCAGAATATGTCCGATGGTTTAACCGCAGACGCACTGCTGAATCTTTTCTCGTCAGCACGAAGTGAAGATCTGTCCGGCACCAGCCCGAAGGATGATAACGACGCCTTCGAGAAAACCCTGACAGAGCATGGGATCGCCTCGAACTATCAGGGCGATGGCATCTACGGTGCCCAGGCACGGCGATTGCACCAGTTCTTCCTTGCCGGTGCCGATCATGGCCGATCCAATACCACTCGTTCCGCCAAACCTGATCTTTTGGCCGAAAACACCGAGCGCCAGATCCCGTCGGCACCCTTAGCCACCAAGTTGACCTCTGATCCACTCGACCCGGATGATGGCGTCTACTTCAGCAGCGAAGACTGGCAAAAGCTTGAAGCGCTGCCCGCCGGTTCCAATTTGTACGCAACCATGCCACTGCACAAAGCGAGCTTTCAGCATCGCACGAGCGTCTGGGTAAACGAGTGCTTCGGGACTGAAGCTGCCAACAACATCGTCGAGCGCTATCAGCGCTTTGTCGAAGAATCCCTGGAGCTGGCCCAATCCCTGGGGTGCTCACTGCGCGAAATCATCGAGCTGGCCTACTACGTCTATCATCGTCCGGCCGGTAAGCCCTATCAGGAAGTCGGTGGTGTTCGCCTGACACTGGCGGCCCTGTGCCAGGCAGCCAAGCTGGACGAGACTCAGTGCGGAGAAATGGAACTGGCCCGGGTCTGGACCAAGATTCCCAAGATTAAAGCCAAGCAGGCGGCCAAGCCGAAGCATTCGGCACTTCCCGGGACACCGGAGGATGAGAACCGTACCGACCTGCCGGAGCTGATGAACGGCTGGTATTGGATGAAGCACCCGGACGACCTGCCTCCGGTCGGCGAGTGGCTGTGCAAGATTCGCTGGGATTCAGGAAAAGAGATCCACCAGGTTCTGGACCGGGTGAATGGTGGCGACCACGACTGGCGCTTTGATAGCGCCGAACTGAGCCACCACTTAAACGTCGTTGCCTACATGGCCGCCCCCATGTCAGAGCCCAAGCAAGGAGTCACTCATGAGTAAGGCTCATCCAAGCAATAATTGGAGCGTGGACGACGCCGGTGTTGCCGCCAGGGCCGCCCACGAGTCCAACTCCATGGCCTACCCAGACCACTTGTTCAATCAGCTACAGGCGGCGCTAAAGGAAAACGCAGAGCTTCGGCGGACAATCCAGGATACGCAAGAAGGCATGTCGGCCTGGACTGCTTGTCACCTTGCCTTGCCCACAGAGGAAGATCTGGACTTCTCTCGCCAGGTCATCGCCTGGGATTCGATTCACCAGCAGCCGGTCAAGGCCTTCCCGGAAGATCTGACGCTCAAGAAAGGTTTCACTCACTGGATGCGGACCGGCCTGACTGGCATTATCGGTCCTCACGGTCAGCCAGGATGAATACCGCTATGGTGGGCGCCCAGAAAACCGACAACAAGGAGTAGCCATGCGCGTTTACGGATTCGATAGTACCGATATCCAGCGCGGCGAAATGCAGGCCGCCAATGTCGATGCTCGCCTGATGGACTTTCCGGAAGAGGCCATGGCTACCCTGGACTGGGAGTTCCTGTCTGCTCGATTTGTTGAAGCCAAAGCGGAGCTGATCAAGGAAATGCAGAAGGAAGATATTGATGCCGATATGATCGACGTCGTCCAGAGCCTGAAGCCCGCTTTCATTCCTGTCACCGACCACACTTAGGAAATCACAATGTCTGATTCAAAACGAACGCTTACCACACCTCCCTCCGTCGACCCAAAGATCCTGCCGACCGTTATCGAGGCTATTCGGGACAAGGCGAGCGATGAAATGGACGGGGAGACATCCTATGTTGAGTTTCAGAAAAATCCGGAACTCATGAGGGGTCTGGAATCTATCGCCGACTGGCTGGAAAAACCTCCAGAGTTGCCACAAACCCCGGCATTTCTTTTCAAAGCCTGGATGACGCCCACCGGTGGCATCATGAGCGACCATAGGCGTGAAAAAAGTCTCGACTCGGTCAAGGAACGATATAACCGGTCTGTCTATGTAATCAGCGATGACAATGTGGGGCCCAGCCCTCAGGATCTATCTGAGGACACGCGACTCATTGTCGACAAGGCTCGCGCCTCACTGTGTAACTGCTTTGAGAAACCAGACCACCTGCCGGACTGTCCGATGCACTTCATCGAACAGGCGTTGGCGGAGAAGCAAGTGAACGGCTGGCGCTCTGACGCCTTCCCCAAAGATGGTCGCGAGTTTCTGGCTTATGACCCCTCTCTCGTTGACAACGATGACAACCAGGATGGCGTTGTGATTGCTTTCTGGGACGGCCGAGGGGACGAGGGCGGCGTCGTCGTTGGCTCTGTCTGGAACAATGACGTTCACGCCTGGGAGGCCTACCTCGTTGATCCCAAGCTTTGGCGCGAAAAGCCATCGCCTCCAGTATCCCCATAACCGAGTGATGATGGAGAGCAGCCTATTGGTTGCTCTTTTTTGTCACCTATTTTGTTGACATTATTTTCAATCGTGGTATAATTCACACCATCAAATCACCACGGAGACCGCCCCATGAGCAACACGCTGCTGAAAACGCCCATCACACTGTCCGGTCGAAATCTGTCGCTGCTGCTGGGTGGTCTGACTTACGCGGTTGAAACCAATCATGAGGAGAGCGATCGCCACCAGGAGTGCAAGAGTCTTCTCATTTGCGCCAGCAAGGCCAAGGAGAACAGCGGTCGTTTCGTGATCAAGCACGCCATGATCGCAGCGCTGGCCAACGGCGCAATGCGGAAACTCAGCATCGCCGAGTACGCGCCCAACGCCTTCATCAGTAAAAGGGTTCGCGATGTGTATACCGACGGCGGAACATACACAACCATGACCCGAGAAGAGGTGGATGCGCTGTTCCACGACATCAAGCGCGATATTGACGCATCGCTTTCCCGCTAAACCCTTGTAGTCAGTCCATATATTTTCGTATATGATATATGGATGAAACTACATTGCGCTCTTACCTCACTCCTGGCCCTGGGGGTCCTTTCGACCCCGACGACCGCTGTCGCCGAGCCTGCCTGCCAGGCGCCCAAGCCCTTCACTGCCCGCTATGACAGCGACATCAAAAAGGTGATCAGCCTCAGTGGTGCCGGTGAGCAGCGCCTGGTCAAGCTGGGCGAGCACCAGTACCGGTTTACCTTTGACGTGACCTCAAGCGTGGCGGACATCAAGCAATCAGCCATCCTAACCTGGGACCCGGAGACGTGCCGGATTCGAACCAATGAATACGAGCATCGCCTTGAAAGCTTCCTGCTTCCAGATCGCAAGACCTGGTTCAAGCGCACCGCTGATGGCGCGGCGCTGTCAGGCAAGTACAAGGACGACGCGTTCTCTGTTGACTCACAACCGCAGTACGTTGACCCGCTGGGCGTCCAGATCCAGATGCGAGAAGACCTGCGCGGCGGCGCCGAGACGCTGACTTACGAGATGGTCCATCGGGGCCGGGTGGTCACCGACACCTACCAGGTGGTTGACCGCGAGACCCTGACCCTGGGCGGCGTCGATTACGACACCCTGAAGGTCGAGAAAGTCCGCGAGCAAGACAGTGAGCGGAAAACCTTCCTCTGGCTGGCCCCGGCACTTGACTACGCCATGGTTAAAACCAGTCACTACGTTTCCGACAGCGAACACTATGAGGTCAAAATAGACCGCTTTTCCTTCTCGGACCCGATCTGACAAATAGCGCTCTGCCGAGGGCAATAAATCTTTGCATAAAATGGCCTTTTGTCACCCTTCTTGTTGACAGACTTATTTATATCTGTATAATAAGTCGGACATTGATAGGGGAGTGACACCATGAGCCAGCTCGAAACCAGCCTATATGCCGACGTAATCAATCTGAACGGTTTTTTTGCGTACCGCTCGCCCAACGACGACGTTGCGCTGGGCTTCATGATTCGCCTGCCCCGCCAATACCCCCGGCCAGAGCCTGAGGCAAGGCCAAGTGAATACACCCGTCAGGCCATGGTCAGCGCGATTCTGGAGCTTGTAGACTGCTATGCCGACAAGACCATGACCAACGTTGATGATATCGACTGGGACTTGTGCAAGGCGGCGGACGTTGAGCTGAATTACAACGAAAATACCTTCCAACGCATGGGGCCGGATGGACGCGCTTACCTGATGATTCGTGACAGCGCGACTCTGAGCGACACCATCAAGCAGTTGATCGGCTGCTCCAAGCAGGAGATTACGCCAAAGCTGTCCATTGACGTAGTCCCAGACCGTCACAACGAGCTTCAGATGATCTCGTTCTTCCATGAGGTTGTCGAACTCGCGGCCGCGGCCTGATCCAGTACCCTGATCCGGTGCCTTCGGGCGCCGGTCACCTCACAGCCATTCAGGAGCCCCGCCCGATGACCGAAGCGACCCCCGAAACAACTGTTATGAAAAGCCCGGTTACCCTACAAGGCCGGGTCCTGGCCACAGCCTGCGCGGCCATGGCGCACCAACTGTCCGTCATGTCACCTGGAACCCCACTGTGGCTTCGGCACGAAGATATCCTGACACGCCTGGGCGCCGGCCAGCTAGACGGTGAGTCTACCTGCATCAACATCATTCACGACGCAGTTCTTGTTCGGGATGCCCTGAAGGCTTACCTCAAAGACCGCAAGTCATCAGATCGTCGCCAGCACCCCAGCGTTGTCATTGTTTTGATTGCAACCCATTACGGCAAGTACAGCCATATTGGTGGCTGGCACCTGGCCGAGATCATTGGTGAAATCGGTGATGCGATCACTGAAGAGTCCATCGGCAACGAAATTGACGCCGCCGTCAGTGAGGCGATTGACCGACATTTGTGACGAGCCCTATCGCTTCGCTCAGGGAGGAGCGAGGTCTTTGTTGTTTGGTGGTTCGATTAATTCTTTTGCCATCAACGCAAAAATCTTCGCCCTATTTCTGTTTTGATCAACAATATGGTTGACATTATTTATTATCGTAGTATAATGCTTGCCATACGATCAACAACGGAGACGCATCATGTCCAACGCCGCTATGAACGGTCCTCACGGTATTCCTTTCGCCAAGCCTTTTCTACTGAGCCGCAAGGACACGCGTCTGGTCATGGCCGCTGTTGTACATAAGATGGCCCAGCTATCCTCACCTAACGATCGTGACAACCAGCTCAACTGGCGCCTTGGTCACCTGACTAACTTTATCCACGCGGCACGGTTTCATAAGGCCGACGGCACGTCCTGCCCGATCAAGGACACATTGATCGGCGAATTCATCGCCGATGCCTTGCGGCTGTACCTTTCCGATAGCGAGTCTTTTGATTCTCGCGTGAAGCCACACCTGGCGGTGACCATGCTGGCGACCGAATACCAGACAGAGGATCACCCGCGCACTGTTCACATCGAGCTTCTGATCCGGGATCTGGAAGCGACCATCGCCAACACCATCGCAGAAGTCGCCTGAGCCGGCGGGCCTCGCCCCGTCCGCCCTTCGTCATCGACCCGTCATCCAGATTGAGGCATTCATTATGACCGACCAGCGCATCGTTGAATCCGTAAAAAACGAACTCATTGCACTCCTGGAAAAGCGGCTCAAGGCCTTCCAGAAGGCGGCCGAAAAAACTAACAGCGGCCTGGACGCCTCAGGCCTGATGAACCGAGCCGTTGAGTGCCGGGAGCAGATTAACGCACTGAAGACCCGCCCGGCTGACACCGGTCCTGAGCCGCTCTGGGAAGACAGCCGCACCGGCCTTCTGGAGATGTGGAAAAACCCCATGATCAGCAAAAACGATCGACTGGAGATCGCTGACGGTGCTATTGCCTGGCGCGACGACGTCATCAAAACCCTCAGCAAAAACTACGATGAACCGGTCGATTGCTGGGTCTGGATGTCAAACGACTGGACTTTCGGCGGCCGGGGTCGCGTTAAGTTCAAGGGTGATCGATGGGTTGTTATCCAGCCGGAAACCCCCGGCGGCAAAGAGGTGGTCTACGCCATCAGCGAGATAATGTTCGAAGACCCTTACATCAAATTCAGAGCCTCAGGCTCATAGAAAGCCTGATTAACGAGATCGAGGCTCAGGCAAAAAAACCTTAATACTGCCTGACCCTCCGGCGGTCCAGATACCCGGTCTTCCCAATCTACCCCTGCTTTTCTTACGATCAGCATTCTACATTTTTATTTATTGTGTCACCTATTTAGTTGACATTATTTACATACATAGTATAATGATAACCATACGATAACCGATGGGGATTTTTATGCCACTTAACACTGATGCGAACATCGAGCAAAACATTATTCTGTCTCAACCAGTGCCTTTTGGCGCGGAAGACACTAGCCTTATGCTGGGCGCCATTGTTCACAGCCTTGAGACTCGCCCATCGATGGTGACTGCATCAGAAGAGCATCGAGCAACGTTCACAGAAGAGACTTTTCGTCATCTTCGAGCCCAGCGAATGAGCGGTGGCGACTACGTCCTCCGCGATACCCGGGACGGCATCATCATTGCCGATGCGCTCCGTAAGTACAGCGCCGATGGATCGTCCTTTGATGACCGTCTCACGCCAAACTGGTCGACGCGTCTAATCGTGACCGATTTCGACACAAGGAACCACCCGGGCTTAACCGATGTAGAAAGCCTGATTCAAGACATTGAGACTGTGGTTAATGACGCATTAAATTCAAAGCGGCGGGCGAGTAATGGATAACTCAACCAAAGCCCTGGCCTTGCTTGACCAGCTCATCGAGGACGGTGCTTTAGAAGCCCGTCCTGGTGATGAAACCCGAGTGGCCGCAGATCTGGCCGACATAAAAAAGCTGCTCAGTGACAACACAGGCGACGAGCCCGACCTGGTCTGGGATCATACCAGCGTTGATCATAGCGGCGGTGACCTCAGCACCCTCGCCAGTCACGTTGCCGATTCCCTGAATCCGGGCAATGAAACGGTCATACGGGTCACTTGCGCCCAAAAACTTTCCGATCGCTGGCTGCGAGTGACGCTTTCCGACGACAACGAGGAGCAGCAGGTCAACTGGGCCTGGGGTGATCCGCCAGCGACGCAGAAGGAGCCAAGCTCATGAGTGATGAAGACAAATTGCTACAAATGTTTGCCATGGTGCATGGCGAGATGACCGGGTCCTGCTGGCCTGAGGTACTCTACGGCGATGACGGCAAGCCTAACGGTGTCGCCTGCATCAAAAACGGGGACTACTGCTGGTCTGACAGTCGCGAGGATCTGCTCTTCGCCTATGTCACCCGGGATTTTGAATGATTCGATCGGCCGAATAGATACCTTAAGGTCAACTATACTATTGACATTATTTACTGTTCTGGTATAATCCTTTCATCAATTAACGGGAGCGACTCATGACCGAAGCAAAAGACCAAAACATCATCCTGTTCGGCCCCATCGACGCCGTAAAGGCAGAGATCAATACCATCCTGGCTGCTACCTTGCACTGCATGGATCACATGCCCCACGAAAGCTCTGCTGATGCAGACAAGCGTGTGGGAATGCTGGGCATCCTTGAAGCCGCTCGCAACTGCAAGTTTAAGGATCAGCTCTACAGGATTCGCGACACGCGCACCGCCACCCTCCTCATTGAGGCGCTGACGATGTACGACGCTGACAGCGAAAGCCGGGACCCGCGGACAACGCCAAGCCTGGCGGCGAAGATGATTGCCGCCGAAATGGGGAGGGAAGACGCCAAGACCAGTGCCGAGATTGAGCGGATGGTTAATCAGCTCAAAGAACGAGTGAGCCAGGCACGAAAAGCCGTCGCCTAACATCTCATCGGCGGCCGCCATGGCCGCCAGTTTCTCACGTTAAAAGGTGACCCTATGAGTGATGACAAGCCAAGAGTCGGAGAGGCGTTTTTGCTGCTCAGGGTCAAAGAAGACCCGAATTGGGCATCAGACAAAATCCAGGAGCTTGAGGGCCGAGTCGCTCAATTGGAAACGATAGCGGATGACCTGGGTATTGCCGAGGATCATTTTGGCATCGACTACCAGGATGAAATGAGCACCCATGAGTGCCTATACTGCGATTTCCTTGAGCAAGGCGACGACGCGGTCATTGAGCACGAAGCGGATTGCCCGGTGCTGAAAGCCAGGGCCCTGTTGAACGACTCCAGCCCGGATGCTTTCATCAGCCAGGTTCAGGCGGAGGCGGTGGATCGAGTGGCCTCGAACACCATTGGATCAATCACGGCTTCAGAGCTTCGAAAGGTTGCAAGCATTCTGCGCGCCGATCAGCATCCTGTGCGTCCTGATCCCTGGGAGACCGGAGAGCTTGGCCAAGATGAGCGATTCGTCCGGGTGTCTGATAGCGCACTGACTGATCGGGGTGTGCCGGAACCAGACCTGGAGGCCATTAGGGCGCATTGCGCCAATCGCCCCAATGTTCACGACCGGGATCTTCGAACGGAATATGCCCGGTGGGCGGACGCCCTGAACAACCTGATCACCCCACCAAAGTCTGAGAACGAGGAAGACCCCTCATGAATGACATCAACGACAACGGCCTGACAACCGACGAACTGATCGAACAGAACACCAAGACCCTGATCGAGGCCGCCAGCAATCTCGAATCCCTGGGGCTGTCACGGACCAGTCTCTACGATTTGTTGCGGCAAAACCTGGCCAAGAGTAACCATGCTGAGATGCTTCGCCAGTCCTCGATTCGGCATATCGAGATGCTGAAAGAAGTCATCAAGGGCCGCAACGCCGGTGAGGTTCGTGCCGAATATGGCCTGGGCTACATGGGCCGAAAAGCCGTGCTTCACGATGGCGCCAAGAAAATCCACAAAGAGCTGGACATCAAGAACGTCAGTGTCACAGCCCGAAGCCCGCTTGATCCGGCCAACCGGGATTACTGGCTTGAGCTCGCTGACAAGGCTCTGAACAACCTGGCCAACCAAAACATTAAGGAGCACTGAAATGGGGCTCAAAACCGGCAAAACCATCGGCGAGCTGCACATGACCGACACCATCCTAGACATGCTGCAAAAGCGCATATCCATTATCGGGCACCCCGACGGTGACGGACTCTCGGACGGTGCGGATCTTGTGAACAACGATACCATGATCAGTCTTCCGAACATCGACTCGGAGTACCCGGGTGCCAACGAGCCGATCCTGATCCCCGTGGCCAACATCGCCACCGGCATCCTGTCCGGCCATTCGGTGTTCGTTAAGGACGACCGCGGTGAGGAGACACAGATCAGCTTTAAGCCCGACACCACCGTCGACCTGGAGAAGCTGTCGAACGAACTGATGGACTCCCCCATCGGCGTGGAAGAAGCGCTGGATGAATTCGAAAGCGGCGATCTTGAGCTGTGGATTTGCGAAGTCGGATTGTATGACCCGGCCTCCGATCCACGTACCCCGTTCGAGACAGTGACCGTTGCTGTCGCCGAAGACACTGAATTTGAAGCCCGCGACAAGGCCGCGGAAGTGGCGAAGGAGTTAATGCTGGTCTCGGGTGACGTCCTGTTCGAGGCAACCGGTAACGCCGAGAAAACCACACGAGAGGACCTGCTGTAACACTTCCCCCGGGGTCGATCTTCGGATCGCCCCTCCCCTCCTTATTTTGTCACCTTTTAATTGACATTATTTTCACTCGTAGTATAATAAGTGTCCTATCGAGCAAGGAGCAAAGCGTATGAAACCGACGCCCTTAAAAGAACTGTTCAAGCTTCATCCAAGGCATCTGTCGGTATCAATCGCCTCCGTGGTGAACGCCATCGACAAAACGCGTCAAAAGATGGGCGGCGAATTCGGACCGCGCCTGCATCATCTTCAGGGGCTTTTTGCCGGCCTTCAGGGCTCCAAAGACGTCTGGGAATTTTTCGGCTTTCGCGATGAGCAGACTGCGACACTGCTCATTGATTGTCTGTCGGATTTTATTGACGACAACGAGTGCGGCTATGCGTCTCGTTACCCCAGCTACGCCCTTCAGTTGATTGCCAGCGACATGGGCAAGCAAGCCTATCCAACCGAGCGCGAGATTCGTCACCTCATTGGGACTATTCAGCTATCGATCAATCCCCATCCGACCGAGTCTTTCGCCAACCCTTCAAGGAGCTAGCCGTGTCATTAAGCTCAAAACAAAAAAGAACCTTCAAGGATGTGCTGATGTATCTGGCAATCGGCCTTCTGGGCGTTGCCTTTGTCGCGTATGGTGCCTGGCGAATGAGCTGGTCAATCATGGTGACCCACCACCTATCAACCGTTGCGATCGGCCTGATGGCAATCTATGTCAGCGTCGCAGGCCTCCTGAAAATAATGAAGCGACGCCAGAGCAACCAGGGTGACAAGCCATGACGCAAAACAATCATCAGCATCATAGATCCGCTAGCTGCAATCCCGCCATGTAATCCCGGCGGGCTGTCCGGTCCTCCGACCAACCACAGGCATCGCCATTTCTATTTTTAGTCAACTCTATGGTTGATATTATTTTCATTTGTGGTATACTCTTTTCCATCGAATCAATACCGGAGCACGCCACTATGAGCAATGTCATCCTGCAAGAATCGTTCGCCTTCAGCACTGCCAACCTGCGCCTGCTCATTGGTGCCGCCGCACATTACATGGAGCTTCTCATCAAAGATTACCAGAGCGATAGCGGTGAATACGGTAATGTCTTTCAGCTATTCCACAGTGCCGTCGCCGTTCAAAAGGGCGATGACAACACCGTACCCCACTTTTTCATCCTGGACGGTCGCACCGCCAGCACCGCCCAACGGGTGCTTGTACAGTACCAGTCCGACTACCAGTCACTCGACCGGGTGCCAAGCCTGAGCAGTCGCCTGATCGTGACCGACATGGACCGGGAGCCGCATCCTTCAAAGATCGCCATGGACAACCTGGTCACAGACCTGGGCCGGGCCATCGACCAAGCCCTGAACGCTGCGTAAGCAGCGCTTCAACGCCACATTATTAAAGGACATACTATGCTCGAACCACGCGCCGGAAAGACCATCGAAGACCTGGAAGTCACGGGCATTCTGTTGGGCATCATGAAGCAACATTTCATGGTCATCCGACAGTCCGGCGGCGCGGGCATGAGCAGCCAGGTCAACATTACAGACAACGATACGATGATCCGCCTACCCAAGCTCAGCCCGATAGCGTCTGCGACCCAGGATGAGCTCGTGGTGTCCATGGAGGCCTTCAAAAAAGGCCACCTCAAGGAAGAATCCATCTTTCTGAAGGATATCCACGGCCGGGAGACCGAGATCAAGCTGATGGAAAAGAAATCCATCAACGTCGAGAAGGTCGCAAAAGCCAACCGACCTCCTCTGAACATCCAGGAGGCCCTGGACGAGCTTCGCAAGGACAAGGAACTGAGCCTTTGGCACGCCGAGGTTGCCTACCACGACTGGAAGCCTGGCGCCGACAACACGCTGGATGCGCGTACCTACATCGTTGCAGCCAAGTCCAGGGAAGAAGCCAAAGACAAGGCCATTCAGTGCGCTAAAGACCGGGCAACCGACACCGACAGGGTCGTCTTCACCACGTTCGGGGCCTCAACGGTAGACCCCAACGATTACGAATGGGGGTTCACCCGAGACTAACCCACTCGCCACTGAGCCGGGAACCCGGCTCCTGATATCGAAACGAAGGAGCACCAGGATGAGTAACATCGCCAAGAAACAGAATGGCTCTGTGGTATCCATTGAAGTCAAATCATTCTCAGTGATCGTAAACATCCTGGAGAAACTGGATGTATTCGCCCGTGCAGATGATGGGCGCGCCATCCTGATCGACGGAACTCACATGGATCACGAACCCGCTCGTGGGATGGTGCTTGAAGAGCTGGGTATCGAGGAAGGCAGTGAAGAGGCCGAAGAGATTCTCGCTGCCCGATTCATCTACCTGTATAGCTGAATCGCTTCATCAACCCGGGTTACCACAAACACCAGGAGGCAATCATGTCCATGGACTACGTAAGGCGCACCTACGGCGTACCGGCAAAACGCGGTATGCGTGTTCGGATCAAAGCCAATGGCCAGTGGTGTGATGGAACCATAACCCGGGCCACTCACTACGTGATTGTCAGTCCCGACCCGTGGCCGCGGGCTCGCCTCAAGTTCCACCCAACGGACTCTGACTATCTGGTGTACCCTCAATCAAAAACCGATCTTTGATCGAACCTAAATGGATTCAATTCTATGAGCCAAATCTTACAAATTCGCCCAGGTAAATCATTAACAATCGAGATTGAGGATCAGTCTTCCATTGATGAGCTAATCTCCAAGTTTAAAGATTGTATGATTGATCTTTTCATTCCCAACGATCATGATTTGGAGCTGATTATTTCCGGAGTGTCTTTACGTGACGATAACAACAGGACCGAGCTTTTCTCCTGCTTGGAGATCGAAGAAGATTCTGAACAAGCCACTATGCTTATGAATGCGACTTTGATCCATATCCATTCTTAGCTTGAATCCTATGGTCTAATCATAGCCGGCCACAAGCCGGCTATTTTCGTTATTTTCACTCCTGATGCTTATTTCTGATGGAACTTCACTACCCAGTACGTGCCCCATTTCATTTCCCAAGGGTGATGCTGCAAACAGACAGGTAGACAAAGTAATTATCAGTACTTTAAAAAATACTTTTATATGCCCACTTATCAGAACCACACTCCTATCACCCTTCACTTCTAGCTTCAGATTAAACGATACTTTACTACTCTCTCTATCATGCTTACTCATGATTTATCCCTCCATGTCTATTTATTACATAAAACCACTGGCAAAGACTTCTTGTCAAATATTTTATTCAATAATATCAATCAAATAAGTTTGCTCGTTGCCTTTCTTCGATATATCAAAACATCCTAAACGCGCAAATAATCTCATTAATTTCCATATAATTATTGTATATTTTGACCGCCTTTGCATAATTTATATTTTAAGATTAAATAAAACGCGAAAACTTATTTGACATATTTATTTTTTAGTGTATAATGAGGCCATCTGATAAAGGTTTGCACGACTTAGCGCGTCAGGCCCAGACGAGGTGGCTCCTCACGTCTCCGACCGGCCCATGCCGGGGTAGATCGCCAGAACACCGCAAGGCACTCTCCAATGACATCGATCATTCAGAGTCCACCGCGCAACCGGAGAACCGCATCATCGGACTCAAGAAATGAGGATGTTCCTATGTTTAACGCTGTTCGCACCCTGTTCACCAACGACGCCAGCAAGGCCGAGTTCAAGCAGTTCCTCCAGCAGTATCACCAGCGCATTGAGGCCAAGCACGACATTGGTTACCTGGGGCTCACGAAGGCACTCCACGCCGTCTCAGAAGAGCTTGGCTACAAGAACTGGCAAACCCTCGACGCTCTGAGCGACTCGGCCGCCAGCACCCCCTCAACGGGCTTCTATCGACTCAACTTCCGGGAAGTGCCGGTGGAGTCTGAGGATACCGGCACTGACAAAGTGTACCCGACCGCAGCAGCCGCTGTTCATTTCCTATGGAACTATGTGCAAAATCGCATCATGTCGTGCTGTTCCGATGCGTTTCTGGCGGAGTTTGACTGGTTCCGGAGCGACTATGGCTTCATGGAGGATATGGACGACATGGAGCAGGAAGACATCGAAGCCTGCACCCGTCGACTTCTACTGTGCCTGAGCTTCGAGGACGCGTGCGAAGCGATCAACTGGTACTTCGGCTTCGCCAACGACAACATTATCGTCGCCGACTTCAACCTTATCTACCACGAAGGGGCTCACGACGAGGACGGCCGTCACGTCGATATCGAGAGCTCTTACGATACGCAGTTCGACCACCCCTTGCTCGGCCTGGCCGGTATTCGAGTAGACAAGGGCAAGGTGTTCGGCGATGAGGAACTGTATACCATCGCTGAGGGCCCTTATTTGACCAAGGGTCTGAACTTCAAGTCCCACCACCGGGCGCTATCGGCGGCGACCGAGGACATGCTGGCGCTGATCGAGAAGAAGCACGGAAAGGTTGCCTTCTTCGCAAGAATGCTGGCGGACCAGAAAGAGCTGGCCCGGAGCGTGGCCCCGGAGTAATAGGCTTTGACGGAGGGCTGGTCGCACTGATCGGCCCTCTTTTGGTCAACTTATTTATTGATATGGTATTGACTAAAGGGCGATCTGTCCGTATAATTCTGTCCATACTGATACAGGGAACATATTATGAAGCTCACCATCCTGAACGTCTTCGATTCCAAGCTGGCCACTGGCCAGGACAGCCCGGAAAATGCCGCCAAGAATGTGCTGCTCATGAATGACAAAGTGATCCTTGAATCCATAGACTTTCGTTCCTGGAACGGCTTCTACGCCGTAGCCAGCAAGATGGCCAAGTCGCTGGGCCTGAAACTTATTGTTCGCAACGGCATGGCCCTGGCGCCCTATGCCATCCAGCCGATGGTTGAGGAGATGCGTAACCTGGGCCACCTGGATCTGGATGAGGAGCCGATCAAGCTGGCCATTCATCTCGAAGGCGGTCTGGTTGAAACAGCTCTGTCAGACGATCCAAGAGCACAGAACATCGAGCTCTATGTCTACGACTACGATGTTGATGAAGACGTGGAGGACAATGAGATCAGCCTGATCACCGAATTGAGCGAAAACAAAAAGCAGGAGGCCTTTATCAAGAAGATGAGGCCGGTCCCGATCTCGGAGATCGGCATCAAGTTGGACGATGTTTTCGGTGCTCATTGAGCGCTAGTCCATGTGGTAGTAGCAGCCAAACCATAAACGGGGAATAATGATGAAAATGATCATCGCGGACATCAATCAAGTTCGGACGAAAGAAGCCTCAAGGGGTTTTGTCCGGCGTGTCGTCCTGCTGGGTGACCTCTTGGTCCTGGACAGCTCTGAATTTTCGTCGCTACCCGATTTCGATGAGGCCGCTGAGTTCCTTTCCCGTCGGACCGGTCTTCGGTATTACATTGGCGGTATCACTTTTTCCACGCCTAACGACAACGGAAAACTCATCACCCTATTGCTTAGTAACGACGTTATTGAGAAGAACACCGCCGGCAGCGTGCTGGATGCCGCAGAGGTCCTCTGGCAAGCCCTGGGGGACGTGCCGCAGGATCGTGAAGGTAATCTGGACGGGCCCTTCCTGCACTTCCCCAAAGGCACGAGCACCGATCGCGTCTGGGGGTGGTTCGAATCAACCTTTGAGCTGTCGGTCGCCGAGGATCTGATGAAACTAAATACGGACTTGTAAAGACGCTAAAGGGTGTGATCGACGGGATCGAATACGTTCCCAGGCCCAATTGCCGGAGATCGTGGATTAGCGATTGAAGAATTGACGCCCCAAAACAGTCGAATTCAAAGCTTTAGGAAATCGGCTTCAAAGGCTAACCATTAAACGGCGGGCGCCTCCGGGCGTCGGCTGGACAAGAGGTCATACGATGCAGGTCACGTTATTCAAGAACAGCTCTACCTTCCACGGTGAGGACGAGGAAACCCTGACCCTTCGGACCAAATTGGCTGAGGGGTCACCAAATCAAGACCAGGTTGAAATCATCCTGGAGGATGACGGTCACGTTTTCTGTGCTTCTCTGAACGACATGGAAGTCAAAAAACTGGCTGAATTCCTCGAACGCGGTTACGACAGTGCCAGCTCAGGCCTGCTTGTACTTGGCGACAAAAACGAGATTAGCTTGGTTTTTCGTCACGATAATATGGGCGAGCCCTACCGTGAAGGGGTCCGCGTTCGCGTGTCAGGGTCTGACCATTTCCCGGACCACCTTGGGCCGTTTATCGAGAAGCGCCAAGCCAACGAAATGCGGCGATTCCTCGTCGACAAAGCGTAACGCCGACGACGTCATATTGTCCGGGTATTTGTCCGGGTTGATATGCAGTTACAGCCCATGGTGAAAAAGGCTTTCAGAGATCTGGTGCTGACTTTTTGTCCGGTTATTTGGCCGGTTCTTTAGCGGGCATCTCGCCTTAACGGGAGCATGACAGGTATGCCAAAAATGATTTCCCCGATGCTTAACTTCCTTGAGCGCCTTTTTGCTCGACATTCGAGCAGGCCCACCTTGAAGCTCAGTCGATCCGACGGGTGGGCTTTGGTCGCAGCCATTCATCATAAGATGAAAACTTTGGTTGGCGACCTTCCAGAATTAACCCGGCACCTGGAAATTATCAACAGTCTTGAAAAGCAGCTCGGCCGGCCCGGCGGCGCCAGTATAAAATCCCAAAGTAGTCTTGAGCGGGCTCAGCGCTCTGTCGAGCACCTTATCAAAACCATGAGTGTTGATGAGACCATGGGTGGACCCTCTAACGAGATTGACGCAATTCTATATTTTGGCTATTCGTCTTTTGGGGATCTCATTCCACTCAACGACCGCCTGCTTTCCTGCCTTCAACACGAGAAGGAGCACTGACCAATGCCTAAAGTGATGATCGACGGGATTGAGTATGTCCCCAAAGCCGAAGTGCCGGAGATTACCGACGAGCGACTGAACGAATGCCTTGGAACTCTGGTGAGCATCCAATACTTCCGTGAGGAGCACAAGGCGATCGGCCACGCTTGGGAGGCGCTAGATGACCTAGCACCGGAGCTGGCAAAACTGGCAGCAAAAAACCCCCAGGCTGCGTATGAGCGCATCCATGGAGTCGAAGACGACGACTGATTCCCCTAAAAATAGCCGGCTCCCCTGCCGGCGAGAAATCCCTACTCCCTTCTTCGGCCGCTTTATGCGGCCTTTTTTTGAACGGTTAGCGCAAACTATAAATATGCTCAATATTCACACTTTCATCCAGACCTGACCGACATCTTTACATCTAATGAATAGCTCGACGGAAGACTGCCATCAATCAAGCTCAGAGATTCAGGGCTCATGAGTACAATAAGAACGACTGAATACAGCTTCACCTGCCTAATTATTCGAAGTGATCTTTTCTTATTGGCATTGCTCATTTGACATCATCCTTTGTTCAGCCCATCTATCTCTATGAAACCAGACCAACCGAATTATGTCAATAAATCGTTGTTTTTAAAGAATTTTCATTATATCACAAGCCCCTAAATGCGCAATTGTTTTGAATCCGCTGGCGAATGGTAACCGGTGAAGCTGTTTTCATTACCACCCCCTTACAGGCCGGGCTCTGGGTGACTGAAGGATCGAATGATCTGCCCTGTTTCATAGTCCCGAACTGCGGTTATGGCCCGTGCGGGAATATCTTGCGCCACAGATATTTCTCCGTGCTCGGACAAATACCAGGGCCACAGATCTTTCATCTCCGCGGCCAGCTTATCGTTAGTCTGGTCCTCCCAGTGATCAAGCAGTTCCGCCGCTCGGCCAATATCAACACCCAACTGCTCAGAGACTTCATCGGCATCCTCGAAAATATCTTCCTGACCAAATAGAACAAATAGGGCATCGTCCGGATAGATTCTGTCCTTTTTGATGAACCGACTATCAACTTCAAGGATCACCAAGGGATTGCCGGGCGCCTCATCAAACAGGCGCGTATTGAGGTTGTTCGAGCGATCATGCCGGGAAAGATACACAGTCGGCTCCTGCGGCCGAATCTCCATAGATCCGTGGATCTCCCCATGGTGACGACGAATTAGGCCAGACCTCAGGATCGATTTGAGGCGGCTTCTCTGGGTGACGTGAAAAAGCTTTGGAGGCAACGGGGCCTGGTTCGTGTCATTCATGCAGCTGTCCCTGTGTTTTTGACAGATTATCAAGATGGGCAAGATGTCGCCGGCAACGAAGTTGCAGGCAATTTTGGGACAGGTATAAAAAAGCAAACCCGGAAAGGACAGAGTCCGATCCGGGTTGTTTTCCTCAGGAGGCAGCAAGGTTCGCTCCTGGGTTCTGCTGATCTCCCAGCCAAGGGAGCACTCTTACACCGACCGATTAAGCCGTTCAGCAGCTTCGCGTGGGACACCTCTTGTGCTGGGTTGCGTCCCGGTTAACCCGACTACTCGTGCTTCAAGACCGCTCCGGATACGGCTGGCCAGCCGCTCTTCTTCGATCTGACTCGCTCCAATCCGCCCTGACGGATAAAACAAGTCCCCTTTCGGGATAGCCCCAGCTTTCGCCGAAGGCCATTACGCGCCACTCGCACGAGCAGCTTGACTGAATTCAGGGATCTGTTGAGCCGACTTTAGCGGCGACAGGGTTCGTTACGTTTACAGGGACAGTCGAAAACCTGCAAGTTACGTCCAGAAAGCGAATTGGTGTTACGCCTCACGAACAGCAACCTTGTCTGCGGGCCCTTTGTCCACCAAGACAACTAGGCACCGCGTCGACCTTATTCCGAATAACCAGGGAAAGGACCCTCAAATTTCGGCATCGACCCGACTATCAGCAAAAGCTGTCTGAGCCCACGTATGAAAGCTCAGATTTCTGTTCCCGCCGTCAGGGAACAAAATACATTATAGTACAGGTGAAATTAAATGCAACCCTTTGGTGTGCATTTTTTGAAAACTAACCTTGTTCTTGAGATTCAGGGCATTATCTTATTCGACTGAAGCGCCTAATCGAATGATTCCGAGGGACTTTTTTTCCCATTCAATGAACACTTTTTCGCCAAACTCAATAAACAGAGCGTTATTTTGCTCCTGAATGGCGACGAAATAGACTTTTTGCGCATTCATCTCTTCGACAAATCGAATAATCGACTCTTCCAGTTTCTTGTCCCCAATCTCTCCATGACCCTTAATAAGTCTGAAAAGGATAGCCAGAAAGGCTTGTCGGTCGAAAATATCTCTCGGACGAACGATCAAGTCCGTGCGCGATGCTGTGCTATTGATCTCAATCTGCATGGAGTAATCCTCTATAAGCTTTAGGCGATAGCTGATCATTCTGATCGCCTTTCTCTCGGCTTAACCCATACTTTGAGCAGAATTCATCCTGATTTACTGCGAGCTTACCTCCAGTTCTCGTAATAAGGCTTGAAGTGATCCTCGGTTTTCGGAGATGCGTCAGGACCTGCGTACGGGCCATGAGAAAACCAGACCTCCTCGTTATCCTCGGCATCCTTGATCCTCAGTAAAGGGCCTCCCTTGTGGCGACCCTTAACCGTCTCGCCTGACTTGATAGTCGTTCCATCTGAATAGACATGGTTGTACCGCTCCTTTTAACCTGATCAAACCTACTCACGTTTGATCAGTCACCTCCCGAGCGCGCTTTGGAGGCTGTGTTGCACTGCGGCTAAAACGGAAAATCCGGTTCAGCCAGATCCTGTGGTCGTTGCCAGTTTTTCTGGCAACGGCGCCAGGCGCCCCATTCGGCAGTGCACCACTGCGAGAAGGCCCGGGTCACCCGCTTTAAGGCACGAGGGTCATCCTTTCTGGCATCCTCCGGTGCCACAAAGGTCCTCGTGCGGGTAGCCGGGCGCACGGCGCAGCGAGACGGCAGTCCGTCGCGCTTGCCCATGCCTCGCCGTCCAATCACCCAGGCCGCAGCCTGGTGAGTATCAAAGCCGGTTTCCCGACCGTATTTCAGTCGGCCAATCAGGCTGGTGTAAGCCGGATTCACCTCAATAACTGCCACACCACGACGAAGGGCCTGCATTTTCAGGGCTTCACTGAAAGCCCGGTGACTCAGCCGGGACAGCATCCGGTGGTAGCCGGCGCTGCCGGCCTCCTGCTTTTGCAGTCCGGCTTTCTTGCCTCGGAAACTCAGCTTCTCGATCACCACCGGCTTGTCGGCGGCGACCGCCCGGCCGATGACGGCCTTGGCCGCCTCCTGGAGCTGAGTCTTGTTTTGCCGGCTCGTGGCCAGGTGATCGGCCAGATCGATGCGGTCGAGTTGGTCTTTGTGACCCGCTGGATCCAGCTCGGCCACCGCTAGATGGTCAGCGTTGAAATCCACGCCGATGACGCCGCCAGCGGTGTCGGCCACAGCCGGCTCCGCCACCATATTCGTGGTCACCAGCACGCGCCAGCCTTTATCATCCCGGACGAACCGGTAGCTCATGGCCTGGCCGGCGTCGGCCAGGTACTGGCCTTCGCTCTGGGTCGTGGTACCGGCCCGCTTCGCGGCCCGGTACTCGGCCTGGCGCTGGGTCCGATCCAGGTTCGACAATCGTGCCGCCTCAACGACCTCCGGCCGATATGGGAACCGGATGCCGGTCAGCCAAACGTAGCGGTCATGCTCTTCGACCAGCTCCGCCGGCATCCGCAGGCGAAGCGTATAAGTCTCGTCATCCTCCCGGATCAGCGAACAGCCCTGGCAACCGCCGGCCTCGTCTTTCGAACCCAGCACAAAGAACTGGCTGGCCCGGGCGGCTCGCCATTCGGTGGCCCAGGCCGCATGATCCGGATAGCCGTTTTTGTCCAGATAATGCTGGGCATTGAAGCGCCGGCGACTCCCGAAACAGATCCGGATATCCTCGTTCTGGATACGCTGGCGGAACACCTCGGCTCGGTCGCGTAGGGACTGGAGCCGATTCTGCATATTCTTGATTGGGCGCCACATCTTGGCGGCCCGGGGCGCCCGGGCCCGCCCGGCCAGCTGCTTCTTCTGATTAATACGCCGGGCCAGGCCGTCGGCCTTGGCCTCGCACTGAAGCGCGTAGTTGGGCAGGTTGCTGCGTTGGGAGTCGATCATACCCTCGACGGTGACCTTGACCGCGTTAAACTGCCGGCCGGTCAGGCCGAATTCAGTCATGAACTCGGATTTGGAAATCTTGTTTCCCCGGGAAACCCGGGCAAAGTAGGTTCGCCCGGCCCGGCTGAACCGGTCGGCATACGCCGTCAACGCCTCACGGACCGGCTCCGCGGTATCGCGGGGCAGTCGGGTTTCCAGAGTGATGGGCTGACGGGCGTATTCCATAAGCTAAATTATAGTGCAGTATGGATAAATTAGCAATTTACTGAAAATATTTGACCAAATGAATAGGTTTGATCAGTTTTTGGAGCTGCTGCTCGCAGCCCCGCTGGGAAGATTGGACGCCAGACATAGCCACCTACCTTTAGGCAAACACCGTGCTTGTCTTCATGAACCTTGGGCATGGTCATCAACCTCCTCGATTCCCTGACTACTCCAAACCCTTCGAATCAAGAAAACACCACCAACCGCTATTGCCGACAATGTCAGAAGGATCAAGAACTCTACATATTTCGGGGATTCACTGAGGTAAGCTGCCTCAATCAAGGCCAGGACACAGGCAAGCCCAGAGCTCATGATGAAAATGAGAGCTGTCAGCCAGTTCTTTCTATTATTCATCGTCATCTCGTGCTCCAGGATTCCAACAACCAGGGCGACCCGGCGGCCTGCGGCCTTTTACCGGGCGCAGTGGCCAGCTACTGTTCTTCGACTGCTGCTTGTAAGCCAATAACGGCGGCCCTGGCAAGCTCACGGTACTCCATCCATTTCGGCTCACCTGGAATCACCCCGGACGGCTGGTTGGGATTGACCCTTTCGTAGGAAATGCACATGGCCTTTGCAACAGACTCCAGTGCAGAATCTTCAATGTCTTCGATCTCCGCCGGCATGACAATGACGGGCGTGGTCGTCATGCCACGCTGTCCCCGGTGCCATTCCATTGCGTCCTCGCGGGTTTCTCCAATGGCGGTGATGATCATTGAGCCGTGATCGAGGTCGGTCGCAGCGAACCCTTTCTCAATGGGTAACTTCATCAGGAACTCCTTATATGGGACAGAAGATCGGGCATGACCTCCGGCCGTATTTGGTCGATGTTTCTGTGGGCTAGTGCCTGCTCCGGCCGTCCCAGGTCGTTAATACAAAACGCTTCCGCCGCGTCACAGGCCATGTGAAAATCTTCCCCAGCCACCAGAACCCGATAGAGGTCCTTCGGCACATTGTCGTTGCCATCGAACTCACCGATCTCAACCAGGAAAAGACACTTCTGTCCGTCGGCCTCTTCGTATTCTTTTAGCGCCTTGCGCGTGTTGAGATAATAGCCTGACCCCGCCGTTGATTCGATCGCTCTTGCCGCACGCGTCGCCTCGTTCAGAGTCACCATTAGCCGGTCTCGTGAAGGATCGCCCAGCGGCAGATTCCTTGAGGCCGTCTTCCGAGCCTGGTCAATCTGCTGCTCAAGCTGTTCAATCAATGTTTCAGTGTTCATGGACTGCTCCTAAACTACTTGGGCCTCAGCAATACCTCTATCCCCTACTGCGGGTAAGCCGTGGCTTATCCGCGACTGCGGATAGGTTTTGATTTTCAGCCTTTCCAGATCTGTCTGCGAAGCCGCTCCGCTTCGCTGTCGCTGATCTCATTGATCGCCATGACATTCAGATCACCCTCTGCTCGCCACAGGACGTTTACACAATACATCTCCGCCTCATGGCAGGCCTTATGCGCACTGGTGCTGGCTACAAGGACCTCATGGGTCAGGAGCGCTGTCTCGTTTTCACCGTCCTCAAACTCACTGATCTCGATGGCAAACAGACTCACACCACCATCCGACCGATCCAGTCTTTCAAAAGCCTCCGGCATATTCAGGTACTGCTGTCTTCGCTCAATCGCTTCCTGGCGAGTGACGGTGATGCCTCTTACAGCAACCTCCGCGTTCTGCAAAGCCCCCATGAGCCGAACAAATTCCTGATTATTGACGCCGTCTTTTTCCTCCGGCAGATTTTCGCCCGCCAGGTGCGCCACGTCATTCAGAAGCGATGTCATGTTATCGATGAGGGCTTTTGTTTTCATTGCTTAATGCTCTGGCAGGTGGGTTGGGGGCGGTTCCAGTGGATCACGCCCACTGGACGCCCCGTGGCAAAGTGCCGGGAGAAACCGTCACCCGGTCCTGGCAGTAATTGGTGTCTTTAGTGTTGGCGTACTGGACGCCTTTTGGATCGGAGGACTTGGCTTTGTGATGGGTGTTTTGGGCGTTGGCCATAATCAATCTCCGCTGCGTTAAGCTTGCTGTCGGGTTGCGAAGCAGTGCCCGACTCAGTAATGAACATTATACAGCCTTAATTATTTATGTCAACTGTTTTGTTTATTTTTTGCTGTGATTTACCCACCACTTTTCCCGGCAGATAGGCAGCGCTGAAACGCATGTTCTCCCGGCTCCCAGTCCTTACCGGACCCATCGCAGGCGCCGCAGTCCGGCGACCCGTCGTTGTCATAGTAGCCCGAGCCGGCGCAGGCTCCGCATTTCACCAACCGATGCCCAAACTCAAACCGAGTCCAGTTCGCCGCCCGATGAAACTTGTAGACAAGGAACCCGAATCCATCGCCCTGCCTGACTGACAGGGTGGCTCGCCGATAAATGCTCACCACGTCCTCAATCTGACGATCCAGCTTATCCGACACACCCCTGGCCTTGGCGATGTGCTCCATTTCTTCGCGCATTGGCGTGAGGATAGCCGTCACATAATCCACTTCTGTGCCTTCAGTCATGATCGAAGCTCTCCTTCAGTTGATCTGCGAAGCTGTCCAGATGACGACGTTCCGCCAGCGTTAACTCGCCATGATGGCGTCTGGGGTTACCGCATCCCTCACAAGAGCAGATGCAGGGTGTGTTGGCCGCAATCCCCAGGTGAACCCCTTTCAGGGCTCCCAGGCCGTCCCAGTACCCTTTGCGCAAACGCTTATTCTTCAGTCGAGCGTAGTGGTGGCGACGCTCTGCGCGCTTGGTGTTCTTGTACATTGTCTCGATCTCCCATCTTCGATGAAGACAGGCAGCCCCTGCTTCCAGGGACCGCTGTCATGGGAATAGATCGAGCGCGTAATAATCCTTGTTCATGGTTATCTCCTTTACGGCGTGACCCAGGCCGGCGAAATCGCCGGAAGTGCGAGCTACCTTGTATGCTAAATGTGCGGACTCACCGATCAGCATTCAGTTCGTCAATTTCGGCCTCAAGGGCAAACAGCTTCTTGCCGACGGCTTTCTCGGCAAACCGCTGACACTCCACCTGAAGGAAGCGATTGCGACCACCGACGGTGATGTGGCGATTCAGCTCCACCAAGTCCACAACCGGGTTCGGCTCCCAGATCGTTTCGCTGTAGATCTCAACCGTGTCAAAGCTCGAAAAATCTTTTTCTTGATAGGCGAAGAACACGCTCGTCGTTGACAGTCTTTTCTCTCGCGAGTCACGCGGGATCCTCTGCTTTATGGTCATTTTGACCAGGCCGCCTAGCATTGGAAATACCGTCTCGTGCTCAAACTCAACATTATTTTCCATGACCATTATCCCGCTCTTTATTTGCCCTGTAGTATAAATATTTATTGCTACAATGTCAATTCTTTTGTTGACTTTATTTTAGGTTTTTTAATGCTATGGTATGGACGAAACCCGGACCCTGTGATACCATGGCGGTCTTGAATAAACGTCTGTCATTAATCAATGACGGGCACATCCTCCTGGCATACGCCACCCGTAAACGAACAAAGGATATCCCACATGGCCACACCTGTAGACGTTACCGAAGCCAACTTCGAAGCTGAAGTACTGAAGTCGGACAAGCCGGTACTGATCGACTTCTGGGCCCCCTGGTGCGCCCCCTGCAAGATGATCTCTCCGCTTCTGGATAAAATGGCCGGTGAGCGTGAAGACGTGAAGATCGTCAAGGTCAACATGGACGACCACCCGGAAATTGGCGCAAAGTTCCGCGTTCGCTCCCTGCCCACCATGCTTGTGGTCAAATCCGGCAATGTCGCCGGCACCAAAATTGGCGCGGTCACCGGCAAGGACCTGGATCAGTTCCTGGCCGAATCCCTGTAATCAACTACCCCATCAAAGGCTGACCCCAGCCCTGGCCGACCTTCGGGTCGGCCTTTTTGTTTCTGTATCCTTTCTGCATTAATTTTCTTTTGGTCACCTGTTTGGTTGACATTATTTCCTTTTGTGGTATACTTTCATCGTTCAACAGCCGGAGCATTTTATGGATACCAAGAACCTGCCAGCAATGAGACCGATGGAATATCGCAAACACATCGCAGCCAGCTTCGAACGTCTGATTACGCTGATCAACAAGCCTGACCATGGCGTTAACCCCCGCACCATCCAGGAGTCCTTGCATACCTACCTGGAACTGGCAGAGTCCTGCGTAAACTACATGATAAGCCGGAACCACACCAAGGCCATGCAGGCTTTTATTCGAAACCTCTCATCCATTGCCGGTAATGACGACGGAAGCGCCAGGCTAAAAACCGCTGTTCAAAAGTTCTTCGGAGAACTCGAAAACCTGGACCCGTTCTGGTTGTACAAGCGCCAAGGCGACAACTGGCTGGTCTTCCGCATCGCTGAAGGACAGTACGACGAAACCATGGCGATTGTCGAAACCGAAGGCCTGGCACTGAAGGTTTTGGACCTTTGCGGCGTCAACGACAACCCGCGAGCGATCAGCGTGAAGTTCGACAGTTTGCCTGACGGCTTCCGAATCGAAGAAGGCTCCGACGACGATTGGGACCTCTATCGAACACCCGAGGCGATCGATGACGAAGACGAGCCCGAAGAAGAATGGTTCGCCACCGTCAACACCGAACACATGGCACAAATTCTGTGCGAACGCATGATCGGCTACCACGTCTGATCAATCCACAAAAACAAGGGAACCGAATCATGAACATCAATTCCCAGCAGATCATGACGCTTATGGCGGCGCTGAATAACGACATCACCAAGGTCGTCTCAGCAACCTCCCCCAAGCGCATTGAGACCGTGAAGGCGCACGAAAAGGTGCAGTCACTCACAGAGCTCGCCAACTGGTTCACCAGTAACTACGGCGATTTTCCGCTACCCACGGAAAACATCGCACAAATCTCCGAGTCTCTCGAGCGACTCATGGAAGACCGGGCGAAGGGCCAAATCGCACAAAGCGCCCAGGACATGCTGTCCGACAACGAGGAAGCCCTCCTCTCCGACGATGAGATACGCACTTTGATGAGCGCTTTCCCAAGACAACGCCACCCCACATAACCACCTGGCCAATGCCGGCCCAGAGCCGGCTCAACTACGTACACCCTTCAAACAAGGCTGCTTATCATGACAGGACATACCAACATATCCGCTGTCGGTACCAACGGCACCACCGTAATCAAAGATGCTCTGGCAACAGAGATTCTGTTCAACAGACTCAGCCCTGTTGTTCCTACACTCAGTACCGGGCGAAATGGCAACATGCAAACCATTGGGGTCTATCTTAGATACCACGGCCGACACCTAGACATCATGCCGATCAATTCGCGCAACAACATCGGCCGGGCCTGCGTCTCAATGCCTAACGACCTCGACCACCTGAAGGCGTTGAGGGACTCACTGACCGCGATCATCGATGACAAGGAGTCTGGTCGCGACATAGGCCCAATATCGATCGATGACAAGGACGACTGCGTGCAAACCGGCAACATTTGACGCTTCGGTAATCTGGCTCTATCTGTGTCCGGCATCGCCGGGCTCATCAGTTTCAAGTGATCCATAGGAACAGGAGGGGTATCGTGACAACAACTTTAGGTTTGAGTGGAGTGGATTTGGAGGTCATTATAGCCAACGGCATTACCCTTACCGCTCCAGCTGAGCCAGGCTTTACGTGGAGCGCTCAGGTCTGGATGTTTGAGAATGCGTTTCTGGTTGAGCATCAGAATCCTTACCAGGCCGTTGCCGAGGTTGTTCGTGAACTAAAGAGTCATGATCTTTTCAGGGCTCCAGGTGAGTGTGAGGATGAGCTTTACGCAACCCACCTTGTGGCAGAAGAGATTATCCAGGACGAAATTGAACACGGGGAAGCCGAATGACGCTGAACAGATGGGCAGGGAGATTGCGGAGTTCTTAAGTGAGAACCCCACACAAAAAGGTCACCTTCCACCGATACGTCTAATTCCCCTATTCAGACTCGGCAACCGGATTAAACACAAAGCCACAGTGGGCACACTCCTCGCCTTCCGTAGCGTCTCTGGGAATAGACTCCCCACAATCCGGGCATACACCATCCTCGTAATTACCCTTGACGTATCCTGCTGACATAAGCACCTCACCTCGCTGAATAGTGGTACTCATTATAGGCGCTGCACCGAAAATGTCTTCGGACAATCCGTCACATCCAGGCATTTCTTCAGCCTTTTGCTTTGCATTTTTATTGGCCTGGTATGTTTTTACCTCCCAGTCAGGACGCATTATCCTTGTGTGATTTCACAAATCATTCTGTGTTAATATTTACCATGACCATAAATAACTAAAGGATCACCATGAAAACTGTCAAACACCCGCGTATTGTAGGCATGGGGGTTTCCCTTGCCCTTTTGCTTGCAGGTTGTGGAACCGACCTGGAAGACAACACCCCGGTTGAGCCGCCACCGGCACCGCCAGAGCCAACAGCGCCTGTCGCGGTTGAAGCCAATCTTGTCCCCGAGCAGATCAAGAGACTGTCCATCGTCTGGACCGACGTTGAAGGGGCAACCAGCTACCGTGTTATGGGTAACCCGGACGGCATATCAGGCTTCACCCAGATCGGATCGGATATCCAGCCAGGGGTTGAGTATGTGACGATCAGCAACGTCCCCTTGACCGAACGACTGAACGCTGAATACATGGTCGAAAGCTGCAATGACGTCGGCTGCACTGCCTCTGACACGGTATTTACCGATGAAACGCTGGACCAGGCCATTGGCTATGTCAAAGCGCCGAACACCGACAGTGACCATGAATTTGGCGGCACCTTTAAGGTCTCTGGTGATGGACAGACCATGGTTGTTGGCCTTTACAACGATGAGTCTGTTGCGACCGGCATCAACGGCGACAGTGCTGACCGATCCGGTGCGGACATCGGCGCCGTCATCGTCTACCGCAAAATCAATGACCAGTGGGAATATGAGGCCTACCTCAAGAGCCCGGTACCGGCCAGTGACGCTGAAGAGTTTGGCCAGGCAGTGGCCGTCAGCGACGATGGCGATACAATCGCAGTCGGTGTTCCTCGCGAACAAAGCCTAACCACAGACCCGACAGACAACACCGGTTTTGATCCGGGTGCGGTTCATGTTTTCGAGCGTCTGGAGACCGGCTGGGAGCAGACGGATTACATTAAAGCTGAAATCATCAAGAATGCGGCCGAATTCGGTACAGACGTTGCGCTTTCCGGAGACGGAAACTACCTGGCCATTTCTGCGATTGGCGACAACAGCAACTCAGCAACGATTAATAGCGGTGAGTCAGACACGTCAATGCCTGGCGCCGGCTCTGTTCACGTCTACAAAAAAGTCCTTTTCGGTGATTTCGAAAGAGAAGCCTACCTGAAGCCCAGTGATGTTGGCACGGCCTATTCATTTGGCACCCAGATAGATCTTTCCTTTGACGGAAGCGTCCTTGTGGCGAACTCGCCCGGCTCTGACAGCAGTGACGGCTCCGTCACCGATGTCGGCGGTGTCTTCGTCTTCAAAAGAAGCGCCTCAACCTGGACTGAAGACGCTTACCTGCGTGATCCCACCGGCGTGAGCTCGGATAACTTTGGTGAGAAGCTTTCGCTCTCGGCAGACGGCACACGCCTTGCCATCTCAAACCCTCGTGACAGCAGCTCCTCGGCCGGCATCGGCGGAGACGAGACAGACACAAGCATGTCAAACGCGGGCTCCGTTTACGTCTATGAAGACGACGGCTCGGCCTGGGCCAAGATCGCCTTCATCAAATCCGAAGTACCGACAGCGCAGAACCAATTTGGCAAGGCCATAGAGATGAGTGCTGACGGCAGTCGCCTGCTTGTTGGCGAAACCGCGAATGGCGTTGATGCGACCGGACTGAGAGCCAGTCCTTTTGACTCCACAGGAAAACTCTCCAGCGGTGCGGTGTTTGACTACAGCGAAACCGGCGGCGTCTGGAGCTACGATCGGTTCTTCAAGGCGCCAAACGCAGAAAACGGTGACTTCTTTGGCAGTGCCATCTCAATGCCGGACGACGAGAGCCTCGTTGCCGTGAGCGCCTGGCTTGAAGATGGCGATGGCACACTGTTTGATGGCCAGCAGTCTGACAACGACAACCCACGCAGTGGCGCGATCTACTTTTACTGATTTTGCCCTGGATTGATTGAGCCCCGGAGACGGGGCTTTTTTGTGACCAAAATTCCGCTCTGGTCAATTCATTTATTGACGCGAACACATTCCATCTGTATAATTATTCTCAAATCAAGACACCCTTTTCGGAGGATCAGGCAACCCCTGACGCCTTAGCGACCGGAGCTCTATAATGCAGCACTCAGTGACCAGCTACCCCGAAGCGCAGAAACTCATGATCGCTGTATTCACCCAGCTGAGCGAAAACCTGATCACTCGAGTCGATGACGAGTTCGAAGACGCGATCACCGAAACCGATCACAAGAAACGCGCCAAGCTGGAAAAGCAGCGTCGTCGTGAGTTGGCGGATCTGTCTCCTATCTCCAGCAAGATGTACCCGCTCCAGGTTCGCATGATCCATCTTCGGACCAATCTGTCCTTCCTGCTTGAGAACGCCCACAACCGGACGTCCTATGCAGCCCTGGCCAAGTACTTTGCGGAATACGACTTTGTGTCCAAGCGAATCAAGCAACACGCCCGGTCGATCAAACACCCGGCGCTGGTCAGTTTCCTTGAGCGCTGTACCGTTCTGGAGGCTGATTTCTTTGCCGTCATGACCGATACGCTCGCGAACATGGAGAAGTGCATCCGGACCCGCATGATCCAATGCCCCGAGCAATACATAGACCTGGACGTGGCCGACGATTCACACATGGACTTTGACGCCGTCAAAGCTTCGATGAAGGATCACAAAGAAAAGCTCAAAAAAGAATTTGCACAGAGCGGCGCCTGAAGGCGACCGCCAGCTCTTCAATCAACTAAGCTTGCGAGGCCACTATGAACACGCTATCCATCGAAGTCGGCTTTTTCACAAGCCTTGCAGACCCATCTGAAAAGACCGTTATGATCATCGCTCGTGATCCCTATGCGGAGGCTATATTCAGCTATGAAAGCCCGGAACAGGCCATCAAAGAGCTTCCCACTGAGCAGGCTCTGGTTGAGCAGGTTCTTTCGCATCCTGAACTGGACGACATCGAGATTGACCCTATCGATGAGAACGGGCACGTCGATCTCCGGGATACCTGCCTACTGATTACCGGCTATCACCAGCTCAAAGAACTGGCCAAATCGTGAAACTCGGGGCTTCGGCCCCGACTACCAGTCAACCAATTTAAGGATTTGCCGTGAAGGATTACACACAGGCCTATCAGAATCCGGTCCTAAGAGAGCGGATAATGAGCATGATGGCTCAAGTTCAGCCTTACTGCTCCCTCGACGCCAAAGAGCTTCGAAGCGATATCCTGGAGCCCGGCGACCAAGTCGAAATAGAGACCGGCTACCGAGAGTCCGTGCGCGTAACTGTCGAATCCGTCAATTTGGAATCTCGAGAGGCTCAGGTTATTTTAGACCGACGCCACGGACCTGTCTCCAAGCGTTTGCGTGACACGAAACTCGTTGGCACTTTTGGAGGTAAGCGGAAGGTTGACAGTCTCTTGCCAGACCAGGCTCGCATCCAAATGCTGGAAAACAAACTCCGAAGTCACGGAATCCCAGTACCCTAAACCCCTTGATGTGCCCGGCGAATGCCGTGGCCCTGAAACTAAAACACAATCTTTCAGACATACCAAAGAGTAAAATAAGGAGTCAGTATGACGATGAAGAAAGAAACATCCGAGAAAGGCGTAGATCTTTACTTTAAAGATCCGTCTGCTTTGCCCAAACCCGTGGTCACCAAGTCAATTCAGAGAGAGGGGGGTCAGATCAACCTTCACGGGGCGGGTAAAAAAGATCGTACCTATGGCAAGCTTCATTGCGATACCAAGGGACTTTGAAGTCCTGGAAGCTTTTCGCAAGGAAATTGATGCTCTGATTGATGACCTTAAAAAGATGGAGACTGACCCCGTCTTAAACCGCCAAACACAAGGATAACAGCATGTACATTTGCTTTTTTGAAGGACGCTCTATGGGAGAGCGCTTTGATGATCCTGAGAAAATGGGGGTAGCCATTACTGCGTTCCTTAAGCAGAACCCCGGCAAGCAGGTTAAAACCCAACTCTATATCTGAAACCAGGGGAGGCAGACCTAAATCTATCTGCCCCTCTTTGTTGTCAGACGAATTGAGTCATCGCAACCGCGGATGTCTCGCCGGCAAACTCGGTAATCAATTCATCGTGCTTCGACAGAAGATCCCTCAGAAACTCAAGATGCGTCCGGGGGCCCTCCTTGTCAGAGCTCCAAAGCTCAATGGCTTTATCAAGCCGGGGGATGTCCGCCTGGTCGAATCGAGACTTGTCGTTAATGAAGACCAGCAGCTGCACATCCTCGTAGGGCTCACAGCGCTCATAGACGGTTGCCAGGGGCTCGTTAAGATCCCCAAGCCACGGCAGTTTCTGACCTGTGTACTTCTGCGCAATCCGGTTAACGGCGTCATAGCAATCCAGGGACATATTCATGTAGCCAAGGATTTTGCGCTCAGTATCCATTACCACGACTCGGTTGCCCATGGGGTCTCCTTTTTTGTTGGGTATCAGACCTGCGGCATCCAGATCCTTGAAATAAACTTCGCACCAGTAACCGTCAGCGCCGGCCCAGACGATCTTCGGATCCGTCAGCCTCTGGCCGTTTAGCTCGTTGCTTCCGTTAAGCACATGGTTCACCTGTACGCGCTGAATACGTCTCGTGAAACGCTTGCGGTCAGAGGACGCCGGGGCCGTGGGTTGGTAGACGACCAGCCCCGCCGGAACAACCACCTCGTCGCCAGGCTTGATCGGAAGATCCTCGTCAGCCATGAAACCCAGGAACCGGCTCGTTGGCTGGCCTGGCCTAAGGCCATTCATGAGTGCTCTCTGGTACCCCATCTCGAGCTGTTCAAACAGATCGTTGCGGTACCGGCTCGGCCGGCATGCCTGGACGCCTTCTCTGTTCATGGCAGTCCAGAGAGATGTTTCGCTGTCCCGAACGATATTGTAGAGAGTGTGGCCAAACCGGCGCACGCGGTAAGCGTCTTTGGAGGCCTCTTCGAAACTCAATGTCAGCATGGAAAGCCCTCTTTCTCAGTATGCTCCTTATTATACTCCTGCGGCCATCCTTGTCAATTATTTTTTGCTTTAAAATGAACGTTTTTCTAACATTGCAGATCGGCTTTATATCGCCCTTTTTGTTGACTTTAATTACCCCGATGGTATAATTGTCATCAACTTATTGGGGGACTGACTTATGTCAAACAACACAACAAACCAAACGGTAGCAATGAGTATTAATATGCTTGCCCGCGCCCGCACAGGACCAGAACACCCGATGGCCGACAGGCTCGACAATCAGCCTATTTTTGTTGTCCGAGCGATCACCGAACCGGAACCCGGTGTGGATGCCGAAGCGCTGCCCCTGTTTCGCTGTGTGGATGATCAGGGAAGCCGCTACAACCTGAACCCTGAGGAGGTGCGAACCCTCAAAGGCGAAGTCGATCCCAATCTGGCTGAGAATCCCCTGGTCTATGTGAACGGCAAAGCCATCATCGACCTGCATCCGTTTGTGGTCGAAACACTCAATCATCAGAACACTGATACGAAAAACCAGGAGGCCAAATGAGTATTGATATGCTGGCACGTGTAAACAAGCGCCCCAATGACGATCCGTTTGACCTTAACGGTCAGACCATTATGATCGCCGGCGTAATGAACGAGCCGCCGACAGGCTTATACATGGGTGAAATCCCGCTGTTCATCTGCATCACCCAAAAGGGCTCCAGAGAGCTGCTAGAGCCTAAGGAGCTCTTGAGTGTCGAGGAAGGATCGACCCACCCCTTTGTTACCAAAACACTCAGGGAGTCCGAGAGCGCTTAATCACAGGGCGCATCCGGTCAAACCCTTCTGAATAAAAACAGGGCGCTTCGCGCAGTGGCGAGTGGCGTCTTTTCTGTCTTGAGATGGCATCTTTTCTTGACATTATTTTCCATGGTGGTATAATACTGCCTACTCGATTAAGGGAGTCACTTATGGGAACCAAGCTGATCAACGGCGCAGAGCCACCCAAGAAGCCGGACGGAACCTACGAGGATGTTGACGAAGTCACCTTCAACATGTGCGGCGAGTGTGGTGAGCAGTTAGAGCCTGGCGAAGCTGGTGACGCCTTTGGGACCGAATGGGCGACCTGCGAACGCTGCTGCAACATGCCGGACCCTTACGCCATGGATTCCGACGACGAGAACGAGGAATAACACAATGGGCACACCATCACCCAGGTGCAGTCGGGAGGCCTTCTTTGAATGGCTGAACGACTGCCCCACCACATGGGAAATCGTCACAGATGATTACGGTAATACTACCGTGAAGTTCCGGTACCAGGAGCAAGCAGACAGCGAGGAAGGCCAATGAGCATCAACATGCGAGCCAGGGCGGTCATGCACCAAAACCACCCCAGCATCGAGCAACTCAGCAAAGAGCCTGTCTATATTGCGCGGATTGAACCTCGGAGAGGGCAGCCACCGATGTTTGTTTGTGTGGATTCGCAGGGTGACTCACACCACCTTTATGCCGAGGAAGTGCGCAATGTTAGCGGATCTTCGGATCCAGACCAGGAGGACAATCCATTGGCCCACGTAGGCGGCAAACCCATTACCGACCTCCATCCCCTTGTTGTCAAAACACTTCATGAGCTGGCGGACGCCTAATTCACCTCCACTGATCGGGCGCTTCGGCGCCTAGTTGATAACTGACAGAATATGGAGCGCTGACGCGCAAGGCCGAGCCGCCTCGTTGGTTGGACTTGGGTTATTGTCAACTTAATGGTTGATATTATTTCCTGTTATGGTATAATACTGTTCGTTCGTCGGGATACGGTTTCGTCGTTCGATCATTGTCTTTTTGCCTGGGGTTCTCGTTGGCCGAGCTTCGGCACCCCCTGCCCGATTGAAAAGTCTCAGGCTGCGGTGCACTGACTCGTTGGTTGGCTGGAAAATTTGCCCAAAAAGGTTATTTATTTTGATGAAATATCACCTAATTGGTTGACTTTATTTACCTCGCTGGTATAATCGTTTACACAGATTTAGGGGAAGGGGAAGATCATGCAGAACACATTTTTCAATGCCGAGTACAACGCGCCACTTATTCTGGCAGAGGCCATTTCCAAAGAGCCACGTTTCTATCAGGCCAATACCGCATTGGAAACCGCTGACGCTTTGCGTGACGGCCACTTGCGTATCTGTATCAAGTCGCCTACCGGCACCGGCAAAACGCTGATTTCCAAGCTGGTCGCCCTGAGCTATGAAGTGCGTCAGGCCGCAAACCTTCCTGAGTCCGTTATCAACGGCGAAGAAAAGCTGCGAATCCTGTTCATTTCCAACAAGCATCGTCTGAATCGTCAGGCTTCGGCTGAGTATGCCGAAAACGAGTCCATTGAGCTTATCCCTCATTCGGCCTTTTCGCCCATCCCTGATGATCTGATTGAGAAGGGCTGGCACATGGCGTTTATTGACGAGTGCCACCATGAGGCCATGATGTCGATTCAGTACCTTCTGAACGACCTCACAGACCGCCCTGTGATCGGCTTTACGGCTGAGGACAAGCGAGGCGATGGCCTTGTGATCAAGTTCTCAAAGATGATTGTCGCGATCTCTGAGTACGAAGCAGCTAAGCGAGGCTTCAACGAGAAAGCGGGCCTGAATTCCATCGTTGATTTCTCAGGCACCAACAAGATTCCCCTGGCTAAACGTGTGATGGGCGATTATCACGCTCACATGGGCAACACCATTCTGTTCTTCCGAACCGAAAAGGAAGTCAACGCAATCACCAAGTTCTTGCGTAGCAAGGGTGTGGCCGTTGCTGCCCTGAACGGCACTGCAAACGAGGCAGAAGTGGACCGTCAGCTTGAGCGCTTGTCACGCGGCGAAATCCAGTTTCTGGTCAACTGCCAGCGAATCGGTGAAGGGGTCGATACGCCTTTCGTGTTCGACGTTGCGCTGTTCCGCACGTTCAATTCACTGGCCGAGAAGAAACAGTACATTGGTCGCGCTATCCGCCCTGATTCGCCCTGTGGCGTATGGGAGCTTATCAACCCGCTTGTAGACAGTATTCAGGCGAAAGACGTTGTTGGTCTGACCAAGTATGAGCGTCTACTGTACCTCGACGAGAACGAGGAATGGGTCGAAGAAATGGTATCCGGCCATGACGCGACCTGGGGCAAAGTTGGTGAGCTTCGCTTCGATATTCCGGCCCTCCGCAAGCTGGAAGCGGAAGCCGAGGAAGGCGCTGATCTGGAAGCCTCCCAAGCCGCTTAATTATTTCTATAGAATGCGCCACTTTGTCAGCTTTATGGTTGACATTCTGACGCACGACAGTATAATACTGCCTATAGAATGATAACGGGGAAGGGGAAACAATATGATCAATTTTGACGCGGAAAAAATGCGTTCGGTTTACGTCTACATTCTCAAGATCACCACCGGCTATGTGTACGTAACAAGCCATCGAAACGGCGAAGTGTTTGCCCCGAAAGGCTCAAAGCCAACGGTATTCAACGGTTATGACGTTCAGCGTGTCCCGATTGATCAGACCGTCTATCAGCTGTATCGCCGTTACAGCCTGAACACGGAGTTCCACAACCCGCGTCTGGCCTCCCTGAACATGTACGGTGACACCATCGTATCCATTGAGGCGCAGCAGTATTCCCGCCGCCTTAACGGCTTCCAGAAAGCCGATGCCTGGAAGAGTTTTTTCGCCAAGGCCACTGCCGACATTCGCGTAAAAACCGAAGGCAAGGATGCGTTTATTGATGGGGTCGATATTTTCTGGCCAGTCGAAGAAGATGGCGAATCCAATCTGGACGATTCTGGCGCTTTCTCGCTGGTTTCCTGTCAGGCCATTCGCCTTGGTAATCTTGGTCGTCCTTTGGCTGCAAAAGCGACTGAACGTGCTGAAAACAGCATGGACGAAGCCAAGGAAATCGGGGAAATGACTCAGCTACAGAAGATGCTGGACAACCACTATCACCTTGCCACCCGTAAGGGTGTGGTTCTTCGCTACCGTCCTGAAATGGGCATTGAAGGCTACGAGGGCGACTATACGACCGTGTATTCTTCTGTGCTGGCTGAAATGCCGCGACTTGGCCAAACCAAGAACACGGAATCAAGGGAAGAAAAGGAAGGCAAGAAGATGATTCGCGCCCTGTTCGAAATGTGCCACAACACGGCACCCTCGCAGGCCAATCTCAGCTTCCTGATCAACAGCGCCGAAACCATTGGCAAGCTGTACGGCATGAAGGAAGCGCGCTTCCTGAACGTCCCGCGAGTGATGAAAGGCACCAAGCAAATGTGTCTGGTTCAGATTCCTGAGTCGCAGCGCGCCATGACACCGATTGGCATTTCCGCACAGTCAGGATTGGCATGGTTGTTCAAGTTCATCTACATGGAAGATGGACTCAAGAACCTACGCGCCCTGTCCAAGTGCATGAAAAAATGCCTGAGATACGGCCTGATGCCACAATCCGAGGATTCTCTGGTTCGCCAGGAAGCCAAGGGCCAGGAAATCCCGCTAGTACGTTGGGAAGAATTTAAGAAGCGGCCCTATACAGGGCAGAAGCAAGAGTCGCTTTCTGAGTTCCTTGAACGTGCCCATGACGAAACCGTGGGCAATCAACTGGCAGGTTGACAATTTATTTTACAGAAAAGGGCGAAAAAGCCCTTTTTCTGCTTTGTTGCCATTGACATTATTAACCACGATGGTATACTAAGCGTACTGAATTAGGGGAAGGGGAGAAAGAGTATGAGCAAGCCAATTTTGATCGAAAACGCACGTGTACGTGTCAACATTTCACGCTTCCATGAGAAGCCCGTTCTGACTCTGGAAATCGACGGCGGTATGCAGGGTGTTTTCCAGCACACTTTCCCGACTGAATCCAAAGAGGTTCAGGAAGCGCTGGATATGGATTTCCGCACCCTTGAGCGTATGTACGATGGGGGTCACTACTCCTTCTACAGCGGTTCTCTGGTCGAGTATCGCAAGTCCAACTACAACGGCTTCGTGCAGTCTCAGGAAGCGATTTCGCGCCTGACAGATGCCCTCGGTGCTGGCATGAAAAAGGAGCAGGGCGGTCGCTATTCACGCGGTGTTTCCGGCCTGTATGACTCCGTTCGTACTGCCCGTAGCAACGGCGTTATGTTCGGCGGTTCTGCCGACCCGTTTGAGTTCGACGTTGCCGAGCTTGGCGAAGGCGGTGCCTTTGACGCTTCACTGGTTCGTCAGTGGTCAATGTTCAGCCAGAACATTGAACTGAGCCTGAACGTCCAGCGTCTGGTCTGCACCAACGGTATGGTTGCCAACTCGCCGTTTATCACTCGCTCTGTGCCAGTGATCAACGATTGGGAAACCAACCTGGATATCGTTCGCCAGCAGTTGGAGCCGCATTTCACCGGCGTTATGCAGCAGCGTTTCCGTGAAATGGCTGACGTAAACAACCGCGCCTCGGTTCATGCCGTAATGAAGGCTAACGCCTTGTTGCAGTCTCGCTCCGCAGCCGAGCATATGACACCGGAAGATCGGATGGCTATAAAGCGCCTTCTGGACTTCACCGATGTTCGCGCTCACCTTGGCGGTCACTACGAAGGCCGGGCCATGAGTGATGCGAAAGTGGCAGGTGCGCTTGGTTCGCACATGACCAACTTCGACCTGTTCAACGTGATCACAGAGGCTAACAGCCGCTACGGTCGCGATTCAGACACCGACCGTCAGGCGAACATGCTGGTCAATGGCCTCATGTTTGACGACCTCAAAAAGCGTCCGGTCGAGTCCGGCACCCTGAAAGTCAGCGACGACTCAGATCACCGTCGCGCTTTCTTCGGGGAGTGATCGAACAGGGAGGGGCTAAGGCCCTTCCCCCATCCAACCGAATTAAATTGTCAATCGGTCAATTAATTGGTTGACAACAAGACATTCCAGCCTTATAATTAACGGGCAAATGGGGAGAAGGCTATGAAACAAATTACCAGTATTTCAACGCTCAACCGCGTGATGGCCGCAAGCATTGTCGCTTGCGCCGAACCAGACGGCACGTTCCGTTTCCTGACCACCAACCACGACATTACCGGCGATCTGGACACCGATCACCTGAGAAGCCAGTCGGGCTTTAACAGCCGAACTGACGAGATTGCTTTCGATATGATTGAAAGCAAGCCTGTGATCTTCCGGCCCAATACGTATCAGGGCGTTATCTACGACCTGGGTGTTCATCAGCCAGAAGAAGTCAGCGACCGCTCTGAGCCATTCCTGACAAACATGGCCTCGCCGGTTTACGCTCGTCGCACTCAAGATCGCGGCAGCGTCCTGAGCATTGTTGGCGGCAGCTACCCGTTTGTCGTGAGCCTTAAAGGACTCGATGGCGAACCGAAGGTTTACCAGCTTAACGGCTACGGCATGGACCCAACCGGCGTCACCCGCGTTCAGCCGAATCCTGAGTACAGCGAGGAAGAAAGCACTCGCCAGATGATGGGCCAACTCCTTCTGTCAAAGGAAAAGGGCGCCGTGTTCATCAGTGCCGCACAACAGGCTGGCTTGTTGTCCGACTCGAAACCCATCATCATCGACACTGCAAACAACGCAGTCGCCGTGAAAGCCATTCAGCACGTGCACCGCGCCATCGGTGTGATCGGCTACACATTCCAATAAGGGGAACGTGACCATGAGCGAAGTAAGCATTAGCTTTGAGCGAGACGTTGAAGCCAAGCAGGTAAACGTCAACCTGATCAACGGCGACGACTTCGACCGTGTGCCGGAGAGTGACACACGCGTTAAGTGGGCACGTTTGGCCATGCGCTACGCGCAGCAGATTGCCGAGGCGAAAACTCTTGAGTTCAACCCGTACATTGTCGATACCGGCGCTGTGATCAATTTCACAGGCGTAGACGACCACTTCGATGATTTCGACGAAGAGGACGACGAGTACGACGAATTCGGACGATTCATCGAGGGCTTTGCACAACTGCACCGCGAAGAAGGCGAAGAAAACGCGATTGGCTTCTCACTGGATACCGGTGACGCGTACAAGCGCATTGGAGGACTCGCAACGCCTTCCGTACAACTGGCCGGTGTGATTCATCAACTTCTGCTGCGGGCGCGCTCACGCGCCTCGTAAGCAGCGACAAAGGCAAGGTGTGTGGCTCCGCCAGGAGTCACGCGCCTTACTTCCCGCACAATCCGACCAACGAGTTTTACAGGCGCCTTTTGGTGCCTTTATTTTTTGTTATGGTATTGACTTTTTCTCCGCAGGCTGTATAATTCCTTACATCGTCACGCAACGGAGCAAGCTCAAATGCCAATGAGCAACGAACTGAAATACGCCATTGAGAACCAGACGCCTTACTACGAGGACGGCGTTCGTTTCGAGGCAGACGTTCTGTTCGATCACGACCGCAACGCCATTGTCTTCCTGAGCGGCGACCTGGCAGCGAAAACGGCCTCCGGCGAGCCGATGTTCATTCCGATGAAAGGTGGCCTGAACGACACGGTGATTGATGCCTACAAGGCCAACACCGGCAAGAAGGTCAGCTTCATCGACCAGAGCGATAACTATCCGCGTCCATACCATCAAGCCGATGCGGAAGAAATGGAGCGCCGAAAAGGCGAGATCCTTTCTGCTCGCTACTTCAAGCAGCACCTTTACACCTTCCGTGGCGAACTCCACGACTAACCCCTACTCTGGCCCGGCCAGCCGGGCCACGAGTTCTTGCCCGCCCTCCTGGGTGGGCCTTTTTATTCTGCTAGCCCGGCGCCAGCTTTTAGGAGATCACCACGATGAAGGTTATCAGCAAAGTGGCGACCACCTGTCAAAGAGCCCTGTTCAGCTGGCTCAACTCCGCCGAATGGGAAATCCGCGAGTGGCTGCGAAAACGCCGAACCACCATGAGAATCACCTTTAGCCGAGATCTGGCCCGCCAGGCCGGGATGGAAGAAAACGCCACAATCTACGAGTTTGACCGGGTGGAGCACGAAGTCAGCTTTGGCCGCCAGGACCGAAGCCATTTGAACTGGCTCAAAGGGCTGAAGCCCGTTGTCCGAATCCCGGGCTTGTCTGGAATCATAGGGGACCTGGGAAATCGAGACTCGGTTGTCATCGAGTCCAACGAAACTTATAAACAAGTCACCCGATGCCTGAACTACTACAACATTCCCTGGGCTGAAAAGCCTGCTGAATAAATCAATCCAACCCCTACTCTAGCCCGGCTATCCGGGCCATGAGTCTTGCCCGCTTTAGCGGGCTTTTTTTCACTTTTTAGACAGGCGACAAGGGAGATTATCCTGTGAAAATTAACACCAAAGAATTGAGCGGACGCGCCCTGGACTGGGCTGTTGGCCAGGCACTGGGTGCCGAAGTCAAAGACCACGCTTTCGGCATTGAAGGCAGCCCAGTCTTTCGTAACTGCACCGTTCTGCCGGATGGGCGAGCCTTCACGGCCTTTAGGCCATCCAGCGACTGGAGTCAGGGCGGGCCTTTGATCGAACACTACATTGGCTCTATTCGTAACCTGCCCGGCGATGCCTGGGAGGCCAAGGTCCTGGTGTCGCGCACCGAGGGCGCCAGCGGACGCGGCTGTAACCCTCTTATCGCTTCCATGCGGGCATTGGTGCATAGCGATCTGGGCGACGAAGTGGACGTGCCGGATGATCAAATGTAATCACGTTTTATTTTGTCTTAAATAGGTCAACTTATTTGTTGACATACAATAAATCCATGCGTATACTACGCACTCAATTAAGCAAAGGAGCGAATGCCAATGACCGCCGTGATCTGCGACGCGTTCAACCGGGAAAAACGCAAGGTGACAATTCCATCAAGCATGACTACCAGTGATGGACGCGCCGACATAGTGGCAATAAGACGCCATCTGCGTAATCAGGGCATCGAGGCAGACCACCTAAAGGTCGCCGCCTAAGAACCAGCGGGGTTCTGTGGCAAGGCCAAAGGACCCCACCCCACACCTGGCCCTGCGCAATCTTGCGCACCGCCTTTTTTCTCGTCAAAGACAGTCCAGACCATCCAACGAGTTCAGGGTAGTAGCCACAGGAGAGAAGCATGGATATCGATGACGTCTATTTCGAGCACCTGGCTAAGGCTTACCACCCAATGATGCTAAACGCATCGGAAAAGCGTATTGGGCGCCTGGCCGATCTCAATATGAGTAATTGCGGGTGCGCCTATGAGGCCTACCTGAACAATTTCTCCCAAAGCGTTGACGAACTGCTAGCCAGCGAAAAAGACGAGGCTCGTCGGGCAACGATTGTCTACGTCGCAAGGAAAAATGATTACATGTCCCCGGAGCAGATCAGTCAGATGCAAAGGGACCTCATTGAATCAGGGCTGTGCATCCACGGAATTGATCTGGACTGCTGCCCGGCAGGCTGTGGCGGATAAGAATTGCTCATAACCTTTATTTTTAACCATGGTCAACTTTTTCATTGACTTTACATTCCATAAGAGTTATTATATACACAACTTGATAGGAGATGGTGACCAGATGCCAGCACGCGTTAACCTGACAAACGACCTGACAGAAACCACGTCTTTCCTGGTCCTGGGTAACGAGGGGTCATCCGTAGAGAGCGCCCTGGCCGCGGCGAGAGAAGCTCGCCTGGAGGGGAAAGGCAATCCCGACGTCCTGGAAGACACGGCCAACTATCGAAAAGAAGCCTACCTGGCCGATCCCGATGAGGATTTCCAGGAGATGACAGAAGACGAGGTTCAGGTCCTGGTTATTGAAGACCTCCTGGAGTCATCGCGACAATCGGATTACTGTGCCCTGGAGAGGACAGACCAAGAGATTCACATCAGAGGCGAAGAAGGCAGTCCCGGGCAATGGCGAGTGTTTGCCGCCCTGGACAACGCTGGCAAGGGTGTCCAGCTTTACGAGCTGATCCTGTCGAGCATCAAAGTGCTTCCCGGGGGCTACCAGGCAACTGGAGTAAGCACCGCCAAAGAAGAAAAGACATTGAAGTTCAAGTTCCTGCGTCAAGTTCGCCGCATGGAAACCATAAACCCGAGGATCTCCGTATTGGCGGATCCCGACAACCCAGAAAGGTGAGACCCATGGAAACTGCAAGCCACGCTGAGCAGTCGGTGGTTGTAAATCCAACCGCCTTCGAAGTCATTCGCCCAGTATCCGGGCGCAAGCCAACGCGCATCGAGATGTCGCAGGGCAGCTACACCGCGAACACATCCGGTATATCCATGCTCAAAGACGCCAGGCAGTCACTGCGTAATCATGAAGAAGATGACTCCTTGGACAAAGATCAGCAAAAAGCCCTGAACAAAGAAGCCCGGCTGTCCTTGCGAGATCTGAAGCTATCGCTGCTTAAGGCTCTCAGAGCAGCCATGATGGAGATCGACATGGATCTTCCAGAATTGAAGGCCCTTAGCGGGTACAGCAAACAGTATCTCTCGAAGATCCTGAACAGCACCGGTGAGGCTGTTTCGATCGACAAGATCATGGAGCTGCTGTTCCTGATGGGGGCAGAAAACAAGGTGACCCTGCTGCTGAGCCAAACCGCTCAGAAACGGGCGCCAAAATAAACCGATGGTGGGACCCAGATCATGATCAACCACTCATCCCAGCAATCATCAACCTGGGGCGTGCACCCGGAGGAGGAGCGCTTATACGTCAGTCAATTTGGCAAGGCAGTTTCTCGAACATTGGTTAAAGGCACCTCGGTGCATGGAGACCAGGTCCACGTCTACCTGCGCAACCGCTCCCTTTCCCCTGAGTTGGTGGTCGCCCGGTACAAAGACAAAGTCCTGTTGGCTCATCAGTTTGGTGAGACAATCTCTATGTCCATGATCCCGAAGCTCAGCTACATCGAGCCCGGAAGCCTGGATCCAGTGCTGGCGGATGTCTTCATCAACATGAACCGGTTACCCGGGGACACTGATGCAAGCGGTCCATACCAGGAGACATTGCATTCACCCGTGCTGGAGGACCTGGATATCCCCTCCCCCTTCTCGTGATTTCCAGGACCCCTGAAGAAGCCCGGCCTAACCCGTCGGGCTTTTTTGTTCCTTCTCATACCACCGCTCAAAATATATACTGGAACAATACCTTTATAGCCAGGATAATCCCATGCAAGAACAAGCCTCCCGCGCCTTGTCGCTTTTTGTGAGCAAATTAAAATCCCTATCCATCTTTGACCAGGCCGGGCTGGTTCTTTTGTGTGCACTTACACCGCGGTCCGAGCACATCCAGGAGATGTTCGCGAACCAGCTGCCACAGTTCCGCCGGCTCCATCAATGGTTGGTCGGATATGGCATGCCCCTTCTGATGATCACGAACATCCTGGTTGTCGCTGGGCTCCTTGTTGGCCCTTTCACCGGATTCATGGGCGTCACCATCATTTCCCTCATCGCGGTTATCGTGATTGCGACGATTTTTCTCGTCCCATCTATTCTCAGCGCGATCGGATTAGTCGTAACCACCTATCGCCAGCCGGACGTTTACAGGGCTATATCGTCTGCAACCCGGCATCGGCTTCTCTACATTGGTCGACTTAAGCGCTCATCGCGGATCCTTTCCGGCCTTCCAGGCAATGTCCACAGGGGGCTCGATGGTATTCGACTCCTGGGCTGTATGAATGATCTGATCGACCTGGCTGATATTGACCCTTTGACGATCGAAGCTAGCCGACGGACTCATTCGAACAGGGCCCTCCTCCAGGAGAATCAGGTAAGAACGGATGCTCCCCATCACTTCTCCAAGGCTTATGGCGCCATTGCTGAGGCTATGTGGGAAGAAGATCGCCTGGTCAGCAGTGCACGGGCCCTCTTTTGCCCGGGCCGGTCCAACGCTCTGTTTCGTTCAGACTCAGGATCACTGCTCTATGAGTGGCTCATCAACCGCCACTCACCCCTCATATGGCTTTTGTGCTCCGCCTACATCGCGTTCCTTCTTTCTGCGACCGTGGGCCTGGCTCTAATCGCAGCCACATCTGTCATTGTGACTCTTCGAATAGGCATCGGCGCCCATCGATCTCGGACGATATCGCCGGAGTCCGACGGAGCCCGATACAAACTCCTGGCAGAAAGCCTGATCCCCTTGATCCGCTATATGAAGAGCCAGAAGCACGCCGGCAAAATGACAAAGGATCTTGACCTCAACCTGCGCAAAGTCGCCGGCGGAATTCAGGCTCGCCGTCCTATTGAAAGATCAGAGCTCCTGGACCTGGCAGCGGCTCTTGAGGCCGCCGTTAAAACACCTGATAACGTCCGATGGACCCGGGAGATCCTGTTCTTCCCATATTGGGTAGACGAGGCGATCGGAGACATAGAGGAAGGCGGTGACCAGGTTTATCTCGATATCGGTCCGGAGCCAGAGGTTACGATAAGCGACCAGGCCTTTGAGGCAAGTGAGCAACTAACAACTGCGCTCAAAAATACGCTAGGGCCAGATGCCAAATCAGACCCTCAAAAAGAAAGTGATTCGCCTGGCGTAGAAAAACCCGAACAACCTCGTGATGAGTCGCCTGAGATAGAAGAATCGGCATCAACAAAACAAGAAGATGAACCCGCCCCGGATGCAGTGCCTGCATCCGAAAGTATCGAGGGTTTGTCTGTGGGTACCGGTGAAGATGAAGAAAATGGGGGTGATTCTAGCGCTGAGGATGCATCTCATGAGACTTCTAATGACGTCGGCGAAGACGAAGACGATGAAGATGAAGATGAACCCTACTTCGAAGAAGATTTTGATGAAGAAGCCCCTGAATTCGAAATAGAAGAAGAGCCTCAGTTTTCAGATGATGACCTGGACGACATCGTGGGCGAAAAGGTGGAGCGTTAGTGCAGCAACAGTGAGCTCGGCTCCGCCGGGCTTCCTGGATTTCCATCATCCCAGACAATCAAATCGTGAATCCCCTTCCACTGCTTCTCGGTTGTTTCTGAGAGCTCAATCTCTTTCATCTGTTTCCAGGTTCTGAAGAGCCGGCCGGACGGCGTTCGATAAAGGACTCCCACCACTTCTCCGTCAGGCTTATCATGAGGCCATTGAACGCAGGTGACGCATCCCCAGGCTTTGTAGGCTATCTCGTCCCCAGTTGTCGGATGGAACTCTTTCTCTTCGAAGACAGACTCAAAAAGCCAATAAGATTGAACCAACATAGACCCCTCTCTCAGTATTGGCCATATCCTAGTGCGTGCCCCTATGGCCAGCAACCTTGTCTGGAATAAATTTTCCCATTTATTCCTATATTATGCCTACGCTTTGTAAAATATTGTGATTTCTTAATGTGTAAATTATTGATGCACATAAAAGTTAGTTTTTCAATCGTTGTCAAAATCGCCCAATTGCACTAACCTCTTTCACAGTCTAAACAGTGTGCCTATATATCCTTAAGGATCCGGGGGACAAGTGCCAAAAGTAGCTATCTCAGAGCCAACAATAGAACTAGGGGAAAATCGATACCTCCAGCACTACATCTTTGAAGTGTTCATTGATGATGAACTTGCTGGCCATATATTTGTTTCAAGGTATAGCTACAGATCTGCGAACGAAGACCAGGTGATGCGCCGCTGGTTGTGTCAGCGCGACAGTTACACCGAGCATAATAGTCCATACATGCTTGAAGAGACGTCGCCGATAGCCCAGCTTCCTAGACACCTGGCTGAGGTTATTGAAGACAAGACAGGCCTTCTTATCCTGCTTGACGAAGTCACGTTCATGCCCCGCTTTCGTGGTCATGAGCACGAGATCCAGGCAATCAGGATGGTCTGTGACTCTTTCTCAGGCTATTGCGACGCGATTATTACGCCAGACTTTGGGCCGGTTGCTCGCTACATCCAGGGGATCAATACGAACCCGATCGCTTTTTGGGAGCGCTGCGGATTTGTATTGGACGCAAGTCAGACTATGATAAATACCAAGGACGAACCCAACACTAAAAGCATTGGGCGGGAAATGAAAAGCTGACCCTATATGTAGAGCTGAAACCCTCCCCTTGTGGGAAGCATAAAGAACTAAAAAGATGGCTAAGAGTAATCAAGGACACGAAACCAGACCAGCAAAGGACCTCGTCAAAGAGATGGCTGAAAACAGAGTTTTCGGCAAGGTTAAGTCCATCACCGGAAACTGCGCGAAAACTTCATCCGGATACATACTGAAAGTCATCTTTTTTATCGATCTCGATGAATCTACCCCGCCTGAAGTGATCAAGTTTCGATGCACAGCACCAAGCGAATGCGCTGAGTGTATAAACTTGGTCATAGAAAACCATTCACAAATGAACCCCGGGGATAAGCTCCTGATGGGCGAATGGGTGCGGATGGTTTCGGAGTTCGAGGACGACCCCCTCAAAGGCATTTCCCTTTACAGGCCAGGGTAGCTTCCCGGAGCACGAAAAAGCCGGCATTTGCCGGCTTTTAATTTCTTCAAGTTCACAAGAACGTCACGCTCTCATTTGCTGCTCGCTGCCCCGAGGCCATCATTCTCCGAACGTCCTCAAGACCCTCCTTGTACAAAACGTTGACCCTTTGCCGAGAGACGCCCATTTCTCGTGACACGTCCGCGAAACTCTCGCACTCAACACCTCGAAGCCCGTGATAAAACTCCACAGCTTCCCGGCGCTGTTTTGGCAGCTTACTGATGAACCCCCGGATCTTATCGATCTGGTCCGCCAGCATGACACTCTCTTCGACATTATCATCTCCGGCCAGGGTGTCCTGGACGAACAATTCACCACCTGCATCAGACTTTGGTGTCTTCAGCTGCATCTCAGCTGCCTGGACGGCAAGAATGCGGGAAACTTTCTCTCGATCGACATCGAGCTCAGCTGCAATTTTACTTGCAACTTCATTTTCAGGCGTGCCGGACTGTACAAGCTCATTGGCTCGCTTGTTAAGCTTCCTGGAAAGCTTTCGAGTCCTCTCCGGAACATTTACCAGGTTCACCTGCCTGCCCAGTTCATTTTCAATGAAGGACGAGATCCATTGCGATGCATAGGTTGAAAAAGCAAATCCAAGCTCTGGCTTGAACTTCTCAACAGCCCGGATGAGTCCTTTGCACCCTTCCTGGAATATGTCGCTGTACATCATGCTGGTGCGGATGTACTTCCTGGAGACTTTTCCAACAAGACCCATGTTGGCCTCGATGATTCGATTTCTCGCGTGGGGACATCCATTCTTCATCTCCTCGAAGAGCTCCGAAAGGCTTTTGCCCTCGGAAGCTTGAGATGCGGCTACTGAAGTGACAGATTTATTCGACACTATGGTGCTCCATTTGTTATTCGAAAATAAGCTCAATAAATGAACCCCTCTTCGCATTATGGAATACTATAGTGTCAAATATTTATTTTGTCAATAATTAATTACATTTCTGGTATTGCTTTTTTATTTTATGTCAATATTTATTGATCACTTTCCTGACGTGGTCATCGAGCATCCACATCAGCTGAACCCCCTTATCATTCGGGTAAATCCAGACCTGGTACATGTCGTCTGACAGTTCTTCCCAAGTCCTGGTCTCAATCCTTTCAGGACGACCTTTTGCGATCAGCAGCTCCTCCTTACTTACGCCCCGCTGGATCTCCTCTGGCGCTTCAGAGTTGCCACAGACAATCAATTCGTCCCAATACCCGGGGATATAAACAATGCCTTCAACCCCCTCCAAAGCGACCTTCAGTGTCGTTGGCGATAGCTGACGCTCCTGCCAGATAAAAGGACGCTCAATTACTTCAGCAACCCGGGCGGATCTTGCCTTGTTCTTTGACGGCAGTACCTTTGATCCCGGATTGTCGGTGCCGGCTTCACGATACACCCAGGGCTCTCGCAGGTAATCACCATCAATAGGCAGCATCACGACTGATTTACCCACCATGTCATTGAGTGACTCTGTGTTGAGATCAATCCTGGCAGCCATATCAGCCGATCGTTTGCGCAGGTAGTCTTCACCTTCATCATATCCTTTCGGTGGTGGCACCTGGCGATTTTGAGCTGTGGCGCCCTTTTCCGGGATCCTTAGATGGATTTGCTCGCAACTGTCCAGCATCGCCGTGTAGTAACGGACCATTTCCGTCTTACCACCTATGTACTCAGGCCGTCTTAGAAAACTGGTGTTGACGAACACACCATCCCGGCCGGCCTGCGCTTCCAGGTCAAACCCTTCCCGGGATGTGAACTTCTTGACCCAGCCAATCTGGTTTTCCGACAGGTCGGACTGTCGATAGCTTGAGAACTCGTGGGCCGCAGAGGGAAGCGTCAATTCAAAATGAAGACCATCAATCCTGGACGTATCACAAAGCTGTGCCTGGGCCACACCGGTTGTTGCCAACAGAATGGCCGTGCCTAGTACCTTTCGCATGTTATTACTCCTGACTTTTCCTCATTGTATCTCTAAAAAGAATTGACAATAAAGACTGGCCGCGACCAAGTCGCGAAGAGGCGAGGGGGTGTGTTTCTGGGTGGTTGGCCGCTGACGGTGCTACCTTGCTGCAATATCTAGCTCGTTGGCTGGATTACAGGCACAAAAAAAGGCCCTCCGAGGAGGACCTTTTCCAACTAGCTCGTAGCTAGACTTGCGATGATTGAATTAAAGGGTTTTACTCAAAAAACCCTTTAAAATCAACGACTTACGCTCTACTAAAATGGAATATCGTCGTCGAAATCATCAATCGGCTCAGGCATGCTGCCTTCGTCGCCACCACCGGTGTTGGCCGGAGCACCCTGATCAGAAGGCGCAGACTGGTCACCTTGGTTGTTCTGAGCAGCAGGCTTGTCGGTTTGAGCAGACTGGCCGCCCTGAGTGCCTTGACCGCCTTGGCCGCCGCCAGCAGAATCCAGCATCTGCATCTGGCCGTTGATGTCTACCACGATCTCAGTGGTGTAGACGTCCTGACCGTCCTTGTTCTGCCACTTGCGGGTCTGAAGCTTGCCTTCGATGTAGACCTTGGACCCTTTTTTCAGGTACTGGCCTGCTACTTCGGCAATCTTGTTGAACATCACGATGCGATGCCACTCAGTTTTCGGAACCAGCTGGCCGGTCTGACGATCCTTGTAGGACTCATCGGTTGCCAGGTTGAGGTTGACGACAGCGTTACCGTTTGGAGTGTAACGTGTCTCTGGGTCCTGCCCGAGGTTACCGATCAGGATAACCTTATTTACGCCTCGTGCCATGATGTGCACCTCTTCTTGGTTTGGATTGATAAGGGCTTTCCCTCATCGCTTGGAAATAATTATACACATGGTTTTGGGGACTGTCAACTTATTTGTTGCGCTAGTATGTCTTTTTTTACAAAACCCTGGAAATAATTTTCACCAAATATTGGTCATCAGCATTGCTTGACCAACGAGCATATTATAGCAAAGATGATGTTTTTTAAGAAGATGGTATTCCCAAAAACGACAAAAAGGACCACCGGCCCTTTCTGAACGCTTTGCTTTATCTCTCCCCTACCTTCTTAAAGGTACGACCACGCCTTCAGATTTCGCGGCTTTTTCGGAACTTTCTGAATCGTTTTTTCTGTTATTTGCTCTTGATATCAAGCTTTCTACGTTGTCACCAACATGATCTGTAATATCCATATCGGACTCGATAACAGCCTCGTCATACACAAAGCTTTCAGCATGAGCCATCCAGGCTTCGCATAGAGCGTTTTGCTTGGCGACTTCTCTTTTGAGTTCGTCAGGTAGAATTGAACGGATTTCAGGCGGGAGCGCCTGAACCATATCCCCGATCTTTCGTGAGCGACCCATGTTCTCATGGGCATCCTGGAGGAACCCCCCGGCAATTGCGTGAAATTCAGCAGCACCACCAATAGCAGATGACTCCTCAGGAGTCATATTAAGCTCGCCGGCCCTCATTCTTGATTGGAGCTTACTCATCCCTCTTACTACGCTCTTTGATAAAGGCACCTACCGCCCTCCTTCTTATCAGCTTTTTGGGCCAAAATTTAAGACGAGAGCATCATAGTTTTTTTGACCTCTCATGCGAACCCCAATCCGAACTTGTTGACATTGTTTTGCAAAGTTAACATTACTTCACGAAGGCAGAATTTCTATATTCTACCTATAATTCAACCGGTTATCGTTTTTAAAACTGTGAACTGTGTCACAAACTGTATTCTGCGCCCCGCCACGTATTACATTTCAGGGCGCTGTTTTGAGTCGATTAGGCGCTTAGGCGGCTCTCGATTTCATCGGTCAACGACAAAAGTTCGTCGACGATGGGTTCTGAAGGTCCGTTAACTTCGAATCTCCTGGTATCCATATGACCAACGCTAAAGTGGGCTTTATTCTTATAGCCTTGGATCATCGTGTCGTAATAAGAAGGCACGCACCAAAGAGTCTTGAGGGATTTCCCGCTTTCCATGCTGAAGAGATCCTCCTCAAGCATTTCTGCCAAAAGCATTCCATCAACAAAGCACTGGCCTGATCGTGCAAGTCGCTCCTGGAGTTTAGGATGGTGATCAGGATGTGTAACGCGATTATGCCCGATCAAGCGAACATCGACTGCCAACTCCATTTCGATAGAAAGCACATCCGAATCCACAACGGCCATAATCACCTCATTAAACGGCGTTTTTGAGGCAATCATTGTTTGCACAAGCATGCCCTGCTCCTGAAAGCTTTCAATCGCCTGCCTCACCAGTCCGTAGCCAGCTTCCGAGAACTTCTCGGCCGTAACAACGAGGTACACCTCTGTGTTAAACCCAGTCTTACTAACGCGATTGTTGTGAACACGCTGGATCGCTTGTTCGATGCCTTTCGCGTCTTCTTTTGACTCTATATTGCCAATACTAACAACGACCTTACTCATAAGACTCCCGAATGATTTTTAACCACTGTCTTGATTTAATGAGGAAATATTATACACTTTGGTATGCGGATGTCAAATTCTTTTACATAGTTTTTGTGCTGGTATAGCATTGGAGTAACTGCACCCCTTAATGGAAAGCATCATGCCCTACACTAAGTGCTCCGACCTTCCTCTTTCCACAATGATCGGGAACATTCTGGAACAACAGCTCGACCAGTTCAGCTATAAAGAGCTACACCCTCTCATTATTCACCTGGGAGCCGGCGGCCGCTTTCATGTGATGTCCTTGACGCATCAGGATGTGCTGGATCCGACCTTTGGCAGTATTGCACTGGGTGTCTCCAGGCTCGCCAGTGTGAGCCTCAGCGCAGATCAAGTCATTCTGTGCCTTCCTTGCTACCGAAAAGGCAGCGGGCGACTCACCATAAAGAACGCCATCGATATCACTGGCGAACCAGATGCCCCCAAATACATTGCACTTTGTGATGACGGAAAGGACGTTAGTAGCTTCGTCTACAGCATTAAAGGCCAACCAGGAAAGCCACTGATCGCCATGCCGGACGTCGTTCGGCCCGAGCCTTCGTATTTCACTGCACTGATGAAAGCATGGTCCGTCGAAGGCGTCTCTGAGGCAGGTGTCCTAACTGACGGGGATACAGAAGGAATGGAGGCAGAAGATGGCTCGTTCGAGTGGAGCCAGATCAACGACCTCCATAGTATTCACTAACGACCCGCATCAAGCCGTCGATACAGGCTGTCGATACCGGAGTATGGCACACCGCCATACTTGGTGAAGTACGCTGAACGCCCCGTATTTATCATCAAGGCCCCAATGTCTTCATTGTTGCCCACAAGCATGACATTGCACAACGCCCGCCCGTAGTAGCCGATATCGTAACAGCGAATTTGAACGTCCTCTTTCTCTGCTCTGTTTTTCAGGAACCGAGTTGCCTCATCACCTGAACCAGTTCCGCTTTCCGCGGTATTGATACCATCGATGCGGATTCGGATGGATCGATATTCCCGATTGACGTATTTCGGTTTTACTCTCTGAGCAAGGACCTCAAACGCTGGATTACTCAATCCAGACGCGATGACAGTGTCGCCATCAATCACCCGGTAAATGTAGCCATTTCCAGTGGTTTCAAAATTGATTTCGCCAGCTAAAGAGGGAGCGCTCAGAACGAGCAAGATAGCGATTGCTATGAGGGTGTTTACTGATTTATTTGACCACACAGGCATATCCTTTTTCCTTGACTGTGCGGCCATAATACACTATAATCAAAAATAAGTCAATCTGGTTCGATCAGTGACTTCGCCGCTTCCAGCATTTCGGGGTACCCGGAAAACGCGGTGTTATCGAGACGGTACTTGCCGCTAACGATAATGCTTGGAACGCCGGGAATGTTGTAGTGCCTCTCGAGCTTGCTGGTTGTATCGATATCAGACATCAACTTTCCGGAGTCTACAGAGGTCCGTAGGGCCTCTACGCTAATCCCGAGGTTTTTAAAGATCGGATTCAGATCTTTGGGGCCAAGCGGGGCCCGTGTTTCTTGACGCTTGTCAAAGTAAGCCTGATGAAGCGCCTCGCTTTGATCGAGCTGCTTCACCGAATAGAAGAACAATCCGTCGTTAAGCCAGGATTCTCGAAGCAACGAATGTTTTTCCTCGACCGTCACCCCGGGGTTCGCCTTTTCAAAATCGACAAGATGGGGACGAAGGTCCTGGCAGTGGGGGCATCCGTACCAGAACACGACCGTCAGATCGGGCATGTCTGCCTCAAAGGCGTCAAACGTGTCGAAGTGCTTCCCTTCTTTGTATTCAATACTGACACCGTCCACAGACCCCGCCGGCTTTTTATCAAAGGCCTGGCTCGCGGAAAGGAGCATCAAAACGGCTGTCACAACCGCGCCTACCACAAACGCCGCGTTTTTCTGCTTGCGTTTTTTATCGTTGATCTCACCAGTCATACTGCTCACCTCTTAAACTAATCTGAATTCAGTTGTGGATTTAATGTCGTTCTGCCAGCTCTCAGAATGCATGACAATTTCAAATGGACTGTCAGGATTCGCCATCAGGCCAGTATCCACCATGATTTCGTAGGCATCGTGATTAATTTCAACCAGAGAGCGAACAGAGACCTTTTCCATGGCGATGCCCTCGACGGCTACCGGCTCCTCCGACTGATCAATAACAGTGGAAGTCGCCTCAACCGGACCAAAAACACTAAAGGCTGGCAAAGATCCAGCCTTTTCCCGATCACCTGATGGGAAAAAGAAGTGTCGCTCTACGATCGCGTATTTGGCGTCCATAATGTCCGCCGAAACCATGTTTGAGAGGACTTCGCCCAGTCTTTCAGCGACACCCTCCAGGACATCACCACGACCAGCAACCTCTAATTCGGATTGTAGGTCCTCCATGGTATTCATAAGATCTTCATCAGCGCCCCAGATCTTGGCATGCTGCACCATCTGAAAAGCCAGTCCTTGAACCAGCTCGTTACTGAGCTCAACCTTCTTATCTTCTTCACCGTTACTCATCTTTATTGCCTTCGTCGATTAATAGACTCTTGAAACAGGTGTAATAGTGGGCTTTAGACAGCGTTTCAGCCGTTGCACCCTCTGCCAGATTTTTGGCCTGGTCAGCGACGGAATCTATTAGCTCCCCCATATCCTTGTTACCGCCGGACATGGATAGCCTGACCGAATCGCTCAGAGCACCCGCTGCCTGGAGCCTTGCAATGTTGTAAACCCCTTCCGCCCAGGATTTGCAGTACTGAAACGACAACGCGTGGGCTTCAGTATCAAATTCATCAAGGAGGTCATGGCATCTTTTCGATGCCTGCTCAGGAGGAAGATTCGTTGTTTGGCCCAGCAGGCGCGCAAAAGCGCTTTGCTGGAAAGGGTCGAGGGCCTTGTATGCCTTGCTTTTCTGGAGTTCTGACAATATGAACGCCTTGCCACCATTCTGAAAAGACTCTGCGTAAGCCGGTACGGTTGTATCGCAGACCTGGGAGATCCCTTCTTTGACCGACCCGTAGTCGCTCGCCGCGGAGACCGGCGTAAAAAAAGCCGCCCCGATCAGAATAGCCCAACAAGTCCCGTAGTTCGTTTTCATTGTGGAATGGTATTCCTTTTCGCTTTCTATTTCAACTAAAAAATATCAATAAATGCGTCCATTCGTCCACTTTTTAATTGACATGGAATGATATTATCGCTATAATTATCTCGCACATTGGGAAAGGGGAATTAAATGTCTAAAGTATGTGTATTCGTGTTCTTCGCATCTGTCGCTCTATCGGCAGTTCTTGAGGCCAAGGGAATTGAAACGCATGGTGCGTTCGGCCTTGTCATCTTCTTCTCTGGGATAGGTTCTATATCCTTGCTGACTCAAATGACGACGACTCTGTTGTCACCTCTGGTAAATAAAATGTTCGGGAAGGCCCCGGCAAAAGCAAATAAACAACGAAGGGCAACCGCTCGGTAAGCCCATCAAGGCGGGGTCTTAACCGGCTCCGCCAGGCCTTCCTGCGATCTGCCAGCCAAAGAGCCAACGAAACCAACGAGACTTGAGGAAGACGCATGACCTGGATATTGATTTTAACACTGGCCCATGCCGGAACAACCTACCAGGGCGCTGCTATCCATAGTGTTCCAGGCCTGGGCTCCAAAACCTCTTGTGAAGTTGCAGGCGAAGAGTGGATTTCAAACCTCCACAAAGATGACAGAAGTCTTGCCTCGGTTTCCTGTATTGAAGGTCGTCACAAAGGCCCTTAGTTGGCCTGCTGATCCGTTCAGTGGATCTGCCGACTCAGCCAACGAGTCAGTCCTGAAGAGGCTTGCGCCTTTGGTCCGAACAATTTGACCAAACTAACACCAGGGCCACATTAGCTCAGGATATAAACATATTTGTTGACATGAAATGGTAAGGGCTGTATAATCCTTTACATCGAATCAAGAACGGCAATAAGGAATCCCGACCATGCCAGCAACGAGTCAGAAGATCATCATTGTCCATGAGCAGGCCGAAGGAAACACTGTTTACGGATTTGAGGCGCCCGAGGGCTACGATGCACCGCAAGGGGCTTACGATGCCGAATTCCTGGCCGATCTTGAGGAAAGCGATGATCCGGATGCCCTGGCAAGGATCGAACGTGTCCACACCATCGTCAAGCTACTGAATATCTCGGTAGACTTTGACAACGGTGACTGGATTAACGTCCACGACGAAGGCGAGGAATTTTTTAAAGCCTTCTCTCTGGACCAGCTAAGCTGAGGCAATGAGGCTGAAGGGTTCCAGCAAAAGGGACCCTGCTGGCCCGAGGTGTCAAGGAATCCTTGACAGTTCAACGAGCCAACGAGCTAAATCAAGACTTTCGGCCTTATCGGCTATTTTTGCTCTTGTACATCAACTGGTCTGCCTGCTCCATCAACGTTTCGACAGAGTGAGGATAATCCGGGCGCACCGCAACGCAGCCAACGCTGTACTGGAGGTTGTACCCGCGTCTGGCGGTCGAGTTGTAGTGGTCCAGGCACTCCCTGAATCGCTGCAAAAACTTAGACGCACCGTCCTGGTCGCAATTCCCCATAAAGGCTACAAACTCATCACCGCCACAGCGGGCAATAACGTCAGAGTCCCGAAATACATCGCTCATAACGCCAGCAAAAGCAGTCAAGGCCCGGTCGCCTTCCGCGTGACCAAACTGATCGTTGATGGCCTTGAAATCATCAAGATCAAAAACGAGCATAGCAGCGCTTTTTTCGAGCCTTTGGCAAAATGAGAGGGATTTTCTCGCCAGGTCCATAAAACCACGCCTGTTGTAGATTCTGGTTAGCTCATCAACGCAGGCAAGCTGTAGAGACTCAATTTCTCGCTCAGCCATTCTGGCCAGATCCTGGAGCAGCTCTTGTTCACCCTGGCCAAATTGCCGGGGCTTACTGTCGATAAGGCAGAGTGTCCCTATTTTTGCGCTATTAGCCACAGTGAGTGGGTGGCCGGCATAAAATCGAATGTTCGGGTCGTTTGTGACCATGGGATTGTCAAAAAACCGCTCATCTTTCAGCGTGTCCTCAACAACAAACGTGTCATTTTGCAGAATTGCATGGCCGCAAAAAGAAACACTTCTCGGTGTTTCAGCCACGTCCATTCCCTGGATTGATTTGAACCACTGGCGGTCGCTGTCAACAAGAGAAACAACGGAAACCGGAACGTCAAACATCCGCTTTGCCAGCCGAGTCAGTCGATCAAAGCGCTCATTGGACTCGGTATCGAGCATCTGAAGACCTCTCAGCACCTGAAGCCTTTCCTCCTCATTTATCGCAATTTTCGGCTCAATCATTCCTAATCATTCCATTTTTAAATTTAACCAATACGCACTATGTCACGGACGTCTAGTGACCGAGCGGATCGTTTTGAAAAGCCACAAGTCCGATGCTCTCCGAGCCTGACACAGAAAATGTCTTTCGACATTTCTGGCAATAACAGGCGGATTTAGAGCACGTATCCAACAGAGGAGAAGATTACCACGGAGAGCCTGCTTAATCCACAGGTAGGCATTCAATAAAATACCTCCCGACTTAATTTGTTGGCAGGTATTTATCGAACATCTTGAGGGGCCTCTGGCGGCCCGGGTCAGAACTTTATGTCATCTGGAGGAAACATATCCTCCGCCAGGTCTTCCACGTTGCACTGGAAACACCGGGCGGGCTCATTCCAAAACACCTTCTGAGAGACCAGCGTGGCGATCGTTCTCCGAGCACGCCCATTCTCGACCTCTTGAATGCGATCAAGAGTGAATGCGACATGCTGGCAAACCATTCTCACCGTGTCGATCAGTGTCTTAAGGGTAGGGTCCGCACCCAGGATCTCACGAGAGCGAATGCCGCAAACACTCACAGTCACCTCGGCTTCGCCTTCGCACAGTATGGCTCCCAGGTTCAATATCGTCCTCATGCGGACGTAAGGAGGGTAGGCCGTCACATAGACGGTTCGATAAAGCGTTGAATGAATTTTAAACGGGGGAATCCCTTCAACCAGTTCCAGTTTGCTGTCGTTCATTAAGTACCTCCGGCGCCAAAGCATAGTGCGCCGCCCGAAGCTCTGCAACTTGATTGATTCCTCTTCCTAATGCCTGCTCCCGGGTATTCTTTCTTCACCCTCATTGCTCCCTGTTTTCTCTAATCTTCTCTAGCTGAATCTAACCCTCTCTAACCCTGTATAACCCCATCTAACCCTCTCTGTTACATTTGTTTACATTCTTCTACCCTTGTTTTTTAAAAAGCTGTCTCCTTACTATTAATTGAATTCAAAAGAAAAGAAGTTATAGGTCCTTCACCCCTGCTATAACAACGAACTCGGAAAACAATACATCCACTGATGTTGACTTGCTCCTTCGCCCGAAAGGGCGGCCATCTTTAGTTTGTATACAAAAAGGAGCTCTACTCGAGTTTTGTAATATACATAGAGCGCGCGCCCGCGTTCTAATGAAGACAGGTAGGTTTAATAAAAGCCCAGGCGAAGAACCTGGCCACTTCGGAGCCCCGCTCCGGCACAAAAGAATTGATCACCTAAACAAAGCAGGACACCTCGTCATGCAGAAGCATACAAGCGAGAAATACATTAAGCCCTATGCTGGCGGATGGGTTGTGGATATTCGTCGTGCACGCACCAAGTACATCAGACGTTTTCCCTCTGGTACTTACGGGGGTAGTAGCCAAGCGCTGGAAGCAGCCATAGCGGACAGAAACAAAGTTCATCAGAAGATGTTCAATACGCCCGTGATGAACCGCCCGACCCATGTTGTTAAGCGCAAAGGCGCAGAGACATCCCATGAAGGCCTTCCACTTCCGCCCGGGATAAGCGTACAGAGGGTGAGGGGCAAGCCTCTATACTTTGTGGTCAATCAGATTAATCCTGAAGAGCAGAAGCTTCGTTTTAGTATCAAAGAGCTCGGTTTGGGCGAAGCACATCAGCGGGCGATGAATGCACTCCATCATCGTAGATCTTCCTGACGCATCAGGGAGGCCGGTAATCATGAGTGCATCTCTTTTGGGACCAAGCACGTCCTTGAGGCGGCAAAGATCGTTAATCAGTTTGCCACGCCCGGGTAGACGCACAGATGATTCCTAAAAGCTCTCAGGAGCGTCAGGCACTCTGGGATTTTTTGGCCCCAAGCCTCGACACCCCACTTCCCTTTGGCATTAACGTTTGCCTTCCACCTCTCAGGTAGCAATCACTACGTTGGCCCCAACCTGGTTGTTCTCAACATACGTTGACCTCAATGATCGGTTCGGCTTGGGTCCAATCAACTCTTGGGGCCAATTCTTGAAGCCAACAACGTTGGGGCCAATAGCTTTGAGACCAAAAGACCGTTGGGGCCAATAAACGTTAACCAGGTGCCTGTGTCAGCTTTCAGGATATTTCGGGTTTGATAGGCCACTTTGAAAACAAATGATTTTTGGGGCCAATCTATCGGTTGTCCTTTCGGCCGCTCTCTCAAGAATCCTATGCCCGCCACTTCCGGATTTTCGGACACTATCTCTTGCTGTCGGGTCGCTTCCCATAAACTCTGTCGCTGCACCTCAAGCTTTTATGAGCCTTTCCTGTCAAATATCATCTGTGACGCCCGGCCTCATTCAACCGGCTCTCAGACAGTAGACATCGAGAAGCTGATAATTAGCGCTTTATTCTAAACCTGACTTTTTGCGCTTACTCAATCTCCCCCTGCGCCACCGTCGGCTCCTACTACGCTTGAGGAATCTTCAGGTATCGTCATTCTAGCCAAAATCCGTGGCCACTATGACCTCCTGGGAATTGATTGGCCCCAATCCCAGCCAGGGTTTTTGTCTTTTGGATCTGCGCCTCTCTCCCCCTCCTGGAAAATGTTGTCCACAACAACTGATTGACCAATTGCTGAACAGTCTGTATCTTTCATTTATTTTTAACCGTGGAATATTCTATGACTCACCATCGGCACCTGACAGCACTGCTTTGCTTCATCGTCATATGCTTCATGCCGACTTTTTCACAGGCTGCCTCTCATCACGAAGTCGTTGTGGACAAGACTAGCCGCACACTATGGGTTTTGATTGATAACTCCGTTGTGGCTAAATTCAAGATCTCTTTGGGGCCAAACCCAGAAGGCCACAAACAAGAAATCGGGGATGGAAAAACGCCTGAAGGATCCTATCAGCTCACTTGGAAAAGTGACGAAAGCAAGTATTACAGAGCATTCCACATCAACTACCCGAACTCCGAAGATGCCCGTCTTGCAGCCCAAAGGGGCAAGCATCCCGGCGGGAACATAAAGATTCACGGACTTCCCAATTCGACAGTCTTCGACACTAAAGACTATCTTGCCTTCGACTGGACAGAAGGCTGCATCGCGGTTTCAAACGAAGCCATGGACCAACTGTTCCGGCTCATTCCTAATGGAACTCAGATCTTCATCTACGCCAACCTGTTCGACTCCTAAGCACATCTCGAGAATAAATCTGAAAAAAATCACTCCCCTGAACAGCTGACACCAAGTTCTTTTTCTTGCATTTTTACATCAATATTTTTCGTAGGCTGGGAGTGTGAATGTCCCTAATGACCATGCTTCTCACTGATTCAGGCAGGAATGGCACTTGTTTTTTGCTTTGAAATAGTTTAAAATGATTATAATGTTTATAAGATTATAGATTTATAATTAAATATAAGGTTCAAATCCTTTTCGCCCCCTGAAAGGGCTTTGGCCTCCCGAACCTGCATGTTTTTTCTATGCCTTATTCGCCAATTATTCTGCCTTAATTGGCAATTTTGCTGCCACAACTGGCAATAGCATCGACTAAAACCGATAGCAACTGAAGATCCTCAATGGTTTATAGTGCTTGGTGCTTTAGTGCCCCATCAGCTTTTCGTCGCACTCCCTTGCTGTGCAAAAATTCAGCAATTATTTTCGCCTCAAGCCCCAGGCCTATCGCTTTCTTTCTCCTGCCAGTCACCTTATTCTCATGTTTTATAAATTGACCGCTTATTTTTGGTCATGATATGTTTGTTGAAACTGTTATTTCTGGATATTGGTATGGCTGACTCGTTCCTTACAGAAGAAGCTAAGGCCTACGGCGAGTGGGCTGACAAGTTCCTAGAGCGGACTGAGGCGCTTCCGCGGGCAGACTATGAGACCCATGAAGGGGCGATGGCTGCCTATAAGATATTGAAGCGAGTTAACAAAATCTGCTTCTCAATCTGCTTGATCATTGTTGCTGGAATGGTTTTGGCGTTCGGCTTTAGCTCGGACATGTCTACCTGGGCAATCAATTATTCCGGTGAATTTATGCAGATCACACCTTCTAGGGTTGATAACTGATGAGTGACAAGAAAACGGCTCCTCCAAGGAAAGCCCCCGCTAAAAAATCACCCGGTAAGCCTCAGGGGAAACAACCGGAAAAGAAAGATTCCAAGCATCTGGCAAGCGATCAGGTTCAAGAGCGTCGTATTTTCTATGGCCGCCAGGTTCTGTGGACGAAGATATCGGCAATCTGCACATCTATCAGTGTCGTTTTGCTACTGGCGATTGGGTCGTTCTTTGTGATGACCTCGAAAACAACAGTTTATTTTCAGGTTGATGATCAAGGTCAGATTGTTCCGCTAATTCCACTGAGCCAGCCAAAGCATTCCGATGCATTTGTTGGTGACTGGTTAAACAAGTGCCTTGTTGAGACCTACGACTTTTACCACGGAAATATGGATCGCCATCTTCAAGACATGCAGGGGAAATGCTACAACGACGAAGGTCACCAATCGTTGATGAATGGTCTTCGGTCCACCGGCAACTATGCGGCCATTAAAGAGAAGGAGCTCTTCGCTTCTTTTTCCTTTAATGAAACCCCTGTAGTCGTTCGCCGGAAGTCCGAAGGTAGTGGTCCTTACAGATGGATGCTTCAAGGTGAAGGGATTCTGACGCTCAGAACGGAAACTAATAGATTCCCGAATAAAGCCTTAGTCACCGCAATCGTAACTCGCTCTAGCTTGCTTGATGACAACATTGGCCTGTCCATAGAGAAGTTGATCCTCAAAACAAGCCGAATTGGAAACTGATCATCATGATGAAAAAGCCGAACGTGTTAGCTCACATGGTTAAAGCCGCATTAGCTTCAACAGTGATTGCCGGCTCATTTGCTGGAACCGCATTTGCTCAGGATCCTTATCAGCTCGATATGGATTACGGTCGATCTTCACAAGGATCTTCCCAGGGCTCTCAGGGTCAGCAGAATCAGAAGGTCAATGTTAAAGAGGTTCTTGTGGACCCAGACGTTAAGGCTCCAATGAAACTGGATGACCTCGACTATGAGCTAATGCTTTACGAAAATGAGCAGCTCGAGATCGATGCTCGAAAGCGGGCGATAATGAAGCGTCTTTACGAAGACAAGCAGCTGGACCGGTTCAGAGAGCTTCTTTTCGAGGAAATGAGGAAAGAAGCCGTTGATGATGCCAAGCTCGAGGTTTCGAAGCTTAAACCAGAAGAGATCCGTCTACTCCGGGCTTATCGATCTGACATTAGTCAGGCTGAAAACGCTCCACTTCGTGAAGTTGAGCAGCTGATCAGAACAAAAGATGTTCCTCTTGATACCAACCGGCCGCTTACGGTTTACGTTTCTGCAAACAATCAATCCAGTCTCGTATTCTTCGACAGTGCGGGCAATCCTTGGCCGATTGCGGGTGAGCCCATTTTCAACGAAGAGTCATTCTCTGCCTTCAAAACGGGAGAGAAAGAACACATCGTTGTTTTTACTATTACGAAGGAATTCTCTGAATCAAATGCGATGATCAACCTGAAAGGACTGGATATTCCCATTCCGATCAAGCTGGTTGGAACAGAATCGAAAGTTGATGCCCGACTTAAAGCGCGGGTCCCTCGCATGGGCCCCCTGATGAGTCAGAAGCCCCAAATTTACAACCAGGTTACTGCAAAAGCTTCCCCTGAAATGATGGAAGTCCTGAACGGCCAGCACGTGAAAGACTCATTGGCTTACAACATTGTCTCGATTGATGGCGGCAAAGATCTTGGTCGTGCTTATTACCGCGACGGCAAGATTTATGTGAGAACACCTCACGAACTAATCATTCCAGGGCCCACCGGTGCTTCTAAGCTTCTTTCTGGATATCGGGCATTCGTTGCGCCTGCCAGGCAGGATCTTTTGTTGATGGCCGATGGTCAGCAGGTAGAGGCGCGCCTAACCAAGGCTCTCGACCTCAAGTTGACCGAAGAAGAAAGTATCTTTGACAAGGCTGGTAATTAAACATGACTGACGAGAACAAAACATCTAAGTTTCAAAACCTGAAGGACAACCTACCTCTCAGGACCCGCATCTATATCGGCATGATGATCGTTGTCAGCAGTCTTTTCGCTGCCGGCCTTTATGTGATTTTCTCAACCCTGGGCGACGACTCCTCTAATGATCAGTCAGGAACGGCTCAATCCAGTGTTGATGTCGGAGGAACGGGGCCTCTGGTTAAAAAAGCCAAAAATACAGAGCAAAAAATATATGACCCCAATTCACCGATGGCAGAACAAGTTCAGGAAGGCTTGGACCAAAAAGCTGAGAAGGCAAGGAACACAGAAGGCGGTGGTTATATGGATCCGTTTACCGTCACGGACCAGAATAACGACCAAAGCGATGTCCTGGACGATCTGTTCAATCAGAATATAAATGCAGCCAGGAATGAACTTGATGCAGAGGCTAATAGCCGCGATGTTCCAACTGGTCTGGACGATACTCAGGACCTTTCTGCGAAAGAAAGGGCGAGGTTAGCTGAGCTTGAGAAGATGGCATCCCGTCTGGAAGATAGCCAGGCAGGGAAGTACGCCAGTGAAAATGACGGAAAGAGGCTTCCGAACACGAGATACGTATACAGGCAGCGATATGCAGCCTCTCTCACCGACGAGTTTATGCAGGATGAGGCAAAAAGGATTCAGGACATGCGTTCTGGGGTTAAAAGTCAGGTTCGAGAGATCACTGAGCCTCGCCAAGCTGTATACGCCGCTTCAAGTATCTCATCCTCTGGTGGTGGCGCCTCAATGGGTGGATCTTCATCTATGGGGGGAAGCAGTTCCGGAGGAAGTTCTGATCCTTACCTGAGTAACTATGTAAGGGATAGGTCAGCCGACGCTGCGCCGAACTTCGGCGACTTGAACACCGCAAAGTCCATGGCTGAACAGCAGGTCGGAGGCCAGGGCGGGCAGTCGACCAGTAGCGGCCCTTCTGTAGGACAGTCAGGTGGTCAAATTGGCGGGTTTAGCCGAAATGGCCAGTCTGGTGGGGCCGGCCCGACAATGGCGAGCTCATCAAGCGGTGATGAAAAACCAGTAAAGAGTGTGGGTGATATCTGCTATGCCCAATTAAACATGCCGGTGAATACAGATGCGCCGACACCGATCAAGGCGACGATTCTGGATTACAACTGTGGTGAATTGCGCGGCGCTACACTCATATCAGAGCCAAAGCGCATAGGAACGCATGTCTCTTTGACATTTAGCACCATGCAACATGATGGACGGGCAAAATCGCTTGATGCCATTGCACTTGATCCTGAGACTAAGGCCGGTTTCCTGGCAGACGACGTCGATCGTCACATTCTATCCCGGTACCTTTCGCTTGCCGTTGCAGCTGGTCTTCCAGGCTGGGCCGATTCTGTTCAAACCACAGAAGTTGAAGAGTATGGCAACGGTCAGGAAACACGCAGGACCACAAAAGTTTCTGGTACAGATCAAATTGCAGTGATCACTGGTGCCATCGCAGAAAGCCTGGTGCCGGCCATGCAGCAGAACTTCAGTCGGCCGCCGACAGTGAAGCTTACAAACGGGCGTCCAATTCTCGTGATGTTCATGGATGATGTGACATTGTAGAAATCTGTTTTTGCTTTTGACACGCTGAATTGAATGCAAATATACTTCTTATTATGGAATGCAAAAGGTAGGATTTTATGTCCGATGACAACAAAGATGACTTCAGCGATGTTGAGGAATGGCTCACAGACGATGATGAAGAGGATTTGATCAGCTCGGAAGAATATTCCGAAGACGATGAATCTGATCATGCTGATGAAAATACTCACGATGAATCCGATGAGTATGAGGTCGACGAAGAAGAGGAAGACGAATCTTCTGAGCGTCCGGAGCCAGGCGAGTACGAACATGATGAGCCTGATGAGTCAGGCGAACCTCAGCAATCAGGCGGCATGAATAAGCAGTCAATGATCGCCATCGGCGTTGTTGGTGTCACTGTTGTTGGTCTCGGCTTTGCTGGTTACAGCCACTTCTCCGGCGGCTCGACCCCTGCCCCTGAGCCAGCACCCGCATTTTCTGCCGGCGGTGGCTCTTCAACGGAAGAACAGCCTCCTGAAGACGACGATTTTGGCAATTTACTTGGAGAAGAGGTCAACTCATCTAACCCTGATGAAATGGTCCAGGACGAAGAGCAGGATTTTTCAGCCAACGACAGCTCCGAGGACCCTTTCGGAGATGCAGGATCCGACATTCAGTTTGAATCTTTCGGCGGAAGTACAGGCGTTGTTGAGCCTTCAAACACGAAGCCAGCTCCTTCAAGCTCGGAATCCATGTCATCCAATGAGGGCGTCAACGATGCGCCGGCCATGGATGGACGTTTTGAAAAAACGATGGAAGAGTACTCGAAGGAAGCTGACTTGGTCGGCAGCGACGACCTCGATGATGCAATAGAGTCCGTAAGGTCCTATGTAGATGGCCGTTTCGAGACAGCTCTTGCTGAGCGCAAAGCTATTCGTGCAACCATTGAAGAGCGCAAGGCTAAAGACCGCCAGCAGGATATCCGTGTTGCAAGCCTTGAGAGCGAGATCAAAGGCCTGCGCAGTGAAATTAGCCAGGCTATGGCCTCCGCTGAGAGAAAGATGGAAGCGATGGCCTCCCAGCAGTCGACCTCTCGTGACTCAGGCACAGAAGTTGATGCCTCTCAGATCCCTGATCTCAGTGATCGTGAAAGATTGCCTGGATTCAAGATTCTTGCGACGTCAAACGGCGGCACCATGGCCATTACGAAGACGCCGACCGGTAAGGTCCAGGTTTTCTTCGATGGGGAGCACCTGGTTGTTCGGGGTCATGGCACCATGAAGGTCACAGGATTGCGTGCAGATGGGCGTGTTGTTCTGGTTGGTGACAAGTATTTCTTTGACGGGACCTATAAGCGTCCTGAGCCCAAGCCTGCAAGGCAGTCGAAATCATCTAAAAGTTCGCCTGCACCAAAACAGACTGAAAAACCTGAGCCCCAGGAGCGCTCTAAAGCCTCTAATCCTGCCTCGAACAAAGCCGAGCAGGAAAGCAAACCGGACTATATTATTGCTGAAGAAAACCCCAATGATGACAAAGCTGAAGAACGCTCCAACGGCAGGATGAGCTATAGCGAAAGTTCTGCACCGATGAGCACAGGCCAGCAGGCATCAAAGTCGTCTTCCGAAGGCAGAAAGCTTGCCGAGGGCTGGAAAGTTGTGGGCAATGACGCCAATAAGTCTGGATTTCTGGTCCGGTCTCCAGCTGGTCGCTGGCACCCGGTGAAGGTTGGTCAAACCATTCCTGAAATGGGTGAAGTGGAAGGCATGGACGCGAATAAGAACTTGCTGGTTGGCGAGTACATCATTATTAGCAAATAATTGCTGTTGTATAATTTTTGCTATTGATATAATTTTAAGTGTAGTATGTAACTTGGAGAAAAAGTTATGCGAGTATCAATGAAGACGCTGTTCGCTGGGGCAGCAATGATCCTGTTTTCGGGCTTTGCTGCGGCAAATGGATCGACAGATGAGAGTCTGGTGACTGCCGTACAGAAAGGCATTAACCTGGTCTTCTTTCTGAAGCTTGGCGCAATGGCCATTTTCTTTCTTGCTGGCGCCTATTTTGCCGGCACCGGGATCATGGATATTGCCAAATCAACCAAGCAAGGGCAGAACGAGAGCCCTTTGATCGGTATTGCCAAGTTTGGTATTGGCGTTGCGCTGTGTGTACTTCCGTTTGTTATTGGCCTGACAGCCAACACGTTCCTCGACGGCGGTTCATCGCAGGCAACTGAGAATATCCAGACCCAGGGCGATAGCTTCTAGTCAGTCGGAATACGGCCGGGGAATACCTCGGCCGTAATTCAAACAGAAGCTTTTGATTGGTCAGTATCATACCGCGCACTTTTCCTCCCGTCAATTATTTTTAAAGGTGGTGTGTGGAAAATGCAAAAATCTCCTTCCCTAGACCTGGTCTTTTCGGTTAAAAAGTCGAAATTCCGTGTTGACGATCCGACTGCCGAGCATGCCGACTCTGAGTTTGCAAAGCTCCGGCCAGAAGTTCTCGAACGAGACAACCACACCTGCCAATGCTGCCTCTTCCGCGCCAAAAAATGGCAAGAGGTTCATCATGCCGACAATGATCATTCCAACAACGCTCTGAGCAACCTTGTCACTGTGTGTCCACTCTGCCATATGGTTTTCCATATCGGGCTTGCTGGCGCACGTCAGTCTGGCCGCTTAATTTACATACATCCTTCTTACGGTGTAGACCAGGCGTCACTGAACAACATGGTTCGGGCCCTTTGGATTCATGAATCTTCTGGCAAAGCCAGTTTCGACAGCCCTTCCTCGGCTATTTTAGGGCGATTAAAGCAGTACAGCATCGTTGCGCATTCATTGTTGAGCAGCAGCGATCCATCGATTCTCGCCGAATACATGCTTGCCAAGATGAGCGATGAGGATTACGCAAAGCGCGGTGAGATATTCAAAGGATTCCTGCTTCTTCCTCAGTCTGGAAATTTTCAGAAGCAAATTACTTACTGGAAAGAAAGTGCTTTCACCGAAACCAAGAACTGGAAGACCCTCGCTTATCAGAGTCTTTCTAAATGGTCAGAGAACGAGTTTGGCGACAAGTCGATGAGTTCGATCAGTAAATTATTAGAGAGGGCCTAACTGTGAAGATTGGCGTATGCTGCTTCGACGATATCAATGACGCTGAGTATGGATGGGCCTCCATTTCCGGTGGAGAAGCTCAAAGGGTGAGCGGTCCAAACGAATTGGACAGCAGTATCCCCTGGGTAACCAACTTGCCGTACATGGCTCATAAGAAGCTCAACATGGGGGCTTCTGGCAACATTCTTGACGAACAGTACTTTCGGACCAAGATTTCCCAGATTGGTCTCGAGAACGGTATTGATTCCGACAAGAGGGCTTTGGCTGAGTTTGCTTCACTGATCTTTCAGAAAGTGGCAGATCTTGGGCTTGAGCACTTCGGAATTGACATGACGTCACCTGGGTACCGCTATCACAAGACGGCGTCATACAATATGATCCCGGCTTACGCCAGAAATATCCCGGAAGACCGGAACAGCGCTGAAATCGTTGAAGCAATTGATCATTCGACACAGGCCAACCAGGCCATGTTTGGTGTGAAAAGGCCGAAGGGCTCCTCCGCCGTTTCTCTTGGTTTTCCCCGTCAGGCTTATGGCAAATGGATACTTTCCCAGCCACTGCCGGCCGGAGGGAGCTGGAAGAAGGTTCGTCAGAAGGACAACAGCACGACCTTTGGCTTTGAGAATGGCTACAAGCTGCGTAATACCTCCGCGGTTCTGGAGCGACTCATGGAGCACGGCAAGAATAACGCGATGTTCCTGCGTGTTCAGGTTCGTTCGATGGATCCTTTCTATCGTAATTTCGCAGGATTCGGCGCCGGCGAAAAAGACATGCGTCGATGGGCCAGTCTTCCTGAGATTATTGAGCTGTCTCGATACGCGAAGATCAGTATCGAAGGCGGGTACATGTGCCCTCTATCCAGCGAAACAATCGTTGATGAGGCGGTATTCGGCGATAGCGATATTTCATACGCTCGAGGCCTCCTTGTAGAGAACGCCTGGGCCGCTCTTGCGTCACCGGTTACTGTTCAGTCGGGTAGTCGATCCACAATGATTGGCGCTTACATGAGGGCTTATGACCGGATCGCCTGCGGTCGTATCGCTGCATCCCTGGCACGCAAAGGTCTTGTTGTGGGCTCTTATAGCATGGGTCGTGTTGTCGTCTTCCTCCGCCCGGGGGAGAGCCAGAAAATAGCAAACACCGCCCTTGAAGAGGGCCTGATACCGCCTATGGGCTACCTGAACGATATTGATGGAGGCTCCTGATGACTTTACCTCGTGAAGACATGCTGACAAACGCACTTCCGGAAGCGCTTTCCAGTGCTATAAAAAGCAGCCATTTTTTCGTTGTGACCAAGGCACTCTCAGCAGCGGGCGTCATGCGTCCCGATGTCGTCAAAGAGCTTGAGAAAATCGAAGATCTTGACGACGACAAGCGTGAAATCGCTTTTGCAGAATTCATGAGTGGGGTCGAAGAGAAGATGGCCTCTTCATCTCCCGACAGCGCCAGTGAAGAAGTTTTCCTGTGAGGTTTTTATGAGCGCGTTTTACCAGTTTTCTAAGTCACTTCTGAACACTTTTAAGGCAACGACCTATGGTTATTGCAATCTTGAAGCGCCAGATGGTGACAAAGATTCAACTACCTTTGCCACCACAGATAACGGGCTTACTTCCATGTTCGTTATCAACGGGACCTTCCGCCATGTAGGACGGCGCCGGCTCGAAGAGAATGTTCGCGAATTGTTTGGCGCGACTCAACATGGCCTCCAGAAGGTTGGCCAGCGACTGGACTTCACCTACATCAGAGACAAGAGTCGCGGTGCTGACGTTGCCAAAAAGACCATGCAGCCCTTGCGCCGATCAATGACTCAGCGCGAACTGGACCTTGGCTTCTTCCTGGATGAGCAAGAGGAAAGCCTTTCCGAAGATATTGTTTACGAACAAGTCTACGTCATGATCACGACGAATCTTTTGACCTTGGACAAGAATGCTCAGGAAGCTGCGATAAACAATCGTAACGCCAAAGCTACAAAGCTTAGTTCGTTCGTGAATATGGCGGATTATGGTCAAAACCTGCTTTCTGCAATGGATGATTTGAGGTCAACTCACGAATCGAACGTTGAGTCTATGGGCACAGCGCTTGGGAAGATCTGTTCAATCCATCTAATGTCAGCAGAGGACATCGTCCATTCGATTCGTCAAGAATCGGCCCCTGGTTTTACTGGGGACAAGTACCAAGCTCGTCTACCTGGCACAAGAATGCCTATCCGGTCGGATAACGACTCTCCTGAAGAGTGGGACATATCCAACATTTCCTACCCTTCGATCGGTTACCAGCTGTTCCCATTGACACCGGAAGCAGTTAAGGGGGACCGATCAATTGTTAAAGTGGGCAATAGCTACCAGGCACCATTGGTTGTAGATGCACCCCCGGCAGAGTCACTCCCTTTTTCTGACTTCATTGAGAGTCTTCCTAAGGACGTTCCTGTTCGACTGACGTTCTCAATAGAGACCGGCCATGACCAAGTTCTTAGTAAAGTTCACTCAAAGAAAACGAAGGCAATGCTCCTTGCCTGGTCGTCCTCCCAGACCCGGGGTATCTATGATGCGGCGCAGGAGATAATTGATACGTCTAAAAATAGGCTCTATGCCAATTGCTCATTTACTGCCTGTACATGGGGTGATGACCTCAAGTCTGCGCAGCGCTCGAAGAACATTCTTGCCAAGACCCTTCAAAACTGGGGTGGTATTGATGTTTCAGAGGATAAGAGTGATGCACCGAGGGTTTGGGCTGCGACTCTTCCTGGGTTTTCTCACCCGGCACTTCGGATTTCTCCCCAGTTCCCGTACCCAGTGAAAGACATTATCAAAATGCTTCCGCTTGGAAAGGTGGCTTCTCCTTTCGATGGAGGGTCCGTTCTATGCCGGTCAATCTCTGAAACTCTTTACAGCATTGCGCCTACCTCCAGTCGGCAGGACACCTGGATTGATTATTTCTTTGCCCCTCCTGGCAAGGGTAAGTCTGTCACGATGAGTTACCACAACCTCAGTTTCTTGCTGAGCCCGGTTTATAAAACTCTTCCCTCAATTGCGATCCTTGATATTGGGCCGAGCGCTGAGAACACAATCAGGCTGATCCAGGAGGCGCTTCCAAACGATAAGAAGCACCTAGCCGCGGCTTTCAAACTCCGCATGAAGAAGTCCTCGGCGATAAACCCATTTGATACTCCGCTTGGATGCCGGCGTCCTCTGACTTTTGACAGCAAAGTGTTGGTTCGAATCGTTCAGGCAGTACTGGCTCCAACGGGGGCGCTGGCTAAAACAGGCATTCCAATGCTAGGAGAGTTCTCCAGCGCGCTTGTTGAAAGGATGTATGCCTACTATACCGACGAAAAGGGCTTCGACGGCCAGCCAAAGATCTATGAGACCGGTATCGATAGCCAGGTTGATGAAACCCTGGTTCGTCTTGGTATCGAGGCAATAAGCGGTGAAACCACATGGTGGTCGCTCGTCGACAAGCTTTATGAGCATGGCGAGATTCCTGATGCTGTTCGCGCTCAGAGATTTGCGGTACCTACTCTTAACGAAGCTTCGGAAGTAATGTCCGAAGACAACATCCTGAAACGCAGTTTCGGGACAGTTGAAGTGAGTGGGCAGCAGACGCTTTTCGATTATGTGAACACGATGCTTCGGGCTGCTGCTCGAGATTTGCCGGTTCTCGCATCTGAGACCGCTTTTGATATTGGTAACGCCCGCATTATTGCCCTCGACCTTTCCGAGGTTACGCCACAGGGCAGTCAGGACTTTGAAGTAAAGCAGACCAGTATCATGTACCTGCTTGGCCGGTTCGCTGTCTCAAAGAACTTTTACCGGGACGCAGAGACTGTTGACGAGGTTCCCGAGGCTTATAAAGATTTCCACAGGAAGCAGATTGAAGACATGAGTCAGGCACCTAAGCGCCTGGTTATGGATGAAATCCACCGCTGTGTGAAATTTGATTCTGTTTTGAGTCAGCTTGTTCTCGACTGCCGAGAGGGTCGGAAGTTTGACGTACAGATTTCTCTGGCCTCACAGCGCCTCGATGACCTTCCTGAAGAGCTTTCCGACCTCGTTCAAAACTTCTATGTTATGAGCCTTGGTAATGAGCAAATGGCCAGGCGAATCATCGATAAGCTGAGCATTCACCCTGATGTCGTGGAAAAAATGAAGGTCTACTGCCAGGGCCCGGGTAAGCGAGGCCTCTATCACCTCGTTGTCTCAACAGTTCGTGACGAAGGCGATCCTGAGGACGATGGCAGTGCAGTTGATCACATCGTGAACCTTAAGCAAGGAAAAAGAATGCTTTTGGCTCAGAGTACTTCGGCCGAAGATCGAAATATTCGATCTCGGATGGTCAAGCTGGTCGGGTTGAACGATGCAATCCTTCTGATGTCCGCGGAAATTCCGGGCGGTAAGGCCAAGCCTTACATCGAAAATCGCAGTAAGAAAGGCGATTTCGACAATATTCAAGGCAATATTTATGATGACATCTGTTCAGACATCATCAATAAGCATGGCCATTTAATAAAATAAGCCTATGGTTGAGCGTTATTTTTACTCATACTATAATTCAATGACAGTTACACTGGAGTTATTAACCATGTCCAAGAATGGTTTCATGTCGGAAAAAACAGGCTTGGCAACCGCCCTTGGTGCCGTCCTTTTTTTGTCTGGTTGTGCCTCGAACCAGTCCTCTATGGGCAACGACGCGCAGCCAGATCTGGATTCTATGAAGTATCTTGAGGAAGTCGCTGACGAAGCTCGCCTGGAGCTTAGGATACTTGCCCAGATGAAGCAGGCTACGTCGGCCGGGGATATGACTGACGCCGATCACAAGCAGTTTGCAATTAACGCTTTAGAGGTTCCCCCGGGCTTTGAGAAGCTCGTTGATCTGGATATTGTTGATCATGCCGAGGTCGTGGCTGAAGCTGTGGCGGCTTATGCCGGCTACCGATTCGATGTTATCGGCGACAATGACGGGCACAAGATTCCTGTGACGCTGAAGCTTTCGAATGATCCGTTGAACGACGCTCTGAAAGAGCTCGGTGCTCAGACAGGCGACATGGCCGAGATCCATATTGTTCCGAACAAGATGATTTTTGAATACAAGTCACGTCGGCACAGTTCCAACATGCCGAGTGAATGGGGTAATTGATAATGCCTTGCTTCAAGCGAAATTCAATCTTTACAGCCTTATGTTCTGCTGCTCTGGCTTTTTCATCGTCCGGGGCCCTTGGCCAGGACTATCTGCCTATGGAAGAATTGCAGAAGATTGAAGTTTCAGACTTGAAGTCATCAAAGTATGAGACTTTTTCCCCCAGTTCCAACGATGAAGACTATCGCCTGACCGCCGTTCGAAAAGCTGGCGTCATGGTTGGTGCTCAACATGGCTTCAATCAGCGTATCGAAAAGCGTAAGGCCCAATATCGTGCCATGTCGGACACCCTCGATTCCCTGTATGACTTCCGGACTTTGATGACACTTGCGAGCAGCAACCAGAACGGCAAGTTCCTGATTCCTGCGATCCTTGGTCAGAAAAACGGTGTAAAAGCACTTTCCGACGATGCAAGCGTGATTACAATTTCTGAGCGCCAGTATGAAATTATCCGCCCTGCCCGATTGGCTTTACGTGCTCCAAATTGGCGCGGCTATCTGCTGTACGACAAAAAAATGGAAACCACTCTTCCTTCTGAGCTATTGATGCCGAAAGAAAAGTCAGAGCGTGTGATCTGGCAAGAAGCTATCGCAGAGGGATGGAAATCTGGTGAGAAAATGGCTGAGCGTGAATTAATGACGCGAATTCGCCGCATGCACCAGGACTTTCAGGGCATTATTAAGAACATCAAGCTGAGTGAGCAGGGCAAGCTTCAGCAGACTCTTGTGACCTATGATTATGACGCTGTGAGCGGTGGTGGTGATCAGATGCTGGAGAACCAACATGTTTATAGAATTGCTGCTCCGGCGAGTTTGAATGGCAACATGAGTAGCTGGAAGCCAATCATCATGTCTTCCAGGGATTCTCTCTCCTTCCCGCTTGAAAAGGGTACCTACGTCGATCCTTTGGGAGATGTAGAGGATGAGTGAAGGCAAATTACTGGAGCTGGACGTTCCTAACCGTTTTACCACCAAGGAAGAACTTAACCATGTTCTCTTCGAGCTGAGCAAAAACGGCGGCAGTGACATTTTCTTCATGAGTGGTAGGCCTATCTACGCCAAGATCCATTCCAAGAAAATGAAATTATGTCAGCGTCGGATCCAGGGATCAGAATTAAAAGACCTCGCAGACATGATCGCGGGAGATGGAACGAAGACGGATCTTGGCTCAGGCGAGCCTCAGAATGAGTCTCACGCTTTTGAGAAAGAGGTTGAAGGCCGAAACAAGGGGTTCCGATATCGTGTAAACATGGTGCCTTGCATCAGGGATAACACCCGCGGTCTAACGATTACCATCCGGGACATCCCGACCGTCATTCCCAGTGTTAGCGCCCTGGCTCTTGATGATGAAATTGTCCAGCATGTCCGGAACTCCAGGCAAGGCATGATTCTTTGTGTGGGTGCGACCGGTAACGGCAAATCTTCAAGCCTTGCGGCTTTAATTGCCGATCGCATGATGTTTGACGAGGATAACAGTAACCTCGTCACCTTCGAGGATCCCGTTGAGTTTACCTATGACAACGTCGAGGCTGAGATTCTGATGTGCACCCAGCTTCAGGTTGGGCGACATATCAAGAGCTTTCAGGCAGGCCTTACAGAAGCAATGCGTATGGCGCCGGACATGATTCTGGTGGGCGAGATACGTGACTACGAGACTATGCACGCAGCCATGGCAGCTGCTGTCAGTGGCCATACTCTTTTCAGCACGCTTCACGCAAACAATGTTGCTGAGACTCTGGCCAGGATGGCTTCTTTTTTCCCGCCTGACCTTCAGCATCAGGCGAGAATGGATATCCTAAGCTCGCTGAGCATGATTGTTGCCCAGCGCTTGGTGCCAAGCACCGATGGAAAACGCGTAGCCATCCGAGAGTTCCTGGAAATTACAGACGAGGTCGCAGAGAAGCTTCTAAGCGCTGACAATATGGCACGAGCATCTATAGAGCTGACGAAAAAACACGGCCGGCTGATGCATCAGCATGCCGCGCAGCTTTTTGAAGAGGGTCGGATTGATGAAAGCACCCTCAAAATGGCCTCTCAGAATTACGGATGATTTATGGCGATCAATAATTTCAACAAAAATGTTTTGGCTTTCGGGATTTTTCCTGGCTGGACACTTATTCCTTTGTTGGCATCCATACCGTTTCTGAATTTCACGGTTACTCTGATCGCTTTATGTTGTTTCCCTATTGGCGCATTTATGCACCTTAAAAGACTGACTCCCGGGAAGGTCTGGCGTTCACTTTCAGACTCAATCATGGGGGGTCGTCGGTACAATAGATCACCCTGGCGGCAATAATATTTTGCTTCATGAAATAATCTGATTTAATATTTTAGATAAAACACAAAGGAGATTTTCCTCCATGTTCAAAAGACATCAAGTTGTTCTGGCCGTTTCTGCGGCTCTGGTCGCCAGTTCTGCTACCGCCGGGCTGACTATCAATCCGTCAATCAGGAACTCAGTCGTTATTGAAAGCGATGAGACATCCGGGGCAAACGAGACCTCGAAGCAAGAGAGTCGCAAAGCAATGCACCGGGATTCCATTGGTAAGTCTCTCAAGGGTCGATCTAAGGTTCACGGCTCATTTGAGATTGCCGAGGAAAAGAATTCGACCAGCAAGGTTTATCGTTTCGGTGAGAATGCTCCTTTATTTTTCGCTCTGGAAAAGGTTATACCCAACAGTGACGACTGGGACATCAACATCGATAGCGGCTTGGAAAATACTCCAGTCAGCTGGGATGGCGGCGAAACCTGGGAAGGTGTACTCGAGGTTATTTCGAACAACAACGGTGTCAGCATTGTTGTAAGTCACTCAACCAAAGCAATCGGTGTTTCTCGCGATCCACAGATTGCAGATGCGATGGCAGCTCGTGTTGAGCAGGTTTACAAGTTGGATGGGGCAAAATCGCTTCGTAAAAATCTCGACGATTGGGCTAAGGCTGGCGGATACAAAGAAGTTGTATTCTCGCGCGAAGTCTATGACATCGATTACCCAGTATTTGATGCCGTCTTTATCGGCAAGATCGATGCGAAAGGTGGTGCTATCGATCAGTTGTTTATGGCACTGAATGAAAATGCCAAAACGCCGCTCTCAGCAGCATTTCGAAAGGGTAACGGCGTTATCCTGATCGGAAAACTTAAAAGCAAAAAGGAGATGTACTGATGAACCAGTCTGTAAAGCCACTGGCAAAACGCACAGGTGCGGGCCTGGCTCTGGCGGCCGCGGTACTTGGCGCAGGCTGTTCGGCAGTCAATATCGACAAGACGCGTGAAAACCAGAATGATAGCAAACAGAACGCGACAAAGATCTTCGAGCAAGGCATGGAGATCTCTTCCGGCAAGTCTGCTATCTCTGTTTCTGACGGTTATTACATTGCCGAGGACCCGATCATCCTGAATCAGCGTGATCTTCTTCCTGACATGTTTCATGCAGACGACGGCTTTTCCCAGCCTGACCCGGTGTCTCTCCAGGATCTGATTTCGGTTATCTCAGACGAGTATGGCCTTCGAATAGAGTTCACTGACGAGGCAGGACAGCACGTCTCTCGTTTCGATGAGGCTGGTAGCGACACCGGGAGTGAAGATCTCAGCGGTGAGGATGCACTCGAAAACAGTGAGTCCATTCTTATTGAGGACCTGGCGAGTGGTGATGCCGGTGCGACCGGTGGACTGCCAGGGTCCAGTGCATATTTCACTATTCAGCACGACGGAAGTCTTGCTGAGCTTCTCGACAAAGTGACCGGGAAGGTTGGTCTTTTCTGGGAGTATAAGAACAACCAGGTTACGATCTTCAGGACCCAGTCCAAGCAGTTTTTCGCTGACGTAGCCACCATCAACGAGCAGTTTAGCGCTAGCTTCTCTACCAGTGCCGGCCAGGACAACTCTGAGGCCAACAGCTCGGCTGATTATTCTTACAACGATGGTGAGATGATCAGCCCAAATGGCAGTGATGGAACATTTATCAACTCGATCGAGAATATGCTGTCTGATTCAGATGCTGCATCAGTTCAGGCTGTCCCAAGGCTGAATTTGATTACCGTCCGTGATATTCCGCCGAAGGTTCGCGAAATTGGTGAGTACATCGAGAAAGTAAATGTCAGTGCAACAACTCAGATTGCGATGCGAGTTGATGTAATTACTTTTGTTGATGAAGACAGCCAAAACTATGGTTTCGACTGGGCAGCCGTTTTTGATGGTTCGAACGATATCGGCTTCGAGTTTAATTCGTCACTCAGTAACGCTGCTAACTCAAACCTCAAGGTTGGCCTGATCAACCCGACTGGCAACTTCTCCGGATCTGACGCATTCGTTAATGCCCTCTCGGAAGCGGGCCTGGTAACGACTTCTTACACCAAGTTCGGTCAGACATCCAATGGTGTTTCACTGCCAATTCTCGATGAAGATACTCAGGATTACGTCGCATCTCTGAAGACTGAGACACGCGAATTCGGTGTCATAACTCAGACTGAAATCGAGACAGCGGTCACCGGCCTGGATATGAACATCCTTCCAAAGATGACGTCCAGGAACAAGATTTCCCTGAACATCAAGCTGGCTGTCAATGAGCTCGAGGATCTTGAGGAAAGGAACTTTGGGGACAACCAGGTGCAACTTCCAAGAAAGAGTAGCCGGTCTTCCTTCTTTAGCCCAATCCTGACTCCTGGTAAGACCTACATGATCGGTGGCTTGGCCAGCAAGCGGTCCAATACCTCCGATGCCAGCATTACTGGTGATGGCAGCTTCTTTTCATGGTTGCTCGGCGGTCGCAAAACTTCGAATGTGAAGGAAGAGCAGACTGTGGTTCTGGTAACTCCTTACATCATTGAGAGCTGAGGTATAAATGCCCTCCAAGAACCTCATAAAGTCAAAAGCGGCATACGGCCTCGAGTGGAAGCCGCTTACGACTGACAACTTAAAGAGTGAGGCTCGTGCTATTGGAAAGAGCTCCAAGCAAAAGCTTGGAGTTATCAACCAGAGTGACGAGAAAGCACAGATCGGCCTCACAAACGACAACAAATGCAAAGGCGCCCTGTCAGCGGCTGGCATTTTCTCGGATCTCGTTAACGATGGCCTTATCGTTGAGTCTTACAATAAGACTCGATTCTGGGCCTGCCTGGTTTCAGATGGTGAGGTGGTTCCCGGTTTTGATTTCATCGGAACAGAAGATGACGTGAAGCGGAAAATCACTGACTTCTTCCAGCAACAGTTTGGCGAAGAGGTCAACGATGACATTCCTGTTTTCGGTGACGAAGAGTCGGAGAATATCCTTACTGGTGTATTCGGCGAAAGCTCTGATCACAGGACTACCTCACTCAGAGCCTTAATCGAAGAGTCTGGCAGTGAATTCCCGAAAGAATTTAGCCATCTCAGGGTTAAGCCACTTGCAGCCAATCAATTAGGCATGATCATTGGTGCGGCAGCGGTTGCCGGTGTTGCGGTTTTTGTTCTCAATGGCCAAGAGCAACAGCAGTATGAAAAGCCAGAGATAGACATGAGTGGCCTTGCTTCGATGAAAGAGGAAATCGAAGAAGAAAAAGAACCTTCAGTTCCCTCGAAAACCCGGCAGCAGAAAATGAATGAGGCTGTTCTTGAGGCTCAGCGCGAAGAGGCCAAGTGGATAAAGCAGGATTTCGACGAGCGAGAAGCTGCTGCCGCAATCAAGATGGTTGTATCTCACGCCTACTCGTCAGACCTCGTTAAGATGGGGTGGAAGCTGAATACCATCGTTTATGACCCCAGCGGTCCATACGGACCTCACGATGAGCGTCAGTCCATATTTGGCACGCCCAATCAGTTTGCTGATGCATTTGGTGAGCGCTCAAGAATCCGACTGACTGGTGATACCGGACAAGTCGCTTTTGATGCGTCTATCGAGTCGACCGGTGAAGAGCCGATGGCATTCATCCAAAGGCTTTCAGAGGACGACAAAACGCTCAACAATTTGATGACTGATCTTGAAGCGACGTCTTTTTCTTGGACGTTAGCCAATGTCCAGGATAAAGCTCGGCGGAAGCCGGCACAGGCTATTCGAGAGCTTGATGAAAACAAATCAGAAAAGCGTCAACTTGATTACACCCAGAAAACAATCAAGGTTACTGGAGATACGCTCAAGGGGCTCAGACACCTTGGCAATGTTCTTGAGCAATACCCTGGGATCGTGGCTAACAAGATAACCATTTCCTTCATCAATGGAATCGCGTGGGATTTCAACGGAGAATACTATGAATTTTAACAAGTCAGCAGTTGCATTCTTCCTGCTTCTAACAGTGGGTGGAGCTCATGCCCAGGATGGGTCAAGAAATCTGCCAGCTGGATTGCAGTCCGGAAACTTTAGCGTTGATCAGCTTGATCAGCTTGAACAGGAAAAAATGCGGCTCAACAGCATTTACAAATTCCGCCAGATGCAAGCCGAAATTGCTGGCCTGGAACAGAAGATAAATGGCGATACCGACGGAGAAGATGACGACGATTCTTCAAAAACGGCGAATGGCCTGTCCGCAGAAACGCTTCTTAGTCAGAATGAGCAGCTCCAAGGCGTTATCGTAAGGCTTCAGAAGGAGCTGAATGAATACAAAAATTCAGCCAATCCGGATTCCATGGAGCATCACGTGTACGTCACAAGGACCTACACGGTCAGGGGGGTCAATAAAGCCCGAATCTTTTATGACTACTATTTCAACACCCTGAAAGAAGGTGATGAAATTGCTCACGGCGTTACCATCGCATCAATAGACGACACCGGCATCGTCATTGAAAAGCCAAACGGCGATACAAATCGGATTCTGAAAACAACTCAGAAAAGGGCGGTCATTGAATCCTTCAATGTTCGGTCTCAAGACGCACAAGACAATGCAAATGGTTTTGTCGTTCCAAGCCTTTGATATATTGTCAGCTTGACACTCAGGGGAGGCAAAAGCCTCCCCTATTTGTTTGTGAGTCACTTAATTCCTGTTATAGAATTTAGAAAAGACATCAAATTGAGCCTTCTATGCTTCAAAAGCTATGGGAAACCCTGACAGCCGGCTCCACGATTTTTCCGCAACCAAAGTCTGCCTCCAAAAGGCCTGCTTCAAAGACGGGGAAGTCGAAGGCAGGCCAAAATAAGGCTGCCCCTGCGAAAAAGGGACAGTCTAAAAAAATGACTTCTGAAAGCAATCCTGGGGCCTCATCGGGAGAATCTAGCTCATCCCCTCAAAAGCAGAATGGTGCTAAAAATAGCCAAAAATCGTTGGACTCAAAACGTTCAAAGACGAAAATTATAGAGCGGTCAACTGATATTCCTAAGCACGACGAAGTGCTTACTACTCCGGAAGGCCCTCTTGATATAAGCGAAAGCCTACGCAGGCGCTATATTGCCCTACTTTCAAAAACAGAGCCTGAGATCGTCTATCTTATTTCAAGTTCTGAAATGCTTGATAATGACCGGAAAGTCGATCACAACCTGATATACATTCAGGAGGCCTGTTCTGCCGCAGGCCATCGAAACTTCAAGCGCCTATATGCCAATCCCAGCATCATTCAAATCGTCTACGAACAGTCGAAGAAGATCTCCAAGAAAGAAAAAACCGATCAAAAAGACTCCCTGATCGGCAAGGTCTATGATCTCTTCGATGAGGCCCTTAAAAAGAATGCCACAGACGTGCACATCGAAGTGCGTGATACTCACGCCCAGGTTCGTTTCCGCGTTAACTCACGCCTATCAAGAACGCACGAGTGGAGAATTGATGAAACAACCACATTTGCTGGCCTGATCTATCGAGTTGTTGCTAACTCTGATGATAAAGACATCTCGTTTAATCCGAAGAAGCAGCAGACAGCCACATTGAACCTCAACGTTAAAGGTGTGCAGGTCCGCGTTCGCTTGAATACAATGCCTGCCTTCCCGGGCGGGTTTGACATGGTTATGCGTATTCTCCGGATGGGGTCTTCTACGGGGGATGTGAATATCAACTCCCTGGGGTATTCCAAAGACCAGGTAGAAAAGCTGCGACTTATGACTGCTCAGCCTACCGGGGTAATTATTGTCTCTGGTGTGACTGGGTCGGGTAAGTCAACAACCAACTCTGTTCTTTTAACAGAGGTTATCGCCAAGGAGATGACGCCGGATGGCTGTGGCATAAAGGTCATTACTGTTGAGGATCCTCCGGAGTACGAGATCCCTCACTCTACCCAGTATCCAGTGAACGCAAATATCGGTGAAAGCAAAAACGCCTTTGCCGAGGCAATGAAGGCAGCACTTCGTTGCGATCCTGACATCCTTATGGTTGGCGAGGTCCGTGATGCCGATTCAGCTCATCTACTGGTCCATGCGGTTCAGTCAGGGCACCAGGTTTATACAACCCTTCACGCACAGAGTGCATTCTCTATCGTCCCTCGACTGGCCGGTATCGGTGTAGATCCCTCTGTTCTTGGCACAGCTGGTTTTCTATCAGGCCTGGTGTACCAGTCCCTACTACCTTCCGTTTGTGGGGTCTGCGCAAGAAGCTACAGCGATTATCAGAAATCCAAGGATTATGACCCCAAGCTGGATGATCGTCTTACCAAACTGGAAGCTCTAGGTTACGGATCGGTCAACAATCTGCTTTTCAGGAATCCTGAAGGTTGTGATGAATGCAAGCGTGGCATCAAAGGTATGACGGTTGTTGCAGAGACGATTGTTCCGAACGAAGACATGTGCGAGCTCTTCGGAGAAGGTAGGATCAATGAGGCCAGAAGGCTATACAGAATGGAAGGTGGTCAATTTATTATTGATCATGGCATTCAAAAGGTTTTCGATCAGTACAGCTGCCCTGTTGACGCAGAAGGCAAACTCGGTCCGTTAATCGCGTCATCGACTGAAGCAGAAGCTGATTCGGCAAAAGAAAAGCCTACGCCAAGCGGATCGGCCAAAAAGAACAAGCCTATCAGGCCTCGTTCAGAGATTCGTGAAGAAGAAGCCCGAGACCAGGGTAAAAAAAACGAGTCTAGCGAAGACGGCCATAAAGAAAGCTTGGCGACAGGAAAAACAAAGTTCACCTCCCCTGATCTTGCTAACGATGATCAAGCTGGAAGGACTGGGGAGATAGTATCAATTAAACCAATGGGCTCGAGTGATTCCACTCCGAGCGCTTGAGGGCGATAGAGATGAAAGAGTTTTTAGATAGATTTGGCTTGGGTATGTTCAACCCCGACAACTATTACGCCCTGTCCTGGTGGCAAGGTGTTTATGTTCGTCTTACCGTCCGGACAGAGGATCGTTTGAAGCTGTTTAAGAAAATTGCTAAGTACATCAGCGATGGCATTGACCTTCAGACGACCATTCAGCAGATGTCTGAAGAGTATCTTCGCCAAAACCCGAGGGATAAGCGTGGACTAATCCTTTCTGAGTGGAACGCAGCGATGATCATGGCTGGTGACGATTTATCTGATGCGATAGAAGATTGGGTTGGCTCAACCGACACAATGATGATTAAGGCTGGTGAAGATGGGGGCAACCTCGTTGATGCCATCGACAACCTCATTAAATCCAATGAAGATCAGCAGCTGATCATGTCAAAGGTCAAAGGTGCCCTGGGGTATCCGTTTTTCCTGATGGCCATAACCTACGGAATGATGTGGATGTCCAAGCTGAAAATATTGCCTGCTTTTGAAGGCATGGTGCCACCTGAGGATTGGCCAGAGAAATCAGCTCAATTCAGAGATTTCACTCTGTTCGTAACAGACAACTCTCCTCTTATATTTGGTAGCTTTGCTGTTGCTGTCTTTCTGATGAATTTCAGCATGGCGAGAGTAACAGGTTTTGTCCGCAATATACTGGACAAGATTGAGCCTTATGCTTCATATAAGCGCGTTAACTCCAGTCTTTTCCTTATTTCACTATCCGCCATGATGAAAACAGGAACGGACGTTCATAGCGCCATAGAAACGCTTTCAAGATACTCCTCTCCCTACGTTCGATCCAAGCTCGATTACATTCTGGATATTATGGTTGAGCAAGGTGAAGACCTTGGTGAGGCCCTTGACGAAAACTTCTTCGACAAAGAAGTCATGATGGACGTCCGCCTTTATACAAAAGGTTCTGTATCCACAGAGGCGATTATCCAGATTGGTCAGGCGTCTATTGATACAACGATCGTTGGCATTGAGAAGATTGCTGGTTTAATACGTCTGGTTATGATGTTTGCAGCCGGCGGCTATGTCTTGTGGATGATGACATCATCGCAAGCGGTTACAGGTGCTCTTCGAGCTTCTGTAGGCGTTTAATGAAAACGGGCTTCCCGTAGAATATTTTTTGTTATAGTCTGGAATTGAGACCATTAGGAGATTTTTATGAATATGAAATATCGTTCCATGCCAGGAAAGAGCCAAGGTGGTTTTTCCCTGATTGAATTTATGCTTGTAGTCGCCCTTGGTGCGCTACTTTACTTCGGCACCGTAGGTAACTTTGGTGCTTCGGATGCTCAGACTCAGACTGATAACGAAGTTCGAGCCCTCACGTCATTGGTGCCTCTGATCAAGCAGACATTCAAGTCTGTTCAGGGTAACTACGACGGCCTGGCAAACGAAGTTATGCGTCGTAACAACAGCTTCCCGAAGAGCATGGAAGACCCGGCAAGTACCAGCAATATTCGTCACGCGTGGGCGAATGATGGTATTGACCTTGGCGTTACCGGCACCAGCGATGAGTTCTTCACCATCACCTACAAAGACGTTCCTGGTAACGCTTGTATCCCTCTGGTGAGCCGTATTTCGGATTTCTTCATCGATGTCGAAGTCGACGGAACGATTGTTGATGGTGTTGCTGACATCTCGACCAATTGTGTTGGCAACGACTCAACTCCAGAAGCTCCGGTTGATATCGTCTTCCGCGGTCGATAAGACTGGAGATACGTGCATGACTGAAGATTTCACCGATATCATGCTTCCTTTGAAAACTCCAGAGGAAGCACTTGCCTACCCAGGTCCTGTACATTGTTATCAGGACTTGAGGGGGCATATCGATGAAATACTTAGTCATGTAGAGGAGCATCATGATGGTAGTCGTCGTTTTCGACTCAGTGTTGATAATTACGACTATCGAGTGACGAGGGCGTCAACTCCGGCCGGGGATTACCTGGCAATGAGGCGCCTTCTTCCCAATATTCGTCAACTTGATGATATTGGGCTTCCTTCAGAGATTCTGAGGCTTCTTAGAAGCCCCGGGCTCTCTCGAGGTGGTCTAATCATTATCTCTGGCCAGGCAGGCCACGGTAAGAGCACGACCTGCGCATCAATCATAAAGGACCGCCTTGCAAAATTTGGGGGCGTCTGTAACACCGTAGAATACCCGGTTGAGCTTATGATGACAGGCATGGAGGGGATGGGGCTATGCCTTCAAAGAAACACAGAGACCCCCGAGGAATTCGATGAATCTATTGCAGATGCCCTTCGCTCTTACCCATCAAAATCGAACAACATTCTTTATGTTGGTGAAATACTTCATTCAGGCATAGCGGCAACTGTTTTAAAGAGTGCAATCGATGGCCACCTGGTTTTGACTACAATGCACGCCAGTGGGGCCATTACGACGCTCGAGCGAATATTGGCGCTTGCGTCTGAAAGAATCAGCTACGATGAGGCCCGCCAGCTTTTAGCCAGTGGTTTGAGAATGGTCGTTAATCAAAACTTGAAGACCGTTCGTGAGAACACGGTGTTTCGAGCAAGCTATTTAATTGAGACCGACTCTGTGTCACGGAATATAGCTTCTGGCAATTCGTTAAAGCAACTTTCAACAGACACGCGAACCTTAAAAGAGCGGCTCAGAAACAAGCAACCTTTGATCGCAAAATTCGAAAAGTAAGTGTCCAGGATCCCGGTGACTATTATGTTCAAAAAACAGAATTCAGGCTTTACTCTTGTCGAGTTCATGATTGTTATTGCCCTGGGTGCCGTAGCAATGACTGGCTACATGCAGACTCTTCAGCAAGAAGCCAACCAGCTTATGGCTAAAAAGCTTGGTGTCCAGGAACTTGCTGTTTACAACGGTGCGGTTCAGAAGTATCTCAGTGCTAACGCCGGCGTTAATCCTGCATCGATTACTGGCACTTTCACCGGTGTAAATTGGCTGAAAGATGGCGCTGTGTGCGCTTCTGGGACCGGGGCAGAAGGCTATGTTCCGTGTGGCTTCCTTTCCTCTACTGGCGGCTCCACAACTGTCGGTAACATGGACTTTACAACGACTGTTTCTTTCAATGCCGCGGCGACAGCTACTTCCCCGCGGGGTCTTGAAGCTCGGACAGTTCTTTCAGACTTTGAAACCAACATAGCTGGCAGGACAGCAGGCGGCACCCTTGGCCTCGCTGCCCTTGTCGCCTCGACTACTTTTAACACCTCCGATTTCTCAGGTGGTTCTGATGCCGGCATGATCATGTATTGCCCTGACATCACCCCCATGCCGGCAGCCATGCTCACCTACTGCGGAGCAGAGAGGGACACTATTGTCAGCTATGCATTCACAAATAGTGAAACAGACATCTGGCTTCGTACCGACCATGGCAACAAGATGAACAGCGCCATCGAGTTCAGGGGAGACTCAGGAACCTCGGTACCAGCCAGCGCTGCGGACCTTGATAGCATTGACTCAAGGAACAATCGTCATATTCGAAATGTTGCCAGAATCTACAACATCAACGACAGCGACAATGCTGGCGGAGTCATTGAAAACCTCATTATTGGTGCTCTTAACGGAGATAGCGCGTCAACCATCGCTAATAACGTCTCCAACTCAGGTGTTATTATTGATGCCAATATGGAAGTCCTCGGCGATCTCTACGTTGACGGAGATATTGATACAGACGGAACGATCAGTGCTGATGGTGACATTAGTACAGATAGTAATGTCGTTGCGGCCGGCAATGTGACTGGTGACCAATTTATCGATGACGATGATGCCAGTCGCTATTTAGATCCTAATGGAACCTCCCAGTTGAGCATTGTAGATGTTTCTGAAATTAGGGCCGTTGACCCAGCAGCTGGTTTGGGTATTCGTGGAGACACTATTAATTTTGATGATCAAAATTCCAGTCCCGGGGTGACCCCCCAGCTGACAGGTACTGTTAATGCCTCAAACCTGATGATCGAAAAGAATGGCGGGACCTACAGCCTTGAAGAGCTGCTGCCAAATCAAACTCTTCATTCAACCTATATCGTCCGTTATGGGGACCTGATTCCAGGTTCCAACATAAATCCTGATTGTGGTGGGCCTGGTAATGTCAGGGTTTTCGTCCAGGGTATTGTGGATGAGATTGTCACACAAAGCGGCGTGGGCGGTCAGATTCGAAGGGTGACTTACGACGGAACGAACTATGGCTACTTCCCGGAAAATGCGAATTATACCAATCCATCAAACCAATATGCTGAGAACGCCGTGGCATCACTCATGTTCTATTGCGCTCGATAAGAATAAAACTTGTTGGTTTAGTTCTTGTTGTGGTATATTGAGTTCATAAGGAAATCAAAAGGATTGATTTCTTGAACAAGCGAGGAAACTACTATGAAACATACTATCGCAATCCTAATGTTCGGCCTTGCAGCTTCATTCGCTGTTCAGGCTAATCAATACCAGAATCAGGATGCCCTGAACTTTGGTAACGGCTTCTCTTTTGAGATTGACACTGGCAGCGTTGGTTCAATGGTTCCAGAAGCTGGCGGCGATGGCCTTCAGGTCGAAACGGATAAAACGGTCAGCAATCGAACTTCGAGGGCGGTAACCGGGGACAGAAAGTGTACTCAAGACCGCTTAGGCGATTGCCTGGCATATGCTGACGTTTATGCTCAGGCTGTAACCACGCAGACACGAACCAAGACCTATCTGGTTGGTGGAGGTCTTGAATCTCGACAGCTTATTGGCGAAACAATTCAAAACGATGTTTCGAGCTGCAAATTCGTCTATCGAAACCGTTCTGGTAGCTGGTCAACTACCTTCGGCCGAGGAGAATGCTCATCCTTCTTCTAAGAAAGAAGCCTGAAAATCACGGGAGCCTCAGGCTCCCGTTTTTTTTGTCCATTTTTCATTCAGCAGCAACGCAAACTCTTCGAAAATATCATTTAGCCTCTTCAGATGCTCCCGCCTGAGAACGTTGTTTTGAAGGGTCTTCTTGTCCAGGTTAAGAATCCTCTGCCGATCCTCCATCAGTTGAGGAGAAACGTCTTCTAAGGGCTCTTGAAGTACCTCCTTGCTGTATGACTGAGCAAAGACGAACACCTTTTCTTCCGGAATGCCTGTCGCCTTGGCAATTTCCTTCAAACTTTTACCCTGGACCAGGTCTCGGGCAAAACGCTCAATGGTCTCATCGTTGAGATCCAGCTTTTCTATCAGATTGTTAAGACTCATGGTTAATCACTATTTCTCAAAATTTATATTATTTTCTAGTATGGAATAATATTTGTCAACGTGGAATGTGATACAATGCTCGCATTAACCAAGGAGAAAGACTCATGGCAGCAAAAATCGACAAAACTCGCCCACATCAGCGCTTTGCGTTTCACGATTACGAAACCCTGAATATCGACAACAAGACCACCCAGGGTGCGGCTAAACCGATTGAATATGCTGGAATCATCACAGACATTGATCTCAATGAAGTTCCTGACGGCCGGCACCATAAAATCATCAAACCCCCGATCGATGTGATTGGTAACCCGAATGCCTTCCTGGTGCACGGCGTTGATCCTGAAATGGCAGAGAAGGTTGGAGTCAGTGAGTTCGAGTTTGCTGAGTGGATTGGTCAGCTTTACGGCAAAGATGGAACCGTCATAGCCGGCTACAACTCGATAAAGTTCGATAGCGAGGTAACGCGCCACACCCGCTTTAGAAACCTGCTGCCGTCTTACACCCCGGAGTTCGAAAATGGAAACTTCCAGCTCGACGTCATGAAGGTTGTCATGATGGCCTACTCCATGAGCCCAGGCGTTCTGAACTTCCCCAAAAAAGACGACGGCAATGACAGCCTGCGTCTGGAAGATCTCACCGCGGCAAACGGTATCGATCACAAAGATGCACACTCCGCATTGAGTGACGTTGAGGCAACCATCAATCTCGCCAAATTGATCAAGGAGAGAAATCCCCAGCTTTGGCATTACGCGCTCTGGCTCACCAATAAGCGCAATGTCGAGCCTTTGCTTGATAAAAACGAGATGCTTTTCTACACCGACACCACGATCGGACAGAAAACTCGCTACACCTCTGTTATGCATCCGCTGGTTGTCGATTCTAAAATCGGCAGCAAGTACATTTGCATTGACCTCAATTCAGAGGATCTGGACATTGTCTTTGATGAATCTCCAGAAAAACTCAACGAGTACATCTTCACCTCAAAACAAGAGCAGGGTAGCAACTACAGAGCTACCCCATTTCTCAATCTCACAACCAACAAGGCCCCAATCGTTATACCTGCCAGTGAGCGGGCCATAAAAAACATGTCCGACGATATGGGTTTTGACCTGGAAAGGATCCAAAAGAATTTCAGCAGGATCAAAAAAGGCGGAGAAGAAATCAAGCAAAAAGCCCAACAGACGATGGCCTCGGAAGGCATGGAGCCACCAAAAAGCTCCGCGCATAGGCTTTACTTCTTGCCAGGCTTCCCATCCACACCGACCAACAAGCTATTGGGCCGCCAGCACGCCAAAGACGACAACGGTGTTACGACCCTCCGTAACGCTAATATTGCCAATCTTGCCAAGAAGACCGACTTCCCAGAGATATTCTACGATCTGGCGTTGCAGGCCAAGTATCGGACCTGGCCGCGAGAGTTGATGCGGGATCCCGATGTGTCGCCGGCTGAGTTTGTCGACTTCGTCGATTACCTCGATGAAAAGCTGAATAAGGGCATTGACGGCACTTACACCTTCTCAGAATATGAAGACGATCGGGCAGCTATCAGTAAGCGCCACGTCCTTACAGACGCTGAAAAGCACGTTCTTGGCAACCTTGATAAGCAGACAAAAGGACAACAAGACCTCCTTGAGGCCATGAAGATGCGCGCGGAAGAGCTCCGCCCCGCTGCTGAGGCTGAAAAGAAGAAAAGCCCTGACTACAAAGCTTTGAGGTTCAAAACTCAGGGCCCTAGTGGTCCTGGAATGTAACCACCCATATATGGGTCCCAGAAACACTCCTTAACACTATATATGTCCTGTCAAGAGAAAAACTGTTGACAGGACACTTTTTTTTCACTATGGTGTGTCGTAATACGAAAGGAGAGAGCTATGTTTTACTCGTCAATTGAAACTGCACCGGACAAAGATGTCGGCAGTTCACTGATTGTTGTTGAGACCGTTTGGTGGTTCGTACTTTGGTGCGTACTGGAAGCGTTTGCCATTGAAGGGATCATTAAGTGGCTGAGGTCCGCTTTCTACAAAACGGAGCACCTCTTTGACTCACTGGATCTCGACTTCATCGGTTATTTCTTCGAGTTTTTCGGTGATATCACCCGCAACTTCAGTCATCTTGGAAACGGGGATATTTTCGACTGGCTTGGAAGGGGACTGATCCTCTGGCTTTGCACAGCACTTCCGGTGCTTATCTGGCGAGGCGTCAGGATGGAAGGAAGAAGTCGACCTGGACGGTAATGAGAAGAGCCCTGGAAGCAGCGCTCTTCTTTTTTTACATGTCAAAAGACTGAGAAAAGCTACGAGCTTTTGCTTTGGAGGGTTTCTCAGTCGGTCCTGATGATTCGGATTTCGGCTTCACCCACTCAGATGCAGTGAGTGCGTCATACACCCTGTCCGTAATAGAGGCGCCCTCAGATCCCTCATGCAATCCTTGCTCAATTTGTCGTGCAACTTGAGGATCACCAAGTCTCGGGGCCGTTAACTTGGCCTCTCGCATCGAAGCCCATCCTACCCTGTTCACAGCCCCATCTTTGAAGAAGCGTTTGGAAACCCCTCTTCCAAGACGAGCCAGCGTGCTTGGTCTTCCAAGTCCTTCCTTGGTCATGCGCTCAACAGAAAGCTGTTGGTCCGACATGTTCAGTCTTTCCCATCCGTCTCCCGCGATCCTCCCTGACTTAACGCCCAGCGGGGCAAACTCAGGATCCCATTTCCTTGGATCTCTCATGCCAGGCACGAAAACTTCGGAGCGAGTTAACTCAACCCGGGCCCCGGCTCTAACCAGAGCACGCCATCCCTCGTTCTCTGCGGCAAGGCCGCTCAGTCTACTTATCGATTTCTTTACATGGTACCCGGCGCCAATCATTGCATAGTGACGCCACAACAAACTCAGCACTGCATCTGGCCGGCTCATCATGCTTAAAGACTGAAAAGGATCTCCAATAATCCCGAGCGGAGTAATAGCTTCGTGTGCATCCTGCTTGCCAGGTACTGCAACCTCCTCAAGACCTGAAGACTTGAACCCTCTCTCACCAAGGTCTTTTTTCATACTGTTAACGGAGTCTATAGACATTCGCCTGGAGTCAGTACGGAAATAGGTGATCAGACCATTGTCATGAAGCTCTTCGAGGCTTTCATAGACTTCATCAGGCTCACACTTTAGAGCTTTTGAGAACCCAAGCATGCAGTCAGATAGGTTCATACCTTCTGTTATCTTTTTCTCGACGTCCTCTACATGATCCATAACAGGGGCCGGCAATGTCTGTATCTTGCGGCCAACCGTATCTTGATCCATATGAGAGGGAACAAAGACCTGGATGTCTGACCTTGCTAGGGGGATCGATTTTGAAAACCGAGAAGGCTCGAAAGGCTCCCGGAGCGCGGAGTTAATCAAAGGTGTCGACAATCTACTGATCACACCTTTCAAGTAGGGCTTTTTATCTATCGTCTCCTTATCAAGCGCAAACTGACTGAAGTTATCGAATACACGCCTGGCTACTCCCCCCTCTGCCTTTTTGAAGTCAATGGGTCCTGGTTCACTAAGGGCTTTCTCTATGCCTTCATGAGTCAAAGCCTTTACATGAACCCTGACAACACTCTTGCCAGTCTCCTCTGCGAGTCGCTGAACGTGCCAGGCTATGACTTCACCTTCAATATCAGAGTCCGACGCTACGTAGACTTTGTCTGAAGCCGCGATCTGGTTTATTAAGTGATCTACAATTGGGGGGCGGATTGCAGCCCAGGAGATCCTGCCGTTCTGGGTGAACTCGTCTGGATCTACTGGCTTGATATCAAACAGGCGACCAAGGGTCGCCTGAATGTTCATTTCGTGATCGAGATCCTGAAGAATTTCCCGGAGGCGTTTTATTTTCTTGGAGCTCTCGATCACTATGAGGTCTTTTCGATTAGCCATTTCTCTTCCGACTGTTATCGAGGTTGTTGATTCTGTTCGCCGACATTAATTATTCTGGGCCCCGGGATTTATGCCAACAGGATTACCAACTCCGGTATTGTAGTCTGGACTCTGGAAGCCACTCCCATTGTTTTGAGACGGTGCCTGGTTATCCCGTGGGTCCGTTTCGAGTGCGTCGTTAATGTTATTCAAGCCTGTGGCGTTTTCAACGCCTTGGCCTATTTCCACTGCGTCAGTTCCGAAGTCTTCAGCATCAAGTCCGGTCTTATCTTCGATAGTGCCCAGGGCGCTATTAACACCGTCCATCATTTCCTGATGCCCCATGTCTACCAGGTCACCGGTGACATCGTGGACCATGCCGCAGGTGTCTACGCCAGAACCTGCGAAGGATGGCAGTCCTGGAAGGCTGAGGTTAAAGTTGCAATCAGAGGCCTCTGGGCTTTCATATCGAAGAGCTGACTCCTGGTAGTTAGGCGTCGTGTCGATGTTTTCGCAGACACTGTTTTTCAGGTCTTCGAGATACTGCCGGCGGCGTTCTTTCCGATTTGCTTCGGCGCCTGTGCATATTGAAGGTGGCAGCTGAACAGGCCTGGCAGCACTCGCAACTCGGTTTTCTTGCTGCTGACCTTGGTTCTGATTTTGACCTTGACCGGAATCATCCTGAGCTTCTTGTCCCTGCCCGTTCTGATTAGCAAAGGCCGGCGAACTCACGCCGACAATTGAAAACACTGATATTGCGGCCACAAGAGGTAGCTGTATAAATTTTGCCTTACGCATTGGTTTCGCCTCCTTCGGAGAAAATTGTCACGAGAAGCTTCAGGCGAACCATGAGCTGAATTCGGTCAATCAGCACTCTTGCGCATTTCTGAAGCTCTTTATCCTGATCGCCTTTTCCCGATACAAGATTTTCACACTGATTATAAATTATCACACTCGACCCTTTACTCATCTCACTTTGAAGCTTGTTGTCGAGCCATACCATTGCAGCAACGTTGTTTTTAAGGGACATGCAGGCCAGAAGTTTAATCAGCCGATTTTGGAGTTCTTCTGTTGGGTTTTTGTTTTCGGAGAACTCCTGAATCTCTGGTATGAGGTCAGCCATTTCCTGGTAAAAATCTGGAAGCTCATTGTACTTGTGAGTCCAGTTTTCGCGCTTTTCAAACATTTGCAGAAGCTCTATAGCCTCCGGATCTACGCTACTCCAGAACTTCTCTTGCATTTCAGGAGAAAAAATATCCTTGCTTCTCATGTTAGATCCACATCGTTTTCGGTATACTGGTAAAAGATTGATAAACATTAGCACTTTTTTTATGTTATGGAAAGCTAGGGGTCTTTATGAAATTCTTTGTGGCGCCGGTATCAGATAGCCGAACGGTGTATAAGGTCTGGTGTGCTGACATGAAGCCAAAAAAGGACCTGGGCCTTCTTATTGAAGCATTTCGCAATCTTAATCGATGCGCAGAAAAGGACTTCCTTGTTACCAGCAACTTCAATCAAAAAAAGCGCCCCCGGAATCCCGGTGTTTACGCTGCTCCTATTTTCAAGTCGCCAGAGGTATCGAAGTAATGTTCAGGGTAAAAAAAATATTTGCAACTTTCGGTTTCGCTATCATTCTTGGTACCGCTTCGGCCCCTGCCCATGCTTTGATTACAGCTAACCCACCCCAGTTGATTGCTCAGATTTCTGAGAACATTGGTAATGCTATTACCTGGGGCAAAGAAAAAATGATGATGATCGGCAAGATGGATCTTGAAGGCATGCTGGGCAAAATGGGGATTGATGCGAGCAATAATGGTTTTGTGAACCTGATTGCTCGTAGCGGCCGCATGCAGGAAGAGCTTGAAGATCTTGAGTTGCTCGAGAAAATGATGCCTGATCGCGACATGTGCGGAAACGTCGGCCTGGCCAGATACCAGGACATGACTGATTGCGCTTCAAGAGAGCAAGTTCGAAACAGAACCTACGAGGCGTCTGTTGATAATATGCGCTTCGGCCTGAAGGGTGATGCGTTCAACAACTATGCCAAGAACAAAGTGAATAACATGATTGAGGTATGCAAGCAGTTCACATCTGTTGACCCAAGTCAGCTGGAAACAGAGGAGCAGCGCCTTCAATACAGTGACTGCTTCCAGGTTGGTAAAATCTACGGAGGAGGAACAACCGGCACCCTCTCCATGCAAGAATCTGCGGCTATGGACCAGTCGATAAAAATCATGACAAACGCCGTTCCTCGTGAGAAGAAATCTGCCCGCATGAACAAGGGAACCACCGAGTACAATGTAAGGGTTCTCCAGGAATCTCGAAAAGAGCTTTACCGCAATCTTGCGATCTCTTCACTTCATGAGGTTAAAGGCTGGGTGGCTCCACCTGGAAAAATTGAAGATGATCTTGAGGCGCCCAGTAAACTTGAGGGGCTCCAGGCCTGGCTTGATGCGCGTGATGCCAGCTGGATCATGGAAGTCGGCGGCGGCGAAACAAAGAAGCTGGCTGAAAGTCGCTCAAATGCTTCTGATAAAGAAGCAAAGAAGATGGATCGAACAATTTATCCCAGTGAGCTCGCGCGTAAATCTCTGGAGATCGACAGGTGGCGTGCCCAGTTGCAGTTTTATCAGTTTCAGGGAGGCTTAAGAAAAGAAGCCCTCACAGCTGCAATGCTCTCGATCATGTCAGACCCGCTTTAATAGGACTCTAGTTATGGATCTAACACAGATTTTCGCACTGTTTGGGGCGCTAGGGTATCTGATGATATCCGTGGCTTTCCTGGCGGGTCTGTGCCTGGTGGGTTTGGCCTTCTGGATGAAGTACGGAAAAATGGGGAGCAACGGGGGTAATAACCCAAACTCCTCATTTTGGACGTTTGTCGCAGGCATGCTCCTCTTGTGCTCTCCGGCTTTGTATTTCATGACGATGAACACATTTACAGAGGGGTGGGACACTTCTCGCGAGGTTTACGTCATTGATCAGGCATCGATAACGGCAATGTCAGAAGAAAACAATGCCATGTTGGCATTTTTGCCTAAGAACTCGGTTATTGTTCTGACTATGTTCGTTTATTCTTTCGGCCTTTATGCCTACCTCAAAGGCTTATATCTGTTTAGGTTCGCAGGAACCATGGGTCAGGATGGAAGAACACAGGCAGGCAGGGCATGGGGTCACACTATTGGTGGAATTTTCGTGCTCAATATCCAATGGCTTTCTTGTGCGCTTCTCACGTTCTTTATCGCTCTCAGCTACTGTTAGGTTTTATCATGGGATTTATCGGGATTTTCCGGAACATACTTGCAAAAGAGACCACGCGCCGGGCTCAGCTTCCGGCATTGGTTAAACAAATGCGGGAAGATTCCGTCGCTTATCGGCGCGAACATATGCATGTCAATGCGCCTGCTGTTGACCCAACCACGACGATTGCTGATTTCAAAAGTGCCTACAGGAACCTTCAGATTTGTTCTGTTGTCTCATTTTCCTACCTGGTTGGCATATTGATCTACAACATTAAATCTCCTAGTGGAATGTTGTTAATCACCTCTATCGTTATGGGTATCGTTGGTCTTCTTGGTCATTTTTCATTTGTAATTCGGGCTTATCGAGCCCGGGAAGTGGCCGAAAACTGGGAAAGTCGGCACGAAAGCTTCGCAGTTTCTGTATCAGAAGTCATCGATGCTGCGCTTACCGACCCCCTGGCTCTTTTGCCGGCATTAAAGGGACTTCACTTTTCATCTGATAAAATAAATAAAAAGTGAGGCTCCATTATGAAACCAACTTCTAGGTTCAGTATTCTAAAATCCATGGTTGCCCTTGTCCTGCTTGTCATGGGCTCTTTGATGTCCTTTGATGCCTACTCTAACGAGAGCAGTGGCGGATTTCGAGATGGCATGACCGTGGATCAGGAAATCTCAGGTATTATTCAATACCCAATTCAGGTCAAAGGTGAAGAACTTGAATACGCTCATCTCTGGTTCAAGCAAATACTTGGTGGTTTCATCTTTGCGCCCTGGGAGCAGATGGGCATCGATAATGGAGCGTATGACAAAGATGATGTGACCGTTCTTTCCAAGGCCTTGGGCTTTACCAACGTACTATCGATGATTCTGTGTCTGATCATCGTTTATTACATGATCGTTGGCGGCGCTATTAACACAGCAGCTGAGGGCGAGACACTCGGCAAAAGCTGGAATACGCCATGGCTGATGATGAGGACCTCTGTCGGTTTTGCCCTGATAACCCCACTAAAAGCTGTCGGGGGAATGACAATGTCATTCTCCCAGGTTGTTGTGATTTGGCTTTTGATGACAGGCTCTAACGCAGCATCTTTGCTCTGGACTTACGTTATCTCTGAGATCACTGAGGGAACGGTAATCGTTCAGCCCAGCATTGAGCTTGGATCTGCAAAAACCGCAGAGCTCATGAAGATGCTGATTTGCACAGACGCCAACGTCCGAGGCAACACTGACGATGACTATCAAACCCAGGGAGGCCCGGGAGGCGGCAATACTCGCGGTCCTGGTGGTGGTCAATCAGGCAGCAACAGGGCTAATACGACTTCCTCTGTTGACGAAGATAGCCGAACACTTTATACGATCTATCGCGACTCTGCCTCAACAAATGGAACACGAACCCTTTCAAACTCAGGTAGCGCTGGTAACGACTACATGTGGGGAAGTGAGTCCTTTGACATGGATGCGAGCACAATCCCGGCGAAAATCACTTTTGGCCCTAACGGTGAATGTGGCGAAATCAGCTTTCCGGTAGTGAATGCTGATGCAAACTCAGATAATGATTCTGCCGCAGACGCAAACCGAGGTGTTTCCGCACTTGATTACAAGGGCATGGCTATCCAGGAAGGCGGAAAGGCATTTGCTGTCAAACTGTCAGAAGTCATTAACGCGCTACTGCCTGGCGTAAGAGCCCTGTCCTCTCAAGATGAGGACCTACAGTACAATAACATCCGGGAGCTGCTTGCCAGCGAGAACGTTGATAAGAGCTCTGACCTTTATCAGGATTATTTGGTCGGCTACGAGGCGTTCAAGAAAGCCGCTCGGATCTATGCCACTGAAATTGTACCGGCTGTTCACAGCAAGGCCTCTGGTAACGAGGCTGTCGTCAATAAAATGTATGACGAGATGTCCTATGGCGGATGGCCCGTTGCAGGAATTTGGTTCTACGATTTGAGTGCTCTGCCCGGCCTTACGTTCAACGCCATCCAAGGTATCCATCAGTCAATTGCGGCGGAAGCACCGAACTTCTGTTGGATCGTTGAACTCTGGGGTAATTGCTCAGAGATGGAAGGCGGCGCCGAAGTCGGTTACGAGCTGACAGGCTATTATCTCAAGCGGTTGACCGAAGATGAGTCGGTCAACTTTGCGACAGCCTTGGACGATGCGCAGGCGCTTTGTTCAGAAGATGGTGGCTGCGCAGGCGGAACAACGGCAACAGATCGAGTATCTGTGACCCTTGCTCGATCCTTGCTCGGGACACTTGGCAATTCGGAAGACAACGTCAATCCGATGGATAACCCCGGGAACCTGAGCTCTCCGTTCCTGTTCGCCGCTGAGATCGGTCACACGCTTAATTATGCCGCTCAATACGCGATCGGTGTTGGCGTGGGGTTGCATGCCCTTGTTAATACGCTCGAATGGGAAGCGAACAAGCCGGTGAGTGCAGGTGAAGGCTTCCTGGACATGTTTAACCCCTTCAGCGACGTATGGCATTTCCTTGGCGTATTCCTGAAGAACATTGTCATCAGCTCGGTGACAATGAGTCTCGTCGTTCTTGGAATGATCGCAGCTGCCTGCCTGTCTTCAGGATTCTTGCTGGCCTACGTAATCCCCTTCTTACCAGTGACTACCTGGATCATGATGATGGCGGGCTACATGCTTACGGTTGTGGAGGCCGTAGCCGCGGCGCCCCTTGCGGTGGTTCTGTTGTTCACACCGGAAGGTCAAGGTATATCGGGCTCTCGGTTTGAGCGTGCACTTCAGCTGGTTGCCATGGCAATTCTCAGACCTTCATTTATGGTCCTTGGTATGCTGGCAGGCCTGACTGTTTCGTTTGTCGCATTTGGCATGATGAACATATTCTTCTTCCGGGCGGCAGAGCATGTCCTGAGCGGAACAGCCTTCGACGTAGTTGCCATTGTTGTCCTGTATGTCGGTGCAACTTACCAGCTCTGTAAACTAATGGTTGAATCTATGCACCAGCTGCCAGACAGATTGAGTGAATGGTTCGCTGGCGGCGTCAGCCGGCCTTTCGGTGAAAGCCGGATCTCCGACAACGTTGAAGGCACTCTCCAGGGGCTTGGTGGGAAAATAAATGACATCCCCAAACAAGTTCTATCTGCTCAAAAATCAATGTTATCTGACGACAAGAGAGAATGAAGGGGCTCCGCCCTTTCATTTTAAAGCTCTTTTTAAGCCGACATTAGTCGGCTTTTTATGCCTATGTCAAAAATTAATTGCCACTCGGGCAATGATGCACTAATATTCAGGCCAACAATGAGCTGATAAGGCATCAGGAGAAACGCATGGCAACCCTTAAAGGTAGCAAAGAAATAAAGAACGCCGTTTTGCACGTACTGGCAAAAACAGGTGACGCACTGAGCCCGGCTGAGGTAGCTGAAATCCTTGGCATTAAGCAAGGTCTGGTTTCACGGGCCCTTTTTGATGCGCGCCGGGATCGCCCTCCTGTCATTCAATTAAGCGCTTCAGACAAAAACCGCTTTGAATTCATTACAGGCAACGAGGCGTCTCTCGAGCCTCTTCCGGATGACGTTCTGGCTCTGATCCCTGCTAAAAATGCTGGGAAAGCTCGCAAGGCCGAGCCTACAGCCAAAACAGAGAAGCCTTCTACAGAAGACCTGGGGAGTATTAAGGGCGAAATTGCAGGGCTTTTTCATAACCGTAAAAAAATCGCTCGTAGCGACATTCACGAAAAGCTGTCCGGAAAGTATTCAGTTGAAGAAATTGACCCGGTTGTCGAAGAGCTCGTTTCGGGCAAGTTTCTGACACAGACGCCTATGGACGAGTTTGAGGAAGATATTTTAGGTCTTACCAAGAAGGGGCAGTCACTTCTCGAAAATGCAGATGGCAATACTCCGGCACCTGCTGTTAAGGCAGAAGCACCAGCCAGGAAGGCTCCGGCCAGAAAAGCCCCGGCAAAGAAAGAGGTTGAGCCAGCGGTGGAGAAGCCTATTCAGAAAACAGCCGGCCGGCCATCCGGAGATCGGGATATTTCAGAACTCCGAGACGCCATGGTTGAATACATTGCAGACAAAGAGGATGTTTCCAAGTCAGACGTATCCCGGAACCTGTCACCTCAGCTTGAAAGATTCGGCCGGAAAACTATTGGCCAAGAATTCATGAAGATGATCGACGAAGGGGTTCTGGAGCAGAGCCAGGATAAGAATGGAGCTGCAAGGCTCGGGCGCTATAGGATGGCGACTGATACTGCAAAAGCCCCGGCCAGAGCAGAGAAGCCGGCACTCGCGGCCGCAAGCAAGCCACAGGCAAAGCCGCCTGAATCCAAAATGGAAGATCTCGACAAACTCAAGCAGGATCTGGAAAAGGCTCTGGATACGAACGGAGAAGGTTTATCGAGGGATGTTGGCGGCCTTTTCGACAGAGTCGTGGACTACGTGAAGCATCTTGAAGAAACAAATCAGCGACTCAGGTCTCAGATGATCTCTATGATAGAGAACATGCGCTGAATTAAAGAAGCCCGGGGCCAGTCACAACGACTGGCCTTTTTTTGAGCTCAACTTTTCCCCATGGCCCCTGTACTGAGCCTTCCCGATTTGCCGCGATCATATCTCCAACGGGCCCGTCCACGAGGAAATAGGCCTCTGATAGGTGGCCTTCTTTCAACATGCGCTCAAGGGCCTCTTCAGAAAGGCTTCTCTGGCGCTCCTGAGGATCCCTCCAGTGAGATAGGTCTGTATCTGGAAAATCGCCTACAAGTACTCCAAAAGCCTCTATGCAGAACTTTTTGAACTCGCCTGGATCCTCGATCGAAATAGTCCACTGATCTAAGGCAAGACCTCTTTTAAGGCTTCTCCGCAGGCCAGGGACCTCTGAATCGTTAAGTCGGCCGATCAGTTCGTTACCTGACCAAAGAGCCAAACTGCCTTTGTCGGGAACCCCAGCTATAGGGCCCATATCAACTTCATTCGGCCGGCTAATGGTCAACACCGATGCGCACACCCGATTGCTGGATTTCAGCCCTGTCAGGCTATCAATTTCGCTTGCTGTGACTATCAGGTGCTTATTGACTGTGCTCACTTTATCGACATCCCAGATTCTTCATGCCCCTGCTTCCCGCGCATGATCCGCATTTGTTTTGCAAGCTCAGGGAATTCCGCACGCCCTTTGCCCATCTCTGCCTCAAGGTGTTTCATCTTGCCTTTGCTGAAAACACCCTCACGAAGTCTTGGCTTAATATTCTTCAGTGTAGAGGCGATCGCTCGCTCGTAGGACTCATCGTCCATGTCATGCTCAAGGATCGTCATCCTATCCTGAAGGAATGCGAGCTGGACGTCATCCCCATGCATGAGTGCACTTACCGTATTATCCATTGAGTTGTTGATAAGCTCGTTCTTAACCTCATCGTTCAACCCAAAATCAGTTGTGCCTACTTCGCCAGAGCGAAGCAGAAGGGTCCGAAGTACATCGTCGTGGGAGATTCTCTGGTGACTCGGGCTCAGAAAATACAGCGCCTCAGTGATGAATGATTTAACAGCCAGCAACGTAGGCTTGACCAAGAACTTGTGAGGCCTGAGTCCTTTGACGACATGGTCGTACATATCAACACCGCCCACATAGTTCTTTCTCACAGCTTCCTTCAGTGTTCTGCCCTGTGTATAAAATCCGTCATCACCAAGCAGGCAGATCAAGGTCTTGTTCTTACCTCCCTTCTCCTCGTTTACAAACGGATGCGTTGGCAGGTTATCAACCAGTCCACCATCGGCAAGCTCTTCTCCATGATAATCTATGGAGTCGAAGCCAATGGGGAGATTCATTGATATCCTTACAGCCTGGCTGATTGGCATCCTTTGATACTTCAAATCTTCAGCGCTCGCCGTCGCTCTTTGAAAGCGCTCATTCATGAAGCCTTCAAGGTCTCCGGACAGGAGCTTGCCTGGCTTCCAGTCCCCGTAACGACACATGGTCACATGAAGCTTCTTAAAGCCGTGATGGGGCAGCTTTTCAGCCAGAATATCGAGCTCGGCGAAGTTCAGATTTCTCCGATAAAGCGTCCTCTGTTCTTCATAAGCCAGTGAAGAGATAAGACGCGTGATCATGTTGGTTTTATCAAAGTCTGACCTTTTATTGCTCGCCACCGCGGCGCCAACACCGTGAATATCTTGTCCGTGCATGTGGTTGATCGCATTCACTGCGGTCTTCATCTCATTTTCATCGAGATTGGCTTCGATTTTAAGTGACTCCCAACCAGGAGCCTCAGTGTCAATGAGCGCACCATCCTTGGACTGCCTGATTGACGAAATCAGGCACTCTTTCCATTCGTCGCTGCCTTTCCGGATGTATTGCTCTCTGGCTATAGTGTCAAAGGAGTTTCTTTGAAGGGCGCCGAGGAGGGAGACAACATTTCGCTCGAGCATTCGATCCGCATCCGCAGCGAGTGAAGGCAGTGCGTTGTCCAGTTCTGCTTTGGGGATAGAATTGAGCTTGTCTTCAATCAAGTCTTGAAGAAACGCCATAATCTTGTCGTTGTTTGCCAGCTTTCTCACAGAAAACTCGATTGCAGCTTCTGCTTTATCGAAAGGCTTAAACGGCTCAAGGTCAGGGTTTTCTTTCTTTTTATCCAGGTATATTTTCTCTGCTGCGTACTCAGCCTCCATCAGCCAATCATCAACATAACCATTCTGCGACACTGTTTGAGCAAGTTTCTTTAGCCCGCCGTAGGTCATTGTTTCAAGCTGTGCCTTGAAAGATGCCTCTTTCCTGGCATATTCAGATTCACTTTTAGGCTCGTACGCGAAAGCTTCATCGATCAGGTTCTGGACCAGTCGGTCAATAATGACCTGTGAGTATGCTTCCATGTACTCCAGCTCTGCGATGTCTTGTTGGCTGATGACCTTTTTCCACATACGCCCACGAATTGTGTTCTTGGTCGCAACGCTTTCATCAAAGAACCGGCCGAAATTCTGGTTTTTGACAATTGTTTCAATTTCATCTGGCTGATATCCCATCGCCACGGGGAGGCTAATCAATGCTCCAGCACTGGCACCTGATGTTTCTTCAATCTGTGAAAACAGGCTTTTCCCGCTCTCAGGGGACTTGAACTTCTCAAGCGCTTTGAGAACTCCTGGATAAGAGAGACCCTTCGCTCCTCCCCCGGAGAAAACAACATATCGAAGTTCATTCAGGTTAAGTCGATTTGATATCCGGGACTCGATATAACGTCGAAATACGTCAATATCGTCATCAGACAAGTACTGAACGCACTCGCCAAACGTTTCCGGCATTCCGCTGAAACTATCAGTTGGCATGTTTGAGATCGATGGCGTTTTGAGTAGCTGGCTTTTAGGGCCGTAAAGGAAGGTTTTTACATCCTGCTCACTCATATGGAGCAAGGCGTCTTCCACATACCTGGCCATCTCCGAAAGCGTTTCATAATCCTGCTTCAAGGCGAAAGCTTTTTTCCACTCCCGGCGCGCAAGATGCTGTCTTATTTTATGATCGCATTTACTGAAAAAGTTCATTGGATACGCCGAGTATGATGAGGATTTTAGTATAACCTCATCATACCACAGCGTTATTTATTACAATTACCTAAGCAGCTTGTTTCAGAAGGGTGAAATTCGACGGGTTGTCTATTATTTCGGCATTTACTTGAACATGATGTCCGCCGTAATCCGGCGCCTCGAACAGAAGATCCTGTAAGGAGTCTTCAATAATAGCTCTCAGTCCTCGCGCACCGGTCTCTTTTTCGAAGGCCAAGTTTGCGACGGCTTCGCAGTATTCGTGCGTAAAACTTACGCCAACATCATCAAAACTGAGGAGCTCTGTAAACTGATCCAGGATCGAGTTATGAGGCTCAGACATGATTTTAAGCAAAGCTTCAGCGTCAAGAGGATTGAAAGATGTCACTACCGGCAAGCGCCCAATTAATTCGGGTATCAGGCCACATTTAACCAGGTCTTCGCTCGTGACTTTGTAGTCAATCAGCGATGATTCTTCGCCTTTTTCAACGCCCGCAGTAAAGCCAATTCCGGAGGAAGACGACTTTTGCTCGACGATATTTTCCAGCTGCGAGAAAGCGCCGGCGCAGATGAACAAAATGTTTCGGGTGTCGATTTTCTCAGTTGGAGCATTGGGATGGCGCCTACTTCCGCTTCCCTTTGGAACGTCCACCTCCGAGCCCTCAATGATCTTCAACAGCGCCTGCTGAACATCTTCGCCTGACACATCACGAGTGATCGACGGATTTTCTGACTTCTTGCAAATCTTGTCGATTTCATCAAGGAAGACAATGCCCCTCTCAGCCCGGTCCAGGTCACCGTTCGCTTTTTGAATGAGGTTGCTCAATATGCTTTCCACATCATTTCCCACATAGCCAGAGGCTGTAAGGGAGTTTGCATCAGCAATGACGAAAGGAACGTCTATTGTCTTTGCCAGCGTCTCTGCAACCAGTGTTTTACCGCTACCTGTCGGCCCCATGAGCAGTAAATTGCTTTTCTTGAAGGTAGACGCACCGCCAGACTGATTGAGCCGCTTATAGTGATTGTAAACGGCCAGGGATACGCGTCTTTTGGGGATATTCTGGCCAATAATGTGCTGATCCAGCACCGCCAAAAGCTCCTTCGGGGTTGGGAGCTTCGATGGCTCAGAGGACTCTGAGCTTTCGGCTTTACTTTCGTTGAAGCACTCTGCTACCAGGTCGTTGCATGACTGGCAGATGCTAGCCCCTTTGTTGGGAGCAACGACAATCGGTTTTTCTGCTCCTGCTTCTGACCTACACCATGTGCAAACGTTCTTTTCGTTTTGCGAATTCGGCATTGTTTATATAGCTCCATGTTTGGACAGCAGTATAGTGGTGTCAGCCGGCGTCGTCAATATTTTTAGCCATGGTTTATTTCTTTGCTATACGCCTGTTCAAGATTACTTCCTTTAATCATGTTTCTGCTCAGCTCGATATCAACCCTTGGAGGCAGTGCGATATTAACTGCGCCCATTGTCTCCAACATAATCTTCCGAGTTTTCTCAGCATCCGCCTCATCAGTCATAACGATAATTTCGTCATGAACCTGCATGCACACATAGGCATTCTTTAGGCCTGGATCACTTGTGAGCTTCTGGTCTATATTGACCATCGCCTGTTTGATCATATCGGCTACTGTTCCCTGCATTGGGGCGTTAACTGCTTTTCTGTGAAGCTCTGCGACTGCCCTTCGCTCTTGCGAGGTCTTCTCAAAGAAAATCCGGCGGCGTCCACCGGCGATGACATTTCCCTCTTCGCTTGCGTGTTGCTTCAGACTGTCCAAATACGTCTTCACTGTCGGAAATTTTTTGAAGTAAGTGTTGATGTATCCGCCAGCTTCTTTGGTCGAGACACCAAGACTCTCAGCCAGGCCATACTCGGTCACGCCATAGTTCAGCATGAAGTTAATTGCCTTGGCGGACCGTCTCTCGTTATCTGTCACGTCTTTAGGCTCTTTCTCGTAGAGCTCAGCCGCGGTGGCCCGGTGCACATCCTCCCCACTCATCAGCAGATTCATGAGCTTTGAGCAGCCGGATAGTGACGCTAATACGTAAATTTCTGCCTGTGCATAGTCCCCTTTTACCAGGACCTGTTTTTTCCTCGCCTCTATCGGCTCCCTGACAGCGTCCGAATGATCGCTGGCAGCCGGCAGTGCCTGTAATGCTGGCTTTGAGCACGTCAGTCGACCGGTGGCCGCTGCGGCCTGATCAAACACTGCATGGATGGCGCCGCTTTTGCGATTAACATGACGTCTCAGCGGCTCAAATCCTTTAGAGAGAATTGTCTGGATCTGGCGATACTTCTCGATTTTTTCGACAATGGGATTATCAGCCTTGAGCTCTTCAAGGGCTCCTTCATTCACAGCGGCCAAGCCTGTTGCCGTTTTCTGCTTAGGCTTGATCTTCAAGTCTTCAAAAAGGAGCTTCCTCAGATCCTTGTCATCCAGTGTTACCTGGCGACCGGCTTCCTTCTCAATCTCTTTACGAAGGTTTGTGCCTATTGCTCTAATCTTCTTCTCGTTCTTTGCTAGCAATGACTGATTAACCGGCATTCCCTTGAATTCTAACTTCGACAGCACTTTCGCGAATGGACGGTCCGTCCGTTCGTAAATCCCATAGTTCGCCTGGTAGAAAGGCTTCTTCCCTACTTCCTTGAAGTGATCTGAAGCCAAAATCAGCCTGTGATGGAAGTTGTCGCCCTCTTCAATCTCATTGGCCTGCATGACCTGCTCTGCTGACATGCTCCTGTTTCTGTTGTCCAGGGAGTAGGCCATCAACACCACGTCATCAAATATAAGGTCTGTCTTGAACGACTCCGGCCCCATGAAACCATAGAGGCCTCGAGCATGATCGGTTACTGCTGGCTTTTCTCGCTTCCTTAGGTTTTCAACCAGAACTTCCCTGAGCCTTCTTTTCTGCTTTCTGAAGTCGGCTAGGTTAATGGTCTTACTGCCATAGGACGAAGAGAATAGATCAATACTGATCGCACCGTTGACAACATCTGGGATCGATTCTTCCTGAGGTCTGCCTTTTGTCTTAGTGTCCCCTTTCAGGGAAATAGCGAGGGGTTCTTTTGCTGTCTTCAAAAGTAGTGCAGCAATGGAATTAAGAGTTTTCAGATCAACTCCAGAATCAACCGTCAACTCGGATTCTTCTGGTGGATTGATAGTGACGCTGTGATCAATTGAGACAGTCGGTGGCCTCTCCAGGTCTTTTTTGTGCGCTTCATACTGCTTAAGAACGGCCGGCGCTGTCTTTGCCATCTCCTTGTACATAGGTGAAGCTTTCGCCGGAGAGTCTCCCTCTCTCATGATCTTGTAGATATCACCGTGGGACCTAAGCCATTGGGCAACGTTTCTCGGTGATGAGAAAGCCCAGGGCTTGACGTCGACCTCTGGGGAACCGGCCAGGTAGATAAAGTCCAGAACCTGCGAAGGCTCAATACCCAGACGACTCCTGACGTTTGTTTTGTCGTAGCGAAACAACTCAGCGACGCTCTCAACCGCGACATCTTCGCTGACGTCGAGTGCCAAAAGGGAAATAGGATTGTCCGAAACAACGGTGACGCTGCCTTCTGCCGCATATTTGGATGCAAGCGCGTGCATCTCCCTGGAAGGGTCTTTGCAGTTCAGTACTTGAATATTTCGGCCTTCAAACAGGTCAAGAGCCTCTTTCGATAGGTCCGACCCAACAACGGCACCAACATGCTCACTCGTAAAGCGACCGAGCAGGTTTGTCAGGTCCGTTATAGAAAGGTTTTTGAGGCTTTTTGCATCGAAAAAAATCATTTTTACATCCGCGCGTTTGAATGGCTATCAATACTACACGAATAATTATATCAAATCGAAGGGAATAAGGAGGTCATTCCCAATCAAGACCACTTTTTCGGATGATCCCAAGTTCAAATTGATTTCGATCAGACGCCGGCAGGCTTTCTCCGCTCTCATCAATTGCCATGACCCAGGCATCTTCACACTTTGACAGCATTTCTGCGCGTTTTTTCGAGCAGAATATCCTGATTGCTACCAATTCATGTCTCATTCCCATGGTCAGGATCAGGAAGAAGCCAGGCTGACCTTCAACAACGCAGATTGAGTCCAGTCGACACGCAAAAAGTGAATTGAAGAATATCTCGGGAACTCCTACAAACGCACGGTTACCGGCAACCTCAACGCCAAAACCAGCGCTTATGGTTGTTGATAATATGAACGTTTTTCGAATTTTGCTGTACCGAGTTCGGAATCCTGGCCTGAAATTCTCAACTTCATGTGCCACCATATCCAGAAATGCAAATTCAGGGTACTTAGACGCTTCATAGTTCTGAACCAGTTTTTTGTGGCCCTGTCTGCTCATTTCTGACTCCCGGTAAAATTGCCCAAAATACACAATACGATTATAATTATAATCATGGAATAATCAAACCCAGGAAATTTTATGGAATCCAGTGAAAACGGCCTCGACAGGGCCTCTCGAAGCGTAGATTACGCAACCGAACTGATGGTTTCCGTTGCCCAGGAGCTCGGAATTCTTGACTATCAGATCCCAGAATTTGGATCTGGGGTGGAGTTCGAGCACTTAATCGACTCAACAGCATGGCTTCCGCCACTGATGATGCGCATGGATATTGAGTCAAGGATTCTGGTTGGCAGGCCACTCTGGGATGTCGTTTATTCGCTTGACGATGAGACCATAGCCAAGGTCTTTGTTCGTGATCAGGAAGAACCCACAGGTGAGCCAATCCCTGTCTTTCTCGCGACCGCTCTTTGCAGGAGTGCAATCCTTGCCTCGGTCGACATTGATCACAAAAACAAGGCCTGCACGCTTCTGCCCTTCCCGATGTATTACCTCTATGGGTCATCCGGTGAAGACGGCGAAGACTTCCCTCTGCCTCCCGACGGAATTATTTTCCCGGTAGAGTTCAACAGTGTTTCCATGGGGTATTGGCGGTCTTATTCCCTCAAAACTCAGCCCAAGATGCGTCCTTCCATGGCAGGTGATTAACAATGAGCAGTACTCGCAATAAAGAAAATTTCCTGTTCGACGAAGTTCCAGGCCAGGCTGCCGATCGAGTTCAAAAATTGGCATCTAACCCAAACAAATGCTCGGCGTTTTTGATGGCTTTTTCGGAGTTCCATCCGCTCTTTTCTCCTGCTTCTTCACAGGACACGGATGACAAGAATCACCTGGTTGGTCTCGTTGGCGAGCAGGAAAAGCTCGTTCAGCAGATTGCGGATCTCTGGGGGCTGGATGACTCGTCGATTCTACAAGCGCGAAACAGGTCCAACCTTGGCCGTCTGGTCTCTGAATTGATCGCTTCCCGCAAAGCCGATAAAACAAGTGAAGTCATCGACCTTGCCGCCCATGTCGAGAAAGTCATTGAATCCAGTCAATTCGTTAGTCGGTTGGTCCAGGATATGAGTTCTGAGGCAACTGATGACGTACTTGTTGCAGTAAAGCTGGCTATCTTCCCTGAGTCCTGGAAGTTTTCCCAGATGCTTTCTGAACTTCAATTCGGGGAGAATGAGACCCATCGTCACCTGGGGTTGCAGGTTTCCGTAGCGATTGAGCTGTCAAAAGACCTGGCCTACAACTACGACCGGGCGGGATCCATATGGGATCGAGAGCGCCTGTTCGTTCAGACTTTAAAATACTCGATGGCAATGGTGGCAAAAACATGGGGAGAGATGTTCTCGGAAACACTGCCCTCACCTCTTTTCGTACTGGATCCCTGCTTGATCGCAAAACATATGCCCCTGCTGCGCGCTTCAATCGATGACCAGGACATGGGATACGATGATGTTGAGTTTTCTCGTCGGATGCTGGTTGAGCAAATAGCAGGCGCAATCAAGCCGCGTTTGATTGCGGACGAAGCCATGATTCCGAACCTTGACCTTCGTCATCGGTTTTTTGCTGCTCAAATTGCTCGCGTCGACGAGATTGCGTCTGAGTGCTGGGGTGAAGCCGCGGGATCTCTAATCGAGAGGATTATGTCAATGTCTGAAAGTGATCGAAAAGCATTCATGGAGTCAGAAGGCAAACGCCCTATGAGCCTCGAAGAATTTTGGGATTCCATTGAAAGCAAATTTCATCGCGTCAAATTGAGCCCCTTGTTCTCCCCCGAATCAAGAGAGCTTCTATCAAGATCTGGAAAGCACCTCGTCTCGCTCTGGGGCCTGTCTGATACCATTTGCAAAGTACGGGGCGTTAACAACTAAGGAACTCTCATGCTTGCAACAAACCGTTTTAGATCATTCATTGTAGCGTCTTTTATACTCTGCCCGACGGCCGCGAATGCACTGCCGGAGGCAAGTCCTGACCTTCTTCTTCAAAAGATAGGCCAGGCTATGGAGACGATGAAAAACTACAAGGAAAAAATTGAGCTATACAAAGCTCAATTTGAGCAGGTAAAAGAAACCGGCCGGCTAGAGATTGATCAAAGCAATCAGGCTTTTGCTGAAAAAGCTGCCCGGGACGGCATGAATGAAATGCGCAAAAAGGATAAAGAAAATCTTGAGAAGATGCTTCCTTCCGCAAATCTCTGTAAGAACGTCACGGTAGATGCTGTAAAAGAGAGATTGCAGTGTGCAGTTGCTACAGAGATCAGAGATAGGTCCCTGGAATCCCTTTCTCAGAAGTCAGCCTTTGTCAGCGACCAAGAAGCAGCGATCGAGAAAACAAAGCAGCTTGTTGAGGAGGTCCAAAGAGGACAAGGCCGAATTTTCAATGCTCCGGAGAACCAGGACCCGAATGAGCCGTTCAAACCTCTGGCTTTGGACCCAAGCTACCTGATGTCTTCTGCTGAAGCCTATTCAGTCCTGGGAGAGGAAGAATTCAAGGCGGGAAGTAACTATGTGGAAATCCTCATCCCGTCCATCAATTTTTCGAAACGTGATCTTTCCGAAATGCCTGGCTATGAGGCTCTCGAAAAAATGCAGGAGGAGTCAGCATTGATGCTATCTCGCTCTATGCTCATGAGCCAGCTACAGCGAAGGAAAGGACGAGACCCTTTGGGTGTTGGCCAGCCCGTTGATTCTGACATGGCTTTTTATCAGAGGTCTTTATTTGGTGATATGGAGCCGGCCGCGGTTGCAGCTATAGGCAATGGAAACGCCAGCACCCCTACCATGCTCCTTCGTGACAAAGTCATGAAGCAAAAATTGGCTGCACAAATGCAGCTCGATCAATTCAAATCTTCGCTAAAAGAAGAGTCAGCCCAGTCTTTGCTCCTGATCAAAGTCCTGGAAAATGGCGGATTTTGATACTCTAAATATTAAAGCAGGAGGAATACAAATGGACATTACCAACATCTTCGATGAACAGCAGAAGCAAATCTTCAAAAACTACCTCGAAGACACGTTCTTCGAAAGTGGCCCAGGCCTGACCATTGATCACGAACACGTCTGGAATGCGGTCATGAATACACCCGGATTTGCGCCTGAGGACAAACAGGCCCGTGCTGAGTTTGAAGAAAGTCCTGAGATCAAGGAGTTCACTGACCGATACTTCACAGCTGGCCGCCACCAGAGGCTCACCAGCTACGAAGGTTATCAGGAATTCCTGGCGGAAGAAGTTGGAATAAACATCCAGGACCGCGGCATTTCAGAAGAGATGCAGGCCATGATGGATGAAACGAACAACGATTATTCCACCTACAGGTCCCCTCGCGATGCGCAGAATGCGCCTGAATCAGATTCTCAAAACAATGATTCTGACAGCAGCTCTGGGACTGAGTCTAAATCCTCATCTGAGGAAGATCCTAAAGAGCGCATAACCAATGAGATGCGCAATCAGTTGGTTAACGAGCTTAGGCAAAATGCAAAAGACAAAGGACCCGACGTCTCTCAGGAGGCCGCGGATGCTGAAGAAGCTCAGATGAAGGCGCAGCGGCAAGGGCTATCGCCTGAAGATCAACGGGCCCTACAAAACGGTAAAAAGATTGATGCAGTCGCTGATTCAGTGGGTGCATTCAGTGCTGCCCCCATTGTTGCAACAGGCGCAATAACCAACCGACTGACTCATGCAGTTGCTGGTGTTTTCTCCAGTGCAAGTGCCGGCTTCCGAAAAGGGATCAACGATTCTCGCGACAAAAAAGCTGAGAAAACGGGGAATTTCCCTGATGCCGCCACAGCGTCACGGGTGATGAACCGTCGAATGGGAGACATCGCGCGTGATAACAAGAAACTCGACGACATGATGTCTGCCCTCAGAGAGAATCCAAGTTCTCAAGAGCTGAGAGCCGGAGTGGTAATGGGTAGCCATAGGTTGGCTGATCGAATCTCTCGTACTTCGGACCTTGCTGAAAAAGCAGGTGATCTATCGCCAAACCTAAAACAAAGACTGTCCGATAAGCTTGAAGACAATGCTAATAAGGTAAAGGACCGCATTGAGGACCAGGACATTATCAAAACGGAGTATTTTGAGAAGCTCATGGAAAGCATTAACAACATGTTTTCCAAAGTGTCTGACCTCTTCAAAAAGAAAAAGGGCAATGAGAACGAGCCACTTGCCGCAGGTCCAGGTTAATTCAAGACGCTTTTAGCATCTCGGATGACTGCATAATTTCGCAGCTGTGCTTGGCATAAGGACACGTTTCACAATTCAAGCAGAACCCATCAGGCTTCTTTGATCCGGGTTCTGCTTTTTCGTTTGCCTTTACGCTTTTCAAGTACTGATCTTTGAACTTAACAAACCTGAGATTGAGCCCCTTTACTCTTTTTCTAAAACCCCTGGCATCCGAGACCACGCCCATTTCTCTAAGCTTGCGTCCAATCCATTCCGGCCGGGACCAACCTGGCATATCCGTTGAGTAATCGATTTCATAGCCAGGATCCATTTCACGCCTCAGTTCCATCATAATGTGCGTGATTGCCACGCTGTCGTATCCATTCGTTACCAATGATTCAACAATCTCCTTAAGGACTTCTTCTGGGGTCCTGTATCGATTCTTTCTTCGACTCTGAGCAGACAGGGCCGTCTCAAGATCAAGAATCAACTCCTGGTCATCAGTGAGCTTTGCTATCGTCCTTAGAGGTTCGGCAATCTCATTCTCTCGGTCAGACTGCTTGGATGAAATTGCTACATAGGTTGAGTGAACCTTTGATACGTTTTCGAAAGCCCAAATATGAAGTTTGTTTCGCAGTTCGCTTATCGCTTCTTCCGTTACTCCCTCCCTGCTCTGAAATCTGATAAGGGAATCACTGTCTATGTATTTGGTATTCACGTGAAGCATCCGGCTGCCCAGGATATTGTCGGCACCTTTCGTATTGCTAATCAGTTTGATGCCATAGAAGTTCATCACTTCAGTGCGTCGAGTTTGGGGGTTGGTGATCATCCTGGAAGCTGTCGACTTTTTATAACTGACCTTTAAGGCCTGGGCTAGATCGCTGAACTTCTGAGTTCCGCCTTTTGTCTTGGATACGCCGACGGATTCGAGATCGTCTATTACGCACAGACCGCCACTTTCATCAATCAACCTCATCATTGTGGGCGCCGATACCTGGCCGATCATTGTGGCGTTAGCGCTTGCCTCTGACATAGCTGAACCAAGTTCTGATTTACCTGACCCATGGGGTCCTACCAGTAGTATGAGAGGTACTGAATCGAATACGCTTTGGACATAGGTTGCAACAGCGGTCATCGCGAGAAGTGTATAGTCCGCCTCAAAAGGTAGCCACACCCTCGACATAAGATGTGTCCGTATTGTTCGAACGGACTCCGCAAGATGTATGTCTGAGGTTTCACCGTTAATAAAAGCCTCAATATAGGACCATTGCCAGGTACCATGGATGTTTGGCCGGGGGATTGAGTTGATCAATGTCCCGTCTGTAAGCCTTAGAACGTCTTGGCCATAATCCCCTTCTTGGAGCCGCTCACTCTTTACGATTCTTTGTAAGGTGCGATCGGACCGAACGACAACCGTCTCGATCTTCTCGTGGAGCTTCTCATCTTCTTTGGAGTCAATTCGCTTTCCGTTGATTACCTGTACCGGGTAGTAGAGGAATCCGTTATGGAAACTGTTGTTTACGTCCACAGGACGATATGGCCCGAGCCCCTCCCGGGCTTCGGAAATCTCAAGGGGCGGTAATGCGTCTGCATCTTCAGTTGAGCTGTAAATGCCCATATTCTGGCGGGCTTCTTCTCTTAGCTCTGCTTCATCAAACTCGGGCTCTCTCCTTTCTTTCTTTGGCTTAGCTCTGACTGCCGGCTTGCGAGCTGTTTTTTCAGGTTCTTGTTCGTCAATGTCCCCACCAGGATCCCTTAGACCATCAGAGTGCTGATTAGAATGGGCTGCAACCATTTCCGCAGTGGTTAGGTGGACGTGGAGCTGGTCAAGCAGTAATAGCCACTTTGACATTGCCTCATGGGTCTTGGCTGGTGGGACTCCAATTTTGCTCAATTTCTGACGGAATGGCTCGATGTCGATGATCGGATGCTCAAACACGTCGCTAAGCTTCGAATTGTCATCGTGGCCATTTTCGTAGGCGTAAAGATCGACGACTCGCCAGTCTAAATGGTCGAGATCTGCCCGGGTGTCGATGGCGTATTTTTTCAAAGCTTTTAGTGATGCCTTCTCGTCCTTCCATGCTCTTGAGAGAATTTGATTTGGGAGCTTCCATTCCTCATACGCCTTGAGCAGTCTGGCTATCATTTTTAGTTGCCCGCCTTGCTGGTACATAATTGTCATGATGACCAATAAACCCTGCGGTTTTGGCCATGAACCAGTTCTGAACCGGTTGCTTTAAATTTGGTCGAAGTTTAGTCAATAAGTTATGCTTTAGCAATGAATTACTGGTCGTGGTTCACTGCTGGAACAACTGTCCAGATGGCATTTATCAGTAGCTTGGAGAGGTCCTGTACCAGCATCGTCCATTTCTACTGAAAGGCGTTCGTGAATTTCTTGTTTAATCCATTGATAAAGGATTCGCTGACACCCGCTTTTTAATGGCTTCCGACTTCAATACAAAACATCTTGTCGCAAGAACCTTTAACTCCCAATCGACTTCTGGTTTTTGTCTCGTTTTCTCTTATTGGCTTAATGTTCTTTTTTTGCATTTTATGGACCTGGGGGCTCAATAACAGATCAGAAATCTTTAAATGGAAGAATCTAGTTTTTTGAATTTAATCAATAATTTACGTTAATTATAGCCTGGTATCAAGGCTGTAGGTGTTAGTCTTCGCCCTACCCTCTCGATGGCGGGTCCGCCGGACCCACCCCACTAGAATTCGCCAGGGATCTAATCGATCTGATTCGCAGGAAGTCTTCGTTGAGGCCGTGTCATTTGCAGTATCAGCCTTTTGCGCTCTCATGGTTTGGGGCCCCGGACCAACCTGTTTTTTGACATCCTTGAGATCGGTTTGCTTTTCTTCACGGACCAACTGAGAAATGATATTAACCCGGAGGCTTTAAGCTCTCGCTCTCTTCGATCGCGTTTCAGCTCAAATTTCATTGATAGACCAAATACAGCAACTACCAGGGTGACGTTGTTACATAATTCTTTGTGTTGAAATTTACTTCGCCTTTTTAAGTGGGTCCGGCGGACCCACCTTTAGCAACGCAAGGATCAGCTTCCCGGCTGCACAAGTTGAAATTAGATTTCAGCAACTCACAGCATCAATTTTTGGCTACGAGTCCCCTCGACTCCTCAATAAATCCCAGTCATTTTTTCCTTGCGTGCCTTTCTTTTTCCATCATTGGGGAATTCTCGGTTGTGAATTTGCCGTTTATCGTAAGGTGGGTCCGTCGGACCCACCCTATACCGAACGGGGGGAATCCACCCTACCCTCTCATGTGGAAACCATTGCTCAAGAGCAGCCTCACGTCCTTATTTCGATGTGATTGCACATCCTGGTTCTTTTGCTAACTGGTGGTGGGTCCGGCGGACCCACCTTAACAATTCAATGATCCGCCTCGCAGATCCACAGTGTAAAACTCACTTTCAGGAATGAAAAGCATCAGTTTTGGCTAAAACCCGGGTAATTATTTAAGAATTTACAGGCAAATTTTCGCTTTTTGTGAACGCCCTTCTTACTACTTCCGTCAGGAGTTCAGCGTTTATCGTAAGGTGGGTCCGCCGGACCCACTCCGAATCAGATCAATGTTTCATAAACAAGTGGATGTCAAAACTGGATTGATGATCGTCCTTGTCAGGCCGATCCTTATTCTTAGCGGGCGAAATTTCTCGTAACTTTCGGCTTGGCGATCTTGCTTCTGATTTGTGTGAAAATACTTAGGCACCGGTTTCTCAACGCTCAGTTCTAAAAATAGATTGTTCGCGCAACCTTCTCCGTTCTTTTAATCCTTGTCATTATTTTTCTCGGCGCTTTTCTTTGATCCCAGGGAAACGCCAAGCACCGCTTTTCGCTCTAATCCATATTATCGTGTAGCCCTTACCTGAGCGCCGAAAGTTTCCAGTTATTCTAAAAGAGGACGTTTCTTGCAATTTCCTCTCGGCTTGCGATCACTTAATAGCCGGCCTATAGACAGTCCGCAATCGCTATCGATTAGACGCTCGGTACCAGGTGGGTCCGACGGACCCACCCTTGAAATATGACCGTCACTGCACGGCAGAGCTTTTCATAAATAGGCTTTCACTTCAGTTGCGTCTTTTGGTTCCTTATGATTCTGGAGTGAGCTGGCTCGCTCTTCTTTGATTGAAGGATTTGTGGGGTGGGTCCGTCGGACCCACTTGGAACAGATCGACGCTGATTCTTACGAGATTGCATGAGCCTATTTGAATGCTCCCTATGCATCAGATTTTTGCTGTACTCAGGGTTGGTGCCCAGGCCCACACCGAATAACCTGATCACACAGTTATAGCCAAGCACCCACAGCATTATTATCTAACAGCAAGTGGGTCCGACGGACCCGCTTCTAAACATGATCTGCATTTGGTCTCAAAACAATTTGTCTCGAACAGGAGAAAACACGCAATCCTTCCTTTCAGTGTTAGATCAATTCGACATCCCAGCATCTAAAAAGACAAAGAGTCTCAGAAACCCACATCAAAGATGACTTCTGGGGCGGTCTGGCATCCCCAAATTTATTCGTGGTTAGGCTCCCGCGGACTGGTAAAATTCGGCTCTCTATCCATTCGCCATTTATCTTCTCGAAATAACGTATCCCATAAGGGTGGGTCCGTCGGACCCATTACAAGTTGGGCGATCAATTGAGATCGAACTACAGGCAGAGTTTGACGCTTTTCTTCATAAGTTTAGAGGCGGGTTTAGAAGAGTAGGGCAGGGCGGTTAAGAGGGAAGACTCGTGCGGATAGTATCCAGTGAGTAGAAGCTTCGTCGGGGGTGGGTCCGCCGGACCCACCATCTCCATGGACATCAAGATCGAGTAGACGTATCGAGTCGGATGACCCTGTATTACTGCGAGTCAGAATTATAGTACCCCGCGGCACCGACCTTGAAATAGACCTTCAGCTGTTACCAGAACAAATAACCTCCGCGAAAACAACGCCGGCCGCCATGCTCATCTCATGGAGAGGTCACCATGGTTGCTTCAGACGAAATCGCCTTCTGGGTCCGACGGACCCAGGTGAATACAAACTAATGCTTGATGCTTCCATAATTGTAAAATGCGTCGTTTTGGTAAAACTTCACCAAATCTGACCAGGAACGGCGGGCCGTAGATACCTGAAAGATGCGTGGAGGGATCTCCAATAACGGCTTAAAACCTGTAAGTCCTTGTTTTTATTGGGCTAATTACACTATTCTAAAGGTGTGGTTTTTGGTAATTATCAACCTGTAAAATTACCAAGATCCACACTTTACAGTATTTTTACCTTTTATTTCAGTATCTTACATCACACCCAGCCTTTTTCTACTTTTTACCAAATACCGCATTTTTAAGCTCACTAATTACCAAGATCCACACTTTTCAAGCTTCAAACCAACCAAAAACCGCATCATAGCTCTACCTGAATTACCAAAGACCACACCTTTGCTCTTTCAAAGGAGCACTCCAACCCCGTCCACTATAAAAATTGGCCCCAAAACTACCAAAGACCGCACTTTTGTAACCAAAAACCACATCTAAGAAGGCTGGTTTATGCGAAAAACAACCAAAGACCACATCTTAGAAAGGAAACATGCCGGATCGTCTCAAAGGACCAGCTCATGCATGGCACCGCCTTCCTTCTATTTTTACCAAAAACCACACCTTAGAAAGGCCGCTATATATTATTGATCTGAGATTATTGAATATCTGATAGCAGTGCTTAATGACATACAGATCAAGAAATTTTCGTTTATTCGGTTGACCAATTCTCGGAATGGCCTAAAATACCGTCAGCTAGTATGTTATTACACACTACGGGTTGAGCCTCGGATAGGTTACAGGCCGTAAACTGGGGGTCATGATGAAGATACTTGTCGTAGCTAACCAAAAAGGCGGCGTCAGCAAATCGACCGCATGCCAAATTCTAGCCCCCTACTCAGCGGCTGTCTGCGGACTAAACACGTTGATCGTTGACCTGGACGAGCAGGCGAACCTCGCTCTCCGGTACATAAAAATGAGAAAGAATGAGACTGGTGAATGGCTGCCAGAACGACATCCTGAAGCAGATGAAATTCTCAAAGAAGATCCAGACTTCGTCGGCTACAGCGCAGCAACCGACATCATCAAATATGGGATTGTCTATCCTTACTCAACGTCACACGAACTGCTCACTATCCTTCCACCCCACGGCGGTCACATAAAAGAAATTGCTTCAGCATCCTCAAACGAACAAATACAGGCAAGCTTATACAATTTTTTCAACTTGCCAGAAGTTCAGGACATGGGCTGGGACTTGGTCATTATCGATACCCCTCCAAGCTTAGGTGCTCTTACTCTTTCAGCGATCCGCGCATCCACGCATGTTCTAATACCCGCCATTCTCGAGCGGAAGTGCATGGAAGGCCTCACAGGCGTACTGACCAAAGTAAACATGGAAAACAGGAAAAAGCCAAAATCTGAGAAAACTGAGATCCTGGGAATTCTCCCGACTCAGTTTCAAAGCCAGCAGCCTCTGCATAAGAAATACTTTCGAACCCTCGAGAACGACCCGACTTTCTCAGATCTATTGATCCGACAGCCAATGTGTGTCCGATCAGATATCAAAATGATGGATGAAAAAGTCAAAAGCGGCACAGACATTAATCCAATATCTCCCTTTGATAAACGCTCATTCAAAGCCAAAAACAGGCGCGAGTGTGAACTCTGGTGCAAAGAAATCATGGATCGTATGTTCGGCAAGGAGGCTGTCGATGCAATGATCAAGACCCAGTCTGAGGTGCTTACCAATGCAAGCTGAACAAGGGAAGCCGGCTAAAAAATCTCCAACGAGAGCGGTAGGCGTAGGCAGAAAAAAGCAGCCTCTGTTCGACGACAATGAAGCCCTCAGCCAGGCAGCCGCACAGCTAAACCAGGGTCGTGATGAGGGTGAGTTTTGCTCGCCACTACCCATGGATAGCATTACACCTGATCCTGACAACTCAAGAAAAATCATTGAGTTCCTCAGCGAGAACGCCAACGACTTCATTGATAAAGAATCAGGTGGCAGGCGCCTCCAGGATTTAATCGCAGACGTTGATGTTGATCTTGGAACGATATCTTGCTCTGACTTTATCGACACCACAGCAGCAAGCCAAGTAACCGGGTATGAAGAGCAAGAAATCCAAGAGAAGTGGTCCAATATTCTCCAGCTTGCCAGGAGCATACATTTCAACGGCGTTAAGCAGCCAATAGAGGTTCGCCGAAACGATGGATCAAGAAATTCATACACCATCAATTATGGTCACCGCAGATTCCTGGCAAGCCGCATAGTCAACGCTGCAACCATTCGCTCAATCATCGTTAACACAGATACCAAACAGGATGACCTAACATCTTCAGTAACCCGCTGGGCTGAAAATAGAAATAATGAAAATCTGACATTTTGGGAAGAATATGAAGACCTCAAAAGCATCAGGGAAGGGTGGCTTAGTCGTTACAAAAAATTGCCCTCCAGTAGAGAGCTGGCTCCTCGGCTCAGCATAAACAGAAGAACACTGGATAGGATAAACGCAGTTGTCAAAGCTGAGGAAAATGGACTTCTTACGCCTAAGCTTGAGGTTGCTATCAAAAATCAGTGGCTGAGCCGGCAACAGGTTGCAGCCGTTATAGCACAGGCGTTGAAAGACAGTCTGGATGGAAACGGCCTCGATGCCCTTATTGATAGCACCATGGAAAGCGAAGGGTATCAGATGGACCAACTCCACCAGGGAACTGATCGGGTTTCAGACGACTCCCAGCAAGACACTAAAGCACCAAACGTCCCAAAGCGAGGCCCCAAAAAGCCCAGTGCGTCCATTAAGATTAAAGATGTTGATTTTGGGCGCCGAATAGTCAGCGCATTGAGCAAGGAGTTTAAAGAGCTTGGGGATATTAACCCAGAGGAATTGAACTCCATTGGTGACATCAGGGCGGTTCTAAGGAGGCTTATATAAATGGCCTCATCCCCGATCAGAGTCCAGGTTTCCGTAAGGATGAAACGATCTCTCCTAGAGCATATGAAGGAGATATGGACAGCAAAGTATGGAGGTAAAGGAAGATCTCGATGGGTTGACGAAGTTGTCCGGGAATACCTTCTCAACAAGGATTACTTTTACCAGCAATCGAATTTTCTTGATCTTTCTGATTATTATGCTTACCAATTCGTTTTCGAAATAAAAAACGAGGGTGCTCTAACTAAAGTAGATGAAGAAACCGGCATTAACATAAGTGACAAAGTAAAAAGCCAGAACACTTTTGATGATCCGATTACAAACGAGAAATTTGCGCTCTCCCAGGGGTCTGTCGCTTTGCTTAAAGAGGCAGAGAGAAATGTAAACCTGATGAAATCGCGACTTAAAACGAAAGACCCTCGCGGATGTATTATTAGAACGGCCATTGAATACGGCATCGTTCACAGTCACCAAGGCATCCAGCAGACAATTGATCTCTAAGGGGTAGAATCATGTCTGAGATATCTCATATTGCAGATGCAGCTGAGAAGAAAGCCGGGTTAGGGCACATACAAAGCTATCGCGGGGCACTATCTCGAAATGCGTCCAGGCTTCTGGAGCGTATGATCGAGCATGCCATTGATAGATACAAAACTGGCGAACAAACCCATATAATGCACTTCAACGAGGTGGTTGCTTCCTTTGGTCTATCAATGACTAATCACCGCGAATATGTCCGCGAGAAAGTCAAAGAACTAGAAAGCCTGAATGTCGTAGAGTGGGATTTCTTAGGGGAAGAAAGCCGCCTTCTGGAATCAATTAAGGAAATATCAAGGGAGGATATCGACAACGTCATAAAAAGGCCCTCTTTCAAGTCAATAGTAGAAACCGAACATTTTGAAAATCTGGATATTGAGCGAGTAAATCTTAAAAACAACAATAAGACTCACACAAGGGCTTATAGAAAAATAGTTGATGAAATGCTAGATCTTTTATTCCCGCTATTTGTAGGGAATACCTCAATGTTTGAGGCCATAGATATCCACAAGAACAAGGTTAGTTATTCCTTCAATAGACACATTATAGACCTGCTAATTAATCCCAGTGTTTATGGTATTTATGATCGAACAGTAAACTTCATGTTCCAGTCCCCGTATTCAATGCGGCTATATCAAAATGCCTGTGTTTATAAGCATCTTGGGTATACAAGCTGGCTTGATTTGGATCAGGCCAAAAAGCTGTTCGGGGTTGAGCAGATTATTAACAAGCAGGGCGATCCTGAGTTTAAGCATCGGCAATATTCCCAGTTTAAGAGAAACGTGATTAATTACGCCTTAGGTGAATGCAATAAATTCCACGATCAGGGCAGAATACCCTTTAATGTTTCCCTTGAAGAAGACCGAAGTATTACTCCAAGAAAATCGGTTGATCGGATTCGGTTCAAAATATCTTTCAAACAACCAGAAGGAATATCTGAAGAGACAGGCCCTGTGCTAGGCGTTAACAGTTTGCTGGATGAGATTCGCCCGGATGTCAGTACCACGGAGATGAAAATCGTCGTTGATAAGATGGTTCAATTCGGTGTGAAAAGAGAAGCCGCAATCGAAGACGTAGAATTTGCCTGTTCAAAACATGGTGCGAAATTTTCAGGCCTAATGAAGAATGTTCAATACTGCATCGATCAGAACGAAAAAAGACGTCAAAGGGGAAAACAACTGGTTCGTCCTGGCTACGTGAGAAACGCCATCAGGGACGGCTATGAGCCCTATCATGAAGTGGCTAAGCCTTTGGATCCCCCTCCTGCTTCTCGGGAGAAACCAAAGGAAATCGAAGCTAACAACGAGGATAAGCGCGAATTTGTAGATCGCGTATTGGCATTCTCAGAAATCGTGCTTGAAAACAAAGATGGCCAGTACACATCCCTTATTGAGAAACTTTGTTCATCTAATGCCCTGCTACGTCAGCTGGTTCTTAAGGACTCAGCCTCAGCGAAGGATATTGCAGACCGATTGCTAAGCCTTCCGAATGAGCCTTTTATGAAGATTACTGGAATGCATAAAGATTACCAAAAGCCCCAGTTGATGGACTATCTTGGCTGAAATAAAAACCAAGATCATGAAACCGAGCCCACCCAAAGGAGCCGCTCTGTGATATAATTTCCCATGTGAAATAAGGGGAATCAACAGATGGCAAACGAATCAAAAAGACCTTTAGCGAAAGCTCTTTTTACACAATACTCAGTCGGCCCAGGGCTTATCGAGGGCTGGTGGGCCCAGCCAGATGGCGACGCTATCCGAGTTCATCGAAAAGATGGATCGTCCAAGCTCGTCACGATTGGCGAAGAGCTCCCGATCGGTCGCGTAAAGCTTGACGGCCCCTTGCTGAAAGTAGGGGAGCGCTCGTTGCCCTATTTCAATACCGAAGAGAAAGGTCTTAAGCTTCTTGAAGGGTATGTCCGGAGAACGGACAAGAAAAAGGATGGACCCAAATCCTTCGCCGCAGAGCTGCCGTCCGGAACTCGCCAGATCTTTGAGGGTCAGGCGCCAAAAGGGCTGGATATCGTCACTGTTCTCGATGAGGGCCACGTTAAGTGCGGAAAGCACATCATCCCTGTGGCGTCGAAAGAGTATGAGCTGTTGCTCCTGGTTCAACAAGAAGCGGAGAAGGGCGGTTTTAAGGCCTACATGAACTACAAAGAGCCTGGATCGAGCCGGAACATGCGCGACGGAATCCGCGGCGTCTACATCAAGGCAAAAGGCAAAGAGCCCGCAAAGTTCTGCGAAGTTGGTCCAGATGGCGAAACATATCCAACAGCGGTTTTTTGGAGCACTCGCGGACGCAAGCCAAAGCCGAAAGATATCAAGCAAACCGTGGATGACATGGTGGCCTTTGGCGTTAGTCGTGAAGACGCAGAAAAAGACGTTGAATATGCGATCACAGAACATGACGCGCGACACGAAGGCTTGGTTCAAAACATCGATTATTGCAAAAAGCGAAACAAAAAAGCGGTGGAGCAGGGTGGCAAACCCCTAAAAGCAGGCTACGTGCGAAAAGCTATCCAGGATGGGTTTGTCTCTTACGAAAACGCCCAAACTAAATTCGCCAATGTCCAGAGCCGGCCGCTGGACCTAGCTATCCGTGAGAGGGCTGTCTATAACGGCATCCAAGATATTGAAAACAAATACGAGCGGATGAAAAAAGAGCTTAGCGATTCTGGTATCGATGACGCAGTTCTTGAAGACCACTGGGAGTTCAGCCCAGATGATCCTGAGAAAGTTGAAGAGTTCAACAAAGAGCTATATCAACTTCAGAACAATGGGTGGTCAAGCAGGCTTTTTGCCTTTCTGTCAGGAGCCCAGACCATGCATCGAAACATGGAAGCTCAGCCTGGCCACAAGTACCAGGCCGAGTCCAAAGGCCCTTAATCTTCAAGTCCGGCTCAGCCGGACTTTTTCTTTGCCATAAAGGCTGCCAGGCCAGTTAGAGGCTCATCTGATTCAGTCTTATCAGTATCTGGAGATTCCTTTTCCAAATCCCTGGTGTCATTATCAGATTCGACCTCTTTTTCTTCTGAGGAATCAGCCACTCTTGAATCTTCGCCCTCTTCGGTATCTGCTACAGGGGAATCAACGGCTTCCGCTTCTTCGGAATCGTTCCTATCTGATTCATCTGAAGATTTTTTACTGCTGATTGCGGGCAGGGCGGCGAGCTCTTTTGTAAGGTCGGCCGGCTCCGCGGGGGAGGCATCACTTTCAAACTCGAAGACACCAGCAGGAAGACTACCCTCGCTATTGGACGCAGCTGCGTCCTCTTCTTCAGATTGATCTTCCTCGAAGTCCAGTTCCAGCCCTTCATCCTCATCGGATAATTCATCGGGTGAACTTCCAGTGTCGCGTTCTTCTTCAGGTTCTTCGGTTTCTGAATCATTCTCAGCAGAATCTTCTTTTTCTGAGCTATGGGTTTCGTAGTTCCCATCCTGATCTTCTTTCTCAGGCTCAGCCGGTTCAGCCTGTTCATCCTTTTCGTCATCAGGCTTTGAAGTTTCCCTTTCAGCCTCAAAGATTGGGACTTCTTCATCGGTTATAAGCCACATTGCCCTGGGTCGATAGTCATCCATGGGTAGTACTGAATCTTTGCGCTCAATAATAGGTTCATCACGGTTGATATGGGCAAGCTTTAGTCCTTCCCCTGCAAACGTCATGTTCAGGCCGCTGGATGCATCAAGTCTCGCTGGGTCACCGATGGGCTCACTCAATGTGAAATGCTTCGACAGGAGCGTCACTCTGGACTGCTCGTAATGGGTTATGCGAGACATCCCCAGGCAAACCCTTGGCCTCCCGTCGCTGTAATATGTGCGCTGTATGAAGTCGTATCGCCCATTGGCGCCGGACTGCTTGTTGGCATGAGGTCCGGCATTGATCCTCTGGATAGGAAAGAGCTCCCATTTGGTTACATCGTCATCATACTTCTCGGGCCAGTCTTCAAGGAGAGACTCCATCGTTTCGAAGCCGGTCTGATTTCTTTCTTCTGTTACGATGTATCTCGACTGACATTCAAGGTAAGACGCTTTAATCACTTGCCCGTAGGGATTGATTGCTCGAACAGCCACACCACCAACAAGCCCTCGGTCAGAGAAGCGATCTATCATCCTGGCACCAGTTTCACGGAAGCTCTTCACATCTCCTGAGCAGAATGTCTCCAGCTGTTTGGGATGGTAGACGATAACCGGGTAACTCCAGTTTATCGGATCCTCAATTTGATCCTGGAGAGCCTTAACTTCGTCCTCATCACCGCGTTGCCTGGCTTTCTCTTTCAGAGACCGGATCTTTTTAACCTGTGTAGATTCCATCTGAATCATTACCCGGGATATGCCTTGTACCGGATCTTCACTGCTCGAATCCGACTTGATTACATCTGCCCACCGGGCAATGAATACATCCAGGTTCCGGGATCGATCTCTTCCTTCCTTCACGCATTTTGACAACAACAGAATCCCTTCTGGCTTTTCAGGACCATTATCGTCAGATGCAATACAAACCATCTTGGCTTTGAAGTCAGTTCTTGAAAACTCCACGACGGATGGCGGGCTGTCCATCTTGAGGTACTTCTCATCCAGCCGAAGCTTCACATTGATAAGATCTCCCTCCGACGTCATCCCGACCATCGAATGCATAGACGTGTCCCCTCGCTTATTGTAGCTCCGGGGATAGAAGATGATGGTCGCACCTTTATCAGCTTTCATTATTAACCTTTATGCAATGGATAAAAAGCCGGGCTTGGCCCGGCATCATCAAGGGGTTTGTTGGTTAGAACGGAAAGTCTGGCTCTTTTGACTTCTCACCCTTCTCCGGGCCTTTAGCCGTTTTCTCGGGAGCTTTTCCGGCCTTGATCAGGTTGTTGAAGTCTTCATCAGGGGCTTCAATCTTTTCAGCCTCCTTGATCCTGGGGATATGGCCGACTTCTTCTTCAATCATATCCGTGACTTCATTCATCGTGTCACCGATGGTCTCTTCCAGCACAGACTTGATTTCATCGATCATGCTTCTCATTACGTTCGTCTTGCTTCGCGACACATCGAAACGGTACGACGCTTTATTGCTGTAGTAAGGGCTAAGATCCATTCCCTTAACCTTTGCAGCATCTACGAGAGCTTTCGTGTTCAGCTTTTTATCGTAGATCTCTTCAGGACTTCCACCTTGCGCTAAGAAAGCCTGCTCAAGCTCTCCGGCATCAAGGACAGGCTCGAGAGCCTTTGTGATACCCAATCCGCCAACCTGAGCTTTCCCGGTCAGCTTCTCCATAAAGGTCTGCTTAGAAACCTCAGAAGGATCGTAATCTTCACCGTGGATAATTTCGTCCAGGTCGACGCCGGCTCTTGAGATTTCTTCCAGGATGTCATCCTTGAGCGCAGTATGGTGTGTGGTGCCCTGATTTTTCATCTCTGCGGCCGCAATAAGACGTGCAACCTTTGCATAGAGGTTTGGGGGCACGTCTTTGACTGCTTTAAAGTTCTTCGACTTCTCCCGTTTCGGGGTAAGGCCGGACCGAACATTGCCGTCCCAGAACTTCTCACAAGCGTCGAAAATCTGAGGCGCCATTTCATCAATGCCGTCAACCTTGTAAAGATTGATCTGCATAAAATTATCCATTACGACCAGGCCACAGACATCAACTTCGATACCTGAAAGCTTGAGGATCTCCTTGGTATAGGCAAACGTTGCCTTATCAGAGTCAGGGACCCCGTCAGTCTCATACTTTTTTGCCGCATCGACGGAAGCCGGCGTCTTGTAATTGATCAGGTACCGTTTTCCAGTCGCATCGAGCATGATGTCGAAACCAAAGGAAGGGCGCAGCCATGGTTTGTCTTTTGGCGGGTTTTTCGCAACCTTCATAAGGGCGTCTGAGCTTTTGGGGCAAGGTTTTAGGCCCAGGTTGGCGTATTGATTCTGAAACCGCTGTGTCACCATTGGGCGCATCAGAATAGCCCGAAGAATGCCGTTCTTCTCGTCATCCGCTTTTGGGCTGAACTCTGTTGGCAGCTCGTCGCAACGCTTTTTCCGAAAGATGTCTTTGGCTGATGAGCCAATAGGGAATTCACCTTTAGATTCCTGGTATATTGCGGCCGCTTCATAGGGAGTCAGGCCTGAGAGCTTGAAGGATTCTTTCCAGACTTCCTTCATAAGGTCATGACTCATCGCTTCGTCAGGCTGATTGCCCTTGGTGGCGATAATGTTGCGATGACAAATCACGAGAGCACTGTCCACCCAGTCATTGACGACAATTGGGTCGGTAGAGCCACCGTCAGCTTCGACGATAGAAGCCTTGAGGCGTTCCAGCTCCTGGTTGCCTCCTCGGATATTTTCGATCAGGGAACGTACTCTTTCTATTTCTTTCTGGTCAAACATAATATTTTTACTCCTGAATTTCCCCATAGTATAGCACAAATTATCATTTATTCGATTACATAAATTGATCCATGGAATGTTGTTAGGTATACTGGCTCAGCTTTGATGGAGGAGAGAGATGTCCGAAGCACTTGTTCACTACGATTTAAACCCCGTGTACTTCCGGGATCAGCCAGCCTACTACCAGCTCAAGCCAATACATCGTCTGTTTTATCGCGAGCTTATGGATCTGATCTGGCTGTCTGAAGACAAATTCAGAATGACGTATAAGCCCGAGGAGCTGGCCAATCAGATGGGCCTCAGCCAGGACGGTGTTGAAGAGGCAGTGGACGCGCTCTCTTCCGATAGCTGCGGTCTGATTGACCTGATTTACTTCCTTGATCTGCCCGGGTACGTAATTCAATGTCCGTATCTTGAGGCCATCAAGAAGAAGATGCTGTGCCGTATAGAGCGTGAACAATCTACGAGCCTGGCTTCTGACATTAAGAAGTCGAACACTTTGTCATCAGTTCAGAAAGTGATGGGTGGGGTGGATAACATGGAGCCTACGATTGGCTACCTGGACAGTCAGGAAATTGCCCGTGATTCCGACTTCTATACGAACTGGCTGCCAACAGCTCTTTTTGCAGAAAGTGGGCAGGTTTTCTACGTTCGCAGGCTTCTAACAGAAAGTCTGATGAAGCGATTTCCAGACCGGTCCCTTTCTTCGGATTTTGAAGATATGTTCCGTTACCTGATGGACAATCCTGATCGCAGACCTTATTACGGCGTAATGAACCGCTTCATCGCCAGATGGCTCACGAGAAATAAAGTGAAGACGCCCTCTACTGAGGCTCCGGCAGACGATGAGAGCATTGATGACGCCTTTGAAAAGCTTTTGACTGAGGAAACAGATTGATGGATAAGAATGATCTAAAGCGGTCGCTACACCATTGTTTCGGCCTATTTTTTAAGAAGATGGAGCGTCGTTACGCCAATTATCAACTGAAGATTACAAGTGAAGATGCCAATGCTAAGGCGATCGCTATCATGCGGTACGTTGCTGAGTTTGCTGATGCGGACATACAGCCTGAACAGCTAAACAAGTACGCCGATGAAATCCTGGATCTTCGCCAGTATGCCGCTCGGCCACCAACTCCAAGGGAGTTTGTTTTTGAAATCAAAGATCGGGTGTTCGAAGTGCAAGACTCTCTGCATAGCGAGCTTTCGACGCTGTTCGAACGGTTCCGGGCAAAATACCGTCAGCTCTGGGCGACCCAGGACCAGAAGTCGCTTGTTCTGTCTGAAATCAGCGAAGCGTTAGATGGACACCCGGTGACCAGTGATCAGATCCACGCCGCGGAAAAGCGTATCACAGCGGACCCTGGGTATAGGACTTATCCTCCCACTCCTGATAAGGTTGCAGAGAGTATTCTTATTTGTGCCAGGGATCCTGATGTACCGGCTGTATCCAACTCTTATTTTCTTGCAGCCAAAGCTCGTGAAAAAACTCACCCACTCATTAGAAAAGCCAGAACCGACTTTGGCGCCTATGCTATTCGAACCCGGACAGACTCACGCGTTAAAGGCGATTTTGAGCAGCTCTATGCAATGCTTCTCACTGACTATGCTTTTGGCCGTCTCAGCCTGCCGGCGGAGCCGAATCGCGAGGTGGTTGTCTCTGTCTTTGAAGAGACGGATCAGCTGACTGCTTCTGAGTTAAACAAGATATTGCGCGGGTGATGCTTTGAACGACGTCTTTGACCGACTCACGAAACCGCTTGGCGAAATAATAGACTTCGAGGCGCGATGTCGCAGTTCGTGCCGTGATATGAAAAATGATATGAAACAAGCAGCATGGCTCTCTTGCGTTGAGTTTGCAGGGGATCACCTCGATGATGCCAAAAGCGGTAACGAATGGCTGAGGATCCTTAGAATCAACTGCGTTATACCTGCGATGTCGACCTATTTCTGGAAAAACCAGGGCGTCGTGGACTGTGCACGCCCGAGGCCAGGCGCTCAGTATCCGAAAAATGTCTCTGAAGATGAGGTGTCCATGAATGATCTTGGATCCTTGATCATTTATGACGAAGAACAGCGCATGGCACTGGAGCGCCGGGTTTTTGGTGAGTACTTCCTGCATGATGAGGTTGAGAGCGCTCTGAGTGATCGTGAGTCTGTTGTGATTCGCATGCGGTATTTCTCCAAGCGGCCGATTAAGCGCAAAGAAATTGGCCGTGAAATGCAGATATCAGCAGAGCGGGCCCGTCAGCTTGAGAATCAAGCCATTGGCAGATTGAGGTCTCGCTTCCTTCCAGACCTGGATCATCTATCTACCTATTGAAATATTTATCGTTATGGAATATATTAATCGGTACAAACTGAGTGGACACTATGAAACCGTTTAGAAACTTAACCAGACATCAAATAGCTTTTACAGACTCCGGCGGTGAGACACCCAGCCTGGAGCAGATGTCTGATTATGCGAAAAAGTACCAATTTCGCGATCTCAGCGGTTACGAGCGAATTTCCATGGGCATTGTCCGCCCAGATGATTCCAAGCTTTTTTTTGAGAGCCTGGCCAGCGGTATGTTGTTTACCATTAAAACAGCTCAGCGCCGGCCGCCTGAGTCCTTCGTCAATGAGGTCTTCACCAAGCGCCTCACCGAACTTGATCGCAAGGGGAAAAAAGTTCTCAGCAAGGAAGAGGCTCATAACCTGAAAGCTGAAATCGAGATGGAGCTCACACCTCGTGCTTTGCCGGTTATTCGTCACAATCAGTGTTTCATCAATCTTTCAGAAGGCGTCTTTTGGCTGGACACGGTCAACGACGCGTCGGTAGATTTCATCATCCAGATGTTTGAGCAGATGTTGCCAGGGGCTGAAATAACTCCTTACACCCCGGGGCCCATTCTTGAGACCAGGATGAAAAAGCTGATGACAAGTGCAAAAGCTTGGCCTTATGGAATCTCTCGTGAGGGGGATGGCGCAATCGCAAATGAGCAAGGCAGGACACACATTAAGCCAATGTCGACTTTTCTCAGAGAGGATCCTTCTAAAATCTTTCAAGTTCGATACATGGGGATCAATGCTCGGGGCGTGAGATTGCGCTGGCATCCGGACGGAACTTATTCAAGCATTGAGGGCAATTTCACTCTCAAATATCAGATTGATCAAATTTTTACTATCAACGAAGCCATTGATCAATGGCTCCAAAAGAGTGCCTAAGCTTATGTTTACCAAAAAACTGACTCCGGCCGGCAAGATTTTCACCAAGCAGGTGGAAGGCTTTCTCGAAGGGATGCTGTCTGAAGCTAACCCCGTAACGGTCGTAATCTATTCGAAGAAGGCGATATCCGAAGGGTGGCTTGAGCTCCTCAAAACTGAGGACAGTTCGATCAGCCTTATCGTCCTGGACAGCGTGCTTGAACACATTCCTGATTGGGCAAGAATCGCAGCTCGGTCGGTTCAAACTGTCACAAAAGACATGAGCATGCAGGTTCTAGCGGTTTTCTACTCTCATTCTGAGAAATACATGCTCATCAATAACCGAAGTGTTATGGCTGGATCCTTTTCCGACAATCCTCAGGCTGAAGAGTATGTGGATAAAATTATGCGTCATGTTGCCTACTTGAAATAATCATGGGTAAGCAGAGGGGCGTAAGGCAGTACGAAAAGGTTCCTGGTTATTTGTATGCAATGAAGAGTGTCGCATTCCCGGGCCTTTTCAAGGTAGGTTGGTCCGAGCGTCCTGACCGTCGTCGTCAGGAGCTATCATCGACTGGTGTTCCCGATCCTTATGAGCTATTTCTGGCGTATCCGGTTAAGGATGCCAAGCGCGCAGAAGCACTTGCCTTTTCTCTCTTGCACGATCTCCGATACAATAATCGTAAAGAGTTCTTTGAATGTGATTTCCAGCATCTGATGAACGTGCTCAACTCCGTGCAACGGCATATCAATGTCGGAGCTGCATTGGATACATCATTTATTTCTGACGCTGAAATAGATCAGCTTCAATCCAGAGACTTCTGATATGAATCGAAAGACGATCTCCCTTTTCCTGGCCACCTCAGTTCTGAGTGCCTTGCCTCTTGGCGCCCACTCATCTGGCCTTCTTACTCCTCATGAGCATTTTCATGAAGACACTGATTTTGAGCACGTTCTCGGGTCTTTTGAGGAAGGGGACTCACTGGAATGGGCGTCTGAAGAGTATGTCCATCGCCAGATTTACTTTAAATCCATTCAGAAGCAGATGTCGTCCGCGGATACGGTTGAGGGATATGCTGAGGCCGAGCAAGAGTTGGTTTCCATCATAAAATCGGTCTACCCGAACATGGGCAGCTATTGGAACAACATCACTGAGTTCCGGACCGTCCGGATTATTCAGGCCGACGGTTTGATCGATCTTAACAGGGTGTATCTGTATCCGTTTGAGATGGGTGCACGCATGAATGAGCATGGTGGATTCCTCAGTGTGGATCCAGCTGACAAAGCGACGGAGTCCCAAGCCTACAATACTCTTGAAAGAATGCAGAAAGGACTGGCTCCCGTTGGGCCTGACGGCCGGGGAATCTTGCTCTGCCGTCTGAACGATGACCCAAGAGCTTCGTACTTCGAGATGGATCGCCACCTTTCCTGGAGATTGTTGAACGCTATCTCTTCAGGAATGACCCTGGAGCGGGCTTGTCTGACGGATGAGATTTTCGGTGACTACTGGAAATATAGGTTTGATCGCCTTCAGTAAATGAAATGTCTTGTTGACAATTATCCTTACTAGGACTATTATTATCTCCCAGTAAGGAGTTTGTTATGAAGAAAGAGATCCCTGTACGCTATAAAAAAGAAGATGGTCCTGAGCTGCGTTTTCAGTCAGGAGACGTCGTTTACCGTTTCAGCGAAGATTCAATGAATCAGCTGAAGCGTTATGTCGTGGAGTCAGCGCATCCTGGAGAGATTTATCTCGTCCGGAGGCTTGATGACCAAGGCCTCAAGTCTGGCGACATAGTCAGGATGAGTTCAGCTGTCTCCAAACACTTGAGTAAAGACCTTCTTGTGACCAATCTTATCGCTGTCGACAAAGATCCATTGGAGTAATCATGGCTCAGCCATCAAAAGACATTCTTGAAGCACTCGTTAAAGACCTTCAGTCTGCCTGCAAGTCAGTCTGTGACAGTTATAACGTGGACTTCGGAAGCCTTAGAGGATGGGCTACAGACGATGGCCTCATGCTGTTCAACATGACAACTCACGCATCCAGCATTGATGAGCACTATGCCCGACTATTCCGGGAAAAGGCGGAGCTGATTGGCCTTTCTCCAGAATGGCTCAACTCTACAGTAAGGAACCCGGAGACCGGTCGTGTTCTCCAGATTTTAGGGCTGGACGTTGACGGAGGTGAGCACTGCGTCAGGGTTGAAAGCGATGAAAAAGAGAGATTCAATATCTCTCCTTCCCAGCTAACAAGGCTGATTGCCGGGGCCTAAAACCCCGGGCCCCCTGGAAACTTCATATCTGCTTCCTTCATGCTGAATCCTTTCATGGATTTTTTCAGCTCATCACCAAACAGGTTCAATTTACTGGAGCTTAAACCGGCTTCCTTCAGCGTTTCGTTCGAAATCGGGCGATTGTCGGCAGATAGCTTGTCGATCATGTCTTTGGACAAAACCATAAAGTTGGTGACCCCAAGCTCCTTAGATTTATAGGCAACCCAGTCCTCCAAGAAGTCCCGCTTTTCTTTCTCGATCGGGGAGGATTCAACTTCGTGTACAGAGCCGCCGGATGAGTGGCCTGCTGATCGATGCTTTAGTCCATTGGAAGCTACCATCGGTTTCTTTGATCCGTTTAGCCAGTCCACCCCAGACTCCGAAAGCGTGATCCTTCCACCGGAATTCCTGTTCACGAGTTTATCCGCATCCATCTGTCGGATTAACAAATCCACATCGTTGGACGTCCAGGTCTTCAGTGATCCGAACCCTTCGAACTGATCCCATCCTTTACGTTCGTAAGCGCGAGTAGAGGTACCCAAAAGCAGTTTTTTGACATGGTTGTCTGTCAGCTTACCTTCCGCCGATTTGATCAGCTTAACGGCATTATCAACCACCTCGTTGGGCAGCCTGTTGCTGAATTTCTGCTCCTGCTTTGCGTCATACAAGCACACATCGCATCCGCCGCAATTTTCGTGAGACTTCTGCTTCTCACCGAAACTCCTTAACAGGAAGCTGCGACGACAGAATCGGGTATTTACGAAGCCTTCGACCGCGGATAATTTTGTAGCTGCGTGCTTTCGCTTTTCCGCAAGATAGTTCAGGTCTATATCTTTTGCGATATCGACAAACTCAACCGTCGTGACGTTTCGATTCACTTCACGATTTGTTTTGAGAGCCTCGTGGTTCTCAAGGATCTTGATTGCTGAGTCCAGCTCAAAAGGCGTTATTTCTATGGGGGAAAGTGCCATTATGCGCTTTTGAGCAACTTGCGACCTCGTATCACGAACCACCAAAGGCTCTGACTGAGAGAACGTTGAGAGCACGTTCTGAACCGCTTGAATTACTTCCTTCTCAGGATGGTTACTGCGGATGAAATACTCTTGCAGGTTTCGGTCGTTCTCTGAAGCAAGCATCAAAGCTCGAGCAGGCTCCCCATTACGACCTGCGCGCCCCATTTCCTGGGCATAAGCCTCAAGACTTCCCGGCATATGCAGGTGAACAACGTGCTTGATATCATCCATATCAACGCCCATACCAAAAGCTGATGTGGCAACCAATATTGGCTGTTCCTTTTCCATAAAGGCTTTCTGGGTGCGAACACGAACGTCATAATCGAGCTGGCCATGGTAAAGACCGGCTTCAACCCCGTGGCGCCTCATGTAATCCTGGAGCTCTTTCGCGGCCTTGACTGTTGAGGAGTAGATAATCATCGACTCCCCGGGATAGCTCAGCGCGTAGTTGGTGGCCTCTTCGTATTTGTTGTTGACCTTACGAACATCCATCTCAATGTTCGGTCGGTCAAAACCGCCGACATAGCGGAAAGAGCCTTCTTCGATTCCAAGGATGTTGCACACATCAGCCCTTGTCTTTTCGTCGGCCGTTGCAGTGAAGCCAAACCTCTGGATTCGCTTGTTCTGTGCTGCGCCAATCTCATCAATGTATTTTCCGATCCTGGTATAGGACGGCCTGAAGTCGTGCCCCCACATACTGGCGCAATGGGCCTCATCAATCGCGAAGCTAGCTATGTCGATGTTTTTGAGGTCCTCCCGGAACTCTTCGTTTTCGAGTTTTTCAGGAGAAACGTAGATGAACTTGGCCTTGCCATCTTTTACAGTCTTGTTGTATTCAAGGACCTGTTCAATTGGCTGATCTCCATAGAAGCAGGTTGCCTCTACGCCATTTTTACGCAGGGTACTGACTTGGTCCTGCATTAGAGCTATCAACGGGCTGATGACTACAGTCGTACCCTCAGCCATTAATCCAGGAATCTGGAAACAAACCGATTTGCCTCCACCAGTTGCCATAATGGCCAGGCCGTCACTTCCACTCCGGTAAGCGTCAATTATATCGGCCTGTGCCGGACGGAAAGAATCGTGACCCCAAATATCTTTTAAGGCACTTTCCGGTGTTGAATACTTCATTGAATTGACTCCATTGAATGGGTGAATCATTATATAGATAATTTAGTCAATAGTATATCAAATTCAGGCAAGGGTAGATTCATGGCAGCCGCTATCACACCGATAAATAGATACTCTCGAAGCAAGAATGGAGTCACTCCAGAGGTCAACTCTCAGCTAGTCACGGCTCAAAGCGCCGTCCAGAATCTCGGCTGGCAGTCATACGTCCCGTTTATTTCCGACGTTCTGGGTTATGGTTTCCGTCCGACAGAAAAGCTTCTGGACTATTCCACGAAGATTAATAAAAACGCTGTAGCTGAATGCTCCGGCCACGAGTCCATCGGCGATTTTATTTCTTCTGCGGTAGATGATTTTGGCCTTGGAATGAGCTGGGACGATTGGACTTCGTCAGTTAAGGCATGCATTTACCGGAAAATGTTTTCCATCCATCACTCCAGGAAGGATGACATTCTGGCAGAGCTTTCAGACATTGAAAGCTATCTTGGTCGCCACCCCAAGGATGCATTCGAGTTTCAGCAAGTTAAGACCGAACTTCTCAAAAAGAGCAGCACCGACAAGCTTGATGAGCACAGAGCCGAAGCAGCCAGCCTCCGGCTTCAGATTACCGATCTTGAGGTCGAGCACAACAAACTAGGCGTAAAGATTGAGTCTTTGCAGCAGCAAAAAGAAGAGCTTGAACAGAAAAATGCTCAGCTTGAAGAGTCCGGCAAAGACCTGGGGAAGCGCCTGGAAACTGCCATTTCAGATCTTGAAAGCCTCAAAGAGACGCATCAAAGAGAACTTTCTGCCGCGGTTGATGAGTCCAACAAGCAGCTGGAAGAAGATCTTGTCCTGAAGTTCGAGTACGACACAAAACAACTGCACAATCTCATCAACTCCCTCCAGGAAGAGCTTAACCGGGTTGAAATTGAAGCGGCAGAAGAGCTTCAAAAGGCGGAAGCCATTCGTCAGAAAGAAAGCGAATCGTTTTCAGCGGAGCGGGAAGAGCTTCAGCGTCAACTGGAGTCCGCCTACGACCGGGTTGGGGCGATTACAGAAGAAATTAGCCAGGCAGATAAGAAAATTGAGTCACTTAATGCCCAGCTTGAATCCAAGCAGTCGGAACTTGAAGCCAAGGGTGAAGAACTTGTTAAGCTTGCTCAGCAGGCCCCCGAAGACACCGAAAGCCTGGAGCGAATCGAGAACCTTCAGGATGAAGTTCGAATTCTCAGAGAAGAAACGAACGGGCTGTCTGAATCCCTGGGGATTTCTCAGTCCAAATTGAAAAAAGTAACTTATGAGCGTGGCCGATTAATCGACTACACCAAGAAGCTGAAAACCGAGATGAAGTCGGTAAAAGAAGAATCAGCATACAAGACTCAAAAGCTTGTAAGTGCAAATGAGCGGATTGAAATGTCTCAGCACAAGGTTGACCGAATGAAGACCTATATCCGCCAGCGTGAATCGGCAAAGGCTTCAGGAAATGGTGCATCCGGAAAGCACGTTGCAATCGCAGTAGGCGTTGCCGTGACCGCCGTAGCTCTTCTCATCCTGTCTGTCTGGTAGTGTGAGGCAGACTATCCGACGGCCGGCTCAGATGCCGGCCTTTTTTCTTTGTGGTGCCCCTGATAAATACCAAAGGTTTTCGCCACCGCCTCTGTCAGAAGGGTCTCCCTCTTCTGGCTCCGGACGTTTCTTACACCTGCCTGAAAAACTGATCGCTCACCGACAACGCAAAGTTCAGAGCGGCAGCGCGTGGCGCCAGTGAATAGGATCTGCTGGTCGATCATATTACGATGTAGGCCAGATACCGGAAAGACAACAAAAGGATACTCTGAGCCCTGGCTCTTGTGAATGCTTTTGCTATACGCCAGGCGCAACTTGTTTATTTTCTCCAGCGGTATCTTTATCGTGCCTCGTTCATCTGCATCATCAAGTTTCAAATCAATGCAGGGTACTCCTTCGTTTGTCTGGCCGCGGTAGTCGATGTATTCAATATGGCCGATATCACCATTAAATATATTGAGCCCATAATCGCTGGCGGTCTGTATCAGCCGATCACCCACGTGAAATTCCTGACCGAACCGGGCAATAGACGGTTTATCTTTGAAGCCTGGGTTTAGTAGCGGTTTAAGGCGCTTGTTGAGGACTTCTGAGCCGATCGCAGTGCCATGCTGGGGCGTAAGGCACTGAATGTCTTTAACGTCCACACCCTTGTTAATGGCCCTCTTAACGCTCTCGATAATTTCGTTGCCGATGCTCGCCGGATTTGACGCATCAATCCAGTTGAATTCGTCACTAGGAGTGAGATCTGGAAGCTTCTTTTTCAAAATGCTGTCGGCCACCATCGCAATACCACTACCGTTGGCAAAACGATTACTCTTTTTGAGGCGAACAGTTGGGAAAGCATTTGAGCGAACCAGGTCTCTCAGGACAGACCCCGGGCTAATAGACGGAAGCTGATTCACATCACCAACAAGGATAAGCCGTGCACCATCTGGCAATGCTTTCAAAAGATCGGAGAACATGGCTTCATCAACCATGCTGCCTTCGTCAAGAATTAGCGTGTCACAAGGCAGACGATTCTTTGAATCGTACTTTGGCGGACTGCCCGGACGCATGCCCAGCATGTTATGAACCGTACTGGCAGGTTCCCCAGTGGAGTCCTGCAAACGCCTCGCAGCTTTGCCCGCAAGGGCTCCGTATAGAATTCTTTCTCCTGAATTGAATTCACGTATAGCGTGGGCCACCTCTCGAATGATCGTGGTCTTACCCGTGCCAGGGCCACCTGTCAGTATAGAAACAGGCGACCGGGTACAGGTTTCAATCGCATGCTCCTGCTCCGGATCAAGATCGAAATTGGATATCGGCTTTGGCATCGTGCCCTTCAGTACCGGGCCTTTATCTTTTAGCTCATAAAGTCTATCGGCGATCCCTTTCGTAAGCTGGACGGCAGATGGTTTTGCGATGAAGTCGCCCACACCTGGCAGCTTGAATGCCTTCAGCTGAGTGCTTGGGTCTGACTTTATGAATTGCTTTAGCTGATCCTCGGATATCTCCTGATGCTTGGAGACCATGTTTTTGAGTTTTCCAAGCGTTACTATCGTATTGCCACTTGCCTCCGACTTCTCCATCGCGTCAAGCACGAGATGCCTGAGTCGTTCCGCAGATTCCTGTTTGACCCCAATGGTATTGGCAATCGTGTCAGCCTTGGCGATACCCACGCCATTGATCATTTTGAGTATATAGGGGTTCCTCATGAACTGGAGTTCTGCATGAGTTCCTAAAGCATCAATGGTGCTCATCGCTTGCTTAAAGCTCATCCCAAGATTAGACAATATGAAATAGGGCCGCAGCCTGAGGGCCGCGGATCGCCAGGTGGCTTTTGCTCTCTGTTTCGCAGAGTCAGGAATATCGAGATTGGCTATCGCATCAGCGTCCTTGAGCAGGGTCATCTCCCACTCCGATCCGTATTTTTCTTCGAGCGCCCGGGCGACAAAGGGGGTGATGCCAGGAAACTGCTTGCTCTCAAAAAAAGGCAGCAGAGGGGCGTTCGCTTTCTCTATTGTGGGTGGGTAGACGGCCGCTGCCAGGAAGTCCCCGTCATCGTTGTAGTCGCCTACAGCCTTAATAAATTTGCCCACGGACTCAGGTGCGCCAAACATGGGCCCTTTTACTGAGACAAAACGGGTTCCGTCCCGGTCACTTAATTTGACCCGGAGAATTGAGTGCCCTGTTTCCTCATCGTGAAAATTAACTCTGAGTATTGGTCCGAATAGCGCTTTCATACTGAGTCCGGTGGTTTTTTTTGATTGTAACATGAGGGGTAATTTGTCGAGCATGAAACTTGACTCATTCGTATATAATTATTATTATAGTATCAACTTTTTGGAGTCATTATGCCCTTACGCAAGATTGAAGAATACGTCCCTAAAACGACCCACCAGATTGTTGGCAACGAAATGCTAAACCGGGTTTATCAAAACCGCGGGGTCACCGACATGATGGACCTTGATTACGACATGGAAAAGCTCATTCACCCTTTTGAGCTGAAGGGTGTTAGCGAAGCTGCTGACCTGTTGATCAAGCACATTTTGAACAAGTCCAATATCATGATTGTCGGCGATTATGACTGTGATGGTGCAACGTCCACGACGATTGCTGCTCAGGGCTTGAAGATGATGGGAGCCGAGAACGTTTCTTTTACCGTCCCGGACCGGCTGACCCAGGGGTATGGCCTCACTCCGCCTGTTGTTAACGGTATCGCCCATAAGCGACCGGATCTTATTATTACCGTGGATAACGGTATCTCTTCGCACGAAGGCGCTGAGGCGGTTAAGGACCTGGAGCACAAATGCGACCTGCTGATCACAGATCACCACCTTCCGCGCAATGACAACGTGATGCCTAAAGCGGATGCGATCGTCAATCCAAATCAGCCCGGTTGTAACTTTCCGTCGAAAGCTATTGCCGGTTGTGGTGTTGCTTTCTATGTTATTGCTGGCTTGCGCATTCGCATGCGGGAGCAGGGCATCTTCGATATGCTTGGCATCAAAGAGCCAAACGTCGCGCCTCTGCTTGATGTTCTTGCTCTTGGTACCGTTGCTGACGTGGTTCCTCTGGACCTGAACAATCGAATCATGATCAAAGCCGGGCTGGATCGTATCAACAAAGGCAACGCCCGTCCTATGATTCGCCATCTTCTTGAGCTGGCGAAACGCGAAATTGGACAGATTAAAGCGACGGATTTTGGTTTCGGTATCGGTCCGCGAGTCAACGCTGCCGGTCGGCTTGAGGACATGTCCCTGGCCATCCGCGGTCTTTTGTCTGATAACGACAACGAAGCCTGGCAAATTGCCATGCGGCTGGATGAGATCAACGCAAAGCGTAAGGAAATGTCGGCGAACTCCGAAGAGGACGCTCTGGACATCATGGAAGAAGAGGACATCAACTCCAGCGCCAGTGGTGTTTGCTTGTTTAACCCTGACTGGCACGAGGGCATTGTTGGTATTCTTGCCGGCCGCGTGAAGGAAAAGCTGAATCGCCCGGTCATTTGCTTAACGTATACCCACAACACGGAGTTGGTCGCGGATATTACAGACCTTGCGAGGCACGGCCGCTACGACAGTGGTGTTGAAAACATCAATCAACGTCTCGACAAGATGGCTGAAGAATATGAGGTTGCCCTCGACTCTCATAATCGAATGAAGGCAGACTTTCCGGAGTTTGCAAATTCGAAGCCGCCTGAAAACAAGCTCGACTCTCAGGAAGCAGAAGCCCTCAGATACATTAAGGATCAGCTTGAAGCGAACGCAGATCCCAGAAAAATCGAGAAGGTGGTGGACCGGTTTGTGAACAAATTTGGTGAGATCAAAGGCTCTTGCCGTTCTGTCGAAGGTGTCCACCTCAAACACACTCTCGATCACATCAATAAGTCACACCCGGAGATTCTCAACAAGTTTGGTGGCCACGCTATGGCTGCCGGCGTTACCGTTCGATATGCCCACTTTGAGGCTTTCAAAAAGCATTTCGACAAGTCTGTTGAGGCCGAGCTTACCGAAGAGGTTAAACAGGGCAAGATCCAGGTCGACATGATGAACATGGACCCCTCGCTCATCAGCATCGAAAACGCTGAATTGATTGCTGATGGAGGGCCATGGGGTCAGCATTTCTGGGAGCCTGCGTTCGGTGGCAAGTTTGAACTTGTCAGTTTCCGAGTGCTGAAAGACAAGCACCTGAAAATGGAAGTCCGGCCCCAGGGCTCCGATAAAACCTTCGATGCCATCAGCTTTAACAGCGTTGAGCGGGGTAAAATCCCGGTTCGCGAAGGCAATGTTATCGACCTGGTTTACAAGCTTGACGTAAATGAATGGCGTGGCCGTCGCAACATCCAGCTCATGGTCGACTTTGTTCAGGATCCAAAGCTGGTTCTTGAGCTCGATGCGATTGAGCAGGATGAGCCGAAGGCATCGGCTGATGAGCTAAGCGGTGTCGTTGACGACCAGAAAAAACGCCACAAGGAATTCAACAAGCAAATGCAAGACAACCTGGTCTTGTGAGGTTCGTATGGAAACGTTGCACGTATTAGTGGCCCGTAGCTGTGCCGGAAAGGATTATCTCGCAGAGCGCCTGATTGCGACGGGGGAGTGGGGGTTGACGATAAGCGCAACAACCCGTGAACCCCGGGCGAAAGAGGTTGATGGAGTGAGCTACCACTTCATGAATCGAGACCAATTCATTGAAAAAGTTTCCGAAGGCATGTTTCTTGAACACGCCGAATTCTCTGGAAAGATGTACGGCACGCCGGCAACCGAGATTCAGCGTATAAGCGACGAGGGCAAGATCCCTCTGGCCATCGTTGAGCCCAAGGGAGCCAAGAGCATCGCTCAATGGTGTAAAGATCAGGGTCGTCCATTATCGTTGATGACGATCAATGCTGACTTGGCTACCGTTACGAAGCGATTTTCTGATCGTTTTCGTGATGAGGTTGAAAAGGCAAAGGATTCGGGCGTTAATGGAGGAAGGGCAGAAGATTCCATCGTTGAGAGTTACGCCAAGCGATTTAAGGCATCACTTTTCGAGGAAGAATCCTGGCACCGCTTGATTGAGTGGAGCCAGATTCTGCCTGTCACAAGCAGTCCGGAAGAATGCGGTATTGTTGCCCGCCAGCTTACTGATTGGGCCCGAGATGTTAGTCGAGATCAAACCTTTACCGTCCCTTCAGATGTTGATTATGACAAGGATGGTAATTCTGGCTCTGCTAAGCGATATCAAAATCGTATTGAGAAGTTGCTGAAAAAGGCCTCTTCAAATCCGAAAAAACTTGGCGACCTTTTTTCTGACATCCAGTCAGTTCAGGACTCCTTTATTTGCAAATATGGTATGAAGCCAGCGTCACAAGGGATGAACCCATGAGAATTCGTAAAGCTCTTTTAGTCGCAGCCTGTCTCGCTGCAACCTCTGCTTCGGCCGCAGGTGAGAAATTCGGTACACACGCTGCCAAAGAGACTTTTGGTTTCTCCAGCAGGGCTGAGTTTATTGCAGAAAACACTCAGGTCTTTGGTAATCCTTTCGATATCCCAGAGCTGAAAAAAGAAGCTGATCGTGGTGACATCGAGTCAAGCTATTACATGTCGCGGCTCGTCTGGTACGGAATTCATTTTGACAAAGACCCAGAAGCAGCATTGTCCTATGCGCTAAAGGGTGAAGATTTCAACAAAGACTCCTTTCTGTGGAGCCTGGCAATCCAGCATGCCGCTGGCGAGGTTGACTTGAATGAATGGCATGAGGCGGCCTATACAGGCGCGCCAGAAGCTCTCTTTCAGGTGGCCAGGCATTACTTTGCGCCAGGCCCTGATCGTGATGTTGACCTTGCATGGTTCTTCCTCTCCCGGGCCAAGTCAAAGGGGCATCAGGGCGCCACGGATCTCTATCTCGAAAAACGCTCAGAGCAGGAGAAGTCTCTTTCACTCGAGGAGCGCCGCACTGAAGCCCGCACCGGTTCGGTAGAGGGGCTTAAGCTCCTTGGAGACTCGTATGAGGGGTCTGAGCAGACGGAAATCAATCCGGATAAACTGAATCGCCTGCGTCGTGTTCTCAATGGAATGAAGTCTACTGGTGAGTAAGCCGATCTGATTTCTTGATTTGGCAGGATTGGATAATCGAAAGGCCAGACAGGGATTTCCTGATCTGGCCTTTTTGCGTTCAAGATGGAGAGCCGACGCCGTCGGCAACTGGAGGCTCCAGATTCTTCATTCTCTTCATACACTGTGAAAACGCCAGCTTGGTCTGACGCTTAACCGCTTTTTCACCGTCTTTCTCGATGCGATCGGCCGCCATGTAGGTATTTTCAACCATTCTATCAATCAATTTGAATCCGGCCTGACGGAATCTTTCGGCATCGATTGATTCCTTGATGGAATCGGTCGCCATAACAATGAAGTCCAAAGTCTCTTTGGTTTTTTCTTTCGTTTCAAAGCCGTTTTCATTCATCATTACAGCATGGGCAAACCGGGCCCAGTTGTCGTTTTCCTTGTAGGCAGCGAGAGCCTCTTCGTTTCGACCTTTGATCTCTTTAACTTTTTCGATCACCGGTTTGTTTGGATCCTGCTTTTTCTTTCTGTGATCAATGACCCCGGGGAATTGAATTGCAGAATCATCACCGGTTTTGTTGTAAACAATGGCTTCCTGAACAACTTCCTTCAGCATTCCCTCGTAGTCACTTCCGATCAGAGAGCTGGCGGACCGGGTCAAGCCTACTTTGTTTGAAAGCTTTCGATGGGCAGAAGCAATCAGGCCAGGGATTTCACTGTCGGTGTTGCCCTTGTAAAGTGGCTTGTCTGAGTAATCGATCGAAGCTTTTTGTAGAAATCTCATGAGCGAAGGAAGATGGAAGCTGTCCTTAACTTTGAGCAGTTCGTTGTAGATAACCTCTTTCGCCAGGTCATGACGACCACCACCGGCCTTGAGGTCATCAACGCGCGCCTCATGGCGCGACTCGTAGCCCTTGAACGTGCAATCTACCACGGCTGATGCCATATTTTGCTGCACGACGTCACCTGTTGAGAAATGGCGACGACCTGGCATATCAGGTTCATCCTCAATGCGTGCGATAAAGCGTCTGTATTCTTTCTGCTTGTTGTCAGCTTTTAACGATTTTTTGTAATCGTTCGCTATTTTATTCGCAATTTCACGAGTAAGCGGCTTCCCTGGGTGGTGTTCATAAACCGGCTGCACCCTGGCATCTGGATTGTGACTTGGCAAATAGAAGCCGCGAGAAATATTGGAACAACTCAGGTCTGCTTCCAATGGAACAGCAATTTTGTAGAAGAACTCCGGAAAATCCTCGATCGGAATTTCTTCTGCAAGCTCCATGACCAGTCGAAATTTGTAGGGGGTTTCAGCGGTGTAACTATGGGTGCTATAAACAACTCTCGAAATTCCATCAAAAAGCTCAGAAGCCCTTTTAATGGCCTCCTCGGTATCGAGATCAAGCACAGCCATGGTGACCGATTCAAAATTGTCATCAATCCGGAAATGCCCTTTGTCAGCCAGAACCCACTGGTCTTTCGGCTTCATTCTCGCTGGAATAATTGCAGGTGCTTTTCGCTTATCTTTTGTAATGGTGATTGTCTCCAGAAGCTTCACTATACGCTCCCAGTCTGTCTCCATTGCGGCACCTTCCACATCGGTATCCTCGATGTAGTTCAGATATTGAAAAACGATTGGCGTTTCGTGCAAACCGAGCATGTTCAGCTTCCTGACGTGATATGTTTATTCTACGTGCTTAATTATAGCACAAGAGCAGGCTATCTCTCGTTGCTGGCCGATATTTTACGTTGTAGAATGGTGTTTTCGCAAGAAGGAGTTTCCATGAACTTTAAATTACCCTCGAAAGCTGCTTTCAGAGCGGGTGAGCTGATAGTAGCCCTGTGTCTGATCGCCGTTCTTTATGTCTCCGTTTCTGATTCAATGAAAGCGGACCTGGAGTTGGGCGATGACTACACCGTCATGGTTCAGCCTAGTGCTGTCAAAAGCATCTACTCGAATATGGTTGATGAGGGGCTTTTCCCCAATCACTCACAAGCTGACAAGTCCTTTGTGTCGGATGGACCTCTTGGTGATATCGCCATTGTCCAAAAGCTGCCAAGCGAATCACTTGGCATTGCTGTCAATGATACCGTTATCTTTGGCCCGATGTTTTTCCGTGACAGCGACATTGAAGTCTTTCGATTTGCTCGAATGATTTATGGCTACAGCCAAGCCCAGCAAATGAAATATGATTCACTACCTTCGCCTCAAGCAGCGAAGAAGGATCAAGTGGATGCTGCGCGTGACGTTGACCCAAACCCTGAGCTTCAGGAACCGGAAAAGGTCGAAGAAAAACCCAGGCCTGACCTGAGCAACAAGCGGAAAGAGGCGATCTCCCAGGGCATGGCTCCGCTCAGCGAAGAGCAAAAATCGAAGCTGAAAGAACTTTTAAAAGAGCGACTGAAGAAAGCTGAAGGAGAGACCGGGTCATCTACCTCTAAAGCGTCCGCTCCTGTGAGTGGTTCAGAAGGGGAGGCTGCACAGGCTCGGCCGTCGGGCTCCGTTGATGTGTCAAAAATCAGTGAAAGCAAAACAACGGTTTTCTATGCCGGGAACGAGATCCCGAAGATTGGCTACAACAGCAACGAAGAGATGCTGTCTCCCGACCGGCGCAGGGCCCAGGTAAAGCTTATGCTCAGCAAGATCGCCGAGAAAGGGGATGCCTGGTCAGTTGTATACCCGGCCAAGGGCGAAACAACGAAGACGATCGCGATCTTTGGTGATCCAACCTGTCCTTTCTGCCAGTCGTTGCACGAGGCTATCCCAATGCTCCAGGACATGGGCGTCAAGGTGCATTACCTTTTCTACAATCGCAGCATGTCATCGGGCTCTCCGATTCCGGATTCAGCAACAGCCGGCAATCGTCTGATGCAAAATGCTTGGTGTGCCGGTGATAGCGCAAGTGCCCTGAGTCATGCCATGGAGGGCTATATGACGCCTGGCGTGGATTGCTCAAAACTCGGAGAGCGAGGGAAGACTGCGTTTCCAGGCAATGAGCATTTCTTGATGGGCCGTATTCTTGGGATGCGAGGAACGCCCTACACGATTACAGACGATGGCAAAGTCGTTATTGGTCTGAATCGGCATGCAAGAGACCCGATACGGGATTACATTGAAAGACTTGGTCTTTAACGAAGAAAAGCCCGCGTAGCGGGCTTTTTTAATGCTTGCGGGCTTGTTTAAAAGCTCGGGGAGATGTCCTTTCCGGATTCTTTGCCGATTCTTTCCATCAGCTTTCTGTGGGCCTGGGACTCTTCCGCATTCGCCGGCACCAGAATTGGCCGGTCACCGCCAGCCACCCGGCGCTTATGAACCCGGGCAACGTTCATTTCATCCGTTTCGTTCTCTCCACCGCGGAGAATCAGCTCATTCTCTGGAGACATCAGATTCCGAGCCACATGGCACAGGATCAACGTATCCTTCAAAGCCGCGTGTTCGTCCCGGTCGGTTGGATCAATGCCTAGATCCTTACAGACAGATTTGAATTGCTCGGTAACGTGGGAGTTGCCCTCCAGGCCGCCGTAGCTGTCGGTTTTTAAGCCGTACAATTTCGCGAGAATATCCAGGGTGTTCTGGCGCCGCGGCCGAATAGCGGAGGCACTTTTCAGTGTACAGTGAAATTTTACGGCTTCGCTGAGCTTTGGCTGCCCCAGTCGCTCGAATTCCATATCAAGGAATCCTTTGTCGAAAGGCGCGTTGTGAGCATGTACCACCGAATCTCCAATGAACTCTTTAAGTCGATCGGCGATGTGGTGAAACTTTTGAGTCTCCCTTAGCTGCTCGTAAACTTCTTTGTACTTTGGATACTGCTTGCCGGTCTTTAGTTCGTGGCGGATCGATTCTGTGTCCCATCCGTGAACTTTTTCGGCACCGGCCTCTACCGCTTTCTCTGGATCGATAAGCTCGTGGAATACCTTGCCTGTAACCTCGCCATCGATCATCTCGACCGCAGCAACTTCAATCAGGCGTTCAGTCAACGGGTTCATGCCCGTTGTTTCAGTGTCCAGCGCGATCGTACGGCCTTTCATTACAGAGTCTTTCATGGCTCTAACCTTTGCAAAACGTAAATTAATTCTACCACAAACACCCTCGTGACTTTCACCGCTGGCGGTGGCCTATCAAAGGACAAGCTCTTTTTTATTGGCGTTCTCAATCTCTTCAGCCTCTTCCTTCGGAATATCCCGGAATCGGAAGTAGGGCCCTTCAAAAAACACCCGGGCGTTAAACATTCGGCCGTTACGGTTTTTGGCGCAGATGATCTCGGCGATGCCTTTGTCCAAGGTGTCCGGATCATAGACTTCTTCCCTATAGGTAAACAAAATAATGTCAGCATCCTGCTCGATGGCGCCTGTGTCACGAAGGTCAGAGGGAATCGGGCGTTTGTCTGGGCGCTTCTCCAGTTCTCGGTTCAGCTGGGACAGAACTATAATGGGTATGCCCAGGTTCAAACTGAGTGCCTTGATTCTTTTTGACAGTTCACCAAGTTTGTCGCTTTTGTTATCGCCAGGAAGGCCGGCAAGGCTGAACAGCTGTAGGTAGTCCACCCCAACAAAACTCAGTGGCTCTCTTTCGTGGGCCTCTCTGATCTTGGCCTCAAAAAAGTCAGCAGTTATTCCGCCTTCGTCGCAAATATTGATCTTCCACTTCAGGATCTCTTCCGTTGCAAGCTTTACGCGTTCAGCTTCTGGCTTGGATAGCTTTGCTTTGTTGATCTTCTCGGCTTCAACATCGGCAATATCGGCAACCATGCGTGTGGTAAGCTCGTCTGCGGGCATCTCCTGACTGAAGAAAAGGCCATTTCCCTTGTTCCGGCAGATCGACTTCAAAAAGTTCAGAGCAAGGGATGTTTTACCCATGCCTGGTCGACCGGCGATACAAATATACTTGCCCGGCAGCATGCCGTTGATTTCATAATCGATTTCATCGAAGCCGGTCGGTATGCCTTTTACGTCCCCCTCGATGCTAGCCATCTCCTCCATTTTCTTCAGGAAGAGAGAGACGATTGTTTTGCTGTCATGGATTTCAGCTGACCCGCGGGTGCTTTTCTCAGCAATCAGTCTGTTGGCATGCTGTACGTGTCGAGCCAAAGCCTTCATTGAGAATGAGGGGTCGTTATCGATCGATTCAACGGCCTCCTCAAGCGTCTGTATGGTGAAATCCTTTGTCGCCGCCTCGTGCAGATAGCCAACGTATTCGTCGAACGCCTCTCTGTCCTCTTCGATGTCCGTCGAATCAACAAACGCCTCAAAGATTTCATCGTCTTCCATGCTGGCGGCCACGGCCTTTATTGTGATCTTTTTCCGGCTACGACGCATGAGGTCCATAACTCGGAAAACGTCGCCACAGTATTCGTTCTGGAAGTCCAGATGATCGATCTTGGCTACCGCCGACTGCATGAATGACGGGTTCTCGAGGATCGATCTAACGATGATGGGTTCAAGCTTTTCTGTGTTCATTTCCATAACCATTAACAACCAGCCTCTAAAATAAAGCGTTATAGTACGACGAAAAATATTTACGGTCAAATCTTACGAGATCTTTCTAATTGTGTAATAATAAGGCATCTGGAATAGAAGGAACCATCATGTCTCAGTTCGTACACTTGAACGTACACACAGACAGAAGTCTATACGATTCGCTGGTCTCGGTCGGCAGTCTTGTCTCGACATCCGCTGAACACAAGGCGCCAGCCGTTGCTATCACTGACCACATGAATATGTTTGGTCAGATCGGATTCTATCAAAAGGCGCTTGCTGCCGGCATCAAGCCGATCTCAGCCACGGAAATACGTGTCAGGGATGGGCTTGATCTTGGTGTAATGACTCTTTATGCGACGTCCAACGCTGGCTACAAAAACCTGATGGCATTGATCAGCTACGCGTATGACGAAGGCTTTGAGGGTGATAAAGACGATTACCCGGTATTGACGAAGGATATTATCGAGCAATACAGCGGTGACCTCATTGCTCTGAGTGGTGCACGCCATGGCTTGGTTGGCCAGGCACTGATGGCCTCTGATGACGAAGCGTCCAGTGAAAAGACTGACCGCGAACTCCAATGGATGCGTTCTACCTTTGGCCGTGACAACATTTTTCTTGAATTACAGCGTACCGGCCTATCGACAGACGAAGACCATGTTCATCGCGCTGTTAACCTTGCGAATCGTTCGGGCATTGCTGTTGTTGCAACCAATCCTGTTCGTTTTATTGATCAGAAAGACTTCCGGGCTCACGAGATTCGATCAGCAATTTCGATGGGCATCACTCAGTTCGAGTTCAACCGGCTGTACGGGGATCGGTATACGCCCCATATGTATCTCAAGACAGCTGATGAGATGGAAGATCTGTTCGATGACATCCCGTCTGCACTGGATAACACGGTTACAATCGCAAGGCGCTGTTCGGTTGACCTGGAGTTTGGCAAAAACTTCCTTCCAGAATTCCCGATCCCCCAAGGGCAGACGGAATCAGAATTCTTAAGGTCCGAGTCATTTGGCGGCCTTGATCGTCGTCTCGATTTTGATTTTGGTCTTGATAACCCCGATATCTCTTCGATCCGTGAAAGCTACGATCAACGCCTTGAGTATGAGCTTGGCATCATCAATAAGATGGGGTTCCCGGGCTACTTCCTGATCGTTGCAGACTTCATCCAGTGGTCCAAGGATAACGGCATTCCTGTTGGCCCGGGTCGTGGCTCCGGTGCTGGTTCTCTTGTTGCGTACTCGCTGGGGATTACAGACCTCGATCCCCTGAAATACGATCTCCTTTTTGAGCGATTCCTCAATCCGGAACGTGTTTCTATGCCTGACTTCGACGTCGATTTCTGTATGGATCGTCGAGACGAGGTAATCGCCTACGTTGCCAACAAGTACGGTCACGAAGCAGTTTCCCAGATCGTAACCTTCGGTACCCTTGCGGCTCGAATGGTTGTTAAAGACGTTGCCCGGGCCCTTGGTTACCCATTCCGGGTGGGTGCCAAGATTTCTGGACTGATCCCGGACGAGCCTGGCATCAAGATCACGGACGCACTTGAGAACGAAGTCGCCTTCAATCTCGCGTACCGCGATGACCAGGAAGTGAAAGAAGTCGTCGATATCGCCCTTCGAATGGAAGGTCTTGCTCGCCAAACTGGTAAGCACGCAGGCGGTGTTCTTATCGCCCCCGGCAAGCTCACTGACTACACGCCAACGTATAACAACAAAGATGGCGATGGGTTCGTTAGTCAGTACAACATGGGTGACGTTGAAACCGCAGGGCTGGTTAAGTTCGACTTTCTGGGTCTTCGAACACTGACCATCATTCAAAATGCCGTCGATTCGATCAACAAGCGCTCAGATCGTGAAACACCACTTGATATGCTGGGCGTCCCACTGGACGACGACAAGGTTTTCGACATATTCCGTGAAGGGCGTACCAGTGCCGTCTTCCAGGTCGAGTCGCATGGCATGAAAGAGCTGTTGCGTCGACTGAAGCCTGACTCTTACGAAGACTTGATTGCCCTCGTTGCTTTGTATCGCCCCGGCCCTTTGCAGTCCGGCATGGTGGATAATTTCATCAACCGAAAGCACGGCCGGGAAGAAATAAGCTATCCGGACTCAACCTATCAACATGAGTCTTTGAAGCCAATCCTGGATCCGACCTACGGTATCATCCTGTATCAAGAGCAGGTGATGCAGATCGCCCAGGTTCTTGCCGGCTACACGCTGGGCCAGGCCGACTTGCTTCGTCGTGCAATGGGCAAGAAGAAGCCTGAAGAGATGGCCAAGCAGCGAACAATGTTTGCGGAAGGCGCAAAGAATAACGGCATCGATCCTGACCTGGCGATGAAGATATTCGACCTGGTTGAAAAATTCGCGGGTTATGGCTTTAACAAGTCCCACTCCGCGGCCTACGCATTGATTTCCTATCAGACAGGCTGGCTGAAGCATCATTACCCGTCAGAGTTCATGGCCTCTGTGATGTCGTCTGACATGGATAAGACTGAAAAAGTCGTTGGCTTTATCAACGAAGCCAGGAGTATGGGACTTCAGGTTGATCCGCCCTCCGTGAATAATTCCGGCAAACACTTTGTTGCTTTGAAAGATGGCAGCATTGTCTACGGGCTTGGTGCAATCAAGGGCGTTGGCGGTGCTGCTCTGAATAAAATCATTGATGAACGAGAATTGAACGGCCCGTACAAGGGCTTTCAAGACTTTGTTTATCGTGTGAACCCAAACGTAAGAGTTCTGAAGGCTCTCATTAAGTCTGGGGCAATGACTGAATTCGGACATAACCGAGAAACCCTTCTCCAAAATGCTGCGGTTGTCCAGAAGTATGCCCGGGCTCAAATAGATGTCGACAAGGGGAAGGCTCCGAAAAAAGCGAGTCGAGATCTCTTCGACAGTGAAGACTCTGAAAAAGCGTTTGGAAAAGGTGATGAGAACATCCATGCACTGCCAGGGTTCATGGCACAAAAAGAGATGCATGAGATCGATCTCCTGATGGGGGAGAAAGCGACCCTCGGGCTTTTCCTGTCCGGACACCCGATGAGTGCAATTCGCAAAGACATTCCGGATATCTCCGAAAACTACATTGGTGATGTCATCTTCAACCCCTCGGATGCCTCTGAAGCGAATCTGACGCCCCAGGAAGGCATCACAACGCTTTCTGGCGTTATCATGGACTTAGATGTTAGGACTCAGAAAAAAGGCAATGTGGCCTACTTCAAGCTGGATGACGGTACAGGACGAGTAACCGTTCGAGTCTTCAGTAAGACGTTCAATGATTGCCAGCATATTCTGAAAGATGATCAGGTTGTTTCAATAGAAGGAAGGATTCGACACAACAAAAAGTCGGGTGCCCAGGATTTCATCGCTGCTGATGTAAAAGACCTCAAGATGATCCGTGATGCCAAATTTGCCGGCATCGCCATTGATATGGATCCATCTGACTTTGATAGCGAAGCAAGGAATCAGCTGCAAGAAATCATCAACCGCCAAACGCCTGGTCTGGCCAAAATCCAGATGCGGGTAACCGCTGGAGACAAGTCCCGGCTGGTTCCGGTTGGTGATCGAGAAGTCTCGCTTACGGATGAGCTTGTACACGAGCTAAGAGGGCTCTTTGGTGAGTCCTCAGTATCACTGCTTACTCGAGAATCTCTTAGCCCGAAAGAGCAATCAGCTAACAATCGCCGTGCTCATGCCGAGAAGCTTGAAGAGGGTCGTCAGACCTACGAGTCTCGAATGGCAGAAAGAGCGAAGTATCACGAAGAACTCAAACAAGCTATGGGACTGTAATGAACTGGAAAAATTACTTCTTGAACAGCCTGGAAACAAAACGGTTTCAGGCTGAAGACGGTGAAAATCTTTACTACCGTACAATTGGAGAGGGCCATCCTGTAGTTCTTCTTCATGGGTTTGGTATGAATAACAGCCACTGGCTCCCTTTCGTGCTGAACCAGCGCGGCAGATATCAATTCATCATTCCAGATTTACGGGGCTTTGGCGCATCAAGAAATGCATACAACTGCTATGACGATGTTCTTCAGCGCCATGCGAAAGATGTAATGGCACTGGCGGATTATCTCGGCCTGGATAAATTTTCGTTGATGGGATATTCGCTGGGTGGACTAACGTCGCTTCAGATTTTTGAAACCTATGGAGACGATCGCCTAACCAATGCCATCCTCATTGATATAATGCCGCGAATAAAGCCTGATGACAGCTGGCGGTGGTCCATATTTGGTGACAATGGCGAGAAGCGACTATTGAGCTGGCGCCGCCTCACGGCTCGAATTATGTCTGAGATCGGCGTTATGAAGGAGTCAGAATTCCTTTTCGATGATCTAAGCGACCGGTCCCGTTTCCACATGGTAAGGATACTGGGCCATTTCATGGCAGATGCAACTCGTCATTCCTGGGCGAAGATGATGTTCAGGAAGATGTCTCGCTTTCGACTGGTTATGAACGTGCTTTTCCCAATGGAGTACTGGTACGTGTTCATGGATCACGCCAAGTCATTCGTCACAGAGGACTATGACTTTCGTGAAGCGCTCCGGAAGCTGGATATACCGGTCTCGGTAATTACTGGCGCTCAGTCCCATGTTTTCCCGTGTGAATCACAGATAGAAATGGCGCAAATGATCCCGAATGGGTCTATAGAGATCCTTCTTCATAGCGGTCATGTTTTGATGCTTGATGAGCCCATTAATTTCTATCGTGCAATGAAGAGAGGACTTTCGAGGCATGCTGAGCATGAATCTGAAGAGGTTGAGATTGCTACTGCATCGGCCTAGAGGTTCATGAGTCTGAAATGGGCCCACCATTTTGCTGCCTTATTCATCGGCAGAGGGCCCTTTAATTTCTTTATCATGGACTCTTCAGGCTCACCTACTTCGCTTAAATACATGGACAGCACGTGATCCCGGACCATGGCTTCGCAGTAACGCTCAGTTTCGGGGATATGCTTTTCTTGAACCGGATTCACCCTTTCAACGCTGCATACGGTGAAACTGACCGTTTCATACTCTTCGAAAAAATCTCCACTCAATGCTGTTCTTAGCACTTCCGTTGTTTGCTTGTTCATCCGGCTGGATGTAACCATCCCTGTAACTTTTACCCTGACAGTTCGGGTGCTTTCAATGATGTTGGATGACCATTGGAAGTTAAGATCCTCAAGGGCTTCTGCGATTGCGCCCCAATCAACTCCTTCATCGGTGTCTTCATTGTCTTCCCTAAGTGCCAGAGCCATTCTTTGCGCTTGCATTTTGAACAGGCCGCACTGAGCGTTAATCATCTCCTGGTCCAGAGCGATCCCTGCAACCTGAGTATCATACAGCCAATCCCGAAGTAGCTTGTTGAACAGGCTTTCTTCTTTGGTTAGATTTTGTTTTGTCTGTTTTGGCGATCTGCCCATGTGTTGGTAGATGTGCCGGGAATAGCTGTTCAGTTTCTTCATAGATCCTCCAGTCCAAAGAATATACCACTGAAAAAAATATGCATCAATAGTGCCAATTCTTTTTGACAAGCACTTATTAATTGCCATATAATACTTCCAAACTTGGAGAAGACTTTATGAGTAACATTATGACCATCGACCAGATTATGAGCGGGCTCCTGGGAAACGCCAGTGTTCCCCACAAGCACAAAGAAGTTCGCAACAAGGCTATCTTCCGTGACTTCCACGGTATGAATGGCGGATCAGGCACGACATTGGAAGAGCAGGGCACTGTTCACGGTGGCTTGACTCGGGAGTGTGTTCGTCAGGTTGTGAATAATATCAGGGCTCAGTTTTTCCTGGGACCAAAAGAGAAAGCTGTTGTTACCAAGGCTCTCGACGTTGTCAGGGCCTCAGCACCTTGCCACATTGGCGTAATAGCTGAGACTCTTCACAGCAAGGGGCTGCTTTCAGAATCTATTGATCAGCCTCAAGGCCTCATTGAGCTTTGCGGCCAGGTCATGAAGGAGAAGTCGGCCTATCGCTTTCCTGAAGTGAATGGAAGCGTTTTTGCTGTCAAAAAAGGTGGTCCGGATCTGATTAAGCGAATTCGATCCGAAGCCAACAAGGTGATTAGCAGCTTCGGTATGGTGTCGATTTCTGGACTCAAGGTTCGGGTTGACGATCTTTCCGGCCGGCAGGATCTGGATTTTATCCGGTCAGTTGTTTTAGCTCACGATGATCTTCAGTTCATTACAGAGGAATGGATTGCAGGAAGTGACATTGAAGATAGCTGCCTGGCCCGTCGGATCGGCACAGCTTTTTCTGTTTACAAGACGGTTCCTCTCGATGCCTTGTACCGGGTTTCGGCCCGAAGTCTTCGTCAGATCAAGGTGCCAGAAGGAAATACGCCGGAATTTAAGGCGTTTGGCTCCTCAAGTCTTGAGGAACTGAATAAAGACCGCAAGGAAAAAGGCCTAAAGCCCATCCTTCGTCGGCCTTCAGTTCGCGAGCAAGACATGAAGATGGCCTTCCCGCTGTCTGTTTTTGAGGAATATATTGATGCTATGCCGGGCGTCGGTGTTACCAAAATTGACGGTAAGCCCTATGCTTTCCGCTGGGATGGCTTTTCTCCGAGTGAGAGCAGTGCCTCTGATATCGAGAAGCAGCTACTCAAAGCCATTCGGGACTCAGGCAAAAAAGAACTCCAGGAGCATGAGATCCGTAAGGCGGCAAACTTCAATGATAAGCAGTGGTACAGCTTTATGATGGCATGCAACTATTCGCCGGTTATCTCGCGCGTTAGTCGAGGTCAATATCGCCTTTTGGGCCAGGTTGATTTCGTTTAAATGCCAAAGTGGCATTTAGTTCTTGATTTAATTAGTTTAATAGTATAATTTTACTGCGAGGTGCACAGTGAAGCTTTTCATCAAATTCTTACCCCTGATGCTGCTGATGTTTTCCAGCATCAGCTCTGCTTCCCTGGTTGACGAGGTTGATGATCAGCTGGCTGAAGACATGAAGAAGGCAGTACAGACGCTTTTCAAGAAGAATAGCGTTAGCGAGCCTGCCATGATCATGTGTTATCGCAAGGCTATGCGAGGGGATAAAGAGGCCGTTGTTAATGCTTTTATTTTGGCAAAGGCCGATGACTTCTCTCGAGAGTACATGCGGGTAATACAGAATCAAATCGAAAAGGGGGTATCTCCTTCTGCTGCCAGGAGTCGACTGGACAGCAGGATTATCAGATCTGAGAAAGCGATGAAGAATTACAAGTATCTGATTCGCTCGGAAGCCGCCTCATCGTATTGCCAGAGCCTGCTTGATTCAGATCCTGAAGAGGCAAAAATTGTCGAATCGATCGTAAACAACCTGAGGAAGAGCGAGTGAGTTCCTTCGTAAATGACTTGATTCCGGACGAGCTGATAGAAGCGCTCGAAAAGAAGGGAGTGAAAGATCGGGTAGACCTGGTTTTTCACTTTCCCAAGAAATTTCGTGATTTCAGAAAGCGAGATGAATCCCTTGATGGCGTTCTGAAAGAAAATGGGGAAGGCTCTGAGATCTACCTTCGGGTAAAAGCGGTTGGTAAGCCCAATGTAAAGAGAGGCGAACGCGGCCGCCCCGCCCGGGTGAGCGCAATGGTTACCGACGGGCACAAGACATTTCCACTGTCTCGTTTTGGAAACGCTCACCCATGGCGTCGCGTAAATGCTGGCGATCACATCTTTATAGCCGGCAAGCTTGTCATGGACGATTTCCACAAGTGTCATACTGTCAAAAACCCGGACATTGTACCGTCACACCTTCAAGGTAAAATTGCGGCGGTTTATTCTCCTCGTGGAAAGAAGTTCAACGAGGATGCTGTGGCGACCGCGGTCACGATTGCTGTTGACACATTTTTACAGGAGGCTGAGCAGCGAGTTTGCAGAGCCATTGCAAGCACTTCGCAGGAGATTGCCTCTCGGGTCAGCAATGAGTTCAAAACGGTTGGAGCCATACTTAAAGCCATGCATTCGCCGGCGAGTATCGCTCAGCTTGAAGACGCTCGGAGTTCAATTCGTCTGATCAATGCTATGCACGTCATTGTGCAGCTGAAAGAATCTCATTACCGGGCGCCCGATGAGCGCTCGTCCATTATTTATGCGGTTGATGACATCACTCGTATTCTGAAAAACGTTCCGTTCCAGCTCACCAAAGAACAGAAGCTTTCGGTCTGGAAAATCACCCAGCAGCTGGCCTCCAGGGAGCCCATGGACCATCTGATGTACGGTGATGTCGGTTGCGGTAAAACTGTATCCTATCTTGTGCCGGCGATACTGGCTGCCGAGCAAGGCAAGCTGGCCGTTGTCCTCGCTCCCAACTCTCTTCTGGCAAAGCAGATTGCTAAAGATGCAGCACAGTATGGGCCAGACATTGATTCACATCTGGTAATCCGCGGTGTCAAAAAGAAAGAGCTTGATCAGATCGACCTCAAAAAGCGGCCAATCATCATTGGAACGTCGGCAATCTTCAAGTTCCTCACCAATAACCCCGATTTTGATGGTGCCGATGTTCTGATCTGCGATGAACAGCAGAAACTTGGAACCAATCAAAAAGCGGAACTGACTCGCCCGTTTACCAATATGATTGAAGCAACGGCAACGCCGGTACCTCGTACGGTGGCTCATTCAATCTATTCGGACAAAGCCGTTTCTTATATCGAAGAGGCTCCGGTCAAAAAGGATATCCAGAGCGTCATCGTTCCGCCTTCCAGTCGCCGTCGGGCCTTTGAAAGGATGGAAGAGGTTATTAAGGATGGGGACCAGGTCGCGGTCATTTGCCCGAACCGAGTTCAGCTTCACTCCTGGTTTGATCTGAATCTCAGCAGCGAAGACGATGAAGACACCGTTATTGCAAACCTGAAAGCCGCAAAGCTGACGAAAATCACTGTTCACAAGAAAACGGGCCTGAACTACCAGATTCGTTGCCGCCAGCGTATCGAGAACATTTTTGAAAGCAAAGAAGAAGCAGACGAAAATATTGAAGGCGTGAAGGTCACACGATGGGAAGAAGTCCAGGGCAATGAAAACGCCCTGGAGTCAAAGCGAAACGTCATTGCTGTCGGTGAGATGTGGGAGAAGATGTATCCTGGCAGGGTTGTTACCATTCACGGTGGCATGACCCCAGATGAAAAGCTTGCCTGCATGGAAAAGGCCATGACGGACGACTGCGCCGTCATCGTAACTTCCTCGCTGATCGAGGTGGGTCTGACCTTTCCTCGTCTGCGGGCTCTAATGATCCAGTCTGCGGAAGCAATGGGCATCTCAACACTCCATCAGCTTCGGGGCCGACTTGCTCGCCATGGCGGTAAAGGCCTTTTCATGATGGGTATAAAGTCTGAGCTCGACGTGGCTCCCGAAAAGACTGTCGATCGCCTGGAGGCCTTGGTCAAAGAGAAGAAAGGCAGTGTCCTGGCCCAGATCGACATGTATCAGCGCGGGGTCGGTGACCTTAAAAAGTCAGGGGTCATTCAGTCCGGGAACATAAAAGGCATGTTCCCAGAGCTTAAAATACTCCCTTCCGACCTTTCGGACTACATGAGGCGAGAGGAATTGCGACAGCGAGCGGCTCAGAAAGAGGAGCCTGCAAAGATCGCCTGATTCCAGAGGCCAAAGTAAAAGCGGAGCATCATTGCTTCGCTTTTTTTATTTCTGAAAGTCAACATTCTATAGCATTTTCTACTTATATCACTGCTGTTTTTATATATTTTTCTTGACAAGAAATACCGATGTCACTATGGTTCTTTTTAAATCGAGTCGGGAGACTAAAGTCATGAAGAAAGGCACCAGTGTACCAGCCATCAAAATTAAATCCCGTGAGGCTGCCCGGGCTGTCATCAAGTTCAATGAGCTTGAAGACGAGTATCAGGCGCTCCTGAACCTCCCTAGTGATGAGTCAGAATGGGACGAGCGGGACCAGGAAGTGGCGTATGTTCGAGATATTCGGATGGAAGCGGCACGTCGTCTCAATGAGGTTGAGAAGCAGATTTCGGAGCTGCCGAAAACAGATCCGGAGGCTAAAAAACTCAAGGCTACTCGCAAGGAAATCGTGACTGAGATCAACGAGCTTCCGGCGGCTGGGTCCACGTTCAGTGAATGGGAAGAGCTTTCTGATGAAGAGCGCTCCCCTGGGATCGGTCGTCCACCAACGCCCATTGAAGTCTCTCTTCTACGTGCGTCGGATCAGCGCGAGCAAAAGCTTTCCGAGCTCCGTCAGGTTGAAGAAGATGAGGGTAGAAGTCCGGCATCTGAGGAGGACATCCTTCAGTACTACAAGAAGGCGACAGAAAAAACCGGTCGTAGCCCGATCGATCCGCTTGGTGTCTTGGATCGAGACATCCGAAACATCAACGTTGAGCTGGAGAAGATCGAAAACGGAGAAGCCGAGGCTGAATACCAAGAGGCCCTGAACAAGGCTACGGTATCAGAGCAAGGAAAGCGTTATGGCCGTCCGCCGGAATCCCCGGCAAAGAAGAAGGCACGCCTTGAAAAGCGGCTTAAAGCGTTGTCGGATCGCAGATCTGCAATGGAAGCCGCTCTGACGCCGACGGAAAAGATGGAGAGGCACCTCAAGCTCAAGCGTGATGATGTTTTTTACATCCGAAAAGGATTGCGTGAGCGTGGAATGGACCCACGAGAGGTTGATATCTCCGGGACCACAGAAGCGTCGCTTCTTGAGAAGTTGGAGGCCGACATTGAATCAATCAAGGGCATGATTGAGAAGATGAAGTCGGGCACTGATGACTCCAAATACCTTGCGAAGTATCAAAACAAGGTATACGAAGAAGGCAAAAAGCTTATTCAGAAGCGGAACGAGGAAGTCCGTGCTGAAGCGAAAGGAAACCTACAGGCCGGTGACTTTGCTGACCTGGCCAGGGATCTTGGCGTAGGCTAGTCACATGAGGGGGGAAATCCCCTCATGGAGCAATCTATTCATCCGGACTTTCTGCTTCAGAGAGTCCGGGAAAATTCTCTTTACCACGCCACCTTGCAGCTTATTCGACAACTCAATGGGGTCAATTCGACTATCCCCTGGAGAGCCCGCCAGCGTTTTAAGTCCGAAGGAAGCTAACACAGCCTTACTTTTCGCAGAGCATTGACCGCATTGATTGGCGGCATATATCAAAAATGCGCCCGCCTGGGTAACAGGACCGTTCCTGTATTTATCGCAGAGCCCAACACCATAATCACAAAAACCAGGCATCTCTTTACCTGACCTCTTGGCCTCGTACATCCGCATACTCGAGATCATCCCTGAAACTTTCAGCAATCCTACCGCATGCCCGGTATCCAGCCCCATCGTGTTCTTGAACTCTGACTCATTGATAATCAAAAAAGGTTTTTTGTTCTCAAGAGCGAGCTTTCGGGTTGGTCCTGCATAAAAGCTTCCGCTGAAATCCTCTTCAGAATCAGAGCGAACGTCAATATATTGGACACCGTTGACGACCGACGCCACTCTCTTTGGGTAAACCGGCTTCCATTGTTCAAAGGGCCTGCTGCATGAGGGTATGCGTTCGCTTTTTGCGGGCGCCTTGATACAGCCTTTGATAGGTTCTTCAGAGGAGACTATTGCAGCAAAGGTCCCTATCATTCTTCTCAGGATCGCCTGTCCGTTGTTCGGCAGGCCGGAAATACTCAGCAGATTCGATCGGTCTTCACCCATAGGTTTCAAATACAGAACTTCATCTTCGATCTTATTGGCTTCTTCGTCGGTAAATCCGTGCAGTGACAGCCCGGTGGCTGATGAGGAAAACAAAAGAAAGGCCAGTGCAATGCCGGCCCCTCTCGATGATTTACTAGATGCTTTCATGATCACTGGTCACTATCATAGACGAACTTTGCCTGGACTCTCGTCCAGAATCGCAAGGTGAGTATCTCCTTAAGGCTGAGGCCCTGGCCATTCAGGATAAAGCCCTGAACCCCAAGCCACACCAAAAGACAGCCAATAGAACCCGCGGTAATCTGCAACCACAGTGGCACAATTAACAACTTGCCGCCGGCCATGATTGCCATGATCTCAAGCTTGTAGGTTTCGATAGGCTCACCCAGCACTACGCTAAGATTTGTCGCATTCACGATATCATCGACAAAGAGATTCACCGTCACCGAAAAAAGCACTGCGACAATCCCTACACAAACCATCGCAGAAAAGATAATAGACCTGATCATTTTATCGCCCCATTCCTGGGCCCGAGTCAGGCTCCGGCATCAATGCTTCATAGCCGGACCGATCATCCCCGGGTCCCTTCTTGTCGTTTCCAGGGCGCCCGTTCTTCGCATTAGCACGTTCTTGCTGGGCTTGTTCGATTGAGGTTTTTGCATGCTCAGGCACGCTATCCCAAATCGACGGGTTGTTGACTTCAAATTTGCGCCCGGCAACGGATTCAGGCTCTTGAATGACCTGGTTCGCCAGTTCCTCGGTCGTTCCGTTCATTGCGCGTATTAATGCTGCATCGGCAGGGTTTCTGTCTGAAAAATGCTTAGATAAGATTTCCTGATCCACTTGAAGCATCTCGTCCTTATCCATTAGGAGCCGGGCGAAGTCTTTCTGCGCATTGTTATAGATATCGGTGTCCTTTATGCGCCCCATTCTGGCTTCAATTTTCTCATTGAGGTCCGCGGCCATTTCGTCAGGATGCATCTTAACGCCCTGTTTTAACGAGTTCTTATCGTTAATGTAGTCGTTTATCTCATCCATTTGTTCAGCTCTGGCATCCAGGAGAAATGCCTTAAAATACTGCTTGTCCTCTATAAGGCTTACCGCTTTCTCTCGCATGGCGCCGGATGCACGGGTCATGTTTTTTGTAAGGGCATTAAAACCTTCGCCTCCATGCTTGAGGCCAGTCCAGTTTGTGCCTTTTTTCTTTTCCTTGTCGCCAAAAATATTCTTCAAAAATTCGAAGAGCATTTTGGGATCAAACTTCATGTTTGTTTCTCTTGCGTTCATGGGGACTTCCTCAATTGACAGCCGGTATTCCAGTGTTTAAATTATATTTATGACCCCTTTTTAGGTCAACCAAATTCCCGTCCGAACTCAGGATGGATTTCGACTTCATGATCGATAAAAATATAAATTCGACTATGGAATAGTGTATCACAACTTGGCTCTCCGATCCTTCCGAGCCATCTCGTAATCATTCGTGAGGCCTTCATTGACTCCCATGAAGAAAGACTCGACATTTTCATTCGTCTATCAACCTATCGTTAGGTTGAGTGACTTCTACGTACACAGCTACGAAGCTCTTGTGCGATTTGATGATCTCGAGGCTTTCGAAACACAGGGTCAGATTCTGGATCTGGAAGAAAAAGGGGGCGTTTGTTTTTTTGATGCGAAAGCTCTCGCTCAGCTCTCTAAAATACTGTCTTCCGGGGACATTCTTTACGGTCGAAACCTCAACTTAAACATATCTGCGCAAAGCATCTCGGATGAGAGCTTCTTACCGGATATTCGTCGATTCCTCGCAGATTGCTCAAATCCCTCGCGCTTTACCTTTGAGCTCACAGAGACCGCCCCCATAAGTGATATGGACGCCGCCATGTCTTTAGCACTCCTGATTCATCGCCAATTTGCCTCATTGAGTCTTGACGATTATGGGGCTGGATGCAGCACAGCGAAACGATTCCTAAGCTTGCCATTTCATGGCTTAAAACTGGATGGATCCCTGATTCGATCATGGCATGAAAGCGCTATTGCCCGGGATAGGGTAATAAAGGCTGTTGCTCTTGCTAAAGGGCTCAAGGCAAATACGACCGCTGAGTTCATCAGTAGCTCACATGATGTGGATATGGCTCGATCACTGGGGATTGATTTTGGCCAGGGCTTCTATTTCGGGCGTCCGCAGGCAAATCCAGTCAATCCAGACGAATTGACGGAGAGCATTCGGTCCTCCTTCAAAACTGGCGATAATGAGCCTTTCAGCCCGATTGTCCTGACAGATTGATGGCCTCCTTATGATGCGTGTCAGATCGCTTTTCTTATTGCTGATCTCTTTTGCTTTTTTGGCAGGGTGCAACAGCCAAATGCTTTTGATGGATGATGAGTACAACCCGCCCGTTTTCTGGGGCACTCATAGCGTTGAAAGTGGGGAAAACATCAGCAGCATAGCCTGGCGTTACAATCGAGACTTTCGGGAATTGGCCAGTGCTAACGGGATCAAGCCCCCTTACACGTTGAAAATTGACCAGAAGATCAGACTTGACCTCAAGGGTGACCCTAATGCCTACACGGGGGATTTGGACAACAACTCCAACATTATTGCCCCAGGTCCGGTCGCTACCGGCAAGAAGCCGGCGCCTTCACCAGTTAAGCCGTTACCTCAAAAGTTCGCAGAAATGGATTCAGGCCTGGCCCGGGTCCGGGACGGTATAGAATGGCAATGGCCGGTCGCCGGCGATGTTCTTGAGGGGATTTCGTTTGGCAAGATCAGAAATAAAGGGCTTAACATCGCAGGCGAGGAGGGTGATCCTGTCCGCTCTGCTGCCAAGGGGCGGGTTATTTACGCCGGCTCCGGCGTTGTTGGTTTCGGGAACCTTTTGATCGTAGAACATGCCCCGGGAATGTTGAGTGCCTACGCACACAATAGATCGCTGTTTGTTGGTCTGGGTGACTATGTTCAGAGGGGCGATGTTGTCGCCGAGATGGGCAAGGTCGGGACCAACAAGGTCAAGCTGCATTTTGAAATCCGAAAGCAGGGCAAGCCCAAAGACCCACTGGACTACCTTCCTACAAAGCAGGGGTAAATACGGTAGCTGACCTCAGCTTCCAGATACATAAAAAAGGCCCCGAAGGGCCTTTTTCAAGTCTTTTTCCTACGTCTAGTCGGGGCGCCACCGCGACCGGAGCGTCCGGCTTTTGATCCAGCGCTACTGCGCCGCTTTCCGCCACCCTTACCTTTTCCTCCACCGGTCTGCTCATCAATAAACTTCGAGCATTCGGCCGCGTTTTCAAATACCTTATCATCCGGCTTTTTGTCATCCGGAAGCTCTTCCGCCAGTTTTTTGGCAAAGTCGATCTGAGCTTGGCTCGGTTTTGCCTGGCTACGATATTTATCGAGGTTTGCGTCGATATAGCTGCTACAGGCCTTGCCGCTTTTTTCCAGATCCTCTTTGGAGACGTCGCCGCCAATCAGGTTGAAGATCTTCATGGCCAGGCCAAGCTGCTTTTCGCTGGGAGGCAGGGGAGCGGCATTCTCGCCGATGTGTTCGTTCAGGAAGGCCTTGGCCTTAGCTGGATCTTTAAGGGTGTCCTGATCAAGCTCCAGTCCCTTTAGGGCGGCAATCTTTTCGATAGCGCTCTTCATCTTCGGCGTAATACCGCCACCGCCGCCGACCCGCTCACCCAGATCGTGGTCATACTTGCTTTTCAGCTCTTGGATGATCTCTTCGAGCGAAGCGGTTTGCTGTTCCACGAACTCATCGCGCATTCGAAGGGCTTCATTGTCGTCCTTCTGATCACAGATCTGGCTCAGGAAGTCTTCCCAGACGGCCGATGTTTCAGGGGAAGACATCCAGTCCGGGACGTGCTTGATAACGTCTATGCCCCGTTGTGTTGGCACGTAGTTATTCTTATCGACCTTGATAAAGTTCCGGGCCTCCAGGGTATCAACAACCTTGGATCGTGTTGCCGGTGTACCAAGACCCTCTGCGACGGACAAAAGCTTGCGAAGCTTTGGATCCCGGATCTCTTTCGCCACGTTCTCCATCGCCAACATCAGCTTGGCTGTGTTGTAGCGAGGCGGAGGGGTGGTTTTTGAAGCCTTTTTCACGACATCCAGGATTTTTGCCCCGTCTCCGTTCGTCATCGGAGGGAGATTGGAAGTCTCTGCCAGATCCGTATCAAAGAAAGCCGCATATCCGGGATCCAGAAGGCGACGCGCAGACGCTTTGAACACTGCCTCTTCAGCACCCAGCATGTCGTTTACTGGAACGGTGAACGTTACTGACTGTGTGGCAAATTGTGCTGGCGGAAGTAGTGCGTGTATATAACGCTTACAAAGCATCAAATAGGCTTTTTGCATCATCTCGGATGTGTGGGACACCTTGCCGGTTGAATCGTTCTTCTTCCGCGGTACCATGTTTTTCAAGGAAGCATCATTCACTTCCCGGGGCGTTGGAACAATACCATGGTGTTCAAGCTCTTTGTTCACGTAAACAGCCGGAGTAAACGGTTTATAGTCCGCATGTTGGCCGGCGTGTATGTCCCTCGCTGTCTTCGCTGCAAGCGACAGCTCTTCAATACCTGAGACAGCTTTCAGAAGATCTTCCCGGTACGCCTGGTCATGGAAGTTAATTGGCAGCTCCGACTTGGACGTACGACCATAAGAGGAATACCCCTGCTCATATAGATCTTCAAGGATAGTCTGAACCAACGTGCCCTTAATCTTTAGAGCCCGGCCAATATCATCCTGGGCGTCTGGAAGTGAGTACGTCTTTTTCGGATTGCTCTTGGTGGTGCTTTCTTTGTAGTTTGACACCTTCGCCTTATCCGAGGCGTCCCGGAGTCGCTGCTCAAAAGCTTCGACTTCTTCTTTGCCTACAAATAATGGCTTGTCGAGAGGAACTTCGCCCTTTTCATTTGGGGGCTCTTTCGAAGGCTCCCAATGAACGCCGGCGGGCTCTTTCTCAATAACTTCTTTGGTGACAACAGGTTGGTATTTCGCCTCAATCGTTGAACCCTCGTTCCCCAGAGGAGAGAAGGTCGCCGCGAAGTTAAAATGATCTCTTGAGACAAAGTTCTGAATCTCTTCCTCTCTACGAACCACCAGTGCCAGCGTCGGCGTCTGTACTCGGCCAATAGAAAAGGTTCCTGCTTTGCCGGTGCCTTCCGATAGGGCTTTGCCAAACTTCCCGTATTTCGAGTAGAAAGTGAAGCCACGGACACCAAACATGAAGGACCAGTCAGACCGGCTTCGTGCTTCGGCGGCCCGGGCCCAGGCCTTAGTCCTTTCTGGCTCGCGGATTTCACCAAAAGCTTGTTGAATACTTTTTGGGTCCAGTCCCTTCGCGAGCCAAAGGCGCCTTACAGGGCCGTTCCATCCAAGGTGTTTAAGGATGGACCATCCAACCTGCTCACCTTCTCTATCTGAGTCAGTGCCTATGATGACCTCATCCGCATTTTTCATGTGATGCTCAATGCGATTAATTCGGTCTTTCGCCGTATTCCCGGCCCGGGCATAGCTGCTGTCATCAATAACTTTTGTCGGGTAGTCCCGTGGGATTGGCACCAGCTGGTCGGTACTCTGCCAGGATAGATCGGGGATCACCTCATCTGGTGTCAGAAGGGTAATCAGATGGCCTTGCGACCAGACCGCACGCCATTCCTCACCGTCCAGTTTTCTGGTGGCGTAACCGCCTTTCATCGTCCAGCCGATATTGGCTTCAACAAAGGCTTCGACCTGCTTTTTCTTCTCGGTAATGACAAGTTTCATTCAACGACTCACTATCTAATCGAATAGGTTTTGCGGCGAAGGCGAATGCGCTTCAGCATTTTTCTCGATCGCTTCACAAGGTTGCGATAAATAGGAACAAGCCTCGCCATGTATCGGTCATGGTATTTGGGCGTCCCGGAGTGATAATTTCCAACACCTTGCCAGAAGGTATCGGCACCATTTATTTTGTGGCGTAGAAAATAGGTGGCAACGACAATATTTGCGCACGTATTGTTTGCCAGGTTGTCGAACGTCAGCCAGGGAAACTCCTTTTTCAAGAAGGGTATGTTTGAAGAGTTTACCTGCATTGGGCCGAGGTCGTAGGTGGCGTTGGTGTTTTCAGACACCGTGCCTTGCTTACCATTCTCAGTCAGCATCACAGCTTTTATGACCAGAGGATGGACATCGTAATGCCGAGAAGCTTTCACGATGCACTTGTTGGCATCGCCCCAATCGATGGGCTTCTCAATAAATTTTGCAGTATCTGGTATGTCCATTCTCGACCTCCGGATTACATAGTAATAAATAAGTTGGCCGACAGCAACATTTTTGTTACTCTTGGCTGCTAATTCTGGCAAGTCTGATATAATAATCTCATTGGAATATACATAGGGTGGAACAGTGGATATTTTTGCCGAACAACAGAACACTGGCTTCGACGTTGATCTCAACGAGATGCACAAAGACCTTAACCCAATGCAGCGTGAAGCTGCGATGGTGAAGGATGGTCCGTGCATGGTTGTTGCCAGTGCGGGCGCTGGTAAAACGAAAACACTGATTCATCGGGTCGCGACACTCATTGCTGAGGGCGTGCCGCCTACGAACATCATGGTGGTAACGTTTACGACCAAAGCCGCGGAAGAAATCAAAGCCCGGCTCCAGGGCATGGTGGGCGATCACTCTCAGCACATCACCGCCGGCACGTTCCACTCAGTCGTCTACCAAAAGATGCTGAAGATGTACCCGGACAGCAAGTCGCTTCGTGAGCTAAACATTGATACCGAGAAGTGCGGGATCATGGACGAAGATGACTCAAAGAAGATCATGAAGGAGGTCATTAAAAGCTTCTCAAAAGAAGACCAGCAGATGGCCAAGGACATGCAATGGACGGATCGGAATATCTATGCCCAGATGAGCTATGAACGCTCGATGGGTCGTGACATAGAGGCTTTCCGTTCAACAATATCTGTCGGTGATGAGGACGAAGAGTTTAAGCGTTTTACCTACCGCGTTTGGGGTTTGTACAACCAAAAATGTCGTGAGTCTCACGGTATCGACTTTGACGACATCCTGTTGATTGTCGACTACATGCTTCGTCAAGAGCCCCACATTGCTGAGGAGCTTTCACGGCAATTCCGCTACCTTATGCTGGACGAATATCAGGACACCAACCGTGTCCAGATGTCGATCATGGATTCTATTGCCAAGCACCACGAGAATATTTTTGTGGTTGGGGACGAGAAGCAGAGCATCTATATGTTTCGCGCCGCTGACATTACGGTGATGCTGGGCTTCCAGAAACGGTACCCAAAAGCAAAGATGGTGAACATGAACGGGAACTACCGTTCAAAGTCCCGCATTCTTACGGCCGCAAACGCATCGGCCGCGGCCATGCCCAACAAACTGACGGACGGTCAGGTTCAGGCTATGCAGGATAATGCGGACGAGGGTGGCGTCGTCAATATCGTTGAGTTCAAAGATGATGATACAGAGGCTGACATGATCTGTAAGGCAGTCATGCGAGATCTCAAAGCCGGGGTTGATCCCAACGAAATATCCATTCTTTACCGCCAGCGCTCCATCAGGAAAAAGCTGGAGGAGCAGTTGGTAATGAAAAAGGTTCCGTATCGAGTTGTTGGTGACCGAAGCTTCTTTCAGCGCAAGGAAGTCCGGGACGCCGTATCCCTCGCGCGTTTTGTTTTCCGCCCCTGGGATAAGCTTGCAGTTGATCGGGTTGTTGAGAATACGCGATTCAGCTACTCCAAAGAGGCTTTGAACGACTCCATTCTGGAAAACCGGATCGATGCCTACCAGGCTCTGCGTCTGGCCTCACAAGAAACACTCAAGAACAGCACCAAACCCAAGGCCTTTGCTGCCCGCATCGCACCTTTCCTGAAATATGCGGAATCTATAAAGACCGGCTATGACTATGGGGACCCTGCTGATAGCATTCGGGATGGGCTTGTTCACCTATGGAATTTGACACTGAGGCCCGGCGTCGAAGCCGCCGCGCAGAAGTCGAGTAGTGGAGATGGTGACCTGGACTCCCGCCTTTCTGCGGTGAAGCACATCTTCGATCGCGTTAAAAATGAAATCGACGAAGGCATCGACATCCAGGAAATTCTTGAAGAAATGAAAATGATGGTTTCTTCCGAGGACAAGATGGACCGGTCCAGCAAAGACAAAATCAACCTGATGACTATGCATGCCTCAAAAGGCCTCGAGTTTGAGAACGTTTATATCATGGGCATGAACAACGTGGTTATGCCCACAGACAACATCGAGCCGGTAGAAGTTGAAGAGAATCGGCGCCTGGTCTATGTGGGCATGACCCGGGCGAAGAAGCGTCTTTCCATAAGCACTGCTGACAACATCCTTCTTAACGGCCAGCCAATGAAGACTAAGCGCTCAGATTTCATTGAAGAGGTCTCTAAGGGTGCGAACATCAAGGTGGTTCGCTATCAGGGGCGGTATCGCCACAATAACAATGGAATGAGCCGCTAAAAAGCTAGATATTTATTGACGTAGTATGCCATTTTCACTATAATATGGACAAAATGGAGGTGTACTATGTCTGACAACCGTAATTTGACCGCAGAGTTTCCCGCTCTGCGTAAAGAGCATACCAAGCAAGATCAGGAAGAAGTTCGTATCCAGACTCAAATCGAGGCGCTGGAGACCCAGTTCGCCGAAGTTAAGGCGGCTGCCAAAGAAGAATTCAAGGTCGATAGCCTCGAAGGACTCCGGGAGGCCAGCCGTAAAGAAACCCAGGCTCGGGTGGCTGGACTTGATAAATACCGCACCATACTCGGTCACCGCCGGGCTATTCTCGATCACATCCACGAAGCATCGGCCGAGATCGACAAATAATTATGGCTATCGATACTGAATCTCTTGATCGTGAGTTCAGGCAGCGCCAGGTGCTGGCGAACGACGCCGCAAAATACCGTGGCGTGTTCGATACCCTGAGGGATCAATACGCTGACTGCATTATCACCATTGAAGATGCGAGTGCTTACCTCGATCACAAAGATGAGGTGGCCAGTGCGCTCAAGGCACTTCACAGCAAGTCCGTCGAGGAAACTCGGACGCTCTATGAGGACATCCTCACAGGCCTCCTGAAAGACATCTTTCCGGACGATCCGGAGAATGAGCGTGTTCACCTGGATCTATCCGTAAAACGCGGCCAGGCAGCTCTGAATGTCGAAGTATCGAACCGTAAGGGCTTTCGCCGTAATGTTCAGCTCGACAAGGGCGCATCAGTTCGATCAATCCTTTCGATCGGTCTCCGTTTCATTGCCCTGAGTCGGTCCAACCGTCGGCGCCTGGTGGTGCTGGATGAGGCAGACAAAGAGATCAATCCTATTTACCTGCCGCGGTTTGCCAAAATGGTTGCACAGCTTGCGTCCAAAATCGGCATGCAGGTGATTTACGTCAGCCACAAAGACCACAAAAGCTTTGAAGGCTACGCCCGCATTATACGGTTGAGCCGGAAGGAAACCGGCGTCACCGCGGATATCATCAGTGACGACGCGTCTACTGAGATTGAGGGGTGGGAAGGCGAAAAAAACATCGGGACTTTGATGGAGGGCTCCGGATTGACGGACATCCGGCTGCTCGATGTAAAGCAGCACGCCAATACGTTTATTGAACTATCGCCCCTGGTCAACGTGATCTCCGGCGCCAATGACGTGGGTAAATCCACCGTTCTCCAGGCGATTGACTGTGTGTCACGCAACAAGGGCAGGGAAGGCCTTATTCGCGATGAAAAGGACAAGCTGAGAATTGAGCTTGGAATAGAGGGCGGCCAGCGAATCGTTTACCAGCACAAACGACGTGGTTCGAAAAAGACCAAGTACCAATTCTTCGATTATCGAAACGAGAAGACCCTCGAGTCTCACGATGGAACATCGTGCCCTGAATGGGTTCACTCATACCTGGGTATGGAGCTCCACAGAGGGTTCGACCTTCACATCGGTCTGGATAACGCCAACTCTTTCATGTTCGAGGCAGGGTTCAGTGAGCACAAGCGGGCAGAGATACTCTCTTTGAATCGTATATCCGGTGACTCCCAGGCGATGATTGAAGAGCACAACCGAAGGGTCGAGTCTCATAAGAAGGATATGAGAACCGCCCAGAAGACATCTGCGAAGCTAAAGCTTCGGCTTCGCGAGCTTGGGATGGTGACGGCTGTAGAAGAAAGCCTTGAAGAGCTGGAGGTCCTTGAGCAAGAGGTCAGAGAGTCAATTTCCCGTGAGAAGCGATTGAACGATCTTATCGCCCAATGGGAAAAGACAGAGAAAAAGCTGGCTGTGTTATCGAAAGCTGAAAATCTGGAGCCTCTTCCTGAGGGGACTTTGGATAATGTCGATCGCATCATTCGCGCCGAGAAAATCATAAACCAGTGGGAGAAAGTTGAAGCCAAGCTTGGCATTCTCAAGAAAGGTCTGGCTGAACTTCCCGCTCAGGTCGAGCCGCCGGTGCTTGATGATAGACTTACCCGGATGAATCAGACTGGTAAGCAGTGGTCAAAGATTGAAAAGAAGCTTGCGATACTCAAGGATGGCATGCAGAAGCTGGCGGAAAATCCGATTGAGGAAGTCGTCATCGAACCGTCTGGCGTTCAGGAAACGCTGGAGAAGGTTGAGAAGATGCTTGAACAGCAAAGGTCACTTCATAGGCGCCGGACCCAGGTCATGACCAGTAAGGCTGAAATTGAGCGCAAAATGAAGTCCATGGTTGGCGAGTCTTGTGTCACCTGTGGCCAACCGATAGAAGAGGAGCACATTCATGTCTGATTTTGATACCGACCTTTCATCAAACCCGGGCGGAATGATGTTAATCAATGGCCTCAACTTATCGATGACACCACCACCCCTTCGTGGGGAGGAGGATTATGGCCTCCGTGTTCTCAAGAAGCTGGAAAAGGCTCTTCAGATTGCTCAGGATCGAGGGTTAACCCCAATTCTTTGTGGTCAGGTTGCCAGAAAGTCTTGGGACATGGATGTGTTTAAGGCTCTTTTTAAAGTGGCGGCTCGGTACCCTGAAATGGTTGTCATTGCCCAGGGCGACATGCTGGATCGGAACGGGAACGTTCGGCCCAAGACCATTCTTGATCTATTGGACGCCACCGGCAACACAGAGATCTTCTCTCCGGGAAATGAAAATCTCATGGAGCTGTTTCTGGAAAAGGGCATGTTCCGGCTCGTTCCGGCCGAAGGTGGCGAGTTCAATGTCCACTATCTGCCTGATGGCGAAAGTTTGCCAAAGTTCGTGGTAAGCCAGAACGAGTTGCCTCAACTTGGAAGAATCACTCAGTCCTCGGTATGTGAGCCGGCATCCGTCGTTGTTCTGGAAGAGGGCGAAATTGAAGTTGTCCCGATCGAAAAGGCGAAACCGATCCTCAGTGATGCAAAGTACGATGTAGGAGACGATGGTTCCGCACCTTTCAAGTCTGAATTGGTTGCCAGAATTGAAACCATGTTGAACAAAGGAGAGCCAGGGGAGGCTCAGACGACGGACGAGCAGCTCAAAGATATTTTTACCGAGCAAGGAACATCACTTGAAGCCCGGGAAATAGTGCTAAACCTGAAGGACTTTGCAACTGGTGCCTCCATCTGAAGTAATTTCATTTTGATTGACAACAACGCATTTCCAAACTATAATTGAAAATATATTAGAGGAAGTTTACCCATGCGTTTAATGATGATTGATATCCTTCAGGTCATTGCAGAAAACTGGAAACGTGCCCCGGCAGATCAAGGCATGAAAGAACGGTGCCTTCACGTTGTTGACCAGACTAAGACATCTGTTATGGACCTGGTTAATGACAAAGCTCCGACACACCTGCTTGTTGTCTGGTCGAGTATTGATGAAAACGAACGCCGTCGACACAATCCGATGTACGACGTTGAGCGTTTTGATCCTCCGATGTACCTTTTCCCATACCTGGCAAGCCTTGAGACCTGGTTCAGGGACATGGGCATTCGGACAGCGGAACACTCAGGCGCAGAATCTTACGACCTGATGAGCCTTCTGTCAGAGAAGTTGAAAGGACAAGGGCTTATCATGGTGACGCCTGACCGTCGGTGTTGGTCGTCCGTTAGTGAGCATTGCTCCGTGATCTGGCCTTGGGCGAAAAGCCATCTTCAAGAGGTAACGCCCTCTACTTTTGCTGCGATCATGGACCAGTCTCCAATTGAGCCGGCTGCGTACAGGGATTTTCTTCTTTTGACGACCCTGAAGGGGATTGGCCCCAAGCAGGCGGCCGGACTTCTCCGGAAATACGGCGACATCGTTGAAATAGCTAATGGTCTCGACGACATTTCTGGCCGAACTGGCAATATTTTGAGGTCTTCACTGAAAACTTCTGATGGTCGATCGGCTTACCGGGAAAATTACCCACTTCCCATCAAAAGCCTTGGCATGAGGCTGACAGAGCTGGAGTTGAAAGAACAAAAACTGGCAGCTTAAGAGCTTCTGATGACAAAAGAGTCTACGGACTCTTTTGCTTTTAGTTGTCTCGAAATTATTTCACAGGCATAATTATCTTGTTGGAATCTATTCCTGACGGATAATTAAGGATCTGTGAATGAGCGATGAAAAACAACCCGTAGTATTTGTGGGCTTTGATGACGGTTATGCCGAGTGCAAACTGTTTTTCTCCAATGGCCTGACCAGTCGAACGCCGTCTCGCGCCCGCCCGGGTGCTATGAAGACGGTCTCCCTCAGTCGTAAAAACCCCAAAAGCTTTGGCTATGAAGCTGGCGGCCAGGCATTTACGGCAGGTGATATCCGAGATCCGACCCCGACAACGTTTGACGAGTATCCGTTCAGCGCAATGAACCGTGTCATTGTTGCCCATGCTTTGCGTATGTCCGGCATTGATCCCGATTCTCAGCTGGTCATGTGTACTGGCCTACCGATCAAGAAATACTACCGCGGCATGGACATGAACAAGGACTACATCAGCAAGAAGCGCAAAAACCTGTTGCTGAACGATGTTGAGTCCAAAGACGGCGCGCAACTCCCCCTTATCAAGCACCACTATGTTGGCTGTGAAGGTGTTCTTGCCTGGGTTGATATGGTCATTGAACGTGGCGATGACGGCAAGCTGAGCTTTAACGCGGATATTGCCAATGAGCGCATTGCCATTGTTGATATTGGCGGCCGCACAACCGATATCGCCTTCATTGACGGTGGTGATCTGGACTTTGATCGTTCCGATACGATTGAAGAAGGGATGCTGAGCATCAAGATGGACCTGAAATCTCTCATCCATCGAAGTCACGGCGTTGAAATGGACATGACCGAGCTCGACCGTGCAGTTGAGACCGGCTATGTTCGAATCATGGGTGAGCAAGTTGATGTGAGCAAAGAAGTTGAAGGCGCCAAAGAAGGCCCCATTCAGCGTATCCATGCGGCAGTTCAGCGTCTTGTTGGCCAGGGCAATCCCGATCGCGTTCTTTTCGTTGGCGGCACTACCGCGGCCTGTGAAAATCAGATCGAGGGCTGGTTCCCGAATCAGCACATCGCTGAAGAACCGGCATTCGCTAACGCTCGGGGCGCATGCAAAAACGCCGAGATGATGTACCTGCGTTAATCCGGAGTTTTCATGCGGCACAGACTTACATGCCCGTTGTATGATCAACACCCAAAGCACCTGGAGCTGCTGAACCATCTGGATCAGTTTGCAGGTGGTGATCGTGGTCGCGAGCTGGCAACACTTGCTGTTGCCGGCTTCGCTGCGCTTTACGGAGGAGGCAATTCCGTTCCACAATCATTGGAAGGGGATTTGGGCGATTTGCTGAGACAGGTTCTGCAATCCGGCATGGCTCATCAGCCTGCTCCTGTCGCCTCGCCGCCGGCCACTCCAGCACCGGAGCCTGCCGGCTCTTCGACTCCGCCTGCGAGTAAAGGTCAAGTCAAGAAGGCTGAGACCGCCCCGAAACAGGAAACTCGACCGAAGCCTCCCCAGGAGCCTGCTCCACCGGCAAAGTCAGATCTTTTAGATCAGGCGCCGTCGCCGGAGGATGAGGACGACGATGAAGATCACATGGATTCCTTGGCCATGATTGGCCGGAAGTTTGGTTAAACAGTATTAGGAGAATACCCCCATGGCCGACAAAGGGGCAGAAAAGTCACAAACCGAAGCTGCGCTGATTATTGTTGCGCTTTTGGGGTTCGCCCTCGTTGGCCTTATTTGGTACAACTTCCACATTTTCGCCAACATGTGGCGCTATATCCGCCTTGGCGAACTGTATCTTTTTCAGTGGATCCCGGCATTTGCGATCCCTTACGTTGGAACCATCGACTTCAGTCGCGCGGTTCTCTATCTATCTTCGCTGTCAGAGTATGGACTGACCATCAAGTCCATGACCAGGTTTGATAATATTTATGCGCCGTTTGTGGGCGTACCAATGTCTCTTTTCATTATGTGGAGAGGGTTGAAGCTCAATAAAGTAGACAAGAAACTGAACAAAATATTCGACATGGAATCCATGTTTGAGCATTTTGTTGGCCTCTACCCGCACCTTCGCGAGGTCTTTGATGCCCATCCAGAGCAAAAGTCCATCCATTACAACCGGAAGATCCTCGAAACCTATCGCTGGGGGAAGATGGTCAACCCGCTCGCTTATGCAAAGGCCTCACCCCCATTCCTGCTTGAAGAAAAAGCCAAGGAAAATGGCACTTTCAATAAGGCTATTCTCGACGCCGGCGGTATTTATGATGAAGATCTGGCAGAGCATGCATTCGCCGCACAGCTGGGTGAACACTGGAAAGGCGAAGCACAACTGACGCCGTACGAGAAAGTGGCTTTCAACTTCCTTCAAGACAGGCTGCCAGTTGATAATGAGCGGGTCGAAGTCTTTGTGACCAAAATCTGGAACGCCCTGGTCAGAACCAGCGCTAAGAAGCCCCGAACAGAGTGCCCACAGATCAAGAAGTTCTCTGATGAAGAGAATGAGCTGATGCGCGTGTACTGGAAGACTTTCGAAAAAGAGTTTAGAAAAGTCGCCCGGATTGACAAGTGTGACGAGCAAAAACGCCAAGATATAATTACACACCTGAAATCGGAAGACACGGTCCTGGCTTTATGTTCAGATAAAGAAAAGCGCTTCAAAAAATATTATCAGCGGATTCGATCCGGCGAGATCATGGCGAAGCATTCCTATGTCCGCACTGGTCTAATGCAGATGAACGAGCAGGCCTGTAAAGGCGGCCGCATCTCCCTTGAGCCGATAAAGAGCCAGCTTAAGAGTAATTCTCGCGAGCTTTGGTACGCATTGAAGGCATCCGGACGTCGAACCAGCTTCCCGGAAAGCGCCGGCATTTTCGCTCACTGGCTGCTGGAGCAGGACCTCAATCGTCCGGTTGGCACGCCTTGCGTCCAGGAAGCGGTCGAAGCGCTCAGGAACGATTTGAACATCGAGGATGATTAATCATGGCTCAACCACAGCCCAGTCGGATATACGGCGTCGAGGAGAACGAAGACCTTGATCCGGCGCTCCTCAGGCGAGATATTCGCCCCTTCCGACTCAAGGTAAAAAACTTCTTTGCCAACCATGGCGGCACGCTTGTGTTGATGATTGGCCTTGCCAGTCTTCTCAATACGATTGCCCCTGTTGAAATGATGCCAAAGTTTTTCGACTTTGCATTCGTTATCGGCCTGGCTGCTGCCAGCTACTCGAAGAGCCAGTTAAAAACCTACCCACTTGTCGAGCCCATTGCGGAAGGCGACAGTGAAAAGGCCCGCGATAAAAAAGGCCTCTACCTACTCGGCAATGAAACCCGAGAGTACTCCAACCTTTGGCTGACTTCCTCGGAAATCCGGACTCATATATTATGCTTTGGAACTACAGGCTCAGGTAAGACTCGATTCCTTCTCGGCATCCTCTATCAGGCCATGCTGAGCGGCTCGGGAGCCATGTACACGGACGGTAAAGGCGACAATACCGTGTGGTGGCTGGTCTATTCTTTCGCCCGAAGAACCGACCGAATTGATGATTTATTGCTCATAAACTACCTGACAGGTGGTAGCAACCATTCGTTGAAAGGTACGAAAGAAGGCAAAAAATCTGACCATCGTATTTCCAATACGACCAACCCTCTGAGCCAGGGTACCGCAGAGCAGCTCAGGTCTCTCCTCGTGGGCCTCATGAGGGAGTCCGGCGGTGAGGGGGAAATGTGGAAGGGTAGAAGCTCCTCGATGCTTAAAGCTCTTCTCGAAACCCTTACCGTCTTGCGTGATGAGGGCGAAATCAACCTCGACGTTGATACTGTGCGCCACTATATGGTTCTGGACCGTATTCTCGAACTGACTGAGCGCGACGACCTGCCAGAATTGGCAATTATTTCACTAAAGAAGTATTTGTTGGAACTTCCTGGCTTTACAGAAGAAGACGCCGACGCAGGCGTGCTAAATCCTGAGTGCTATAAGCAGCATAATTTCTTGACAATGCAGCTAACTGAGGTTATGAGCGACCTGTCTGGAACTTATGGCCACATTTTCCGGGCGGAGCTTGGCGAGGTCGATTTCAAGGACCTTGTTTTCAATTCTCGTATCTTGTTTGTCATGCTGCCTGCCCTTGAAAAAGATCCTGACGCACTGGCTGGTCTGGGCAAAATGATCGTTGCCGGCGTCCGGGCCGCATTGGCTCCGGCACTTGGTGAGGATGTCGAGGGTTCAAAGAGCTCTGTCACCGAAGTAAAACCAACCAACGCCCTCGAACCTTTCGTGCTCATCCTTGATGAGTACGGCTACTATGCTGTGAAAGGTTTTTCCGTTGCCGCGGCACAGGCTCGAAGCCTTGGTGTTTCGATCATCTTCGCTGGTCAGGACTATCCTTCCTTCACCAAAGCCAGTAAAGAAGAAGCTGAAGCCATCGTCGCAAACACAACGACCACGATTTGCATGAAGCTTGAGGATACCGGCGAGACAGCTCAGAAGATTGTAGAGCGTGGCGGCGAAACCGACGTTCAGAAGTCTGCCGGCTATGAGAAAAAGACAGAGGGCATTAACGGATTCAAGGACCAGGGCTCTGTTCGCTCTGAGTCAGCGAAGATCATCAATATCAGGGACCTCGTTGCCCAGGGGCAAGGCCAGGGTCATGTTATCCGCGGCAACAAGGTTTATCGAAGCCAGCTGTTCTTCGCCGATCCCTACGAAGTAGAAGAGATTGAGCTCAATAAGCTCTTGATGGTGAACCGGCCTAAAAAGGTCATGCTGGAAAACATCAACGGCGCCTTTGATCGAATCGATGCGCTAGTAAAAGGGGAGAAAACCCCTGACGATAACCTGAAGTTTGATGAAGGGCTAAACGATATGTTCCGGGATTATCAATTGTCGCTATCGCGCCAAGATAACCCGAATGAGGCGAGCCAGTTCGCTTTTGGTGCCCATCTATTGCGCGGGGTTATGAAGGATGAACTTGATGCCGCCCGCCAGACTAAAGAGCTGAATCCTGAGCCGGAACCTCAAGAACAGGCTGAAGCTGAGCAGCCGGCCGCTCCCGAGCAGGTTAAGGAATCAGAAAAACCGTCGGACCCAGAGCCTGCACAGAAAGCTGAACCCAGCCCCGTTACAGAAAGGGCGGTTAGCGAGTATGAAACATTGGAGGCTGTCTCCAGCGAAGGGCCCGAGAATACGTTCAGTAACCGAGCCAAAGAAGCAGGTGAAGAGTTTGAGGCACTTCTTGCTAAAACAGTCACTAAAGTGGCGATGCGAGACCGACAGACTCCGATGTCTCCGCAAGAGCGTTCCAGCATCGATCCGGTCAAACAGGTCAAAAAAGGATCCGCTTACGCTGACCCAATGTCAGAGTTCGACATCATCAGCGAGCGTACGAACGCCTACCCAAGCGGCGACGCTCCCAAAAAGCCGGAAGCCGATGAAATCATGGGCTACCTGGCAAGTGTCAGGGATGATCTTCGGCGTAAAAAGCCGGAAACTGAAGAGTCCTGAACAGAAGAGCCCCCGGAAGGGGGTTTTCTTTTACCTGACTACATTTCATCGCCAAAAAGATTTGATTTAATTTTGCTCTTGGTATATAATTACCGTCATGAAATCAGCCTGCTTGGGATATAATTATTGAGTAGGTAACCCAAGCCAAGAACAGTCGAGGTTTATATGAGCGGAGAAAGTCAGAAACTGGATATTAAGCCTAATGGAATGGTCATGTATCCTCGTGAATATTCCGTTGATTACAATAACCCGTCCATGAGCTATGTCCGCGGCGTCACCCAGCAGGGTCGTGAAGTGGCAATCTACCTTCGCATTGATGAACAGGTTGCTGAGGCCGCAAAAAACAAAGACAGCGCGACATTGCCCAGTATTGACGAGTTCGCAGAAACCAAGCCAACTGCAACGCGCCGCTGTGTTGCCAGCGAAGACAATTCTGCTGATAAGCCCCAGGGCGTTTTGCTTGCTGAGCAGGTAAAGCCACTCAAAGGCGACGAAGCTAAGAACTTCGGCGACGGTGTTTTTGTCGGTGAGGCAAAGTGGATGAGTATCCTTCAGATGATGGATTACTGCCCGGCGACCATTGGCCCAGGCTTTGTCGATGTATCGTTCAGCTTCAAGGTTGATAACGAGACGAAGGTCAAGATTGGCAATTACCACAAGCTGTATCGCCAATATCTCAACGGTGGCGAGAACGTCGATAAGCTCGCGCTTGATGAAGAGCTGGATTCCCTTCAGCGAGAGATTATCAATGAGCGTAAGGCCATGTTTTCTGTGGTCACCCTTCGCCCCGAAGAGATGGTCTTTTCAAGCCTTGGTTCCGACCTGGGTGATAACGCCAACGATCGTGTTCAAGCTTTCTCTGACATGATTAAGGAGCCCCTGGAGCGAGCCACACGCAATGGCCAGTATGGCGGTGCCATTATTCGAGTACGCCGCGGTGATAAGGTGTCCTCGAACCTGTATGACACGCTGAACATGCGTTACGACGGCAAGAAAGGCGAGGTTATGGATTTCGAGGATCTGTTCCAGAACTTCCTTAAATTTGGCAATCAGAACCTGATCAAGGCTATTCGCACGCCGAGCAAGCGTCGTGACGACATGGTGCTTGAGATTTTGCCTTGTGTTCGAACAAACGTCGGCCCCCGTTCGTACGATCGCTACAAGAAAGATATTCTGAAGCTGGCGGACTCGAAAATCCTGAAGACTTATGTCGACAATGACATGCACCGCATGGTCGGCATCGAAGATCTGTCGAAGAAAGGCGGCTACGTCTACTCGTTGATGGCTGTGCGAAATGCAGAAGCCGGCAGGCAGCACAACAACAACCTTTTGGTCAGCGCCTTTCATTCATACTCTGCGCCGATCACCAATGCGTTGTTGATCAATCCCGAGAACCATCGTTATGGCTTCTCTGGTGCCTCTTCAGCACCGACGCCTGCCAACCATCAGCCGAGCACGGTCAGCCCTTGATGAGTCTTTTAAAACGCCTTTCAGGTGGTAACAAACAACTAAAGGCTCTTGCTTCAAGAGCCGATCGAATTTCCCAGGGGGCCGTTAACGGCCCTTCTTCAGCTATCAGTATTGTTGATCTCAGCAACACTGACCAGGTGGACACTGCTCTTTTCTTGATTGCGCAGCAGGCTGAAGTAAGTCTTGGACTCAAACCCTACACGGTTCAATTGCAAGGGGCTCTCGCGTTGATTGAGGGTAACGTTGCCGAGATGCACACAGGTGAGGGAAAAACGCTTGTGGCAGCTTTGGCGGCTACTGTGATGGCATTGGGCGGACGTCGGGTCCATATTATGACGGTCAACGACTACCTGGTCGGCCGAGATGCTGAGTTCACAGCCAGGCTTGCGAAGGAGTTCGGGCGGAAGGTATTTGCAGTTACAGACAGTATGTCATCAGAGTCAAAGGCTGAAGCCTATGCCTTTGGCCATATCCTTTACGGAACCCCGTCTTCTTTCGCCTTTGATTATCTCAGAGATGGGATAGCGAGGACCCTGGGGGACACTAAACAGGTCAACGGCCTGGATGTTGCCATTATCGATGAAGTTGATTCCATACTGATCGACGAGGCAAGGCTCCCCATGATCTTATCGGGCCCTGATAATACCTCGCCTGATCGGCTTCCGGACCTCATCAATGTATTACGCACATTCAGATGTGAACGAGGTCACGCATCAAAGCTCGCCGACTCTGCTTCGGATGTCTACTACATGACAAATGAAAAGCGGGCCATCATGCTTGAGTCCGGCTTTCGCCTGCTCGAGCAATTCTTGTCAGAGACCGGTACTATCAACGATCCTATAGATCTGTATCGCAGTGATCGGTCCGGCCTGATGGCCGATGTCGACAACTGCCTCCAGGCGATCTTTCACTATCGCAATGGTCGTGACTATATCGTTGTCGACGGAAAGGTCGTCATGGTGAATTCGTCAACGGGCCGCATGGAGAGAGAAAGGCGCTGGTCTGGAGGCCTCCACCAGGCAATTGAGGCACTTGAGGGGGTCGAGATCAGACCTGACTCCCGGGCCCAGGCAAAGGTTACCATGCAATCTTTCGCCCGACTCTACAATCACTTGTCTGGGATGACTGGAACGGCTTCAACCGACGCTCCCGAGTTGCTCAGCACCTACGGCCTGAATGTTCTCTCAGTGCCCCCAAACAAGCCCAGTCGTAAAGTCTTTGACAGGGATCGTTTGTTCTTTCGAGGGGCGGATAAAGACTCCGCTATCATAAAAGATGTGGAGAGCTGCTTGATGAGAGGACAGCCGATACTCGTCGGTGTTCCAAGCCTGGAAGAGGGAGAGAGGCTCTCCCATCTTTTCGTAAAGAAGGGTATAGATCACAACCTTTTGACAGCAAAGTCTCACGAGCGTGAGGCCGAGATCATCTCTGAAGCCGGAAAGTTTGGCGCAGTTACCATTGCGACCAATATGGCCGGCCGCGGCACGGACATCATCTTGGGAGGCCCATTGCCAGAGGACGATGATCTGAAGGATAGATGGTTGGCTGAGCGCTCACATATCGACAAAATTGGCGGCCTTCGAGTTATTGGTACCGAACGGAACGATTCCCGCAGAATTGATCTTCAGCTCCAGGGCAGGGCCGGGCGTCAGGGTGAGCGAGGCAGCACCGCGTTCTACCTGTCTCTTGATGATCAGCTTTTCAGCCACATCGACGGATTCACCAAGAATTTCCTAACCCAGGCTATCCGGTCTTGTGGCGAAGAAGGCTTGTCTCATCCAAACGTTGATCGTTCTATTTACAAAGCCCAAGGGTTAATTCAAGGCCGATTCAGGGACAGTCGAATAGCGATCGAGACGGTTGATTCAATGGATGAGAACCAAAGACTTGCCTTTCGTTCTGTTCGAGAGAGCTGGCGGGATCACCCTGAGCCTGAGAAACACCTGCTGACCGTTGCCCTGGATAGCCTGAACATTCGCCTGAAAGAACTTTTGCAAGGACAGTTGCTGGGCTTTCAGGATGCAGCAGAAACGATGAAGAATGAGCTTAGAGAATCCTGGCTTCTTGAGTTTGACTTCGCCTCGGCTTGCTCAAAAGAAAATGCAGATGGCTTTTCGGAATACGTTCTTAAAGAGGTCGAATCAGCCCTTTCGGGGCATATATTCACTCAGGATAATCGTGAAGTTGCTCGAGGGGCCATGCTCAGTGTTATGGATGATTTTTGGTGCGACCACATCGAGATGGCGTCTCATCTTAGCCGGTGCGTTCAGTGGAGGACCTTGGCTCAGAAAAAGCCTGAGCAAGAGTATTCGCGTGAGATTCATGACATATTTAGTGCTATGATGAGACAAATACCTTTTGATGCGGTTAACGTAACCGTTCGAGAAGTTCTTTTTAATATTGAAAGTGAAATGGTTGCATAGGAGTGGCGACAATGGCGAATTCAAAAGGCTTTAGAAGCCTATCAATGGCAATGACACTGGTGATGTTCTCCCTCCCGGGAATCGTCTACGCGCAAGAAAGTTCGGCTGGCTGGGAAATGCCCGACACTGTTACCAAGGAAATGGAGCAGGGGCAAAAACTGCTTAAAGAGGCCAAGAATACAGGGAGCAATGCTGCGACCTTTGCGGCGTGTATTCTATGGGTCCCCTTTGTTGGTCCTAATAAAGTGCTGAAAGACGATGAATGCCGGAAATCTGTAAAAAGCTCTTGCAGAATATCAAGCATGGGCGTTCCAAAACCCTGGAAATGTGCGGTTTTCCCGCTTTGGGCCATGTAACCTATGATTGAGCCGATCATTTTCTTTGACCTGGTGAGTGCGGACCGAAAATCAGTGTCCATCAGACTGACTGGCAAGGCTGGACCTGGACGAGTAGAGATGCTCACTCGCAGTGAGTCCGGAATCAATGCCATTCGATCGCCAGGGAAAATTTATTGCGCTCCATTCAGGGATTTTGAAGTCATTAAAAGCATACTGCCAAGCGATGTGCTTTTAAGCGAAATCCCCCGCAAAGAGATTGAGGATCAATACGGAATCAGAGTGTTCACGCCAGAGATGGACCTTCCTGAGCCTCCGGAGCTTAAAGCCGTTAATATCCTTGCTCTGGATCTTTTTCAGGGCCATCCAAAGGTAATGCGAAAAGCAGAAAAGGAGCTTCGGGCACTCAGGCTAGGACTTCTTAAGAAAAAGGTTCCGTGCACTCTTTCAGTGGCTTGTTCGGTTAACAGTGCAACTTATCAGGCATACCATATGTCACACTTCGAGTGCTTCGAGCGACAGCCTTTCCCCTTGTCAATCACGCAGCTCAAGCGAAACAACCTCCTGATATCAATGGAAGGGGCCTCAGCCAAGATGTCAGCCATATGGCCAGGCATGAAAAAAATATCCGCATAAAAAAAAGAGCCCACCGGGCTCTTTTTGACTTAGCTTTCTTCAGCTTAATTCTCTGAACTTTCCGTGAGTATCTCCATAGCCAACATATTGGCTTCGAGCGCCGCTGCGAATGGGTGGGCGCCTTTGTCCACCATTTCAAAGTAAGCCACTCGCAACTCTTCGAACGGCGGAACGTAGTTCACCGCCTGTTCGGCCGTTAACCTATGAGGATGCTTAATGGTGTCCTTCTCCCCGGAGGTGTAATTATCCAGAACCAAAGGTTTGCCAACTTCGGCAATTACATCGAGCTTCTCCTCATCGTTTAGTCCTTCCATCAAAGAGGAGATCGGGTCCTCACTTTCTTTCTTCTGTGTTTTGTTTGGCTGATCTTTCTGGTCGCTTTCAGCGGCGGACATTCCGGAAAATGCAGAGAGAAATACGAAGAGGGTTACGGTTTTGGTAATAGACATTTTGACCTCAATAGAAAAAAGCCCGGCACAAGCCAGGCTCAGATTTTATTCGATTACTTCATCTCGGCGGATCGGATGAACACCTGACCCCAGAAGAGGATAAGGCCAGCACTGATCAATGCCGCTAGCACACTCTTCCCGGATACTCCTGGCTCAACCAGGGGCATCATCGTCACCATGGTAAGGCCAATCCCGCCGAAACAAGAGAAGACGACGTTTTGCAATCCGATAAAAGCTTTCTTGAACATCGGATCCATGTCGCTGATGAAAGCCTGAGCCAGGGCTCGCTGGCGGCACATCAAGACAAAGTTCAGCAGTGACAGCGCCATCGCCATTACGAGGGTGCCAGTCCCGGTTTTACCGGATGTCACGCTTGCGTAAACAAACGCGTAATTGAGTCCGAGCGTTGCCACCGAAGGGAGGCTTTTCTCAAAAAACATTCGAACCCAGAGATTTGAAGCAATCATGGTATTTCTCCATCGTGTTATTTTTAATTATAGTAACACCGATAGGAAATGTCAATGGTTAATTCTATATCTGGTATGGATTTCGCGAATACACACCATATATAGGTCAAGCGTTTTTAGGATTAATCGCCCAGCCTGAAGGTTTCGTTTACCTTGTTGAAGACAGACAGCTTGTCCTGGCCGGTTACGATTTTCCCATTCATTTCCCGGGCAATCTTTTGTCCATGCAGTTTTGCTGCCTTGTTTACATCAGAATCAATCGGAAGGTGGACTGAATTGAGATCTACTGACTTCAGTTCAGCATCACTGATGGCGATCCGGTCATTACCCAGATTGTTAAAGGTGACTGCGAACTCCATTTCTGCGTCTGTGTCGGTCAGGTAGTGCTTGTTGTGGATCTTAAAGCGCCCTGATAGAACAACATCCCCCTCCTTTGAAATGATCGCATCCTTAACGTCAAAGTAGGACAGCACCTCAATAGAAGGCCCCTGAAGCTGATGTTGATAAGCCACATATTTTTGCGTCAGTTCAGACTTCCCTGAAATGTCCTGTGGCGTAGTGATGACTGAGGAACAGCCTGAGGCCGCGATAACACCGATGGCCAGAATCAGCTTCTTCATGGTTTTCTCCTATATAATTTAACTTGTATAATATTATCTGGAAGGAAATTTTGTCAACGAGAAGGGTCTGCAATGAGTGATCGTGAGGTATTGGGCTACCGGCTGAGGATGGATGTCGAAAAACCCATTGCGGATTTTCTTATGACATCGCCCTACGATGCGTTTGCATTGATTCTTATGCAGTGTCGCCGCCCCTGGGACGGGGAGAAGTACATCCATATGCACGGGCGGACGATGAATATCAACTGGCGGACGATCAACTATCCTATATACCACCCGCTTTGTATAGACGCTTCCTTCTTTGCGACAGACCCTGTAACCCATGAAAAGTTCTTTTCGGGTGAGATCCGGAGTTACCGAATGCCAGACCCTGACAATTCGATTGAGTGTTTATCCGCAGATAGAGCATTCAAGAAGAAGGCCACCGTGAAGAGCATTCGCTCGATATCACGGAGGATATACGACTGGAGTGATGGCTCACCTGATATCGCTAGGGTTTTGACGATTTTTGCCGGCCAGGTTCCATTCCACCCCTTCTGGCGAATGAAGAACCCTGGCGGCCCGGTTATGCGTTAACTTCTTCTCTCAGGCTTGATATCTTCGACATCAGCTTGATCATAAAGCTGAAGCGCTTCTGAGTCTGAGGCATCGGGTAGAAGAATCGATAACCCGACCCTCTTTGCTCTACGCTCGGTGAAACGTCCTCAAGCGCCATAAATAGCAAGCTTTTGGTTTCATCTGAGTTAGCCTCAACATACCCCCTTGTTTCTTCCACAATGGCCTTTGAAATCCCTGTCAGCCTCGCAAAAAGTCTTATCTTTGTGATTGAGACAAACGCCTGGGTGATCTCTGGCAGATCTCCGAACCGCTCCGCCATTTCCTCCTCAACATCACGAATGCCGGAGAGGCTTTCACAGGATGCAAGACGCTTGTAGAAAGTCAGCCTCAGCGACGCTTTGTCGATGTATTTGCTGTCAATGAATCCAGAGCTGTTTAGATTTAGGTCAATCTTGCGATCTCGATCCAGCAGCCCGGATGTTTTTCGCCCTTCATTGATTGCCTCAACCGCGCGCATGAGTATTTTTGAATACAAGCTGAAGCCGATGGTGTAGATGTGCCCGCTTTGTTTTTCACCAAGAAGCTCGCCGGCGCCGCGGATCTCGAGGTCGTGACTGGCCAGGACAAAACCATCGCCGAGTCTTTTCGCTTTTATAAGCGCTTGAAACCGCTTCATAGAGGTTTTTGGTGTGTTTTCCGGATCAGTCACAATATAGGCATAGCCTTGTCTGTCTGACCGTCCTACTCGACCTCTGATCTGGTGCAGCTGAGACAGTCCGAGCCGCTCAGGATCCTCGATAAGGATGGTGTTAGCCCGCGGTACATCGATACCAATCTCAATTACTGTAGTGCAGACCAGGACATCAAACTCATGCTTTGCAAAGGCGATGAGCACCTCTTTCTGCTCATCGTCTGACATTTTGCCATGCAGCGTCTTTACCCGTGCTTCTGGCATTATTGAGCGTATGTACTGGGCCCTTTCCTCAAGTGTCGTTGTTCTGTTGTGGAGCACATAGACCTGACCGTTTCGGAGCAACTCACGCTCTATGCCTTCACGGTAGGTTGAGTCTACGGGCTTTGCCATTAGGGTTCGCACAGATAGGCGTTTTGAAGGTGGCGTCGCGATGATTGAGATATCCCGGATCCCACTCAGCGATAGTGTCAGTGTCCTTGGTATCGGCGTCGCCGTCATATTCAGAATATTGACGGATCCGTGAAGGGCAGAGATAAGCTCTTTATCTCTTGTGCCGAACCTATGCTCTTCGTCGACGATGAAAAGGCCAATTTCCCTGATCTGCTCTTTGATTCTCAAAGCACTGTGAGTTCCAACAATCACAGAGGGGCTTTCCCCTTCTAAAAGAGTTTTCAGCTTTTTTGGGGTCAGGCTATCCATATGCTCAACGGTCACACCTGTGCCACTGAACCTTTCTGTAAAAGTGTGGAAGTGCTGATTGGCAAGAATGGATGTTGGCGCTGCAATGGCTACGTTTTGGTTGTTTTCCACAGCGTGGAATGCTGCACGGAGGGCGACTTCCGTTTTACCGAAGCCTACATCACCTACGATCAGACGATCCATAGGTTCCGGACGACACAGGTCATCAGAAACATCATCGAATGCTTTTTGCTGGTCCGGCGTAGGCTCAAATTCGAACCCGTTGCAGAACCTGTGATATCGCCACCCAGGCTTTTTGAAAACAACACCATGGCTCTGCTGGCGGTGTTCGCGCATAGCGACCAATCTTATGGCGGTATTTTCAATATCGTGCACCGAAAGGTTGAGGTTCCGATTCCACTTTTTCGACCCCATCTGATCTACCGGTATTTTATCCGAATCGAGCCCCCCGAATCGGGTTACCAGATAAAGCTCGCTCATTGGAACAAAGGCGATCACGTCTTCTGCATAGCTGATGCGGAGCATCTCTTCTTCCTGTCCGCCCAGATCCATGTTTTGTAAGCCAGCAAAGCGTCCAACGCCGTATTCAAGGTGAACAAGTGGGTCGCCGATCTCCAGATTTTCCAGATCCTGCATCTTCTGAAAATCGATGGTCCTGGAGGTAATGGATTCAGATGATGCGACAACATTCCCGAATATTTCTCGATCTGATATTACCGCCAGCCCGGACTTGTGCAGAAATCCCTGGCTTAGCCGGCCAAGAATGATACTGGCTTTGTTTTTTGACGTGATGGCCTGCCCAATCGATGTGCACTCTTCAGCTTCCAAGTCTGCAAGCATGAGAATCTGTTCGACCTGCTTGATTCTGCTTTGGTGGCTTACTACGAGGCTCACATGTTTCGAGCGCTCAGAAATTTCAGACAGCATATCGGCCGTTTTCGAAAGATTTGGCTGCCTTTGTGCCCCAATAAGCTCCCCATGAAGCTTGCCGTCTGATCCAGGATTTGTTCGGACGATGGTTACCTGTTTCTTGGCGGCTTCTTTTTGTAGTTCATCCGGTGTGCACCAAACTTCATCAGGCTTAATAACCACGCGACTCATCTCACTCGATACTTCTTCATATCGACGAGTTGCTTGCTCCCAATAGCTTTCAGAACCAGGATCACAATCTATGAAGAACCAATTTCCTTTCGGCGATTTGTTGAGCTCAAAAAGAGGAACCGGATTCTGCGTAAGCTCCGGAATGAAGTACTCGAGCCCATTTGCGTGCTGTGTCTCTTTTATTTCCGCGTACACAGGATCCTTCATCGGATCATCTTCAGCATTTGATCTAATAAAGCTCCGGACTCTGCGCAAAGCTGACTCGTCCGTCAGAAACTCGTAAGCCGGTATTATCAAAGCCTCTTCAATGCTTTCGATATTTCGGTTTGTCTCAATATCTATCGAATGCAGAGTTTTCACTATGTTGTTTTTTATGCTAATTCGTATGGGTTTATTCATCCCCATCGAGAATATGTCGAAGACGTCAGCGTTTCTGACAAATTCCCCAGGCTCTGAAATATCCAGGTTTTCTTTTTCATAAGCTTGAACCGTCAGCTTTTGCTCAAAGCTATCCGCATCAAGCTTCATCCCAACACTTACAATTGTCTCCTGACTTTTCCAGAAGTCATTGGTGGCAACCCGTCGAGTAAAACTGGAAAGTGAGCATACAACCATTCGTCCATCTTTAACCGGTCCGGCCAAGCAGTGGAGGGCCTGATTTCTTCTTGCTCTAATGTTGGAATGTGGGTTTTCAAGATCGTACGGCAGGGTTTCTGTGTCTGGTACAAGAACAACGTCTGAAGCGCCCAGTGCTTTCAAGTCAGCATCCATAATCTTGGCAAGCTCTTCGGTTTCACAAACGACGAAGTGCTGGCCTTCTTGCTTTCTTTGCTGGAGAACTGCCAGGGCTTTGCTCGCACCCTGGCAGCCGTTAATTTCAGTGATGTTGCTCATGCGACTCTTTTGCTCTCTCTGTATCGGAAAACGTGTATAGAGGGGGCGATCGGATTGTCTTCAAGCTGCTTGTCAGCTCTCTCAAGTCTGGAGGACTTAACAGAAATATCTGATTCCGAAAGCAGCTTTATTCGAATCCTGGATTCACCCGCAGGCACAATGATAGGCAGGCCAGGCTTAATGGTTTTCGAATCCCCATTTTTAAAGACGATATTTGCTTTCATTCCGGCAGAACTTGGGATAACCCTTGCCAGCATTTCGGTATCTTTCAATCCGGCGATCTGTTCAATTTGCAATCTCAAGTGGTCGGGTGATTCTTCGTTCAAGTCCTGAAGCGCTTTTATAGCCATGCTCTTTGTTAGTTGAACGATTGATTTTGATCGGGATGACCAGCTATAGCTAACGCTGATCGGACGTTCTAAAAGAATGCCGAACTTTCTTTCAAGGTGGTTAATTGACAGCCGGCCGAACGATATTGGGTACCGTTCTTCTCTTGAGGATGCCCCGTTCTTTAAAAAATCGATGTATCGACGATAGTCTTTTGGCGCTTCGCTTTTTAATCGTTTAAGAATAATTTTCAATTCGTCTTTGCTCGCATTTAGCTCACAAAAAGCTTCGAGTGCTTCCTTATCTACTTCAACCACACCCGGGTAAGGCCTGGTTGTTCGACCATCATCACCGTCATGTATTTCAATATCCGTTAAGGCAGTCTTTAGCATTTCCTGGCCCTTGCAATCATTATTGCTTGATAAGGATGGCCAGCGAGCAAGGTGAATACAGGATTCTGGGATGTTCTCGATAAAATGGCTCTTCACTCGATCTATCTGTTCGAGTAAGGCGCTAAGCGCGTAATTAAGCTCAAAATGATCCATAAAAATGCCCCAAATCTGTGCAAAAATATAGGGCATTAGTTATTTTATGTCAATGAAAATTAACTTTTTATTCTTGAAATTTGCTTTATACCGGAGACTTCCAGCCGTTTTTTTTCACCCTACCGGTGTATTGGGGCTCCCTTCTGCCATTCTTTGATCTTGTGCCTTCCTTCCTGGATAAATTTGAGCCTCTTGGCCTCTTTTTTACTGATGGCGAAGATCTTCCGTATGTTCTCCCGGGCCTCCTCTGACAGATCCAGGCCAGAGTACTTGTCCATGAAAATTGTCCAGTTGGTTATTTCGTCAAATCGCTCTTCCGGCAGCCAGCGTGACTCTATTTCATGCAGAGCTGGGATTGCCCATTTCTGCTGATCAAATGCTTTGATTTTTGACATGATCCGGATCTTTGCTGCGATTTCAGGCGCCTTTTCGTTCGAAAGCATGCCTGGATATCGGTCTTCAAGATCCCCAGTCGATAGCTTGTCTCCAAACATGGTGCGGTAGATCTGAATCGCCAGTGGCAAGTGGGGGGAGAGCTTATCGACCTGAGACTTTTCATCAAAGAACTTCATGATAAATTCAGCCAGGTCTTTTGGTCCCTTCACCAACTCCGGCCGCATTGAGGTTCTGAGGAGGAACACTCTGGTTGAGTGGCTGACATAAAGCCAGTTTTTGAACTCCAGGTAGAGCTGAAGCGACTCCTTATCCGCGAAGGAGATTGGTCTTTTCTTCTCATTCGGCTCAACGGAGACAGGGTAGGTCACCTCAGGGTCGAAAGGCGGCTCAAGAGCGCAGACTTCGCTATTTTTGTAGATTAATGCGATTCCGTTCGAGGGGGCGAAATGCAAAAGGTCATTAGGATTTAATTTCATCTTTACAATACTCCAGAGCGCACTATACTCAAACGGGTTATTTATAATCATGGTAACATGGTATAGAGGTAAAAATTATGGATAAATTAGCGACTCAAAAAGTTCTTGAAAACTACATGCCCGCTGCTGATCCTATGCTTCAGGAGCCACGAGAGATGAAGGCGTTGGTGCCTTCGAAACGAACACCAGTGAAAATGATTTGTGGTACGGATGGCTCGGCGAAAGGTGCTGACCAATCTCCTGACAAGAAATCTTTCTCAGGATGGGGCTTTGCTGCGAGCATGCAGTATGAGAGTGGCCGGACCGGCCGTGCCACCAGGTATGGCCACATGCTGAACGCCACGCCTCTTGAGGCCGAGCTAGTAGCAATTAACGAAGTCCTGAAGTTTATCGACAAGCCAACCGAGATTGAATTTGTCGTTGACTCCGCCTCCGCCATAAGTTGGCTAACCAGTGGTTATGATATCCAAGGAAAAATGGATGCCTATCTTGCCACGCCGGCGCCCGATAAGCGTCCTCGTGACCGCGAAGAGTTTCGGGTTATGAAGATTGTTGCCGACATTCAGGAAAATCTGAAAAACCCGATGATCCGCGGCGCCAGTATCTCCTGGGTGCGAGCTCATGGGCTAGACGAGCTTTCGCCTACGCAAATGCCCAACCCCAAAGAAACAGACAACCCGCAAGACGAGCGTCTGGTTCGCAACATGCTGATGAACCACATGGCCGATCTTCTAGCCAATGAGGGGGCTCGTAAAGCTGTCCGGACTGGCGTTTATGGCCTTGCTCAAACGGGTGAAGGAACCCCGGACCGTCAGCGAGTAGTCAAGTCCCTCCGGAAAAATCTGTTCTACAGCTACTTTGCCCGATTCGAGGCTATCGACTTTCTATCGAAGCAATCGCCCGACTTCCTCGATGATGAGGCCATCATGGCGCTTTTCTCTGACGAAGATATCAGTGCCATCGAGGAAAAACGCTACCTCGACGATCAGAGACTGAACGATCACTTCAATGATGTTCCATTGGACCGTCGCGTTTTCCTTGTTGCTGATGCCAAGAAACGCCGTGACCTGGTTTCAGGGCTACTCAAAGAAGAGGATCCTGAGCCACAGAGCCCCAGAGCTAATCGAAGGTCCAAGCTTGAAGCCTCCGGCACGCCGTCACCATAGTGCTTGGAAATAAAAAACGTTGTAGTATGGTGATAGCAAACAAATATTGGGGGGTAGTGTGGAAATTTCTCTAACGTATGCCTTGGCGTTGGCATTTTTGATCGTGGTCTGGATTGTTAAGACCGCCCGGGTTATTGGTATTTTCAGTGACGTTGAGAGCCTCAGGTTCTGGAAAGCAACACCGGCCAGGCTGGAAGGAGTACTCGTCCTTGGCCGGGCAAAGCCTGGCCGCTTTTATATTGTCAGGTCTTTCTTCAAAAAGATCTTCGGCGGTGAGAAGTTTATCATCCGAGCGAGATATCAGGTGGGTGATGCAGACGTTGTGTGTGATCGCTTTGCTATCACTCCCAAATTAAGAGCGAAAGACAGACTTGTGATCAACCGACTGGTCCGGGATTCAGTCACGGAGCTTGATGTGTATTGCAATCCAAAAGACCCCCTTGATGCGGTCATTCTTTCGCCTTCTGAGCACAGCATCCGAGGGCTGATGGTCAAGCACATCATTTTCACTGTTGCGATATTCTTCTCTCTATTGGTCTTGGTGGTTTAGCATGGAACTTATTCTTGGCGCCTCAGTTGTGATCGGACTCTCGCTTCTCATTATCAAAACCGCTATCGATAGCGCATTGTCTATCAGTGGTGAGGTCAGTGAGTTCAAATCCCTCTCCAAGATCACACGGTACGGTTGGACAGATACAGTGGGCACCGTTGAACGTCTGGGTGTAAACGTCGACTTTCCGTCAGTCATATTTAACTGGCCCAGCATTGATGCTTTCGAATCCAAAGAGGATTATGACCAGGCAGTCATAGAAGCAAACAAAGAGGTTATGGCAGCTGGGGATAACCAGAGAATCTTTGGTGACGTGCTCATCGAGTACTCCTACCAGGATGGCGAGGGGAATTCCTACAAAGGCAGAACGATAGGTCGGCTTCCTTCTCCTGAATCGGATAAGAAGATGGCAATTGGCTTGAAAGTCGGCCAGCCCATCAAAGTTTATTATCGCAAGGACGAGCCAGAAACTGCTGTCCTCAGAAAGACTTCAGATGAGGACTATAAAGATTACATGAGCAATCTTGTTAGGCCGGCACTTTCCCAGGGCGTGGGCGGACTTGTCCTTTTCGTTGTAGGTGTTGTCGGACTTGCTATCGCGTAGGGAAGCAATCTTTTCTTGATAAAATGAACTTCCGTGTTTCCAGGTTCAACTGGAGCTGGTACTTACGGGAAACCTGAATCCACTGCGACAAATACGTGCAGTGGATTTTTTTCATGCTGGGCATCCATTTCTCTGGCCCTCTATCGCTTTTGGACATGTTCGCCGACGCTGTTGTTATCAATAAGTTGATCGGGTCGTTCGCAAAGGCTTCTTTCTTTTCAGGAGTCCAGGTGCGACCACCAGCCCTGCTGGCATAGGCAAGGGGGATAACATGGTCTATGTGAAAGGCTGAGGCTTTCTTTGCAACCTTTCCCGTATGAGCCCCTCTCCAGAGGCCTCTGACGATCGTGTCTGTTCCAGGCCTGTATATAACCTTCTCCATGGACTGCTCTGCCATCATTTGTTCGCGAGTGTCACGCCCATCCCCATCAAGATCTGACCAGTGACGCCATGAGTCTCGGTCGTAAGAGTCCGGCGGGCTCTTTTCCTGGTTAACGGCCTTATGGGCAGATGATTCTGGGCTGTTACTGGATCCATGGCAGTGTCTCGTGTTCGTGCCCGAATCCTTGTGGCATCCATTTTTGTCTACTCCGCCGCCATGAGAGTAGCTGGCGGATGAATATGCGGTCATCACAACCAGAGAAACGACGGCAAGACTTGTTCTGAAGCTCATTGTGGACCTAATCGATAGATTTGTTTCAGTGATACAATGGAATCATACACGAATTCAAAGGATCTAATCATGAGCTTTTCAGGTCGAATCCACGTTGCCTGGGTTAATGTAAACGAACCATCATGCTTCGAGGACCCTGTAATGGGGAGCATGTATCTTCAGCCAGGTCATTTTCCTGTAGAAGCTACTTTTGAGAATGGAAAGCCGGCCGATGGATCCGCGAATGTTGTCCTCAGTGGTGTGACAGATGACGGCGAGACGTCCTTTGGTCGTGTTTATCGGGTTGAGCATTCCGAGAACGCGAGGGACTTGCTGCAAAGCATGGAGCGGTATCCATCGGTCGAAATTGGCTGGATGCCATTTATTGATCAAAATAACGACTTCGAAATCGATGAAAATTTATTTAGTCACCCAGTCCAGAAAGCACATGAACACATGCCACTGGGGCTTAAAAATGCTGCAAAAACAGATGCCTACTTGACCATTTAACTATTAAGTGTTCATAATGAAAGTGTCAGGATGACATTTCAGGTGAATCATGGACGATTTAATAATTACAAAAGGGATCAAGCGGAATACTTACGTTGCTGAGTATAAAAAAGGCCGTTTTTTTGAGATCACTCAAGAAGAGGACAATACTTACAGCGTTTCGGAGTTTATTCCAACGGGTGCTTATCAAAGTGCCAATGGAATGGAGCCCTCCAAGCAGATTCTTAATCTTTTATCCGACGACAGCTCTCCTTCCAAGTTTTACAGAGAAATGAAGCGTCTTGGTTTTGAATTTGATGGAATACAACGGGTTTCTTGTGATGACCCTGAAAGCCTATTGAACACTCCCTCCCTCAAGGATTCACGCTTACTTATTGAGTCGTTTTTGGTGGCTGACAAATGGCTTCACCGACGCCGGGACCTGGTCCCAGAGCAGGAGAGTAAAAGATCTCCTGTTACTCCTCTCCCTAAACCTGACATCAACGATTTCAATCTTTGAAAAGCGATAACGAAAACGGCCAGGAGTGATTCCTGGCCGCTTTCTTAACTGCATCAAAATGGTTTATCAAGCCACGTTAATCATGTAGTTCACGAAGTGAGCGATCGGTACCGCCCAGAACATCATCAAGAACATCAAGCCGGATATGACCTTTTGCTGACGCCTCATATCGGGTGATCCCTTCAAGGCAAAGAATAAGTGCACACCCACCAGTAACCCATAGAGCAAGAAGACAATGCCGGGCCCGCTCTGGCTTGTCTCGGGATCTTCAAGATCAATCATGCCAGTTGCCATGGAAATCATCATCAGAAGAAGCAGCGGAAACATGGGAGAAACGACAGCCCAAAGGTGCACAGTCATCGCCTTCCTTATGACTTCCCATGGCTTGTCGAAATCCCCTCGGATCCAACCGATGAATGGATCGATCAGAGAGCTGAAGATGATAAACGGACTGGTCACCAAAATGACCGAAATGATTGAGACCAGCGTCAGGACACCCGCCAAAGGCAGTGTCACTACCGAATAGAAAAGAACCAGCGCCAAAACACAGAGAACCTGGCGCGAGTTTTTCTTCATCGCCATGTATCGATAAAACGATGGCAGCCAGAACAAATTAGTAACAAAGATTGAAATAAACTTCAGACAGCCTTGTTTCAGGCCCTCGAGCTTCGACATAAATTCCACCTTTTGGTATAATTTCATAATGATAAATATTTTCTTATTTCTTGTCAAAGGTATCATAAAATGACCAGGTCCATCGCCCTAATCGGGTCTCGCAGGACATCAGCTAAAGTCAACAAAATGTGCTTCACTGTTGGCTTTCTGATTGCGGCCTCTGGCCGTCGTGGCCGGAGTGGTGGCGCTCCAGGGCCTGATACTTCCTTTGAAATGGGTGCCCAGGCCTATCACGACATGAAGGCGAATCACCCAGACATGCCAGGGCACTCAAATTCTCGGCCCCTTGAAATCTATCTTCCAGGCTATCGATTTTCTAACCGGAAGGCTGATGAGAGCACTTATTTATTCCGAAAGGTCCTTCCGTTTCTGGACCAGGCTATGGATCTTGCTTCGGAGCTCCATCCAAACTGGTCTTATCTTCCTGATTTTGCCCGCAAGTTGATGGCAAGAAACTCACACCAGATGCTGGGTCCCGAGTTGAACGATCCTTCCGACCGGGTGGTTTGCTACACGCCTGATGGAGCCACAGACATTATTACCTCGGATACCGGCGGAACAGGCCAAGCTCTTCGCCTGGCGAACAAGCTTGGCGTCCCCATCGATAATCTGGGTGACCCGGAGACCTGGTCCAGGTACCAGAACCGAATTGATAAGGCGAAGCTTCAGTACGCCCCTTGGGTAGATCTTGATAACCTATACGAACAAACCTGTAAAAACCACGCGCCGGGATTCGATCTGGTTTTTGAAGACCTCCTTTCGGATTCAGCCTTGGCAAACACGGATGTTATCGTCCATGGTGCCAATTGTAAGCACAAAATGAAAAGCGGGTTCGCCAAGTCTCTTGTGGCGAAGTTCCCGGAAGCCCTTGAGGCCGATTTAAAGACGCCTAACTCCATCAAGAAGCTTGGTACGTACTCCGTTGCCCATGTGACCCATAATGGCCGTCCTTTGGCTATTGTTAACGCCTATACGCAAGCTGCTCCGGCGAATAAGCAGGAGCAAGAAGATGGTGTCCTTGTTGCAGACTATGAAGCGATACGGAAAGTCATGGGAGCTGTGCGTAAAGACTTTTCTGGATCCAGGGTCTCAATGCCTCGGGTCGGCGCCGGCCTGGCAAATGGCTGCTGGCTGTCGATTGGACATATTATTGCCGGAGCAATGTACGACCAAAAAGTAACGGTCCATGATCTCCCACAAAGATTGAACCACGAACGCAAGTTCAATAAGTCACAGCCACAGATGGGGCTGTTTTAAAACGAAGCCGTAAAGGATGAAAAATATGAAACGACTATCAATTGCTGTGGCCGCGGTTATTGCTGCCGGTAACGCATACGCTGTGGATACTCAGAATGCCCGGGCTCTTGGTCAAGGTGGGACAAGTGTTGTAGCCGGGAACTACGGCTCTGCCTCCGTCAACCCGGCAATGGCGAGTGTTCTGTCTGACTCTGATAACTTTGGTTTTCGGATTAATGCCGGCGCTGAAGCCTCCGATGAAGATGACTTTCTGGATAGCCTTGATCAAACCCAGGATGAAATCGATCTTCTCCAGCAAAAGATTGACAACAGTTCGGCTGCGCCTGGCGATGAAACTGCCGTTTTAGATGCGATCCAGGATCTCGAGGGCAAGGTGGTCGAGATCAATGCCGGCACCGACCTTCAAGTCGCGATTCCTTCCCAATACATCGGCGCGGCCTTGTTTGTGAAATCGGATATACGGGCAGCCCTGGATTTCGAGGACAACACTCCTGCCGGATTGGACTTCTCTGATTTCTCCGGTTCCACTGATGTCGAGGATGTTATTGATTCTGAGGTTCAAGTGTCCGGCTATGGTATTACTGACGTCGGTGTCGCTCTGTCTCACCGTTATAACGGCCTCGGAATTGGAGATCTGATCGTGGGCGTCTCCCCAAAGTTCCAGCGAATTGATCTAATCTCAAAAACGGAAAACGTTTCCGACTTTGATACTGGTGACATTCGTGACGATGTGACCGAAGACACTGGCTTCAATGCCGATCTTGGTGCCATCTACATGCTGGGTGAGAATCGGCAATATCGCGTCGGGGCAACCGTCAGAAACGTTGTGCCAAGGAGTGTTGAGGGGGCCAGCGGTGAGACCTTTGACCTTGAGCCTCAGGCCTCTTTGGCGATCGGCTACGACAACGGCTGGATCGCTACATCTATCGAAGCGGATGCCACCGACTCGCCGTCCTATGGTCAAGCAAAGGCGGTCAAGTTCGCCAGGTTCGGCCTTGAGCTCGACGCCTATAAATGGGCCCAGTTCCGTGTAGGCGTTCGTCATGACCTGAATGGTGTGAAAGAAGACGTCATGACCGCGGGCATCGGCTTGTCCCCAATGGATGTGATCAACGTCGACCTTGCCGGTATTTATGGCAAGAACAACACTTACGGCGCTGCCGTACAAATTGGTGCCAGGTTCTGATCTGAAAGATCACTTTCCATAAGCACTAAAAAAGGCCCCCTTGGGGCCTTTTTACTGCCTAGTCCAGCTTCAAACACCCATGCCCATGCCGGTTTTCCTGCTGTAATGCCGCTTCATTATTTCCTCAGTAAGGCCCCAGTCAGCGACTACGATTCGGCCAGTCGAAGGATCTTTGCCCCAGCTGCTTGGCCTGTCCCAGTCCCCGGGAATAATGTCTGAGTCCTTTACAATGGCATTCAGAACATCGAGCTGCGGATGGTCTTCCTCAAGCTTGTCCCAATCAAAATCACTGACAAGATTTTGCGAGTGCCGATTCCGGTGATCTTTCTGTGCAGCAACGGCTGCCATCGTGTCGCAGAACTCTTTCCTCGACATTTTGAAATATTCGCAGACGTCTTTCATCGTGACTTTTTCAAGCTTAGGGCATATGACCCACAGGCCATCTTCCGAGGCGTCTATTGGAGGATTCACCGCTCCTTCATACATCAACGCAATACCAAAATCGCTTTCAACGATATTCTGCTCGTGACCTTTTTCGTTTCGGGCCAGTTTAATTACGGCTCCATCCTTGAACTCATACGCAATGCGCCCGGTACCAGAGCCGAGTCTCTTAAAGTGATTGTCGCAGTATTTGATTCGTTTGCGATAGGAGCTCATTTCCTCGATCGCTTTGACGTGGTCTTCTGTTTTCATGGTGATCCCTCCTGGTATAAGTATACCAAGATCATAAATAACTGATGATGAAGCGCTTCAGGACCTGGATTTCTTGGCTCTTGGTGCCTTCGCCCGGGCGGGCTTTTTATAGGTTTCAAGTATTTTGATGCCGTGTATTTCCAGCATCAGTCGACGCTTGAGTCGGTACATTTCAGTGATGTTACCCTTGGCGTCCTCAACAATGCGCTCACCGTCTTGCTGGTAAACGAAGTCCGCGATGTATTTGCAGATATGAACGCCGCCAGCAACCAGGTCAAAAGGAACCTGTAGCTCAAGCCCTGTGATCGCCCCAGTACGCTGGAGGACTTGCAGTTGATGATAGCGCTCACATTCCCATTTGGAGTCAAACACGCGCCCTTCGTACTCGACCTTCTTGTTACCCATTTTTGAGGTCGAAGCCTCCGATGAGCGGCCGCCGGCGTTCTTTTTAGATCTGAGTTGGCCGGAAAGATCTGACTTTTTAAAGTCCTGGACGGACATTCGGGCTTGCTTCGTCATAATTAAACCACAGCTCTAAATAAGTCATCTATGGTATCATCATAGTGCAAAAGGAGGAATGCGCCATGTCTAAATTGTTCGACCAAATGCTTCAAATTGCCAAAGACGCTGCTAAAGAAACAGAAAATTCTGAGAACCCGTTGTTCGTTCATCAGCACAAAGATCTGACAGATTTCGATCGTGACATAATTGAGAACGATGCGGTCCCTGGAGACGAGTACATCTGGGCGATCCGCGGTACCGGCCATGGAACCGATCTTTATCGGATCAACAGCAATCCCGATTTGGTTGATTTTTTGGATCCAAGTGATAACGCCCGCCTTTTTCACCTGAAGGTTTCCGATATAGGTCAGGGGAATATTTATCCGATCGACCGTGAGCAGATGGCCGATCTCGTGAAGACCAATCCCAATCCGAACCGAGTTCCGCGTCGTGAGCATATTGCTGACGTCATGCAGAACATTCTTGGTTTGAAAGAAAAGCGGTTATTTACGCGGGTTCTGGACATCCAGTCCGAGCAAGCTCCCGGGGATGGTGCTGTCACGATTGCTCGTACAGAGCCAGTCAGAGGCGGCCTCAATGTAACGATGGCTCAAACCAAGGCTGGTAAGGGGCAAGCTCTGTCTGGCGGAGCAAAGGAATATTTCATTCATGAGCAAGACCTGGATCTTGGTAAGAATAATTCGCTGACAGGAACTCAGCACTTCCGAATCAAGACGCCTCGCAAAGGTTATGCAATCAAAGAGGAGATCTCCAAACGGAGTTTTGACCAGTCTCTAAAGGGTCTTGAACGCCGAAGGAGCAAATCAGCCGACCTGACCCCTTAATGTAAAAAAGCCCGCTTAGCGGGCTTTCCTTTGACTTGCTGTCTGTTACGGCTCCAAGCCCGCCAGCACCTTCTTCTGGTTCAGGCCTTTGGGCTGCGAAGCCACCCACGTACCGATTCGGTCAGCTTCATCAGGATTGGACAGCAGAGCCGCCTGAATGCCGGGGGAGGTCATCTCCTCATGATCGACGATCTGCATCTCCTCGTATTCTCCCAGCTCATCAATATCCGGGTTGCTATCCGCTGTCAGATACGCTTTTTGAGAGATGGTTTTGACAAGGTTATGGAGAATCGAGTGCTCAGGGTCGATTTCTTTTCCATGCTCAAATGCTGACATGTCTTCTTCACAGAAGAGTACGACCTTGGAATCTTCGATCCCCAGATGGTCAAGGGTTTCAGTCATAGGTTCCAGACTCGCACTGGCTAGTGACACGCCCGCCTCGTTTTCCAGAGTCAACCTGTAACGACCGTCTCGAATTTCTTTGATTTCAACGGTATACCCAAAACAAGCCATGAGTTCGCATTTGGTCAGCCTATTCGCAACGTCGTTTGCGTTTTCCTTCCAAGTCTTCCCTGAATCACCATGGATATCACTGATTCTATCGAGATTCCCATCAGCTTGCTCGATCTGGTTGATAGCTGTCATCAGTCGGTGATGCTCTTGAGGAATCGCCCACCCAAGAATCATCTGGTCACCCAAACCCCCCGACTTGAGCTCCTCCGACAGGAGGTCTACATCGAATACGGGCCCAAGATATGAGTTCACCTGTTCCATTTTTGAGACAAGCTTTTTGAGATTTTTGTCCTGTCGTTTTTGCTTTTCAACCTTTTGACATCGAACTTTCTCAGCCTGATCAGCCGCAGCTTTCTCTTTAGCCAACTGCCTGTCCGCCATCTCTGTACGATGCTCAACAAAGACAGGTTCGCTCTTCATGGCTTCCGAAGGCATAAGAACAGAAAAGAGGTAGTCATCGTTGGCGTCCGTAACCAGGAATCCTTCATGTTCTTTGGTCTTCACATAGGGAACACGGTTGGTGAAGGCCTTGAAGTCATTCCAGGTTCTGCCCACCTTCGCTGGATCGACATCAACCTCATAATAGGCGACAGAGCCATGAAGCTTCTCCGTCTGGTTAACCAGATCCCGAGCATCATTGGCGCTGAAGTCTTTATAGCGTGGCGCTGACATTTTTAAACCCCTGTCATTAATTTGTTATCAATATACCACAATCCCAAATAACTCAAAGACCACTCAGTCGGTAATTTGTATGGGCGATCAAATTATTTTTGCGAGCTACGCTTAATTTGTTCACAGGCAGCTTAAAATTTCAGCCTGTCCCCTCCAGTTTATTCTTAGATTCTGTGGATAAACCTTTCGATTTCTCGCTTCAAGTTCCAAAAAACCCTGATTTTATGCTGAACTCTTGTGTTTGATTAAAATTTGATCAAATATTAATAAATTCAATCGATTTTTCGGTCACATTTGGAATTCTCTTTTTTGCTGGATATACTTAAATAAAGTTGTGAAATAATTGGAAATCAACCATGGCTGTCACTTTTGAGCCTTCGGATCGGATGGAGTTTGTTCTCTCCGATAAGTCGAGGAATCTACACCCCGTTCGCGTCATCTTCGATGGTTCTCGCGCCAATACAATGCGGGTATCTCTCGAGTACTTCCAGGATCTTTGGTCGGTTGATTTTGATGATGTCGAAGACTTGGAGCCATTCCACCTGATCTATCGAATTGAGCTTCTCGATCTATTCGACTTGTTCTCAATCAATAGTGTCGTAGATGAGTTCCGCCAGAAAGATCTCCTGGGCTGCCTATGCCTGCTGAAGGAATTCGCAGAGATTAGGATAAACGAGACTGATCGTCCCGGGTGGAGAGAAATGACCGAGCAAAACCCGGAAGACTCGGGCGCCTATATTGTGGGTGGTTTCTCTGAAGGTTCTATAGATCGCGTTGATCTGGCAGATTTTGATGCGGAAAAGGGCGAGTGGCTTAGCGTGGGAGACTCGATCACTCACTGGCTTGATCAAAGGGGAGAGAGGCTACATTCACTGCCTTTGCCAGTCCTTAGGGATGCTGAACCCACTGATTAGAGCCCGGCGCGCGAAGTAGCCTGGCTCCGCTGTATCTCCGTTGACCAGGATAATTCTACGTCTCCCGGGGAAGCGAAAAGGTGATCGCAGGCTGAATTGGACGATAGCGTGCGGTATTGATGCTCGCGTTCACAAACAGCGTGTCAGGCTCCTGCTGAGTGCCATACCCCTCATGAATATGGCCAAACACGTGAACCTTGGGCTTTACTCGATCAACTGCATCTCCAAGATCCTGGCAGCCCACATTCATAAGTTTCATCGAATTGGCCACTTCATCCAGGATTCCCCAAGGCGGTCCATGGGTCACCAAAACGTCGACATCATTGGGGATGAGATCCCACTTTTCCCTCAGAGGGGCGCCTCGATCCAGGTTAAATGCCCAGTCGTAAAACGTAGGGGAGTGGGGTGAGCCATATATCTTAAATCCCTCGATATAAACGGCTTCATCTTGTAGGTAAACAGCATTGGTAAGTATCCCTCGGCACCTTGCCTGATCCCATTCACAGCACCAATCATGGTTTCCGGCAATTACAATTTTATGCTTGTGGGGTAGGGTGGCGAGCCATTCGTTGAAGTCCTCCAGGTTCTCGTAAGTCCCCTGGCCGGTTATGTCTCCCGCATGGATCAGTACGTCGCCATCAGGAACCTCGATGTCCCAATAGAATCCGTGAGTGTCACTGATGGCAACAAAGCTAGTCATGTCGTACCTTTCTCAGCTCTCAAAATGGTAGCGGTGGCCGGGGTCGAACCGGCAAGGCCATCAAGGCCAGCGGGACTTAAATCCGCAATGTCTACCAATTCCATCACACCGCCATTGTCAGTGGCCGCAACACCCTACTTGATTCAGACACCGCGGCCGGCTTTACCCGGGAGGTTTGCATCAGGGACGCAGCCGGGCATTCTTAAAATGGTGGGCCGGGCGAGCATCGAACTCGCACATTGTCTCCAATACCAGCGTTTGAAACTGGCGCGTCTACCCATTCCGCCACCGGCCCGGTGGAAATTGGAGGAGGGCAAGGGATTCGAACCCTTGGGCCCTGCTTCCAAAGAACTCAGAGTATTGTTTCCCTGAATGCTTTGGGGGCAGGACCTCCGGATTTCAAATCCGGCGCTTTTGACCGCTCAGCCAGCCCTCCAAAACTTGCATCAAACAGTTTTAAATATCTGATTATGCTCACTAAATTGGCAGAGGGTGCGAGATTCGAACTCGCGTGCCCCGTAAAGGACTTCTGCTTTCCAGGCAGACCAGTTTGACCGCTCCTGCAACCCTCTAAAACTCGTTGTCTGGTGCGCAAGGAGAGACTCGAACTCTCACGGGTTACCCCAATGGAACCTAAATCCATCGCGTCTTCCAGTTCCGCCACTCGCGCATTGCTCTTTGCTTGTCCGACTCCGCTAATGAGTAAGACAATTCTTTTCTTTTTCAGCGACCACCCGGCTCATTTCCGAAAGGCCTGAATTGGCGGAGACGGAGAGATTCGAACTCTCGGGACCCGTGAAGGACCTCTTCCTTAGCAGGGAAGTGCTTTTGACCGCTCAGCCACGTCTCCAATAATCTTTGTTCTGGTCGGGATACCGAGACTTGAACTCGGACGCTGTCTCCAGCACTGCCCCCTCAAGACAGCGTGTCTACCAATTCCACCATATCCCGTTTTAACTTTAAAATCAGCTACCTAAATGGCAGAGGGTGCGGGATTCGAACCCGCGGACCACCTTTCGGCAGTCTCCTGATTTCGAAGCAGGTGCCTTCGGCCACTCAGCCAACCCTCTAAAATTTGCCCATAAAAAAACCCGGCTATTGGCCGGGTCTTTGGCGCCCGGAAGTCCGCAGACTTCCAGACATAGGAAATCCGCACTCTACTGGAGTGAACTTGAACTCAGCGATAATGAAAGCAGAGAAGTCATCGGATATTTCCTTCGTCGATAATTTGTTAAATGGTAGTGATCATTATAGCGATGCAATTTGAAAAAGCAAGCATTATTTTTCCCCCAAGTATAATTCATCAATATTTAGCTTTGTGGTATGATGTTTTCAAGAGTCATTAAGGAGCAAACATGGGACACCTAATTGTATTTGAAGGCGCAGACGGCGCCGGCAAAAGCACTCAGTTGAAGCTGGCGGCCGAATACCTTCAATCCCGCGGTTTTGAGGTTGTGCACACACGGGAACCTGGCGGTACCCCCATGGCCGAAGACATCCGTGAGGTCATGCTGTCTCCGCGGGAGGAGGCTGTTGATGATGACGCTGAAATGCTACTCGCCTTTGCCGCCAGGCAACAGCATATTGTCAGTCGAATTAAACCGGCCATTGATGAGGGTAAAATTGTCCTCTGCGATCGCTTCATACCCTCAAGCTTTGCATACCAGGTTCGGGGGAAGGGTGCTGAAGAATCTCTCTTCCATACGCTTGAGGCCAAGGCTCTCTCTTCATTAGGATCCAATATCAAATACTTGATGTTCACTATGACGCCAGAAGAATCACAGAACCGGGTTGAAAACAGAGGCAACAAAGATCGCATGGAACAAGAGGGCGATGCCTTCTTTCAGCGTGTTAAGGCAGGCTATGATGAATTCCTTCGGAATCAGATTTCGAACGACCCTTCCAGCATTGACGCTATTGATGCCAACGGGAGCATTGAAGAGGTCTCGGATCGAATCATTAAGGTCTTGAATAAAACGCTTGGCTTGGGTCAGGCTCGAAGAAGTCAGTTTAATGGCCCTCGTTTTGAACTCAATCCATAATCAGGATCCATCATTGTGAAGAACCCGAAAACTTCAAAACAACATCAAAAGCCGACGAAGAGCGTCAACGTTATGGAGAGTATGGGGCTTTCTCATGTCTCTGGTGCTGAGCCGAAAGAAAAGAATGATATCAAGCCCCCTGTCGGGGAAGCTGTCGAGGCTCCTTTTAGTTCTATTATTGCTCCTCAGTCTTCTGATCCTTTGTCGGGTTTAACTGTAGAGCAGAAATCGGTTATCAAATCGGCTCTTGAGATCTACGCCCGGTTAGGTATGTGCCAACTTGATGTCTTGACCGATATGGCCAGGAAAGGTCTGATACCGGTTGCGGATGAAATTTCAAAGTCGATGAAAGGCGCAACGGTAACCTGCTTTGGTCAAATGATGGACGAGGCGAGGGCCAATATGGGCTTTGAAAACTGTGGAGACATGAGTATATTCTCAGACAGTGTCTCCCAGGACAGCAAGGTTGCATGGGATCTTTTCAAGTCATTGGAATCACCGGATGAAGACCGCGAAGGCGCGGCGTAAGGATTAGATATGGAACTCACAGACAAAGCCCGGTTTTTTGCCCAAGTTGCCCACGAGGCAGTGGGCGACCGTCGTCGGTTTACCGGTGAGCGAGTTGAGGTTCATGTCGGGGCGGTTGCCGGGAGACTTAAAAAATACGGCTATGACGATGCGACCGTTGCGGCCGGCTGGCTCCATGATGTGACTGAAGACACCAGGATAAACGAAGACTTTCTTCGAATGCACTTCCCGGACAAGACCTGCACTATTGTCGCCTACTCTTCGCAGATCACAGTCAAAGAGGACGGAACGCGCCGAGAGCGCACTCGGATTGATCACGAGCATTATAGCCGCGGCCCAGAGGAGTCCCAGACTCTAAAACTCTGTGACAGCATGGATAACACCCCTTCCATTTGCAACAGCGATCCGAAATTTGCAAAGCTTTATGTCCGTGAGAAAACGGATCTGCATAACCGACTGACGAAAGCGCATCCAGAGGCGATCAAAGATCATGCTGAAATGCTGGAGCGCTGCCGCAAAAAGCTCGGTATTGATTGCGACGGGCCCTCTGGCCCTTGATTTAATTCCCATTATGGTATATCTTTTCTGATATCCAGAATTGTATAAGGCAATACTGATGTCCATGTCACATGTTCAAATCCCGCCGGCAAACCGGGCAATCACAGGTAACTGTGAATGCGGGGATCCCATGGTCTGTGACCTTGAGCTTGGCAAATCGACGTGTTGGTGCTTTTACGCTCCTCCGGCGCCGGTGAGCGACTCTAAAGAGGATCGATCATGTCTTTGCAGGAAGTGTTTATCAGAAAAAACCAGACAGGAAGACGCGAATGATCATTGAAATTGCCCAGCAGGGCGGCAACACACTGCGCACTCACAAGTGCGGCTACGGTGTAGAGACGCAAGAAAGCAAACGGGTAAAGTGCACTGGCAAGCTGAAAGATGGATTGAAGAAGCTTGGCTGGGAGGCCGTATCCGATCGCTTCCAGGAACTGTCGGATGAATATTACGCCCAAACCAAAGCCAAAGGCTCCATGGAAATTTGCTTCCAAGGTGCTATCGGTGAGCACAAGGCTACTCATATTCCAAAGAAGCAGTGTGTTGAACTTTCACTTGTTTATGAGCCCCAGGGTGAGATGGCCAAACACTCAACCGCGGTTCAGCGATCGTTCCCTGCCCACCATGGCCAGTCTATTACCGCCATGATTGGTGCGGAGATCGAACACCATGCCTTGAAGAATGGTCCCTTCACGTCCGAAGAGCAGGTTCTTGCTTTCATCGAAGAGGTCCGGATCTCTGCGGATAAAGCCGTTGACTCTGGTCGCATTCTTCAAGCTTCTGACAGCATCGATGAAGACGATGACGACGTCGATGATAGTGACGAGGCCGCATAAAAAGCTTACAAGCAGTGTTAGTTGCACTATGAAGCTCCTTACGACGACAAGGAGCCACCATGAAGCTGACACTGCACTCTCTTCAGTACGAAATCACCTCCGACCATGTAGAGATGGCTTCACGCTATAAAGCCGATATTGTCTGTCGAATGCGAAGCATTGATCGTGATGATCGTAATATTGTTTCCGACCTTTCCGATGAAGACCTGATTCGTTCTTGCTGGTCTACGATTACAGACGAATCAGACATTCTTGATGAAGAAGGCGTGCTTTGCCTTATCGCTGTTCTTATGGGCGATGAGAGCTCTTCTAAAAGGCTTTTAAAGGCTATTAAGAATGATATTGATCAAGGCGTCATGCTCGACGTTGCTCTCAATATACCCATTCTTTATGACCCCTCAGCCTTCTGCTCGGTTGATATCTTACTCGACAGCTCCAGGATTCGATTCAAAGTAGGCCTTTCCAAGGTAGCTCTGGCATTGAGCGTGATGCTCGCCTCCGGCCGGCCAGATTATCGCAGCCATCACTCAATGGTGTTTTTCCACGCGGGTCGGCTAAGTGCCTTCTCCAAGGCGCCGAAGCTGGATGAGTCCGAGGAATCTGCGAAAGTACTGCTGATGGCTCATGCCCTACTTTGTCAGTCAGCTGATTTCACTTACGACGCTGTTTCAGAATTTTTTGAATTTGGAAGTTGCGAACTTGCCATTGGACGAACTCCAGGGGAGGTGACGCGATTGAACTCAGAAATGAGCTTGCCGTCGGATTGCCTGATTTCTCCAACTCAGAAAGGGATTCATTGATCGCCGACATTTCGCTCAGCGATATCTCGCCGAAACCAGGATCTGATATTCCATAGACGAAAATAATCTGTTAGACTATGTGCCATTGAAAAGGCTTGGTATTCTGTCGACTTCGATAGACTAAGAGGAGTCTTTTAAATATTGATCCGGAGTTTTCATGTCCAATTACAAAACGATTGTAGAAGGCGGAATTGCGCCCGCGCTGGTTATTGCCCTTGGTGTTGAGGATCAGAGAACGGGTGTTCTTGGCCTTTCCAAAGATCAGCTGAATCTCGAGTCCTATCGGGTTGCCGGCCGTTTTGAGCAGCGCAGCGGCATGAGCCTCTACTCACTTGCTCGGCAGGAATACTTGTCAAAAAATCTTGACGGTGACAGTGATCATCCAGACGTTGATATCGTTTTTGGAATGGATATTCAGAATGCTATCGATATGAAGCGTCCTTCAATAATGGAGTCGGGCATCCTTGAAAAAGGTATGGCTGAGGCACTCTGGGCTGATGCCTGGGCTTCTGCTGAGCAGGAAGCCGGTCGAAGTCATGGGGGCGAAGAAATTATGGATATTATGCCGGAGGTTCCCCGGGAAGCACTGATTGATGCCTATCGCCTTGCCGGCCATTTCGAAGAAGCCAATGGTATGCGCCTGGTTGATTTGCTTGATCAGGCTGTTAATGCCGATCAAATAGATCCTGAACTTGTCAGCAATGAGTACAAGGAAAGCTTCGGCAAATACTTGGCAATGTCGGCCGTTGGATCTGGTTTATCGTGGTTTGATGACCATGAGACTTTTGATCTCAATGTACCTTTTCGTTTTGATGCGCTTCACACTGTGGATCGGGCGTACGAGGAATCAGCCGAAGAAGAAAAACCGGAAGTTTCGAGCGGTCCCGGGCACTTAGGCCCTTCGTTGGGATAAAATTCATATTCGATTAAATTTTGACGGTTAAACGGTCGCTTTATAGAGGTATACCCAGATGAATTTGAATTCAGAACGATGGCCAAAATCATGAAAATCACCGGTTCAAACCCGTTGGTGAGCTCCACCAACACGGCTAAGCCCGACGTTGACAAGACGGTGGCAGAAAAGAAGGGTGTTCCCGTGTCGGAACTTAAACCAGAACTTCAAAGCGTAGGCCTTTCCGAAGCACTCTCTGAGAGCTCCGAGGTTGACATGTCTGCCGTTGAGCGCGTTCGTGATGCCATTGCCGAAGGTAATATCTCACTCGATCCCGACGTACTTGCAGAAGCAATCATGGATATGGCCCTTTAATGAGCGCAAAGCAGCGAGTCATAACAATCGTCACCGGTCTTCGTGAAGATGTTGAGTCGATCCGAGAAGTTGAAAGGCTTCTTATTGATCAGCGTACGCATCTATCGGCAGCTGACGCAGATCCGCTTGAAAGCGTGAACGGCAAGATTTTGCGTATCACATCGAGTCTCCAGGATAACAGTGAGACTCGAACGAAGGCACTGGAAAGTTTTGGCCTATCAGCCAACGAAGAGGGCCTTGAAGCCTTATGCGGGAAGCTTCCTGAAAAAATGAAGTCAGAAATCCTGGATAACTATCGCAACCTGGAAGAATCACTCGTTCGTTGTAAAGCAGTGAACGATCGCAACGGTGAACTATTGGTGAGCCAGAAAGCTTTAACGGACAGTTTTTTCGGCCAGGATTCTAAGCTCTACGGAGAGATTGGCTAATCCAGTCATCGTTTTGAATTTGCTCCTGTCTTTTCTCTCGAGCGGTCTTTAAGGCCGCTTTTTTACTTTCTACGGTCTGAAACGCCTTCACCTTGCCGAACTGGCTCATGACGGCCTGGCTTTTATGGTTCAGGTTCGCATTGGCTGCGGCAACCTCATGCTCCTGCATACCAATCAGATTATCAATCTGACCGCGGATGCCGGCGCGATTCTGGAGTAGTAGGGCGCTTTCCGGCTTCTCCTGCTTCATTGAGTCTTTGAGCTTGACGAGGTTTTCCATCCGCTCTTTTTCTTTTCTCAGGCGCGCTTGTTCTTGGACGCGATCAGCGCCCAGTTCTTCAAGCTTTTTCTCGTGCATTTCGATCAATCGATTAATCATCAATTCAGTACCTGGTTTAATCCCGAGACGCTATCTTCGAGCGAGACCTGCTCATGAACTCCTTGCTGAAGGAAATCATTCATCTTGTCTTTCCGGCGAACAGCCTCATCGGTCTCTGGATCGCCACCAGCAGCATAGCCGCCTAGTGGGATGAGATCTTTAATGTCGTCATACTTTGATAACAGTTTTCTCACCCTCTTGGCAACTTCCTGGTGCTGCTTGGAAGCTACTCGGGTCATCACACGACTGATGGATGCCGGCACGTCAATGGCCGGGTAATGGCCGGACTCCGCCAGCTCACGGCTCAAAATGATGTGCCCATCCAATATCGCGCGGGCGGCGTCAGCAATGGGGTCCTGTTGATCATCCCCCTCAGCCAATACCGTATAGATAGCGGTCATTGATCCATTGCTTTCGCTATTGCCAGATCGTTCGGCCAGCTGGGTCAAGGCTGCGAATATGGAGGGCGGATAGCCTTTCGTTGCTGGCGGTTCACCAACAGACAGGGCAAGCTCACGCTTTGCCTGCGCGTACCGGGTCAGAGAGTCCATGAGAAGCAAGACATCTTCCCCCTGTTCCCGGAAGTGCTCGGCAATCCGGTGGCAGGTTTCAGCGGCACGAATTCGCATTAGTGGAGACTGGTCGGCCGGCGCCGCGATCACGATCGCTCGCTTGATTCCTTCGGGCCCTAGCTCATCTTCAATGAATTCCCGGACCTCCCGGCCTCGCTCCCCAATCAGCCCCACCACGACAATGCTTGCTTTGGTATAACGGGTAATCATGCCCAGCAGCACACTTTTGCCCAGGCCGGCGCCGGCGAAAAGCCCGATCCTTTGCCCTTTACCCGTGGTCAGAAGGCCGTTAATGGCACGGACGCCCACGTCCAGGGGTTCAGTGATTGGTCGCCGCTTAAGTGGGTTCAAAGTAGGGTGTTGCATAGATACCCGTTCGCCCTCGGCTGGACCAAGATCATCGAGGGGCTGCATCAGACCATCAAAGGTACGGCCAAGCATTTTTTCGCTCACACGAATGGTCGTATCCCGGTCAATAACGGATACCGCGGCACCCGAGGCAACATTGTTGAGGGTCCGATATGGCATGAGGAAGGTGCTGCTACCCCTGAATCCAACGACTTCAGCAAGAATTTTCTCTCCGTCAGAACCTTCAACCGAGCATCTCTGCCCGATTGAAAGCTTGCATCCAACGACTTCAAGCGTCAGACCCGTTATGCCTACAAGCTTTCCCCCCGGTCGTTCCGAGGGGATCTTGTTTAGGCTTTCACTTGCTTTATCAAAGTTCAGTCCGGGCATAATTATTCCGATGAAATATCTTCTTTGACCGTTTCCATGCAGGCGTTCAAACGCTCTTCACTTTTCACAGTCACCTGTTGTTCTTCGGTTTCAAGCCGGCAGTCGCCAATCGACAACGATTCATCTGCCTTGATCGGATAGTCACCAATCTTGTTTGTTCCAGCTTCGTGAAGGCGATTTGCGTCGTCTTTGGACACGTAGATGGTCATAGGCCCATCATCGGCATCCATGCGCTTAATAGCATCTTCTATGAGCTTTACCATCTGGTTGCTGTCAAAGGTGAGTTCTGCATGAATAACCCGCCTTGCAACTTGCTCAACCAGCTTGCAGATATTATCGGTGTATTCACCGAGCTGCTTTTCCTTCGCCGCTTGCAGCTCCTTCTGAATCGCTGTGACAGATTCGATGACAGGCTGGAATTCTTCTCGGCCTTTCGCCTCACCTTCAGACGTGCCTTTTTTCAAGCCTTCTTCATAGCCAACAGTCTCACCCTGGCTTTTGCCTTCTGAGAGGCCCTGGCTGAACCCTTTATCAACACCTTCCTTGTAGCCATCGTCGTAACCATGGTGAAAGCTGCTGGGCTCATCGGAATCTTTGGATTCAATCAGAGCCAGAGAGCTAAACCGAAAGGCTCTGTAGTGTCCATCGAGCTTTCGCATGTTACTCAACCACCTTTTCTTCGAAGATGATGTATTCAATGGTGCCTTCCTCATTCATGAGTCGAGCCTGGTCCATGATTTCCTTCTGGGCCTCTTCCACTTTCTTGACCGATATGCCGCCCATATCTTCAACCGTGTCCGTCATTTCTTCTCGCTGACGTTTCGGCAGGGCAGCGAAGACCTTATCTTTCAGGTCTTGATCCACGCCTTTCAGAGCGACCGCCATAACACTCAGCTCTACCGAGTCGATCAGTGCCTGGATTGTGTCGTCTGTTTGCAGGATCAACGAAGAGAAGTTGTACATGCTTTCGATGACAATCTGAGCCAGATCTGGGTCATGGTGCTTCAGCATCTCCAGAAGGCTCTGCTTATTGCCTTTGTAGTGGTTGATGATTTCCGCGGCCAAATCGGTACCGTCAATCCTGGCGCTGTTCTGATTCTTCGATGCGTCGATGCAATTTGAAATCGCTTTCTTCAGCTCATCGATGATGTTTTCATTGACCTCGGTAAGCCCGGCAACCCGCTTAATCAAGTTGTCGTGAGTCTCCTCAGGCAAGAAGTCCAGGACTTCGGCTCGCTTCTCATCTCGCATAAACGCAAGCAGGTGTGCCTGAAGACCAAGGTGCTCTTCTTTGAAGCATTTGGCGATGAAGTTCGATTGAATCCAATCCAGCTTCCGGAATTCCTCAAGAAGCTCTTCGCCGTAGATGCCGTTCACCAGGTCTTTGGATACATGGCCGAATGCAAGATCCAACGTCTTTTCCAGGTAGTCACGGGATGCTTTTCCGATACCGCTATGCTCACGGAAGCGACCGAAGAACTCTTCAATAACGTCCCGAGCCTCATCGTTGGACACTTCTGGGAGCCCAGCCATATGAGTGGTGATGCCGATCACCTCCTCACGGGGAAGTCGCTTCAGGATTTCTGCTGCGGACTCCTCCCCCATGGAGAGGAGGAGTATCGCCGCTACGTCTCTGCCTGCCGGCTGATTATGATTGCTCATTATCGGAGGACTCACTATTGTTGATCAGGTTTGAAATGATGTCGGCCGTACGTCCAGGCTGCTTCTCGACAAGCATTCTAAGATGGTTCATCTGCGTCACGAACTCTGACCCAGGAGGCGGAAGATCGATATCGTACTGCTTGGCTTCAAAAGCCTTCTTGTTAGAGGCCTTGGCTTCTTCGTCTTCATCCTCATCAGATGCAGCAGCTTTCTCTTTGTCCTCAGTCACTTTCTTCACCAGAGGACGTACCCCGAACACCAGAAGAAGAATAAACATGATCAGTCCCAATGCGTTTCGGATGAGCCCTTCGAATTCATACACGACGGCAATCCAGGATTTGCCTTCTGACACTTCAGGCTCGGCCGCATTCGCGAAAGGAGCAACTTGTAGTGTGAGTGAGTCGCCGCGCTCTTCATCAATGCCTGCCGCTGTCTGAACAAGCTCACGGAAATCTTCTACTTGTTCGTCAGACCAGCCACCTTCGGGCGCCGCATTGCCGTTAAGAACAACCGATACAGACATCTTTGACAGCCTGGATTCGCCTCTTTTTGTATGAGTAACTGAGCGACCCGTCTCGAACCGACGATTGTACTCTTCACGCTTGTTCAGCATGTCAGACTCTTCAACCATATCGGCTTCATCGCCTGGCACGGGAGGCTGATTCGAAAGCGCACCAGGCACACCGGCGGCCATGCTGTCGACTAGACTGTCCTCGACACCGTTTTCACTGAGCATCACGGGAGTGTTGTCCAGTGTTTCGCGGGTCTCTTCGACCTCTGAAAAGTCCACATCGGCTGCAACACGGATACGGAAGTTGTGGCCTCCGATGACCGGCTCAAGCATATCGCCGGCACGCTGTGAAATGCGATTTTCCATTTGGGCAACGTACTGCATCTGCTGCGTGCTGACACGCCCCGGTGAGCTGCCAGACAATGCCGCTGTCAGAAGCTCGCCTTTCTGGTCCACGACCGATACGCTTGCATCCTCCAGGTCTGGAATACTGCCGGCAACCAGGCTAACAATAGCTTCTACCTGGGCGGGCTTAAGAGGGTTTGCAAGATCAAGCACTACAGATGCCGTCGGCTTTATTTCAGTTCGACCTACAAACACTTTCCGCTCCGGCAGTGCCAGGTGAACTCGAGCACCGCGCACACCGTTGATGGTCATAATGGTCTTTGAAAGCTCGCCCTGAACGGCATTGGTGTAATGGTTCGTTTCCATGAACTTACTGGTACTCAAGCCCGAAAGCTCTTTGAGGCTCTCCATGCCTTCTGGCATTTCTGGCGTTACGCCTTCAGAGGCCAGGGACATCCGAGCGCTGGCAACCTTGCTCTTCGGTACAAGAACGTTGCCGGTATCGGCATCAATCTTATAGTCCACAGACTGTGCATCGAGAACATCAATGATGGATGCTTTGTCGTAGCCTTCCTGTGAGCCGTAAAGAGGCACGAAGCTCGTGCTTGAGGACCAAAGGATGGTTACGACAGCGACTGCCATAACCGCTGATAGCAGTGCTATGACCGCTATCTGACGAGAGTTCTGCGTTTTCCCAAGGAAAGGCATCACTTTGGCTTTAAGCTGCTCAAAAGAAGCTTTCAGAGAGCCTAACCGATTATCCGTACTTGAATCTGCCATTTAATCCGCCCTTAAACCGGCATGCTCGAGATTTTTTCAAACGCTGTCATCAGACGATTACGAGTCTGGACCAGCATTTCGAACGACAGGCTCGCCTTCTGACTCGCGATCATCGTTCCTACCAGGTCGTCACTTCGGCCGGACTCCACAGCAGCCGCTTTGGCGCTGGAGAGATGTTGCCGATTATCGATGCTTTTCATCGCGGACTGGAATGCCTCTGAAAAATCAACGGAACTTTCGCCGGCGCTGACATTCGGATTCGGCTGGACCTGCATGCTGTTCTGCATGCCCTGCATCGCCTGCAATAGGCTTGTCTGAGTATCGATCGGCTGAATGCTCATTCCTGATTCATCCTGTTTTGAGTGGATTCGCTTGGGGTATTGATATTTAACTGGCCTGAGATGGACTGCTCTACATCGCCACCCACCAGTTCGGGCATATCGTTTTGCTCTTCGACCAATCCCCGGATGACTCTTAAAGTGACCTTCCTGGCCCTGTCCCGGGATTCTTCTGAATTGTCTTTCTGAACGGTCAGGCGCTCACCGTGGGCCCGACCCTCTATAAGATCGCCATTCACACCAGCTTCTTTCAGCGCTGCCACGACATCAGCTGTCCTCTCTCTCGAAATCTGAAGATTTCTTAGGCGATTGCCGGCAAGGTCTGTGTAAGAGTCGACCAGTATTTTTGAAAACTCAGGATCGTGATCAATGTATTCAGCTGTGTCCTCGATCATCTCAAGGTGATCTTCAGAAATGGTGCGTTGACCACTTTCGTAATAGAGGTTTTGATCACGGGCCTGGGCGATAGAAAGTGGTGAAATCGTCTTACGGCACTCATGAAAGTCATTGGCTGCTTCGGCCCACCGAATCGAGGGGATTAGCAGATCGTTACCGTTGAAGCGGATTGAGGTCCAGTGACCTTCATCCAATGCATCCATCAAATGCTTTGTGTTGTGTGTGCCGAGGATGAATCCGCTTTTGACGGACTTCATGCCATAAGCCTGGCCGTCTTCGTCTTCGCTCCACGGAGCATTGATCCACTTGACCGCGGTTTTATTTCGAGACTCTCGAACTGGCCTGTAAATTGTATTCAAAGGATCGCCGGCCAATTGATGAATCTCCAGCGTGCCGAACTCAGCCATGGGAAGAGTTACGCGACACTCAAAAGAGCCGCCACTGGTAACCCACAAGGATTCATCCATAGGCAGGTCTGGCCTTGGACCAAAATCATCTGCGCTCAGGCTCATAGCTGGAAGCATAATAGCAGCGGCCAAAGCTAAATTAGCCAAACGTTTTGTTGATCGCATGGGTGTATTGCTTCCAAATATTATTTCCGGATTGGCTGTTCTTCGGCCACTCTCCGGAGTGATTCATGTCATTAGCGTAGGTCGTACATCCTTCAGTATGCCTCAGTGAGGAAGTACATCCAATATGATAAATTTCGTTATGGAATTATATTACATAGAAAAATAAATGTCTATGCTGTATGTGCTTAAAAAACAAAAGAAAAGCGGAGTCAGGCCCCGCGTTTACTTTTTATCCAATTTTGGTGACCACATTAACGTCCACGCCTTCAGGTATCTCATTTACCGAGAGCACACTGAGACCCTTAGCGCATCGTCTTGCGTATTTCGCGAATTGTGGCCGCAACTGTGGCAAAACAACCAATATTGGCGGATAGCCGTTTCGCTTCATGTCGTCACGAACCTGGGGCAGTAAGTCTTGCAGTTCCTGAAGAAGACCCGGGTCAATGTGCAGATTATCGAGGGCAACCTTGCCGTTCTGGTTTGAGGCCTGGCTGATTGCCGACTGCATGGCATTTTCAACGTTATCTCCGAGCATCGAAACGCCCATCTCAACACGGTCCCCGTTAACCCCCTGGACAATGTTGCGCTTCAGCGCCACCCTCACTTGATTCACAAGCATGATCGGGTCATTACCCATGCTATCAGCATGCTCAACGAGGGTAGTCGCAATCTTCTTGATGTCCCGCAGTGGGACCATATCCGCAAGCAGATACCGACATATTTGAAGCATTAGAATGTCGTCAATCTTATTGCTGAGCTTTTCAGCGAGACTTTCGGACATGTGCTTCAATCGTTCTTTAAGATTTACAACTTCGTCGTGAGAAAAAATTGAATCAATGTTTTCACGAGCAACCTTGTTCAGGTGTGTGCTGATAACCGCAGAGCTGTCGGCAACTGTGTACCCCCTATTGAGAGCCGCTGACCGCTTATCCGGGTCAATAAGGACCGCGTCCATTCCATAGACTGGCTCCTTGACCAGCTCACCTTCAATCTTGTTTTCAACATCCGCAGTCTCAATTGCAAACAGCTTGTTGGGGTAGGCTTCGCCTTTGGCCACAACAGCTCCATCAATCTTGATCGCGTACTCATTAGGCTTCAGGTTGACGTTGTCCTTGATGGACACCTCTGGGATCAGGAAGCCCATTTCCTCTGACATGGTCGTTCTGGTACCGCGGATCAAGTTGGGCAGTAATGACTTCTGCGTTGTATCTGCAAGAGGCACCAGTCTGAAACCAAGTTCGATGCCTAGTTTTACAACCGTAGTAATTTCGCTCCAGTCCAGCCCTTCATGGTTTTGGAGGAATTTGTTCACTTCTTCCTCTTCATTGTCTTCTTCAATAACCGGGTTGGATTTTGAAATCCTCCAGGCAATGAAGCCCATTGCAGCGCCAAAACCGAGGAAGGCCACTTTGGGCATTCCTGGAATCATGCCAAGAATAGCCATAATAACGGCTACAGTCGCAATCGCCCTCGGTGTGCTGAGCATCTGTGTTTTGATCTGATAAGCGATCGGAGATTCGTCGTTTACCCGCGTGACCATGATCGCAGCCGATATTGCGAGCATGATTGAGGGGATCTGTGCGACCAGGCCGTCACCAATGGTCAGGAGGGCAAAGATACGGAAAGATTCGCCCATAGACATGTCGTGCATCAAAACGCCGATCATCAGTCCACCGAACAGGTTGACCATCAAAATCAGCAAGCCAGCAATGGCATCACCTTTCACGAATTTACTGGCACCGTCCATTGAGCCGTAAAAGTCCGCCTCCCGCGCGATGACGCGGCGACGGTCTTTCGCTTCATCCTGAGACAGTGATCCGGCATTCAGATCCGCATCGATGGCCATTTGCTTACCTGGCAGCGCATCCAGCGTGAATCGCGCCGAAACCTCTGATATCCGCTCACCACCCTTGGTGATAACGAAGAAGTTAATGATCATCAGTATTGCGAACACTACGAGGCCAACAACGTAGTTGCCACCAATCACAACATCACCAAATGACTGAATAACCTGGCCGGCCGCATCCGGGCCGGTGTGACCGTTAAGCAGAACCACCCGGGTTGAGGCAACGTTCAGCGCCAGACGCATCAGTGTTGCGATCAAGAGTACGGTTGGAAATGCGGAAAATTCCAGCGGCTCTTTTGCGTTGATTGCCATCAAAAGCACAATGATCGACAACGCGATATTGAATGTGAACAGGATGTCGATGACCATCGGCGGGATGGGCAATATCAGCATGCCCATCATTGCCATGACAATTACTGGGATTCCCGGGATGCTCTTGTCTTTGTTCAAATCCACCGTTATTTTCCTATCGTTTGAGAGGTTCTGGTATTTGTAGGTTATGAGGCTTCACTGGCTCGTAATCCATGCCGAGCTCTTTAATTTTGCTCAGGTGGTATACGTAAGTCATAACCGAAATCATTGCCGAATATAGCCCTGCCGGAATCTCTACATTCACATTCGTGTGGTAGTAGACCGACCTCGCAAGTTCCGGGAGCTCCAGAATGGGCACTTCATGCTCACCTGCCACTTCCCTTATCCGAGCCGCACTGTGATCAACGCCTTTTGCCACCACAAACGGTACTTCTGCCTGCTTGGGGTCATACTTTATGGCAACGGCATAATGCGTTGGGTTGGTGATGATCACATCTGCCCCTGGCACTGTCTTGTCGATTTTTCTGTTCGACATCTCCATCTGGAGTTGGCGAACTTTCTGCTTCAGTTCTGGTCGTCCCTCACTGTCCTTGTGCTCATCCTTTATCTCTTGCTTTGTCATCTTGAGCTTTTCAAGCATTGAATGAATCTGTGAGGGCACGTCAATGACAGTAATAATGAGCAAGGCCATGCCCAGGAAAATCATTGCAAGACCTAAAATATGTAAGCCTTCTGCAAGCGCTTGGCCTAAAGCCATTTGATTCATTTCAAGTATCTTGTCGGACTGCACCCAGAGCGTTGTTACCAATGCTCCCATCAGTAACGTGACCTTGAGAACAGACTTCCCGAGCTCTTTCAGGCTGTTCTTTGAAAATATCCGACCCAGTCCTGATATCGGGTTCATGCGCTTCGCCTGTGGCGTTATTGCTTTGGCCGATATATTCATTCCACCAGGAATCATGCCTGAAACTAAGCCAACTATCCAGAGCACGACCAGAAAAGGTGTGAATGCTGCCATCGCCAAAGCTACGGCTTCACTCAATAGAACAATCATCATTGCTGGGTTTGTCAAAGCTTCATGCTCCGCCCTGAGTGCGGTGAACATGAGTTCATCTGCAAAACTACCCAGCACGGTTGACGTCAATAAAAGCAGTCCGCCAGCGACAACCAGTGCAGCGCTTTGAAGCTCTTTCGATCGGGCAATGTCGCCGTCTTCGCGAGCTTTCTTTTTTCGCTGCTCCGTCGGGTCTTCCGTTTTTTCCTGTGAGCCGCTTTCTCCGCCGCCACTCATATTGGAGCTCCCTGGATGAACAGTCTCATTTGATCAAGGGTATGGGTCGTAAACTCGTTGTATCGGCCCGGCACACCCGAAATTGTGAGCAATATACTGATCAGGCCCATCATCATGGAAAGCGGAAAGCCCAATGCAATAACGTTGAGAGATGGTGCTGATCGATTCATGACGCCGAACGTGATGTTAACCATAAGCATTGACACTATGGCCGGCATCGCCAAAAGAAGGGCGCTGCCGAACATCCAACCAAATAGACCCAGGACACGGTAGAGTTCCAGCTCGAAAATTGAGCTCCCTACTTCCCAGGTAAAGAAACTTTCCACGATTATATCTATTGCAATAAGGTGGCCATTTGCAATGAGAAACAGGAAACCCCCCAGGATGATCATTAGCTGACTGATGAGTGGCACGCCCTGGCCATTAGCAGGGTCGTTCATGATGCCCATAGCAAGCCCCATCTGGAGCGAGAGTATTTGTCCGAGCAATGACAATACGGAGAACAGGGTAAGGACCATGAGTCCCAGAATGGTCCCCAGCAGTATTTGCTCAATACTCATTACCAGGGCTGACAGTGATAAAGGATCGACGGCCGGCATACTCGGCAGCATAGGGGCCATGATGAATGACACGGCAAGCGCGAGAAACAAGCGCACACGTACGTTTTGAAGCCTGTCACCAAACAAAGGCATCATCCAAAGCATGGCGCCAAGACGCAGAAAAGGCCACCAGACCCTTCCCAACAACGACGTGATATCAGCTCCTGTCAGTTCGAGCAGCGTCATCCAATAATTCCAGGAAGGATAAAGAATAACTCATCAAAGAAACTGACCATTTTTTCAACGATCCAGGGTCCTGCCATGATGATCATAACGAGGGTCATCATCAACCTGGGCAAGAAACTGAGCGTTTGTTCGTTTACCTGCGTTGCCGCCTGAATAACACTGACAACCAGGCCAACGAGCATGCCGGGCACAATGAGTGCCCCGACAATCATAATAATTAACAGAACCCCGTCATAGACGAGGCCTAGTGCAATTCCCTCAGTCATATCAGCCGAAACTCGTTGTAAGCATGCCCACGATCTTTGACCATCCGTCTGCAAGAACGAAGATCATCAGCTTGAAAGGCAGAGAAATGATAAGTGGCGAAAGCATCATCATACCCATGGCCATCAGGATACTGGCGACAACCAGATCGATTACCAGAAAGGGAATAAAGATCGTAAAGCCAATCTGAAACGCTGTTTTCAGCTCTGACAGAACAAAGGCCGGCAGCAGGGCAGAGAAGGGGACTTCCTCCTTCGTCATGGTCAGAGGCTCATTTGCGATCTGGAGCATCTGCTGCAAGGCGTCTTCATTGGTTTGCCTGAGCATAAAATCTCGAACAGGTATCTCGGCCCGGGCGATACTCTCTTGAAGCGTGATTTCCGAGTTATCAAGAGGAACGAATGCCTCCTCATAGATCTCCGTCCACTGCGGCTTCATGATCAGTATGGTCAAAATCAGAGCCATGCCGACCAGCAATCTGTTGGGCGGGCTTTGTTGCAGACCAAGCGCCTGACGGAGGATGCCCAGGACGACAATGATACGAGTGAATGGGGTCATCATCAAAACCATGACTGGCAAAAGTGTTAGCGCAGTCATAAAAAGCAGGATCTTTAGCTTAATGCTGTAATCCTGCGTGTCGTCTCCGTCAGTGACGGACATCAATGTGAGTTCTTCGGCGCCGGCAATCTCTGGAATCGCCAACGCCGCAAGCAAGAAGAGTAGCTTCATGAGTCCTCGGTTTTTGTATTCTTGTCAGCTTGTCCGAAAACTTCCAGCAGTCGAATGCCGTATTTGTTATCAACAACGACAACTTCTGCTTTTCCAAACGGCTCACCGTTGGCAAAGATGTCCATAGGCTCACCGACTTGCTTGTTTAGCTCCAGGACTTCGCCGGGCTTGGAGTTGAGAAGGTCGCGGATAGTAATTCCAACACTATCAACCTCAACCGTCAGCTTGATCGGCAAATGCCGAAGAAAGTCGAGGCTTGCGGGCTCTTGGTGTTCGGCCTTTTCATCTTCGCTCAAGAAAGAGTCGAATTCGCCTTCTCCGCCCATCTTGTCCAGATCATCTAGCTTTTCGTTCTGCTCTTCTTTCTTGCTCATTACTTAGCACCCAGGTTTTGGTTGATTTTTAGGCCAAGCCGATCGCTTGACTCAAATATTTGTCCGGTCAGGCACTCAACGCCATTGGCTGATACAGGAGTGTTTTCTGACATATGGAATTCCAGGATGTCCCCGGATCTGATGCGTTGCAGATCTGCGAAATTTGAATCTATTTCCGCAATCTTTGCCCTGGCAGATATCCTCATATCCATTAACGCTGACCGGATATCATTTTCGTTAAAGCTCGCCTCGAACTGGCTTTCCGAGGTGCTGAAAAGACTTTTTGGCCAGGCAATGGAGAAAACGAGGCCCCATTCGTCGCCGGCAACTTTTGCAGTCGCCCAAATAGCATCAATATCAGGGGCTTCGTCCATCAAAGAGAGTGCCCAATATTCATGAGGTTGATCGGTTGTGTTGCCGACCACCTTGAGAATCGTGTTGCTGATCCTGCCGAGCAACCTTCTCTCGGTACCGGTTATCGATCGGGTTTTGACTGCTTCTTCATCGAGGAACTTAGCATTTCCCTCGAAAAGGGCTTCAGTAATGGAGAATAGCGACTTTCTGGATATACCAAGGGCGGATACAACGCCGGGGGCGTCAATAGCCTCTAACCGGAACCATAGATCGCACTGCTCAGGCATCTCATCAGTCCACTTTTCGACGTCTGTTTTGATGCTTGAACTGGCCAGAATGGATCTAAAATCTTTGCCTAAAACACGAGTAAGCTCGTCACGACCTTTATTTAGGGTCTGAGCAAGTTCGACAACACGGTTTGACTCACCCGAAATATCGAAAACCGGGTAGTCCTTACCCTTATCCGCGGGGATAAAGCCTTTTGATTTTAAAGGTTCCGAATGGCTCGGCATTAATGCTTCTCCAAAACTAAAGTCGAACGTTCCAGTTGCTGTGCTTCAATTTCCAATATCAGAACCACGCAAGAGGATTCCATCAAGGCAGTTTACCTGTTTTCATACACAAAAATAAATCCGACTCATTCCTGAATCGGAGGTGATCTTTATTCCATGGCGATAATTATATTTTGTCTGGAATTGAAAATCAATGAAAAATTCCCCTTTTTGAGGGGGAATTCTTATCGAGTAACGGGTTGATTGCTCTGTGCGTCTTGCCGCATTTGATTGATCTGGCTGTTACGTGTCTTGTCATCGAACAAACCCATGAGTTCGTTTTCAGCCTGCTCGGTCAATACAAGGATCTCGATTCGCCGGTTTTCACTGGATAGAGGGTTTTCTTCATCGACCAGCATCTTATCCGCCATCGCGTTTACCTGAAGAAGATTCGTCTCTGGCATGCCACCATAAGCGAGGACTTGTCGAGCCATGCTGGCGCGCTCACCACTAAGCTCCCAGTTGCCGTAGTCCAGGCTTGGGAAGGGCGATGAATCGGTATGACCGGAAATTACGAGGCCGTTATCGATTCTGGCTAAAAGAGGGGACAGGTTCATCAGTACGTCCTCGAAGAAGCCGTCCATAATGGTCCCGCCTCTCTGGAACATCTGCCTGTCTTCATCATCTTGGAGGCGTATTCTAAGGCCTTGTGGCACGATTTCGACTGAAAGGTTGTCCACGGCCCCCATTTGCTCGCTCAGCTCGTTAACCACATCTTCCAGCACCCGCATGGAGGAGTGGTCCCTGAATCCTGCATCAAAGATTTTCTGGCTCTCTTTGGTGAAGCTCTGATCAAGATTGACCTCTCCGTCACGCTGCTGGGCACCGCCCTCCAAGACGTCCTCAGCGATCCCTTTAACCATGCTTGGGTAAGTCTCAACATCAAGAACAGAATCGCCGCTAAGCGTGAACGGGTTTGGGCTTCCATCAAGCATTGAGTAGTCACGCAACGCCTGGGACACTACTGCACGCTCTTCTTGTGTTGTTTGAGCCGTTATCCAGAGCACCATGAAAAGGGCCATCATCGCCATCGTAAAATCGGCAAAGGCCACTTTCCAGGCGCCACCGTGCGCACCGTCATTCTTGCGTCGGGCGCTGCGCTTGACGACGATCATCGTCTGAGCGTTTTTCATCAGCTGCCTCCAGCCTTAGAGAATGACTTCGCGGTTTCTTTGTTCTTTTTCATCCACTCGTCAAGCTGGGCAAAACTTGGTTTGATATCAAGCTCAATAACCCGGCGGCCGGCGTCGACACACATGATCGGCGACTTCCCTTCCAGGAACGAAATAATGATCGCTTTGGCGCCTTCCAGCTGTGAAATCTGACGCTCGACATGTTCATGCATTGCATTGGAGAGAGGGCCCAGGACGCAGTAGCACATGAAAATACCAATGAAAGTACCGCCTAGCGCTGTTGCAACACTTGCACCGACCTGAGCTAGGGGCCCATCAAGGAATCCCATGGTAATAATAATCCCGCCAACTGCGGCGAGGATACCGAAACCGGGCATTGCTTCTGCAACGGAGTGAAGAGATTTCGAAGGTTTAAAGAGATCGTCCTCAATTTTGAAAATCTCTTTTTCCAGAAGAGCCTCAAACTCATGTGGCTGAGGCTGGCCGCCCATAGAGATTAGACGAAGGTTATCTGTAATAAAGTTGATGAGGATAGGCTCCTCAAGAACATGGCTGAACTTGTTGAACAAGGGACTATCGTGGGGCGCATCAACATGGTCATCCAGCACTTTGATGCTGTCTTTTTTCACCATACTCAAGATGATGAACATGACAGTCAGCAAGTCCTCGGTTTGCTCAGACTCGTTTTTACTGCCGATAAAGACAGCCTTGATTTGATGCAGGATATCCAGAAGGATCACCTTTGAGTTGCCCACCACCAGGGCGCCGATGCCGGCTCCGAATATGATCAGGTATTCGGCAGGGTGCATGAAAGCAGCCATATTACCTTCAGCCATTATATAGCCACCGAATACGGCGCCGAATACAATCGCTAGTCCAAGTAAAATTCGCATGTTATTGAGTCTCTCTGAGAAGTTTGTTCAAAGTTTCCAGGCATTCTTTATGCAGCTGGCAAACTCGTGAGGGCGCTAGATCAAGTGCTAAACCAATCTCCTTCAGGTTCAATCCTTGCTGGTAGTAAAGCGAAACCAATAAACGCTCACGCTTGGTCATATGACCAAGGGCCCGCGAAAGCATGACCTGCTTGTCCTGGCGAGTAAGCTCGGAAGCCTCCGCCTTTTCACCACCATTGCTGAGCCAGTTTTCAAGGCTCTCCATGCTTTGTGCATGGTCTGCGTAAATAAGCTCCCGGACTTTTTCAATACCCAATCCGGTCTTCTGGGCAAGCTCTGTTTCTGTTGGATCTCGACCTAATTTCTTGGTCAGCTCTCTGCGGATATGATTAAGCTTGTTTGCCGCCTGACGCACCCCACGAGGTCTCCAATCCTGGCGTCTGAGTTCATCAAGGATCGAGCCACGAATTCTGGTGAACGCGAAATTCTCGAACCCCTCGTCCGGCACACCGTATCGCCGGATGGCTTCCAGCAATCCCATCAAACCGATCTGTTCAAGGTCTTCCTGAGAGACAGAAGCAGAAACGTTGCCATTCAAGTGGGCTACGGCCCGCTTGACCAGATATGCATATTTAGAAAGCAAACCGGCTTCGTTATTTACAGCTCCTGACTGTTCATTGACCTGATAGCCATCAAACATAAATTGCCTTGTTACTGAATCAGGACGTTGGTCAGAAGAACTTCCTCAAGCGCAAGCTCTTGCCCGTAGCTTTCCGCCGCATTGACAAACTTCTGTCTTAATTCGGCTTGTAGTTTGCTGGGGTTGGCGACTTCTTCCCTGGCAAGTGCTATTCCTTTGCCAGCAAAATGCTTCAAGAAAGCATTTCTGAGAATCGAGTCCAGCTTCTCAACCTGTTCTTCAAGGCGGGGATCGTGACTGACAAGTGACAGCTCAACCACCATGAAGCTTCTTGAATTGTTCTGCGAAAGACCAACAACAAACTTCTCGAGAGGGAGGAATGTTGGCTCTTCGTTCAATACCACGGCGGGCTCGGATTTTTCAGCAGATTCATCCTCACCACTTCCCATGTTCAGACTCACCATCCCGCTGGAATAGGCATAGCCGGCCCCACCAAGGATGCAGATGATCAGGGCGCCGAGGATTTTTACACCCTTTCCGCCTGATTTCTCTTGAACTTTACTTTCTTCTTCGCCGCTCATTTCATAGCTCCAATTATGCTCTTGTATCCAGCCATTGAGTGTTTGTTGTCATAGAGACAGATTCGGGGTTTTCGTCTTCTGCCCCCTCAGCATTTACTATCTGACTCTGCCCGTTTCCGCTGCCTGAGTTCTTGTCGTTGTTCTGGCTGTCTCTGCCGTCACCAACTGATACCTCCAGTTTCTGACCATTCTGCCCCTCAAGTTCACCGCGCAACCGATCAAGATGCTGGTTTATAAGATCTCTGACCTGGGCGTTGTTCGAGTTCATGGAGACGAGCATACGATCTCCATCAACTTTAATGGAAAGATCGATCCGTCCAAGGTCTGGCGGATCAAGACGAACCGACGCCTCTTTCACATTCTGATTGATCTGCATTGTCAGTCGGTCTCCCAACGCGGCTGCCAGATCCTTACCCCACTGACCCTGATTCGATTTCAGATTGATGGGGGACCATTCCGCTGCACTCGTTTTAAGCTGGGTAAGACCGTCTGTGAGCACTGATGTTGCCTCACTGCTTACCTGGCCTCCTGATAACACTTGTAGGGCACTTTGAGGGCCGGTCTGACCAATACCTTTGCCTACAGCTTTACTTGCCATCAAGGCCTGAAGGATTGAGGTTTCGCTTTTACCCTCCGAGCCAGGTTGCTTCATATCCACGAACTTTGACGTATCCACGTTCGAGATCCGGTTCTCTGAAAGAACGTTCTTTGCGAGATCTAGCGGTGTCTTGCCGGCCGCCTTTACATCGATGTTGCCGGTCGCCTTTACATCGATGGTACTTGGGCTCACTGGAGTGTTGCCGATCGAACTCAATTCGATCGAAAAATCAACGGGTGTTTCCTCTACTGCCTTGGGTGCTTTAACGATCATTTCACCCGGGACTTTCTCATCTGCTATTTCCGCAAGAGCCTTTTCTAACGATTCAAGGGTAATCTCCCCACTTTCGATAGCTTCTTTAAGTTCCAGAGCTTTTTTGTCGCCTTTTGTCAAAGCATCACTGAAGGCGGCCGCTTCTTTATCGCCGCTGGACAATACCTCTTTCAGGCTCGGAAGGCCCTTATCAATGCTTGTGATCGCTTTTTCCAGCTTTGCGGTATCAATCCCGCCCTTGCTTTCCATGATAGCCAGAAGCTCCTGAAGCTTATCCTGAGACACGTTTCCATTTTTATCAGTCACGAGGGCTTTCAGGCTTTCAATTTGCTCCCCATCCTTTCCTGCTTTGAGGGCTTCTTCAATCTTTGCCTTCAGTCCAGCCTCCAGGCTAGGCTCTTCCGCAGATCCTCCAAGAACGCTCTTGAAAACACCTCTGATGTCCTCCGCGATTTTACCACCCAGGCTTTGGTCGCCAGGAGACTTGCTGACAGACTTGCTGCCAAAAGTGCCTTGAGCGGAATCGCCTGTCTTGATGCCTGCATTCAAAAGGTTCGAACTCATGAAAATGTGCCTGTCTCTTCGTAAGCTCTCAGACCATCATGATTCTTCGACAGATTACCCATCTTGGTCTCGATCTCTGCACGTTCTTCTGAGAGCTTTTTGATTATTTCCGCATGGATTTTCCCAAGCGTTACGATGCTTTTTCCACTCTTTTCCTTTGCCGACAAAGGGCCCACAAAATCTTCTATTTCCCGGTTTACCTTCTGAATTTCGACCATATCTTTATCATGAGCAGCCTTCCTGAGGCGCTTGGCAAGATTTTCCGATTTTCTTGAAATAGGGGCTGAGTTATTTTCCATAGGAAAAAGCAATATCGGTCCAATATAAAATGCTTGAACTGATAGAATACATCATTATTCCACTATAAAAAATAACTTGTAGGGTAGGCAGGCAAAGAAAAAGCGAAAGCTATGCTTTCGCTTATCAGGAGTGCAGGGCGGTTAGCGCAGGTTTTTCTCCACACCTTCCCAACCTTCTTTCAGTGTTGTCATGACATTTTTGGCTGTTACCAGCTGCTCAGTGTCATTGTCCTGGCTTGCCTTGAACACCCGATTTCCGGTGTCGGTGTACTGTTCATGAATATCTTGGGCCAGCTTCCCGCCCTGCTCCATGTCCAGTGAGGTATCAAGAACATCCAGGATATTCATCAGGACAGTTACAGACTCCGCTTTCTTTGCGGAAGACCCAGAGACAATGTGCCCATGGAGTCGATCGATTTCATCGTTAAATCCATTCATCAGCATCAAGACTTGCTCGATAGGGCTGGCCGCGGCCGCCTGAACCTGAATGTGTCCCTGTTGGTACGCTGCAATGCCGGTCGGATCTGACATTATTCACCTTTGATTAAAACACCGAAGACGTTTGCTGCATCTCGGATATGGTTGCTTGCATGGCACTGAACTGCTGGATATAGCGATTCAGTTGTTGCTCCATTCTGGAGTCGAACCGAGTCATCCTTTCATTCAACTGATCCAGACTTGCTTGTGCACTATTCTTTGAGCTCACAAGCATGGAGTCATTGCCTTTGACGTAGCTGTCAAGGCGATCGTCCAGTTTCTGAATCAGGCCTGTTTCACCACCCATTATTTGTGTCAGGCCGTCGGGATCGTTTTCGATGAATTCCGCCAGCTTTTCGCTGTCGATTTCAAGACGACCATTTCTGGTGATCTCGATACCAAACCGCCCAACATTGAAATCGGTGATGTCTCGACGGACCTGGTTGGTCAGCAGTCGAGTGGTTGAATCTCCGGCCAGCCGTTCTTCCCGGGCACCATCAATTGCCAACATGACCGAGTTGAACTTTTCGACCACACCCTGAAGCTTTTCTTCAGTTGCGGCGCTGTCTTGACCAACATCAAAGACCAACTGCTCCGCTGGATCAGCATGGACCTTGGTGACATCTATTTTCAATCCGTCGATGACATTATCGAAGGTATTGGTAGACGATGTCAATTCAAGAGAGTTATTTTCACCCATGAAAATACGGGCGTCTTTTGCCTGGCTGATTTCGGTTTTACCATCCATTGCGGCCTGGATATCCGCCATAGCAGGATCGCCATTGGTGGACATGGTAATGGTGTTCGCCGCGCCAGACTCTTCGCTTGAAAGCAGCATCTTCACGCCGGTCGAAGTGCGTACAATTGAAGCCTGAACGCCCGGGTTTGCTGCATCGTTGTTGATCGCGTCCCTCAGGTCGCCAAGCGTAGCGCCGGCACCCAGGGTACTCATGTCGATGGTGAAGTTATCTCCGCCTACACCGAGGGTCATCTGACCGCTTGTAGCCACAGGGTCGGTTTCAGACGCAAAGTCCAAGGCGTATTGCTGGGCGCTTGCCAGCTGGTCCACGTTAATCCGGTACTCACCGGCAGCAGCGTTGCCACTGGCTTCAATATCAGCAAAACCTTCCTGGCTCTGAGAGACAGAAAAGGACTCAAAGCTTTCGTTCTTGGAGAGCTCTGAAAGGACGCTCTGCAAATCATTCACTTTTTGAGTAATCGTGGTGTAAGAGCGGATTTTCCCCTGATACTGGCTCTGCTGTGTTTGGAAATAGGCATCTTTGCTCGCGCGGTCAGACTGAATAAAGCCTTGCGCAAGTTGTCGAATGTCTGTGTTGCCTGAAATCATGGTAATTCTCCTTTCTTACGGCAAAAAGGCCCCCGCAAATGCAGGGGCCTTCAGGTTTAGCTCGAGCCAGGCCCCATTATCGGAGCAGGGAGCCGATCAGCTGAGTGCTCTGCTTGGCGTTGCTCAGTACAGAGACACCACTTTGCATCAGCAACTGCTGCTTGGACATGTTGGCGCTTTCTTTAGCGAAGTCAGCGTCCATGATCCGGCCAGTCGCTTCTTCAACGCCCTGCTTTACGGCAGACAGGTTGTTGGAGGTGAAGTCCAGACGGTTGATGTTCGCACCCAGCTTGGAGCGAAGCTCACCAACGCTACTGATCACAGTGTCCAGAGTGCCCAGTTCGATGGTTGCGTTGGCACCGGAGGTGATGTCAGCGACGTTACCACGGTTGGTTGTAACGTTGCCCAGCTCGGCAGTCGCATCAAAGGCCAGAACCTCAGTTGCACCGGCGCCAATCTGGAAGTTCAGGGCACCTGCCAGCTTACCAGTTTCCAGCAGTGTTTCACCACCGTAGGAAGTCTCGGTCATGATCCGGGTCATTTCGGTGTTCAGTTCCTGGTACTCGGCGTCCAGGGCGGTACGGTCAGCGGCAGAGTTGGTATCGTTCACTGACTGGGTGGCCAGGTCTTTCATACGGAAGGCAATGCTGGTGACCTCTTCGAGGGACGCATCAGCGGTGCTCAGCATGGAAGTGGCGTCGCCCACGTTCTTCTGTGCAACGTCGGTACCACGGGTCTGTGCGGTCAGACGGTTGGCGATCTGGAGGCCGGCAGCGTCGTCAGCAGAAGAGTTGACGCGGAAACCGGTACCCAGGCGCTCCATGGCCTGTGAAAGCATGTCGTTGTTCATATTGAGGCTGTTCTGTGCAACAGACGCCGCAAAGTTCGATTGAATGGAAAGCATGTTCTTTCTCCTGACTGATTATTTGACCGGCGCTTGCTGTGCATTCACCGATCGGTTTTCTGTGTCCGTACAAACAGAGAGCGACCATTTCATAGTAAAAATTTAGTTTTATTTTAAAAAAAAGGCACAAAAACAACGATGCACCTTTTTTTTTCTTATTAAATATCAAAAAAATCCCCGCACAAGGCAGGGACTTTTCATCAGGCTTTCGCCAAGCTTCGATTAACGAAGCAGGGAGCCGATCAGCTGAGTGCTCTGCTTGGCGTTGCTCAGTACAGAAACACCGCTTTGCATCAGCAACTGCTGCTTGGACATGTTGGCACTTTCTTCAGCGAAGTCAGCGTCCATGATCCGGCCAGTAGCTTCTTCAACGCCCTGCTTTACGGCAGCCAGGTTGTTGGAGGTGAAGTCCAGACGGTTGATGTTCGCACCCAGCTTGGAGCGCAAAGTACCGACGTCGGAGATCAGGGTGTCCAGCGTGCCCAGCTCGGCAGTGGCAGTTGCACCAGTTGTGATATCAACAGTCGCAGTCCGGGCAGCGTTCACAGCCGTGACTTCGGCAGTTGCGTCAAAGGTCAGAACTTCAGTTGCACCGGCGCCAATCTGGAAGTTCAGAGGACCAGCGAGCTTGCCGCCTTCGAGCAGCGTTTCACCACCGTAGGAAGTCTCGGTCATGATCCGGCCCATTTCGGCGCTCAGCTCCTGATACTCGGCGTCCAGGGCGGTGCGGTCAGCGGCAGAGTTGGTATCGTTCACTGACTGGGTGGCCAGGTCTTTCATACGGAAGGCAATGCTGGTGACCTCTTCGAGGGACGCATCAGCGGTGCTCAGCATGGAAGTGGCGTCGCCCACGTTCTTCTGTGCAACGTCGGTACCACGGGTCTGTGCGGTCAGGCGGTTGGCGATCTGAAGGCCGGCAGCGTCGTCAGCAGAAGAGTTGACGCGGAAACCGGTGCCCAGGCGCTCCATGGCCTGTGAAAGCATGTCGTTGTTCATATTGAGGCTGTTCTGTGCAACAGACGCCGCAAAGTTCGATTGAATCGAAAGCATGTTGTTTCTCCTGAAAAGTTATTTCATCGACAAGTCATGGCGGAATGCCAGACCTGTCTATGCTTACAACTAACAAGAGCGACAACTTGACCAGAAAAGTTTAACGATTTCCAATAAAAGTATAATTATTGTTGTTTTTCAGGAAATTAGGGCAGACACAACAGACTGTCTTGTCATGTTCGCCTGGGTTCTAAGCGCGTGAAACTTGGTACCAAAGTCTCCTTCGTCGATAGTTTTCGCTATGGAATGAGCGAGACCTTCAGCGACATCATCCGCCTTGACGCTGCCAACGCCAGAGGCGTCGGCTTCTTTTTCAGCGATTTTTAACGATTCTGACGCCTCATTTCTGACTTTTTCGATCTGGACGCGTAAAGATCTCACCAGTGACAGGCTTTCTTCTGTCCTTCCTGATTCAACGTGGCGTTTTAGCGCCTCAAGAGCTTGAGGCTCCCTCATTGGACTAATAGTGACGGGGTCTCCCGCAGGTACCCTGACACCTTGACCAACCATGATCCATTGGCCTGAAATCACACTTCTGTTACCGGTCAGGCGAAGCTGCCCACCCTCAGAAAGATCAGCTTCAACCCCGATGGCCGCCATCTCGTCAGCAATGTTTGAGAGGTTCTCTTTTGCGGTTTGTCCTGGTTCATAAGACAGTTGTAGCCTCTGACCGTTGGGGGTCTGAATGCTTAGGACTTCAGCCTCCTCTCTTGAGCTGATCAGATCAACCCTGTTCATGAGATAGCTTGCAACAGGAGGCGATTGAAGGGCTTCAAGATTGCCATCAACAACGCCGGTTGATTCGACTTTCTGCTGGATGCTGGAGAGTTTCAGCGAAAGGCTGGCACTTCCCGTTGCGGCTTTCGAAAGCTCCCAGCCCACCTTTGAAACGTCTCGGTGTATGTCATCAAGAACACTTTTCTTCTCAGATGCGGTGACAACCTTCTCATGGATCTCACTAATCTGGCGCCATTGGCTATGGCGCTGGACCCTGAGATTCATCAAAGCCGTCTGAGTCCGTGGAGTCGATGAGGCGCTCTCTACCGATTCACGATTTTTGCCGATACCCTGGCCATGAAGAGGGCCCGCAGATTGATTCTGAGGGCCCTTGACACTACTTAGGGGAATGTTGGACATATCGCCTTATTAGATTTGGTTGAAAAGGGATAGCTGGCTGATGCTTGAATACGCCTTCTGAGTTGCACTTAGGGTGTTTTTCACCGTGTTCATCTCAGTCATTGCTTCGGCATAGTCCAGATTTTCGATTTTGTTTCGAATCTGCTCATTGGCCAGAGACAGCTCATCCTGTGATCTTTTTGATTCTTCCGCAGAAACAATCTGCCCACCAATGTCGGTCAATTTGGCGCCGATGCCGTCAATCGTGTCGCTGATCTTATCAAGCAGAGCAGGGCCGGTTGTACCAATCGTAGCGCTGCCGGATTCGATGTCGTCGATATAGGCATCAATTTGATCAAAGGTGTTTGTGCCACCCTGAAAGTAAACACCGTCAACGGTTACATTAGAGGGGGCGTCCTGCCCCGCGGATACCGGCACCGTGCGAATCAGATTATCACCCTGATAAACGTATCCTGCACCCGTGTCGGATACCGGAGGGGTGTCTGTCTGACTTCCGCTGAAAACGTAGTTGCCATCGCCGTCTGTGGCATTGGCAAAGTCCACCAGCGTCTTTTTCAGAGTTTTCAGTTCCGTCACAACCGATTCGCGGTCTTTTTGTGTGGAGGAGTCACTGTTTGCCTGAAGCACCAGATCCTGAACCCTGAGTAGGGTGTTATAGCTGGAATCGAGGTAGCCTTCAGACTTTTGGAGACTACCAATGACGTTGTCAGCATTGGTTTTCCACTGCTTGAAGCTGGCTTCTTCTTTCTCAAGTCCTATCAGCCTGAGAGAACCAAGAGGGTCATCAGAGACCTTGTTCACTTTCTTTCCTGAAGAAAGCTGCACCATCAGGTCTGCATAACGGCTGTCCTGTTGCTGCATCCCCCGGAGGGCGATATCAGACAATTGTCCTGTTCCGATTCTCATCGTAGAGCTCCCAGTAATTCGTTGAAGATGCGATCAGCTGTTGAAATCACTTTCGCGTTTGCCTGGTAGGCCTGCGTATAGCTAATCAACTTGGCCGCTTCCTCATCCTGGTTAACGCTGCTGATTGAATCTCTTCGAAACTGCGCATCTTCCAGAAGATTCTTGCTGGCACTTGCCTCGGCCTGGACCTGTGCTGATTGGATGCCCAGCTGACCAAGGGTGCCGTTGAACGCTACATAGAAAGGCTCTTTGAGATCAATCATTTCTTTCAAGTTGCTGTTATCACCCGGGCCACCAAGAGGTGCGCCAAAACCATCGTCACCAATAAAAGCCAGATCATCCGGTTGAATGGTATCTGAAACCTGAAGAGTCTCCGCCTCACCAACAGCACTGTAGGCAAAAAGCGGCGCCCCTGGATTGCCATTAAGATCAAAACCGGCCGCCAGCTGATTGTTAATGTCATCGGCGAAGGTAGCCGCCTGGCTGTTCAAGTCCGTTTTCGTATCCGCAAGGAAACCGGACTGATAATCGATCATCGCACCTACCTCTCCGCCCGGGCTATCCACTGAGAACACCTGTCCGTTATAGGTGGCCTCCATATCACCGCCCGAGTAATCAAGGGTTGCGGATTGACTGCCAAGAACAAGGGGCTGGCCTTTCGGCAGACTGATTGAAATACGTCCGTCTGAAGACTCAGTGGTCCTTATGTCCACTTTTTCAGCCAGATCTTTAATCAGACCATCTCTCTGATCTTGCAGCGAAGAGGTGTTTGCCCCTTTCGCTTCTGCTTCGGCAATGCTCTTGTTCAGCTTTGCAATATTGCTGGATAGCCCGTTAGCCAGCCTCAGCGTTGACTGTACTTCATTTGTGATCTGTTGGTCTTGAAGACTCAGGCTGCTTGCCATTTGGTTAAAGCGGCTGGCAATTGCATTGGATTCAGCAATAACCTGTTGGCGAGTAGCTGTGCTTTGAGGCTTATCAGTCGCTGCGTTGAGACTTGCAAAAAAACCATCCAGGCCCTTGGCGATTGAGAGCGAGTCGCTGCCGACGATGTTTTCGGCTTGAGACATCAGATCTTCTGTTTTGGAGGCAAACCCACTTTCAGTCGTTGCCCGCCTTAGCGCGGTCGTTGAAAACTCATCAGAAATCCTTCGGATATCTGAAAGCTGAGCACCACTACCCGCGGATAGACCACCTGAATTCGTAGACCTTGAAGTCACGACGGCCTCTTGCCGGGTAAACCCCGGGGTATTAATGTTCGCGATGTTGTTACTGGTCGTATTCAGTGCCTGCTGTGACACCTTGAGACCAGAGAGACCGTTATCAAGTATTGACCCCATGGCTAACCATTACTCCAGATTCTGTTTAAGTCGTGTAAGCGGCTGTTCGTTCGCTGAACCTACCATGTTATTAGGTATAGCGTCAGATTTCACGTCATTATTTAATTCACCGCCCAATTGACGAACCATAGCGTCGGCAATTCCAAGATTTGAAGTGCCTGAAAGTTCCATGGCCATCTGCTTATCCGCCATATCCTGGTAGAAGCGATGTTGCTGCGTATTGAAGAGGCTGTCTTCACCGGCAATTGCGTTGCTCGCGTCCCTCATGCTCTTCAACATCATCTGCATGTACATGGCCTCGAACTGACCGGCCACAGCTTTTAGCTGTTCCGGTCCCTTCATATTCTTCAGTGGCTGCGTATCTTGGTAAAACTTAACGCCTGGCGCCTGGGTGCTTATGCCTTCCATGATGATCCCTCAAATAACAACAAGTTCGCCTTCCAGTGCGCCTGCTCCATCAAGCGCCTGCAATATAGACATGATATCGCTGGGAGATGCCCCGAGACTATTGACCGCACGAACAATGGTTTCCAGGTCAGTGCCTTCCGGCCACATAAACATGCCCGGCTTCTCTTCATCGATGTCAATTCTTGATCTGGGCGTTACGGCCGTTCGACCGTTGCCGCCGATGTTCGGGTTTGGCTGATCCACGTCAAAGTCTTCTGTAATAGTGACGGTCAGATCGCCATGACTGACCGCTGATTTTCGAACCTTCACGCCTTGCCCCATGACCAGTGTTCCGGTGCGGCTGTTGTAAACAACACGAGGACGCTTCTTGCCGATGTTTACATCGACATCCTCCAGCATGGACATGAACACAACCCGCTGAGTTGGATCCTTTGGAACCTGAACCTTAACTCGACCTGCATCCTGTGCAGCAGCTACCTCAGGGCCAAAAATGTCATTTATGGCCACTTCAACGTTACGGGCAGTGCGATAGTGGGGTGCTTTGAGAGACAGGGTTAACTCGCTAATGACTTTATCAGCTCCGGGTATCTCCCGCTCGATGGTCGCACCACCTGGAACAATGCCTACTGTCGGAATGTTGACCTGGATCGATGATCCGTCACGCCCTGAGGCGCCAATGCCACCCACAACCAGGTTACCCTGGGCAATGGCATAGACCTCTCCGTCTACACCCTGTAGCTCTGTCAGTAGAAGCGTTCCGCCAGCCAGGCTTTCAGCATCACCGATCGAGGAAACGGTTACGTCGATTTCTTGCCCTGTGCTGGCAACACTTGAGAGCGAGGCATGCACAGAGACGGCGGCAACGTTCCGAACCTTGGGGTCAATGTTTTCTGGCAACTGAACACCAAATTGTTCAAGCATGTTGGTCATTGACTGACTGGTGAATCGAACCTGGCTTCTGTCACCCGTTCCGCTGAGGCCTACTACCAGGCCATAACCGATCAACTGATTCTCACGCAGGCCCTGGACATCGATGATGTCCATGATGGGGCGAGTTCTTGGCTCCGCTGATGTGATTGACGGTGCCAGTAATAGGGTGGCAATAACCGTTGGTACAAGACCATTTCGAAAGGATACGGTCATTGCTTTGAGTCGTTTTAGAGTCATTTGGTTTTCACCGTCTGATAACTGTGGGCAGATTGTGCAATGTGTAGTGTTCCATACTACAAAAATAAATATGTATCAGCAAGGAAAAGCCGACGCATGGCCGGCTTGTACTTTGTTATCACACGATGCTTTTTACGCAAGCACGTTGGTCTTTTTCATCTCTTCGAGAGTTGCACCGCCGCCGGCAACGATAATGCCTTGCAGGTATCCTAACCACCTGTGAGATTTTTCTCCGGAGACTTGGCCGCTGGCAATCTGATCGATCATGAAATGCAGGTGGTCTTTGGTTTCGGCAGGATCATCCGACGGAAGCTTGGCTATTTTGCTAATGAACTGACGGCATTCCTGGGCAGCAACAGAGGTATCCATAAAAATCTCCTGAACGGTTAATCAGAGCTTTGCAAAGTATTTGAAGAGCACCATTATGATTCCGATTTCTTTAAATATGGCCTCTGCCTGAAGCTTAATAATTATACCACAACTAAAAATAACGTCAATTAAGTACGGCAAAGAAAAACTGGCCCGAAGGCCAGCAATAAAATCAGAAAGGGAAGAACGGACTGTTCAGTATTCGAGAGAACCACCCCGGCTCATTGGCCTCGGCAAGCGAGCCCCGACCTGAATAAGTGATCTGAGCGTTCGCGATCCTTTGGGAGGAAATCTGATTCCCCTCGGTGATGTCCTCAACACGAACCAGGCCGCGCAGACGGATGTATTCATCACCCTGGTTCAGCTTTAGCCACTTTTCACCTTTGATTACCAGGACACCATTAGCCTTCACATCGGCGACGGTCACAGTAATGTTGCCGCTCAGGGAATTTTCCTGGCTGGCCGTGGATTCGCCGGCGAAGTTTCGTCCCGCGTTTACGGTCGCTGCAAGCTGGTCAAACGCCGTTCCGCCAAAGGTTGGCGCTTCGATATTGATGTCACTTTGCTTGCCCATGGACGTATCAGCGTTCTTGGACGACCGTGTTTCTTCGTCGAGAATCACCGTCAGGATGTCGCCAGTCCTGTAGGCCCTGCGATCCTTAAACAGGCTGATGCGCTGGTTGTTCGCGTACAGGCTCCCGGGATTGCGCTCGATATCGCTTTGTTCAACCACGGTGGGCGCCCACTCCTGCTCGCCCTGGAGTGGACCAGTGGAGTAGGGGGAAGACTGGCAGCCCACCAGAAATAGGCTGCTCATGATCACTGCAATGAAAGGCTTAATCACTCAGTGCTCCTTTACATTGTCTGGGCGACATTGCGGAGCATTTCGTCCACAGCCGAGACCACTTTGGTGTTCATTTCATAGCCGCGCTGAGTGGTGATCATGTCGACCATTTCCTCAACAACCGCTACGTTGGATCCTTCCAGGGTGCCTTGCTTGATGTTGCCCAGGCCGTTTTCACCGGGAATGCCTTCGATCGGCTGGCCAGAAGCCGCGCTCTGTGCAAACAGGTTTCCGCCAATAGCCTCAAGGCCTGCGGCGTTGGCAAAGTTTACAGTTGTGATCTGACCGATCTGCTGCGGTACCGGATCACCGGCAATCTTGGCCATGAAGATGCCATCACTGCCGACGGTTACGCCAGTTGCTTCTGCTGGAATCTGGATTTGAGGAACCATAGGCAGGCCGTCTGAGTTGACCACCTGGCCTTCGGAGTTCCGGGTAAACTGACCGTTTCGAGTGAAGGCGATTTCGCCGTCAGGCTTTTCGATTTGGAAGAAGCCTTTGCCCATGATGGCCATATCAAGGTCTTGCTGCGTAGTGTCGTAGCTGCCCTCGGTGAAGACTTTCTGGGTGCCGGCAACCCGGACGCCGGTACCGATCTGAATGCCGGTGGGCACCTGGTTCTGTAGGTCTTCCTGAGCGCCTGGCTGGCGATCAATCTTGTAGTGAAGGTCTGCAAAAGACGCGCGATCACGCTTAAAGCCAACGGTGTTCACGTTGGCCAGGTTGTTCGAGATCGTCGACATCTTCAATTCCTGGGCTGCAAGCCCGGTCTTGGCAATCGAAAGTGCACCGTTCATATGTAACTCCTGTTATCCGCCACGAACCAGCCGGCTGCCGGCTGCTGCGTTTTCATCGGCGGTCTTCATCATTTTCAACTGGATATCAAAGGTCCGGCTCAGTGACATGGTCGCAACCATTTCATCAACCGGATTGACGTTGGAAGACTCGAGGTGTCGTGAGGCAACAACGACGTTTTCATCTTGCGCCAAGACTCCACCATCACGGGGGCGAAATAGGCCATCAGGCCCCTTGACCATTTCAGCGGGGTCTGGGTTCACGAGTTTGAGCTGACCGGCTTCAAGCTGGCCTCCGCCCGGAGTCGTTACCGAGATGTTGCCGATGGACCCGATCGAGAGATTGCGATATTCCGGGACGTTGATTTCGCCGCCGGCGCCGACAACCGATCGATCAAGGCTTGTCAGCTGACCATCTGCGTTGACTTCCAGGTTGCCCGCACGGGTATAAGCTTCCTGTCCATTGTCATCAAGGACGGAAAGAAACCCGTTGCCGCGTATTCCGACATCCAGGTCCCGACCGGTGTTTTGGAGCTGTCCGGACTTGAAGTCTGTCAGTGGCTGCTGAGTCTGACTGAGGACGTTGGTTTTGAAGCCACCCCCGTCAACCTCAAAGCTTGTGGCAGACTCAAAGTCCCTGCGAAAGCCAGTGGTATTGGCGTTCGCAAGGTTGTTTGCCCGGATGCTCTGAGCGGTCACCGTATTCAGGGCGCCGCTCATCGAAGTGTAGAGATAATCAGACATTCAAGATTACCTGATTGACTGGAGCAGGTTGGTGTCCATGTCGTTCTTGGTCGTCATGGCCTTAACGTTGGACGAGTAGTTCCGCTGCGCCGCCATCAGGCCAACCAGCTGATCCGTGGTGTCCACGTTCGATTGCTCATAAGCACCGGAGGTGACGGTACCAAGAACGCCACTACCTGGAGTCCCTGTGACCGGGGTGCCGGACTCAAAAGTCTGGATCCAAGCGGTGTTGTTGGTCTGGGCCAAGCCCTGTTCATTGGCGAAGCTTGCCAGCGCCAGCTGACCCTGGACCAGGCTGCGGCCATTTGTGTAATTGGCGATGATGGCACCGTCATCGGTTACATCCAGGCCGGCCAGATCACCAGAGGCATAGCCGTCAGTGGAATTCTCGGACGTTGAAAACTCGCCTGAGTACTGAGTTGTGCCAGCCATATCAACGTCAAAGTTCATCGGCGCGGCGCCGCCGGCGGGAGCGAAGGTCAGGTTGACCGGTGCGGCCGGAGCTGTCAGCTCACCATTGGCGTCAAACGTGACGTTCTGGTTGCCCACAGGGGTTCCGTCCACTTCGTAGTTAACGGTCCAGTCGTTCGGAGCGTTCTTAACCATGTACTGAGTCAGGGTATGTGTGTTGCCCAGTGAGTCGTACAGTTCACTTGAATAGCTGGAGTTGAACGTCGCAGCATCCGTCGGGTCAAACGCCGGCACTGCCGGGATGGTAGGGGCATCAGCCTTGAAGTTCGAGGTGAAGTTCAACACCGTTGACGCTTGCGCAGGAATCGAGGCATTGCCGATCTGTAGGTCAGTCAGGTTGCCGGTCTGTACAACACCGTTATTGTCGATGCCGTAGCCCTGAAGCTTGTTGCCGGCTGCGTTCACGATAAAGTTTTCGTTGTCTGTGCCAAACTTGCCGTCTCGGGTATAGCGCGCCTGTCCGGCAGAGTCTTCAACGATGAAGAAGCCTTTGTTGGAGATGGCCATATCCAGTGGGCGGCCGGTGTATTCCTTGTTGCCGTCCTGGTCAAAGTTCTGAGAAGTGCGAAGCACCTCGACGCCGCCAGGCTGGCCGCCGTTGTGGATTGAACCAAATTCAGAGCGAGCCGTCTTAAAGCCGGCCGTTGCCGAGTTCGCAATGTTCTGAGAAATGGTGCTCAACTTGTCGGTATTGGCCTTCATGCCACTGACAGAGATGTTAATGCTCATGCTTTGTCTCCAAGGAAACTTTTCAGGGTGTATAGAGAAACAGTGCCGACGCCATCAACGTCCAGATAGATGTCTTTTGAGCCATCTTCCGGAAGCTTTACTTCGTTGATTTCTCGGGTGATTGCGGGCTTGTAGGACTGAGTTTGATCACCGTTAATCGCGACCACTTCCAGTGAATAAGCTCCCTTGTCCAGCTCAGGAAGCTCAAAATCGTGCGATCCAGCGCTCTTTTGACCAAGGCTGATTTGCTCAACGATTTCGCCAGAAACGTCTCGAGCAATAACCTGGACATCCGCGGCAGATCCTTGAATGACGGCTTTGCCGGAAATCGACTCAGCTTCATCAAGCTCAATAACGTCTGTAGGGATGCTTACATTGCTCCCAATGAGCTGGGTGGTGCTCAAGACGTTCATGGCATCTTGAAGGACGTTGTTCTGCCTCTGAAGCTCATTCATTTCCTCAATGCCCTGCACAGAGGAAATCTGCGCAAGCTGAGTTACGTACTCAGCACCCTCAACAGGGTCCAGGGGGTCCTGGTTTTGAATTTGGGCAACCATCAGGGTGAGAAACTCATCCTTCATGCTTGCGGAGTCTGAACTGCCACTCTTGATGGCGTTCGACAGGGCTGGCTGATTATTGCCAGCCGATTGCAGAGGTACAATGCTCATTTTATCTCCTTATGACTGACCCAGGCGAAGCAGGTTTTGCTGCATGCTGCTGGCGCGACTGATAACGTCAACAGACGTCTGGAATGAGCGGCTGGCGGACATCATGTCGGCCATTTCTTCAACAACTTTTACGTTGCTGTAGAAAACGTATCCCTCGTCATTCGACAACGGATTGCCCGGCTCATAGCGACGATCAACGGGATTGTCAGACTCAACAATATCCTGAATCGTGACGCTCGCGCCGGCCACCTGGCCGCGACCCTGCCCCGGCTCGGGATCAAGACGACTGTACAGGCTTGCAAAAACCGGCTTCATCGACTTGTAGGCGTCTTCTTCAGTGCCTGATGCACTGCCCGCATTTGCCAAATTGGAAGCAACCGTATTCAGGCGCACTGTCTGAGCCTGCATGCCACTTCCGGCAATTTCATAAATGGAATTAAATGCCAACTCCGTTCTCCTTATCGACCGACAATGGCCTTTCTTATACCTGAAATTTTCATGTTCATGAACTGCACGCTGGTTTCAAAGTCCATCGCATTCTGGTTGAACTTCGCCTGCTCTACACCCAGCTCAGAGGTGTTGCCGTCCTGGGAGTTTTGCATCGGAATCCGGTATTTCACAGCCTGATCAATACTCGCCCTTGGCATGGGGTCATTGCCCATCGCCTGGTCAAGCTGTCGTTCAATGTTCTGTAGCGTTGCAGAGAAGTCGATATCCTTGGCTTTGTAGCCCGGGGTATCAACATTGGCAATGTTGCTGGTCAGCACCTTCGCTCTCTCAGCACGCATGTTCAAGCCGTACTGATGAATCCCGAGTGCCTGGTCAAGATTTACGGGCATATCTTATTTCAGCTCCAAAAATAACTGTGATACCATTTAATCAGTTTTATTGCGCCCTTAGAAGACTTTTCTTCAAATTGGATCGAGACCGAATGCAAAAACCAATGAAATTTAACAACAAGTCGCTGAATTTTTCCGGCGAAATGGTCGCTTTGATATTAGGATCGCTCTTACTATTTTCTACCTCTTCTTTTGCTGACACGCAAGTCAGTCTTTATGACAATGTTGTCAATAAAGCAGAGAGGGGCGTTAAAGCGTACGCCCAAAGCAAGGGCTGGGTGAACTTCGATTACGAAGTGGATGCCTGGATTCCCGGGGGCAAAGATCGCAAAGAAACCTGCAATTCCGGCTTCTCCGCCGAACCAACACGGGAAACACGCCGTGACTGGGGCAGAGTCCCCTTCTCTTTATCCTGCGAACAACCCACCTGGCAACTTCGCGCTCGCGCGGACATTTCCTTAACGGTTCCTGTGGTCGTTGCAAAACGCAACATCTCCCGTGACGAACCGCTAAGCTATCGAACCATGAAACTGTCGAGTCGGGATGTTGGTCGCATCTACGGAGATTTCGTTACCGACATGCGTCAGCTATCTGGAAAGCGGGCACGCCGATCATTAAGGGCTGATCAGGTCATCACCTTGAGTCATGCAGCTGCTCCGATGATGGTTGAGCGCAACGACAGGATTATGATCAAGGTTGATTCGAATGGCATAGAGGCTTCAATGGCCGGTATGGCATTAGAAGATGGGACCAAAGGGGAGGGGATTCGTGTTCGCAATATCTCTTCCGGGAAAGTGATCACGGCCTGGGTCTCAGGCCGCGGTACTGTGGAGACGCGCTTTTAGAATTAAGGCCCAGCGGGCCCGGTCTGAAAGACCTGGTTTCGAAGATTTCTGATTTCCCGATCGATGTAAGGCAACAGTTCTTTCATGCCTGATGCCATCTTTTGATCCGGGACGAAGCCTGGGGACATTGCCATACCCCGGGAGACGGAATAAGACTCGCCCATTGCGTGATTTCGAGCCGCAAAATGAATGTGCTTCAAACCCTCATTTTTCTGGCTGCCCGTCAGATGGTTATGAGGAAGTTCGACCATGCTTTCGAAGACACGTTTGCACTCATCTTCAACAATCTTTTCGAATTTATCCCTTTGGCTGTCAGGAACTGCGACCTGTGCTGGCTGGTTTTTTGTTTCTGGGGTGAGGACAACACCAATCAATTTAGCGTCTCGAGCTTTGGCCAGAACCTTATGAGGATCGGCATCAATAATCGCCTTTGTAGCCAAATCACGGGTTTTGTCATCCATCTGCGATGACAGCAGTCCAGCATACTGGATCAGGTCTTTGTTTTTGGGAGTAAGATTGTAGCGTTGGCTGTATAGATACCCGCCCTTAGTCTTGAATTCTTTGAGCAAGGTATTCTGCTTATCAAGAAGGCGATCTGCCTCTGCCCTTTTACTGGCCTCACGATCGCTATCTTCTTTAAGCAACTGATCGTAGTTCACCACACATTCGTCCAGCTTCTCTTTAGACAGCAGATCTCTGGTCGCCAATTCTAACTCCGGATGCACAAGTAAAAGCTCCCTCATGGCGTCATAAGCTCGGTTGACGACGGCCTCACCATCCAGCTCGTCCGGCATCTCATATTCTCCACATACCGTGATTGGCCGGGTTCTTTGCTGGTAATCATCTTTTTCGTACAACTCAATCAGGTCTTTTTCGGCCATCAGGCCCTGATAGGCTAACTGGCAAATTTTGCGGTTATTGTTCATTTCACAATCCTTATTTTATCCAAAGCGTTGCTTTGAAGCAGCGAGCTACAGTGGTATCCCTGGGGTTTCTTTTCCCTCAGACAGCTTGTTCCAGATGGCCAGGTCAAGGTCTGCCGGCGCCACGTTGCTTGCTTGGCAATATCGTAAATAATCTGCTTCCAGCCTATCATAGGCGGGCCCGGCTGGCGGCGTGTTTGCCGGTGTCTTGACTCCAAGCCGCTCGCTCATCCATCTCAGTATGTGTCGATCCAACACGGCCACTCTGGTGCCCGGCCGACTGTGCAGTAGGAAGTACCTTGAGGTCTTGGGCCCGATGCCTGAGATTCGCTCCAGATCTTGCGTCCCACAGGTCTTGAGGTCCATTTCGGTGACGGCCTCAAAACAACGGGTCAGGCGACCGTATTGGCCAAGCCTGGCTTCACGCACCGCTTCACCGAGTTTGCCGGCCCGGGCCAGTCTGCGGATGATCGCAAAAGGCTCCAGCTTGTTGGAATGCTGGGAATTGCTGGACAGAAAATTTTCCAGCTTGGGCGCCTGCATCCGGGCGCGCTTGCCGGCGACAATAATACAGAACAGCAGAAACTCTTCGAGCTCCTCCTGGCTTCGGTCAAAGTGGGTGACGTCTGTTGGATCAATCATCGATAAATACCCCTGTGCAATAGATGCGTGAGGGTACATTGATCTGACCGTTAAATCAAACCATGCTGTAAAATAATACTGCCATTCCGCCCCCATTGGCTGACCTTGTTTAAACTGCGATAAGGGCGCTTGAACGCCCAAATTCGCTGGACAGAGATTCTCCATGAGCTGCTGAGGCTGCTTCAAATACGCATTTTATGACTGACTGCCCGAGTATTTCATTGGCGTTCGTTTCAGATTCATCGGCCACAAGCTCCGGATCGATGGTTTTGACCCGGGCATGCTCATTTGATGTGAAAATTCTCGATTTATTTTTATCCGTGGGATGAAGAACAAAGGGCTCCGTGCTTCGAAACTTACTATACAGTCGGCCGATAGTCCCACAGTGAGTGCTCATAGGTGTGAGCATCTGCCGGCGAAATCCTTTTTTGTCTTTTTCATCTCGGACTGACTTGTCTGCCAGGTATTTGAACGGCTTCCACTGAGGTGAATCACCGGAGATATCTTCAAGAATGCTCCCGATACAGGCCTCCCTTTTCCGGATGGGCTTGATCTTATTGATGTCAAAGCCGGTCACCAATCCCTGGCTGACTCCCAGGCATACCATTCGGCGCCGTTTCTCAAGGGCACCCATTTCAAACCCGTCCATCACGGTCACCTCCAGCCGGTAACCGAGAGACCCGAGAACGCTTTTAACCACTTGCCAGGATGCTGTGTTCAGGTATTCAGGAACCTGTTCCAGCCATAGCATGGCCGGATTAAACGTCTTGATAACCTCCAGAGTATTGAAGAAGAGGGCACCGGCTTCCGGGTGTGACTCTGCATACTGAAGCTTCCCCTTGCTCCGGCCGCTCTTTGAAGCGCCCAAGCAGGGCAGGCCAGCAACAACCATGGAGGCGGTCCAATTCACTCCTCGAAGATCAACATCCTGAAGAGGCCCTTCAATGGCAATGGTGTGCTCGTCCCAGATGGCCTTGTTATTACGCATCGAGCAATCGAGATAGGTTTTGTTGATCTCGCTCACCATGGCAAGGCGTGTTTTAATGCCGGCCCGCTGGTATCCGTCGTGCAAACTGCGATCTAAAATCCCGCCTCCATGGAAGAGCGAAACCACATCTAAAGCTCCGTTTTTCTGTAGTTTATTGATCAGTTTTTCTTCGCGCTCATTGATCCGAGCTTGCTGATGGTGCGCTGAGATGCAGATGGTGCCGCGCTTAATCGCAACACGAAGTTTCTCCACACCCTGAAAGAGCTGTGTAAGCTCTGCCGCGGTCAAATCAATGACCGGCTGATACAAGCCTAAGTGTTTCTTTTTACGACTGACTGTGTACTTTCCGGTAGGGCAGGATTCGACAACCAGGCTTTCTTCTACAACCCTTACATTGAGCCTGTCTCCTGGCTTGTAGCCTTCTCTTGCCAGCTTCTCACCTTGTAGCCAAACTCGTTTGAGACCTTTGGTTTCGCCCAGCTTGGTGTTGACGATCGTTGCCACAGTGCCTCCGGAGGTCATTCTTGATGGCGTGATTCATAGTGCGAATATCTGGCTTTGTCATTGGGGCCGGGCTGATCTTTTATTTCATACCATAATGAAAAATATTGCATTTTTGACTGCAAATGCTATAATAGTTTCACTTTTAAACGCAGATATTTGTGCCTTACTTGGAGCAATTTATGGGTATGCCCGCTGTCCCTCGCATTTACCTGGCTGGTCCCGAAGTGTTTATGGACGAGGACCTTCGCCAAGCGGTCGTAAAGTCCAAAAAAGCCATTCTGTCCGACCTGGGCTTGCAGGGTGTCGACCCCATGGATAACAACCTTCACCTGCCCAAAGAAATGACAGCCGGTGAGATCGCGCTTAAGATTTATCGTGCAAACATTGGGATGATCAATGCTTGCGATGGGTCTCTTGTGAACTTGACGCCTTTCCGAGGTTTGTCCGCTGATGCCGGCACCGTCTTCGAAGTTGGCTACCTGACAGCTCTGGGCAAGCCGATGATCGGCTACACAATGTTTCCAGGCGAATACAAAGATCGTTTCGTGCAAGACAATGGTGATGATCCGGCGCAGGGAATTGATCGCCACGGCCATTTTATCGAAGACTTTGGCCAGATCGACAACCTGATGATTGAATCGGCTTTCGTCACGAGCGGTGGCCAGGTAGTGAGAGCCAACAGTAAATCCGAGTTAGGCGAGCTGTTTAGTTCTGAGCTTTTTGAAAGAGCAGCAAATTCGCTTGTTGGGCAGCTTAGAAGCCGCGGGTGGCAGCCATGAAGGTATGCCACAATCCCAGCCGCAAGACGTTCGTTCACGTTAATATGATGCTGTTCCGTCGGAACCGGAAACTGGGTCAAAACGAACCAGCGATCACCGTGAAAAATGGCCCTGTAAACTACTACGGTTTTGAGGCCCGAGTCACTGGCCCGTCCTATATTGAATACAGCGGTAATGACAAGCCTCTCATTAAATGTGGCGCCCGGGCTGCCGTCACTTCCCGGTATCCGGTTGAAGTCCTGGACACTTTCCGGGCGGATGCGCCAACGGGCGACCGCTTCCTTCGTATCCTGGGCGGAACCATTCGCAGCAACAAGCTGGGCAATGATCTGGATCCGGTCGTTGAGCTTCATGAAGAAGGGACTGTTACGTCCGGTTATGGCGCCAAAATTGATGGGGATCTAACCATTCGTCAGTGCAAGATTGATGGCAAGCTGTGTTTGGTCATTGAAACGGACGCCCCCATTACCATCGATACAGTACCGCCGGCGGTTGTGGCTGATGACGTGAAGAAAACGGCTTAGTCGAAAACCAGCAGAATAGGGGTAAATTTAATGAGACTACTGGGCATTGATTGGCACTGGCCAAGCCAGCGAGCATTGGTTTTCACAACCTCGGTAACGGCGATTACAGCGATTGTTTTAACAGTCCTCCAGTCGCATGGAATGATAGACGCGGTAACTGTGCCTCGAGGTACCGCCGCGATACTGGTTGGCAGCCTTGCGCATGACTGCGGTCTATCCATTGAGAAAGACGGAATCCGGGCAGCTGGGGTGCTTTTCATCATTCTTATACTTCTGGTTATTGCGCTGAGTGCGGCCGGCTTCGGCAGCTAGCCACTCAAGGGCTTGGATCATTGCCGTTATCCGGTGAACTCCCGGGGACAATTTCCCCCTCGAGCAGATAATCGACACGAACGATGGTCGCTTTCGGAACGGCTATTTCCGGCTCCTTGTCTTCCAGGTTGCCGAACTTTATCGCGTCAGTGTCGAACTTGAACGTTAGTAGCACCTCCTCTTCCGCCAGCCCGGTGTAGTTCTCAAGAACGTAATCCCGGTTCGTCGACATATAGATGCCGTTGCCAGGCATCTCAATGACGGCTCCACGACGAAGATCAAAGGCTCCCAGCCCTTTATTGGCGCCAGATGTCAGCACGCCGTCGATAATAGGCATGACTTTGTAGCCGAGTTTTTTAGCCATTTTGACCTCCTGGTTCTGTTGATACCAAGATACCAGATTCTTCCGAAGATCCTTGCTGGCGGATTGATCGTGCTCTCTATATCCAAAACAAACGCCTGTTAAGCCCCGAGCTGCCTCCGGATTTGTTACCATAAAGACAATTAAAGGAGATTTTCATGGCCGCTCTCAGCAAACAACAACTCGCCTCCATGTCGTTGGATGAGCTCTACAAGCACGCCAACTTTCGATACTGGGACGCCGAGCTTCCGGACATTCCGGTGACCTGGAACGATAAGCTGGAAGCCAAACTTGGCATTGCCAAAATGCACCTTACGAGCAAAAGCAACGGCCTCTCTATTGAGCTTTCATCTTTGCTCAAGAACGATCCAGAAAAGCTTCTGAATGTTCTCGTGCACGAACAGATACATATTTGGTGCTACTCCCGATATCTGGCGACGGGCAATGAAGTCTATCTCGACAAGAAGAATAATCGTCGAATAGAAGGTCATCGAAAAGGCCACGGAAAATACTTCCATTCCCAGAAGGATCGATTGGAAAGTCAGTTTCCGGAGATTGCCATCTCTGTCCGGGACGACTTTGATCACCTCGAAAGTGGTGTCGAAGGCAAGCAGCGATACGGCGCTTTGCTGGAATTTCGCGACTCTCGGGGTGGCGAGCATCAGTGTATTTTCCATTCCGAAGCGAACATATTCGGGAGTATGAGTGAACTCTCGGAAGCCCTGTCTGATATTTATGGCGCCGCCCTTGTTGATCAGATCACCCCGTTCGTGACCGAGGATCCCCGAGTTGTGAAGGGTGTCCGCTTAACCAATAAAGGCCTGCCAAGAAAGGGGGCCGGGACAGTCAGTACAAGAGCCGAATTTGTCGACACGATCGTTAATAGCGAACTTACGGACATTGACTGGTCCTCAAGGATTGATCTTGCAGACCTTACGCCGGCGGTGGATCCTAAGCTGTCAGCGCGCCAGCCCGCCCTTAAGCCTTTCATCGGTGGCAGCTTTCCACGTTATCTGGGTATGGCCTTTACGCGAGGGGCAGGCCTTGTAAAAGATAGCTTTACGATGGACGACGCCAAGCAGGCAATTGCCGGGGAGCACCCGGAGGTTGATAGCTCGTCGGTGGACTACTTATTTGACCAATGGTGCAATGCGTCTCCAGCCGACTTTTTTCGAAAAGGCGCCGTCCTTGATCTGGTCGTAAAATCCATTGCCCGCGCTTCGACAATGCCCCGTGTTGATATCAAGAAGGACGGCCTGCGTCACAACTTTGAAACGGCCTGGCGCTCTGCCGGCGGGCCCGTGAGGCTTCCGTGGGAGACTGCCGTCAAACATTTCGAAAAATCTCTCAACAAAGAAATGCGGAAAAAAGTAAAAGATCCCCAGTTTCAGTCAATGTACGCTCAAAAGCACAAAGACTTGTGCCAGGAAGTCTTGAGCACTCCTCCGGAAAACCAGGATCCAGCGGTACTAATGGATAAGATCACAGCCGACCGTGGTCGCAGTTCAAGGGACGTCTTCGCCTGGTCTGTTATGGCGGATTTTAAGGCCCAGGGTATTGAGCCTCCGTCTCTTGATGAGGCTCGCCAGCGCTGGGACAACTGTTCGCTTGAGGAGTCCATGAAAGGCTCAGGCAAGGAGATCCTGGGAATGCTGGAAGGCCAAGCCGAGAGGTCTTTAAGGCGGGGAAGTGCAGGACGTCCTGATGGTCTCGTTAAATTGCTGAGAGAGCATTCCGACGCCTTTATTGGCCGAGGCTCCAATTACAGCAGTGATGAAGGTGTCGCAAAAATTATCGAGACTTTCCGAGAGACGCAAAAGCGTCGTCTGGATATCGAGAACAACCCGGCAGATTATCAGACCTGGGAAGCAAGCCAGGAGTTGATAGACCACCTGCACTCGTCCCTCAGCGAAGCTGCCGACATTCATTCAAAACCGACGAATACGAACGCACCCGGTTACGGGCAGACGTGACATTATCGCTTTAAGGAGCATGACCATGAGTAAGAACACTGCAATTACGTTTTTAAACCCGGTGGACACTAAGTCCAACACGGTTTCCGGCCATCTAAATAGACTGTCGGGGGATGGATTCAGCAGTCAGGCCTTTCATTCGGTCCATAAGCCGGACTCGCTGACGTCCGCTGGCGTTATTGAACACAAGGAGACTGGAAGGAGATTTTTTGTGCCATTCAAGGTCCATCCTCGCCAGGAAGGACCCGTGCGCTCAGATGAAATGCGCTGTATTGGAGAGCTTGCGCGAATTCAGAAATATTCGGAAGGCGTTGGTGGTTATGACTGGGGTAACACGCCGGGACCTGATGGTAACTTTGGCAAAGAGAACCTGGATAAACTGGTTGAGCTTGGGCTGGCGGAACGAACAGGCGGAGATAGTAAGAACAATATGGGTGGCGTCTGGCCGGAGGTTCGAGTCACTGAGCTTGGGGCGTCAGCCTGTAAGGCTTATCGGCGCTGGCAGCGCGATCAGAGTCCGGAGGTTCCTGGGCCCAGTTTATAAGTGGGCCTATTAGACCGTTATCTATAGCTGGCTTCGGCCAGCTTTTCTCATTCTGCGCTACTCACTTCATCGTGAAGGTCGCATTGACAGTGGCCTGGACCTCACGATCGCCGACATTTTCAACGGCCATCATGGAGGTGCTTCGGGCTTCTGCCATCATTGGTCGGGGTGTGAGCCCATCATTAACGCTCATCGTAACAACCTCACCGCACTTCTTGCCCAGTTCGTTTGCCACAAACTCACACCGCTCACGGGCATCCTTGATGGCACCTTTGAGCGCCTGCTTGCGGAACTCTTCTTCTTGCGAGTGGAAGAACTGGTTGGGATTGAGTCGATAGTCCAGGTCGAGTGACTGAACTTCGCTCAGGATTGGGTTCAACAGATCAAGATTGCTGGTGCTGAAGCTGATCGTCTGACTGGCAACGGCCATTTCAATAGGAGGCTGCTGGCGGTTTGGAGCCGGGCGACTTCGGGTGTACCGAGACAGAGTGTCGTCTGAGTAGTTCTCCAGATCATCCCGGTACCGATCAACGCTTCGCCGAAATTGCTGAACCTTTTCACTCACTTCCTGAGCCGCGGCCTCCGGAGACTTGTTCTCAGCAGATGCCGTAAATTTGAGTCGAACACTGTCTGGTGCATAGCTGACCGACGCCTGACCTGAAAGGCTGACTTCGCTGGCCTGGGCGCTCATGGGTGCTGCAAGTAAAATACAAGCAAGCACCGGTGCTTTTCCGAATCTACGGATCATAGTTTATCCTCGAGCTGGTATGGATTGCGTATCATAGTGCAGATCCTTGACGAAGTCAGGACGCAACAGAAAGCTTGATCGCATCGTCCAGGTGGTTTCCCCGTTCAGAGTTCGGGGCAAAAATCATCAGGGTGTCCGGGAGGCGATCGGATGATTCAATAATTCCGGCAACACGACCGCTCACCAGAATCTTAATGCCACCACCGCTTTGATGGATGTATCCGATCTTGGATAATGGGAGGGGGTCGGTACAGGCAATCAGAACTTCGCCTGCACCGTTTTCCATGATGTCTGCATCAATGGTGTCGACCATCATTTAACTCTCACTCAGAGACTGGGACCGATGCTCAATCCGGTCTTCGGTGCCCGGCCCATAGGTTTAGGTGCATTTTGCGAAACCACGACTTCGGCGTCTGGCGCAGGGGTGATGTCTTTTCCAGGACTGGTGTTCATAGCAACAACAATCGCTGAGGTCATGCCAGTATCCAGGTTTCCGCGCTCTGCAAATCCCTGTGCCTCATCGAGAGTAACGCCTGTTCCAGTCCCTGAAACTTCGATTGACTCGATGCCTTCAGCCGCAAATTCATTGATTTTGCTCATAATAGCTTCCTTTCTATGTGTATCTTGTACTATTCTAGCACAATAAATAATACATAAAGCGATTACGTTCTTTAGGTCTATTAGACCGTTATCTATGTGGCTTGTCTACCGTTGTGGCGCCCGGCTTCGCCGGGCTTTCCTTTAGCCGACAGCGCACTGGATGACCGGGCGTATGCGTGATTTTTGCATTTTTCGGCAAGGATTTTTGACAAAGTGATTGAATACTATATGGACCTGGTTGCACTCGGCTGGTTTCTCGCATGCTGGTTAGGGTACACCCATTACTCAAGGAAGAGGGCAAAAGATACGCCTTGCTTATCAAACCGCCTGGATCTCTACAGAGAAGACTGGATGAGAATGATGGTTCGGAGAGAAAACCGAATCGCAGACACTTCGCTGGTAGGGAACCTGGAGCGCAACGGCGCCTTTTTCGCCTCCAGCTGCCTTTTGATTCTAGCTGGCATTCTGACGGCTCTCGGCTACACACGAGAAGTAATGGAGTTATTCAGCGCGATGCCCTTTGCGTCGATACCGGACAGATCTATCTGGGAGCTTAGAATGGTCGTTTTGCTTGCGCTGTTCGTCTATGCTTTTTTTAAGTTCACCTGGTCCATGAGGCTCTACAACTTTGTGGCAGTTATGATTGGTAGCGCCCCGATGCCGGAAGACTCAAAAGTGAGCCCGGCTGCAAGGGAGGCTCTTGTTCTTCACTCCTCGAAGATCTGTAACCAAGCAGGTGATGCCTTCAACCTTGGTCTGCGTTCCTACTACTACGCTTTAGCGGTCATTGCTTGGTTTATCCATCCCACTGCACTGCTGGTGACGTCCACATTGGTCGTTTTGGTGCTATACCGGCGTGAGTTCCGATCCGATGCCCTTGGAGATCTCGAGAACGGGAAGGTCTTTGACAAATGACAACGTACGGAAAAAATCAGGACTACTCAGAGCACGTGGGGCTCTCCAAACTGATTCTCGCCTTCTGACCCTTTGGCGATTGATAGCCAAATCAGGAAGAACAGGCCGACAATTGGAATAAAAATCAACAATGAATACCAACCGCTTCGGTCCGTATCATGCAGCCGACGGATCATCACGCTGATGCTTGGTAGGATGATCCCGATCTGGTAGAGGCCGAAAAGTTTTGCAATTTGATCACCAACTCCCGCGGTCTGGAGTGTGATAAACAGAAGCAACATTGAAACAACAAGGTTCATCAAGTGAAAGATGGCGAACGGGCCCCGGCCCATTCGGCTTGAGAAATTGAGGCAGTTTTTAATGCCGTCAAAATAAGAATTCATACAGATCCCTCAAGGTGAATGTCTCGACAATATACCATGACATAAAATATCATTTAGAAAAGACTTTTTTGGAGATATCATGCCTGACAAATATTCCGCCAGCTTTATCGATGGCATGAATGCCTTTCGTAGCGGGTACAGTGTTCACGCAAACCCTTACCGCAATAACGGTATTGAGCACTCTTCTGAGCATTCAGACTGGGAAGATGGTTGGTCAGCAGCGAAGGAGCATTCCGATCTTGCCGACATCATCGTTCAATACCAAAATCCCTGGTTCATGGTGGAAAAGCAAAAAGGCATGCATTGGGTTTCTCCGACAAATCCCGGCGGTGCTGTCATCATTCCGGTTACGAAAGATCAAAAGGTGCTTTGCGTAGAAGTCTTTCGACCTTCAATCAACATGTTCAGTCTCGAGTTCCCTCGCGGTGGTGCTGAAAAAGGTGCGGAACTCTCAGTCCTGATTGCCAAACGTGAACTGTATGAGGAAACGGGTGCCAAAGTGCCTGAAAGCCGATTCTTTCTGATTGGCACGGTCGTCTCAGACACCGGCGTCATCGGCAGCCGGATCCCTGTGTTTATGGCGTTGGTTGAAGATGGCGACATCACGGGCGAACCAGATGCCGAGATAGCGTCCGTTGTGCCTTTGAGCTGGGCCGAGATCTTCCAGAACATTCAGTCTGGAAAAATCACCTGTGGATTCACTTTATCCTCGATCTCCCTGTTCCATGCGGACCGGCTCCTTCGGGGGCTGCCGTGACGGTCATCCGGGTAAATTTCGGCGAATCTGTTGAAAGGGCAGAAGGGAGTTCTGTCAGGCTGCGCGGAATCAACAACCGTATTATCTGTGACCCGATTAATGATGGTTTTCGAATCAATTTCTCGGAACCCGGGCTCCCCGTCGTCACTGAGGTTCGCAGAGATCTTTTTGTTCGCAAAGGTTTCCTTATGGAGCTGAAGCAGGTCCTGACGGATGTGTATGAAAGATCCTCTCAGGTTGATCGCTACTGGGAGGAAAACGATTATTTCAAAGATCGTGATAAACCTGACGTTCCTGATACCTCTGAAAATTTCTATGGCTCCAACGGCATCGTTAACATCGAGCGTCTGAAAATTGCCTACGAAGGGGAGTGGATGTTCGTCATTCGTTCCGTGCAGGGCAAAATCGCGGAGTTCATGGCTTATGATGCCGCGGTTGTAGAAGTCATTGGCGCCTTGAGCTCTGGAAGGTATCACGATCCTATGTGCATCAATCTTTGCCATCAATCCTGAGATTATTGGCTTTTCGGTATTCTACTCACAGATGCACATTATTCGGAGAACACCCCATGTCGGTTGATAGAAAAGAAATTGAAGAACGCCTTATCCCTGGGCTTCGCCGTGAAGGAATTCACGACATCACGGTTCATGAAGATCTTTCTGGCTATATCAACGAGATTGAAGTGAACGATCCTGCCTTCAAGGTGCCTTCACTGCCACCCATCGCCTTTGCAGAAAAGGCAAGGACTTTAGTCAACAAGCCGGCCGAAATTGCACTGCTTGGTATGGCCGATGCTATGCCGGGGATGGTTGACTCACTCCTTCCTGAAAAAGGGGCCACTCATCGAGTGATTCCTGGCCAGGGTCAAGCGGTGTGTGTGTCACTCTCTGAGCGTATGGTCGACTCTTTGCTCGATGCTTACCTTCAGGCGAAGTATCAGCAGGATAGCCCGTCCAGAATTCATGTGCAGGAGGCCAATACCGGTCATCTTATGGTGCCACAGGTATTTGACCGGGAGGCCTATGATGAGACCGTTTTCAAGGTTGGATCTGACGGCGTTTTCTACGCAGAAGCGGAGAAGCAGAGAAATGGCCTGTGGAGTCGGATTCAGTTCCCTGCCATCAATATGAAAGACCTGGCCAACCTGAAAAAAGAAATCATGAAGGATCCTTCCGGCCAGTTCTATTCCATGGGGTTTGCGTCCAAAGAAGGTTTGGCGATTAAGACCGCTCGGATATTCATGGCTTCCGGCAATTGCCCGATGCCCACGGACGACACCAAGATTGGCTGGATCAGCTCATCAGATCAGAAGTTCATCTCCAAGGATGCCGAGGGCGATGAGCGCTACATTCTGGATCACACCGGCGCTACCTTCAAGCTCCAGAACGGCTCTTTGGAACTACCCAGGGGCGGCGTCGATTTTAAGCTTTAAGGAAGCTCTTTGGTGGCGTCGTCGTTGTGAGGCGCCATCTTTGATGTGTCATGCGCAAAAGCCGTTATGAAAATCTCTGCGATCAGGATGATTCCCAATATCCATGCTCCCGCCACAAGTGACGGCAAAAACCACTCCAATACCAGGTAGGCTCCCATAAAGATCGCCGGCGAGAAGCTCGAGCCGATCCAGCAGTAATGCAGCGTCGATTTCCTAAGATCTGGGGCTTTGGCAAAAATGCGGTCAAGAAACTTCATAGTTCCCAGGGAGAAAAGCCCCCCGAAGGCCATGAGCGCTGCAATCACGAACGCAATGCCATACCCCAAGTAAGATGCTTCCACGCCAGGCACGAACGAAAGTGATGTCAGTGCGGCGCCTAACGCCACCAAGGACGTCAATCCGGCCAGAGCCAATGTCATCAAACTGACCCGAGGCAGTGTTCGAACCAGGGCCTCAATACGATGCCTGAGTGCTTGCATGATGACGATGCCAAGAACCATGGTGATCGACAGTCCGCCGGCAATTACGATGATCACGTTCTCCACTCCAGAGGACTTGCTCACTAAATCGAACAGCACGAGCGACATGATGTACTTTGAGCCACTGAACGCACCATTATGAATGAAGCTGATCAACACATAACGCTTGCCGGCCGCCCCGATTCGCTCACTGGGATCATAAAGCTCTCTTCCCGGGCCGCTGTTTTTGCTGAGTGATTGCTTAATGCAGATAATCAGGAGCACGGAAAGAAAGGCGGCGACAGTCTCAGACCCGATCGATGACAGGTACCCCAGAACAACAATAAACACGGCACCAAGGCCTTTGCTTGCTTCGTTGGCATAGAGAAAACTGACGTTGTTGCCAAGCACCCAGTCTTTTCGATCCCGGATATGGATCATGCCGGTATGCGTTGCCTCCCGGATCAGTGGCAACATCGAAATCGTTGCAACGCTAAACCAAACTAGATGAAGCCCTGTAAAAATCATGATTGTGGCACTGGCCAGCGCCACCAAAGCCATGATCTGGGTGATGCGCCAGTGGACTCTCGGGTGATATTTCCTGGCGATCCAGTCAAGGCTTAACAATGTCGCAGCCTGCGCTACGCTCACGACGATCCAGGCAACGATGACCTTCTCGTTTACAAGACCAATGTTTCTCAGCAATATTCCAAAGAGAAAAAAGAGACTTGCAATGAGAGCCCGGGATATCCAGTAAGGTTGGAGGTCTTTGTCGAGGGCAAGCTGGAGCGTTTGTTTGAATAGCCGTGAAGTCATGACAGGCTAAGCATGGCGTAATCTAGGTAGGCCTCACGTGCTATTGGGTCATTCGTGGTCAGATCATCAATGGCAGGTTGTGTCACGGCACTTATCAGTGCCTGTCCGCTGGCCGGGGCTGAGTTGTCTTCTTTGCACTTACGAGTATTCTCTTTGGTGCTCACAATTGTCTCCTTGTATGATATTTATCATCGTACAATATGGAGACTAATGATAAGCCATTGATCAACCAGGACCGGAGAAGCTCATCGTCTGTCCTGGGTTTTGGGCTTTCTCATCAAGATGACGGGCGTACTCAAAAATCTCTTCGTCTTCGAAGCCAACAACGCTGGCGAGCAGGATTCTGTACTGAGAAAGCACTTCTCCGTTGGTTCTCTCAAAAGCAGCAAGATGTTTCTTCGTCTTCGCTTTACCGGCGGTCATATCATCCCACGCATTCCCCAGCTGCTCGATTTCAACTCGACGCCGCATGGATTGCTCCTCATCGAGAAGATTATTGAACTGATTTGAGGGGATAAAAACGTGCTCAATGCGTGAATGCTCGACAAAGTAGCAGGGGATGCCCTGGTAATAGGAGCGTGCGCATTTAACGGTTGGATCTTTGATGAAAAGATCTTCCGGGCTCTTCCCAGTGGATTCTCCGAATTCTTTGTACCCAAGCGATGACAGGATCTCTTCGGAAATGCCGACTTCAGTCGCCATAAATTCAATGAACGACTCCGTGTCAAGTTCCTGCTCGATGTCGCACATCTCCTGGATGTCTTCACCGCTGACTGCGTTCACACAGGATGTAGCGAACCGAAATTGAGTCATAAAATGTCCTTGAGTCTGTTTCTACAGTCATTGTAGCAGCTCACCAATCAACGCAAAGCGCGAAACGCAAACGAGCCCGCAGGCCCGCTTGAATGCTGGTCGTTATTTAACGCGAATCAGCTGAAGATGCTGTGGAAGAACATGGCGATGGCGTCAAACAGACGGCCAAAGAAACCGGCCTCTTCAATCGGGCGGGCAGCGACCAGGTTGGTTACAGTCTGGCCCCCGGGATAACTGATCTTCACCTCACCCAGAACATCACCCTCGGCGATCGGCGCCTCGATGTACTCATCAAGCTCAATATCCCAGCTTGAAACCTGAGTTCCCACAGGAACAGTCACCACTACTGGCTCTGCCACGGTGAGTGGCACAGTTTCGTCTGCGCCTTTCCATACATCGGCTTCACCAAATGGATGGTCTCCATGGGGCTCAACGAACGTGGCAGTCTTGTAATAGCGAAAACCATAGCTGAGCATCTTCTGAGCTTCAACAGCCCGGGCTTCTGGTCCAGAAGCGCCCATTACCACAGCTACCAGCCGGGTTTCTTCACGCTTGGCAGATGCAACCATGCAGTACCCGGCATCGCGGGTGTAACCAGTCTTGAGTCCGTCGACAGAATCATCGCGCCAGAGCAACCTGTTACGATTGGGCTGTTGGATTCCGCCATAGGTAAAATTCTTCTGGGCGTATAGGGGGTAGTTCTCTGGGTAGTCCTGAATGATATGAGAAGCCAGAATGGCTAGGTCTTTGGCAGATGAATACTGATCCGACCGAGGCAGCCCAGTTGCACTCTGAAACTGTGTATTCTGCATTCCCAGCAGTTTTGCTTGTTGATTCATAATATCAACGAAGGCTGCTTCCCCACCTGCGATGTGCTCAGCCACTGCAACACTGGCATCATTGCCGGACTGGATGATAATCCCCTTGAGGAGATCTTCCAGTTTGACGGTGTCGCCCTCCTTGATGAACATTCGGGAGCCACCTGTTTTCCAGGCTTTTACGCTCACAGGAACCTCATCAGTCATTGCTATGGTTCCGCGGTCCAGCTCGGCCTCAACAATATAGGCGGTCATCATCTTGGTCAGGCTTGCAGGAGAGAGCCTTTCGTCCGCATTCTTCTCAAAGATGACTTCACCGGTTGTTGCGTCCAACAGGATGTAGGAAGAGGCACTCACCGAGGGTGGCGACGGGATAATGACAGATGGAGAAACAGAAGCTGCAAATACGCTGCTTGTGCCGATTAGCACTGTAATAGCCAAAGTGACTAAAAGCCTGAAACCGGTCAATACAAGTCTTGGGGTCATGATACGTCCTGCGCGTTGGTCATAGGGTGCTAACTAAAAAACAACTATACCACAACAGGAAATAAATAGAAGGCTGGCTGAAGCTAGGGCTAGAAAGAGAAGGCCGGGCTCGCCATCGTATGGCAGCCCGGCCAACGCTCACTTAACGGTTTGAGCCATTGGAGCTGAGCCGTAATGTTTGTCGTAGGTTGACTGGAAGTTGCCACGATCAGACTGGATGACGGCAAAAGCGAGAATGCTGATAATCAACAGATAAGCGGCAGGGAGTGTTCTTTGCGGGGACAGCATGAGTGTTCCTTGAATTAAATGAATTGTCGATTTGCATTGTCGAATACGTATTATACTAAAGTCGTAATTAAATAGAAGCCCTAGTTCATACGCTTGAATTCTGAAGCTGGTTTCTTTTTCTCAGACGCTGCCAACTTATCCTTACTCAACCGGATGACGCCGGCTTTTTCCAAAAGGTTTCCTCGGTAAGTGCTGAATCGCTTTTGCCAACAAATAACCTCGAAAAACTCATCGCTGGCACAGCCGCTAAGCCCGCTCATTCCTGGTAATTCAGGGCAGGGGGTTTCTCCGATGTAAACAACGGGCTTCTCTGTCCCCCACGCCAGAATAGCTTTGTAGGCCGCATCCGTAGCCGTGGGCCAACTCATCAATAGTACGTCTGCCTCTTCGCCGAACTTCACGATCGCTTGTGTTGCGTCCATTTCCTCAACCGGGTGGTGCAGTCCATCCTGATGTCCATCGTGCCCTGCAAACAGACTCGTAGCTTTAACTTCAGCGCCGCGCACACTCAGCTGGTGGGCCAGAAAACCATTTCCTGCGAACACCTCCAGGGCTGTCTTTCCCTTTAGATAGGTCGAAAGTTCGGCAAGGAAGGTTTCGCTCTTGCTCCAAAAGATGATCGCTTTTCCGTTATCCATGACTCAATCTCTGAAAAGGATGTTAGTTTGACCCGATCAGCGCGTTTATTGTGAGCGCCAGATTTTGCAATCAAACGTAGGAGGATACCCAGATAGCGTCAAGCGCACTACCTGGATCACGTCGATGTAGCTATCTTTAAACGTGCCTGATGGGCGTGCTATCAGGCTGTTTCATCATTGAGCTCTACGAATCCACTGGGGCACATGAAGCTGGTACGGGCTTCCGCCATATCGATCAACCAGGGCTTGCCGTCTTTATCGATCAGGAAGTCGACGCTGTAGTCGCCATCCAGGGCATCGGTAATTTTGTCGGCCGTCTCGATCATCTCGGACAGAAGTGCTTCCGAAGGCTTTTCGATCTCTCTGAGTTTCGTCCTCCAGTCATCGATCGAAGGCTCACGAACCGCCGCTTCAGGCCAGTAAGGCTGATAGCCGTAGGTCTTACCTTTATCTGCAAAGAGCCGGAACTCCTGGGTGACCGGCATATCGCTGAACGCGTAAAACTGTACCTTGGTATCAATGAATTCACGGACAACGATGTGACGTGCCATGCCAGCACCCATGCCTACAATCGCCCATTCATAAAAGATCAGCGCAACGTGGTTTTCAATATCCACATCGGGACCGGCAATAAAGCAGGTGTTTTTCCATGAGTGCTTAGCCGAGAACAGTGAGTTTTTGATAAATAGGGGGTAGCCGTGCTCTTCACCGAAAGCTCGGATCTGCCGGCAGGCTGGCTTGAGCATTTCCATGGCCTTGCCCACGTTTTCCCGGAGAATCTCCAGCTGAATATCTGCTGGAACAGGTATCCAGTCCGACTTTGGCGTCCGGATACCGAGCTCTTCTACAGCCGGGAACCAGTTTGCAAAGCACGTCGGGTTACTCGCCGCGGCCAGGTAGTCCTGTTGCGTCCTTTGCATGACTTCAGCTTCAGACGGCATCTCAACGTGTGGGATTACGATCTTCTTTTCCATGTTTCTCCTATCGTCCCGCCAGCAAGCGGATGGTAATACTGTATTTTGAGTTAACGCGAAATAAGGTCTGGGCTTCTTTCGAAGCATGACGAGGAGTTAAAGCTCGCTTGTGAAGACGATGAAGTGCTTTTCTTCATCCTTTGATTCCTTATCCATCGTGCCGGCCCAGGTATCGACATTCGCATAGGAGGCCATTTGCCGAGACTTAACCTGCCACAATCTGGCCTCATCGGTGCTGGAATGCTCGCTACAGACGAAAAAGTGCTCCTTGTCCCGGGCTTCCTCGAACAGCGCCCGCGATTCCCCAAGCAGGCCTGGAATTGAGTCTGCATCGATCATGCTGAAAAGCTCATCGTTGCTTTCCTCAAGACCGAACACGATATCGAGGATGAAGTGTGTGATGCTTGGGTTGCCAATCTGAACGATTAGCCGTCTTTCCAACCACTGGCTAAGGTCATCTTTGCGATCTGCCGCGGCCGCCTCTTTAAGCTTGTTGATAATGGCTACCAGCTTTCTCTCTCGATTGCGCATGATCGCTTCCACGTTCCGCTGGGTGTTTAGTATGGCTATTATTATACGTCCCTAAATATCTCATGTCAATTATTTATGGCTTTAAAAACGTGTATAAAAGAGCTCTCAATCCTTGACAATAATAATTATTATGGTATAGTTTCACCCTACTTTATGGGAGGACTCGATGAGCCAGCTTCATGCCCAAAAAATCCAAGAGATGATGTCGAAAAAGCTTGAAGAGCTCGGCGCATTGGTCGAAATGCACATGGAAGAAACCGGGGATGCCTCAGAGGATTCTCAAAAGGTCTTCATGCGCGCTGGCATCGAAGACATCCATTCGCGTATTCGTGGCATCGAAGAGAGTGATCTAAAGGCTCCGACGGAAGGCAACAATTACCTAAACGCCTTCAATGCGCTCGATGATTATGGAGAAGCTGGGGAAGACGCAGCGCTCTTTGCAACGACCGTTATGATGACCAGGCCTGATGGTGTGCTGACCATTCTTATGTGCGCGAACAATAAAGACGAAGCGGGGGAGAAGGCGTTGGATTATGCCCGAACTCGACTTGGCCTGGCTGATCGCCCCATGGAGCTTGGCCTCATTAAGGCGCTGAGTTGGATCGAAGTCATTCAGCTCAGCACCGAGATCTGAAACCAAAACCAAGCAGGAATAGTGGATCTAGCCGGCCCACGGGGCGAAACGGCAGTTGCCGGAAGCCCTTATTCTTGCGATTATCTTCGCCTCGCCAAGAGGGATATTCAAGGAGCCTGACATGCCCAGAACAATTGAAAGCATCTCAGACAATCACAGAGAGGCCGCGGCTCGACGCAAGGCTGGACGTCCGATCTGGGACCATACTGTCCGGATAAAGGACCTCCTGAGTGCTGAGACGCCGCCCCCTGCGGAAATCTCCGAAAATGGGAAGCAGGTCGCAGCCAGGATAGAGGCCGCCGTGCCAAAAGCCTGGATGGAGCTTGGCGATAACGATGATTACGATTTTGAGCTTGAGGATATTCTTCTTGGTCTCAAAGGCATTGCTTCTGAGGACGATCCCGACGAAGACATTATTGCTCTGAATGAGTTCAATGGCTTTCTCGATCAACTGTACGATTGGGCGGATGGCCGCCGAGTTGAGGTTCGCTAATGGACAGCCGGCAACAAGTGAGAGCTGTGGCCACTTTTCTCAACACCATCGGCCTTGTGACGATCGAAGAGATCGGCGCCCGGGGTTTTGTCCCTGGGGTGAATATCCGTGAGGGTGTGATTGCCATTGATCCGACTGAGGCAAAGGCTAGCGACCTTCTTCATGAGGCAGGGCACCTTGCGACCGTCCCGGGGTGTTTCCGTCATTTCTTCAGTGGGAATGTGGACTCAGGCCAGAGGCGGAGTCTGGAAGCACTGAATGAGATAGAGGCGGAGATTGATTCTCCAGTATTCCGGGCGGTTATGCAGTGCTCGGATCCGGAAGCGACCGCTTGGGCCTGGGCAGTAGGCAAGTACCTGGGTATACGGGAGAAAGACATCATTGAAGATGAGGATTACAACGGCGAGGGGGAAGGCATCCGAACCATGCTGTCACTCAATAGCTACGTCGGCATCAATGGCCTGGCTCACGCAGGTTTTTGCTCCATCAGGGAGAGGAGCGTTGCGATCAATGGCCTTCCGGCCTATCCAAAGCTTGCAATGTGGGTTCAGCCTGACAATCCATCACTACACGTTTAGGTCATCAGAATATGCTTGAAAAGATTAAGCCAAATAACAAAGGCCTTGCAGAGCGGATGGAGCGGATGGAAACACAGGAAAAGCGCTTTGCTTCTGGCCTTATGGTTGCCATACCGCTTTATCTGATTATCTATGCCGTACTGGCGTAGAAAGCGATCATATTGGAAGCAAAATAATGAGCGAATCAAAGAAGATAGGGATTGAGTCAATCGGCTATACCGAGGCGCAGATAGAAGTTTTAAAGAGATCCAGGGAATCTGATTCTGTTCAAATCTCAGGATTCACAACCATTATCAAAAAGACCAATGTCGCGAAGCTGGTGTCGGATCTTGCCTCTGAAGATAAGCCGCTGGAATATTGCGGGAAACATGACTGATGGAAATATCGTTTATGGACAATCTAACTCCTTTCGCAACACGGCATTACGCAAAATTTCTGGCTCTCGGACTAGCCTTGGTCAGTCTCCCAATCTTCGTACAAGATGCCGAAGCATTCTTATCTGGCTTTGTGAGTTTTGGGTTTGGATCATACGGCTTGGTCAAGAGGATGGGCCAGTTTAACTAGATGGGAAATCGAACGAAGGACACAGAATTATGATCCTCACACTCCTTGGCGTCTTGATGGCTGCAAACGCGATCGCGGGTTTCTGGTTATCATGTAACGATTTAAGGCTTGTGTCGACTGACCCTTTTACATATTACCGTCAGGTCGGGTGGGGTCGGACAGTTATTCTTCAGGCATTGCTTTGGGCAGGGGTAGCTTTGATTTATCTCGATCCGCTTAGGCAAATCTATTAACGCAATATTGGAACACGGTGAGGCCTTAAAAATGATCTACGATAGACCAGAAATAGACATGAAAGAACTGCTTGAGCAGCAGGCAGCGCAAGGAAAGCCTCTGATCGTTATCGAGCCAGCAACCTCAATAGACCTGGTTGAAGCTTTACGGTCCGTTATACCTGAAGCTAAAAAGCATCTTGTCCAGTGCTTCAATCTGAGCCTGGTTAACGATTCAGCCCCGAAATAGGATTGAAATCCACAGTCATGATGAAAATCTACATAAAAATGAAAGGCACGGTCACCTATGAATGTTGATCTGATTGCCAATATCGTAGGCGTTATTGCGCTTTCGGTCGGAGTCTGGGCCCTGGTCCGGAAAACAAACGATAAAATCCTCGTTATCATCAGCGCTGCGGTTCTTCTATGGGGAGTTCACTACTTTCTCATGGGGTCTGTTTTCGGCGGGATCATGCACGTCATTGCTGCAATCGGAATCTTCACAGCTGATCGGATGAAAGACATGTCCATCAGGCAAAGGACCTTTGCCGCTGCCGCTTTTATTGCAATCAATGCGGTGACAGGTGTCGTCTGGTGGTCTGGCTATTGGGATTATTACGCGCTCATGGCGGCGCCTGTTTTGATTTACAGCCAGTTTTGCCTTGAGGGTACTCGGATGCGCATGGGCTTTATGTTGGGCGAATCCATTATGTTCTTCTACGCCTCAGCCTTGGGATCGGCTCCCGGGATGGCGGTGAGTGTCATAAGTGTTGCGGCCGGCGCTGTCGGCCTGGTAAGAATTTTTATGTCTGATACAAAGAAAGCTCAAACTTGATTGACCTTACGCTGAGACTGGTCTGCACTATGCTTTGCATGAAATTTAAACCCCAAAGATAAGGAAAAGACTATGCGCAAATCTAATCTCATGAAGGTTCTAGGTCTCTTTGCTGTGGCATCGCTTATTTCATCTGCACCCGTATTAGCTCAATCCCTTACTGGCCCTCAAAAGCAGGCGGTAAGATCTGCCGAGCAATACCTTAACTTCAAGGGCTTTTCCCGTAACGGACTGATTGAGCAGCTGTCATCAGATTATGGCAGTGGCTATTCGGTTTCGGATGCTACGGCTGCTGTCGATAGTCTGAATGTTGATTGGAACAACCAGGCGGTGAGATCCGCGAAAGAATATCTCAACTTTATGGGATTTTCGTGCAAAGGACTGATCGAGCAACTCTCATCCCGCTCGGGCAGTAATTTTACTGACCAGCAAGCAAGATACGGCGCCCGGAAGACCAGCGCCTGCTAATAATCTCTACCTAGAGCCGGGCGACTTAACTGCCCGGCTGTCCGTTTTCTCAGAGGGAAAAGCCCATGGAATATAAAGAAGCCACAGAAAAAGCGAAGTCACTCGCCAACACCCACCTGGCCGAGTGCATTGAAGAAGTCCTCGAATGGCGCAAAACAGCGGTCCTTCGAAACGGTCGTGTTCGTGAAATTGAAGCTGTTTGCGAGACCCTGGACAACACCAATCCGACTCGCATGGCAGAAGATTTTGTCATTTCCGCGGCACTCGGGAGGCTTGCAGGCAATCCAAAGCAGGAATCTCTCAAGGAAGTGTTGCATCAACTGCCGCAGAAACATCAGCGTCAGGATAGTTTGAACGATCAGCTCTTTGATCTGCGCTTTGTAGCCAATCGACTGGGTATGTATGACGCAGCCGATTATATCCGTTCAATTCTTGTTCGTGATTAACCCTTCGAAATAAGAAGCTGGAGATTAATATGAGCATGGAATACGAAATCGTTGTCCATTATTCCGAAACAGATCCCATCCTTGGAGGCAAAAAGCTCCAGGATTCTTTTCCGGAATTGGGTGAGACGCGCGATAACATTCTTCTTGCGCCGATGGAGCTGGGCATGAAGCGTTTAACCATTGCGCACAACCATGCACGAGACGAGTTCGCCGGCATCCTTCGCTCTACGATTAACGAGCTTTATAAAGGAGACGAGGGCGTCTTTAACAACGCCTGGTGCGTTGACCAAGACGCAGAAGCCATGGGTGTGGTGAATGTTTCGGGGATGGTGTAGCTGAGCGCCAGTCTGCGGTTGCAAACCAACCAGTAAAAACCGCCACTACCAGGGCCGAACCCAGTATGCGTGATTTTTCATGAGATACCTAAGATATTTTGATTCAGAATAAGTGAATTCTATCTGTTTAAATATTTTAATGCCGTTCTAATGGTTGGCTTGATAGGGATTTTTAAAGAAATTGCTACCATAGTGAAAAGCCATCTCCAAAGGAGCCTTGAATGAATTGGTATCACGGATCGAGACAGCCGATTGAGAAGTATCAGAAAGATCTGGGAGAGTCCGATCTTGAAGGCATGCTTTTTCTGAGTCGCTCCTGCAATGTGGCCAGGCGTTACGGCCACTGCGTTGCAAGCCTTGATCTGGACGATGGTCTGCTGCCCAAAATGAGTATCGAAGACTGGGTGAGGGGGGAGGAGCCCCCGGAAGACAGCTTTGTGATTTCCGGTGCAGAAGACAGTTTCGATTTTCCTGTTGATACCCTGGTACTTAGATCGGATCCGGGAGAACCTTTACTGAGGGTGTCGAAGGAGAGAATGGTGGAATTGGATGACGGTAGGGCTATCAGGGAGCCCACCAGCACAAAGGACCGGGAATGGCGCCTTTTTGTCGATGATATTTACTGTGGAGATATTAAGGCCTGGAAGAGAGACACTGCTCCATCTGCCCAGATCGAACCTTAATGAAAAAAGGCCACAACGAATCCTAGCCGCGGCCTTCACCATAAAATTTAATTAAATAAAGCTTATATTATGTGGGACTTCCTTGAAAAAGCAAATTCTTGTGGGCGAGATTTCCGATCTAAACTAAATAAAGAAGAGGGTTTCTCAGTCACAAAATGGTTTGGCAGCATAAGCGGACCGGCAAAAGGAGCCTGTCTACTGCTAGCTTTGTCAGGTGGTTTGACTGGATGCAATACGGTGCAGTTCGCAGGCAGCTATACTGACCTACAAAAAGAAGCCAAGATGATAAATTCTATGGCTATTGAGGAAATGGCCGAATTCGCCAAGGACCGTGGAGTGGAAAACTTAGAGGCTAAAGGAGGCTTGGTCTCTTTTGATGATCTGGCAAATGATTTGGTAGAAAACGATGGTACCTATCCTTATGAAGATCCTGTCCTAATTAGTAACCCTTTTGTAGAAGGGCAAAAGTTTAAAGTTATGAACGGAGGATCAATAAGCCACCAGTTTGATCTCATGATGGATCAAGGAATTCGCCCGGCGAATTGGGTCGCTAGCCTTTCTGGATTAACTTTCGTTGTTAATCCTGATCACCCTAATCCATCGACAAAATTAGGGATGAACAGCTTTCACGAACCTGATCGATCCCTTTCGATCGTATTAGGAGAAAATGCTTCTAGGTATGACTGGTTGCCTGATCAAAGCAATTTAGAAAATGCATCTTTTGTTCTCTTCCACGAAATGGCTCATGGTCATTTGGTAGAAGAGTTGGTGATGTATGACGATCATAATTCCGATTCTTTTTCCGACTTCGCAGATTTCCATAAACATGCGTTTAATGAGGTTCATGCCAATGTGACTGCCAGCATAATGAATTATCAAAAATTCGAACTTAGCCCTCAAGAATTCCAAGAAAGATTGTCAAACTTAAAGGCTTACGCCGATCATGACATGCTTGCCGAAGCGAATGGGGATGGTACTAGCAGTTACTACTATCGAACCCAGAAGTCTATTGAGGTGTTGGGAAAAATTGTTGAACAGGATAAGGATTTTCTAAAAGATATTCCCGCGGATCAGGTTCCTGTATTATCGTACGAGCTAGTTAAAAATGCAGGCTTTTATCACAACATGTCTGAGCTACTGATAGAAAAGTACTCTGATCTTAGAGATCAAAATCCATCATTAAACATGGATAAGCAATTCTTAAATGATGTAGCTGAAAGTTACGACGACCAGCAATTAGAATCTAAATCCTTGGAACTACTGTCATTGTGGGGTAAGGCTGAGGCGAGTCAGTTCGCGAAGAATTATAAAGACGGAATATCAAAAGTCGCTAATAGTCCAAGCCCTAATATATCAACGGATAGCCTGAGGGGATTTGTCGATAAGTCGGAGCTATCTGGAAAAGCGCACGATACATTTATTGGAATGATTAATAACCACATTGAGATCATTCAGTCAAAAGGAGAGTCCGAAAACTTTGGCGTAGTTTTGGAGAGGATGAGTAAGGACGCCTCAGATATGTATCAAAAACTTCCGAGTAGGGAAGAACTTAGAATTGAAAGATCTCGTATTATTGATGACATAGAAGAAAGAATTACACATCTTGGAAAAATGCAGCTAAACGACGATCATCAAAGCCACTTAGCTACGGGACAATCTCCAGAATCCACACCTCTTCAAATAGGATCGTCATTAATGGAAAACTACAAAGAAAGATCGCCAGAAAAAAAAGCATTAGCCAACAAGGCTTTCGCAGAGAAAATTAAAGAAAAAACAAAGCTTAAGAAAAATGAAAGAGATTTTGGAATATGAAAGATTCATCGATCAAAAAACATCAGATCATTGCTTTGTCTGAGCGTACACGTTTATCGCTTGAACAGATAAATATAATCAAAACCCTTTCCCTGCCGGGCAGGAAAATAGAACTTCTATCCGCACTGACTGATAACGGCAACACCTATCTTGTCTACCTCGAGGAGTGTGCGGAAAGACTTTCTGACAACAAGTCAATCAACCTTAATATGATTGGAGACATCAAAAGGCACTGCGATTTTGTTCAGTCGGCTTGGTCCGAGCTGCGCGATGAGGCCGAACAATGTCTACGAAAGTAGGGCAGATTCCACAGAAAGTGCTAAATTCGTCGACCAATAATCCGCCATACCCATACCTACTATATGTCCGGTAATAACTATTACCGGACATTTGGTATCCGCTTGATTATATTGAATAATATTTAGCCCACTGCCCCTGTTTGATGCCTTTCTGAGATGCGTCAGAATAATAGCCTCAATCTGATATCATTGAGTCAATATCCATAATTTTAGCGTTTTCTGTGGCCGCATCCATCGCCGCTGATCGACATCTTCTAAGAGGCTTGAGTACATTGAGCAAAATTACCGTCACGAAGATCAAGCAAAGCAATGACAAAGAAGGCGATTACGACACTGTGATCGATGCTGTTTGTTATCACATCAAAGCCGATAAGGTGCAGTTTGTGGTTGATCGACTTAAGTGCAGCCTATCACTGGACAACATCAGGGCTGAACATTATCAGCATGCTCCGGATGAAGAGAACGGATGGTATAAATCTGATTTGATTCATCAGCCTGAAAAAACGAAGCACACGCAGTATTGCACTCTGATGTGCAATGGAGAGAAGCTCGATATCAGCTACCAGGATGCCGAGAAACTTTATGACATGCTCAGCGCTGCGCCACGGAAAGTGAAATTTGACGCAGAGCTGCCGGAACATATCTCGAGCCAAATCCTTGCTTCGAAGTTAAATGGCCTCACCAAGAAAAGAATAGACAATGCAAAGAAGGATATGGGCCTGGAGATGGGATGATGCCCTCCTCCGCCGAAGGACTAAAATGGCTTTTACTTGCCATCAAATTTCGGCAACTTCGCCCTAATGACTGGATTTCTTCGTATTATCCCAAGATCAACTAACACCTGCATTATTTCCTTAGCCGCAATTTTCACATCCTTGAACTGGCGTTTAATTGGCCTTTCATCATTGCTGAGCGCTTTACGCCTGAAGAAATAGGCACTGATGTCTGCCGTTGTGATGTCCGATGCTCCGACGTTTTGATATTGCCTGGTAAATAATTGAGCGTCTCGTACCGACCGGATCTGCTTACTAAAGGGATAGGATTGAAATGTCGCGCTTCTGACCCACTCACAAGCGGCATTGGGGACATCGCCGCTCCCGAATATTTCTTCCAGTTGATTGTTGATCAGGTAGACAGGGAGGGATTTGCGGGCCTTTCCTTCTTCTCGCTCAGATTGTTTTTCAACACTTATTCTTAATCGCTCATCTGCGGTCAATACTCGCCTAACCATATCTTTGTTCCTTCCCCTTGCCGGAATATCGACTATAGAGCCTTAGCCGAATTTTGGAAAGACAAGGATCACAACAATCTATTCCCCTCAATCAATTAACCGAAAATCCCAAATGTCCATATGTCGAAACTCTCGCCAATTGCTTTTGTGACTTCACAAAAGCCCTCTCACAACTTAGGTCGAAACCGTAGTGCTCATAGGGGTTCGTATCAGCAAGATCCACCTCAACGGCAATTGCTTCAATGCCATAGTCACGGTAAAGCTTGATTAGTGGATAGTCATTCGGATCGACAACCAGCTTGTCACCAACAAGCTTTACAGAGATTTCATCCAGAGATTCGTTTCCCAGGTTATTGGATATATCCACCGCCTCGGTACTCGCCATCAATTCCTCTGAAACGGCGAGATCATCAAGACATACAGACACCCTTTCAAGATCGTTCATCCCAAGGAGCTCTTCCGTAGCGTTCATTCTCACCTCACTGGCGTCGTCCAGGCTGTAGCCATCGATCGAGCTGTGCAGAGCATGTAGCGCAGAGCGCTTACTTGGCCACTCAGGCATATCCTGTCGATCCACCTGTTCCAGATCAATCTCGATGTGCTCGTTGATTCGCTCATCGATTTCTTCTTCGGTCAGCACGAGGTCATACTCAACGCCGGTACCGACGATCAGTGACTCTTCACGCTGATAGGAAACGCCACATTGATCCATGGCCGCACTGACCGTGGCGACACACTCGCCCTCAAAGGCGCCTACCAGTGTGACGTCCTGACCAACCAGGTCTTTGATCCAATCATCGAGTAAGACGACCTCAGAATGGTCACAGCCATCCGCCCAGCGAACGCCCTCACCTTCCGGATCTTCCTCTTCAAGTTCTTCTCGATTCCACCCGTAGGCATAAATCTCAACGTCATCAACAAGCTCGTTCAGGCCGGCCGAATGATGCTCCTCACCAAGGTCAAAATCTTCCATACGGACAAGCAATACCCGCTCAAAATCACTTTTACGAATATAATTCGCGATCTTCGCAGCCTCAGCCTCGAAGCTCGTGCCAAAGTTTTTATACCCGTCGGACCAGAGCTCTTCAAGATGGTGGATCAATAGCGTTTTCATGGAAATCTCCTTTCATTTAGCGTACCATGACGTTAAATATTTCCATGGAGGTCCAATGACCACTCGCAGGATTTGCCAATATCCCGAAAAGGTTTTGCTCACAAAAGCGAAAGAAGCTGATTTGAACCAGCAAAATCTGGAAGAGATTGTCGCGGATATGATTGAGACGATGTACGCCGCCGGCGGTGTAGGCCTGGCTGCCCCTCAAATAGGCCTTCCTCTTCGTATTTTTGTCATGGACACCCTTTGGCACAGGACTGGCGAAAAAAAGCCACAGGTATTCATAAACCCAAGCTACGAGCCAATTGGTACCAATATAGTGAGGGAGTCGGAAGGCTGCTTATCACTGCCGGGCCCCAGTGAATTTGTATCACGGTGGGAAAAAGTTCAGGTCAAAGGATACGATTTAACGGGCTTGCTCGTTGAGCAAGAGGTCGAGGGGTTAGGCGCGGCTTGTGTTCAGCATGAGTGCGACCACCTGGACGGCAAACTGTATATTTCGCACCTCAGCACGACAAAACGACAACGAGTTATTCGGAAATTCCGAAAGCCTCCGGCGCAATGAACGCTGCATCGTTGTGCTAATGTGAAGAAAATAATGGAGGTTTTATGAAAAAGTCACTCCCGTTTTACCAGAATTACGTCGATCGCCTTGCAGCGCTTATAGAGGGCCCTGAGGGTTATTATCTGGGAGAGGAAAAGAAAAACAAGGCAATCATTGAATTGATTGATACCCTCCCTGATACTGACTATAAGCCAAGCGGCATCTCTTCCGGATTTCATGATTTTGCGTTTACTAAGCAAATAATGAATTGGCTTATTGAGGATGATGTCGGTGCCACGACAGATCTGAGGGAAACGCTTAATGAAGACGCGGAATACCACTGGGAGCGTCGTAATGACCTGATGTGCCACAAGCTTGAGAAGGCGACCATGCTGCTTCACTACATGGAAGAGTTGGATGGCAAAGCAATGAAGGAAGTTGACAAGCTTTTTAAAGAAGGCGCCAGCATCGGCAAGGCGATTGGCTTGAAGTTGAGCGACCGCAAGTTCGAAGTCAATGTGACGGATCCAAACGGCGCTCACTTCCTGAAGCAGCTGTGCCAGCCTGAAGTCGACCAAAACCGGGACGACTACGTCACTGTCGATATCCGAATCCGGTCCAACCAGGATCGTCCTGCCAGTGAATACCCGGCTCGTATCGAGTTTTATGGCAGTGAAGAAGAACTCACGAAAATGGTTTCGTTTGTTGCCAGCGAAGACACTCCTTTCCGGAAAGAAATTGGTGTTATCGAGAAAAGCGACGTCCGCGTCCCGGGTTACATAGATGGCCAGTCCTTCAGGAGCAAGGAAGTCATCCGTAACGCCATGAATCAGGAGAAGACCGCCTCCATGTCCTTGTGACATGGGGGAACCCAAGGAGAAAAGCATGCACACCAACCCTGAATATTTCGATCGGAAAGAGCTCGTTTCTCAGACCCTGCAAGATCAAGGCTGGGAGCAAGTAGACAATCTGTCGTTCCACGGAACATCCGCAGTTGCGACAAAGCAGTTCGAAACCGCAGTCGGAAAGAAAGAAGCCATCGTTCGCATTGAATCCTGGAAGGATGGCCATGACATGGTGACAGCAGAGTATCAGAGCGAAGGTCGCAATATTGTTGAATCCAAAAGCTTCAATATCAGACCTGATTCTTCTGACGTTAAAATTCAGAGCGGTGTAACCAGGTTTGCGAATGCTGTCGAAGCTGCCATTGACAAGTCCTACGCTCGAAAACTTCACTTGCCGGTAGGCTACGAGCCCTGATAGTTGCCCTGTGCTCCTGCACGAAAGCAAAAGACCTGATAATCTACAAAGAGACTATTTATTTATCGGTGTGGAATTATGAAGGCACTTGAGCAAGCACAGCAGGAAGGCGCCAATTTTCGCTCAGAGCTCGAACAGCAGAGTGGGTTTTCACGTACAAAGCAATTTGATGGCCTCAAGGGAACGGCCAGGGCGGCCGGCATGGCCGCGGCTCTGGCTGGCGGGCTGACCGGCTGCGCTACTCATGACCTTGCCAGCTGGGGATCCGATAATAACAACAGTGATGTTCAAAAGATCAATTACGGTGAATCAATCATGGGAGACAAGAAAGTCCCGGATGGTAAGCCGAATGAAAAGGCCAAAGACCTTTTGAAGATAAAGGCTCAGAAAAGCCTAACGAAGAGCCAAAAGGGGCCAAGCTATGACATCTGAGCAACAAGGTGTAGACCGTGAGGTTGTTCAGCGTCTGTCTGAAGCGACCCAGGAATCCATGCAGCAGCTTCAGGACATCAGTCGCCTAGAAGGAAGCGAAGAAGAGGCTGAAGTAGTGTATGACCTGGGCGCAAATGGCCAAACCTATCTTGTCTTTCTCGAAGAATGCGCTCAAAACCTGGAAAGTGGCAAGTCTGTTGATTCCGGAATTTTGAAGTCTATTCAGAATCATTGCTATCTGGTTAATCAAGCCTGGCTAGAGATGGGTGCCGGACTTGAGATCGAGGAGACCGCCTAAACGGGCGGCTGAACTGAGCCGTTACAAGGTTATCGACCGCAGGCCAAACAAAGCTCAGTTTCGTCAATTATTCCATACTGTCGACAAAAACCGGACCACCGCTCATCTGAGCCAGAGAGGCAATATTGAACTCAAAAAAATCTCTGGCCTGCTCCAGGTTCATATCCTGATTCTCAATCAATAGCTCGATACACTTTTGCTCTGAATAGCACGCCCGAAGGTCTTCGCACATACCGGTGACCCCAAGCAAAGCGCCATCCAATCCATCAATCAGCACAACGTTCGTGTCATCATTTTCGGCACGCTCTTCAATGGCCTCTCGCATCAGGAACACTCTAGCTTTATAGAATAAAACAACATACTATAACGTTAAATAATTTACGTCAAAGAATATCAACGTAGACTCGGCATTTGCCTAAACTGATTTTGGAGACATAGTGAGCCTGACTTCTCTGATCAAAGCCAACCGTGACTTCCGGATGGCCGTTAAGACCCACACCGAACGACCAAGGCTTGAGAAAAACGGCCTTACTCTTTCCGAACCTGGCTCCAAGCGCCATGGTCTGCTGGGTACCGCTTTCGATTACCTGGTTGGCTACACGCTTGAACACCTCAACCCGGAAGCTACCCAGCCGAGAGGAACACTGATCGCCGAACGAGCACTGGCCATTCTGAGTGCTCAAGCAAGATCGACGACTGACCGAGAGCACGTGCAGTCTGCTCGAAGGGCCCTGGCCCATTGTGTAAATCAGGCGAATACCTACATAGAAACTGGAAAACTGACGCCTGAGTTTGTCGCCAGCATCATACAAATCGCTCAGCTTGATCAGATATACCGGGCCGGGATCATCCCCCGTTTACCCTTGGGAAGGGCTTCCAAAGCAAACGTCGACGATATCATGAGGCTATACGATCGCATGCCCATAGAGGCGCTGACCGCCAAACGTGAGGTTTTTGTCGCTCCGGATTTTGGAATGATGTCTAACCTGGTGGGTGGCGCGGATGCGGACTTTGTGATCGACGGACGTCTTTTGGACACCAAGACGTCGGTTGATCCAGCCATTTCTCTTGAGATGTGGTGCCAAGTGGTTGGCTACTACCTGCTAAACAGAATGGAGTCGGCCAATGGCGGCCGACGTATCGAAGTGCACAGCCTGGGCTTTTACTTTGCCCGTTACGGGAAAATCATCGAGGTGGATGCGGAGAAAAGCATCACCGATTCTGACTATCTGACGGAAGTCATGCTAAGCCCTGAGCGCGCTTTTCAAAAAAATCCATAGCCTGCGGCCAGTGGTAGCCGTCAACGAAAGCTAGAAGCCGCCCTGAAAAGAGCTCACAATTGGCTTTGTGTGGGCGATCATCGCACAAAAAATCCTGTTCGTTTCCAAGCAAACCTTTGTCATGTGTAATGATAATACGACGTTCCAATTCTGGAAAATGCTCTAACACCCACATCACTTTGTCTGAATAGGCATGAGCGACACCGGTCGGCGGTTTTGTTGCGATCCAAACCTCGTAGCCAAGTGCAACTAAGCGACGAACGGATTTGACGGCGCCGGCAATAGGCTGCATGTCCCGGTATGCGCCAGGTCGAGCTTTCACTTCGGCAGCCGACAGTCCCATGTCAATCATGTACCGATCAAAATCGACAACAACTCCGTCCATATCGACGAACACACGAGGCAAATTGATAGTTTTAACGCAGTCATCATTGATCATCAGTTCCCTCGCCTTCTATGGTAATCAAATCAAGAACGTAAGCCTGTAAAGCCAAAACCGACTCACCATCATTAATGTCCCCCTGTCGAAGCATCGAGACAAGCTTTCCAACAGATACTGGCTCTATCAAACTCACCTGCTCATCTGGCTCCAGTTCGGGCTCTGAAGTCACCCTGCATCCATAAGCAAAGACAACCCGACCATTGGTTGCCGTAAGCGACGGTAGTGCATAGACGTTGATATTGGTCTCAACCAGCTCCGCGGCCTCGATACCCAGCTCTTCCTTCAGTTCCCGGGCCGCAACCTCAGTCGCCGACTCATCTACGCGATCAGCTGCGCCCTTCACAATACCAATCACATTCTTGCCAGCACCGTGCCGATATTCCTCGATAAGCGCGATTCGGCCGTCCTCCATGATGGGTACAACGATGGCGCCGGTCTGTGTTTTTCGGCGATCGAAGGTTATCAACTCACGGCCATTATCCATTTGGGATTCAACACGGATAAATCCGTTTTCAAAGATCGTCGTTTTGTTGCGCATAAAGTAACTTTCCGCTGATGATTTCGAAAACCCCTGGCGTAACCATATGATCGATGGGGTCGTTAAAGTACCGGGCAACACGCACGTCTGAACTTCTGATTTTGGTTCTTTCTGGCAATGATATGAGATGCCAGCCGTTCAGAACATCGGTCGCGCGCTCGAACCGACTAAACGCCATTACATTGTCAGGGCCGCAAAGAAAAGCCAAGGTCTCATCAGGATGTCTGGCCTGGAGCCCATTCAGAACGTCAATTGTATGGACCGGCTCATTGCCATCCCAGAGTTCACGCTCGATATCCGAACGAAGAATTCGGTCATCACCAATGTCAGCAATAAACGCATCCACCATGGTCAGCCGATCCTCAAAAGGCAGCATTTTCTTGAGAAATGCATGTGAGATTGACGGCACCAACCAGACCTGGTCACAGACGGAGAGCGCCTGGACGATCGCGTCCAGGTGCCCCTTTGTCGGCGGATTAAAGGCGCTTCCAAAGATGCCGATCATGACAGGAACCACTCCACCGCTTTGGCATCACTGGCGATCGCAGCGCCGGCCTTTTTCATATCCAGAATGGCCTGCTGTGAGGATTCTTCTGCAATGCCGCGAGTTGCTGCCGAATTCAGGATCACTGCGAATCCCGCCTTGCACAGCTGATCAACAGTTTTCGCCACGCAGTAATCCAGAGCCAGGCCGCCAACAATAACGGTGCTGATATTCTCCGACCGCAGGTATTCAATAACACCGGTGGTCTTCGTGTCATCCAGATCGTGGTAGCAGGCACCGTAAGGGTGGCAGTCTACATCCAGGCCTTTGCTGACAAAGAAGTCGTATCCAGTCACCGGGTGTGGCAAGCCATCCAGCAACTCAAAGCCCTTGGTGCCCATCATGGCGTGTTCTGGCCATTGGATATCAATATTGGTCCCCTCTGCCCCGGGGACCGGCGCCATAATCTGATCGGCGCTTTTGGCAATCCACTTGGCGTTACTGGGGTGCGCGTCCCGGGAACCCACCCGAATTCTGGCCAGGCTGGCGTTTGCATTCAATTCATCAACGATCTCATCGCCCCCTGGTACCGGCAGCTCATCAGGGCACAGCGGCGTGAAGGTTTTTTGTGCATCCACATCGAAGGACGCTACGGATTTGAGTGATTTCATGATACTTCTCCTGTCCTATACCGCTTCCGCGGTGTTTGCATTGTACGGGCCCATAACGGCTGGCTGGTCCAGTCGCTTGTGCTGGGTTTTCAGGTACTGAGCCGTGATCTTCTCGATCATGTCCTCAGATACCGGCTTTCCTTCCAGAAAGTCATCCAGGGTATCGTAAGGGATGCCCAGGGCTTCCTCATCCGACAGTTGGGGGCGTAGTGTCTCCAGATCAGCGGTTGCAGGCTTGTTGCTGATATTGGGCGCTGCTCCCAGCGCACGGGCAAGCAGACGTACCTGGCGTTTATTCAGACCGCGCAGAGGCAGCAAATCACAGGCACCGTCCCCGAACTTGGTATAGAAACCAGTAACCCCCTCGGCATTGTGGTCGGTACCTACGACCAGACCTTCATTCAGGGCGGCGATTTCATACTGAACGGTCATCCGGACCCTGGCTTTTACATTGCCTCGCTCAAAGTCCTGGCGTGACTCGCTCGGTGCGTTATCTCCGGCGGCATTGATCACCGCAGAGTGCAGGGCATCAACGGCCGCCTTGATATCAACCGCGTCTGTCCGGTCCGGGCGGATAAAGTCGAGAGAGGCCTGTGCGTCTGCCTCATCTGCCTGGGTACCATAGGGCAGGCGAATGGCGATGAACGAGGCATCTCGGCCCCCTGCCCTCAGTCCTTCGACTGCCAGCTGGCAAAGACGACCAGCAACAAAGGAGTCGACGCCGCCGCTGATGCCCAGGACCAGGCTTTTACGATTTGCATCCAACAGAGTGTTCTGGAGGAAGCGAACCCGCTTGGCGATCTCGGCTGGCCAGTTACGCTCCTCGGTGGGCTGAACGGCCCATTCGTTGAGGATGTCTGCGCGTGAAATTGAATTACCCATATCTGTTCTCCTTACTTCACGTTGAATCTGGCTTTCAGGTTGGCCAGGTAGGCCGGGTCTTCACACATGCTCTTGCCCGGCTCGTCGCTGATCTTCGCGACGGGCATGCCATCGGATTCGATCATCTTCATAACAATGTTCAGGGGCTTGTACGCCTTACCGTCGCTCCCCATGTACTGTCCCAGGTCATTGGTCAGAAACGTTCCGATGCCAAAGCTGTACTGGATCCGGCCCTGGAAGTGCTCAGCAATATCCAGAGCACGATCAAAATTAAGGCCGTCACTAAAAACCAGTGTTTTCGTCTTCGGATCGATGCCCAGACTTTCGTAGTGCCGGATGAACTTCTCGCCCCAGACGATCGGGTCACCGCTGTCGTGACGGACCCCTGAAAACAAGGTCGCCAGCATGTAATCGAAGTCTTCAAGGAACGCATCGCTGGTGATGCAGTCGGTCAGGGCGATGCCCAGGCGACCTCGGTACACCTGATTCCAGACTTCCAGGGCTTCCTTCTGCGAATTCTTCACGTTGAAGACAGACTGAGCCTGCTGGAGGTACTCGTGCGCCATAGTGCCAATCGGCTTCAGTCCGTATTCCCGGGCCAGGTGGTAGTTGCTGGTACCCACGAAATTATCCGGCAATGTTTTGGACAGATACTCCACCACATCCCGCTGGAAATTGTAGGAAAACCGGCGGCGAGTTCCGAAATCGGCAAACTTGAAGTCCGTGATATTGCGACGATCCAGCTCAGATTTCAGATACTCGACCTTGTTGAAGAGTGTCTCTCTCAACACCTCTTCATTGACCGTGCCGTAGCGCTTGCGGTTGCGGACCTCGCTCACAATCGACAGCACCGGGATCTCGAAAGGAATCGTGAACAGCCAGGGACCGTAAGATTCGATTTCCAGTTCCCCATCGACAACACGGACAGTGATGTAGCGCTTCGGATCCAGCTTGAACTGACGCAAGAAGTCGATGAAGGCAGGCTTCAGAAATGGGATGTTCGACAGATACATCAGCTGATCGTCCGTGTAACCCAGTCCATCCAGAGCATAGATCGCCTCGCGAATCTCGCCGGCATACTCGGCCAGGTTCTCATCGGTTCGGCATTTGAATTTGTAGCGAACAATGCAGGATGAGTACTTCTCAAAAACCACCTGCTGCATGTGCAGTTTATAGGCATCCGAGTCCAGAATACTGGTGATCAACTTGGGCCGGAAAAGCTCCTTGCTGACTGTCTTGTTCATGCTGAGAATCCTTTTTGTCAAATCATTTGACTACAGAATAACGACTCTGATTTTAAAAGTCAAATGGTTTGACTATTTAATTTTTCGGGTTATACTGTGACTAAATATCGAGAATGGAATAAGAAGCATGATTGTCACTTTGGACTTTGTTTGCCTGCGGCTAAACCCTCGCACTACCGTGCCTGAGGTCATGTTGCAGACACGCGAAAAAGAGCCCGAAATGGGGCGCGATGCCCTGGTGGGAGGATGGATCTGGGAGGACGCAAAAGACGGCGGCGCCTATGATGAAGACCTGAACCAGGCCGTTGACCGGATTCTTTCTCAAAAGGTTGGCATTCGTCCGACTTATATAGAGAGGGCGAAGCCTGAAGGGAGTGTCTTTCGGGATCCGACGCTGGGCTGGTCCGTCACCCTGCCCCATTTGTGCCTGTTTAACCGGACAGACACCGAAGTGCTTGAGGAAAGGCCTGGCATCTCATGGATCAGCGTCCAGGACGTTCTGGAGGGCGCGTGCGAGCTTCCTTTTGATCACAAGAATCTTGTTCGGAGTGCCTTTGAGGTTTTTCTCAATAAGGTCAGGTATTCATCCATTCTGCTCTACCTTCTGCCTCAGGACGTGACGATCCCGGAAATTGTAGAGGCCTATAAGACGCTGGGTGTCCAGGTTTCAAAGCAGACAATCTTCAGTCGGTGGGTCAATTCCGGGCTTTTGACTGAAACAGGCCAGCATAAGGAAACAGGCACCCGGGGCAAGTCTCCTATGCTTTACCGGCTGAATGAGAGCACGCTTTCCTATTTCGACAGTGAGATTGGCAAAACGTATCGGGCAAAAGATTGAGCCTTCCAGGGACTTGTCCCGAATCTGTTATCATCAATCAAAAGCAATCAATTGAATGGATAGATGTTATGAGCGAGCAAAACAAACAGGAAGTTGACTACAAAAATCTCGAAGAGCCTTTGCTTACCTATGTTAAAGGAAAGCTTGAGGGATATGCCTACACCAAGGATTACACAAGACTTGCCCTCCAGGAGCGGAAAAAGTGGGAGAAAAACCCTGCTGGATATGACCCAGAGCTCGCGCCTGAGAAGGTTCGTTCAACTTGCAGGGTCAGCCTGGAGAACGTTAATACAGGTGTCAGCCGAGAGCTTTGCCAGGGCGTTGAGAACCTTCCATTGCAGGATGCGATGAAGATTTGTAGATTGACGAATGCCCCGGGCAGTGTCAAGGCTATTCCGTTTGTTGAATCGCTAGCCAAAAAATACGACGTAGGTCCTGAAAAAGGCGTGAGCGACTCACCAAAGCCCTGAATGAAGATTTTGCTGGTTATTGATGAGTACCAAGGCGAGAAGCCTAAAGCAACTCGCCTTGGATTGATTGAGTTCCGAGATTCCGCTCACCCTTCTGAAGCGCCGAAACTCTATCCTTAGCAGCTTTGGCCGTTGCCCTGCGATCAACGATCGCTTCTGGATAAGGCATCAGTCCAGACATCTGTGCGTCATAGGAGATGTTGAACTTCGTCTGAACCAGGCTGTGAATATCATCCTTGTGGAGGTCTGATAATTCGGGGACCCATTGCTTGATGAACACTCCATCAAAGTCGTGGTCTTTTCCCTGCTTCACCGGATCGTACACCATGAGACCACTGAAGGTTGTGGTCCCTGCGATAAGCTGATGTATTACGGTATGAAGCGCACACTCGTAGTCCAAAAACTGTGTGGCCAGGTATTCCGCCACCTTTGTCGTCGGGATCCAAAGGTTCATCGTTGCGAACGACACCAGGGTCGCCCTAAGGCGCATATTGATCCAGCCAGTTGCGTGAAGACACCTCATGGCCGCATCTATGTACGGAAACCCAGTACGGCCCTGCTTCCACGCCTCAAAAAACTCTTCGTTGAACTCCGCCTCCCGGACACCATTGAACTGTGGGAGCATGCATTCAAATTCCAGCTTTGGATTGCTCTCAAAAGTCTGGATGTATTGTCTTCTCCAGCTCAGCCTGTCCAGATAAAACCTTGCGTTATCCTGAAACTTATTGAACTCAGGATCGTCCATTTTACCTCTTGCTTCGGTAACCACTCGGTCAACGGCATGAAACACCTCTCTATCCGAGATGACGCCATAGGAGAGATAGGTCGATATCCTTGAGCACCCCTCCCAGGCGGTATTCGGACTGGAGATCTTGTAAGGGTATTGGCGAAGTGACTGAATACTGAAGAACCGGTTCAGGTTGGCGATTGCGCTGGACCGGCCGCCTTTCTGCCTCAAGCTTTTATCCTCGCCGGCGGCCTGGGGGATGTCGTTTTGATCGCAGGAAGGAAAAGGCAGATCCGCGAACCGGTCAGACAGGTCTTTACCCATCGGGTCTCGAAGAGTCGCTTTCATCGAGCGTGCGAAATAATCCGGAAAGGATTCTTCTACCTGGGATCCGCGGGCAATGCCGTTCTGCTCGATCTCCATGAGCTCAACGCCGTTGTTCTTGCACCAGGCGATCACCGCTTTGTCACGCTCGTACTGGCAGGCCTGGGTGGTTTCCCGGTGAGTCCATATCTTTGTGATCGGCCGGGTCCGATGAATCTGGTCCAGAACATCTACCGATTCACCGACGAGCTGCAACAGTTTGCCGCCAATCGAGTGGAGATCGAATTCTAGCTCGGCAAGGGTTTCATGGATGAATAGCTGATGCTGCCTGGCAACGTCCGGCTGATCGATCAGTGATGGCTCGTGGAAATACACAGGGAGTACCGGGCCACTCTTGCGAACAGACCGCATGCTTTCAAACAGGGGCTCGGAATCTTGCAGCCTCAAGTTTCTTTTCAGCCAAAATAATTGCACCAGTTTCTCCTGTTCGATCTGAAATTATACGACCGTCACCGGCTTGAGATCAGGGTAAATCGACTCCCAGAAGCGTTCTATCCCGATCTTGTTTTATTCATCCGTATAAAATCTTTGCTGGTGGCGCTTATATAGAAAGAAAGCGAGAAGGATTACCCCCACCTGAGCGCCTAAAAACAAACCCAGATGAGTCACAAAAGGCTCTGCCTGTATCGATGTCACCATCTGATTCAGGTTCTGGATGTTATTTTGGGCGCTATATTCGAGAATGCCGAAAAAGAGCCCGCCGATAATGAGCACTGCAATTACCATTTTAGCAGCACCTTGATAACTGTAGTTACCATTTCATCAAAACCTTCATGCCGGCGCGGTAGTACATGTAGAACCGCTGGGCGTCCTCTAACAACTGCTGCCGTTTGTTCTGGCCAGTGTAGCCTTCGAAGGTTTTGTATCCTTCAGGAAGCAAGTGAGCAATGTCGGCTGCTTTTTGCCATGCTTGAGTAGACTCGCGCAGGCCAGACCATTTCTGATCACACTCGAGGCACCAGGCATCATTGAACTTACCGTCATTGCCTTTCTGAAGCTCAAGAATGACAGAGCCCAATGCCTCAATGCATTCATTGCGATCAACAATATGCGGGAGCCTTTTGAAGCCTAGCACCTCCGGGGCCATTGCGATGTTGCCCGGACAGGAGGACATTCCGGAAATAGCTTCGTCAACTTCTTGACCTCCGAGCAGCCGATCGCTCTTCGGATACAGAACTGTTACGTCATAACCCATGTGCTGTCACCTTATTAACTGATTGCGACATTATACACCAATAACATTCCATGTCAATAAATAACTTGTTTGATGTCTTATCAACCTCAGCTTCAGGGCAAATGTACATTTAAACGTACAAAGTGGCCGTTAATGTACACCTAGCTGTACAAGAGATTTATCAATTAAGCGCGAAAGACCTCTTCCAAATGCCCCAAGCTGAGCGATAGCGATTTCCCTATCATTTGGTGGAGGATGGATAGCGCCGATTGAGCCGGGCCCTGGGCCCGGTGAAAATCGTTCT